>Ga0326758_100010_pt1:0-147500 | contig 259372 bp, 290 predicted proteins | sample GCRJH_S_FD_207221 | JGI IMG/M metagenome (GOLD analysis project Ga0326758, IMG submission 207221) | Hot spring sediment microbial communities from Geyser Creek Basin, Yellowstone National Park, WY, United States - GCR.JH_S | ecosystem: Environmental > Aquatic > Thermal springs >... | reverse complement strand
CTGCTCCTTGCACACACCGCCCGTCGCTCCACCCGAGCGGGAAAGGGGTGAGGTCCCCTGCGATGAGTGGGGGATCGAACTCCTTTCCCGCGAGGGGGGAGAAGTCGTAACAAGGTAGCCGTAGGGGAACCTGCGGCTGGATCACCTCATATCATATAGCTCCCCCGTCAATAGGGCGGGAGGGCTTCACTAAAACCCGTGGTCTTCCTCTTAAATATGCAGTTCCCCTCTTTAGGGCGGAGGGGAACGAAGTGCAAAGAGCCCTATTGGCAACCGGCTCAAAAACCGGTTGTCAAAATTGGGCTCAATGAGGCTAACGCCAGCCAGCCACATTATGGCCACCTAGGGAGTCTCATCCAGGGGCAAGGACGCCACCCGGTGGATGGCTCGGCTCGGGCGCCGACGAAGGGCGCGGCAAGCTGCGATATGCCCGGGTGAGGCGCAAGCAGCCGTTGACCCCGGGATCCCCGAATGGGATATCCTGCCGGGTTTCCGGCGCTCCCGCCAAAAAGGTGGGAGCGGGAACCCCCCGAACGGAAACATCTTAGTAGGGGGAGGAAAAGAAATCAATCGAGATCCCCCGAGTAGGGGCGACCGAAAGGGGGAGAGCCCAAACCAAACCTGCCGGTGCTAAGCCGGTGGGGATGTGGTGTTATTGGCCCCTGGACTGGGGTTCGACCCCAGCCTCCCTAGCCAGTCGAGCCGAACTCCCCTGGAATGGGGGGCCATAGAGGGTGACAGCCCCGTAGGCGAAGGCTGGTGGGAGGTGTCCAGGGACAGAGTACCATCCCCTGGTTTGGGGGTGGGAAGTTGGGGGACATGCGCCTCCAAGGCTAAATACGTCCCGAGACCGATAGCGAACTAAGTACCGTGAGGGAAAGCTGAAAAGAACCCCGGAAGGGGGAGTGAAAAGAGCCTGAAACCGGGTGGTTATAGAGGGCGTGGCTCGAAAGGGATGAATCCTCCCGAAGGAAAGGGGTGCGAGCCCTGAGTACGAGGGAGGAAGACCGGGGTTACGCCTTTCGTCTTGAAACACGGGCCGGGGAGTTCCTGCCAGTGGCAAGCCTAAGGGGGTCAACCCCGAAGGCGTAGGGAAACCGAGTGCCCGCAACTCGGGGAAACCCGAGTGAGGGGCAAGGTCCGCCAGGGCCTGGAGTCACTGGCAGGAGGCTAGAAACCGGGCGATCTAGTCCGGGGCAGGCCGAAGGCGGGGGAAACCCCGCTGGAGGGCCGAATAGGGGTTCTGACGTGCAATTCGTTCCCCTGACCCCGGACTAGGGGCAAAAGACCAATCTAGCCCGGTGATAGCTAGTTCCCCCCGAAATGCGTCCTAGCGCAGCTTCCCTGGAGGTCGCCCGCGGGGTAGAGTGACAGATCGGGGGTTCCAGGCGAAAGCCTGGGGCTCTCGGTCTAACTCCGAACCCACGGGCACCGAAGAAGGGGGGAGTGGGTCACCCGGCGTAAGGTTGGGTGGCAAAAGGGGAACAACCCAGACCCGGGTTAAGGCCCCTAAGTCCCGGCTAAGTGCCAACCAAAGGGCGTCCCCAGCCTTAGACAGCGGGAAGGTGGGCCCAGCAGCAGCCATCCTCTAAGGAGTGCGTAACAGCTCACCCGCCGAGGCTGGGGGCCCCGAAGATTGGTCGGGGCTCAAGCCGGGCGCCGAGACCCGGGCGGTGGGGCTCACTGAGCCTCACCGGGTAGGGGGGCGCTGCGGTAGGTCAGAAGGCGGGCCGTGAGGTCCGCTGGACCTACCGCAGGTGCAGATCCCGGCGGCAGTAACAGCGAGGGAGGGTGAGAATCCCTCCCGCCGGAAGGGCCAGGGTTTCCCGGCAATGGTCGTCAGCCGGGAGTTAGCCGGTCCTAAGGCGGGGCCCAATAGGTACCCGCCGAAAGGGAAAGGGGTTAATATTCCCCTGCCTCCCCCGTAGGTGCGGCAACGCAAGCCCAGCTCCTGACGGATCGGGCTAGGGAGAGTGGTCTCACCGGGCCATCCAAGCGCTTAAGCCCCCGGAGAACCGTAATGGTGAGAAGGGGGTGAAGGCGTGATGGGCCCTCCGTTAGGAGGGTTCTCCCGATGCCCGGTCCCCATGAAAAGGGAGCTGGGAACGATCGGGGGAGACCGTACCGAGAACCGACACAGGTGCCCCTGGGTGAGAAGCCCAAGGCGTCTGGGGGGTAACCCAGGCTAGGGAACTCGGCAAATTAGCCCCGTAACTTCGGGAGAAGGGGTGCCTACCACGGTGGTGAACCCGCCGTGGTAGGTCGCAGTGACCAGGGGGACCTGACTGTTTAATAAAAACATAGGTCCCCGCTAGCCCGAAAGGGTGTGAACGGGGGCTAAATCCTGGCCACTGGCGGTTGGTGAAACCCGGGTTCAACCGGGCGAAGCCCCGCTGAAGGCCGGGGGTAACTCTGACCCTCTTAAGGTAGCCAAATGCCTTGCCGGGTAAGTTCCGGCGCGCATGAATGGATCAACGCGGTCCCCACTGTCCCAGCCTGGGGCCCCGTGAACGCCCTGAGCCGGTGCACAGTCCGGCACCCCCCTACACCGAGAGAAGACCCCGTGGAGCTTCACCGCAGCCTGGCGTTGTCCCTCGGGCGCTCATGCGTAGAGTAGGTGGGAGGGGCCGAACCCGCTCCTCCGGGGGCGGGGGACCCGAAGGTGAAACACCACCCATGAGTGCTCGGGGGACTAACCCCCGAAAGGGGGAACAGCGTCAGGTGGGCGGTTCGGCTGGGGCGGCACTCCCGCGAAAAGATAACACGGGAGCCCAAAGGTCGGCTCAGGCGGTACAGAACGCCGCCGTAGAGTGCAAGGGCAAAAGCCGGCCTGACGGGACCCTTCAAAGTACGGGGTCCCGACGCGAAAGCGGGGCCTAGCGAACGCTCGTGCCCCCACGCATGGGGGCCGGGCATGACAGAAAAGTTACCCCGGGGATAACAGGGTCGTCGCGGGCGAGAGCTCACATCGACCCCGCGGTTTGCTACATCGATGTCGGCTCTTCCCACCCTGGGGGTGCAGCTGCCCCCAAGGGTAGGGCTGCCCGCCCGTTAAAGGGGAGCGTGAGCTGGGTTTAGACCGTCGCGAGACAGGTCGGACTCTAAGGGTAGGGGGTGCGGGCCGCCTGCGGGAAAGGAACCCCTAGTACGAGAGGAACAGGGTTCCGGGGCCTCCAGTTTACCGGTTGTCCGGTAGGGCAGTGCCGGGCAGCCGCGCCCTGAGGGGTAACCGCTGAAAGCATCTAAGCGGGAACCCCTCCCCTAAAAGAGGCGGCCACTGGGCCCTCCCCCAGAAGAGGGGGTTGATGGGGTGGGGGTGTAAGCCCCGAGGCGTAAGCCGAGGGGTTTAGCCCGCCACTCCCAATCGGGCCCAGCTCCTAGGTGAGATCCCTAGGTGGCCATGTGAAAGCTGGCTGGTGTTAGCCGAGAGCTCTTCGTTTTATGATTTATTTTGTTTGACTTCTATTTTAGTCGTGTAAATGTGTAGTTATAATAGTTAAATTCAAGAAGAGTGTTATCTCTGACTAGATGGGGGCGAGACTTTATATCTTATGAGTAATATAAACCGGCGCTTTTGATGGAGTTACTATATGGCACCCTCTAAGTATTAAAAATCATAAACTTTCGTGGGAAGAAGGATAAGAATGTTGAATGACATCAAATGAGGTAAATTTTACGGTTTATCACAAGTTGTATTGACGGCAATATTCTTAAGCTTGGTAAAATTATTCAAGTTCTGATACTATATCTCGCACTGTCAGATAGTGTTTTGGTATTTTTTTGAGAGAGTTTTGTTTCTTTGATAGACTGATTTTGGTAAAGGGATAGGTGTTGTTAGGATCTCACGATTTACTATCTAAGATCTTACATAGATCATGTGTGAAGTGAAAGTAAGAGTACAAAGTGAGATGAGGATGATAAGTCTTAAAAATGGCTGAGTAAAGAAATTATATGGGCCCGTAGCTTAGCCTGGTAGAGCGCCCGGCTGATAACTCCCGGCAGAGACCGGGAGGTCGTGGGTTCAAGTCCCACCGGGCCCACTATTTTTAATGATGAACCCAGCTCAAACGATTGGTGAAGAGGAGTGCGAACGCTGAACTTGTTAAGTTTTAAGTGGAAAATTTGCTCACAGAAAGTAGAGGGGTTCCTCCTGACAAGTTAAATTGTGCATGGCTATCGGAAACTAATCATTCTTAACCGTTACGAGTTGTTTGTATTGAGGTATTATCATTTTAAATTTAAACATTACTAGTCATTTTTTATTTTTACAAATATTATATATTACTCAAATTTGTTTTTCATGCAGAGATGGGTTCACGCTACTATCGCTTCAGTCTTTGCGTGGGCTGGTAATATTTATGACCTCTTAATTATAACTTATGTTTATTCCGACTTAGCCAAGTGCTTAGGCGTTACTACATTCATTGGTACTTTGCTTTTCAGTTTCGGTCTGGTATTTAGAGTCATTGGGGGTTATATTTTCGGTAGGATAGCTGATATTAGAGGTAGAAAGTTAGTACTAAATATTGGTACAGCCGGTTACTCTTTATCACAACTGGGGTTAGCCTTATCCCCTAACGTTTTCTCCTTATTATTGTTTAGGGCGTTACAAGGGCTTTTTATGGGTGCTCAGTGGACTGCGGGGACTGTTATCGCTTACGAGAATGCTCCCCCGTCGATGAGGGGGCTGGTTAACGGTGTTGTTCAAGCTGGTTATGGGATCGGTTATGCTTTGACCGGGGTTGCGTATATTTTCCTTTATAATAACTGGAGGTTATTCTTGGTAACTGGAGCTATTCCCCTAGTTCTTTTACCTTATATTATTGCGAAGGTCTCAGACGTTATTAAGTTTTCTAATAGTAGGGCTAAGGTGAGGATTAAGGACTATTTGGGTGTTCTCATTAGGTCTACTATAGTTATTGCCGGTATGTTCTTCTCTTATTATTCAATTTTCGCAGTTTACCCCGATTTCTTGGTAGCTTTAGGTGTTTCTAAGGCTTTTGTTGGTTTTTTGATGACGGTCTCTAATTTAGCCTTAGCTATTTCGTTTGTGGTGTTCGGTAAGGTTTCTGATAAAATAGAGAAAAGAAAGTTGATAATTTATGGTGTTTTAGGCGAGATGGTAGGACTTCCATTCATGTTAGCTATTATTCATAGTAGTGGTTTGGTCACCTTGGGTTTAATGATTTATACTGTTTCAACGGGTTTCTGGCCTTTAGCACCTCTGTTAATTATTGAATCGGTTCCCATGGAGATAAGGGGTTCTCTTACCGGCTTAACCTATAATTTGGGTAGTATTGTTGGAGGTGTTGGTAGTGCTGTAATGGGTTTGTTAGTTAACGTTTATGGGGTTTTATCTACTACTGAGTGGGGGTTAATTATGGGTTACGGTTCCTTATTTATGGTCTTTATAACTTTGATAACATGGAAGGGTGTAAGGAGCAAGTTGTGATTAATATTACGCTCTCCTCTTTATAAATCATTCTAAACTATTTTTTTGTTGATGTTGGGTAAAGTCTTAGCTGTTTTAATAATTTTAGCGTTCGTATTTTTGGCTTTTAAATACGATTTGCCAACTAAGGTTTTGCAAGGGATTAGTGTGTCTAAACAAGTAATTTATACTCATACGTATTCTACTACAACCTCAAGCGTTTCTCACGATGTTAACATTACCCTTAACATATCTTATAGCAATGGAGGTGTTTTTGTTTACCCTATTAATTTCACTCACCCAGCTAACGTGACTATTATAGCTAAGGCTCAGAGTCCTTTCGCAGTAACTATAGTCTATAATTCTACTACTGTATTTAGCACTTTTACTTCTTCGTTTGAGAAGAGGTTTTACAATTTAGTGGGTTCGCTAAGGGTTGAGTTTTCTAATTTCTCTTCTGTTGAATTGGAATTAAGTTATGTTTATAACTGATTTTTTTATTTATTTTCTCAATGTACTACGATGCTCATTGTCATTTCTCTTTGCTGAAAAAGGCTTATGACGGTTTTATAATAGCAGCTGTTTCCATGGATTATCAATCTTCAGAGGAGACACTTTCTCTTAGAAGCGATAAAATTCTCGCCGGTGTGGGTATTCACCCTTGGAATGTTCATTTAGAGGAGTTAAAGAGAGTAGAATCTTTGATTAATAGAGCTGATTTTATAGGTGAGGTAGGACTTGATTACAAGTTTGCTAAGGCTGATAAGGAGAAGCAGAAAGAGTATTTTACGTTTTTCGCTCGTAAGGCCTATGAGTTAAACAAGCTTATAAATGTCCACGCTTTAGACGCATGGAAGGACGCACTGAATATTCTTTTAAGGGAGGGAGTAAGGAGGGCTATTTTTCATTGGTATAGTGGGCCAGAGGATTTGCTGAAGGATATTGAGGGTGCGGGGTATTTTATAACTATTAACCCGTCAGTCACTTTTCAGAATAAGCATAGGAGGATTGCAGAGAGGGCTTCATTAGAAGTTTTATTAACTGAAAGTGATGGCGGTTATAATTATCGTGGGAAATTATTGGAACCCAGTGATATTATAGGTTTAATCTCTTTCCTTTCGAAACTGAAAGGTGTTGATGAGGCTGAGTTACTAAAAGTGGTTGAGAGGAATTTTAGGAAGGCGTTTTTTGGGTAAAAGGCTTTATTTTTGTGATCCCATTCTGAACTATGCAGAGGGTTGCTATAGTTACTGGTGCTTCTAAGGGTATTGGTAGGGCTATTGCAATTAGGTTAAAGGACGAGGGTTATTTTGTCGTGTCTATCTCTAGGAGTAAGGCTGATGTGGGTGATTTAATTTATCAAGCTGATGTAGCTGATAAAGAGAGCGACTTTAGGATTGTTAATGAAATTTTGGAAAAGTTCGGGAGAATTGATGTTTTAGTTAATAATGCGGGTTTCGGTATTTACGGTTCTTTTCTTCAAACTTCTATAGATGAGGAGGAGTATATGGTTAGGACTCTCTTTCTTGCTCCGCTCTATTTCACGAAGGCTGTTTTACCTCATATGGTTAAGAGGAGGGAGGGGGCTATTGTTAATATTATTTCTGAAGCAGCTTATATTGCGACTCCCACTCTGATTGTTTATTCTGCAGCTAAGGCTGCTTTAGCTCACTTTACTAATGCTTTGTGGGCTGAGATGAGGAAGTATAATGTTAAGGTTTCTGGCGTTTACCCCGGGCCGGTGAAGACTAATTTTACTTCTCATCCTTCTTTTAAAAATACGAAGTCATTTTTTGATAATTATGCTGTTGAACCAGAGAAGGTCGCTGGTGCTGTTATTAAAGCTATAAGGACTGGTAAGAGGGAAATTTATGTCCCTTCAAAGCTTAGGTTAGACCCTTATTTTCTTAAATTAGGTATGATTATGCAGAGTTTTACTTATAGGATAATTTCTCGTTACTTTTCTCAATAGATTATTTTATTTAAAGGGATTATGTTTAGGTAAAAGGCGTAACACCTTAAAAGGATTTATTAATAACGGGGATTATTGAGTAAAAGATGGTCAAACGATATTTACTTTTCCTCCTCTTACTTCTTTCAATTATTTTTCCGGTAGTTAATTCTAATGTTGGTTTTGTATCGAAGGGTTTACCAAATTTACCTATACCGTTGTTCCAAAGTGCCGTAGCTTATTATAACAATTCGATTTATGTCATAGGAGGAATAACTTCTTCTGGGTTTGTTACGAGTAATGTTTTCGTATATTCTAACGGACAATGGCTCAGAGGGCCTAGTTTGCCCTTTGAGTTAGCGGGTAGTATGGCAGTTGTTTTAAACGGTAATTTATACGTAGTTGGTGGTTTCAATAACTCTGGGATTTTTGCTGGGGTACTCGAGCTTGTTGGTAATAGTTGGGTTTTAATCAATGACAACATGCCTCAGCCTGTATATAGCGGAATAGCTTTCGCATATGATGACAAGATTTATGTCATAGGGGGAGTTAATTACACTGGTTTTAACATAGGTCCTCCATCGGATTTAATTCAGGTTTATTCCTTATCCTCTAACAGTTGGAGTATTATAGGTAAGTCCCCTCAGCCTTTAGCTTATTCTGGTTATTATTTTAATGGTAGTGCCCTTTTCGTCGTTGGGGGTTATATTGGTTATGCTTCCTCAACTCCCTACGTTTATGAATACTTACCAGCAAATAATAGTTGGGCTAATCTCCCACCTCTGCCTAGTGGTGTATATGCTGAAGCTTTAGGGTGTTTTAATGGCGTCCTTTTCGGTGTAGGTGGGTATTATTATAGTGATGGTGGGTTTATTCCGGGAGCTATTTATTATCTTTATGACGGGGAATGGTATTTATCGTCTTTCAATGAGTCTGTTCCAACACTCTATAGTAGTTATGTTCAAGTAGGCGATACACTTTATATAATCGGTGGTCTTTACACGGAATCTCAGGCAATTGTCTCGACTTTCCAATCTGTTACTCTATTATTACCCCCTCCAAAACCCGTTATAACTTATGCTGTTGCGGGGAATAATAGTATTACCCTCAGTTGGTTTGATACTAACGCTACTGGCTATTATTTAGTTTATTGGTCTGATAATAATATTAAACACGCTATAAACGTAGGGGATAGGACTACCTATACTATTTCTGGTTTAACTGACGGCGTAGAGTACTTTGTTCAAATTATTCCTTACAATTCACTTGGTAATGGTACACCTTCAGATTTAATCTCGTTAACTCCCGGTACCGTCCCTAACCCGCCTATTGTCAACATTATTTTAGGGAATAGAAATGCTACTATAACCTGGAACCCCACTTTTAATGGCGGTTTCCCTATAGAGGGTTATTATATCGTTGTTAGGGGGGATGGTTTAGATATTGAAGAGAACGTAGGTAATTCTACTTATTTTACACTAACTAACTTAGTTCCTAATACAGTGTATAAGGTAGAAGTAATAGCATATAACAAGTTGGGTAACAGTTCTCCTTCCTTTATATCATTTGTTGCAATAACTAAGGCTAATATTTCTGTCAGCTTTTTGAATGAGCAACAAGGTTTGCTTATGATGTGGAATTCTACTGAAAAGGCTACTTATGTCTTAACTATTACTAACCAGCAAGGGAAAATTGTAATTAATGTTACTCTTACTGGAAATTCTTATTTAGCTAAACTGCCTTTTGGAGCATATAATATAACAATAAAGGCTATTAACCCAGCGGGTGTAACTGTGTTTACTACGAATTATACATACTATTTATCGCCTCAAGCTCCTTTAGTTAATTTAACGGTAGAAGGTAACATAATTAAGCTTAATTGGAGTGAAGTTAAATACGCCAATTTTTATTTGATTTATGATAATAATACATTAATTGCTAATGTCAGTGGACTGAGCTATGAGTTTCCCGCAAATCTCGGTTTAAACGTAATTAAGGTTTATGCTGGTAATGCGTTCGCCCTTTCTTCGCCATATACTTACGTTGTGAATATTCATGAGATTGTTGACTCTGTAAATACTACTGTAAAGAACATTACAATCACTACAGCAACTGAATCTGTTGATATGAGCGGTATAAGTTTAACTGAGGCTATTGTTGTCATCCTTCTATTTATTATCTCACTCAGTGCTGTTGCAGTGCTAGTTAAAAAGTTATAAGTAGTTCCTTTCTTTAAATCGAAAACTTTCATACCTTCGGACGAGTAATATCTTTTCTTATATTAGTTAACATTAATACTAGCTAGCATATTTAGTAGAAGACGTGTTATAACTTCATGTAGTGAGCATATTATATGCGAACGGAAAACTAGGTTAGGAACACGATTGTGGTAAGATGAGGAAATTTACGTTGTTCTTTTAGCTGACATCGTTTAATCGTGTTTAAAAATGTAAGGGATAAGAAAGGGAGTGTTAGGGAGCCCCCACATACGATTATGAGATAGTCGAGTGGGTTTGATTAATGACAAACAGTAAAATAAAATCGGACGGCGTTAGTGTCACTAAGGGCGACGTGTATTTCATAATATAGCAATAAGAAATACCCGCCCCGCCGCGCGTTTTAATTCGACGCCGTGGACGTGAGTTTTTAGTTAGCAAAAATTCCTCAAGACGCTGTGAATTTTTCCGCTATAATCTAACCGCAAAGTTCAGTATTTAATCTCGAGATCCTCGCCGTCTTCTTTCAACTCCACGCAAATCACGGCGATTTTTGACGAGTTGCCAATACTTATAAATCTGAATTGGCAACCATAATACGGTAAGTGAAATGGGGGTCGGACTTTCATTGAGGTTTCATGAATTTGTATTCAACCTCTCGTCCTCATTCCCCTTGTCCGGCTCCCCATGCCGTCTACGAGAGCGGTAGTTAAACCACTCCCTTCAAGGACATAGGGAGCCTCATCGAACCCATCCTCCCCCTCACATTGCTCCTCGGGTTCATTGTAGGGCCCTCTTCTACATGTCAACATTAACGGAAAAAAGATTATAAACTTTCGTTAAGGAATTAGTAATGTTAAATGATATCAAATGACATAAAATTCACGGCTTATCGAAAACTGTTGACGACGGCGAAAAGCAAAGTCGTTATAAATTTGGCGATTATGTTTTACGTGAGAGGAAGGTCGGTATTATGTTTACAGGTTAGAGTATGAAAACGGTGACGTAAAGGAGACTTACGTCGGTTTTTTAACTGACGTAGTCGAATCATATCTGAAATTAAAAGAAAATAGCATTGGGGGTGTTGGGGTACCCCCCCCCCCCCACAATGGGGCCGCCGGGATTTGAACCCGGGACCACCAGCGATCTGGTGGTTGGGGATTTATCCCCAGGCTGGCATCCTAGTCCAAGCTAGACTACGGCCCCATCATCTTTTTCATTTGAACATTTTAAAAATTATTGCTTTTATAATACCAAATACTTTCGGCTGACTCTCTCAAAGTGACTTATAACTTCCTTATTGGGAATCTCATATAATACGTAACTAGTAGTACTTGCTGTTTTAAATATATCCTATCTTGACAAATTGATTTTCTGGTGGTTAAGATTCCGGTAAAATACGTTTGCAAAAACTGTGGATTTATTTTATATAAATTTGAAAGAGTGGGTCAAGATTTTTATGGTGTTAGAACTCCATCTGAAATAAAGACAATCTTTGGTGGTAAATGTCCTAGATGTGGACATGAGCTCTCTACACCCACAATTGAGGACATAAGGATAACAGTTAGGAAGAGGATTTCTCCAGTAATTGAAGAATAACGTCTAAGGGAACTCCTTTCAAATAAAGTTTAGCTAAGTCACTCCTTTTAAACCATGATAGGATTGAGGAAACGTTTTTAGGTTTCTCCTTTATTGAGGCTGAGTCATAATCTATTATATATACGTCATTTTCCGTCACTATTACGTTTTTATAGGGCCGGCTTAATTCCTTATGTTCTATCCTTTTATCTTCTAGTCCTTTAGCCTTAATTAGTAATTTCTTTATTACATCTATATTCTCATTTTTAGTCAGACTCCTCCCTTTCACGTAATCCATGATTATGAAGTTCTTTCCATAAGAATATACTCTCGGGGCTATAGGGTAAGCGAGGTCTTGTATTTTAGCCTCTATTTCAAGACTCTCTTTTGGTGAATCACTTCTCCTAATTTTTATCACTCTATTCTCATCGAGAAGCGCAACTATTCCAGTCTTTCCCTTACCTATGACGTAAACTTCTCCTACTCTAATGTCACCAAAAGAATATAAATATCTTATTCCATGTTCTATTAACTCTTTATAAATTTCCTCTGAGAAGAAGGGGTAAATGAACTTCTTCACTTCAACCAGGGTGGGGTTTTTAGTAAGAATTTGTTTATCCAAGGGTCGTCACCAACGTTTGTTAACCAGTTCACCTCTAGAGTAAAGGGATGTTTGAAGTTCAGATTTTTCCTTGCAATTTCTTCCAATTCGCTCTCTTTTCTTTCTTTAATTGAGTATAATCTACCGTCTTCGCCGACCCAAACGTTTTCATTAAATTGTATAAATTTGTCCACATGCTCTATTTGGTAATACATCGGGCCAATATTTAAGTAATATTTTCCAATATTCTTACTTTCAACTTGTATTCCTATATACACCTCACTCTCATTACCCCATGCGTTAATGTCTATTAATCTAAACCCGGCGTTTGTTATTACGTTTCTTAATTTCTCAACATTTCTCCATACTTGACCCCAGAGGATATCTTCTACGACGGTGTTTTTGAATTTCAACTTTAAAATTAGGACGTCCCCTTTTATTTTATCGTATTTTTTATCCTTAGGAAAGAAGAAGTCTAAAGATGGTTTTCTCAGATAATATCTCGAGGCTAGAATGAATGTGACTAAGCTCTTTAATGATACTGCAGATGAAGCGTTCCTTTTGGGATCTACTGGATCTGGTATTTGTAATGGTTCACTGAACTCCTTTTTTTGTTTTACTATTTCAACTCTTACTGGATGCTTCCATTTGCTCGCTTCTTTAAGCACGTTTATGAAAGAACCGTAATATACTATAAGCAGTTCTGAAACGTAGCCTGAAAAACCCTTGACCTTTATTTCGGCACCATAAACTCCTATCCCTTTTAAAAACCTTTTTAATAATCTCACTTCATCCTTTCCTTTTTCGTCTAATTTAGAAGTTATAAACCTAGTATGAAAGGGTGTTCTATCTGCAGCCGTTATAGCCTCTTCACCGCTATTTAATCTCAGTGCTGGGACTATATCTACTTCAACTCCTTCAATTTTAACTATGATATATGGGTGTTCTGCGTAAGCTATTGTATAATTTAAGTCTCTGACTCTTGTGAGTAATTCGTTTAAAGCCTTTTCCTTAAGGTATTCCTTTCCCACTTCCTTAGGATAAAATACGAATATGTCTAAGTCTGTGTCTCCCTTTAACCATGTTCCCTTTCTGTAAGAACCTTCAACTTCCGCGTCTAACCCTTTAAGCCTATCTAAAACTTGTTGGACTATTTCTTCTAAGCGTTTCTTATCTTCTTCATTTGGTTTTATTAATTTCAGTACTTCCTCCTCTATCAATTGCTTTCACTTCAAATAGTGGTTCGTAAATAGGCCCTTTTGAGGTTAACGTGCTTTTAAATAATATAATTTTATCAACCAAAAGCTCGCCAAAAGACGTACTTTGATACTCGTTTACAATGTTTAGTAAGTTAACTAAATTCCTAGGCCCCTTAACCCTCCCAACCGTTAAGTGAGGGGTGAACTCTTTCTCATCTTCTGGTCTTATTCCCCTAGCTACTAATTCCTTATACAATGAACTCCTTAGTAATCTTAGTTCTTGCATTCCTTGGCTTAGCCCTATCCATACTACTCTCGGCTTGTTTAAGTTGGGGAAGGCTCCACTACCGTAGAGCGAGACTTTAAAGGAGTTGAAACTTACACTTTTTACTGCATCTTTGATTAAATCCAGTTTATTTTCTTGTACTTCACCAATGAACACAAGAGTTAAGTGTAAATTCCATGGTTCAACTAGTTTAACTTCTGCTCCACTTCTCTTTATTGCTTCCATCATTTCTAGTACTTTAGGGAATTGTGGAATCTCAACGGCTGTAAATAATCTCAACACTTTTAAAGCCCCAAAAAGATTTGTTTAGTGGTCACTAATTAAGATAATTGCAATTACCGGTATGCCTGGTTCTGGGAAAGGCGTGTTAAGTGGGCTGTTCAAAGAAAAGGGGGTTAAAGTAATTGTCATGAGCGAAGTTCTAAGGGAGAGGTATGAAAGGGAGAAAAGGGAAGGGGAGAGGCTAATGGATTTCGCTAAGAGGATGAGGCAAACTTATGGAAGGGGAGTTGTTGCAAAACTATGTTTAGAAAAGATTAATGGAGAGGAGAAAGTTGTGGTTTTTGACGGTGTAAGAAATTGGGAGGAAATAGAGGAGTTTAGAAAAGTTGGGGAGGTGGTGATTATAAACGTCCATGCCCCTCCAAGATTACGTTATGAAAGGCTATTGAAGAGGGGGAGGAGCGATGACACTCTCACTTTTGAAGGACTGAATAAGAGGGACTTTGAGGAGCTAGAGATGGGTATTGGTGTTGTTATTGCCCTGGCTGATTACGTTATTGTTAATGACGGGACAATAGAGGAATTTAAGAGAAGGGCTGAAGAATTAATTAATAGACTCATATGACTAAAATAATATTTGAGGCTGAGGTAAGACCTTCCGAGAATAAGGATAAGGTCATTAGTGCTATTAGTAATTTCTTTGATTTCGAAACATTAAGGGAAGAGAAAAGTGATGATAATATAATTATTATTGCAGAGGCTAGAACCCTTAAATCTTTAATGAAGTTTCATAAGGCTTTAAGGGATGAAAGAATACTTGATTCTGCAAGGAAGTATTTACAAAAGGGTATTAACGGTAGTATCATCTTCTTTATGTTAAATAAGCAAGCTGCAGCTGTTGGGAGGATATCGTTTGTTGATTCCGAGAAAGAGTCACCTTTAGGCCCTATCAAAGTTACTATAGAATATAGAGACCCTCAAGCAGTAGTTGATTGGCTTACTCCTAGGACTGCTAAAGGGGTGCCTTTATGGGAAAATCCTATGCCTCAAGAATAAAATACGAGAAAGGCTCTGGTATGAACGTTTTACTAAAAATTCTTTTAGCCTCCCAAAGCAATGGAGATACATCGTCGTACCTGGGGCTTATGTGAATTAAAGCTAACCTTTTTACATTTGCCCTTAGCGCGACTTCTGCTGCATCTTTACTATTAGAATGCCCATATTCGCTTGCAGACTGTTCATTTAGAAAGGTGGAGTCGTGGAGCAATAAATCAACGCCTTTAACGCTTTCAGTAACACTATTACAAGCTGCTGTGTCACCGGTATAAGCTATTGTTAACCCTTTTTTTATGTACAAGTAGTCCTCTGGTACTAGTACTTTACCACCTATTTCAACTCTTTTCCCTTCCTTTAACTTTCTTATAATACGCCAATCGTGAACACCTTCTTTTCTTAACTTCTCCGCATCAATTTTCAATTTATCCCTTTCTTTTACTAGAAACCCGTAAGACTCGATAGTATGGCAAGTTCTGAAAGTGGTAATAGTAACTTCTTGGTCTTCATAATGGTCAGTAAAGGTTATTTTAAAATCTGGGTAAAAGTGGGTTTTTTTGAAAGCGTCTTCTAAGAAGTCCTTTAACTCTTTAGGGCCTATTATTAATAGTTCCTCTTTCCTAGAGTACATCCCCATTGTCTCTATCATTCCGGGTAAGCCTAAGACGTGATCACCATGCATGTGAGATATTCCTATTACTCTAAGTTTCATAAAACTCAAATTATACTCCATCATTCTATATTGTGTTCCTTCCCCACAGTCCAATAAGACCTCTAAGCCCTCTCTTCTAATTAGGTACGCGGGTAAACCTCTTTTATTAGGAACTCCTCCCCCAACGCCGATAAAATATATTTTAAACATTTTTCCTAACTACATATACGGCTCTGCTTAAACTTTTATGCTCATATATCATGTGTATTTTAATATCCTTAAACCCCGCTTCCTTTAGTTTATCCCTCCAATCAAATTTAAAGTCTGTAGAGAAGACTAATGTATTAGTGTGTTCAGAAGCGTTGTAAAAGAACTCTTCATAAAGCTCACTAAGGCCTTTAGGGCTAAACGACCTACCGTATGGTGGGTCTGTTACTATTGATTCGATCTTTTTAATGGGAATTTTTCTAGAATCTGCTTGAAATAAATCACATTCATAACCGAAATATTTTAAGTTCTCTTTAGCTTTGCTTAGCATTTTTAAGTCTATGTCACTTCCCACGCATTTTAACCCTAACCATTTAGCCTCTATTAAGATTGTCCCAGTTCCAACAAATGGATCGTAAATTTCTCTACTTTCTGATAAATTTACCATTACTCTTCCGAGTTCAGGGTTTAATGTTCCGGACTGCGTGTATGGTCTTTTAGAGTGCGAAATTAGGCTTTTTGAGTCCTTCTCAGCTTTCCTTATACCGGCAATTACTGTTTTCCCTTCCGTGATTATTAAGTCAAGTTTTTCACAATTTCTCGAAGTTTTCACGTTCTTTATAATTTCCGAGTATATTGGGATAGCGTAAGACTTATACTCTCTCATTAAGACATTTAAGTCTACCGAAAAGCACATCCCCCTTACTTTCTCTATTATATCTTTTACGTCAGAAGAAATTGAGAGCACTTCTCCGCTTTTCTTTATGAAGGCTGACTTTTGGGCTATTTTAGGGTCTCCTTCATAAATTGCTACGCCGTAGAGGTACTCCCTTTCATTCCCGTGGATTAATGCCCTTAGTTCATCTAATGATAAAAAAATGTTATTCAAGTTAAGTATTGCGTAGTTCATATTCTTCTCGCTATGGATTCAGCAACATCTACTACAATAACGTTTTTGTTTTGTGGTATTGTGTTAGTAACTATTATATCCTTAATTCCCGCAGAGATGAGTTTGTCATAAGCATCGTTTATGAGCAACCCGTGAACTGCCACGGCAATTACTTTCTTTGCTCCTTTAGAATAAGCTATTTTGGAAGCTTGTACCATAGTACCCCCAGTACTTATTATATCATCTACTAAGATTACGTCTTTTCCATCAAGCTTTAAGTCTGGTAAGTTTTTAATCCTCACTTCGCCAGTATCTAGATCCCTCTCTTTTTCAATATAAGAAAATTCACAGTTTAATTCTTCAGCTAGTCTTTTAGCCCTCTCTAATGCTCCCTTGTCTGGGGCTAAAACGAAAGGTGAGGAAACTATGTTTTTAGTTGCTCTAGCCAGTTCTGGTATTGGGTCTGCTATTTTTACTTCTCCGTCAAAGTACTCCAATTCCTCATAATGGTGGGGTTCTACTACTATGAGTGAGCTGGCACCGCTTTTCTTTATTAAATTAAGTATTGTTTTTATACTTACAGCCTCACCTTCCTTAAATCTTCTGTTTTGTCTTGCATAGGCTAAATAAGGTATTGTTACTGTGATTTTTGAAACTTTCATATCGCTTAATGTTTCTAAGATCAATAAAAGCTCAATTACATGCTTGTCTTGAGGGGGGTAAAGCGATTGTACAAGTAAAACTTCTTTATTGCTTAACTGTTGTGGAATTCTTACGTACGATTCTCCGTCTGGAAAAATTTTGTGCTCTACTTTGACCAGAGGTAATGAGAGTATTTTTGCTAGTGACTCATCTATCCCGTTTGTTGCGGTACCGCCAATAATAATCATTAAAATATTTAATCAACAAACGTTTTTAAGATTAATATCTAAGCGTGGTTGTAAGATGTACTTCATCTTTATGATCGGAACTGCTGGGTCTGGGAAGACAACTTTAACTAAAGCTCTTCAAGATTACTTACTCGATTATGAGTTAGACACTGCAGTAATAAACTTAGATCCCGCGGTAGAGAATTTGCCTTATAAACCGGATATAGACGTTAGAGATTATGTTGATGCCTTTGAGGTGATGACTAAGTATAATTTAGGGCCTAATTCTTCACTTATAGCTTCAATAGATTTACTTTTAACTAAGGCTAAGGAGTTGAAGGAGGAGTTAAGCGAGTTAGAGGCTAATTACGTAATTGTTGATACACCGGGGCAAATCGAACTTTTTGCGTATAGAGAAACTGGGAAAATCCTCACAAAGCTAATTATAGAGAATAATAAGGCGGTTTCTCTCTTTTTATTGGACTCATTTTTAAGCAAGGACGCGAGAAGTTTTATATCTCTTTTACTCCTTTCGAGTTCTGTTAAGTTTAGAATAGGTTTACCTCAAATCTTAGTCTTAAATAAGGTAGATTTGCTGACTGAGAAAGAGTTAGAGAATATGAAGGGCTGGGTTGAAGAAGGTAGGATAATTGACGAATTAGGTAAGCTTGACGAGTATTCTTTCGAATTAGTAAAAACGGTGGTTGAAAATATTGATAATTTCCCAGTACCGGTTTCAGCATTAAATAATGAGGGTTTTGATGAGCTTTATGCAGAAATTCAGAGGGTTTTAGCTGGTGGGGAAGACTATGAGACAGAAGAACCTAACCCTAGGCTTTAAAAGCTTTTAGATAGATTAATCTAATATGAAAGCCAAGGTTATAGATGCTCAAGGTTTTTCATATATCTTTAGGACGCTTTCTGAGTTTATGGATGAAGTTACCTTAAATTTTGATAAGGACGGTTTAAAAATTAAGGGAATTGATCCTTCAAGAGTAACCTTTGTTGATATATTTATACCTTCAGCATATTTTGAGCAATACGAGCTAGATAAGGAGTTAAAAGTGGGAGTGGGTCTTAAGGATCTAGTAGAAGTTTTAAAAACTGCTGAAAAGGAGGATTCATTATATCTTGACATCTCTGAGGATAAAATTTCTTTAACCCTAGATGGGGAATACGAAAGGACTTTCACCCTACCAGTACTAACCCCTTCAGAGGCTGAAACACCTAATATAAGTCTAGAGTTTCCATTTAAAGCTTCATTGTTAACTGCTACATTCACTGACTTAATAGACGAGTTCGAGGAAGTAGGAGGTGATTCTATAAAGCTAAAGTCTGAGGGCGGTAAGTTGTATATAACAGTGTCAAGCGATATGGGGGATTCAACTGTAGAGTTATCAAAAGATAACGGTGCATTACTTGACAGTGAAGGGAGTGATGCTGAAAGCACTTACGGGCTTGAGTATATTGCAAATACTACTAAAATGAGGAAGCCTTCAGATACATTAGAACTAGCTTTCGGTTCTCAAATCCCATTAAAACTAAGATATAATTTACCTCAAGGGGGGTATGCGGATTTCTACATCGCCCCAAGAACGGAATAAAATTATTTACGATTTATTTAAAGAGTATTACCGATATGCAAAGCTCGAACTCCCTAAGGATATGGAGTTAAGGGAGTTCGCATTTCAGCCCTTTAACTCTGAAATCTATGTTAGGCATTTGTCATTTGCTAATGAAGAGGAATTAAGGCAATACATATTACAAAATGTTCCACTTCACCTTTATTATTCATCTGCAAGATATCAATTGCCTTCAGCAAAGGAAATGGAGGAAAAAGGATGGCTAGGGTCGGACTTGCTTTTTGATTTAGACGCTGACGAAATTTGTAAACTTAGGGTTAGGAAGTTCTGTGATGGTATAGAGACTTTTTCAGACTGTCAAGGCATAGAGTACGCTGAACTAGATAATGAATGTGTTTCTTTGATGTTAGAAAAAGCCTTTTTGATTCGTGATAAGCTAAAGGAAGATTTCGGTTTACAAGCTAGGATTTTCTTCTCTGGTAATAGAGGGTTTCATATAAGAGTTGAGTGCTATGGTGATTGTGCTTTGTTAGATTCCGAAGATAGGAGGGAAATAGCTGAATATTTTATTTCTCCCCCAGATTTTGAAGGAGTTAAAATAGATGAACAAGTAACAATAGACCCCAAAAGGCTTGTGAGGATTCCTGGTTCTCTAAACGGGAAATCCGGCCTTAGAGTAATGGAAGTTTTAGGGGGTTTTGAATTCGACGAATCTTTATCCCCTTTCAGTGGAGAGGTTATCTTTTATTCCTTTGTTACTTCTACTTTACGAGCGTTAAATGAAGAGATTAGGTTAAAAAAGGAAAGTGCAATTAAATTACCAGCCAGTATAGGAATTTATTTGACATTAAAAGGGTTAGGGGTTATTAAGGCCTATGTCAGATGAGCTCATAAGTATCGTACAAAATGAGTTAGATAAGGACGAATTAACTGAAATAAGGTTAGATAAGTTGTTAAAGTTAGTTGATAGTCTGAGAAAGTTGAGGAGGAGATATAGTGACGAGATTCACGATATTGAAATAAAGAGTTTTGAAGAGTTAATAGAGTCCCTTTTTGAGTTAAGGATTGAAAAGGTTTTAGAGGGTAGTAAGTTAAATGATAGTTTTGATAAACAATTTTTATCAATTCTTAACACAATGAGGGTTATTTATATCTCTTTTCTCTCTGGGAAATACTACTTATTTAATGATAAAATTTTATGTAAGGTCGTTTCCCCCTTTATGAGGAAGGGTGTTCTGTTATCTCCCGGAGATATTGTGTTATTGCCTATTCACGAGGTTTTAGCTTTAATAACCAGTGGATATATTACTCCAATAGAAGTAGTATGAAAGTCCCTAAAGTGATTACAACATATTGTCCGAAATGTAAGACCCATACCGAACATTCAGTCTCGCTCTATAAAGGTGGGAAGAGGAGGACTCTAGCAGAAGGCCAGAGAAGGTATGATAGGAAGAACATAGGTTATGGGAGTAAAAGAAAGCCTGAACAGAAAAGGTTTGCTAAGACTACAAAGAAACAGACTCTCATGTTAAAATGTCAGAAATGCGGATATACTATTATGAAAGAAGGAATAAGGATGAAGAAAATCGAACTCGTTGAGGTGGTCAAATGACTTCAAAGTTTAAAGTATTAATACCGGAACCTAAAAGTAAGTTTCTAAGGGTTAAGTGTAAGAATTGTGGAAATGAACAAACAGTGTTTTCTCATGCTACTTTCCCGGTGAGATGCCTATCTTGCGGTGCACAATTGATTATACCGACGGGTGGAAAAGCAAAAATAGAGGGAGAAATACTTAGAGTATTAGGATGATTTATAATAAGAACCCTATTCCAAGTGAAGGAGAAGTTTTAATTGCAACGGTAAAGCAAGTTTTTGATTATGGTAGTTATGTTACTTTAGATGAATATGCAAATATTCAAGCGTTTTTACCGTGGAGTGAAATTAGTAGCAGATGGGTTAAGAATATCAGAGATGTTGTAAAAGAGGGTAGGAAAATAGTAGTTAAGGTAATAAGGATTGATAAAAGGAAGGGCACTATTGACGTATCTCTTAAGAAAGTAACGGAAGATGAGAAGAGGAAGAAAATGTTGCAGTGGAAGAAAACTCAGAAAGTAGATAAAATATTAGAAATAGTGTCACAGAAACTACATAAGAGTGAACTAGATGCGTGGAAGGAAGTAGCGTTTAAGTTGGAAGACGCTTATGGCGATCCTTACGAGAGTCTAGTTAGGGCAATTAAAGAAGGGGATAAAATATTGAGAGACGCCGGAGTTCCAGAGGTGTGGATAAAGCCGTTAATGGAGGAGATAGGTAAGCACATAGAAGAGAAGAAAGTTAAAGTAAGTGAGATAATTACTTTGAGGAGTATGGATAAGGATGGGATTGAGAAGATTAAGAAGGCTTTAGGTAGTGCTATTGAAAAGTTGGAAAACCCGGATGTTGAGATTAAAATATATACTATCGGCGCACCGCGATATAGGATTGATTTAATAGGGACAGATGCTAAGACGTTATCTCAGTTAATTCAATCCTTAATAGAGAACATCAAAAAGGCTAGTGAGGAAGAGGGGATTTCGTTTTCGGTGGTTAAGAAGTGAAGTGGAAGATAAGAAGATGTCCTAAAGATTATACTTATACTTTTAAAGATATATGTCCTATTTGTGGAGAAAAGACAATTATACCAGTTCCTCCTCGTTTTTCTCCGGTTGATAAGTACGTAAAGTATAGGATAGAGTTAAAAAAGGGAATTAAGTTGAACTGTTAGTTACTACAATTGTGGGCGGTATTATTACGTTAGGCATTACGAATTGGTAAACTAATACTATAATATACACTATGGCTTCTCCGCCTACTGCTGGGGTTGCACCAACTGGATACAATGCTATATAAACTGGTTTGAAGTAGAGCATGTTAACTCTAGGTATGAATCCACTAGGATTAATCAGAGTAGCACTTGAAGAAGACAATGACTGTAAGCTTACTGAGAAAGGCGCTTGTACTGGTCCTTGATTTAATGATTGGAGTCCTTCAATAAACATGTTAACGATTAATGAGTTATATGCTTTGGAAGTCCATGCCATAGGTAATGAACTGGCAACTATTTGTGCTAATTGTGGGTTAATTTGTGCTAAAGAGAATGCTGTTTCATTGATAAACGTGAAATTGGTATACTCATCTAATGGGTAACCAGCTATTGTAGTCATAGCCCCCATAGCCTTCGCAATATCTCCAAGACTTGTAGTATATCCAATAAAAGTTCCAGGGAAGTTGGTGGGATATCCTATGAACCACACGCTTTCACCGTTAGAGGTTACGTACTGAGTTACTGCATCATATGCTACTATATAAACTGGGATTGTGTAGTTAGGACTGCCGTATGGGTATAAGTGGAAATCGTTCTCTAATACGTTTACAGCAAAGGTTTCGTTATTTAGGAACATTTCTGCCATTAGCTTTATTTGTGTACCGTTAAGTGTATTGTTCTCGTCAATTACACTCCTATTACCAACTACTTCTATCCAATACCCATAATCCCACCAGCTCAAGATAAAGGCGTTATGTGGGGTGTTATGATTTATCCAATCTAATGCTGAAACCCATGCGTAATTTAATTCTAGGAACTGAGTCGCGGAATTTAGTATTGCCGGGGGCTGATAACTTATTTCTATTGCTATTCCAGCGTCTGCTAAAAGTGATGCTCCTACGATTCCCAACATTATTATTGGAACAACCCTTATCTTTTTCTCCATAAACTGTGTGGCAATCTCTCCAATGCCAACTCCAGCTAAAGCAGCAACTATATAGGCTGTATAATTAAACAAATAAGGTTGTTCTGAAGTCCCGTAAATGCTTGCGACTCCTAGAACTAACAACCATAAAGCTGGTAAGTCTTGTCTCCTCGTTAGTATAAAGAACATACCGATAATTGAGAGGAAAATCGATATTCCGAAATCCTGTATCATTGCTGTTACAGGCTGTGGAATGTATTCTGCTACAGTCCTATCAATGGGCACAGAGTATTGGAAGAATGGGTCGATTATAGCATAATATCTTGAGGGTATTGGGCTTTTACCAAGTGCGGCTAACCCTAAAATACCTAGTGTTAAGATAAATACTATTGCCGCACTAATTATTATGTTCTTAGAGCTGAGGATTTCTTTAGGTAAGGTTTGCCTTAAGTAAAGTTCTAGATATAAGAATAGTGGAATTATGAAGAGTGATAAACCATGTGCTGCACCCGACATAAAACCTATGTTGTTGGGTGAAAGTGAGGTTAGAAAGGCTGAGGTTATTGCTAATACTGTCAAGATCTTAGGGACTATCTCCTCATTTTTGTTAAGTAGAACTATTAGGAATGCGGCTAATGCAAGACTAAGATCTATATATGTGTAACCTCCCCATGTGATATTTGCTAAAAATATCATTATACCGGCCGGTATCCCGTATAATGGGTTCCTCCTCTTTATTCCAATACTTAAGAAATAGATTGCGAAAAGTACAAAAGTTGCCCCCCAAGAAGTTTTTGGCAACCCACCGAGTAGGTTCTTATAAGTTAATGAGGGAGATACCGCAACTACAGCTGCTGCAACATAAGCTCCTACTCTATTTTCTATTAATGAATCTACTGCAAGAAATGCCGCAACTACCCCTAACCCGTCAAGTACTATATCAGAAACTACTGCTAAAGTATAAACTATATTGGGCCCATAAGTGGAATAGAACGGCATAGAAAATAATGCTACTAACCACGATAATCCTATAGTATTTCCTAGTTCAATGAAATAACCCCATGGGAACCAACCATGTACATCTGGTGGCACTGCGTACCAGTTTCCTCCGGCTTTAGCTATTAATAGTGCGTTATAGAATAAGTACCACGGGTCAAACTCGTTCACTGTTTGTGGATATGCAGTAGCATTGACAATTCTTATCAATATAGAGATTATTACTAAACCAGTGACGACAATTACGTCTAGAAGTTTGAATTTATCAAATTTTAAAATTACCTTAGTAGACTGCATCAACTAACTATCGAGCAAATGTTATATAAGCTTAATCCAGATTCATAGAGGGTATGAGTGGGAAAAATTTAAATGGTAAAGGGTAAAATTTAAGGTTGGGCCGGTAGCTCAGCCTGGAAGAGTGCTCGGCTTGCAACCGAGAGGTCCCGGGTTCAAATCCCGGCCGGTCCACTGTGTTGGGGGAACCTCTAAAACCCCCAATGCTAAGTAAGTTTTGACTATCTTATCTAAAGGATCAACGTAATGATCTCTTCTCTGACCGTCTTTGTCCTTCTCTATAATGTAAACATAGTACTTCTTCCCTCTTTGCCTGATTCTGATAATACCAAACGAATATGTTTTACTTTTCTCATAATACTATTAAATAACGCTATCCGCATTTATAATCATATACATTGGATTGATTTACAGATAACTAATTCCCATTATTTAGCTGATAAGGATGTATAATCATGCTCGCTTTCAGATTTTACGTATGAATAATTTTTAAAATGAGTTTATGGGAACTCTTTCAAGATGATTGATAAAGCTATCCTTTTCATATTTATTTTGCAGGGTACTGTTTTCTCCTATAGTATTTCCGCTTATGCTGTTGGTGCGGGTCAAGTTAATATCTATAATTATACTATAAACGCCACCTGGTTAGGTGATGCATTTAATATTTCCATGAGTTTAAACTACACGTTTAAGTATCTTAAAGCACCCCTAAACGCCACTAGTTATAAAACATCTGGTTATTTTATGGCCCCTACTATTTATGATATTTTCTATCTTAATCCCCAGGGGGGTATACAGTATATTCTATATTTTACTAACTATTCAGCAACTACTGTAACTCTTGACGGAAAAAGCATACCTGCAATAAAGTTTTACAATGGTAGTACATATTTAATTGTTTCAGCTCAGTATGGTTTTCCAATTGAGGGTTACGGAGAAAACTACTTACCTTTCTCAATTAAGGGGGCTACAGCAAATTTAAGCATAAACTTGAATAAGCTTTCTCCTTTACCATCATTTGATTCCCAATATTCTCTTTACTATCTAATTCTTAACTTCCCTCACGAGAGTTATGATATTGGGATTGTAAGCCCTAATGCTAAGATTTCAGTGACAAACGTTACGTTAGTTAAGGGTGAAACTGTGGGTGTAATAAATATTATGACAAATGGTTATGCTACAGTTATCTTACCGTTAAGCGGTTTTCAAAATTTCATAGAACCTTTAGGGGAGATAATTTATAATTCTTCTCGTTATTACTTTTATATGAACGTTACGACCAACTATTATGGAAAATATTATTTACCAATATACTATAATGCATCAAATCCCTTCATGGGGCTCACTATAGGACATTATTTCGTATTATTTTTTCCAATAGGTGGGAATATTTCGATTTATTTAAACAACTTATATAATCCCATAATTTCCTATAAAGTCATAGAAAAAGAAAACACTTCCTTCTCATTATTTCTAATAATAGGTGCTATATTGTCAATTGTCATAGTTTCAGTAGTTGTTATAAAAATTTTAAAATCTCGTAAGGTGTAGTGGCCACTGGAATACCAGCCTCTTTAAACGCTTTTACTTTGCTCTCAAAAGTTCCCATTCCCATATAAACGACTGCCCCAGCATGTCCCATTCTTTTCTCTCTAGGTGCTGTCATACCGGCTATGTATGCTACAATTTTCTTCTTTATTAACCCTTCCCTTTTCATTTTTGCAACTCTCTCCTCCATTGTCCCTCCTATCTCCCCAATTATTACTATTTCTTCTGTTTCTGGGTCTTCATCAAACATTTTAACGACTTCTTCTAAGGACGTTCCTACTATCGGGTCTCCTCCTATTCCTATTACTGTCGACTGTCCTAAGTCTTTCTTAATAATTTCAGCTATCTCATATGTTAACGTCCCAGAACGTGAAACTATTCCTACTTTCCCCTTTCTGAAGGCTCTTGGTGGGAAGATTCCGATATTAGCCTCTTCTGGTACTATTATGCCCGGGCAATTAGGCCCTATTATTCTTGTCCCTTTAAGTCTTGCATATCTTACAATCTTCAGCATATCAAGAACCGGTATGTGTTCTGTTATTACTACTACTAATGGAATGTTATTATCAATAGCTTCATAAATTGCGTCTGGAGCGTACTTTGCTGGAACAAAGACTATGCTGGCATCTATTTCGTGTTCTTTAATCGCATCGGCTACTGTGTCATAAACTGGGACTCCGTAAACTTCTGTGCCTCCTTTACCAGGCGAGACACCTGCAACTACTTTGGTACCGTATTCTTTCATCAGTTTTGTGTGGAATGAGCCTTCTCTTCCAGTTATGCCTTGTACTAGGACTCTGGTATTTCTGTTTATGAGCGTACTGCATCACCTATACAATCTATTGCGTTGTCGTAAATCGGTACACCATGTTCCCTCAATATTTTCCTTCCTTCTTCTTCATTTGTCCCTACAAGTCTTACAAATAACGGTATTTTAACTTCTTGTAACGCTGAGATTATTCCTAAAGCTACTTCGTCACATCTGGTAATACCGCAGTAGATATTCATTACGATCTTCTTAACTTTATGAGTGGATGAAAGTGTCAGAATTGCCTTTTTGACCTCCTCTCTGTTCGCCCCTCCTCCTATATCGTAAAAGTCCGCTGGGTTCCCTCCCATAATTTTGACCAAATCCATTGTAGCCATTGTAAGTCCAGCACCGTTTCCTATTATTCCTATATCTCCTTCCAATTCAACGAATGAGGAAGGAGGAGTATATTCCCTTCCTAACTTTTCTAGTAAATCTTTGTGTCGATATAGAGCATTATCCTCTAATATTACTTTAGAATCTAAAGCTATCAATCTCCCATCTTCAGTTATGGCTAATGGATTAATTTCTGCTAATTCTGCCTCATATTCCGTAACCAGCCTGTACAGTCCCCTTATAATCCCTTCTAGACCGTGTACTTGTAAATATTTTTCTATCTGAATTATGTCAAAACTTCTGACTCCTCTCTCTATGGGTATGTGAAATATTTTAACGTTTTTGCTTTGTTCGATATCTATTCCACCCTCCGGTGATGCTACTATTATAGGTTCTGCTGTTTCTCTATCAATCAATGCTGAGAGGTAAACTTCTTTCTTATGTGGAATGAACTCTTCTACGAGGAATTTTTGTACCCCTAATTTTCTCATCTCTGCGATGGTGCTCTCTACGTCTTCAGTAACCTTTACTAATCCTCTCTTACCCCTACCGCCTTCCAATAACTGAGCCTTAACTACAGCTTTTCCTTCCCATCTTATAGGTTTATCAATAACCACCCCCTTAGGCACGGGGATTCCTACGAGTCTAAACAGCTCTTTTCCTTCATACTCATACAATTTCATGTTTTTTCACTTGATAGTATTTGCATATATCCTTAAATAGACAACTTTTACATTTTGGATTATTAGTGCAAAAAAGTTTACCTACAGTTACTAAACCTGCATGGATGATCTTTAGTTTATATAAGTCTTTTCCTACTTTTTCCTCTATTAACCTTTTCGCATCTTCTTTTGTCAAATTAAAATTTAGAATAGAGCCGAGTACTTTTCGTGAGTAGTTTGATCTTGGAAAAACTGGAATGTTTCCGGCGAAAAGTAGTAATGCCTCAGCTGTTTCCTCCCCAATCCCTTCAACTTGCTTAAGCAATTTCTCGTCTCTAACTAATTTCTCTATTCCTCCTATTTTCTCTGTAGTTTCGGCTATTTTTCTAAGTCTTTTAGCTTTTATCTTATAAAAATTAACCGGTTTAATTAACTCTTCGAGTTCTTTTTCAGAAACCTTACCAAGATCTGTAACCTTAGTTATACCTACTTCTTTGAGTTTTTCCAAAACTTTTTTGACAGTTTCCCATTTTGTCATCTGAACCAAAATAGAAGATATTACTAGGTAATCTACGCTTTTTATTCCATCCCACCATTCCGGTGAATAAGGATCTGTTATTATCCAACCGGCTTTGGCTAGAGTTTCTTTATTTTGTTCTAATATTTTTATAAGTGTATCAGTGTGCAGTGACTTCTTCACCTCTTCAGGTAGCGTCCGTGTCATCATATTTCATTTGATAATATATCAACTAATTTTTTAGTGCCAGGCTCAAAAACGTTTGGTTTTTTAGCCTTTTCGATAGCATCTAATATTATCTCATTTGACTCCCATGTAGAGGGGTCGTCTAAAAACGTTGCACCGAGAACTCTTGCATAAATTTTCGTATCTTCCTTTGTAGTGGCGTAAATCCATTCATTATTATAAACTATTATAGTAGGTTTACGATACATTACTACAGCTTCCATAGCTGTTTTTCCTTGATGTGTTACGACTACTGAGGAATTCGCGATTAGCCTCTCGATGTCCGTTGTAAAGCTTATAAACTCCCAGTCTTGTCTTTTTCGTTTATAAATTGAGGGTTCTATTCTTCCAGTCTGTATTATAAATTTCCTCTTTGTATTAAGAGAGATTAGAGTATCGAAAAGCCTTTTAAATCCCATACTTCCAGTGGTTACGAGTACATAATCTCCATCTTTGCTTTCATATTTAGGTTTACCAACTATAGGCCCTACTACGATTCCGTTCTTGTAAAGTTTTTTCTGCTCTTCCCAGTGTAAAAAGACCGCTTTAGATATGTGAGAGAGAATTTCTATACTTTTTCCTTTAGTAATGAACCTATCCTGGCTTTCTATTGCAAAAAGCTTGCTCCCCTTTATTTTTTCTATAACTGCTGGGATTAGAGAGTGATTAGAGCCCGTTGCAATAGTTACTTTATATTTTGGTACTCTAATGGACTGTGCTACTATTTTAGGAAGGTTCTTTATTAACAAAAGGTTTGTTTCATTAGGCTCTTTTCCTTTCTTAACGTAAAAAATTCTCCTTGATATGGGTTTTACTAATTCTTCTGAGAACTTATCGCCTTCTGGGATTATGAAATCTGGTTTAAATGGTAGATATTCGGCTATTGCTACTCCAAAGCCCGTATGCCCTCCGCCACTGGCTATTATTAGTAAATCATTTTTCATTAAACTATTTTATTTTGTACTGGATAAAATGGCTAGCATGGAAGAGTATAAAAATGTATGGCTTAAGGCTGGAGTTATTTACGCATTAAATCTTTTATCTGCGGGCTATAAGCCAGTAGAAGTAGGTCTAGGTGAGAGAGATTTTTATGTAGACATAGAATCTCAAACGAGCTTAACACTAGATGAAGCTAAAAAGTTTGCTGTTTATAAGAATTATAACTTCATTGTAAAAGATGGGTATGTGGAATATAATGGTGCTAAAATAAAAGTGGATGGAGAAATAGCTAATATAGAACCTAAATACTTTGAAATACTCAACATTTCTGTTCATCATCCAACTCCGGAAGTACAGTATGTAAGGATTAGGGGAGTTGGGTTTGAAAAAGAGGAGCAATTAAAGGACTATTTAAGTTGGTTGGAAAAAGTTTCTGAATATGATCACAGAAGCCTTGGTGAAAAATTAGATCTCTTTAGTTTTCCCGACGAAGCTGCACCGGGTGTCGTATTATTTCACCCTAATGGTCAGATAATTAGGAAGGAATTAATTCATTTCATGGAAGAGATTAACGAAAGTATGGGGTATAGAGAGGTTTATACTTCTCACGTTTTTAGATCTATCTTATGGAAAATAAGTGGGCATTATGAACACTATAGGGATAAAATGATACTGTTTAAGATGGACGAGGAAGAAATGGGAATTAAGCCAATGAATTGCCCCGCACATATTTTAATTTATAAAAGTAAATCTAGAAGTTACAAAGATTTGCCCATAAGGTTTTCCGAATTCGGTCACGTATATAGATGGGAAAAGAAAGGTGAGCTTTACGGGCTTTTAAGAGTTAGAGGCTTTACGCAAGATGACGGTCATATATTCTTAAGAGAGGATCAACTCAAAGATGAAATAAAGATGTTAATAAAGAAGACCTTAGAGGTTTTATCAGTTTTTGGGTTTAAAGACGAAGATGTTAGGATTAACCTGAGCACGAGGCCAGACGATAGTATTGGGACTGATGAACAATGGAACAAGGCTACTGAAGCGCTAGTTACGGCTTTAAATGAATTGGGTGTAAAATATAATATTAAAGAGAAGGAAGGGGCGTTTTACGGGCCTAAAATAGATTTTGATATTAGGGACTCGTTGGGGAGATGGTGGCAGTTATCTACCATCCAAGTAGACTTTAATCTACCGGAGAGGTTTAAACTAGAGTATGTTGATAAGGACGGGAGTAAAAGAAGGCCAGTGATGGTTCATAGGGCAATTTATGGTTCAATAGACAGATTTATGGCTATACTCCTTGAGCACTTTAGAGGCAAATTACCCACTTGGCTTTCTCCGGTTCAAGTAAGAATTTTACCAGTTACCGAGCAGGTTGAAGATTATGCCAATCAAGTATTACAGAGTTTAAGAGAGAAGAGAATAAGGGCTGAAATTGATAGTGGGGAAGAGACTCTTTCAAAGAGGATTAAGAGGGCATACGATGAAGGTGTGCCATATATTATAATTATTGGAAATAAAGAAAAAGAGAAAGGAGAAATTACTGTTAGAGCGAGAGGAAACATGGAAGTTAAATCGGTAAAACCAGAGAAGTTTATACAAGCTTTACTGGAGGAAATCAAGAATAGAGATTTGACCCAGACTGCAATAAATAAGATTAAATGATAGTTTATGGTATTTATAAAAGTCCCTTAGGTACAATTACAGTAGCCAAAAACGAAAAAGGTTTTACTATGCTTGATTTTTGTGATTGTGCTGAAAAGGAATTGGTGGATAATTCAGCTTTTACAGATTTCTTTTATAAACTCGATAAATACTTCTCTGGAGAAAGGGTTGAGTTCAATGAACCAGTAGATATAAATGTCAATCCCTTTAGAAAGCGCGTTTTTAATGAGGTTAGGAAAATAAAATGGGGACAAACAAGGACTTATAAGGAGATTGCTGAGGCCGTAAAAACTTCTCCCAGAGCAGTTGGTATTGCCCTTTCTAAGAATCCCGTTTTACTTATAATTCCTTGTCATAGAGTCGTTGCTGAAAATGGCTTAGGCGGTTTCTCAAGGGGAGTTGATCTGAAGAAAAAACTTTTAGAATTGGAAGGCATAAGAGTGGATAATATTTCGAAAAAGTTTATTATTTAACTATTAGAAATTTACTTGTGAAAGCCGTTATCCTAGCTGGTGGTTTCGGTAAGAGGTTAAGGCCACTTACTGATGAGAGACCTAAGCCATTAATTGAGATTGCCGGAAAACCTATTATTGAGTGGCAGATCCTATGGTTGAAGAAGTTTGGTATAAATGCATTCTATATACTAGCCGGTTATAAGAAGGATATTATGGTTGATTGGGTTTCTAAAAATCAAGAGAGGCTTAATGTCTCCATAGCGATCTTAACAGAAGAAGAACCACTGGGTACTGGTGGGGCTATTAAAAGGCTCGAGGGGTTTATAAACGAGGAATTTTTTGTACTTAACGGTGATATTCTCACAAACATTGACGTTACTAAGCTTAGATGTGATAATGCGATTGCCTCGATAGCCTTAGTGCCCCTAAGGAGCCCTTATGGTATTGTTAGGCTGGATAGTGAGGGTAAGGTTATTCAGTTTGTTGAAAAACCGTTACTTAAGGAGTACTGGATTAACGCTGGTGTTTATTACACAAAACCGGAGATTTTTGAGTACTTACCTACAAAGGGTGATATTGAGAAAGAGACTTTTCCTAAGCTTGCGGAGAAGGGTTTGCTAAAAGGTGTGACTTTTGATTCATCATATTGGCGTTCAATAGATACTATAAAGGATTATGAAGAGGCCAACAGTGAAATCCATGAGATATTTAAAGGTTTAATCTGATAACAAGATAACTTCATCATCTTCTTCCTCTTTAGCATATTTTTCTATGAATTTTTCTAATCCCAGATCTCTTATTTCTCTCATTAATTTTCTTCTTAACTTATAGAACTCTTCTTCACAATCTATCGGCACGTTATTCTCTACGATCTCCAGAATTATATTTATTAATTTAATTTTTTCATCATTCATGAGCTAAAATAGTCTTTATATATACCTCTCTCTACTGCGAAAGTGTTCTTTCCTCAACAAGTTTCTTTACTTCCTCATAGAGGTTTCTAATTTCTTCTTCTTTAATTCCTATTTTCTCGGCAACTTTGAGAGTTTCTTTTACAATTCCTAAATAATTACTAGACGAGAAGTTTTGGACAGAGATTGAGCTCATTCCTAAAGCTATTGCTAAAACATCCTTCCCGGTCTTTTCTTGTGCAAAGGCTACTATAGCTTTTATTGTGTTTTCCCAGACCTTGGAGGCAAGGGATGGGTTATTATTTTTAATCATTTCAAGCGATAATAATAAGGCTTGTCCTATGAATTGTTCTGAAATTCTCATCGATTATATCTATTTCCTTTAGGTTAAATAGCTTTGGGAGACGGTTTTTTATTTAATTTGTTCTTTAAATTCTCATAAATGCTAAAAAAGGAAGAAGTAATTTCACCCCTTATAGGGGGATTACTTGAGATTCTCTTTTTTATTAATAACTTGTCGGTTTTCTCATATATAGCATATAAGATAGTTCATATTCATTCTGTTGTAGTAGGAATAATATTACATTTAATAGCTGCTATTATTATAGGCTTAATAGGAATTAAGGTATTAGAGATAACTAAAATAGAGGCATTATCGTTTTGGTCTGCAATTGTCTTAGGTATTCTTTTCGGTTCAGCAGTACTTGCCCTCTTTAGTCTTCCAATTCACGTGATCCTTATGCCTATTAAAGTTACATTAACTTACATATTCGCACATATCTTTTACGGCGTAGTTACTTACGTAATATATTTTATCCTAAAAAAGTAAAACCTTGATTATATGTTTAGTTATTTCTTTGTTATAAAATGAACTAAACGTATCTTTTATCAGAGTTAATCACACTCCTACCATTACACCTTAGTTAGCAATTTTTGCATACTAACTTCTTTAGGGATTAGTAAACTTGAAGAGCGAAAAGCCAGTTTATGTACTTCTCTCAGTAATCATTATGAGGTAGGTTTTAGCTCTCAATACTGAGGAATTCTTCTAAACTCTCTTCTTATTAAGGAAATCAGTTGCTAAAGTTTAGTGAGGGTCACTCTATAAACGTCATCTACCTTTGAGAGTTCTATTTTACATTTGAATTTTTCAGCTAACGGAATAATGTCCCTATATAAAACAGTCGTGTCATCAGTTAAAACTATTATTGTTTCATTTTTACTTATTTTTCTTAACTTATTATAAACTATGAGATGGGGCACTGAGCAACATAACCCTATTAAATTTATTTCTTCAGTCATTTTTACCGCCAAATTTTTAATATATCGAGAATGAAAGTTAATTAATCTAATATTTAAAACTATAATTATGGAATTGCGGATTGAACAAGCTCACAAGCTATTGGATGTTGAAAAATTTTCCAGAATTTATATGCTTAAGAATGTTAAAAAGTTGTATTGGGGTTATGAGGCTGAGTTACAATTGGCGAAATTTATAACATTTAAGTGCTTAGTGTCAACCAAAAACAATCAAGTTATAATAACAGAAAAGAGTGGGAAATTCATCATAGAAATTAATATAGATAAAGATGAGGTAGTTAGAATAAAAGTGAAGTCTGAAAACCCGTTACTTAAAGAGGCTTTAAAACTTAGAATAGAAAAGAATCTAGAGAAACTGAAGGACGTTATACCTCTAGTAAGGGTTAATGATAAGAAAAGAGTAGTATTTATGAAAAGTATTGGTGACCATATTCTCGACCTTAGGGGCACAGTTTGTCCAGTCCCGGAAATTGAAACTAAAAAGAAACTCATTGAACTCAAGACGGGCGAAAGTCTTGAAGTTTTAATAGACAATCCAGCTGCAGTAGAGATAACTTTGCCAGAAGTCTCACGTTTATTTAACTGTAGGTATGAAGTGTTCGATATGGGTGATTACGTCTCGTTTGTTTTTTATAAGTTATCTTCTACTCCTACGAGGACTGAATTCTTAGAGGCTGTTGAGTCAAAGAATGGGGAATTATTGTCACAGCTTATTAAGAACGGAGTTTTCCGAGCTTTCCTCTATTCATATTTCGATAAAATAATGAGGAAGATTACTTCTGATATTATACGTAAAGAGGACTTAAGGCACGAAACCTATGGCCTTATAACTGCCGCCCCTATTGGTAGGGGGTGGTTACTTACAGCGATAGTTGATAAAGATAAAATTCTCGCAATTAGATTAGACCTAGATAACCAAGTTTTATTCGGAGAAGAAGCAATAAAAAGACTTCCTATTGAAGGAGAACTAAATTTATTTTATCTTTATCATTAAAATAATTAATAAGTAAAAAAGTGTTAATAAATACAAATAATTTTACTTCTAATAGCAAGATAAAATGTGATGATACGAAAGGATAATTGTGGCTGTGTAATTGAGAGGAAATACGCATCTGATTATTTACTGAAACGATTTTATCAAGGGAGTAAGGGGAGGGAGATCTGCAAAGCCGGTATAGACGGTAGTCGTTCATTTACTTTATACCTATCTAAAGAAGGAATATTATCTTATAAGGCATCAGAATGCCCAGTTCTCATAATAACTTTGGAAGCATTATGTGAAGCGTTCGAAGAACATAAAGGTAATGTTAATCGTGAGAGTTTAGTGAGTAAGGTGAAGTCAATAAAAGGATTTCAGTTCAATACATTATCAGAAAAAATCACTGAATTATTTCTTGAATGTTTAAAAGTAATTTAAAGTAATAATTTGTTAAAGATTAATGAGGAATATTTGACTATAATTTGTTTTTTACATATTTTGCAATAATAGGGTATAAAGGGTTTAAAAACCAATAATTCTTAATATTTTTAATTACCTAAACTCATTTGATGAAGGGGATGTCGTATAGGATCTGGTTAATAGTAGGTTTTGTACTAATCGTATTAATAGGCGTAGGTGCAGCATATATAATGTTAAAAACTCCTTCATCTTCTTCGTCGACCTCCACGTCATCACCTATTGTCTCACCGTCTTCTGGGTCTTCGCCAGTTAGCAACAATTTCTATTTACTGGTCTTTACACAGAAGGGATTAGTACAAGTCATAGACCCGTTCTCTCAATCCTCTCAGTTTTTAGGTTTTCAGCACGTTGTTAACATATCATTAAACACTCCAGCGCAAGTGTACTATTGGGATGAGGTACCTAATGGACACATGTTTAACCAGACTTATATCTTAGTTCCAGTTAATAACGGTACAGTATATATAGTCAACGCCAAGACAATGAAGGTAGTTGATACGATAACGGTTGGTGACAGTATAGGCTTCATAGGTGTTGCTTTATCTCCAAACGAGGAATATGCGGCTATAGCAGATGGTCCTTCCGGTAAAGTTGAGGTAATCGATCTAGAGAACTTGCAAGTAGTTTGGAGTGATACATTTCTTTCACCAGTTAACGGTAAAACGTTCTACCCTTGTGACGTTAGATGGGCACCAAACGGACAGTATTTGATTGTCCCACTAAGATTTAATGATAGTGTAGATCTGATAAATGCTTCAAACGGTGCTGTTATTAAAGTTCTAACTACATCTCTAGGTTCCCAGCCTTATATGGTGTCTCCAAACATGCAAGGTACAATGTTAGCAGTGGAGTTTGCTGGGAACGATTCAGTGGGATTCTATTCATTGCCTAATCTACAATATATGGGCATGGTGACGATGCCCTCTGGAATAGTTCCTCAGAGAGGGGTATTTACGCCTAGTGGGAACTATTACTTAGAGGCCCCAGCTAATGCAAACGAAATTATTGTGATATCCACCTCTAACTTTAACATAGTGAGTACAATATCTTTACCGAGTATATCACCAGCTGGATTAGCTAGCATAGGAATAACTCCAGGGGGGAGTTATGCTTATGTTGTTATTCATGGTTCTGTCACTAGTGGCGGAATGGTAGTTCTAATAAACTTAAACACGTTATCAATAGCGTATGAAGTACCCTTAACAACCGCACCAGCGATAGTTATACCAATAAGTACTTCTACTGCGAACTATTTAGTGGACTATGTTATGTTACCTCCAATAACCGGATTACATTGTTAGGTGATTAGGGTGAGAATAAATCCATTTTTCTATGTTTTTACCTTTTTTAATTTTACTGTATTTTTACCAATAGTGATAACTGGTTTAAGGGTTTACTTATTATGGTATTCACCCTTAGCAGATAGTGGACAAAGCAGTTTCTTACATCCTTTCTTGTTATTTGTAGTATTATATTTGGTCTTAAGTTCTACAATAGGAGTTATAACATATAATCTTCGCAGAGGGAGGTTTATTTTAGTTTATGGCCCTATGAGAATTAGGAACGTTATTAAGGCTACTCTTAGAGATAAAGTAGGGAGAATAATCCTAATAACTTATTCTATTGCCTACTTTATATCTTACCTCATTGTCTCTGGACTTCTGTTAGTACCTAATATTAATGTAAGTCCGTATTTCTTATGTCTAACACAGTTATCCTATGAAGGATATGGAATTCAAGTAATCGGCGGTTACTTTGTATTAAATTATTGGTTACTCGCTTTAGGGGTTTTAAACGATGTAATCTTAACGCTTGCGTTGGTTTTAGGTTATTATATAATGTCGTTAATTTACGTGTCTTTACACGCATTTGAGTGGAGAGTACCTAAAAGTTTCAGAATGATGATAAGTAATAACATAGCCGGGTTTTTAACAGCCTCAGTTCCTTCAATAGGCACTATTGCTGGGATCTGCTGTTTAACACCTACTGCTATAAACTCATTGCTCTTTCTCTTGTCATCTTCATACCCTACTCTAACGAAAGGCGTAATGTGGAAGTACGGTACATTTATAGCTGGCGCCTGGACTGGCGGAATATTGCAAGCGATCTTTCTTTCCTCCCCTACTATAATTGGGGTGTTTTTAATAGGAGTGGGAATTTACGAAATCTACAAGATCTCACAAACCTTAGCTAACAGGGTGAGAATATGAGCAAGATAAAAAAGAGGGTGAAGGAAAAAGAAGAGAAGATCACAATATTTGATAAAGTATGGCCTATATTATTACGCTTCGGTATAGCTAGCATCTGGATATATGCTGGGGTCTTTGAAAAGTTACTAAACCCAAGGTTCCTTAACCCTGATTCTACTTCCTATGTGGGTATAACTATACAAGTCCTTATGCAAGGCCCTATTATGAGGGGATTCTTGGAAGCGGTAGTTTTGCCCCACGTAATGCTTGTAGGGGAACTTGTAATGATAGGCGAAATTACTTTTGCAATTCTCACTCTTACTGGAGCCTTCTCTAGACTCACAAATACTGTGGCCTTTTACACTAATTTTATATACTTTCTTTCAGCGTATTGGGCTGATACTGAGGAGTATGGGATAAATTTACTCATGATGTTAGTGGACTTGTATATTGTAATAAATGGCGTGAAGGGTCCTTCAATAGACTCTTTAATAGCTAGGAAGTGGAATAAGATAAATGACTGGAAGCTGTGGTTTTTAGTGGGCTCTTTATTTTATCTTTCTATCATACTTTTCTTATATTTCACATAAAGTAATTTAAAGGTTTATAAATGAACTATTTTTTTATGCGTTATTTTCGGAAAAATAATTAGGGTGAATAAAAGTGAGTGGAGAATTAATGTCTAGGAACCCGGATCAAATTTTAGATGTTAGGGGCGAGTCCTGTCCAGTCCCAGAAATGGAAGCTAGTAAGAAACTCAAGAAAATGAAGCCCGGGCAAATCTTAGAAGTTATAACTGATCATCAACCGGCAGTAGATGTGACTTTACCTTCGCTAGCGAAGAACTTAGGATACCCGTTTACAGTGATTAAAGATGGTGAGGTGTATAGGGTAAGGATATTAAAGGTGAAATAGAGTGACAAACCCTAGTATGATTTTACAGCCGGTCTATAACGAGAGCTGGGCAGAGGTTTATGCACTTTTCGCGTTAAGCGGATTTATTTTAGGTTGGGTAGCACAAAGGGGTAATTATTGTTTTGTAAACGCTATGACTTCCATTTTTACCACCAGAAGCTTTGAAAGGTTTGGTGCACTTCTGATACTTTTTGGATTATCAGCCTTAGGTTGTGGTCTATTAGTTGCATTCGGTGTAATTCCAGCTGTAGACCAATATTATTTTAACTATTTCGCCGGCTGGTACATTCTGGTGGGATCCTTTATCTTCGGATTTGGGGCTGCATTAGCTGGTGGGTGTAACTTATCAATGTTATATAGGGCTGCAAGCGGTTACGTACAGAACTGGATAGAACTGTTTGGGATGATGATTGGTACATATGTATTTGCTGTAGGTATTTGGCCGTTCCAGCAATACACTATGGAGAAAGGTATATTCTCTACTACAATGGGAGGTTACGTGGAGTACTTACCTTATGTTATATTTCACTCAGTATCTCCTATGGCAATTTATATAACGACTTTAGCTCTAGGCTTATCACTGGTGTTTCTAGGGATATACTTACAGCAATACACTAAAAAGAAATGGTTAGCTAACTTGAGGATGTTCACTCCTACAGTTCCAAGTACTATGACTCTGAACCCATCGCAACAAACGATCAGTAGCGAAAGCAAGAAAACAAGCTTAAAGCAAGAAATAAAGGATTTATTACTCTTGAAGAAGCCTTATGGTACAAACCTATCTACAGTTCTATTAGCTCTTGATATGATACTAGTATTTGTAGCCGGTGCTGGTTATACTTTCAATTATTTAGTAATCACTTCTTCAGATGGTGGTAGGTTCTTTGAATACATCTTAATGTTATTCGGAGTAAACTTATTTACAAACACTCCGTGGTTTAATGACTCACTACCTATAGTAGACCCAAGTACTTTAATGGTCGTAATGTTATGTGTCGGTGCTTTCTTAGCTTCTTTCTTAAGCGGAGACTTCAAGATCAGAATTCCAAAGGAGAAGAAGAGACTCCTAATAGGGTTCATAGGGGGTATGTTGGTAGGTATAGGGGTAAGGATGGCTTTAGGTTGTAATGTGGGGTTAATGTGGACTAATTTCGCACAATTAGGTTACGACGGTATAATATTCTTATTTGGTATGCTAGGGGGAGTATATTTAGCAGTTAAAGTCCAAGAGAGGCTGTGAACATGTTGGAGAGTAAATATTTAACAGCAGTTATGGGAATCTTAGGGAGGTAATACAAAGAAGTCGGTATTAGCGAAAAGTTTTTAATTTTAGACGTCGTCCCGCTGAAAAGATGAAGATGCCAAACGAAAAAGGACAGATCGACTTAGCTAAGGAGAGGTTGGTCAAGGCAGTGAACCAAGTTCTGGGCATAGTGAGGAGGAAGGGGAGGAGCAGGAAGGTAGGGCTAGCACTAGCCCTCATGGTCCTGCTAGGTGGGAGATCCAGCGTGAGGAATGCTGCTGAGACGTTCAGGTTGGACTACGCAAACCTGCTGGAGGCGTTGGGAGAGCTCCACGACGCGTGGAGGGACTACTTGGAGGTACTGTCGGGACTAGTGAAGGGTGAGGTGGCCGTCATCATAGACGACACCGTGGACCACAAGGAATACTCCAGGGGGAAGGACGTAAGCCCCCACGGGAACTACTGGATCTACTGCCACACCCACCGGAGGTTCGAGAGGGGCGTCCAGCTCCTCACGGTCGCCATAGTGGACCTCTCCACGGGCAGGGCGTTCATGGTGGGAGCCTTCCCCTACGCCGTGAAGAAGATGTTGGATTTGGGGATGGTCACCGAGTTCAAGACCAAGATCGACTTGGCCAGGGAGATATTGGACGTGCTCAAGGGGTACTTCCGCGTGTCCATGGTCATCTTCGACTCGTGGTACTGGTCAGAGAAGCTCTTGACGGACAACGTGGTGTCTGAGCTCAAGTCTAACCGGAGGCTCCTCAGGGTCGAGTCGGCCCGGGGGACCCCCGAGGAGGTGGAGGGGCACCTCCGAGTGGGAGACCTACCCCCCGGAGTCTACTACGCCGACCTGACCCTGGGGAACCGAGTGGTTACGGTAAAATTGCTCGTTCAAGAATATAAAAGTGACTCCGGGACACACGTCAGGTACCTCTACACGACCGACCTCTCGCTCAGCGAGGAGGAGATCGAGGAGGCTTGGAGGATGAGGTGGGAGATCGAGGAGCTCCACAGGGACGTTAAGGCCTTGGGACTGGAGGACTCCTCGTTCTGGAGGAGAGAGAGGCTCCAGGGTTACCTCACGATCTTCACCATCATGACCAACGTCGTCAGGGAGCTGATGGGGGCTCTTAACCTGAGGAGCGTGGAGGCGTTCCTCAGGTTCGTTGAACGTTATTTAGGCGAACCGCCGGGGCTGATGAAAATCTTTAAGTTACGTTAAAGTCCCATAACTGCTGTATTTAAGAAGATTGCTAGCACCTCTTATCCTTTCACTTTTCGCGATAGGTTGGTACAGGTTTAGCGAAATAACGTTATCTCATGCGAATCAGATAGCTCTGAACACTGCTAATTTTGCCGTTTATGTGCAACAAACGCAATTCGATGGTTACCTAACGGCTACCAAGTACATTTGTTACGTTATAGTCTACGTCGGTTTAGCACTCTTCTGGTATAATTTAGTAAAGGTTGTGGAGGTGAAGGAGAAGAATGGTTGACGTTGCAATAATGATGGTTTCTGGCGAATACGAAAAGATGTACATGGGGATTATTACTGCTATAGGTTATGCTTCTAGCGGGAATCGTATATATATGTTCTTTACGATGGATGCGTTGAAAGCTCTGACTGAAGAGAACGAGAAAATAGTCCTACCTAACGCTAAACCGCTAAAGTACTATGTAGACAATTTGATAGAACTAGGAGGCGACGATTTAGAGATAGCCGCGTGCGAGTTCGGTATGAAGATTAAAGGGATAGAGAAGTTAGCGTACAAAGTTAAAGTCAGCGGGGTCTCCGAATTTGCAATGAAGAGCAATGAGGCTAAAATAGTCTTAATCTTCTAGTTGATTATTTTTGTTAACTACTTTTCCGCCAGGTTAGGCTCACTTAAAAATGATTTTTATACTTTTTATGACAAGAACTTTATACATTTGTCGAAAACCAAAAATTATGAACACTGATTACTTGAAGAGGGGAAATATTGTAAGCTTAATAGCATCGTTAATTATCTTATTCGGATTAACAATTTTAGAATTTAACGGGATAAATTACGCTCTCTCGGTAACCTTCATCACCATTATGTGGATTGTTTGGCTCTTAGCAATACCTTCATTTATATCATATCATAATGCCAAGTTAGAAAAGCCAAAGCTTATGGATTATTTTGCTGTAATGGCAATAATAATAACTCTTGTAGGACTTGTATTATCTTCTATGGGAGAATTCCTAGGTATAGAAATAATTCTAATCGGATATTCACTAGAACCTATAGCTGGTATTTCAATCTATTTAACGGCGAATAAGATTAGTTACTTATTCTCCTCACTTTTCTTCTGGGGTGCCGTAGTATTTACAGCTGGATTACCGTTATATCTAGTTAATTTAGGAATTATAAGCATAATAGGTGATATAGTGAAAATGATAGGGATTACGGGGTTACTTTTGATAACTAGACAGTCAAGCTCTATCAGTTGATAAAAAGTTTCTCCGTTTGCCGTGAATTCCTAGTCCCATTAAATAAATTGAAAGTGTATTTCTACTATATTGCAAATTTAACCTTTGCTGTTGCATTAACGTACTATTCTATAAAAAGAGTAGAACGTAAAATAAGCCGCGGCCGGGATTTGAACCCGGGACCTCTGCCTTACCAGGGCAGCGCTCTAGCCAGGCTGAGCTACCGCGGCACTATTTTATGTATTTTTGTAAAGGGTTATAAATGTATCGTAAAGTATATTTAGCTTCTTTTTTGTCCTAATTCTTAGGCGATTCTAACTCCTAGTTCGGTTAATGTATGCTTACCTCTTATTCGTGTAATTACGCTATCTCTCTGTAAGTCCTCTATCAGTTGATATATTCACATTATCTTTAATGTCCTTGAATGTGGCCTTTTCTGAACTTTTAAGAAATAAGACTATTTTAGTTTTTATTTGCGATACTAATATCTTGTCTTTAGTACTCATAATTAAGAATGACACAGTGTAAATATAAAGTTTATCTCTTACTTTACTTTATATACTTTTAACTAAACAAATTAAGTGATATAATAGGTAGAAAACTTACGATAATAGTCGGATTAATATTCCTGATTATAAGCGGTTATGAATTTACACACGACGTCAATATAGGGGAAGCCCTTTTTTAGTTTCACACACCACTTTATGCATCATAATCCGCTTTTTTCGACAGAAAGTATAGGGTTACCGTGAAAATTTCTCATATCAAATAGCTAGCATGTTAGGATGAATTATAGCGACAATTTCGCCCCCAGATAATGTATCAGCAATCTTACTCACAGTGGTCACATTATTAGTATGAAAGAGACTGGGGAAAGAGTTTACTATAGATTTACCATCTTCATCACATGAAAGTATTTGGCTTTCCGCTTAATCTTTGAGAGCCCTTTAAATATAAATCCCTTGGATCGAGCAACTCTAACGCAAACCTATACGCGAAACTCTCTTCTCCGAACTTCTCCTCTATTAGTTCTAAGTCTATCCTCCTTACTTCCCTTTCATCAGCAATTCCTAAAATATGTAAAATCTCGTGGAGTAACAGAACGTATAAATAATCGTACTCAAACCCCAGTTCCCTAGCCCTCATGTACTGCTGGGAGTTAACGTAAATAGTATAATCGTTAGCCCTAACGTAAGCTAAGATATGAGGGGGCAAATAGTCAACGAGTTTAACAGAAATACTTGGTACCTCCTTTCCCAGTTTCCTCTTCAAATCCTCTTTTATGTCCTCAAGTACTATATCTATTAATATTCCTAATGCTGGCATAATTTTAACTCTCTCAACCAAAGTATTTAAACACTTTCCCAGTCCTTAAGCTTAACAATTTCCACCCTTTTATCCGGTATTATTACTACATATCCGTGATCATTATATAGGTTTTTTAGACTAGTTAAAGTACCAGCATTAACGCACTTAATGGAATTGAATTTAACTAAAGCATGTGAATGGCCTAGGATTAAGAAGGAGTGCGTTGGAAATAAGAGTCTAAAAAACGAACAGAAGAGAAAAGGTGGAATAGACGGATTAACTCTCTTTAAAAGCCTGGCAAAGAACCTCTGACTACTCTCTTTAAAGAACTGATGGCCGTGCAGTAAAACAACGTTAAAGTTAGGGTAAATTAACTCAAGCACATCAGTATCCCCATCTACTACATCCTCGTCACCTTTCACGAAAACTGTTGGAACCGTAAAAATAGACCTATAGTCAAACCTAGGATCAACGACTATATCCCCTAAAAGCACTAAAAGGTCTGGATTCTCAGCGGATATAATTCTTTTAAGAGTATCTGGTTTTGAATAGGGTAAATGAATATCGGAAAAAACTAAGACTTTGCCTTTAACATTAACCTTTAACCTTCTCATGCTGTATTACTGGACAACTTAACTCATATTCTTTACTCAATCTATGTATAAATTGACTGTATAAACGCCAGACTCTAATGAAGTGGTATTAAACTATAACATGTGCTCACCAATAAATGCGTAAGAATCCTTTTAGTAAAGGAAGGGGTATGTACCCGCCTAATCGTTTGGCTCATGGAGAGTAAAGATAAAAGGCCTTTAATCGTGATAGAAGATCATATGTAAGAATAACGAGAACTCAGCAACAAAAATTAATATAAATATTTCTAGAAGAGCGAATAAGTAGTCCGATTACACGATAGACTTAACGACTGAGGATAATAATAAGCCTTTTGATACCTACAATTCGCAGGCTAGGTTGCATTCGTATCACACTATAAGTCAGTTTCTTATTATTCAACGTAAAGAGTAAACAGAGGTCTGTAGTGAATAACAAGCGGTTAAACGCTTTTGAAGCTTTTCCTCTTTCCTTCAGTGGACAAGCCCCCATGGAGAAAATTATTATTCCTAAAGGTTGTGAACAAGAAAAGTGAGATTTGAGATTAAAGAGAATAGATCCATTCTAAAATCGTGAGGGTTAGAAACGCTAGGGGTCGGACTTTCATTGAGGTTTCATGAATTTGTATTCAACTTCTCGTCCTCATTCCCCTTGTCCGGCTCCCCATGCCGTCTACGGGAGCTAAACCACTCCCCTCGAGGACATAGGGAGCCTCATCGAACCCATCCTCCCCCTCACATTGCTCCTCGGGTTCACTGTAGGGCTCTCTTCTACATGATAGTATGTAACTACAAAATTTATAAACCTTCACGAGAAGAGCTGGGAATGTTAAATGATATTAAATGACATAAAATTCACGGTTTATCGGAAACTGTTGACGACGGCTCTTCATAATATTGCCCTTCCGAAGATTTTTAATAAGTCTAGTTTTGAGAAATCACCCATTGCAAACTTTAATACTAATTCTGGTGGGGTCTTCATTAATACTTTTTCTAACCCCTTAACGTCACCCTTCTTCTTAGCGTCTTTAATAACTTTAGCGTGGACTTGTAGTGTCCAATAAAGTTTACTCTTTTTAAACTCCTTCGTGAAGTCCTTCCCTTTTAATAAGCTCTCTGCCATTATCTTTGATGACATAATAGAAGGTCTTATCCCTTCCCCCGTAACTGCGTAAACTGTGCCTAGTGCTTCACCAATATATTTACCGTTTAACCTCTCTTCTATTACTCCATAATCCGCTACTTTAGCGCCATGAAAAGATTTTATTTTCCCTTTAACTAAGCCTTTTAGCCTCTCTTTCAATAAATCTATAGACGCATATCCACCTATACCTATTTTTGAACCGTCCTCTTCTGGGAAAATCCATGCATAACCCAATAAATCGGAGTAAAAGTACATCTCTACTGTTTCTGGATCTATTTTATAGTCCGTAATGTATTGAATAGCTGGTATGGCATAATCTTCGCCCTTAAAGGAGTAATGCCCGGTTGCATAAATAACCCTATCAGCCTCCTCCTCCTTTTCGTTTACAAATAACTTACCGTCTTTTTCAACTACTTTAGAGTTTAACCTCAAGTCGACTTTCTCCCCTAAAATCCTCAAAAACCTGGGCTTATGTACTATATATCCCAATATCTCTCTTCCCTTTATGTCAAACACTAGTTTATTATCTAAATAGATTTTGAAACCTTTAATTTCAGAAATTATTGCCTCTTTTGGTATCTGAATGTACTCCTCTATTCCCCTTAATACTCCCCACGCGCAAGGTTTTAATCCTACGTCATTTAGGTTTTCGTATACTGTAGCTTCTATTTTAGTCCCCTTTAAGAAATAGGCTAATGAAAGCCCAGCTGGTCCTCCGCCAATAATTGCAATTTTCACAATCTCTATTATAGCGCCCGCTTTTTAAATAGATTTATTAATTTGTATTACGCCAGCATATTATGTTTTCACCCGAGATAGATAGAGCTCTTAAAGAAATGGGTTTTAGTAAGTTAACCATAGTTCAAGAAAGAGTGATCCCATTATTATTAGAGGGAAAGAACGTTGTCGTACAAGCGAAGACCGGGAGCGGTAAGACGGCCGCATTCGGAATTCCTATAGTAGAGTTAGGCTTGCCCTCACTTGTCCTTTCACCTACTAGGGAGCTAGCGAGACAGACAGCATGTCATATAAGGAAAATTGGGAAATATAAGGGGACTAAAGTTGTTGAGGTTTATGGAGGTGTTGGATATAAAAGGCAGATAGAGGGATTGAAGGAAGCGGATGTTGTAGTTGCGACTCCAGGGAGATTAATAGATTTATGGAGTAACGGTGTAATTGACCTTAACACTTTTCGTATTGTAATAATTGATGAAGCGGATTTAATGTTAGACATGGGTTTTATTGATGACGTTTCTCTTATACTATCTAATACGAATAGGGAACTGACTGGGCTTTTTTCAGCTACTATACCTAGTGAAATTGAGGAGCTAGCTAAGAAATTTATTAAGGATTTTGAGGTGGTAAGGGTTTGTTTAGGTTTAGCTAACGTTACCCAGAAATTTATTTATGTGAAAAGTTGGAGGGATAAAGTGAATTTCGTGAAGAGGGAATTAGATAAGGCAGAAGGTATAATAATCTTTGTCAACACAAGGAAAAGTGTTGAAAGATTAGCTAAGGTTGTTGATGGCTCAGTGGAGTTAAGGGGTGATTTGCCTCAGAGTATTAGAAATAGGAATATAGATCTGTTCAGAAAGGGGGTTTATAAGGCTCTTATTACTACCGATGTAGCTTCAAGGGGTTTAGATATTCCTATTGTTAATGAGGTTATTAATTTCGATATTCCTAAAGATATTAAGACTTATATACACAGGATTGGGAGAACTGGGAGGATGGGTAGGGAAGGTGTAGTTATAAATTTGTTGTCTGATAAGAATAAATGGTTTGAAGATAAGGTTAAAGGGTTAATTAAATAAAATAATTTTTGTGTTACCTCTTGAATTTTATAGTAGAAGTGATGTTAGGAGGGAAATTTTTGAGTTTAGTAAACAGAGATGGGTGGCCTTACAAAACCCTAAGGCTTTTGTTAGGTATGATTTATCCAAGTCCCCCCTAAGGTTTGAAAAAGAGGAAGATGTGGTAAAGTTTGTTAAGCTTTATCAAGCTAGAAGCATATATTCAACTGCAGCTAAATATTCCGACTTTACTTCTATGAAAATTATCTCATACACTCCCTTCTTTGACATAGATACGGTAATTGATAAATGGGAGTACGCTATTAAGGCTGCTGAAGTAATCGTATCTTTCTTAGAGAAGGAAGGAGTTAGTAAATCAGTTTATTTACTTTGGAGTGGGGAGGGAATTCACGTTAGGATTAATGAAAATGCATTACCTAAGAGTGAGGACGTCGTTATACTTTCTCACGCTATAGTTAAATACGTTCATTCAAGAGTGAAGGATGAGATAAGTAAGTTATCTGAACAGTCTGGTGGAGTTCTTAAAATTGACGATTTGATAGATGATAAGAGAGTATTTACTGTACCTCTCTCATTTCATAAAAGACTCGATTTAGTCGCTGTATGCTTTACTCCAAATGACTTAACTTCTTTTTCACCGGATTGGGCTAATCCTTTAAGGTATAAGCACCAAAGGGTTTGGGATAAATATGAGGAAGGTGAAGCTGAGGATTTAGCAATTAAGGCTTTAAGTGAGTATAAGTCACCTTCTCATTTATCTATAAAAGCTGAAGAAAAAGAAAGTGAGGGGAGAATAGGGCGTTTTCAAGCTATGGGAATTCTTCAGGCTGCACGATATTATGTTCTTTATGGCGATATTGATAAAGCTAAGTCGTTTGGGATCAATAGGGCTATATTTTATGCTTGGGCTAAATATTATGGTAGGGGTTATAAAGCTAGGACTGGGAAACTCGAGATTCCTAAGGAGGTTAAGGAGAGTGACAGGGAGTTGAAGAACGTTGCGGGCGAACAAGTGTATGTGGATAAAGAAAGCGGTTATTTTATTATTGGTGATAAACCTCAAACCCCAGAGGATTATGATAAGGAGATTAAAAATAAGATAGAACTGGTTATCCCTTATGAAGAGGCGTGGAAGGCTTCTATAGATTACGTTTCCTCATTTTCTAGGGACGTTTTGCTGAATCAGAGGAAATTTTATGAGCTAGTTTATCTCCCGGTTAGGGACGATTTCGTAAATAAAGTGGTTAAAAGAAAGAAGTCTGGATTGGATGCTTTCTTTTCATCATAAAAATTTTTAAATCGTAATTGTTCTACTTTTTAGTTAATATAGTTTGCGGCTTTATTTCATTATTATAAAATTCATTAAACTAAGTAAAAGAGAAGTGAGTGATGAAAAAAAGGATTGTTATAATCGGTGGCGGAATAGGAGGAATGGGAGTAGCAACAACGTTGGCACAGAAGATGAGAGATGCTGAAATTACAGTTATAAATAAGGAAGCCTTTTATTTTGCTGGCCCCAGTAGGCCATTATTGTTAACTAATGAACAGAAATACAGTAGGATAATTAGAGGATATGAAGAAGTAGGTAAGATGGGCATTAAAGTTCTCGTAGGTAATGTCTACAAGATAGACCCAGCGAATAGGAAAGTTTACGTTTCAGACACTACATTTAACGTTAAAAAAGAAATAGAATACGACTACCTAGTCCTATCACCGGGTATAGTTTTTGACGATAGTTCAATAAATGGATACGAAAAATACTGGTGGAAGAACGCTACAGTATACGACCCTGGTAGAGTAAACGTATTGAAGAACAGACTTTGGACAACTGAAAGCGGAACTGTTATAATTTATGCTCCCAAGGCACCATATAGGTGTGCACCAGCACCTACTGAGACTGCACTACTCGCTCATACGATTCTAACTTATAGAGGAGTTAGAAATAAGTTTAAGATTATTCATATTGATGCTAATGATAAAACTCAACCCCCAGTTATTGCTGATGTAGTTAAGCAAATTTATGAAAAAGCTGGTATTGAACTAGTCACTAATCAAGAGATAGTGGAAATTGGCGAGAACTACGTTGTTACGAAGTCTGGTGAGAAGTATAACTTTACAATTTTAGCGATGCTTGAACCCAATAGAGCTCCTAAGTTCGTAGAGGAAGCCGGTTTAGGCTCTCCTTTCGCTGATGTTAGATCTCCCCAAGATTTAAGAAGTCCTAAATATGACGACATATTAATAGTAGGCGACGCTGCAAAGTTACCTTTCCCTAAGAACCAAGAGATCGCCTTCGAGAGTTCTCAGTTTGCAGCTAATAAGATTTTAGAGATGGAGGGTATTGGTGAAAAAGTTCCAGTTCAATACGCATTCGTAGGCTGGGCATATGTAGGTAATCTTGAGGGTAAATTAGAGACTATGAGTTTACAATTCCAGCTAGACTTAACTAAGCAACCCCCTGCAGCTGCTAAAGACCCGGTGATGAAAAGGGATTATACTATACAGAAGGATAATTGGGAACAAGCTTATCTTAATAGGCTGTTTGGTTATAAGTCTGATTGAAAAACAATGATTTTTTTATGTAAATTTTTAGTTCATTAAGCCTCATTCTTTCTATCTTTTTTGTAATTTCAGAAATCCTATCTACTTCTTCCTTCTTTAACATTAATTTCAAATTGTAAGCTTCTTTTTCACCTACGCCAGTTAACCCTAGTCCATCTCTCTTAGCAAGTATATAAGAGTTTTGAATCAGCATTTTTAGATGTGCTTCAACTCTATAACTATATATAAAATATGTTTTAGTCCATCTGAACATAAATAGGGGTTCTTGCAATTTATATCTTTTGCATAACTCGTCATAGATAAGGAACATTGCTACGAAAAATTTGTATTTCCTAGTGTTTTTACCCATAAACAAGAGCGTTAATAATATCAAATTGTCAAGTGTAAAATCGTATTTCAGTCCTTTTTCATTGATAATTTTGTCAATTCCACTTAAGGTATATTTTAACAGAAAGTACGCTGACTCACAAGATCTATATTTCTCTATCTCATCTACTGCCTCTCTAAGGAGTTGTGTCACTCTATTTTCTGTCTCACTCATTCTTATTTACCTCTTCCATTTCAAGAATTGCTAAGACAACGCCAGAATGCGGGAATAAATGAGGGAAGTTTCCTCTTCCCTCACAAGTTACAGGGTCAACGTGTTCTCCTATAAGTCCTAAAGGTGAGCTACATGAGGATAGTTTTTGGAGTAACATTTTCGCCTTATCAATCTGGTTTAGCTTAATATAAATCCTTGCTAGCCATGTTGTTACTAGCGTAAATGGGTTAACTGCATTTCCTAAGAAATCCCTTTTGTACCGTAAATATAGCCCTTCAGAAACTTTTAACTCGTCCTCCACTCTCTTTAGCGTGTTTAAGAAAATTTGGTTGTCAGCTGGTATAAAATCATAAATTGGTAATGTGAGTAATGCGGCATCTACTTCATCTCCATTGTAATATCTAACGAAGTGGTCTTCTTTAACTCCTTTATTTAATACATCGTTTTTTATCTCATCAGCCCTGGCTTTCCATTCATCGGCAAGGTTTTTATAACCTAATTCTTTAGCTAACTTTGAAGCTCTATCTAGTGCAACCCAGCATAGGACTTTAGTGTGTGTGTAATGCCTTAGAACTCCTCTTTCCTCCCAGATATCTGTGCTTGGATCTCTCCACGCATAAGAGACCCACGTGGCTATAGTTTCAACTGCCCAGAAGTTTCTATCGATATAGTCATCGTCCTCTGTCTCCTTATAGAATGTGTATAATGCATTCATAAACGCTCCTTCTATATCCATTTGGACTTGCAAATATGCAGCATTCCCTATTCTTACTGGTTTGCTATTTTTATAACCACTTAACCAGTTAATTTCCTCTTCCGCTGGTGGTGGACTTCCATCAATTGAATAGAATGGGTGGTCAAAACTCTTTGATGATAAATCTATTAAATTCATTAAAAAATCTAATGCTCTTCTAGCATAAGTAAGCAAACCGGCTTTGGTTAAAGCCTCTATTGCATATGATGAATCCCGTATCCACACATATCTATAATCCCAGTTTCTACCCTCACCAATTATTTCCGGTAAAGATGTCGTAGGTGAAGCGATTATTCCGCCAGAGGGTTTGTAGAATAATCCTAAAATTACTGATAATGACCTATAATATAAGTCTTTAAAGAGAGAAACTTTCTTAGCTCTTCCTAATTCTTTTTCCGTAAAATTTATTAGTTTTGAGAAAGCTTCGTACGGCTTAGAATACACGAATCCCTTTTGGCTGAATAGTCCATATCTTAAATCTCTCGAGTAAAGTAGATACAAATATCCTTTCCCACTCTTTACCAGGATCTCATAAGGTGTTATGATCTCGTAGTTTCCGTAAATTAGGAGCTCTAGCCCCTCTTTAGATAATGGGTTTTTGTATATTACCCCTTTATCTGTTACCACCTCTGTCCCAGCGTTTATTAGCCCGTAATTAAAGACTGGGTGAATCTCAACCTTTAGAGGTATTTCCGTGTCATAAAGTCTAATTATTGCTGGTAATGATATGGGTAAAAAATCTATTACGTTAGCTTTTCCTCTTTTTGTCTTATAAGTGGTTTTAAGTATTAGAGAGTATCCTATATATTCTTGCTCGTTTTCATGCTCGTCAATTGGTCTTATTGAGAAGTATCCACCCTTATTTTCATCTAAAATTTTAGTGAATACCGAAGGGCTATCAAATCTAGGAACTGGGAACCAATCAATACTTCCGTATGATTCTAACGCAGATGTTAGGCCGTTAGATAGGAATGCATAGTCCATACGTTTTAGTTGTAGTTTGTTTTTTAAAATAGTTTTGAGAGTAGTTAATATGTTCGCGGTAAGTATAAATACACAAACACCCCCCATTAGATTTAGACAAACTTACAGAGATTTAATAGAGAAATATAGCTATTTGCAGTTGCCTTTAGACCTTTCCGTTTTAGATAGTGGTGACTATTATATTTCCGTTGGAGGAGTCGCTAAGATGATGATGGGAATATTGAATAAGTTTGATAGGGTTAAGTGGGTTTCACTAGGCCCTGGGTATCCCCCTGAGGTTAAGTTTTCTGAATCAGTGTATTTTTATTTCGTAGACCTAGACCCAGTAACACTACAAGGTTATACTAGATTTAAAGAGGGTATTTACAATGAATCTCATGGTATTTCAAAATATGAAATTAAGCCAGAGGATTATATATCTTATACGGAATATAATTGGTTGTCTGCGAAAAAACTTTTAGAATTTTATAAGGATACTGATGTATATTTTATTAACGATTTCCAACAGTTACTTGTAGGAGGTATAATAGGTCCTTCTGCCCCCGCAGTTCTATGGTATCACATACCCTTTGTTCCCGAAAACCTTTCGCCTAAAATTAGGGATTTCATAGTTAGGGCTTTTGAAGGTTTTGATTACGTGGTGTTTAGCACTAAGAGGGATCTGGAAGGTCTTCTGAGGATAGGGGCTAAGATTAAAGCTAAGCAAATTTACCCCTTTATTTCCGTGAGCTCATATAGAAGGGCAAGCAAGGAGGAAGTTCGTAGGATTAAAAGTAAGTATGGTATAAAGGATGACGAGAAGATAATTACAGTAGTAGCAAGGATGGATCCTATGAAGAGTCAAGATTTAGCAATATTAGCGTTAAAGGAGTTAAAGAGGGACGATGTTAAGTTACTTCTAGTTGGTAACGGTAGTTTTACGAGTGGTGCTTTGGGGACTGGTAAAGCTGCTTTGTGGGTTAAGAAGTTAAAAAGCTTAGCCGAGGAGTTAAAAGTTCAAAATAGGGTGATTTTTACGGGTCACGTTAGTGATGATGAGTTATATGCTATTTATGAGGCGTCTGACGTTATTGTTCTTCCCTCGAGGATTGAGGGGTTTGGTCTTGTAGTATGTGAAGGATGGGTTTATGAAAAGCCTGCAGTTGTTAGTAATGGTGCTGGTGTTCACGAGCTGATAATTGATGGTGGAAATGGTTTCACATTTAAGAGTGGCGATTATAGGGATTTAGCACAAAAAATAGAAATTATCTTGAGGGATCCAGACAAGTATGGTTACCTCGGTAAAGAGACTCTCAAAAAATGTTCGTCTGATTACGCCTTTGAGCAACTCAAAGAGGTGTTCTTAGGAACAATGAAGGATTATGGCAAATAATCACTTACTTTCTGAGGGTTTTATTGTTATTACTCCACTATCTTCATCAACTTGTAACATATATTTTGTCCCGTGTTTCTCTATCATTGACTTCGGTATATATAAGTTCAACGGCAATGTATAGTACTCATATTCGTATGTTTTACCTCTGACGGTCTTTTTTCCCACTAATCTTTTAGCCTCTACTATTCTCTCTTTCATAAGATTAGCATCTCAGTTTAGGTTTTTAAACCTTATTCCAAATGTTTCTAACACTTTTTAATTGTAATACTCAAAAATTTTTATACTTAAAAAAGGAAGATTGAAAAGTAATGATGAACACCAGCTGTAATGATTTGTGATTGGAAACGCTCAACTGACTTTTTAAACCCTTTACTAATTTCCACTTATGAACCCCGTACATATTCTAGCTAAAAAAGGGGAAGTAGCAGAAAGAGTACTAATTGCTGGAGATCCGGGCAGGGTGAAGTTACTCTCTAAATTTTTAGAGAACCCAGTTCTAGTGAACGAGAATAGAGCGTTTCTGGTATATACGGGGAAGTATAAGGGGGTTGATGTAAGTATTGCGACACATGGCATCGGAGGTCCTTCAATAGCTATAGTCCTAGAAGAATTAATAATGTTAGGTGGGAGGATATTTATAAGGTATGGAACAGCCGGGGGGTTAATACCAGAGTTAGATCTCGGAGATTTTGTAATAGTTAGTGGTGCTTCATATAATCAAGGAGGCTTATTTTACCAATACTTTAAAGAGAATGTGAGTATCTCGGCAACACCGGATTTTGACGTTCTCCTCACCCTTTATAATACCTTTAAATCACACGGATTGAAATTTCACGTAGGTAACGTTTTCAGTAGCGATGCATTTTATGCGGAAGATGAGGAATTTGCCAAAAAGTGGTCTGAGAGGGGCAATATAGCTGTTGAGATGGAGTGTGCTACATTGTTTCTCTTAAGTAAGTTGAGAAAAGTGAAGGGTGGTGCGGTTGTGGTAATTTCAGATAATCTAGTGAAGGGTGGTGTGTGGATATCTAAGGAAGATTTAGAGAAAAAGGTAGCAGAAGGTGCTAAAGCTATATTAGACGCGTTAATAAACATACAGTAAATGAAGATTGTTAGAGACCCTATTCATGGGTATATAGAGATCGACGAGAGGATATTGCCAATTGTTTCCTCACCTTATTTTCAGAGATTGAGATATATCACTCAAAATGCCTTAGCATATATGGTTTACCCGGGAATGAGACACACTAGGTTTGAACATAGTTTAGGGGTAATGCACTTAGTGAAAGAATTTCTGAAATTTCTAAATTTTAATAAGCAAGTCGATTTTATTGATGATGATTACGTACTACTAGTAAGCCTTACAGGTTTGCTTCACGATATAGGGCATTTAGCTTTTTCACACACTTTTGAAAGTGCAATAAAAGTATTTGATGAGATTTATGGAGGAAAGATTGAGTATTTGGGTAATAAGACTCACGTTAAGTTAGGTATTAAAATAATAGAGGAATACTTAGCTCCTTACATTGATAAAGTGGCAAAAGGCGATCCAGTTAAATTCATAATTCACGTGCTTAATGAAGATCCTAAAAATGAGGAGGAGAGACTGGGTTTACAGTTAATTTCTAATTTTATAGATGCTGACAGAGGCGATTATTTGTTGAGGGATTCATATTATGCTGGAGTAAGTTACGGTTTTTACGACGTTGAAAGGTTAAAAAGGGTTTTAGTTTATGTTGATGGAAAAATTGCTATTTTGAGCAAGGCTATTCCTATAGTAGAACAATTCCTCTTATCCAGAATGTATATGTTTGAAAACGTTTATTTTCATAGCGTGGTAGGAATGTATAATTCAATACTTTCTCATGCGATTTCAAAACTTATTTCCACTGGCTTATTAGACCTTTCTAATCCACTGGAAATAACAGAGTTCAAAATATTCTCCTTACTCGATAGAATAGATCAACACTTTAAAAATGCTATAATTTATAGGCAAGGATATAAGAGGATAAAAAAGGATATAGTAGGAGAATGTTTCCATTTAATAGATAGAGAAGAGTTATTAAACTTGAGTAGAGAGACGAATAGTAAGATAATTTATTACGAGTTTTCCGATACGCCTTATAGGGAAGAAAAGGAGGCCGTTTATATTTATGATGGAAATAAACTTACTCAACTATCTAGAGTGTCGAACCTTATAAATGCTGTGAAAGAGTTAAGAAAGGCTATAATTGTATATCATGTTGACATGGAAGAAAAAGTGGAAAAATATAAAAGAATATTGGAGAGTTGTAAGGTTTAATTTTTGATAACTCTAGCCCCATCTCCAATTTCTGCAATATAATATTTTTCAATTCCTATCTTTTTAAGGAACTCTATCACATCATTAACGTATTTTTTAACAGTAAAAATATGTGGGTTTGGCCCTGCATCAAATGTGTATGCAGCGTTGTTAAATTCTTGGACCCATTCAATTATTTCAAATGACTTATCATTTAAATAGAAGAATGAAGGCCAAGAATCTAGTATAACCGCATGCATATTATTACTATGTCTCATAGTCCAATAGAAAAACTCCTTTTCATCTTTTCTCCTTATTGCTTCTATTACCATAGGCAAAGTATCCTCTATGAATTTAAGCCTACATTCAAGAAGATAAGATGTATTCGCTGTAATTATCATTCCTTTTCTAGAAGAAACTTTCTTTCTTTGATGGGAAATTATAGGGATTACATCTACTAAGTCACTCCAGTAATCTGGTGGGAAAAGTTGATAACAGAACGAGTCTTCCCCATCATCTCTAACTCCTTTTTCCCAAATCACAAACCCACCTGGAATACTTCTGCAAGCACTCCCAGATCCTATTCTCGCAATTTTACTTAGTTCTTTCTGACTAAGTCCTAAACCCAGTGCCTCATTTGAAGCTACTACTAGGGCCGCTATTCCAGCGGCGGAAGAAGCTAAACCTACTGATTTAGGAAAGTTAGAGAACGACTCTACCCTCGCATATAATTTTTTTCCGTATAAATTTCTGAAAATATTTAACACTTTACCACTATATTCTCTGACTTCTTCCTCCGTTGCTTTCTCCCCATTTATAAACACTTCATCCCTTGAGAACTCCTCTGAGAAAATCACTTTAGTCCTAACTTCTAGTCCCTTTAACGAGACTGAAAGGGAGGAATTTAACGGTAGATTAAGTTCTTCGTTCTTCTTACCCCAATACTTGACAATTGCTATGTTTGAAGGTGCTATGGCTTCAGCTTCAAGTTTCAAGCCTTAATCCCTCATCCTCCTTTAGCCTTATAACACTTACATTTTTAATCTTACTCCACTCTTCTATCACGTTTTCTAAATTATAACCTATCGCGAAAACAGATTCCCCTCCCGCACCTGGTGAAATTGCGAATAACGCACCTTCTTTTTCAGCTATTTTTTCTAAAGCCGTTGTGATCTCATTCTCTATCTTTACCCCAACTATTTTCTCAGCTAAATTATTGAGCATATTCCTAGCAAGTCTTAAATGTTCAATTGCATCCTCAATTCTACCTTTTTTCAGTAGTCTTATTGCAAATTCATTTTCTTCATCTATGTATTTCATGATTTTGCTGAAAAGTGGTATGGAGCTTTTTTCTATAAATTTAGAGACAGAATTAACAGTATTAAAGCTTTCCCCTATGAACGCTAAAGCCATGTCTAATTTCCCTATCTCAAACTTCTCTATTTTAGCATCTACTTTATTTATATCGTTAAATCTTCTGTAAATTATTGAGCCATAAACTGCTGCAGCAATATCAAAACCACTTCCAATACCTTTTTGCCTTGTATAATTCGCTTTTTGTGCTATCTCATGGATCCTATCTAGGTCGAGTTCATTATATAGGAGTGTATAAATACAAGCTGTTAATGCCACCGTTGCAGCTGATGAACTTCCTAAACCTGTTTTCTTCCCGTTTATTAAAAACTCTGGATCATTAAATAGTTTAACATGAAGTTTAGGTAATTTAATTCCTAGTTTTTCGAATTGACTAATAACACTTTCTATTAACTCATTTCCTTTTCCCTTAAATGTACCGTAAGAGGTTTCAAATATGTTTTCTTCTGAATCACTACACTCAGCTCTAACTCTCTTGTTAATAGCAATTACGTGTGAGATTCCTCCAAATACTACTGAGTAACTACCAATCCATAATACTTTTCCAGGGGCTGAAACTACTTTTTTTATTTTTAACACCTCTACTCTATTATGGAGTTCATTCAAAAAAGGGATAGGCTGGTATTAACTATTATAGCACAATCTGGCCCTAACGGTATAGATTTTACAACACTTATAGCTTCATTAACTCCGTATTTAACGAGGGAGAGTATTCAGAAAAGTATAGAGAATCTTTTCATTAAAGGGGATATAATAAGTGTAAATACTGGCTCTGGGGAAGTTAGGTATATAGCTTCTAAAACTGTTAGGGACGCTATGATTTCACTAGAAATTCAAAAGTATAAAATAGCAGAATACGTTAAGGAATTAAGTAGCAAAAAGGACGAGATTATTCAACTTCAAGATAAGAATAAACAGTTAGAGGAGTTGAAAAATATAGTATCTAAAGGATTAATCCTCATCTCTTTATCCTTAATGAACCTCTACTCTTCACCTATGCCAGAATTAACTATCCCAGAATTCATAGAATCTATGCAACCTCTCAGCGAGGTTTTAAGCAAATTGTCTAAGGTCGTTGATGTTAAATTGAATAAAGAGGATGTTGAAAATATTCTTAAAATAGTGGAAAAATATAGGGGTGTTAAGGATTATGAGTTATTAAAACAGCTAATTGAAAAGGGAGAGGAAAGTAGTTCTAAATAGTTCACAGTCTTCTTAGTCTATATAAATTTTATAAAGGGTGAAGTAATAATTATATACAAGATGAGGAGTAAAAGAAACGAACTAGAGATAATTACGGAGATGCTGGAGCTTGTTAATGATGGTTATACTGCAAAATCTGCTTTAATGAAGAACGCTAATTTAAGCTTTGCAATACTCAAAAAATATGCTGATTACCTCATCAGTAAAGGGTATTTAGAAGAGTCAGAATATGGTTATAAAATAACTCCTAAAGGGCTGAGGTTATTAGAAAAATTAAAGCAAGTCAGAGAACTGGAAGTTAGATTAGCAGAGCTTATTAATGACTTATCTAAAGAATTATAATGATGGTAAGTTTATTCATTGCACTTTTAGCTAGCAGCAGTCTAGCTGCTGGTATTAATTCTCTTTTACAACTAATTTTATTACAGAAAAAATAACTAAAGTCTCAAAAGAAATACACGTAGTAAAATCACTAACTACGCTTTTAGCTTTTAAGAAGTTTATAGATATAGTTTCTGCTGATGAGTCGCAAACACTGATTGAAGAGTTGCTGGTAGGGCTACGAACATTACCCTCATTTGACTCTGTCTCCGATTTTGTGGAGTCTAAATTAAGTAAATTAAAAGGAAGTGTCATAGGGTTTTTAAATTCTTTGAACACATTAGATGTTGTTACCTCACTTTTTACCAAAGTCCAGGTGTTTCATAAACACAGTATCTCCCTTAATGTCATTTCTCTTACTTTTATATTTCTTTCATTTTTAATTCCTTTACAATCATTTTTGTTGTTAGGCTTAGGTTTGGGTTTTGAGGTCGATTCCCTCTCATTCTTGTTTTATACAGTTTATTACTTAGAAAAATTAGAGAGATTAAAACAAGAGTTAAAAAGCTTAACTAGTTAAAATTGAAAAACCCCTTGAATTTTCCTAGAACATTCTTGCAAATCTTCCCTTATCTTATCCATATAGTTCTCAATTACCGCATAATAGTATTTAGGTCTCCCTATTTTCTTCTCATCGCCTTTCTCTCTTACTACTAGTCCAAGGTCTATCAGTTTCTTTAGACTATTTTCTACTGTTGTCTTACTCATCTTCAGCATTTCTGATAATTCTTCTGAGGTTATGGGTCTATTAACTTCTATTAATTTGAATAAACAATCGATATCTGTATCAGAAATCTTATAGCAACATCTTATTATTTCCTTACTAGCCTTTAATTTTTCACTCATCATTATTAAATTACTCTTTTTCGCTTAATAAAAATTTATCAAGTTTTTACTGAATTTTCTATATCCATAAATATTTTTTCTTTATCAAAATATATTCTACAATCTTTTAATCCTCTAGTTAAATAATTAAGTAACTTCTCATAAATATACGGTCTATCGCAAATTAATATATATGCATAAGGTAATTCTATTACGTTTTCTAAACCCCTATAATTGCATTTTATTTGTAGGCCAAAAACATATTTAATCTCTTTGTTTTCCATAAGAAGCTTTGTGTAAAGTACCGCACCGTCTATGGGGAACTGATATTTTCCTATATTCCTTTTCATAGCCTCTGGGAATTTATCGGACAAAAGTAATTTAGTCCTACCTTTTGGCGGGTGATCACCTAGGATACCGCCTATTACTACTGCTTTAGCCTTATTTAAATCCTCTCTACTCAACTTTCTATCAGCTTGAGGATCTAAGATAATAACCTCTGAAGGGTCAAAAACCTCGTTAAACCGTTTAGGGGTACTCGGGAGTCCTGGAATTTTTGTCCCAGTTATTAACAAGTCATCACCAGCAATTTTATAAGAGCTCTCATATTCGTAGTAAATCCATTCCGATAAAATAGGCTCTAAATGTTCAATAACTATTTTCACAAATTCATTTCATAAATGAAGGGATATATTGTTTTACTTGACTGTGAAGAAGGAATTATTGTCACTAAGGGTAAGAAATTTAATATAGAAAAAGGTATTTATGCATACGTGGGTTCTTGCGGAGTTAATTGCGCTAAAAGAATTTCAAGGCATTTAATCAGAAATAAAGAAAAGAAGCATTGGCATATAGATTTTCTTACAGAGCTTTGCAATCCTATCGGTGTAATTGTCTTAAATGAAGGTGAAAAAGAAATAGCTAAGAAACTGACCGTGTTTAAGTATGTTAAAGGATTTGGAAATAGTGATGATAAAAAGAACTCATCTCATCTCTTTAAAGTAGACATAATCTCTCTCTTCAATTTAATTAAATCTAATAAATGAGGACTTTTCTTTGCCATGTCTTCAAATTCACCGTACCAGAAAGCCCCTTGGTTATTAAGAAATTGGATATACAAGTAATCCCTATAAGCTACTATTTTTATGACTCTTACCCCTTTAGGAAGTGGAAAAGGGGTTTTATTAACCTCAATTTCCCTCCCGAAAAAGGGAGTTAAGATAAAAGTTAATTTTTCCTTTATCTCGTCTGTAAGTTGTACTTCAATTCCCTCAACACTTCTAACCTCTAACCTTTTCTTGGTACTTCTGCATAATCCTTCCTTGTTAATAAGTAGGGAAGATGAGACCTCATCTATTAATTTATCAAAGTCCAGCATGTCGAACTCTTTAGTAACGTTATAATAGACTCTTATCTTCCTCCCTTCAACTTTTATCTTAACTTCTCTATCTAGGACTCTTATTAATGCAGTACTCTCTCCTCTTATCTTTCCCGTGATTTTTATATCAGCTACCTTACCTTCAATGTAGAATGGTTCGGTATATAAAGTATATGAATAACAAAATTTAGGTGAAATTTTTTGTAATGCTTTCAAAATAATCTCTTGTATGAGTGATGATATCAACATAGGTTATAGTAAAAAGGACATTGTAAAAACTTTTGATGTTGATAAAGTGAATGAGGTATTAAGTAAAGAGAATTTGTTTTCGTATTTAGGTTTACGTGTTATAAAGTTAGATAAAGGATTAGCAGTAACTTCTTTGCAATATTCACCTAATGTGCTGAGAGTGGGTAACGTTTTACATGGTGGTGCAATTATGGCTACAATCGATTATACTGGAGGTTTAGCAGTTATGACTGTAAATGACGGTGATGATCAAGTTACCCAAGAGCTAAAAATCAACTTCTTAGAACCTATGAAAGACGGTCCTTTTACGTGTGTTGGGAAGGTTATTAGGGCAGGGAGAGTTTCTGTGGTCGTTGAAGTAGATTTTTATGATAAAAAGCAAGTACTCGGTGCTAAGGCTTTAGGAACCTGGTATATCTTGAGGGGAAGAAAGGTTAATTCTAGGTGATAAAAATGAAAGTAGTAATCGTTGGTGCCGGACATAACGGGCTCGTAGCTTCCGCAATTTTAGCAAAGAAAGGGTTCAATGTTACGGTGTTAGAGGCAAATGAGAAAATAGGCGGAATGACGGATACAATAGAGGTTAAAGGGGTTAGAATTAGTAGGGCTTCATATGTATTGGGTTTAATGCCAGAGTTCTTAGTGGAAGAGTTTAAAATTCCATTAGTTAAGGGTGATGTGTTTCAAACGTTCTTCGTTAATAATAAAGTAATCCCGTTTTGGAGAGATGAAAAGAAGAGAAGGGAGGAAATGGTAAAAGTCGGTGAGACGAAATACCCAGAATTTGAGGAGCTAATACTTAACTTCAAGAAACTAATGGAAGAGAAATTTACATATGTAGATAAGCCTCCATCAAAAGATGAAGTGCTTGAAGAGGCTGAGAAGAAGGGTTTGGAAGTATTTATAACTACTTCTGCGAAGAAATTTCTTTCAGAGTACATATCCGAAGATTATCATTATTTCTTCATATACCACGGTATGGAGAGGGCCCCAGCTTATGTAATTGCATACTATTTCTCACCTAGTTGGGCTCTAGTTAGAGGCGGAATGGGTACTGTAGCAGAGAGAATTGCTGAGTACGCAATTTCTTACGGTGCTGAGATCAGAACTGGGGTTAAAGTCGTAGACCTGGTCGAGAAGGGGGATAGGATAGTCGGTGTTGTCACTTCTGATGGTAAAATTATTGACGCTGATGTGGTAGTAATATCTACTAGTCCTCTAGTGTTTTCTGACTATTTAGGAATTAAATTGGAACTGGATTATGCGGGTTGGAAGAAGTATAATGCGATTTTATCAGAGTACCCTAAGTTCCCTCAGCAGTTAAAGGGGTTTGAGTATTCCCTTATTGATACTGAGTTCGGTGAGGTAATCTTTCCCTCGATTCTTGACGATAGTAGAGGCGGAATTGTTATTGAAAGTATGGCCGATATTGATGAACTAGAAAACATTTTCCAAGGACTTCGAAAGAACATTATATATTTGGAGGAGTTAAACTCAAGAAACGCTGAGAAGATATATAATTTACCTTTTGGTAACCTTAACCATTTACCTATGACCAGCAATTTCTTATTTGACAAAAGGCTTGGGTATAAGACAAAATATGATAATGTCTATCTAGCCAGTGCGGGTACTTATCCCGGTGGTCAAGTAACTGGTATTCCGGGTTATAACGTTGCAAATCTCATAATTAAGACTTATCAGCGTTAAGCGATTTTACTTTTTCTATATCTTTCATGGCCTCTTCTTCTTTCCCTAGCTTCATATAAGCCTTAGCCCTCCTATAATAAGCCTTTACAAACTGAGGCTTATAATTTATAGCCTTAGAGTAGTAGTTTATTGCTTCTTTAATCATGCCCTTCTTTTCAAGCAATATTCCCTTCTCGAAATAGAGCTCTGCATAATATGGGTTTAAGTTTATTGCAGTATTTATGTCTTCCTCAGCGTCTAAATTAAGTTCTTCTTTAGTTAAAGCCCTATAATAATATAGTTCAGCGTCGTATGGATAACTCCTAATTGCTAAAGTTAATTCCCTTAGAGCGTCTAAGTAGTTCCCCGTTTTATAGTCAATTATTCCCTTTACTTTTAGTAGGATAGGGGAATTAGCAGTTAAGTTTGTTATCTCCTCTTTAGCTTTTTCGATTTCTTCGAGCTTTAGATAAGCTAAAGCCCTTAGTACTCTCGCATCATCTGAGTTTAAATCCTTTAGAAGTTCTAAGGCATCTCTATATAAACCGTGTTGTATATAAATTCTTGCCATTTCGAGTTTGTTACCAGCCTTTTCGAAAGACTTTAAAGCCTCATCGTCATTGCCCAATTCTTCTAATATTTTGCCTAAAAGGTTATAGGCTTCTGTTGAGGACTGGTTTTTGTCAATTATCTCCTTTAGTTTTTTAAGCGCATAATTCAGGTTACCCTCATTATATGCTTTTATTACTTCCTCTAACTCATCCATATATTTAAAAAAATGTATATAGAGATAAAATGTTTTCCCTTTCTTATTTATTTCTAGCTAGAGTAAACCCTTTTAAAAGTTTTACTTTAAGAGATAAGCCATGGAGCCTTTCTACTTTAAGTCATATGATAAGGTAGTAGGAGTGGCACATAATGAAAAGGAGTTAGAAAGCGAAATAAAGAGGATAGGTGCTGTAGATCCCGCTTGTGTTAACTGGCATTTAGAACAAGGGCATATAGTCCAGTGGTTGAGGTATATAGGAAATAATACTCTGGCGGAAATGCTGAAAGACGTGAAGGATTACAGGGAGGCATTAGCGAGGATAAGGGACTATTTCATAATGACTCAAAAGGGTAAACAGCAAATGAAGCCTAAAGTGACTCCTAAAAAGAGATGGTAAAAATTTTTATTTTCTCTTTTTATTCCTTAGCTAATTTTTAACACTTTAACTAGTACTTTTACAAACTAAGAGAGTGTTCTCTGGTAATTTTTCACTTATAAATATATAAGTTAATACTTTGTACTTATCGTTTATATATCTTATAAGTGATGAGATTTCCTTCTCCTTAGTTTTGGGTATTATGATTCCTACACACTTTCCACTAATTTTTATAATTTTTTCTAAAAATACTGGAAGATTTGAAACAGCATCAGTATATATTAGGTTGCATTCATTTGAGATATTGAGCCTTAATAGTAACTCTGTTATCTCATGCCCAGCATACTCACTTGCTAGAACTGTCATATGTACACTCTCGTATTACCTATTTAAATTTTTTATCATACACGATATAATAAATTTCGTAAAAACTGTGTTAAAGAATGTTGTATCTGGTTAAACTCGTTTACTTCAGCACAGATTATTCCTAGTAATAAAGTTTTTCCTTTTATACGAAGGAAAGAACGAATAAAATCCTTTCAAATGCTCTTTACTTCGTGAACCTAATCTTTGAATTTGTGAATTACATAGGGATTATAGCATTTGCGATTAGCGGGTCAATGAAGGCTATTAAGAAGGGTATGGACTTATTAGGAGTTATACTACTTGGAATTTCCACCTCCTTAGGTGGAGGGATTATAGCTGATATATTGTTAGGCAAAACTCCTCCAACTAATTTAACTTATTATCCTTATGTTTTAACGTCAATAATCTCGAGTTTGATCACATTTACATTTTATAAGATCTTCACTAATGCTAGAAAACCTTTACTTTATGCTGATGCAATAGGATTAAGTGCTTTCGCTTCTTCTGGTGCTTCTTTGGCTTTCTCCTTCTCTCATGATTTCTTATTGGTTGCAACTATCGGTACTATAACTGCTGTAGGTGGTGGTGTTATTAGGGATGTTTTATCTGCAGAGGTTCCTTTAATTTTGATAAGAGAGTTTTACGCGACTGCTGCCTTTATAGGGGCTACAGTATATTATACTTTAAGGATCATGGGTTATCCCGATATAATAAGTACCGCTATATCCTTCTTAGTAACTTTAACTTTACGTATTTTAGCCATGAAATACAACTGGGAATTACCTAAAATTGAAGTGAAATAGAACGTAAAATCATTTATCTTCTTTTATGCCCTTTCTACCTTTATCGTAAGTACGTGATTATTTAATTTTTTATCTACGATCCTATAGTTGCCTTCTGGTAATTTAATCTTATAATCACGCCCTCCAGTAGTTATAATAAGATTATTAGAGTCTATGTTTACTTTTATATTTTCTATTTTATCCTCTTTTATCCTATCACCTATAATTAGGTATGAGTTCTTATCCTTCATCGGTATGATTTCGAATTTATCTTCTTTACTAAATCTCTTGATTCTTCTTTGCTCAGAAAAGCCCATTTCATCTAATATTTCATCTAAGATGCTAGGCGGAGAAGGAAAGAGGCTGTTTAATGTTCTTTCGTAATCTTCTATTTCTTCGGCCGGAATGAATAGTCTTCCTCTTTTACCAGAATTCGTTATATAAGCTATGTGTAATCCAGTCTGGTCTGCTGACATACTGAAGCTTACTATTCCGAGTCTGGTCATGTCAGAGGCTGTTATCCTTCCTTTTGTTTTTATAATTCTTTTAATCTCCTCGTCTATGGAATCCATAACTTATCCTCTCATGCCACATTTATATAATTTGGGGTTACCTCGAATATTTCAAACAATAAAAACAAATTGAATAACTTAAACAAGAATTACTTCGAAGTATTATTGTATTACTTAACATGAGTATTACCCGATAAAAAGTAGTTTTAGAGATAGCCCTACACTGAAAAAACGAGTTTATAAAAATATCACTATTATTTTTTAAATTTGTATTGATATTTATTTGATTGTTATTTTTTACAAGAATTGTGGGCTTTTTATGGAGTAATTTTTATTACTACGAAATTTTTATTTTAAGTATGGTAGTAAATAGCGTGGAAGACTGGGTAACTGTATCAACTAAGGTAAGATAAAGAAGTATTGGAAAAGGCTAAAAGTATAATATAAACGTTAGTGAGGTTATGAGAAAAGCGTTAGAAGAGGAAAGGAGGAAAAGGAAATTAAAGAGCTGTTAGAATTAGCCTCAAAAGAGTTAGAGAAATTTCCACAAACGGCGTGTTAGAGGATTTGAAAAGACGAAAAGGAAGAGGTAAAGTACCTTTTTGATGCAAGCACATTATTTGAGGCTGTAAAAAATCGGTAAAGTCTCTTTTTCCTTACTTAAGAGGAATTATAGAATAACATTAGCTTGTTACGAACTAGGAAATATAGTATGAATATGGGAATTAAGATAAATGTTAACCTTATTCTCGCAACACTAAAGAGGGTACTGTCTTTGATGAACATTATTAATGTTGAGCTAGATGAAGAGGTTTTAGAGGAAGCAGTTAAAAGAGGTTTGACTTATTTCGCTTCACTCTATCTGGTTATTGCGAAGAGGATTAATGCTAAGTTAGTCAGTTTAGATAAAGATTTAATTAAGAATGGAGCAATTGAGTTAAAAAGGCCTTTTGAAGAAAAGTTGATGTTTTCAATTGACTCATATTAACAGATCTTGGATAATTTCTTCTTGTGATTCTTTTTTGGTACAGTTTTTATCTATAAATTGTCAAACACTAGACTCTATACCCCTTAACTCTTAGGTTTTTCTCCCCTTATAATGAGATAAAAATTGGAATTTTTGTGTGCTAATTATTTTTATTGATTTATACTAAAAAACTGAAAATAATCTGATTTATTCTTACTTATTTTAAGCTTTTTTGAACTTTCAGTGGAAGCACTAAATCCCTTAATTTCCTAATTTTTTCACACTTTTTCCGTCTTTCCCTAAGTCTCTGAACGTCTTTTCAGTTCTCCCTTAATTGTGACAAGTTAAGTTGGAGTTAACTTTACACAGTATTATGTTATCTCTAGGTAGAGTAAGAAAAGCCACTAAGCTCCAGTGGAAATTTCAACTTTCAAGATTTATAGTAGAATTGAAAGTAATACAGACCTTAACTTTTTTATGAGAGCTTTTGTCAAAAGGAATAGCTCAAATTAGTCAAACCTTAAAAGTATTAATTTTACTATAAACTTAAAAAAAGATGCCATGTGAGTATCACGATGAATAGAAATTTTAGCTGGAAGTATCGAAGCGGAGTTCATATAATTTTTCAGTTAATCTAGCCTTCTTCACCTTTCGGGAGGTTGGGTGTTCATCATTTTGAATAACTTTATTATCAATTTATTAACCACATAAGTATGTGAAAACATACACGAGGGATCCTATCGCTGTTAATCTTTCTCAGCTATTAATATTTATATCTTTTCTTATTATTGGTTCTAACAATTACCTTAACTATTTGGCACTGGTCTCCTCTACTATATTTTTAATATTAGCTGGTCTCCTCCTCGTTATTAACTTAGATTATGAAAAGAAATTGATGATAGAAAGAAGGTTCCTAACTGAGATTGTAATTATAACGGAATTATCTCTTACCCCTCTCATCTACTTCCTTCTAACGCATAACCTCTTTATGCTTCTCTACTATCCTCTCATTTTGTTTGGATATTTCTTTAAAAAAATGAAATATACAGCGTTAGTTATGTTATTTACTCTACCACTTTTCTACTTACCTCTTAACCATTATTTCGGTTCTGATGAAATTATGATTGGTTATTATTCAGCATATCTATTTCTTCACGGATTTAATCCCTATAACCCTCATTTAACCGCTAATGTCTATGAGGTTTTCAGTAGGAACCAATACCTATATGGTACGCCTTATACTACTGGAGGGTTTGTAACAAATCTTAACTATCCAGCTCTGTTCTTTCTTATTGAATTACCGGCTGTTATATTCAGTTTTTCCCCAAATTACATACTTTTACTATTCTATCTTTTGACAGGTTTAGTAATGTTGCTAGTCTTGCCGGAGTATTTAGGTCTATTATTTATTTCTGCGTATTTGTTAAATTTTAATTACTTATATTATCCGTTGGGAGGTGTTGGTGATATTGTATGGGTTTTCTTTCTCCTCCTTACTTTTTTAGTTAAGGACGTCAGGCTAAAAGGAGTATTTTACGGTCTTTCAATTTCTTATAAACAAGATCCTATCTTAGCACTTCCTTTTATTCTCTTCATATTAGGTAGAGAGAAGTCTAAAGTTTTTCTCGTTTACGCAATTACAGTTTTTCTTATCATAAACTCATATTTCATTTTCCTTTCCCCTTACTACTATTTTCACGCTTTAACAACACCTATAAGTGGTAATATAATACCTATAGGTTATGGAATAACGACCTTTTCTTTTACTGGTCTCTTTTACATATATCCTTTATTCTTCACGATAGCCCCGCTTACTGTTTTTGTATTGGGAATAATATTAAGGGTTACTAACAAATGGCCCGCAATAGCATATTTTACAATGTTTCTTATGAGTAGAGTACTATGGAATTATCTATTTTACTGGCCCTTTTTCTCATACGTGGAAATTAATGAAGAGAAGAAATTTAGTTACAATAGGAAATCCACTCTAAACATTATAGGTATTTCTATACTTTTTCTGATATTTTTAGCGATATTCTTTCACTTCTCATTTCTACAATACTCGAACTCAATTCACATGGAATTGATAAAGGTGTTTACCAAGAATAATCAAGTGTACGGTTTTCTGCTTAACGTTAGTTATATCGCTTATTACGGAATGCCATCGGTTATAAAACCTAACTTTAGGATTCTGCAAAACGTCCCGACTATCTCAGGTAATGGTTTAATATGGTTATCAAATACTACAGTATTAAAGCCTGGTGAGTATGAAATAGTTTACGTTTATGCACCATTTCCGCAATTTTACTTAAATGAGCCCGTTTTCATTACCATAAACGCATATTACGGTGACGTGAATGGTTTCCTTCCAATTAGCTTGAAATAGATATATCGAAATATTTAAATCCTAGACTTTTAAACTAATCCTATGGATCTTAAGTCAAAGACGTTACTGATACTTGCTTCAATGCTTCTAATAGTCAATTACGTTGAAACAATGGTTATCCCAGCTTTACCTACAATAGAAGAGGACTTTTCAATATCAGCAACTCTTGCAGGTTGGGTCACATCAGCATATATGATCGTGGCTGCTGCTACTTCACCACTAATGGGAAGGCTTGCAGATACTTATGGAAAAAAGAGGATGTATGTAATAGCAATTGCGTTTTACATAGTTGCTGTTGCAATTGCTGGATTCTCTCCTAACATTTGGGTATTAATAACGGCTAGGGCTATTCAAGGAGTGGGTTTTTCAATGTTCCCGATAGCTATAGCAATTATAACTGACCTTTATCCTAAAGAGAAAGTGGCTTTTGCGCAAGCAATACTAAGCGCAACCATAGGAATTGGACCAGCGTTAGGGTTATTAATAGGTTCATACGTCGTTCAAGACTTAGGCTGGCCATACGCGTTCCATACTGCGACTATCCTTTCACTAATTCTCTTTATAATCTCACTAAAGTACTTGCCAAATACTGGAGTTAGAGTAAAGGAAAAGGTTGACTATTTAGGTGCATCATTAATAGGTTTAGCGACTGTATTCCTTCTCGTATACATAACTGAAGGTCCCACGTTAGGTTGGCTTAGCCCAGTAAATCTAGGGCTATTGTTCACTTCTTTTGCGCTTTACGGTATTTTTATAACAGTTGAAAAAAGGGCTAGTGAGCCTTTACTTAAACTCGAATTATTTAAAATAAGAAATTTTGCAGTCGCTAATATTGTAGGTTTAATTTCCGGGATAGGAATGTTTACAGTCTTTATATTCCTAGTTTATTACTCACAATTGCCTAAACCCTACGGTTTAGGACTTACAATCATTGAGTCCGGGCTCTTAATGTCCCCTGTAGCTTTCGGGATGGTAGTTTTTGGCCCTATATTCGGTAGGCTGATGCCGAGAATAGGGCCTAAACCTCTACTAGTCCTCGGGAGTATATTGACTACAATAGCTTATTTACTTCTTTATTTTTATAGGAGTACCCCAGAAGAAGTAGTGATTGACGGTTTTATATCTTCCTTAGGGTTAGTAGCTGTTATTTTGCCTTTAGTCAATATGGTGGCACTGTCATTACCAGATGAATATAGAACTACTGGCATGGGGATGAACACGTTATTAAGGACTATAGGAGGTTCTGCGGGTCCAGTAGTTGCCACTGCGATTATGCAGTCTTATCAAACTCCTATACTCTTTACGTATCAGAACCAGTTTTTAGTCCTTGGTTATTTACCATCTTCTACGGCGTTTAACTACATATCAATATTCGGTATGGGTATGATGATATTAACTTTAATAGGCTCGTTATTTACCAAGAATTATAAATTCGTTACGAGAGCTAAAGAGAGCAAAAAGGAGGTTGTTGTACCCCATTAAAATTATTTTAATGGGTTTCGGAAATTATCTTTGATGAACGAATTGGTCTTTGCTGAGATGATGATGAATGCACGTCAGGGTGAAGTTATCTGAAGAGATGTGGAATAGTATTTCAGATGTGTTTTCTGCAATTCTTTCCCATCCTTTTATTAGGGGGTTAGTGGACGGTTCTTTAGAGGAGGAAAAGTTCAAATATTATATTATTCAAGACTATCATTACTTGAAGGGTTTCAGTAGGACTTTAGCGATTTTAGCTTCTAAAAGTGAGAGTGATGAAAATTTACAACTTTTCGTAACTCATGTTACTCATGTGATTAACGTTGAAAGAGCCCTTCATGAGTCCTTTCTCAAAGAATGGAAAATTAACCCAGAAGAATATGATATTTCACCATCTAACTTACTCTACGTTTCCTACCTCCTATCCACAGTCCTATTAAGGCCTTATTATGAAGGTGTAGCGGTTGTTCTCCCTTGCTATTGGATTTATATGGAGGTTGGAAGGGAGTTAATTAAGAAGGGTTCTCCTAATAAATTATATCAACGTTGGATAGAGACTTACAGCGGTGAGGAATACGAAAAAGGTGTTAGGGAAGTTATTTCGGTAGTTGATAGGTTTAATTTAGGAGAGGAAGAGAGGAGGAGTGCAATAAAGCAATTTAGGATAGCCTCAATCTTTGAATATATGTTCTGGGATTCTGCATATAAGTTAGAGAGGTTTCCGTTTAAGCTTTAGTGAATTATTTTTTGATAAATTTTATTTAGTAACACAGAGAGTCTTAATTATGGTAAAATATTGTCCTAGGTGCGGATATGCAAATGCTGATGATGCGAACTTCTGTTTAAGATGCGGTTATCCTCTAGCTTATCAGTACGTTAACCAACCAGTTGTAACCCAGCAAACGGTTAAATTACAAGGTAAAGTTTGCCCTAAATGCGGAACTGTCAACAAGCCTGAAGCACTATTTTGTAAAAGGTGCGGTTTTCCCTTAACCTTGAGTAACGTGAGCACAACTAATCCTCAACAGACTACTTTAAGCTTACCATCAACTCCTAGTCCTACTGTGAAACTTCCATCTCAGCCTACCCAACAGCCCTCACCTATAAGTGCTAATCAACCTTCAAGTCCACCTGTGCAGTCACCACCCCCTCAACAATTCCCTACTCAGAGCACGTCTGCAATTCCTATCTCATCTACCAGTTATCCCCAACAACCACCTTTAGCACAACCGGTTCCTTCACAATTCCAACAGCCCGCTAAGAGAAGTAAAAAGTCTAAGATTGTTAGGGTCGCTGTTGCTGAAGTTGCTATAATAGGTGGTGCTTTGCTATTACTATCGGTTATTCTTCCGTACTTCTTCGCTATAATTCTTCTCCCGCCGTTATATGTTCCACCTCCAGTTAAAGGAATCTCTTATTTAACAAGTAGTCAAGTTGATTCAATTTTAGGCAATTCGTGGAGAATAATTTATAATACTACAAGCCCCTCTTCATTAGCTCCTATGGTAGGTATTAGTAGCAGTATTTCTGGTAGTATATCTGTCTATGGCGAGGAGTTTAATTCCGGTTCTTATTATCTCATAGCAGCGTACATTACTTTCCCCACATCTTCAGATGCTACCAATTTCTATGATTATTACGTTTCAAATTCGAAATTCTCCACATTAGCTTCAGTTACTACTTTAATTAATGGATATGAGGCTAAGATATTCCAGGGTAGTAATGGCATAATAGGGGTCACGAGTTTAGGCAATTACGTTATCATCATAGTTTTGTATTCTACGTCAACCATTCCGTTTACTGCAAGTCAAGTCCAGCAGTTAATTTCGCAATCTGAGGAAGTTGGTATTACGTGAATTACCCCTTTTTAATGTTTTTGTAATATATATTCTCTGATGTTAAGTAAGGAAGAGATTATATCTGTTATTCAAGAGCTTTATGACGGGAAGCCGATAGCCTTTTCTAAAATTAAACGAAAGGTTAAAGGCGACCCAGAGGAGTTAGAGAGGGTACTAAAGGAGCTAGAGAATGAGGGTATAATAAGGAAGCACGAGGTAGGTGGAGGTAAAGTATATGAATTAGTAAAGGTAGACAAGTTTGACGTTATAATTAATATGTTAAATGAGATTAAGGCTGAGTTGAAGGAGCTAAAGGAACTAGTTAAGGGAAACGGTAAGGTTGATACGGCGTTATTTGAGCGTATATATAATAAGGTGAAGGATAATTTAGGCTATGCCTCCCTTCAAGCCATTAGAATAGAAATGGGAATAGGAAAAGAAGAGTTTTACTCAAAATTTAGTAGATATATTGAGGAAAATTATACTCTAATCGCTGGTGGAGAGGAGGGGTTAATAAGGAAAGGCGTAGTCTACGGGATTATAAAAAAGAACGTTAATGGTGGTGGGAGGAATTGATATGTAATATTCCTAAAGTTACAGTCACAACCTGGTCTTCAAATAACGTTTTACTTGTTGGCCCTACTTACAGACAGTTTTTAAATAAATCACTTAGCGTAGTTGAGAATTCTGATGTCGCCTCTATTATAGGACAACCGGGTATGGGTAAAACCACTATACTAAGGAAGGTTCAGCAGATTTTAGAAGATAAAAAGTACGTATTTTACCTCGATTTAGCCAGTAAAGGAGAAATAGAGGAAGAATTCTGGAATAAGATAGATTTGATGTCACTCAAGGAAATAGTAATAAGGAAAATGGATAAGAAAAAATACGGATATTCGTTCTGGGAGAAACTATTTGGTGTATCATTTGAGAAGCACTTAAGTTCTTTATGCGGTAAAATGAACGATAGTTTGCTGCGTATATTTTGCGGTAATTATACTAGGGACTTCGATGGAATGTTAAGGCTTTTGAGGGATTTGAAGGAAGTTGTTAGTCCGGTCTTATTAATAGATGAGGTAAGGGATCACCATCTTCAAAAGATACATAGGCTGATAAACTCCGGTCTTAATATCCCAGTATTAATGGCAATACCCACAGATGCCTATAGTAAAGTTAGTGATTTGGCCATAAGGAGGAGGTTAGATGAGAGTAGGATTAGCTTGGACAACGCGTTAACTTCAGACGATATTAAGGAAATTGTAGAGGCTTATTGCAAGGACTTATCGGACATACTTTACCCGATAGTTCTATCCTTATGGAACGGCAAAGAAATTAATACTGTGAGTTCAATTTTGCAATACATAAGGTCAGAAATAGATAAAGCAGAGTCTTTTTGCAAAGAAAATATAGGTTGTATTAGGGAGAAAATTAAAGAGTCATATACTTTAAAAGATGTAGCAGAAGATTCAAGGTCATTAGAGAAAATGATGAGAGAATCTTTAATTTCCTTAGCTAAAGAGTTCAATATTTCTTATGTCCACCCTAGGGGTAAGAGGGTAGAAGTAAAGGGTAAGACACTAACTGTAGGTTTGTTCTTTATTAAAGACGGCTTAGCATATGCGGGCTTGGTTAAACTGTTTAATGGTAAAGAAGTTGAAAGGGATCAAGAGATAGAATTATTAAGCTATATAGATAAGATAGAGCATGAGAAAAAGGAATATAAAGTAGCGTTAAAGTTCCTGGTAACTAACGTTAGGCTTAATATTAATGGCGTGGAGACTGTGGAACTACCTACGCTAGAGGCTGTAAGGATCATTAGGGGAGACTCTATGCTTTTGGAAGAGAGGCTTAGAAGTTTATTAAATTCAGTAAGTCCAGATAAGAAGGAAGAAGTTGTTGTTTAATTTTTTAACCCTTTTTATAAATTCGTACAAGTGATTGATGATAACATCAGAAAGGGCATTGAACTAGCTGAGAAATTTAATCTTGATTTATCATTTGAAGGATTCTTGATTTTCAAAAACAAAAATGTTATTTTAAAATCGTCAATTCTCCCTTCTAAAGATTTGCTTGAGAAAATAAGCAAATTAGAGGATAAGGTAGAAATAAAACTCACGGGAGATTACTTTGAGGTATTATGGAATGGTAAGAGATTAAAGATCCTTAAGCCTCAGGACTTTTTGTCTAATAATTTATATGAGATAGTAGAGATCATTAAAGTTATGAAGACTAAGGAAGTAGAATTTAACGGAGATAGAATAGAAATAATAAAATTAATAGACAATTATTTTAATTCAAACAAACTTATTATAGAATCGTCACAGGACAATGTGATAAGATTTAATAATGTAAAGGTGAAAGATTGCAACGAAGAAAAATTAATATTGATTTCAATGTATTTTTCTGAAATAATACATGACGTTGAAATTTATGATTGTGAGTATTATTCACCAATATTACATCTCATCATTACTACTGGAGGAGTATTTTATAGGGATAAGGCTTCCTTTCTGTGTCATCAAGTTATTAATCCTTCCTTAAATTTGCTTAAATACATGCTAACTAAAAATTTAAGAAACTGTTATATAATTAAGTCTAACTTAAGTGACGAAGAGATCATAAATAAAATAGAGGAATATGAGAAGAAATATTCTAATTCTAGTATTATAATATAATTATAACCCTTCTTTTAACTGTTTAATAATTCTTCTCCTGTTTACTATCCAAATTAGGAGTATCAAGTAACCGAAAGCCAATAAATCTGTTCCTGTTCCACATTCTATTATTTCTAATTCTAAGCTTTGGAATAAGGTGTTTATTAAGGGGAAAAAGATTACTAAAGTTAATAATGCTATAGATATTATTTTAAGATATCTGGAGTAATTTAGCAGTTCTTTACCTAAATTATCTACCTTCATTAAGAGTGTTGAAATTTTATACAATTTTCCTATTTCATTATTTATCACATCAGCCTTCTCTTTTATTGCTTGTGTAATGTCTTTTATCTCTATTTTTCCACCGTTTATGTTACCAAAAACTAGGAGTTCTTCTACTAAATTCGATAGGGTACTATCCGTTAAAAACGCTATTCCATTTTCGAGAAAATCGAGTATTAGTTTCCTTTTTCCATCATTTAATATATATTCCGCTAACTTCCGAAATTTTCTCGAATATATATATAACAAAGTACTGTTAGCGAGTGTGAAAAGTATTAATAATATAGTAAATAATTGCATACTCTCGCCCTATTGTCAGTTCATGTACTTTTTAGGGTTTTAAGTATATAAATTTCTTTTTATCTAATTCTCTTTCATTTGCGTCATCATTTTAAGAATTATAAATAAATTAAATGTTAAATAGATATTTATGTTTCGTCGATTTACTGTAATAGCCTCGTTATTTCTTCGTCTTTTATAGTACCTTTAATACAATTAATTATCACGTTTCTTAAATTCATAGGAACGTTTTGTGGAATAGGTGGGTTCCAATTGGAAATAACTGTTTTTGCTTCATTAACTATTTTCAATGCGGTAGCTATGTTGTTATTATTGTAAAAATCTATTGCTCTATCTAGATAGTCAGCTACTGGACTGGCGTTTCCAGTGAGCAGATAGTATCCGGTAATTCCTAAAGAAAATATATCAAAAGAGGGTTCAGCTCCTAAGCCTAAAATTGCGTGCTCTAATTGCATAGGGCTTCCATATGCTGGGGAAATTTGGAAAAATTTCTCACCTATTTTTGATGCTGAACCTAAATCACCTAACTTTATTATTTTAGGGTTCTGGATTAATTTATTCCTTATATCCGTTAAGTTGTCCCCTAACGGCTCTTCAAAGAATATGTTCTGTGGTTTTACGTCTAAATGTACGTAGCCGTTATTGTGTATATGTTTAAGTGCTAAAGCAACGTGTTTAATTATAATTTTCACTATTTCGTACCATTCTTCTTTCTCCTCTCTAAAATGAATCAGTTCTTTTGCAGTCCCTCCTCGCATGAAGTCCATTATTATTGCTGGCGGATATTTCAAGTAAATTTCAGTGTCCCCTTTTAATATAGAACCTATTTGATTTACATCAGCAAATATTCCGTTTATTCTTACTAGGTGAGGATTATCGCTTAGTTTAATGAGGTTATTTGACTCTTTAAAAATATCCACGAATTCTCTTATGGCGACAGTTTGTGATAAAGACCTCGCTGGTTTAAGTATTTTTATAGCGTAATATTTTCCATCCTTCTCAGCTTTTAAAACATAACTATATCCTCCTTCTCCTATTACATCAGTAACTTTATAGCCATAAACATCCCTGTCAACCCATACCTTAGGATCCCAATTTTTGAGGTCGAGTTGTTTGGATATTATTTTGGGTTCAAATTCTATCCCTACCACTTTACCCCTTATTGTGGTGCCCATGCTAACTTTAGGCTGAAATACTATATCGCTCACTTTTACGTCAAAAGCCCTCCAAATAATAAACGAGTTATCTATTGCTGGTACTTTAATAATTTCTTTTCCATTATACTTCTTTCCGTTAACTTCTACTGAGAACGTGACTCCTTTAGGTAATCCAGTCGCTACAAAAGTTACAAGGCATTCCTCGAATTTATTTAAATCCTTCTCATCCCCTCTTTCAAAAAATATTGTTATTTCATCTCCGCTTCTACACACTCCTTTATTATGTTTAGGCAAGTAATACTCATTTCCAACTTTTACTGGACAAGTTATCCATGTACCGCCTTCGGAAACCACTCGGAGCTCGTCGTCCACGGAATTTATCACGTTGTTATCAAGTTCAATAAACCAAGGCGTTCCTCTAGGGATTCCAACGGTTTTAAATGTGACCACATTATAGTCCTTTCCTTTATAAGCTCGGTAGTTGGCGATAGTGAGTAACGCTAACGGAGTAGCAGTTAATAAATCGTAGAGTACTGGTGGTGCGGAGTACGGGGGTATTACAGAGTAGAATAAAGTTATTACGAACATTATTGCTTCGATTAAGAGGAAAAATATTAAGCCTATGTAAAAATCGAAGTAAAGATAAACTGAAATTAAGAAAGAGAGGGGAAGAGAGTAAGTAGGAGATGATACAGCTGCTGATAATAGACTTAAAATCATGGAATATAACGAATATTTCCTATTATAAGATGTTTTTATTGAAGATAATGGTCCTATAAGGGATGCAAGAAGCAAGTAGTTTCTGGTCACAAAGAATGCTACTAAAATTACGATAGTAGAAAATATTGATAATGAAAATAATTTATCATTTTGTGGTTTTCTCATCAAGAATATTTAACTAAATTAAGGTTTTAAAGTACATCATCAATCAGAGCCGGTGGTCCTCATCAATAATCAGCATCCCAGCGCTTAATTCAATTTTTTCTTAATCGTAAATAAACCATCCCGCAAGAAGTTTCACTATATTTCTGTATTTTTTCTCACTTTCTATAAGTATATCTTCAACGTCCTTAAGCTTTGCCTTAATCCTTATACCTACTAGATTACTTCCTTCTCTTATCTCTCTTATCTCTATTTTTCTATCCTTTAAATTACCTATAATGTATGCTAATACCCATATTTGTAGATGGATAAAATCATTTTTACAAAGTCTCATATAATTATTATCATCATTAATCCTCTTTAAAGTCTTGATATTAATTTCATAAGTTCTATTTTCGTAATCATAGTATTTATCATATGAAATAGCACCTATGCCTTTCTTTACAAGTTCCCAGTCTTTATTTGTTCTCATATACTCATCTCTTTTGTTAAAATTAAGTCCATATATTAACAGAGCTAAAGATATAGAAGCTGGTACCATAATTTCTCCGTAAGTTATAGTAAGATCTTTAATGATTTTGATTATTGTTTCTGTGGAGACATTGATATAGTCTGAAATTCTTATTAGGTCTCCACTCTTAATACTCTTGCTCAGTTCTAATAATTTTAATTCTCTTTCACAATCTTTCAAATTTAATATTTTAAAGACATCATCAATTACTACGTCCTTTTTAATCAACGCTTTACTTACTTGCATTATTAGGTTTATTTATTATTGCATTATTAATTTTTTACTTGTAATGATTTATGCTATTAATTCCATAGTTTTACAATATTAATGTTTATATATTATAATGTAATTAGTTAGTAAGATGACTTCATTGGAAGAGTATCTTACTGCTGACGAACTAGAATTTGTAAAGGAATTAGGAGTATCTGAAATACGTGTTATACAAAGGGATTGTCACCGACTACGTGAGATTTTTGAAACTAATAATACCTAAAGAAGTTAGGAAGCTGGTAATAATAGGAGATAAGTTTACTATAGATAATATATCGAAAGATCTAAAGAATACTAACTTTAATAATTTAGTAATTTACTATTTTATAAGAGATTCGCTTAATGATAAAATTTTTGTATTGTTATAACTTTGCTAACCCGACGTAAGAATTTTATTGTGCGAAATTTAAAGTATCGCATATGGATTGTGAAAAAGAGGCATTAAAAATCCTTGACATATTGTTTAATAGTAATTTAATACATGGCAGAATTGTGTATGAGGATGAAATAAAGCATCTTATCTCTCATGAGAAAACCTTATGCAGCGAGAAAGATATTATGAACGTTCTAAAAATATATTTAAGATCTTTAGGTATAGTTTTGCTCAAAGGAAGTTTTAAAAACGATAATCAAGTAATCAAAGTTTTCGAAGATGGTAGTATGCTTTCTGAAGGGATTTACAGTGTTGAATATGATATTTTAAATGAAGGTGGTTGGCTAGAGGCTAGGATTATATTATATAATGATAGGGTGATAATCAAGTTTTCAGATAAGAGTGTTGAGTACAAGATAAATAAAGCGTCTGTTATTAAAGCAATAAAAGATTTCGCTATGTCTTCTTCTACCAAAGACGATTTTATGAAGAAATTTATTAGTTTCTTGAATGATAACAACGATGAGACAACTATTCAATGGCTCAAAGATTTTCTATCTCATAAGAACTCTGTTTAATGCGATATAACTGTATGTAAAGCTGTATAGTTCTAGTTATTATCTCCTTATCTATTACTATTTCTTTCACGTATGGCAATCTAATACTTACCTTATTTTTAAAGAAAGATATGTATCCGTTAAATTTATCAATTTTATTATCAGTAGGTCTGAAAAGCCAAACAGTAAATCTATAAACTTTTTTGTCTTGCAAATCCGCTATTTTGACTATAAAAAAATCGTTTACTACTGAGTTATTGTCTGCAAAATACTCTTCTAGCAATAATTCGACGAACTTATTATCAATAAGTCTTAGATCCATGTTATAAAAACTGTTTAAATATGTATTTCGGTTAGCCGAAAATAATCTCAAATTAAAGCTTCAGTAGAAATAGTATTGGTTTACTTTATATTTTGGAATACTAAAATTTAAATATGGTAAAGAAGAGAAGTAAAGAGACGATAGTTTATGCTATATTAAATGCTTGTAAAGACGGAGTCAACAGTACTAGGTTAATGTATGCTTCGGGTCTTAATTTCGCAGAATTAAAGAAATATGTAGAGTTATTAATATCCCAAGGTTTGATAAGGGGTGAAAGTAGGGGGAGATCTACTTACTATTATCTTACTGAGAAAGGAATAAATGCGTTAACTCTCTTAGAAAAATATCTAGATTTAAAAAGCAAGGAGGAAGAAATAGTAGGTCAATTGAGGAAATTAATTACTTTCCTATAACTATTGGAAGGATTAAAGTTATAAACTAATTACACAAGTTATAATGCGGGTGTAACATTGGCTGAAACAGCACATAAGGTACTAGCGGAGTCTTTAGGTTCAACAGTATTAGTGAAATTAAAAGGTGATAAGATAGTAAGAGGAACTTTAAAAAGTTATGATATGCACATGAACTTAGTTTTAGAGAACTCAGAAGAAATAATGAGTGATGGTAGCACACGAAAGGTAGGTACAATTATAATAAGAGGAGATAATGTAATTTTAGTATCGCCCATCTAAATATTTAGTAGCCCACCTTCTAATCTCATCAAAAACTCTATTAAGTTCCATCCCTTTCTCAGTTAGTTCATATTTAACTCTGAAAGGCCTATCGTTTATAATAGCTCTTCTAATAATCCCTTCTGACTCAAGTTCTTTAAGAGTCTTGGATAGAGTTTTTGAGTTTAAACCGGTTTCCCTTTGTAGCTCGTTAAATCCCTTTCCTCCTTGGAAAAGTTCATAAATAATGATTAACTTATTTTCATTTCCTACACGCCTTATGGCCTCAATTACAGGGCATAGCTCCCTTTTTTCTTCAGCTTTCATATTTACATTCACTTTCATTTATATAGTATTTGCTTATATAAAGGCTTATTATTGAATGATTAATGTTCTATGTTATTTTAGTTAATTTAAAAATTACTGCGATAATACACAAAGATTTTAAAATAAGATTTTTAAATTTATAAAAAGGTTCAGATTAATTCTAATAGATATAAAAATTAGCTCTTAGTAACTATTAATACTTTGTTTTCTAGTATATTTTTCCTTAATAAATCCTTTATATTTTGCGTTACTTTTTCAACATCGTTGCATATCTTCTTGTATGCGATTTCTTTGTTTACACTGTATACATAAATAGGTCTTCCTTTTTTGCCAGAGGTTAATACTTTCTCTCTTTCTATTAACCCTTTACTTAGCAGGTTATTGAGTGCTTTGTTAATAGACGCTTTACTTACTTTGAATTCCTCAGCTAACTCCTCAGCAGTCGATTTAGTATTAGATGTTAAAAGTTTATGTAGCACTAAAATTTCACTATCTCCTAAATTATATAGGAAGGACAACACTTCATGAATGTTTATCTCTCTACCATCTGGGAATTTTATCTTTTCGCTCATCCTTATCACTCTATACTTTATTAAGTTTCTAAAATTAAAAAACACCATATATTAAAAAATATGAAAATTCACACATTTTAACACATTTTCACATATCCTTTTATAAGAGTGTTAATGGTATCTTATATTTCAGTTTCAATATTCACTTAATGTTTCTTTTTTTCGAGTCAAATACGAATAAAATAGCACACTCCAGTAGGGGTAATATTACTATGAAAATTCCCAGAAGTAATTAAGGAGTTGCAGAATTCGTAATTTTGCAACATTGCTAGCCAGAGGCCATTCGGTGTCCATGTGAGAGGTAATGCGTAACTTGTCATTTTAGCTGGGCCAAGCAATACTATAACTGGGGAAAAACTACTCCAGTGGTTAAAGTAGTAAAGGTGCGAAACAGATATAGGATTTCCTTGCTTGACTATAAACCCCGCTGAGGTCATTGCTAGTCCTATGGTAGAGAGCAATAGTAACAATACTAATATTGTCGTACTAGCCCAATTTATGGAGCACTTAACCCCTAAAGAAAAGCCTATTAATAAGATTATTAACGCTTTCATAGTATTTATTACAAAACCCCAGAGAATAGAATACATAAGGAACAAAAGAATGCCTCCGTTAGATAATATACAATAGTTGCATACAACTATTCGTTTCTCAATCTCCCTTATAGTAGTTATTACTGATGAAATAGAGCCTTGAAAGGCTAACCCTATTATAAAGTGATGCAGTATAATCTTTCACCCCTATGCTTTTATCACAATGACGTTTCTACAAAATAGATATCCGTTTAAGTATGCATCTTCCTCATCTGGCAAAATTAGTGTTGTAAAGTATTTTTATTAAGGTAGTTTTCTCCAGTACCGTTACGACCTACAAGTGCCCTTATACCATTATTTATGGTAAAGCCTACCCTATCTAATGCCCTTATTGTCATTTTTTACCTTTAAGGTCTTGGAGATTCCTTCAACTTCTATTAAGGTTTTTAACTACCTCCTCTAACTCCTTTACTAGCCTTTCTTTCTCTTCATTGTCGAGCAAGTTTAAATTCTCTAAAATAAATCTTAAATTCGCTAATGTTTCTTCTACTATAACGTCTAATTGGTGCTTAGGACTTAAAAACTCCCTCCCTAAGCTAGTAATTTGATAATATTTTTGTGTTCCCTCCACTTTCGCTATACTCACCAAACCCTCTTCTAATAGCTTATCTAAGGCTGGATATACTGCTCCGGGCGAGGGTCTCCAGAACCCTTGTGTCATGTGTTCAATCTCTCTAATTAATTGGGCCCCAGTCATAGGTCCCTTTGACGAAAGAAGGGTTAAGATCAAGTGTTTAAGTCTTCTCCTTCCCCCTCTCATAGATATCGATTTATATATCGAATTTCAGAATTTTATTACTTTTCGTATAATGAAGATTAAAGAGTTATAATAGGATTTTAGAATATTATACCGTAATGAAAGGGGAAAAAATGATAATCTTGCGAGGATTATTGCCAGTATTTATTGCTTATGTCATTTACAAAAAACCTGGGAAAGTGGCTAACGGTAAGGAGATCCAAAGAGACTTAGAAAAGCTTTATGAAAAACAAATACCAAGAAGTGTAGTTTATACTGCATTAAGAAGGATGATAAAATATGGTATAATCGAGAAACAATGTGAGACTAAAAGCTATAAACTAAATGAGTTAGGAGAGATTTTCCTTCTAAAACATATTGAGACTCTTAGGCAAGTCAATATTGCAATAAACAAAATTATTTTTGATATGGATTCTAACCAACAACAATAGCTGGTATACCTATTTCATCATTGTCTGTAGTCGTTAATACTATTAAATACTTTTGATTATATTGTAAGTCATTTAATAATCCCGTGAAGTAAACTGTTACCTCATTATATCCCTTTCTTAGTCCCATAGGGGCAATTGTTTGTGTTGAATAAGGTTTTCCCTCAATATAAGCTCCTTTTAGTAAAACATTATCTAAGACGTAAAGATAGAGCTTTGCAACTCCGTTACGGTATATTTCTCCATGCTTTATATACTTTATTAAACTTCCTTGTCTTGATCTATTAACGCTCATCTTATTCCTTCTTTTCTTGTACTGATTTATAACCTTTATGTTAAACTTTAATCATGTTAGATAATTTTAATTTTACTTTAGCAAATAAAAAGGATTATGAGCATTGAAAAAGAGAAATTAGTTAATGCTTCCATTGAAGAGATAGAGAAGATATTAAACACTGACATTACCAAAGGGCTTAATGAAAAAGAGGTAAGTGAACGACTAAGAATATATGGCTATAATATGGTTGAAGAGGAGAAGAGGAACCCTTTGAAGGAATTAGGTAAGAAGTTCTGGAATGCCACAGCATGGGTTTTGGAATCTGCTGCAATTTTGTCCTATATTTTAGGTAAATATTTGGACTTTTACATAATAGTAGCATTAATAGTATTCAATGCTTTTCTTAGTTTCTCAGAAGAACAAAGGGCTAATAAAGCATTGGAACTTTTGAAGAGTAAACTAGAGGTTAAATCTAGAGTTTTAAGGGATGGAGAGTGGAAATTAGTCTCTGCTAAGCTTCTAGTCCCTGGTGATATAATTAGGATAAGGTTAGGGGATTTCGTTCCAGCTGATATAAAACTAATTGACGGTGAAATCGAAGTAGACCAATCAGCATTAACTGGGGAAAGCCTTACAGTAACAAAGCGAAGGAATGACGTTGTTTACTCTGGAAGTATCGTGAAGAGGGGAGAAGCTACTGGAATAGTTATACTAACGGGTAAGAATACCTACTTCGGGAAAACGGTTGAATTGGTTAAAATAGCAAAGCCAAGATTAAGGATAGAGAAAGTAGTTTCTAGAATAGTCTTTTGGATGATGGCTATAGTTCTCGTGCTTTTAGCGATCGCCGGTATCGTTATTCTAATTAGGGGTGAAAACTTACTTTATTTCCTCCCCTTAGCTTTAGTGTTAATAATTGGTGCAATACCGATAGCATTACCCGCAATGTTTACTATAAGTTTAGCTTTAGGTAGTGAGGAACTTTCTAAAGTAGGTGTTTTAGTAACTAGGCTAGACTCCATCGAGGGCGCTTCTACAATGAATATATTAGCAACCGATAAGACCGGTACAATAACTTTGAACAAGTTAACTGTTCATAGGATCATTCCAATAAAAGGGGATGAGAAGGAAGTTATAACCTATGGGGCTTTAGCCTCAAGGGAGGAAGATCAAGACCCTATAGACTTAGCTTTTCTCTCTAAGGCATCAGAAATGGGAATTAATTTAAAGGAGTGGAAGGTTTTAGAGTTCCGCCCGTTTGATCCATCTACACGTAGGACTGAAAGCTTTGTTTCTAGGGGTGATAAGTCGTTAAGGGTTTCCAAGGGTTCAATTGATGCGGTATCTAAGCTTTGTGGGCTTCAATACATAGAAGAAATTTATAAAAAGGCTGAGCAAGAGGCTAAGATAGGCTGTAGAGTTCTAGCTGTGGCTAAGAAGGAAGAGGGTAAACAGTGGGAACTAGTGGGTTTAGTATCACTTAGGGATCCTCCTAGGCCGGATTCTGCAGAGCTTGTTAAAGAGCTTCATGACTTAGGGATTAAGGTAATAATGCTTACTGGCGATGCTCAACCTATTGCTAGAGAAATAGCAAAGGAGGTAGGGATAGGAGAAAATGTAGTTAAAGTTTCTGAATTTAAAGAGAACCCAGAAATAGTAGATAAGGTTAATGGTTTAGCAGAAGTGTATCCAGAGGATAAGTACGAGGTAGTTAAAATTCTCCAAAGTAAGGGAAAGGTAGTGGGAATGACGGGTGATGGTGTAAACGATTCCCCGGCATTAAGGCAAGCCGATGTTGGGATCGCTGTAAGTAATGCCACAGATGTCGCTAAAGCGGCAGCAGCAGTGGTTCTTACTTCTCCAGGGTTAAGGAACATAGTTGATATGGTAAAGATTGGTAGAAGGATATATGAGAGGGTAAATATATGGGTTCTTAGCAGAATAACTAGGACTTTTCAGAACGTTATTTTCATAACTTTAGCCTTTCTGATACTAAATAAGTTCGTTATCTCAACTTTCGGGATGGTACTATTACTTTTCATGTTTGATTTTGTAACCCTTACGATGTCTACTGATAATGTGCCTTGGCCTAAGAAACCTGCAAGTTGGGATATAACGAATTTAGTTAAGGTTTCTACTATTCTTGGGTTAGTAATGGTTGTGGAGTCCTTTTTTGTGTTGTATCTTTTCATAAACTATCCGATAGAAGTGATTAAGACATTAATGTTCCTCTATTTACTTTATTCGAATATATTTAATTTGTTAAATGTGAGAGAGAAAAGGAATTTCTGGCAGAGCAAGCCAAGCAATATCATGCTTACTGCAATGATTTTAGATATAGTTATAGCTTTCATAATTTCTATCATAGGAATCCCAGGCTTGGTAAGTGCACCGTTTATTGCTGTTGCTGAAATCTTTTTACTTTCGTTGATATTTAATTTAATAATTAACAATTTCATAAAGATCTCTGCGGAGAGATTATTTAAGATAGAGTGGTGAGTTTTTAAAACATTAGATAAAAATAATGTTATGCAATTCCAGTTAATAAGGTTCTTTTTAATTCTCGTAATAGCAATTGGTTTAGCTGTAGGTACTGCATACATAATCTCTGATATTCTAAAATTACCAATCGATATAATAAATGTTGTAGACACAGTTATAATAGTTTTAGTTGGAATAATTTCAGTTAATTTAATAGCTAAAAGCCTAAAGAGTAAAGTAGGCGATTATATAGGTAAAACAACTTCGGAAAGTATAAGCCTAGTGGTTCAAATTCTAGGTTATACAATAATAGGAATAATTGCACTTACGACACTTCACGTTGGAATAAGTAGCGCGTTATTTGGTGGCACAGTTTTAGGCCTTGTTTTAGGTTTGGCTATCCAAACCTCACTGTCAAACGTTTTTGCTGGGCTCTTCTTAATTCTTAGCAAGCCTTTTAATATAGGCGATAGGGTTACTATAACAACGTGGCAATATGGCCTTTTAGCTCCAGTTTATCCTCCTAAGTTTTGGTGTTTACCCGTGGCGTAACTTTTCCTTACTTTTAATTACTTCTAATTCAACCACGGGCACCCCTCTTAAGGGATCATACACAGTCACCCTTAACTCATTGGGGCTAGTCGAGGGAAACGCCAATACCCTCCCATCCACCTTTCTTATCAAGTTAAGAGGAGCAATAGAATCCCTCTCCAAAAGAACTTCACCAGTCTCCAAATACCTAGCGTTCACCTTGAAAACTCTAATACCCCCACCCTCGTGAGCAGTGCCCGTCATCAGATGGGGGTTAAAAACTTTGATAACCTTCTCAACTACTTGCTTACCCTTCTTCAACTTCTCACCGTTAAACGGGTTTATGGAGGAAGTGTAGGACTCAGAAACCTCCGCGACATCTATCGGCTGAGTTTTCAACATATCCACAAATTTAACAACACTCCACTGGTGAATCCTATGCCTAAGCTTATCATTTTTATTGCTCTCCATCCTCTCCTTAGACCTTGAGGAAAACTTACCAACAATAACCTTAGCCTTTAAATCCCTAGCTAACTCCACGACTCTCTTAACAGTCTTCCTCAACACGTCAATTTTCCTCTCCTTTTCCCTTAATTTCCTCAACTTCTTCTTTATTAACTCGTCCTTAGTTGAATGCCCCTTAGTAATTTCCTCCCTCCTCAAGGAGTAGTTCATGACAATCCTACCTAACCCGGTCTCATATCTCCTCAACTCCTTGAGTTTGAAACCCTCGAAGACTGCTAAAGTGACGTTATTCTCATTAACGTCAATAGAAATATAATTACCATTCTTGGACTCAACCTCAACCTCCTTCTCAAAAGTCAACCAAACTAGGACTTTCCTACCAACTAACCTTAACTTAAGCTCTTGCGAAACCCTCCAACCCTCGTATACGTAGCGGGTAAATTGTTTAGTGAACCTAAGGGGTATATCAACCCAACCCTTGTGAGTTAGGACACTGACAGAAATTCTGTTAAACCTCCAATTAACCATGTTAGGAATAGTTATCATAACCCTCTTATACTCTGGCTTATCCTTCCTCGTTAACCCTCTCTTCCTCCTCTCTCTGAAACTTTTAACAATCCTTCCGGCAACGATATAAGAACCTTCAATAACCCTTGAAGGTAAGAAGGAGCACTTCTCTTTATAGTCACTGTAAAATCTTTCATGCAACTTCTTCCTTGTAGTTGGTAAGCCCTCTGATAGGATTACCCCAATCATTTCATTAACAATCTTCTTCTGGTATTCCTCAACCTCCCTAAGAACGCGGTATTTCCACTCGTTCAAGAAGTCACTTTCCAGCCTAACAGTCCTTTTCAACGTCTTCAACACATTTTACCACCTTCTCATATCTGTGAGATCTATGTCCATAGATTCTTGGGGCGAACGATTTTACAATTTCCGCAAAGTCCTCCAGAAGCTCTTGCACGTAATCCTTTTCATCTTGGAAAGCCACAATAACGTTTGCTCCATAAGCTTTGAACAACTTTACTTCGAAGCCGAAACGTGTTAGCTTGTCCTTATAAGCTACTACAGCGTCAATTTGCCTCCTCTTGGCTAATTCTATTAACTTCTTTAAACCTTCTCTGTCCTCTTTCAATCCGGAACTTATGTCCTTAATTTCTATCACACTCACTTCACCGAGAGTTTTCCTAACCCATTCTCTCCAACTCCCTCTCTAGGTAGTCCTTTTGTGTTGGTGGAACTCGAGCATAAATCGCCATTTGTTTAACCTTTCCACCACCAGACAGTAATCTTTCAATTTCGCTATAAGGTATTCTCCACCTACCGTTAACCTCAACAGCCTTCCCCTCCCTTACTTAGTAACACCACTCTGGCTCATGCCGAATATTTTAGCGTCCTCACTAGGTGTTAGATACCTCTCCATAGTAACTAGAAGTATTTAAAAGTTACGTGAAAGTGCTATAGTCTAACGATTTTCTGATACCGGGATATACTGGCATAATAACTGATATCAGTTTGATGTATACTACTATTTTGACTGATGAAAACGTGGTTATGAAAATTCCCAATAGCATTATGATACAAGCTGCTGTGTTCGTACATAATGAGGAGTATCGATTAGTAAGGACTAAGTACGAGGTTCCTAAAGACATCGATCCGGATGAGATTATTCCTTTAATAGAGGAGAACATAAAGAAATTAAGCTTTATTGTAAAAGATCCTCAAATTAAAGTACTAGATACTACGTTAAATACTTATGTTATAGTTATTGACGCGTATTGTAAAGGGCAGTACGAGGAACCACCGAGGAGTGAAATAATAAAGGTTATTATGAGGACTGTAAAAGAGTATCAGAAGAGTAGGGTGAAGGTAAGTAATGAATAAGAGGTTTCTTGTCCCAGGGATAATTTTTATAATCTTATCCATTATCTTCTTTTATATTCATGTTTCGATGAGTAATGATGTGTATACTAAGAGCGTGGTCTTGTTGAAAGCTGGGGAATCAGTGTATATACCTCTACGATATTCAACATTATTATTTGAATATAAGGATAATATCTCTAAGCCAATACTATTAAAACCAATAAATTCTGAAATTATAAATTATACTTATCAGAACAATACGTACTATTTATATATAAGAACTTTCTATAATTCTTCTATATTTTTAATTAATAATTACACTTCTCCAGTCCTTATAGGATTTGTTGAGATAAATGAAGACCCAATAATACTCTTATATTTTGTGTCGTTTATACTCTTTCTGATCCTTATTGCCATCGGGGTTATTTTAGTTTCACTATCCTTTATACTCAAAAGTTAGGGCATGGAGTTAAGTCGAAGAGTCTTCTAGCCCTAGAGCACAATAGGCAGAAAGAAGTAGGTTCTATCAATTGGTTAGATAGTATTCTACCTACTAAAGATTCTATCATATCTCCAACTTCTTCGTCTTCTAATACCTTTCTTACCTCTTCCCATTTCTCTTTTATTTGTTTTTCATAAGTTGTCGCTGATATCCCTACTGCTTTAGCGGCCTTTACTACCGGCATACCCCTTTCTATCAATTTTTTCGCTATAGCTATTCTAAGAACTGGCACTTCAACTCTGTAAGCTTCCTCACAAGGCGTGGTAATTTTCATATTTATCATGAATAATTTACCGAGCTTAACTAAAGAGTTTTTCAAATAAATCAGTTCGTGAAGATAATTAACTGTGTTAATCTGTAACGAAATAAAACTTGTTATCAATTATTACTTTCCTAATATTAGTATCGTAAGCTTCTGATAGTATTCTCTCACTTAACCCTTCCTTATTGCCATAAAATAAGATTTTACCCTGTTTAATTACTATAACATAATCAGTGTAATTTATAAACTCCAGTTCGTGAGAGGTTATCAGAAAAGATTTCTCGGTTTTTAAAGTAGTGATTATATCTATAATTTTCTTCCTATTTTTAATATCTAAATTGGAAAGGGGCTCATCCATTATTACTAGATCACCTTCTGCTAACGCTTTAGTTATAAGTACTAACTTCTTTTGCCCAGAACTCAGTTCAGAAAAATTGTGACTCAATAGTTCAGCAACCCCAACTAGCTTAGCATATTTTATGTAATCACCCCTCTTTCTCCCGGCTAATAGGACATCAATAACCCTCATTGAGGGGGAGTAGAACTCTGATGGGACATAAGATAAATTTTCGTCATTCACAACCTCGCCTTCCAACGGTTTGACCATACCTATTAAGGCTCTAAGGAGAGTAGTTTTACCACTTCCGTTGGGGCCTAATATTGTGGTGATTCCCGGCTTTACCTCAAGGGAGATGTTATCTAGGATCAGTCTGTTTCCTAGTTTAACCCTCAATCCTTTCACTAGCATTCAGTTTCACCAAGATGGATATCAAGACCGGAGAAGTCATGAGTGAGGTAATCGGTGTTATTGGTAAAATTGTACCTAGAACTCCATGAGAAATTATATTACTAATGAGCATTACTGTGGCTCCTAAAAGTGAGGAGTAAAGTATTAGCGAATTAAGATTTCCACCTATGCCCTTCCTAACAAGATGAGGAATTAATATGCCTATAAACCCTATAATTCCCACAACGGAAACCGTATAAGATACTACTAAGCTTATAATTATTAACCATAAAATTCTGAATTTATGCGGGTCTATTTTGTGCGTATAACTTATCTCATCACTTATCGAAACTAAGTCTATTAATCTAGCCATCTTTAAGGACAAAAGTAAAAGAAAAGCCGTTAACAGTGAAAGGACTATTACTGGTCTCCAACCGACTACGCTTACTTCTCCTAATAGCCAAAAAATTAATGGGGGTATTTGTGGGTATTTTTCCTCTAATATTGTGACAAGTATTGTCGTAATTGACGAAAATACATAAGAGATTACAACACCACCTATTACTAGCCCGTAAACTCCATCCCTCTTACCTATGACTACTGTAATTATCGTTGAAATTAATGCGAAGACAAATGCTATAATTGGTTGAATGTAAATAAGTGAAGAGAGGGGTAAATTAAATGCTAACAAATAATATGTTAGAACTGCACCAAAAGCACCACCAGAAGAAGTACCACTTATATATGGATCTACCAAGGGGTTTCTAAGTAAGTTTTGCATTATTAGACCACTTACTGACAAAATTATGCCAACTAATGCTGCAGTAACAACGGTAGGTAACCTTATCCTATAAAGAATAATTGAGAACACATGGTTCGGGTGTAATAATTCGGTGAATGGAATTTGTACTTCTCCGTAAATAATAGCTAAGAGGAAGGATACTGGGAGTACTACTATAATCAAGATTTTTATTAAATTCATTAAGCTAGGATAGCTTGTCCATATATAAAAGCTTTTCATATTAAGGTGGGAATAAGAAAGTTTTAAATACATGGATAAGCTGTCCATATTTGATGAAAGGGTTAACTCTCGCTATACTTATAATATTGAGTGTTGCAATATTTGGTGGTGTGATTTATTCTTATTATCACACTGCTGGTACAACTTCTACCAATACTGGAACTACTAGTGCAACAGCTAAGCAAATTAGGATAGTGAGCTTAGCTCCTTCAGATACTCAGGTTTTAATATCTCTAGGGTTAGGGAAAGATATTGTAGGTCTAGATCCTTACTCCTATCAACTCTTAAAGGATTTAAATATGACTTCTTATCTCCCCAGTAACATTACAATTATTCAAACATATCCAGAGATAGACATTGAAGAGATTGTGAAGTTAGAACCTACAGTAGTTGTTTTAGAGTGGGGATTATATGCCTCATACATACCCAAAATGCAGTCCTTAGGGTTGAATCTATTAATTACTAATTCAGATTACGCCTATGACATAACTCAAATAGAAGATAATATTATGCAAATAGCTAGTTATTTTAACTTAACGAGCGAGGGAGAAGAACTAATAGAATGGATGCAGAGCCATTTACATGAGTATGTTGGAGAAGTTCGTATTGCATACCTGGATTGGATATGTCCCAATGGTGATTTCTATACTGCTGGCGGGAATGTCTTCATAAATGACATCGTAGTAACTGCTGGCGGGATAAACGTCTTCGGTAATTTAGCAAATTATCCTTTACTATCCCCCTCTAACTTGTTAGTAAGTAATGCCTCAGTTCTGATTGTTCAAGAAATGTATAACTATACTTATACCATGAACTTAATAAAACAGTATTACTCTAACGTTCCAGCAGTTCAAGAAGGTAATGTGTACGTACTATCTGGACTAGCTGTTGATTTAATTGATGAGCCTTCAGTATTATCAGTCTACGCTGTTAATTTATTCCACGATATTGCCACGGGTAAAGCACCTCATTATATCGACAGTAGCTGGGTCTTAGAAAACCTTAATGTCTCATTACCAGTTTTTTAACCATGGGGTTTTTAATATCTTTTTTAATTATTTTATTATATGGCAAAAGAGGAGGAGAAGGTCGTTTTCCCAGATGGTAGGTCAGTAGAAATTCACGAGTTCATAGCATTTATGTATGGCCTCTCTAAAAGTGATGTCGAGGTTCTCCACTATTTGTTAATGGAAAATAGGAAGGTTGATGTTGACGAATTAGCTCAGAAATTAGGTGTCACTAAAGCCTCTGTAAGTAAGTCTCTGAACAATTTATTAGATAAAGGACTTATAATGAGGGAGAAAGAGGAAGAGGGTGAAAAGAGGAAAGGAAGGCCGAGTTACGTTTATTGGGTTGATAAGAGCAAACTTTATGAAAAACTAGAGAAAGACTTAGAAAAATTAGCAGTTGAGATAAAGCAGGGTTTAGAGAAACATTTATCTTAACTTATACGATTGAAACAGATTTTCAGTTCTGATTCAGAAGTTAATTTCCATTTTTGATACAAGAGATTTAACTTTTCTTAAATAGAAATTAAATCGTTAAAACGATGTAGTTTGATGTATAAAACTGATTAAAAATTTATTATGGGAAGAGTTAATCAAAAATATGATACCAACAAGTGAGATAGCTTATGCATTAGTATCTGTACTATTAGGTCTTTTAGTTGGTTATTTAGTGAAAAATATTATAAAAATCGGACTAACGATATTGGCAATTATTATAATTTTGATAGCAATTGGAACAATAAGTCCGCATACAGTGATTTCTGGAATTGAAACTGTTACAAGCTATACACCCCAAATAGAAGAATATGTATCACAAATTCTCACCTATTTACCCTATAACTCTCTGCTTTTCATTATTGGTTTTGTTATAGGGCTCTGGAAGGGGTAAAGATCGCTTTATATATCATTTGTACTCTCTTAGCTGGGTCTGGATGAGTGGAAAGTATGTCACTTAAAGGTGAGACTTTTTTATGTAACCATTCATCTACTAACAAGTCTGGATTTGTCTGTTTAACTTTAACTGGTGCAGCAGTAACAATTATTCCAGTAAATGGATCTAACCTAATGTTTTGCATGTAAATTTCAATTTTAGCCAACGCAGTTGCTAGGTTCCATGCGTCTTTTCCAAAGAGTTTTACGGAGTTTAAATCAGCATAACTCTCTCTAAGTCTGTTGAACCATAAGACGAAAATTTGCAAAAGAAAAGTCACTATAAACAATGCACCACCTATGGCTAACATTATGATCCCGAAAATTATGTCGCTCTCGTCAACTGCAAAGATTAAGGTAATCCAACCTAAGTTAATTAAAAGGTTACTTATAAATCCTAAAACAGTTGGTATCAATCCAATAGCCATCCCGATTTCAACGTCATTATGTTTTATATGTCCTATTTCATGTCCTATTACTGCTCGTAGTTCCTCTGGGGTTAATATGTCAAGTAAAGGCCTAGTTATCGCTACCCTCTTACCCGTTACATAGTTGCCATATGCAAAGGCGTTAGGGAAAGGTTGATCTACTAAGAAAACTTTCGGAGTTACAGTCTTTGTTTTCATTGCTGTTTCCCTTACTATTTCGTATATCCAACCGTAATACGGATCATTGGGAGTTATTTCCACAGCATTTCGAGCCACTAGATATGGTGATATTAACCATTGTATAAGCCAGAATATTCCCAGAAATATAAAGATTATAATGAACGGCAGATGGAGGAATGAGGCTATAATATATGCTACTACCCCTTCAGATGATATAGTGAGTAATAAAGCCAAAGTCATCTTTATTTTTAAATTAGACTCAACTGACATGTGAGTAAAAAAGGGAAAAGGGGGATAAAAAATTACGATGTTATACTACTTAATAAACTCTCGACTTGTTTAATCTTATTCTTATAATCCTCTAATTGCTTCTGTAACTGTAAGAGCTGTTGTTGTATCTCTTCAAATTTCTTATTACATTCGTCTTCTGTGTAATACCTAATTATCCTTAAGTTCTCAAACTTTAACTTGTTCTCATTTTCATCATACTCGGCATCTACCATAATTCTTATTACGTCTAATTTGTCGAGTTTCATTTCATTTACTATTTTATCGTATAATTGCTTGTTTAATTCTGAAACATCACGGATAATCACATCTTTAGGAGCTATTTTGCTAAAAGCTACTAGTGCAACTCTCCTTAGCTTATCCGCATATCTTGCGGCTATAATTAACCCCGTGCTTAACTCAATCTTATTTTTCCCTAACACAGAAGCCCTAGCAGTAGTTTGATCATACTCTTCCGCTCTTTCTAAATCTCTATTGTAATCTTCTTGCTCTTTTGGAACCATAAATAATAATAATATTTCAAAAATAAAAAGTTTGATGAAGGGAAAAACGTCCTATAACATTAAGTCTTACAGCCTGAATTAAATGAAGGGTTGAGGAAAGATTCAGAATAAAACTTTAGGTTTTCAGAGGAGCTATGAAAGCATTATGGTTAGGAATGATATATTCACGATTGAGTACTAACCGTGCTTTATTGATAATATGTCTTCAGTTTACTCGCAAAACCTTAAAACAATGGATTGATAGATTAAGTTAATGAACATACTTTTGATATCAGTGTGGACTAATTTTTCTACTAGCGAAAAAGAGTATAAAGTATTGGATGAAAAGGGAGATGAGACTGATATAATAATTAGATCACCAAAAGCATCAATTGCTGAGTTTAATTATTTAATGGATAAAGCTGATAAGGTCACTTTTCTATCTTTTTTACCCTCATTTCTTTCCTCATCTTTAAATTCGTTACCCTCAACTTATTCTGAGCTTGAAAACCTTTTGAAGGAGAAGGCTCTACAGTATTCAATCCCATTGGAGGCTTATTTACTTCCAGCAAACGGAGTTTTCAACATTAACGGGCTAACCCATATTCACGACGGTGGAGTTGGTAATTATTCCTTCCTTATTTACTACTACACTTATAAGATGTTAGAGGAGCAAAAACCCGATTTAATTATGTTAGACTTAAGTGAAACCTCGTCTTATTTACAGTATTATTCATTAAAAGGGGTTGAGCTTGCTGTAAAAGAATACGCTTATAATTTAAACTCTCAACCGCTTCTAATAGCCTTCTCCACAGATTACACAGAAAGACTTTTAACTTTATCTAGGGAAATTATGAAAGATATAGAGATTTATAATTATCTGAGTAATGGTGAACTAAAGTTAGCTAAAGGATTTAGTACTGTAGGTAAATCGGAACTTCATGGTATAGGTATTGCCTTAAAGTTAGGATTTCCCCTAGCGTTAAGTTATATTATTAAAAACGTTGAAGAGTTAATCAGCCCAGAAGAATTTCAGAAGAAAATTCTAGAAGGAATAACAATCACTAGGAATGAAAAAGTGTTTGCACTAAAGGGAACTTTTAGGGCTTCTACTACAGCACCTTATTATTTCATGGGTTATCACTTCGTTAAATCTCATAAAGATTTAGCATTAGACGAAGTGCCCATAACTAAGATCGAGGAATCATTGTACCTCTACAATGAGCCCGCACGGTCTTTAATTAAAAGGGAAATTGAAATTATAAAGAAATTATCTACTCTCATTGATGATGGAGAATATTTGTTGAGTGAGTTGATCAAAATAGGTAATAGTAGAGTTTTGGATTGGGTAAGCGGTAATGTTAAAGTAAACGATAAAACACTTTGTGATGTTTTTGAGGACGAAATGATTTCACATGCTGGTATGGGGAGGTATTTTACGATTGTGAAGAAAAGCGGAGGGAACGTAACTCTATCTTACTCTCAACAATGTATAGACAACGTAATAAGTTGGGTAAAAAGTTTCGGCAAGCAAGAGGATTAATAATAGTTCACCGCAACTTTTATCGTCTCACCGTAATTAGTAGTAAGTGTTAAGGTATAAACCCCGTTGGGTAATTTTTGTTGTGAGTAAAAATATAACGTTATATGGTTTATTCCAGAGGAAAGTTGAATTAATGTGTTATTAGTTAAGTTCAGACCATTAAAACAACTTTTAATTATTTCCACGTTTTGTGTAGTTTTGAGCGTAACATTTACTATATAATAATCATTATTATAAGTCATGGTTGCGGTTCCTATAGGAGTTACTGTAGGCTGGTTAATTTCCCCGGCTAAACTGAACGTAAAGCTCGCAACTACTAATGCTATAGTTACCGATGCTATAAGTAAAATCATTGTAACTACTGACTGACTTATCCCTTTTTCCATAATTTTTCTCTCATTAAAAGTCTATTTAAGTTTTTCTCTTAGAGAGCGTTACCACTAAACTACATAATGCGCAATTTTTCCTAAGCCAGCTTAATTTTATATAGGTTAATACTTGATCACAACACTGATACAATTAAGTTTACTTCGCTGTTACTTAAATATATTCTATTTAATTTTAGAACTTTCAAAATTTGCAACAACTTTAGAACGAGAAGTGAACAAAGTGGTACTATAAATTGCTCTGCAAACGTCTTTTTAACTATATTTTGGAAGTAGTGAGCAGTTTTGAACAGTTCCTATTATTATTAAAGTCATTTTAATAAGGGATAATTGGGGAGATATCTTATGGAACCTAAAATCGATACGTTGGAGGGCAATATTTATTATTTTCCCTTGAAACAATTGGAAGAGCTAGGTTTCGATATATATTCATTACCTTACTCAGTAAGGATCCTAGTTGAAAATACTCTCAGAAATTTGGATAATAAAAAGATAACATTAGAAGATTTAGATGCCATAGCCTCACTGAAGACTGGGAAGGAGTTTTCATTTTTACCAACCAGGGTTATAATGCAAGATTACACTGGAGTCCCATTACTTGTTGATCTGGCTGCGATGAGAACTGAAATTCAGAGACTAGGTAAAGACCCATTAATAGTTAACCCAGTTATTCAGTCGGATTTAATAATAGACCACTCGATACAAGTTGATTATTATGGCACCTCATATTCCCTTCAATTAAATATGAAAAAGGAGTTTGAAAGAAACTTTGAGAGATATAAGTTTTTAAAATGGGCTCAAAAGGCCTTTAGGAATTTAAGAATAGTCCCTCCGGGGAATGGAATAATTCATCAAGTCAACTTAGAATTTTTAAGCAAGGTAGTTGAGGTTAAGGAATTTAAAGGGAGACAAACTGCATATCCGGAAATAGTCATTGGTACGGACTCTCATACTACTATGGCAAACGGTTTAAGCGTCTTATCATGGGGAGTTGGTGGTTTAGAAGCAGAAGCTGTAATGTTAGGGGAACCTTATACAATGTCAGTCCCGGAAGTTATTGGAATTAAACTGGTTGGTGATGTAAAGGAAGGGGTGACACCTACTGATGTAGTTTTATATATAACTGAGAAGTTAAGGAAGAAGGGAGTTGTAGGTAAATTTGTTGAGTTCTTTGGCCCCTCATTAAGCCGCCTCTCTGTACCAGATAGGGCTACAATAGCAAATATGGCACCAGAGTATGGTGCTACTGTCGGGTATTTTCCAATAGACTTTCAGACTATTAATTACCTATCAAGTACTGGTAGGGAGTACAAATTAGTGTTAAAATACGCACAAACTCAAGGACTTTTATACGATGAATCGAGTACTCCCAAATACAGTGAAGTTGTCACGGTAGATTTAAGTGGTATTGAGCCTTCTGTTGCTGGACCCAAAAACCCAGACGAGTTGGTTCCCTTAAAGGATTTAAAGAAACTGTTTGCCGGGGAAAGGAGGAAGGGGAGAAATATTTCAAATTACGACGTAGTACTCGCTGCAATTACAAGTTGTACCAATACATCAAACCCTACTGTAATGATAGGTGCTGGGATATTAGCTAAAAAGGCTGTGGAGCACGGCTTAAAGGTTAAACCATACGTTAAGACCAGTTTAGCACCAGGCTCTCCGATAGTTGTTGAATATCTTAAGGAGTCCGGTTTGCTTCCTTACCTAGAAGCTTTAGGTTTTCATATAGTAGGTTTCGGGTGTACTACTTGTATAGGTAATGCGGGACCTCTACCTAAAGAGGTTGAGGAAGAAATTAAGGAGTACAACTTAGACGTTTACGGTGTAATTAGTGGAAACAGGAATTTTGAAGGGAGAATTAACCCATATCTTAAGGGCGTTTTCTTGGCTTCACCAATTCTTGTTGTAGCCTTTGCGTTAGCTGGGAGAGTTGATATTGATTTCTTTAATGAGCCGATAGGTTATGATCCTAACGGATTTCCGGTTTACCTTAAGGATATTTGGCCTAGTATGAAGGAAATAGCCGAGTATATGAACTTAGCATATAACCCATCTCTTTACGTTAAAAAGAAGGATAGCATATTTGAGGGGGATGAGAATTGGAAGAGGATTGAAGTGACACAATCTGAAGTTTACTACTGGGATGAGAGTTCAACATATATAAGAATGCCTCCTTGGTTCAGTATGGATTATAAATTCGGTGATATCTTAAACGCTAGAATCCTATTACTTTTAGGTGACAAAATAACTACAGACCATATATCACCAGCCGGACCCATTTCCACAGACTCAATTGCGGGAAGATATTTGAGGGAGTTAGGAGTAAAGGAGTTAAATACCTTCGGGGCTAGAAGAGGTAACCACGAAGTTATGTTAAGAGGAGGTTTCTCTAACCCTAAATTAAAGAACTTTTTAGTTGACGTTCAAGGTGGTTATACTAAGCACTTCCCAGATGGCAAGATAATGACTGTTTATGAGGCTGCAGAACTCTATAAAAAAGAGGGAGTTCCGTTAGTCGTGGTTGCTGGAAAACAATATGGCTCTGGGAGTTCAAGGGACTGGGCTGCAAAAGTTACTGCTTTATTAGGGGTTAGGGCTGTTTTAGCTGAAAGTTTTGAGAGGATTCATAGAAGTAATTTAGTAGCTATGGGAGTTATACCTATAGAGATTCCGGATTGGAGGTCTTTAGGAATAAGGGGTGATGAAGTGGTTAATATTTATTTAGGAGATTTGAAGCCGAAATCCAGAGTAAAGATTGAATTTGAAAGGAGTGATGAAAAGATTAGTATAGAAGGTTTAGCAAGAGTCGATACTAGCATAGAACTAGAATATGTTAAGAATGGTGGGATTTTAAAGTATGTTTTCAATAAATTACTCCATGAATATAAGGATTAGAGGGATCTACGCTACAGCTCTAACTTATCTCTTTATCAAAGACGGGTTTAAAGTTGTACAACAGACTCCTCAAATAGCTGAAAGGTTCGGAATGACACCAGTTGTTGAGCCCGCAGATGTCACTGTTAAAGATGGTGAGGATAAAGGGGAAATAGTCAGTATAGGTGCTGACATTTATAGCTTTATGAGGACTGTTTTCCGATACTCACCGGTTTGGAAGTCTCCGGTTAAGCTTTATTCTGTTATTAGACCAGAGGAGTGTAAGTTTATGGGGTATGTTGTAGAGCCTTGTTTAGATGAAGGGCTAGTTATTAAACCTCCGGTTGAAGGTAAGATAATATTAACTGCTAAAAGGGCTGTGAGTAAGGATGCAATGGTTTGGAGGGGGGAGGGTAAGACTTTCTTTTCAGAACATATAAGGGACGAGGATAGGATAAAATTGCTTTCCATCAGTATTCCTTATAACAAAAAGGGGTATAATGTAAAGTGGAGGAGTAATGCACCTTTAGCTACTGTTAGTCAATTGAAGGAAGAGTTAGAGAGTCTTATAATGAGATACGAATCTGATGATTTTAGAAATCAAGGAGAGGATTTCATAAGAGTATTGTTATCTTTGGAAGACAAATTATTCCTTGACGGTATAAGGAGCATGGTAGTTAAGACTATGAAGTTCCACCATATGTTAAAATATAGTTATACTCATAACGAGGTAGACATTGAGGAAGCAAAGGAAAATCCTGATCCTACTCCTTTAATAGATAAGTTAGCTAGCAACTTTCTGAAAATCGAACACGTTAAACCTGACGGTAGGAAGATTTTACTAAGGGGTGGATATGTAATTTACAAAGAAACCAAGCCAGACTATTATTTAATTAGATTAAAAAGGAATTTTGAAGGTGGAGGGGGGAAATACGATTCCTTAGATATTCCCATAGATGAGGGTGATTATGATATAGTCGAGTTTGATTCTAGGAATTGGTATCAAATTCACAAGTACTACAGTAAATATGGTAATCTGAAGGGCGTTTATGTAAACATTTCTACGCCACCTGAGATATTAAGGGATAAAATAAGGTATATCGACCTAGAAGTAGACGTAGTAAAAAAGGGTGACAGAATAGAGGTTGTTGACTTAGAAGAATTAGAAAGAGTTAAGAACATATTAGGTGAAAAACTGTATGAAAAAGCTTTAAAAACTGTAGAGGAGGTTAAGAAACTTCTTTCTTGATCAAATAAGTTCGTCTTTACTTATTGGGATTATCTTCACTACATCCTCTTTTTCATCATAAACTACTCTTACGAGATCTCCCTCTTTAATGTTTATTCTTTGTCTTATCCTTACGGGTATTGTAACTTGGAAATTCCTAGATACCTTTACAATATCTTCTACGGTCATTTTTGACCAATATATTCTTTCTAAACCCTATATAAAAATCTTATTGAAATGGGAAAGGGCCTAAAATTAAGATCTTAGTTTCTTTGTTACTTCACTGGCTACTTCTTTTGAAAGTCTCCTTGTTTGTTCTATGTTTCCAACCCTTCTAGTAGTTTCCAAGCTTTGCTGTAATCGTCTAGTAGTCTCCATGAGCTCTATTTTTCTAGTCTGTTGAGCTAAAGTTGTCATTTGTTGTAGTGTTCTTGTTGCCTCGGTTAAGTTATTACTACTAATTTGAGTTGCTAGTTTGTTCATTAACTCATAATACTGGTACTCGCTTAGTAGATCATTATTAACACCGCTTAAGAACATTTGAGAGTCCCTTGCTGGACTAACTTGTATCGCACTTAATAATGACTCCGGTCTACCAGTTGCCGGGTCTTCATAACTCACTTTGACAGTCATTATATTCCCAGTGTAGTTTGGCGGAATAGTTAAACTGCCGTAAATCCTTATCACCCCTTCTATTGCACCTAGTTTTACGGGTGGTCCAGGGTAGTTGAGTAAAGTTACGTTGGACTCTGAAGCTATGTCAACAACAACGTTTTTACCTCCAATTTCAGTGACGGCTGCTTGTGGTAAAGCATTAGCTACTTCATTAGGGTCTTGGATATGATTGAGTACTCCACCTGTCTTATCAGCTATAACTTTTAGTAACTGCTCATTATAATCATCACCTATACCAAAGGCTATCACTTTAAAACCTGGAGGGAATTGTAAGTTTTCATAAGGTATTATGTCTGTGATGTCTGTTGGTTGTCCGTCAGTTAGTAGGATTATGTAACCCGGCATTTCATATCTCTTTGCGATCTTTATAGCTTCAGATAAGGCTGTATATAGCACAGTCTGCCCACCAGCATTTACAGCCTCTATCTGGCTTACTAATGATGGAGCGTCTGCAAACTCACTGAGTTTGTTAACTCTGCTAGAAAACGTAATGAACGTTATCTTGTTCCCTGGGGGGATTCTGTTTAATAGTTGTATTGCACCTTGTTTGGCAGTTTCTATTTTCATTCCGTACATAGAGCCAGAAGTGTCAAGCAAAATTATATAATGGAATCCAGTAGCTAACGCTACTTTTTCTGGGACTAAAATTATTCTGAATACCGCTCTAACGGGAGAATTAAATGAATACTTATGGCTGACTTCAACTCTCATTGAAATGGTCATAAAAAACACCTTGTCTTATTCTTTAACTACCTTTATTATAGTCTGATTCCCTAATTTTATTATAGAATTAGCATCAATCTTCTGTTTACCTTTAATTGGTTGGAATAGCTTTCCATCGTAAATATAAGTTCCATTTGTGCTGTTTAAGTCCTCAATATACAACTCTCCATTTTCAAGAGAAATTACCGCATGTCTCCTAGAAACTTCCGGATCTGGTACTATAATTATATTTTCTGGGCTCCTGCCTATGGATATTGAAGGGAATATGTCGAAATTAAGTGGAACTTTTTGGTTAATTAAACCACTATACGGTGTTTGAATGAATAATATATAGTATTTAGCAGTTACTGCTACTGGTTGCTGAACTACAGCTTGTGCAACAGTAGCTTGTTGTGTTAACGAGGGCTGAGAAGTTGAAGGTGTTTGAGGAGTGGGTTGTGGCTCTGGTGTTGCTGGGACTTGAGGTGATGGGGGCTGGGTGGGTTGTATTGCTGGGAGCGTTAGTTGAGGAGTGGGTTGAGGTGGGGCTGATGATGTTGGAGCTTGTAGCGTTGATTGTTGTGGGGCTGGTGCAAGTTGGGTCTGTTGAGGTGAAATTACTGTTTGAGATGGTTTCTGGGCACCGCATTTAATACAGAATAGTGCATCATCTTCATTTTCATAACCACATACTGGACATTTCCATGGCATATATGAGATATTTTGTATAAAAGTATTTATAGTTTTACCCACGTAATATTATAAACAAGTATGACGATATCATTAAAGATTAAAAGTTCGACAAATTACGCTTTTATTGATAAGACCACGCAAGTTAGTTTAATAATAAGAGTAGTCCCAGAAACATTTACGAAATTTAACGGTATTCATTATGTGATACTTATTGATAATAGTCCCTCAATGAGAAAGGAGAATAAGCTCCAAACAGCCATAGCCTCAGCTAATAGGTTAGCCTCTGAGGTACCACCTGGAAATTTCATTTCAATTTATTTATTCTCAAATGATTTAGAAAAAATATATGAAGGGCCCTCTGGGTCACCAATATATCTACAAGAGGTCAAGAAAGGATACACTACAAACTTTCATAAGGCTATAACCAAGATATTAGAGATTGTGAAAAACTATCCAAATCCAGTAAAACTTATTATCCTTTCCGATGGCAAACCGACTGATAAAAGGAACGTGAGCGATTACGAACCTATACAAGTACCTCCAAATGTTCAAATAATATCTGTTGGAATAGGTAACGATTATAATGAGGCCATAATGAAAAGGCTGGCAGACAAGGGTGCTGGGATTTATTATCATATAATTGATCCTTCTCAACTTCCTTCTCTGTTCGTACAACAAAAAGTAACTGATGTGGCTGGTTATAATTTAATCCTAAACGTTTCACCAGGTTTTGAGGTAATTAATTATGAGATGCCCGTAAATATTCCTATTATAGATAAGGCTATAACGATATATGCTATGGGTACAATACCGCCGGGGAATCAGCCAGTAGTGTTAACAGTGTCTGGAAGTTATTATGACCCGGCAAGGGGTTCGATAGTCCCTATAAACGAGTCAATTTACTTGCAAAGGGCTCCAGATTATGTTGTACAGCAAAACATTAACCAATCAGTAGTAGCTGAAGTTAGGTATTTCAGTCTCCTTAAACAATACAGCAACGCCTTAACTACTGGGAGCAATAAGGAAGCTACGCAAATTGCTCAAGAACTTTTAGTCGCAGCAGAGCAGACTAAAAGGGAGGATCTAATTGAAGAGACAAGAAAACTTACTGGTAATCCTAAGCAGGACCTATCTGAAGTTACAAAGACCATGAGGAGACAATAACAAACAAGGGCTGGATTCTTTATTAAATATCTACCCACGCTCAATTTTGTATGAGTAAATAGACCTCTTAGACTTGTGTGGTAGAAGGGCTAAGCGTATCGTTAAAGTAGCGTTTTGATGCCTAAGTCTCTAAAACTACACTATGAGTAGGAGGTAAGGGTATGGGAGAGATGAGTTTAAAATAGTATTTTCATATTTTTACTGATGATAAAACTAACATTCTTTCATGATGTAATATGCCCGTTCTGCTATGTCACTTCTAAGAGGTTAAGGAAGGTAGTAAAGGAATTTGGTAATGAAGTTGTTGTAAAGCATAAAGCGTTTTCAATAATTCCTTCATTAGAAGACCTTCAAGCAATAGCACCTACGGTAGAGGATGCTAGACAAGTCTTTCTTAACGAGTTCCAGATAATAAAGAGGTATTTCCCGGATTACGATCCGGAGAAAGTGATAAAGAAAGGTAAGATTGGCTATGTTTGGTCTATTCCTCCCCTCATTGCATGTAAAGCTGCGGAGTTCCAAAAGGGAGATGAGGGACATTGGGAATTCTTTGATAGGGCTCAAGACAAGTTCTTCCTTGAGGGCGAGGATATAACGAAAGAGGAAGTTTTAGTTTCAATTGCTGAAGAGATAGGTCTTGATGTAAATAAGTTTAAGGAGGACCTAAAGTCGAAAAAAACTAAGCTCGCAGTGATCGAGGATGAGGAAGAGGCTAAGGCAATGGGAATAAGGGGTGTACCGGCAATATTAGTTAACGATACCTGGTTAATAAGGGGTGTACAGACCGAAGACTTTTATAGACAAGTTATCGAAGATATTTTGGAAAATGGAGAACCAAAGAATGTTAAACTAAAAGCTTATTGGGAAAGAGAATAATATTCTCATATGAAAGCTGTAAAAAACTACATGTCGAGTCCCATCTTCCAAATTGAGGCAAATACATCTATCCAAGAAGTATGCAAGTTAATGATTGAAAGAGGAGTAGGATCAGTAATAGTGACAGAAAACGGAGTCCCTAAAGGGATATTTACCGATAGGGATGCAGTAAAAGCGTTTTCAATGGGTTTAAGTCCTACTGATGAAGTAAGACTTGCGGCTACTTTAGGGAATTTAATAACTGTTGACGAGGATACGGATGCATTTACAGCAATAGAAATAATGACTAGACACAAAATAAGGCATTTGCCGGTAAAAGATAAGCAAGGAAACATAATAGGAATGTTTGCTATTACAGATATATCGAAAGTGCTTCATGATGTAAATCCTTAAAAGTTGTGGAAGAGGAAATATTACTAGATGAAAATAGCTAGATTACTGCCTGAAACTGCTAGGAATTTAAAAGAAGTAGAAAAGATAGAGATCGAGCAAGGCAATAAAAAAGAAGTCCAAGAATTAATTTATGAAAGGCTTTCGGCGATAAGTAATTCCACATATGATGTGATTTTTTCCCCTAAACTTCTAAACGGTGAGCTTAGGTTTCTTTCTCGCCTCTCTGAAATCCTTATTTTTGATAGTAGTTTATTTAATGAAAAAGCGGAAATATTAAAAGATAGCATAATTAAGATTAAGAATGGAAAGACTTTAGAAATAACTCACCCTTTAGAATTTAACGGTGACTATATTGACGCTTTGCTTCCCTTTCCTTTCAGGGATGAAGTATTTGAGACTGTAATAATTCGTGAGATTCTGGATCACGATATAATTAAAGAAGCATGGAGAGTCACTAAAAAAGGTGGAAAGGGAGTGCTCGTGTTCCCGTTTGGCAAATGCGATCCAAGTGATGCCATAAAACTTTTATCAATTAAGTTTAACGTTGTATCGGCTAGGGAGTATAAGAGATATTGGATTATAGAAGGTGTTAAAAGGAGATGAGAGGAAAATAATTAGGGTGCGAGTTTGGTTAAAGTTTACAAGTACGGTGAGTATTATTTTGCCGGAGTATCCCATGTAATTCCTGGTTATTTCCAGGATGTTGTATTTATATATAAAAATGGTAATTCATGGGCTACAATAAGTGCTGAAAGGTTTAAGGCTGATAATGGCTCTCTGATTCAGATAAAGGAGAGAATAAAATACGCTACTCATGAGGACGATTTAGTTAAAGCAGTTCAGGAACTTAAGAGAATGGGAATAAGTATTGAGGAAGTTGATAAGCCTCCTTTTCCGTTAAAGTTGTTGGAAGGCAAGAAGAAGATTCAAGAGGAGTTTGATTAATCAGGCCCAGGTTCGGTCATCATTTATCAGTCCCGCAGAATTTCTTCATCTGTGTTTAAATACAATTAGTAACTTAATTTAAACTCATGTACAACTTGTATAAGGAAGGGACTCAAAGAGAGACTGGATTAGATGTAATAAAGTCTAACATAATAGCAATAAGGACTTTAGCTGAGATGCTGAAAACTAGCCTAGGGCCCAGAGGAATGGATAAAATGTTGATAAGCGGCGAATCAGATATAGTGATTACTAATGATGGTGTTACGATAGTAAAGGATATGGACATACAGCACCCAGCTGCTAAGTTAGTAGTAGAAGCTGCTAAGGCACAAGATGTACAATACGGTGACGGCACAACTTCTGCGGTGGTGTTAAGTGGATTTTTGGCTGAGCAGGCTGAGAAACTTCTCGATCAAAAGATACATCCCGTGACAATAATAGAGGGTTATAAAAAGGCGTTAAATAGTGCATTAGAGATCGGAAAACAAATAGCTATGAAAATTCCTCCAGAGGACAAAAAGATGTTAAAGGAAATAGCGTATACTTCGCTTTCTAGCAAGTTTTTCGCAGAAAGTCCATCTACAATAGAAAAAATAATAAATATTTCAATAGATGCTGTACACTCAGTGCAAGAGAAACGTGGGACTGAATATTTTATAGATACATCAAATATAAAATTCGTTAAGAAAAGGGGTGAATCAGTAGATGATACAGAACTCATAATGGGTTTCGTCCTTGATAAAGAAATTGCTCATGAAAATATGCCGAGAAGATTAGAAGATGCAAAAATTGCAATAGTCGACTTCGGGTTAGAAATTGAAAAGCCCGAGATTTCAGCTAAGATGAGCTTTACTTCTCCAGAACAGATAAAAGAGGCTCTTGAAGAGCAGACCAGATATGTTAAATCACTGGTTGACTCTCTAGAGAAATTAGGTGCCAAAGTTGTAATTTCGCAGAAAGGTATGGATGATATTGCATTATACTTCTTATCTAAGAAAGGGATGATGGGAGTAAAAAACGTAAGTAGGGGTGATATCGAAAAGCTGGCAAAATCTGTTAATGCCAAAATAATTTCTTCAATTAAAGATGCTACAGCTGATGATTTAGGTTATGCTAAGCTGGTGGAAGAGAGAAAGGTAGGAAATTCTAAAGTAATAGTTATCCAGTCTGATTCAAGTAAGGCCGTAACTGTTCTAATTAGGGGTTCTAACGATATAGTAATGGATGAATTGGAAAGGAGTTTTCAAGACTCTATTAACGCTATTAAAAACGTGATAAACTATCCTTACATTGTGGGGGGAGGTGGTAGTTTTGAGATTGAAGTTGCTATGAGACTTAGAGAAGAAGCGAAAAAAGTCGGTGGGAAAGAACAATTAGCCATAGAAGCGTTTGCTGACGCATTGGAGGAAGTTGCAACAACATTAGCAAATACTGCAGGGATGGATGAGATAGAAACGTTAGTTCAGTTAAGGAACCTCCATTCTAAGGGGATGAAATTTGCTGGAATTGATGTTATTAATGGAAAGGTTATAGAGGACGTAACTAAAAGCGAAATAGTTGATCCTTTAGCAGTTAAGGAGGGAGTATTGAAGAGTGCAACAGAGGCCGTATCAGCTATATTAAAGATTGATGATTATTTGGCAGCTGCACCAGTAAAGCAGAAACAGCAAGGTGTGGGAGAAGGAGGATATGGAGGGTATACTTAATTAAAGTATTGGATTTCTTTTCATTCCCTCATGTGAATAGTTTTCTCCTTTAAATCTCTCTTCCTCCCATACGTTTCCTCTCTCGTGGTATCCTCTTTCTTCCCAGAAACCATCAGCATAATCTTTTCTGAACTCTATTGCAGTAAGCCATTTAGCGCTCTTCCACGCATATAAGTGGGGTATGAAAGGTCTTGCTGGAAAGCCTGATTTGATATCCAGGGGTTTGCCGTTCATTTTTAACGCTATTATTGCATCATCAGTTAAAGCGTCTTCAATTGGGACTATTGAGGTATATCCATCTAGTGAGTAAAACATAACCCATTTAGCAGTGTTTTTAACTTTTGCCATTTCTGCTAAAGTCTTAATTTTTACACCTTCCCACTCAACGTTTGTCACACTCCAACCAGTAACACAATGGAAATCTTTTATGTATTTTGCATTTATTATATTAAGGAGCTGATCATAAGTTAATTCAATCCTTTTTTCTACTTCCCCTAGGATTATGAGCTTATAACTGTTTATATCCACTTTAGGTACTCCTAATGCTGCATAATAAATAAATTTCTTAACGTATCTTTGTCCCGGTGGAACCTCTTTCTCCATATGTTAACATAGTTTAATGAATATTTAAATTAGTATTAGAAGCACGCTAACAACCTATACTTGGCCATTGTCTGAGCCTTTGCGTAACAATTCATTAACTGTTTTACTACTGCACCCCATCTGAAATTCTCCTCAACCCTTCTGATTGCATTTTCTCTAATTTTTGACCATAAGTCTACATCATCAGTCCTTATTAGATCAACAAATTTCAGATACTCGGAGTTTTTGGTTTCAGAAGCTAAAGAGAGATATAAGGCTGACGTTATAGCTCTACTTAACTCCCAAATATTTTCGGGTTGGACTAAGAAACCTGTACCGTTCTTCATATCCTCCCTTAAGTCTACTATGCTTTCCCTTAACCCTCCCACAGCATACGCTACTACCGGCACTCCTACGGCCATGGCCTCTATCGAAACTAGTCCAAAGGGTTCCCATCTTGATGGTACTACAAAGACTGATGAGGCGTAGTAAAATAATTTGTAAATATCTTTAGGCACCGATGCTGATATAATCATCCTGACGTTCCCGCCCATTTCTGATGCCTTATTTATCATGTCTTGTAATAACCCATAATCGCCAGAAGGTAGGCCAAGAACGATTAATTTAGCGTTAGGGATCCTATTTAAGACCTCTCTAAAAGCTCTAAGGAGTAAGTCTATGCCCTTCTGGTATACAACTCTTCCGGTAAATAGTACTAGCGGGCCGTCATCTAATTTTGAATAACTCCAGTCATCTTTTATACCAATCCTAAACCTATTATTCCATAACATATTTCCCGTTATGTAGTCCTCTGGAATGGCTCTCAAATACTCGAGATCTGATAACAATCTTTTTCTCACTTCTACCCTATCAGTTATATTGTACTTCTTCTTTGCAATCTCAATTACTTCATTCACATTCCAGTCAGTTCCGTTATATACTACACAGCTTTTATTTTCTATCCAATTCCCGATAAAATTGTAAATATCATAAGTTAAATAACTCTTACTCACAGAGGTGACTACATCAGCTTCATATGCCCCAAACTTCTCTATCATTCCTTGAGACAAATCATCCCAGATTTGTCTCGTGGTAAGTAGTTCGTGCTTAATAACCCTCCAAATGTAATGAGGGCAGTTCAATAATCCTGCCCAATCTTCTGATGCGTAATGCCAAGGAGCACCAACCTTATTTAGTAAGTGTATTGTGAAGATAAGTGGCACTACAACTTTCCTAGTCTCAAAAGTTTGTTTCGCACTCACTCCAGCAAGTACTGAATGCCAGTCATGTATATGTATTATGCTTGGAACATTTGAAGGTATTGAGAACTCAGCGTACTTTGTAATTCCTCTAGCTAATAAGGCAGATTTTTCCATGATATTTTCATATATATTCCAACTATCTATGAGCCTTCCAGTATCATAGTCAAGACCTTTAACGAGAATTACAGTAAACCCGTCCAATTTTCCTTCCTCAAACCCCAACTTATAGTGGTAATAGCCACCGTCCATTCCCCTCCTATTCCCCTCTGCTATCAATGGTAATTCTCTCAGTGAGAGGTAGCTCCTATAATAATCGTTTAAATGCCTACCATGGCTTGGCATTAGTACTGTTACTTTAACCCCTTGTTCTGCCAGAGTTTTACTTAAATTATAAACTACTGGTCCAAGACCGCCTAAGCTTGCAACGTTTTGTAGTTCAACAGAGATCATCCAAACTTTATCAATATTTTCTGGGAACCAAAGTCCTTCAAACCTTTTCATCTTATCCACTCCTTTAGATACTTTTCAAATTCTCTATAGCTGGGATTGGATTTAAGTGCTTCTTGGAACTGCTTTAGGGTCCATACCTCTTTACCCCTCTTGCCTCCTTTTTGGAATATAAAAGGTTCATTATTAATGCCTAACTTCTGTCTCATCTCCTCCTCGAAAAGGGTTATTGCATAAAATTCGTTTATGAACGCATCTATTGGGGAATTGAATGAACTAAAATATGAGTGGACTTCCGCTGGGCCTCCACTTCCTAAAAACATGTAGTAATAGTGATCACTCGTGGTAAAGTATTTCCACGCCTTTAAATAGTCCCCTCCTAACTCTTTTGCAAGCATCTCCGTTCTTCTGACCATTTCGTCATAAGCCCATTGCATTATATTGCCTAACCAACTACTATCGTCTTTATTAATATCAGCCCAGGATACTGTACCTTCAATATCTATTTCATCATATACATTATTGTAATATTCTCTGGGTAAGGTGAAGATAATATCTCTTTTATGTAATTCCCTGGGTAACCATCTCAAGAAATCAAGTATTCCGCTTTCGGGCCAATGATGTTCTCCGAAGGTCTCATAATCTACGAAGATTACTCCAACGTCTCCTTCACTCCAACTTACCCAATCAGCAAACTTTTCTGCCGTTAGAGGATATTGATCCCATTTAACATTTGAGAAACGGAAAGCGATATCATCACTTAATCTATAATTTCTTAGAAACAGGGAAACTGTCGAACCTTTGACTTTATAAACGTGGTTGGGGCTCTTACCTTTTAAAAGACTCTCTTTCCCTTCAGTAATAACTGCCTTAAATCCCATTTTTTCCGCTTCTTCTATAATCCTTCTATTTGTGAGTAGCTCTGTGTTCTCAAAAGTTATAGGGGTTTGGTTGAAGTGCTCTTTTACTAAATTTATATGATCCTTAACTTGATCTCTCCACTCGCTTAAATCTTCCCATAAGCTAGTGACTGAATGGTAATAAGTTTGTGCTAGAAATTCTACCTTCTTTGTGTAAGCTAATTGCTGAAATAATTCTATTACATCTCTTCCCCATCTTTCAGCTTGTTCCATGAAAGTTCCGGAAACTGAAAAGAAAAATTTTACATCATATCCTTCATGTTCTCCCCTCTCTATTTCCTCGAGGATTATTTTAGTCGCTGGTAAATAGCATTTATTTTTTACTCTCTCAAAGATGTCTTTATTTATAGTATTATCAAAATATTTTTCTAGTGAAGATCCTCTAAAATATGGGTTCCAAAAGTATTCTTTTCGTATTCTAAAAGGTTGGTGAACCTCGAATCCTATGATGATATGCTTCATAATACTATTTTTTATTTACTTTGAATATAAAATGTTATTGATGGTAGCAAATATCGAGGACGTAAAGGTAATAATCCCCATAGGCGGTGAGGCAACGAGGTTAAGACCATTAACTATAGAGACTTCCAAAGCAACAGTGAGGTTACTAAATAGGCCATTAATTGAATACACATTGCTGGAACTTGCTAAACAAGGTATAAAGGAAATAATCTTTGGGGTTAGGGGATACGTGAATTACAGATCTTTATACGACTTATATAAGGAAGGGATTGGTTTTTCTGCTAGGTATCACATAAAACCCAGAGTGCACTTCAAATACCAACCCAGAATTGATAGTATAGGCAATGCTGACTCAGTTAGGATCAATCTCGAATATTACGATATCGACAACACGTTTATCGTAGTTCAAGGCGATAATTTATTTAAATTAGATATAAGAAAGGTGTTAGAATACCATGAGCAGAAAGGCTCCTTTATGACAATAGTGTTAAAGCCCGTTGATAACGTTGAGGAATTCGGCGTTGCAGAACTAGATAAAGATAATAGGATTCTGAGGTTTGTGGAAAAGCCAAAGAAGGAGGAAGCACCGACTAATTTAGCGAACACCGGGATTTACATAATCGATCCGAGGATTAGGGATGTGTTCAAGAGTGATGAAGTAAAGGAAATGTATAAAATGGGTAAAATGGACTTCGGTAAAGATATAATTCCCTACCTAATCAAGAAGGGTTATCCGGTTTATGGTTATGTAACTAATGATTTGTGGTTTGATGTAGGAACTCCACACAGATATTTAGATGCAATGCTGACGCTACTAAAGACTTTAGACGAAAGAGATATGCATGGGATAAGAATAGACCCTAATAGGAGGATTTTCGTTCAAGGAACCAGCCCAGACTCTAGGAAAAGGAGGTTGATCATAAAGAGAATGTATAAGAAGGGGGAGTTAAAGTTAGAGGGTGACATATTAATAGGAAGACATTGTCAAGTAGGTAAAGGAACTTACATTGAGGAGTCTAGTATTGATAATTTCACTATAATTGGTGAAGGCGTTAAGATCGTTAAAAGCTCGGTTATGGATAGAGTTTACATAGGTGATTATGCAATAATTGAGAACTCAATAATTGCAAGGCACGTGGAGATCAGGTCTTCAAAGGATAAGCCAACTAAGATAATTAATAGCGTTATAGCTGATGACGTAATTATAGATGAGGGTACTGAGATAATTAACTCCAGGATATATCCTCATAAAGTTATTAATGCTCACAGTAAATTATACGATACAGTGCTCACATGAGAGTGCTTAACGTAGGTAACAGTAAGCTATTAGTAAATCTCGATAATTACGGTAGGATAGTTGATATTTATTACCCTTATGTTGGGATGGAAAATCATACTAATAGCAAGCCAGTAAGGTACTATTTTTTCCAAGACAAACTCTATGAGGATGTTGAGTGGAAGAGTGAGATAAACTACTTAAACGGTACTAACATTGGAGAGATCAAATCGGTTATAAATGATAAAATAAGTGTTATCAGCTATGATTTCACTGACTTATATGAGCCAATATACTACAAGATAATGAAGTTTTATAATAAAACTGATGAAAAAATTAAAGCCAAATTGCTTTTATTTTTCGATCTGGACTTATACGCCAGTCCTTATGGCGATACGGCATTTTACGACCCAGAGACTTCAGCAATAGTTCACTATAAATCGAAAAGGTATGTTGGTGTTAAACTTTTTGGGATAATGAGGGATCTTTCTGACTATACGGTAGGAAAGGGAGAGGTGTTTGAAGACATTAAAGACGGTAAATTAGCTGGCAAGGCAATAGATAACGGTGATGTTCAATTTGCATTAGGGTTAGACCTCGAAATTAACCCCCTTTCAAGTGATAAAGCGTATTTAGCAATTGTGCTTGACAGAACTTTACAAGGAGTAAGGAGACTGTTAAAGAGAATCTCAAGTACTGAGATCGAGAGCGAATTTACTACAAACTATATGTTTTGGCGTAATTGGATTAATAGGAAAAGGATTGCTATTAAAAATAATAATGTTGAAAGTCTTCAGCTATCTAACCTATTAAACGTAAGCCTCTTTGTAATAAAAAATCACATGGATCAGAACGGGTCTATAATTGCTTCTTCTGATTATAGTTTTGTGGGGGTTTACGGAGATTCGTATACTTATTGTTGGCCTAGGGATAGTGCTATAGCCTCTTATGCTTTAGACATAGCCGGTTATGGTGATTTAGCTATAAGACACTACACATTTATCTCGCGACTTGTAAGTGAAGAAGGGTTCCTATATCACAAATATAACCCAGATATGACTCTAGCTAGCTCGTGGCACCCCTGGTTTTTAAACGGTAGAAGAATATATCCAATCCAAGAAGATGAAACCGCACTACAAGTTTGGGCAATATCAATGCATTATAACTTGTATAAAGATATCGATGAACTGGTCACGATATATAAAGACTTCGTTAAACCGGCCATAAGGTTTATGATAAGATATATTGAAGATGGGCTACCAAAACCGAGTTTCGATTTGTGGGAGGAAAGATACGGTATTCACATTTATACTGTTTCAACTGTTTACGGTGCGCTAACTCAAGCATCTAAACTAGTAGCAGATATGGGAGATGAGGTTTTGGCAAGCGATATGATTTCAGTGGCAAATTATATGAAAGAGCAAGCATTGAAGAAGATGGTTTATAATGGTCGTTTTATTAGGAGAATTGATGAATACGGTAGGCAAGACCTAACTGTTGACGCCAGTATGTATTCTCCCTATTTCTTCGGGATGGTCAACCCTAAAGACCAAATAATGGTCTCAACTGTAAACGCTATAGAAAACGCCTTACTTGTAAATGGTGGTATAATACGTTATGAGAATGATTATTATAGGAGGGCTAGGCAATATCCTAACCCGTGGATTATTACTACCCTATGGGTTGCTGAATATTATGCTGATACCGGGAATTACGATAAGGCTTTAAAATATCTCAAATGGGTTATGGATAGGGCATTACCTACTGGTTTATTACCAGAGCAAGTTTACCCAGACACTTTTGAGAGCTCTTCAGTAATGCCACTTGTTTGGTCACATGCTGAATTTATCATTACTATAGATAAGTTAAAATCCTATTTAGGAAAATGAAAATATATGTTTTCCGTTGAGGAGTGTGAACGCCATGAGTGGTTACTCCCCTTTAGGACTGGTGGATATGCATCTTCAACTATTTGTGGGATTAATTCGAGGACTTACCACGGATATCTAGTAGTTCCTTTAAATCAGCCTTATAAGAGGTATTTAATCCTTTCTAAATTCGAGGACTTTCTCTTGAAAGATATAGGTGAATTCCCCCTCTCAACAAATCATTACGACTGGAACGTTTATTACCCAGAAGGTTACAAATACATTAAAGAGTTCAAATGGGGTAAAAACTATGTAAAGTGGGTTTATGAAATTGAAGGTGATATTGTTGAAAAGGAAATTATTGCCCACGAGTTAGAGAATGCAATAACTGTAAGATATAAATCAAGCAATGGTAAGATAAAGGTGTGTCCTCTAATAACTTATAGGAGTCATCACCTAACTACCACTACAAAGTATTTCTTTGATTTTCAACAGATGGGCAGTAGAATAAAGATTTTCAAAGAAGGAGTTCCAATCCTTAATTTCCTAATTGAAGGAGACTATGAACTAGAGCATACGGGATATTGGTATTATAATTTCTTTTATTTATTAGATTATGAGAGGGGGAACAACCATAGAGAGGATTTGTACAATCCGTTTTGTATTATGAGCAATAAAAACGAATTAAGTATTGACATCTTCTATGATAAGGAGAGTATGGCTAAACCCGTTGAAGCTCCTTCGGATATCTTACGTCTTTTGGCAAACGCTTCATTAAGTTTCATTGTGAAAGGGAAGAACGGCTGGAGCATAATAGCTGGTTATCACTGGTTTAGCGAATGGGGAAGAGATACATTCATATCAATGGAAGGGTTAATGTTATTAAACGGCTTATATAAGCAGGCTGAAGAGATAATCTTACGTTACCTACAGTACAGTGAGAAAGGGATGTTACCTAATCATATTACCCCCCAAGGGGAACCAATTTACATTGGAGTTGACGTTAGCCTTTGGGCTATTAACTCAATTTACAAGCTGTACTTGTATTCTGGGGATGTAGAATTCATTAGGAAAATTTATTCCTCTCTACAAGACATCATTGATTGGTACTATAAAGGTAATGGTATTGTTTACACTAGAGATTTTTTACTCTTCCATAAAGGTGCTCCAAGGACGTGGATGGATGCGAGTTATGACGGGAGGATTGTAACTCCTAGAGAAGGTGCAGCTGTGGAGGTTAATGCTCTATGGTATAATGCATTAATGATAATGGATCAATTTTCTAAAATTGTTGGGGATAACAATACTTTTTACTCTGAACTAGCCAAAAGAGTTAAAGGTGCCTTTAATGAAAAATTCGTGACCAGTTGGGGGTTATATGACTATCTCGATACTTATTTAATACCGGATACTTCAATAAGACCAAACCAAATATTCGCTTTCTCTTTACCTTTTAGCGTAATTGATAAAGATGTGGGAACCGTAATGTTAACTACGATAGAAAACGAACTTCTCAGGCCTTTCGGGTTAAGTACACTGTCTAGGAGAGATCCTAAATATAAACCACTTTATAGGGGTGATAGGGCCAGTAGGGACGAGGCCTATCACAATGGCCCTATATGGCCTTGGTTAATAGGGGCTTATATAGATGCTAAGCTTAAAGTTGAAAACGTTGAAAACGATATTATAAAAGCTAAAATGCTCTTAGATGTAATAAAACCTTTACTGGAATATGCGAAAAGGAATAACGGCTTTATACCGGAATTATTTGAGGACTTGCCCCCCTTCTTACCAGGGGGGTGTATAGCACAAGCGTGGAGTGTTGCAGAAGTATATAGAAGTGTAAATTTAATTACTAGTATATAGAAAATTTCCCCATTTTTACAAATGATGATCTATTTAAATTTATTAGTTTCTAAAACGAATTGATGGTATGATAATTAAAACTATTATGATTCAAGACCCCCCTACAGTTCATGTAAAGGATAAGCTCGTTGAAGTTATAAAGAAGATAAATACTAGAGGGATTGGGAGAGTGATAATCGTAAATAGTTCGATTGAAGGAATTATATCAACTAGGGATATGCTCACATTTATAGTTGAAAGGTGTGAAAACGGGTGCGGAAGAGGTGATATTTACTCCTTAATTGACAAGGAAGTTTCAAAAATTATGACACCGAGGCCGGTATATGCGTTTGAAGATGATGATGTTATGGAAGCTTTAACGTTAATGGTCGCTAGAAATTTTGGTGCGTTGCCAGTGTTAAATTCCGAAAAGAAAGTTACCGGAATTGTAACTGAGAGAGAAATGCTTTTAATGTTCCAGGAATTGGAACCGTTATTTTCGGTAAAGAAGTTTATGACTAAAAAAGTTTCAACAATTTATGAGGAAGTACCAGTATTTGATGCTGTAAAGCTAATGATAAGGAGGGGATTCAGAAGGTTACCAGTTGTTAATGATGAGAATAAGGTTACCGGCATAATTACCGCTGCTGATGCGCTAAAACTTTTTGTTAAAGCTGTGATGAAAGGGGATCCAGATTTGTTCTTCTCTAAAAAGGTAAAAGAAGAAGCTACTAAAGAGATACTTACTATAGATCCTGAGAAATCAATTAATGAAGCAGCCGCAACAATGTTGTTAAAGAAAGTAGGGTCTCTCCTTATCCTCAATTCAGATAATACACCAGCTGGAATAATAACTGAAAGGGATTTGATAATAGCTTTACATTATCAACTTCACTTAAAGTCCAGTTAAATATTAATTCACCTAAGACGAAATTTACAATGTGAAAATTGAAAAGATAATAAAAGTTAATCATGAGATAGATGTGGTACTACAAATTATGTCAGACCCCACGTTTTTAATCCCTCGTCTATTCCCATCAATTAGTGAAATTAAGGTTAATGGGGGTGAGTTTTATTACAAGGGTAAAGTAGCTTTTATTTCTTATGAGGGCAAAGGCAGAGTTTTCGTTGGTGCAGAAGGAGTTAGAATCGTTTATGAAACGAGTAGGGGATCTGGGATCGTTCTATTGCAAAAGTTTAATGATAATTCTGTCAAAATAACTATTCAGCACGATAATGAGTTATATGGAAATATGGGGAAGCTGGCGATTAATTCAAACCTTAGTAAGTTAGAGAAGAATATAAATGAAGACATAAGGCTCGAGAGGATAAAACGTAAAATCTAAGAGCTCTCTTTATTAATATGAACGAAATAATTTTCACCCAAAATGCCCCAAAGCCAGTAGGTCCTTATTCTCAGGCAATAAAAGTAGGAAATACAATTTACGTATCTGGGCAAATACCAATTGACCCAAAAACAGGTGAGGTGGTTAAGGGTGGGATTAGAGAACAGACAAGGCAAGTGCTAGATAATATAAAAAATATTTTAGAAGCTGGAGGTTTTTCACTTAGGGACGTAGTTATGGTGTTTGTCTTCCTTAAGGACCTATCTACGTTTAATGAATTTAATGAGATTTACGCGGAATATTTTAAAGAAAACCCTCCAGCGAGAGTTACTGCGGAAGTTTCAAGGTTACCAAAGGACGTTCTAATAGAAATATCAGTTATTGGCTCGAAAGGTTAGTCAAGAAAAAATCTTTTTTAATAGTTTCTCTACGTGGGGGCAACCATATATTTCCGCATGTGGGCCGTGCTCAAGGCAAGCCGCTGCAACTGGCTTTCCTTCGTATAGCAAGACTTCAGCCTCTTCGTCTCCTACGATTTTGTAAAACGCCCCCTCGAAGAATACTCTGTATTCTACCTCTGCCATATTTATTCACTCTCTTTCGGACTTTTTATTAGTGAAATGTATAAAACTTAATATATAAGCTTTTCTTCTCATATGAGGCGTGTTTGTATAAAAAGTTGTTTAATAATATTGAGCTTTAGCATTTATATGGTATTATTTGTAGGCTGATTAAATACGCTTCCGTATGAAGAGTTAAAACATGTTCATAATATTCACTAAAGATAATGAGACTTACCTTTATCTGGGCGAGTCTTTGAAAAAGACTGATGAAAAGATAAGAGTGAAGGGGAATGTTATTGGCTATGTTATTAAATACGATAACGGTAAGGTTAAACTAACGTCTACTCCAGTACTCGATTCTTCTAAACTAGACGGGATAATTGAAGCAGTGTTAGTGGGGCAGATTAAAGAGTTAAATGGTTATATCTTTGATAGCGGAAAATTTGTCGTTTTACATTTTGGCGAGATCAAAGGTAATGTAATACCTAACTTACCATATCTTCTAGTCCAAGGAATTCCGGTACAGAAAGGTGATTTAAAAAGGTTAGTGGAGTTAATGGACTTGAGTTATGATTTAGTTAAGTATATGCTAAAGGAGTACTCTGATAATGACGAAGTTGTTAGGAGAGGTATTATATCCCTTTCTCATTTAGGTAAATGCGAGGAAGCAATTTCCCTTTATAAAAGCCTTGACAAAAAGTTCCCAGAGGAGTCTTTGGCTGTAGCTGAATGTTTTGAGAAAGTCGGAGAAGAACTTGAGGCCTTAAAAATTTACTCATTCTTCTCTGAAAGTAAGTATAGGGAGTTGGAACAGAGATTGAGGGAGAAGGCGAACTCATTAATAGATGAGTTTGAGCAGACTAACAACCTTAAGCTATTATACCAAGCACTCAACGTACTTCCAACTTACGATGCACCGGCTTTAAAACTCGGCTGGTATTTCTTTTACAAGAAAAACTATAGGGAAGCGGTAAAGTACTTTGAAGAGGCTGTGAAAAGGAGGAGGGATTTCAGTAACTTATTAGCCTTAGCCTATGCTTATGTTCGTAACGGTCAAGCTAAGGAAGCTCTAGATCTAATAAATGAGGTAGAGAAGATCAGAAGGAACGCTTCTACCGCGTACATTAAAGGTTTAGCTTATGAAGCACTAAACGCGCCATCTAATGCGGAAAGGGAATTCATGTTCGCTTGCAAAGAGGGGATAGTAGAGGCTTGTAGTAAGATTAAACCTTACAAAATATACTCGCCCTTAGACCAATTTGACCCCAACAGTTGGATAGGTTATGTATTGTATGGTTATAAGGTAGAGAAAGTTATAGGCACTGGAGGAATGGGTTACGTTTTACTAGTAGAGAAGGGCATGAGGAAATTCGCAATGAAGGTGATAAAGAAGGAGTTTAGGTACGACGAATTACTTTATGAAGTTGCGAAAATGCAAGAAATATCTAAAGGCTCTAATAACCTTGTGAGAATTTTAGCGAGTTTTGTAGACGAGAACTTCACTGATTACTTTTCCTCCCCACCAGCAATAGTTATGGAATATATGGCTGGTGGAGATCTTAGGGAGATATTAGTTGATGCAGAATACTCCACTCTAAGGCACTCGTCAAGATGGCCACAGATAGTCGCTATAATATTCTCGCAAATAGCTGATGCTTTAATACATATTCATAAAAACGGTTACGTGCATTGTGATATAAAACCTTCAAATATATTGTTCACTGAAAGACTGCCTAAATTTGGAGACCACGCTATCGAGGCTCTATTAAACGGTGAAGTAGTTCCTAAATTATCAGATTTAGGTTCTGCTGTTAAGTTAGGTCTCCCAGTAATTCATTATACTCCTTATTACGCCCATCCAATGCAACGCTTTGGACATAAGGCTGAATATAATTTTGACATATATTCATTTACCGTGTCACTCTATGCTAGTCTCACAAATAACTTCCCATTTCCAGAGTGGTTAGAAAGAGAAATAGAGGATGCGGTTTCAAACCCTTTAAAGAGGCAAGAGGTTTTGAAAGACTTTTATAATGTAGAACCCAGGCTAGACTATGTTCCGGAGGAGTTTCACGATATAATCATTAAGGGACTAAGGGGGGAAACCAGTATAGAGCAAATAAGTAGGGAATTGAAGTACATTATCAGATATAATTATGGCTTAGAAATCGTATCGGCTCAAAGGAGCTCAACGGTAGAAATCTGATTAAAAAGGGGTTTTCTTATTCTCCTCTAATTGTATAGCGAGTTTTGACTGTAATTCTTTCTTTATTGAATCTCTTTCAAATCCAATACATTCAAAATGTATTATACGATTTTTTCTAGTATCAATTTCTATTTTACATATGCTATTATAGTTTAGGCATCTAACAATGGCTTTTGTTATTATCCCGCTTTGTATTTCTATCTTGTAGACCAGTTCTATACCATGAAATAATATTTTGAAAGTATCGTTAGAAACCCACTGGACGTCCTTGAAAACTATCATCGTTCAATCACCACTGTCACCTCTTTATTTCTACATAGCTTAGGATTGGGGAACAAGGGCTTTAGTTGTTCAGCTAACGTTTTAGCTATGCATTCACAATGTTCTCCTCCTTCTATAATCTCGTACTCGAAAATGTAATTAGAGAGAAATGGAGGTGGCTTATAGTTAGCTAAGTGATCATGGGCACAGTCAACATATAGTACTTTATTTTGGGTTCTTATAATTACAACAACGTCTCTTAGAAAAGCATATTTTCCTCTTATCTCTGAGGGGAAGACCTTTATCGGGTTGTATTTTACCTTTATTAACATTTTCTCTACCCGAACATTTCTTTCTGTAACTTTCTGTAGAAGTATAATACTCCGATCTGTATAACACATAGACCAATTATTATTAAAGCTAAATAAACAATGTAAAGCGGTAGGGTGAAGAAGGCTAGATATAAGGAATATACCACAATTGCTACACCAGATTTTATTAAACCATATAGGACAGCGTCCTTCAATTGTGCGATTACAAGGCCTAAAATAACACCATTAAGTATTGCTGAAAATAATGGTACTGCAAATAAGAGTTCAGCCTTCATCGTGATTAATAGTCACTTTTCGTGACTATTAATCACTTAGCCTCATCACTCCTCCTCCCTCCCCATGCCGTCTACGGGAGCGGTAGTTAAACCACTCCCTTCAAGGACATGGGGAGTTTCATTGGGTGCCTTCCTCCACCTCGCAACTGCTCATAGACTTCACAGTGGCACCCTCCAATTCAATGTTAATGGAAATAATATTTATAAATCTTTCCGTAACTAAATAGCATTAAAGGGATTAGAAGTAATTAAAAATAACGAATAGTTACGTAAACATGTTACAGACTGAATAGACCAAATTTTTAGCTAAACCTAATCCCTCAAGTGCCGTGTAAATTGATGCTGAGAAGAAAATGTTTACGAGATACAATATACCTCCAGTAAATCTAATAATACGTAATTGTTTCTCCAATCCCTCCATGTTCTCACATATAGATTAATTGTTTTTAAACATTTAAATGTTTTGATAAACTCACATTTATTTATATATATTTATATATCAAATTATTCATTTATTTAAAGATTAACTAAATATTCTTAATAACATAAATTAGTGTCTAAATATGGAAGAGGAAGAAGGAGATGGTTTGTTCACGTAAAAAGAAATTATTCCCGTCATACACTTATATCTGTATTATTGATTATTTTCTAAAATTTCATTCAATTTCTTTTCATATTTTTCTAACATGCTTTGTATTTCTCTTTCTGCCTCCTCATATATTTCTAAAACCTTTAGGACTTTATCCGATAACATCGTTCCTCCAGCTCCCTTACCGCCTTTCTTCATCTCAATTCCTCCTAATAAATCATTTATCTTTTTTAAATACTCCCATGCGAATTTATAAGATACTCCTATCTTCTTAGAAGCCTCAGAAATAGAGCCCGTTTCGCTTACACTTCTCAGTAATTTGACTCCACCTTTGCCCAATATGGGAGTCCCGTTATCAGTCTCAATCCAAATCTTAAATTTAATTCTCATAAATCCAGGCCTTGTGGATATAATAGTCTCATTATAATATCAACTTTTTGCTTAACCTCTTCTAAGTTTTCTCCTACAACGTTTACGTGGCCCATCTTCCTCCTCTTCCTTACTTCTCCTTTTCCATACCAGTAAACTTTACCGTATTTAAGTACTTCAAAAGGCACTTGATCTGTACCCAAAATGTTTACCATCCCTCCATATGAGAGAAGTTGCGTAGTCCCTAGTTCTATACCGGTTATAGCCCTTAAGTGTTGTTCAAATTGTGAAACAAATGCTGCATCTAAAGTGTAATGGCCAGTATTATGAACCCTGGGGGCAAATTCATTTATTAATATTTCACCGTCCCTTACAAAGAACTCAATCCCCATAGTACCTACATACTCTAGGGAATCCATTAACTTATTAGCTATTTCCGCAAACCTTGGGTCATTTAAAGGGCCATAATTATAAACTAATATTCCTTTCTCGTTGTAATTGAAAGTAGGTGGGTAAGCCTTAAAGTTACCGTGTTTGTCCCTTACTGCAATAATTGAGGCTTCATAATCGAAGTCAACGTACTCTTCTACGACGAACTTACACTTCATGTTCTTAATAAACGAGTACTTCTCCACATCACCCTTAATGAAGTATTGTCCTTTTCCATCATATCCACCCCTACTCTGCTTTATGACTCCTACGTTGTTAAACTCATCCTTTAGTATCTTTAATGCCTCTTCACCGTCATTTGCTACGAGAAACCTTGGAGTCGGTAAACCGTGGTCCTTATAATATACTTTTTCCTTCCATCTCTCTCTCTTAAGTTCAACCGAATTTAATTTCGGGAGTAGTTTCCCGCTTTCTTCAGCGTAACTTAACGCTTCCTCGCTGACGTGTTCGAATTCGAAAGTTACTATATCTGAACTATCTACAAACTCCTTGTATTGTGATGGAGTGAAACATTTGTCTGCTATTCTACAAGCAGGGGTATTTAGATCGTCTAATACGTAAAATGTAAAGGGGTACTTTCTTCCTTCTAATATCATCATCCAGCCTAATTGGCCTCCTCCCAGAATTCCTATTTTAATCGAGTTTTGTATTAAGGACTTCATTCTTCATCTCCTCCATAAACTTCTTTACTTTTTCACTTATTTCGGGATATTTAATTCCTAAAATCCTTAATGCCAGAAGTGCGGCATTTTTTGCCCCACCTATTGCTACAGTAGCTACTGGTACCCCGTAAGGCATTTGGACTATTGAGAGGAGTGAATCAAGTCCGTTTAAATTTTTGGAGGGTATCGGTACTCCAATAACCGGTAAATGAGTTAAAGATGCTGTCATTCCGGGTAAATGTGCCGCTCCTCCAGCACCAGCTATTATTACTTCTATCCCCCTTTCGCTTGCTGTCTTCGCGTATTCCATCATAAATTCCGGTGTTCTATGGGCTGAAACTACTCTTGCTTCAACTTCTACTCCAAAGCTTTTTAATAATTCAACAGCTTCTTTCATATATTCCCAATCGCTTTTACTACCCATTATAACAGCTACTTTAGGCATGTTACAAACTAATGCTTTAGGGTAAATAATATTTTTATTAATAAAAGAGAGAGATTATTTGTGGAGATTACGTTATTACGTAGACCAGAAGAGGTACTTATACCGATTGTTAAAGGCGAGTTTCTTGAGAATTTGGGCTTTGAAGTGGATGTTGATAAGGTTAGTTTTACTATATTTGGTATAAGGATGCAAGGAGTTCTGAAGAAGAAGGTCGAGGATGAAAATGCTGTTATAGTCATAAGCAATAAGTTAGGGGGTATAAAACTCGATATTAAGATTATTCAGTTGGACGAGTACTCTAGCAGGCTAAAAATGGATATTCACGATTGGGGCTTGATTGGGCCTTTATTAAAGAGTAAGGTAAGGAACAACTTAATAAATTTCGTTATAAAGGCCGAGTTTGAGAGTAATGTAAGAGTTGAGCGAAAGTTAAAAATCAAGCTTTATACAAATTATTTAGGTTTGCTCAAATTATTCGATATTTTACTCAAGGAGGGTGAGAGAAATTCTTATTATGTATTGATAATAAACAAAGGGGAATACGTTGTAGAAATAGTGGATGATATACTTCTATCAATGGAAGAGATTAAAAACGCTTGCGAGAAGTTATGTTACATTGAAATTTACGAGCTTAAGCCAATATCTATTTAAACTTTATAAAGACAAGTAAAAAATTAGTATGGACGTTTACCCTAAGACAGAAGAAGAATTGTATAAAATCATTAGAAATGCCTACGAAGAGGGTAATAAAATTCAGGTTTTAGGTGACGGAAAGCACGTAAAGAAGGAGAGGGCTGACTTTCACGTGTATACTAAGAGGATGAATAGATTTGAAATAAAGGGAGATAAAGTAGTCGCTGAGGCTGGGGCTGAGGTTGAAAAGATTAGAAAAGAGGCAAGTGATATGGGATTATTATTACCCACTCTATATGATGGCACAGTTGGCGGGCTACTCGCCACTAACTCCCCTTCACCTCTAACAACAAAGTATGGTAGACCTAGTGATTTTACAGAGTCCTTAAAAATGCTAACGCCATATGGGGGGATTAGGTGGAAAATTTTTGCCGGTTCAATGGGACTTTTAGGTGCAATAAGTGAGGCTGAATTAAGACTATTCCCTAAACCCCAAAGGATTATGACTTATGAAAAGCTAAACGTTATAGAAGATGACGTATTAAAAGTGATAGAGAATAAGCCTATAGTATTGCTTGTAGATTATGACGGTAAATCATTTAATATTCATGCCTCTTTTTCAGAGGATGTGAACCTTAAGGGGTTCTCAATAGACGAGGGAGTACCAATAGTTGAGGTAAATAATGAAAGGGATGAAGTAATCGTCAACGGGGATAATTTTTCAGAGTTTAAAAAAGTGGTTGAGGTAAGTAAACCGGCGTATGCGTATTGGATTTATAAATCTAACGTCTTTATGTTATATAACGCTAACAAAGAACAGCTGAGAACTGCTGGGATTAAATATTATTCGAGGAATGAGCCTAAGGAAGTGTTTATAAAGCTTAAAAGGTTATTAGACGGTAAAAATATCTTTGTATGAAGAGGCATTTCGTAATTGATTGTGATACAGCAGAAGACGATATAATGTCACTTTTCATGTTAATTAGGAATGGAGTGAGCGTGGAAGGAGTTACTATTGTTGAGGGCAATATTTCTTACGAGCAAGAAATTAATAATGCACTATGGGCTTTAGAGTTTATAAAAAGGGAAGACATTAAAGTTTATCCTGGTAGTGATAGACCCCTAGTTAAAAACTTTAGGAGTGTTGAGGAAGTCCATGGTAAAGGGGGAATAGGAGATAAGATTGTAAAACCACAGAAACTAAGGGCTGAGAATAAGAAGGCTGTAGATGCTATTGTTGAGTTGGCAGACAGATATGCTGGTAAATTAGAGTTCTTAGCCATTTCGCCATTAACTAACCTAGCTCTAGCTTATCTAAAAGACAAGAGTATTGTAGATAAGATCAAGAAAGTGTGGGTTATGGGAGGTACTGTTTGGGGTAGAGGTAATATTACTCCAGTCGCGGAATATAACATTTGGGTAGATCCAGATGCAGCTAAAATAGTATTTAATTCAGGGTTTAATATCACAATGGTCCCTTGGGATGTTATTGTTAATTATCCAGTAGATGATGACACTTGGGAAAAGATAAAGAGGATGGGGACTCAAATGAGTAAGTTTTATGTAGAGATTTACAGTCATTACAGAGAATATTCAATGAAGAACGAGAAAATAGGCGGTACGCCTCATCCAGATTTAATAACTACTGCTGTTGCATTAAATAAAGACGTTATTAAGAAGAGTGAAAAATACTATGTTGACGTGGAGAACTGTGATTGTTTAACTAGAGGAATGACAGTAATAGATTATCTCTCAATATGGAAGAAAGAACCTAATGTTGAAGTGGTATATGAAATTAATAAGGGAAAGTTTCTAGAAATGTTATTCGATTTGCTCAATTGGTTCTAACAGTCGAACTTATTACATAAGCTGAACTCCATTTCTTTTATTAGATCCCTTAAGACAAGATAGTTCTTATACAACTCCTCATACCCCTCCTCGGTTATCCCGAAAATTACATCACCATTACCTATATACGCCTTTCTAACTATATACCCCTTCTTCTCTAGGTTAACAATCCTTTTAGCTAGTTTTTTACTGTTTACTCCTAAGTATCGGCCTATCTCCCTTAAACTAAGTTCTTGCTCTTCTGAAAGTACTGTTAGAATCGCTAATTCTAATATATCCACAATAAGTTAAACTCTTCTGAAGTATTTAAGTGAAAGTGCTAAAAATAGGGATATGATAGATGAGGAGAGGAGGGATAGTTTAGGTGAGGAAAGAGAAAGTGAGATTAGATAACCCATTAGCCATGCGGATTGCTGTAAGGAATTTATTACCGCGAAATCTCTAGTACTTTTAGCATTACTATCTTCTAAAGAAGTAGGGATTATAGCTTCCCAATTACCGAAGAAGATTGCGAATAATGGGTTTAAGTAAAGTAAATATGTAAGTGAGAACAAGAAAAGGAGTAAAGGGAGAAACCCTTTCTTATAGGATGAGAGCAACGTGAGTACAGCTCCTAAGATTTCAGCTATGGTAGCTAAAAGTCCTATCTCTGTATAGTCTAAATTATAAACGTCTTTAACTTCTAAGAATACATAAGGAAATGAAAGGGAAATAGGTATTATTACCACATAAGGGATCAACACCTTCCTACTTATTAGAGAACCATTATCGTCCATTACTTTAATATCTTCTAAACGGGTTATCGGTAGTGACGCTAGGATATTAAATAGGCCAGCTATTATGAATACGTAACGTAGGGAAAAGATAGTAGCCACTTCCCCGCCCACGAAAGGAGAGAACAATGAAGGTAAAATAGAAAAAGCCCACACTTTGGATATAACACCTTTACCTAAATTGCTCATGTAAGAGTAATAGTTGGGTAATGAGATGAACACAGTTGAGGATAACGAGTAACTGATGAATAAAGTCTCCATATTAACTGCCAAACCCATTAAGATTAATCCCATCCCACCTAAAGCCATCCCTAAAATTATGCTCTTCACAATCCCTATCCTCTTAGAAATTTTATATCCGATGAATGGCATTAACATCCCTAAAACAGAGTAGGAGATATAAAGAGTTGGTAATTCGTTTGTGGTTATGAATTGTATAGCATAAATCGAGATCAGCGGGTAGTAAAGGTAATACGATACTCCCCATAAGAACCAGCTTAATGCTAAAAGTTCGGTTTTATTCATGTTTTGCATACTTTGTTTGTAAAGTAAAAGCTTTTTATGTGGGTTTAAAAAATTTATACTGATAGATATGGCTGACAAAATTACTGAACAGATTGAACAGTTAAATGAAAAGAATTTAGAGGAGAAGGCGGATTATAATATACGTTATTATAAGTATTTATACAAGAAAAGTGTAGAAGAGCCAGACAAGTTCTGGAGTGAAATAGCTGAGGAGCTAATAGACTGGTTTGAACCCTGGAAACAAGCTTTCGTACAAGAAGAAGGTTTATTAACTAAATGGTTTGTTGGGGGGAAGTTAAACGCTAGTTATAACGCCGTAGATAGGCATTTGAATAGTAGTAGGAAATACAAGGCTGCGATAATTTGGGAGAGCGGTAGGGGAGAGAAGAAAGTAGTCACTTACCAAGACTTGTATTACGAAGTGAACAAGTGGGCTAGGGCACTAAAAGAATTAGGAGTAAAGAAAGGAGATAGGGTAACGATTTACATGCCCTTAACACCAGAAGGGGTTATAGCGAAACTAGCCGTTGCTAGGTTAGGCGCAATACATAGTGTAGTTTTTGCGGGGTTCGGTGCGCAAGCATTAGCTGACAGAATACAAGACGCTGGGGCAAAAGTTGTAGTAACCGCTGACGCATATTATAGGAGGGGGAAATTAGTAGAGCTAAAGAAGACCGTTGATGAGGCATTGAACATTTTAGGTGATAAAAACCCGGTAGAAAAAGTCTTAGTTTGGAAGAGGACCGGCACAGAAATACCGTTTAATGAGAAGAGGGACGTTTATTTTGATGAAGTAGGGAAATACTCTCCGATAGAACCTGTACCAGTTGAGGCTACTGAACCATTATTCATACTCTACACCTCTGGTACTACTGGGAAACCGAAGGGTATTGTACATAGTACTGGAGGGTATTTAGTAGGAACTTCATTAATGTTGTTATGGAGTTACGGGTTAAGTCAAGAAAATGACGTATTATTTAACACATCTGATATAGGTTGGATTGTAGGTCACTCATACATTACTTACTCACCGCTAGTCATGGGAAGGACTGTGGTAATTTATGAAGACGCCCCGGACTATCCCTACCCAGATAAGTGGGCAGAAATAATAGAGAGATATAGGGCTACAACATTTGGCACCTCAGCAACCGCTATAAGATCTTTCATGAAGTACGGAGAAGATTATGTCAAACAACACGACCTCTCTTCACTGAGGATAATCGTAACTAACGGTGAGCCGTTAAATTATGCTCCTTGGAAGTGGGGTTTAGAGATTGTAGGAGGTGGGAAAGTATTCATGAGTCACCAGTGGTGGCAGACAGAGACTGGAGGGCCTAATATTGGTTATATACCCGGAATAATCTATTTACCGATGAAATCTGGCCCAGCTGTAGGATTCCCATTGCCCGGCAATAAAGTTGAAGTGTTAAACGATGAAGGAAAGCAAACTAAGCCGAGAGAAAGGGGATATCTAGTTATGTTGCCTCCGTACCCACCGATGATGATGATAGGTATGTGGAACGATCCCGGAAATGAGAGATTAAAGAAGACTTACTTCAGCAAGTTCCCTGGCATCTATTACCCAGGGGATTATGCTATGGTTGATGAGGACGGATATGTATGGGTAATGGGTAGGGCTGACGAGACAATTAAAGTTGCTGCTCATAGGATAGGGGCTGGAGAAGTAGAGTCTATTGTAACCGCTCATCCTGCAGTAGCTGAAGCAGCTGCAATAGGTTTACCGGATCCAGTAAAGGGAGAGACTGTACACTTATTTGTCGTGCTTAAGGCTGGCTATTCACCCTCACCAGAGCTTGCTAAAGACATTCAGAATCACGTAAGGAAATTCATGGGTGCAATTGTTACGCCAGAAGTCCACTTCGTTGATAAATTGCCAAAGACTAGGTCTGGTAAGGTAATGAGGAGGGTAATTAAAGCTGTCATGATGGGTCAATCAGCCGGTGATATCTCAACATTAGAGGACGAGGCATCCATGGAAGAAATTAAGAAAGCGGTAGAAGAGTTCAAGAAATCACTAAAGTCTTAAAATCTTTTTACATCCTCTTCTCGTTACTTAAACTAGTCTAAGGAAATAAGATATTGAATATTGGTTTTATGACCTATAGAGAATATTAAAATCCCTCAAATGAAACCGCTAAGGCAAATTTGAATTGTTACTACCTTTAATTTCAGTTTGCCCCTGCATTTTCAAGATCGAGTAAGGGATTTAGTGCTTAGTATGTGGGTTCTAGGAATCTATCTGCATCAGCAAGGGAATTCGTCAATAAAAGTTCATTGTAAACAAGCGAAAGATTTCTACAATTATGAAAAGGAATATGCCGTCGATAATAGTTTCCGAAAAGCAGTAGGTTTAAGTCTTTGATACTATTCAACATTCTTATCTTTCTTCCCACCACTAAAGTTCATGATTTTTAATACTTAGAGTGTGTCACTATGAAGTCTATGAGCGATGCGATGTTGAGGAAGGTTACCCAATGAAACTCTCCATTTCTTGGCCGGCTCCCCAACCTGGGCTTGGGGAGACGATGGCTGAATTGTGAAACCTATGAAACTCCACTCCTTTATTCCCTAACTTTCATTAGAACAATTATAAATGCTATGAAAGACATTAGTGATGCGAAGAGAAAAGCGTAAGAATAGCTGTACTGATAAAGAAAGCCCATCGAGATATTACCTATGAACACTCCTATGCTCCTGCCAAACGATAAAGCTCCCATTCCGCTTCCTTCGCTACCCTTTGTTAATCTTGACATGATAGTAGGTTCAAAGGTTTCGGTAGAGGCCACTGCAATTCCCATAAGTGCGGATAACCCGTATAAAGCACCTATCCCAAAGTCTGATAAAAACGCAAATCCTAAGCTCGCTAATGATGCTAATAGATACCCTAAAAAGGCTAAGCCCTCTATGTCTTTTAATTTTATTTTCCCAAAAATATAGCCGAAGAGGGAGGAGAAACCTAAGAAGACTGCATAGGTTATAGTTGCTAAATAAGTTTTTCCGGTGAAGTGATAGGCGGTAATTATAGGAAAGCCGAAACTATAGAAACTGAAGCCGAAGAACATAGTTGAAACTACTAAATATAATGCAGTTTTAGACGGCCTCTTAGGTATTCCTTTCCTTCCAGACTTAGCAATTGCTAGAAGGAATGTGGAGATTGATAAGGGGATTATTGTGAAGAGTAAGACATAAGGTATGCTCACTCCGAAGTAAAGGGCTAAGGTCAAGTAAGTTACTGCAAGCATGGCACCGGCAATGTCAAGAGCGTGGAGTATTCCATAAGCTTCACTTCTCTCCTCTTCTGTAGTTACTTGTGCCAACATAGCTCTCCTAGCTGGGGTTCTGAAATTCCTAAACCACCACCCGGTCATGAAAAGTAAAATAGCTTCTATATAATCACTTGCAAGTCCGGTGAAGGAGAGGATTATTATTAATGCGTTACCAACTACTGCAGTAACTTTACTCCCAATTTTATCAGCTACATAACCCCCTATCATTGACATAAAGCTACCCCCACCATAATTTAGTGCTTCAGCTATTCCATATATGAAAACGGGAACGTGGAAATACACTATCAGAAGAATGGGGAAGACTCCAACCGCGGCCTGATATCCTAAGTCAGCGAAAAAGGCTGAAAAAGATATCTTAAGAACTTCGGACTTATGTTTTAGCACCATATTTTTTATACGGTCTTAAGATGATAAAAATATGACTTCAGAAGAAGCTTATAGTTTAAAAGTAATTCCAGAAGTAAGGATAACTGATAAAGGGTTAATCCATGTTGAGACTTCGATAGAGAATTTCAAATATAAGAACTATATTTTCTTAAATAAGAAGAAAATTACTAACGAGGGTTACGAGATCTTACCATCTTTCCATGAAGGCTACCTTTATTACGTTAAAAAGAAGAAAAAGAAGGCAATACTTGTTAGACAAGCAGAATATGGAAGTACAGAAGAACTGGTTTCTATGGGAAATATCGTTAAATACGCCTTTCACAGAAAGGGTATATTAATCGTGGGTGAGGAAGAGACAAAGGATAGTAAAGCCCCGTTTTACGCTACTAAGATAAAATATCGTTTTGACGGGAGGGGGGTTATTCAGAACTAGACTATCTCTTTTCTTATTTGACGGTAAACTAAGAAAATTAGTAAGTGGAGATTTTGACGTATTTGATGTTGCAACCAACGGGAATAGAGTAGTTATCGCGTCTACCAAGGAAAATGATGATATAGGTCTTTCAGACATCTATGAGGTCGATGTAGAAACTGGTGAGCTGAAAAGGATCACGCAGGGAGAAGGTATTGTGAGTACAGTAGCTATGAACGAAGGGGGGAAGATAGCTTACTTAGGTCATAGGAAAGGAAGAGCACCTTGGGCTACATCACAGATAATTTTACCCGAAGAAGGAAAGGTTTATGAGTGCGGTAAGAACTGCGGAAACCACGTTTTAACCGATCTGTTTGACGGTGTTAAGGATAAAGTAGTTTATGAGAAGGACGTTATAATTACTGAGGGTCAAGAAGGTGGAGAAGTTAACCTTTATGAAATTTCAGATGGTAAGGTGAGTAAGATAACACAAGGTGAAATAGTAATCAGAGCTTTTGATTACAGAGATGGCAAACTAGCTTACGTATATTCTACGCCTACAAAGCCGGTTATCATGTATTATGAAGGTGAGGCTTATGACCCCAATCCCAACGTTGAGGGTTTAAATCCTATAAAGGTTAACACTAACGGAATAGAGGGTTGGGTGATAATTACTAGTAATGAAAACCCAACAATTCTCTTTATTCATGGTGGCCCTCATGCGGCATATGGTTATGGTTATTTCATCGAGTTCCAATTCTTTGCTAAAAACGGTTTTAATGTGATCTATTGTAATCCTAGAGGGAGTCAAGGTTATGGGGAAGACTTTGCTAAAGCTTGTGTTGGAGATTGGGGAGGAAAGGATATGGAAGATATATCGAATTTTACTAAATATGTAATCATGACCTTTGGTCTTAAGGGTAAGTTGGGGGTCACTGGTGGTTCTTATGGTGGTTACATGACTAATTGGATCATCACAAAGACTGATATGTTTTCAGCAGCTATAAGCGAAAGGAGTATCTCAAACCTTGTTAGCATGTGTGGGACTAGTGATATAGGCTTTTGGTTTAATGTAATAGAGGCTGGAATTAAAGACCCTTGGGATCAAGAGTCGCAACTCAAGTTAATGAGGGTGTCACCCATATTCTATGTCAAAAACGTTAAAACGCCAATAATGCTAATTCACGGTGAGGAGGATTATCGTTGCCCAATAGAGCAAGCCGAACAGTTCTACACAGCAGTTAAGATGAACGGCGTTGATGCAATGCTTGTTAGGTATCAAGGGGATGGGCACGAGCATGCTAGAAAAGGGAATCCCAAAAACATGATTGATAGGTTAAGGATAAAGTTGGAGTGGTTTAATAAGTATTTGAAAGGGAATTCATGAGAACAAGTTTAGGTTTTACGAACGAACGTTCCCTAGTCTGGCCTTAACAAGATTTTCCACCTTTTTATCAGCGTTAAGCCACTTAAGCTCTTCCTCTAACACACTTTCCCCAAAACGGTGGACGTCGTACAAGATCCTAGCAACCTTGTCAGCCTTAGACTGAGTTTTTATTATAGCCTCTTCTAACCCCTCACCCTCCTTTACCCGTATTATAATTTCAGCAATCTTATTAATCTCATCTGGAACTCCAACTGTACTACCTCTTAAAGTGATTTTAACTCTGGGGAAGTTATAACCCCTAATTTCAGCAAGTCTTTTAGTTGCCATCTTCAGCCTTCTCCCTTTATCAACTATTCCGCCTATGATAAATATCTCAGAAGCTCTGATTATCCCCTCATCAGCAACTGTTTCACCGTACGGATCTAGGACTATTCCTTTTCCCTCAAATTGTGGTTTTTTAACGTTTACAGCTTTTCCTAACTTAAAATCATCAACGATTACCAAATTCCCGTCCCACCAGAACTTCCTTATTGTGTTCAAAGTCATTTGGAGTTGTACTAAAGTCTTCTTCTTTTCCTCTTCATTTAATTCGTTGAATAAACCCATGTCTATAACGATTTTAGGGCTTGTTGGTGGGTTTTTAATAACGTTCTCACCACCCTTTCTAAATATAAAACCAGTCTTTTCAGTTCCTAAACCTTTTAAAAGCTTTATCCCTTCCTCTTCCGCTACAACGTTCCCTTCCCTTTCTCCTTTAACTATCCCGTAACCCTTTATGAGCATTTTTACGGCTAGGGTTTGTAAAGACGGCTTTTCATGACCAATGAAAAGTGAATAAATGCCCCTTTCCTTAAGTTCTTTTGCTAATAGCGATTTTAATAACACGGGATAAGGTTTCGAAAGAGGGGATATAAATATTGACTTCACAGATTTTGAACACTACACTCTCAAATCTAATATAGGGGCTTAGCCCTCAATCTTGGACTCTAACTACACGTGAATCATTTATCGGTGTGAGGTATATCTATTAACTTGAAAAGAATCCCCGGTTTTTGATCCAGAGTCATAATGATCTGAACTATCTTAAGAAAGTATGATAAAAATATTTAATTTAAGTTAAGATTGGCTAAAAATGAACAATTATGGAAAAAGACCTTTATAAGGTTGGAGAGGATTATGTTGAAGCCAGAATAACTGAAAGCTTGTCTGATCTTCTTCTATCCCTTACTTTGTGGAAAGGAGGGTATACTAGGAACTCCGCTGGAAAGGCTTTCAGTTCAGTAAAAGCATTAATGAGTGCGATAATAATAGCTAACGAAGAGAAACTTCTTAATTTGGCCAAAGACGATAAAGAGAAGGAATGGATTAAGAAAAAAGCACACGTAGTTCCCACTCACAGTATGTTGGCTTTAGCACAAATGTTAAAGAAAATAGGAATCGATATAGTAAATCTTGTGAGAATTGGATTAGACCTTCATGAATACCAGTATAACGGTTTTGAACCAGACTTTAGCAAATATAGTAGGAAGGAGGACGTATTTGCGGATTTAATAACCGTCGTAGAAGAGACTAGTAGAGTAATAAATACGTATTTCCATAAATATGAGATTAAGGAGATTTCGCAAAAGATTGCTGAATTGTTAAAGGAATTAACAGAAGGGAGTAAACAAGGAAAATGATCTATAGGCTGTTAAAATAGCGGGGAAGAAGTTACCTATATTAGTGAAACTTAAGTATTATTGCAGTACTTTTAATTACCTAAGACCGTAATTTCTCATTAATGCTTAGTTGTGATCATTGATATCTCGTGAAACTTTTAACCTTTTATTCATTTATTTTTCTTATTATATGAAGGTGAATTAGTAGAAGCTGAACTGGCTAAAGCATTTATATGCTGAATTCCTAAATTGCCGATTAAATACTCTGTTGGTAACAGCAAAAAGAAAAGTGTTATAATAATTATAACCCTATATTACGAGAGAGGTAAAATCTATTTAAGAAAATATCTTTAAAGATTCTAGGCATATGAGATTTAAGAACTTTTTAAAAAAAGTTAACTATAATTAATGTAAGTCAATTTTTGTTATCAGTGTTTGGCTGTGGAATATTAACAACTTTTCCCTCTCTTAAGATCCTGATGATTTTACATAATAAAGGCTTGTAAAATCTCTCTAAGAGTTTCAATAAATAATTAAGGTTATGAAAAACGTAAATGAATTCTCCTTATCGTGACTGGGGGAAATGAGGACTAGAGTTAACCAGAACTGATCTAACTAACTCTGTTAATCTAGTTATCATTAATTTTTACATAATTATTTTAAAAAGTTATGAAGAGAAGCTGAGAGTGTGATACCGATAAGTGTTATGGTATCTGGAGAGGGGACAGTTTCCTTTAGGATTAAAGGTGATTACGGTAAGAGTAAACCCAGTAATTTTAGTCAAGTTTTTAGACCCGTAATAACCTGGAACATGACTTATAAGTGTAACTTGAACTGTATCCACTGTTATATTAACGCTAGCCCTAATGCCCCAGATGGTTTAACTCACGAGGAAGCAATTCGCTTAATAGATGAAATGGCTGAAATCAAGATACCCTTACTTATCATGAGTGGCGGAGAACCTTTAATGAGGAAGGACTTCTTCGAACTAGCCTCTTACGCCTCTTCAAAGGGAATAAAGTTAGCCCTCTCAACTAACGGAACCTTAATTTCTGAGAAAGTTGCACAGAAATTAAAGGAAATTGGGTTTGTTTATGTTGGAATAAGTTTAGACAGTTATAACCCAGAATTCCACGATAAGTTCAGAGGGGTTAAAGGGGCCTTTGACCTAGCAATCAAAGGTATAAAGAACGCGTTAAATGCCGGTCTTAACGTAGGTCTTAGGTTTACCTTAACTAAGGATAATATTGATCAAGTGGAGGAATACATAAAATTTGCAGTCTCATTAGGTGTATCGAGGATTACTTTCTATCATTTGTCAGCTAGCGGTAGGGGAAAGGAACTTAAAGGGTTAATGTATACTCCATCACAATATGTTAAGTTCATGAATACGCTTATCAAATACGCTAAGGAATTAAAAGGGAAAGTAGAACTTGAGACAACTTTAGGAAACTTTGACGGTGTATATATAGCAAAACTGCTTGGTGATGAGGAATTATTAAAGTTTGTTGAAACTACGGGCGGTTGTGGGAGGAAAATGGTATCAATATATCCTAACGGTGACGTTTATCCTTGCCAATTCATTGACTTCGTTAAGTTAGGAAATGTTAGGGAGAAACCTTTAAAGGAAATTCTTTCCTCAATTCCAGACGTTTTCGTAAATACTGACAAATACTTGAAAGGGGAGAATTGCGGGACTTGTGAGTATAAATGGGCTTGTAAAGGAGGGGATAGGGCTAGGGCTTATTATTGGTCTGGGAGTATTTATGGGGATGACCCGTTATGTCCTTTGAGAGAGCTCCGCATTTAGTCTTTTGGGAAGTAACTAAAGCTTGCCCCCTTGTATGTAAACACTGTAGGGCTAATGCCATAAACGAACCTTTACCGGGTGAATTAACAACTGAAGAAGGAAAAAGGTTACTTGAGGAGATTGCAAAGTTCGGAAAAGTCGTTATTGTATTTACTGGCGGTGATCCTCTTTCACGTAAAGACATTTTTGAATTGATTAATTATGCAAGGAGTTTAGGACTAGTCGTATCTATAGCCCCCGCACCTTCTTATAAGCTAACAAGGGATACTATAAGGAAGTTAAAAGAGGCTGGAGTAACTTATATGTCCGTAAGCCTGGACGGTGCTAAGCCGGAAACGCATGACTGGTTAAGGGGTTTAACGAGTTTCAAATATGCAATTGATGGTATAAAATACGGTCTTGAAGAAGGGATTAACGTTCAAGTAAACACTTTAGTGTGGAAGGGTAGTTACCCAGAATTGCCATTAATAGTAAAATTACTTAAGGATTTGGGGGTTAAGGTTTGGGAGGTGTTCTTCCTAATTCCAGTTGGTAGAGGGACTCTAGAACTCGATATCCCAGCTGAGAAGTATAAAGAGGTAATTGACTTCTTAGTAGAGGCTACAAGATATGATATGGTAGTAAGAACTGTTGAGGCACCGTTTTTCAGGAGGGCTAAACTTGAATATAAACCCGTAATTAATCCTTTAATTCTCAAGTTAAGGGAGTTGTTAGGAGAACCAAAGAAAGACGTTGATAAAAGCATTATACCAACAAGAGATGGTTCCGGTGTGATTTTCATTGCTTATAACGGCGATGTATACCCGAGCGGTTTCCTCCCCATATCTTTAGGAAATGTTAGAGAAAAGAGTATTATCGACATTTATCGTAATTCCGAACTTTTAAAGGCTATTAGGATGGGGAAATTGGAAGGGAAGTGCGGGAGATGTAATTATGTTAATATTTGTGGCGGTAGTAGGGCTAGGGCTTATGCAATATATAACGATCCTCTGGCCGAGGATCCAGCTTGTCCGTATAATTGATTTTTTATATTAGTTCGTTTATGAACTATTTATGAACATTAACCTTGTCTTAACAGTTATAGTCTTAGGTACTTTAATGGCTGCCGTTGATACTACTATAGTACTTCTAGCATTACCAACGATTGTTGTATCCTTAAAAACGGATTTATACTCAGCATTATGGGTGCTTTTGGCTTACTTGCTAGTCTTAGCAGTTATTTCAACACAAGCTGGTAGGATTGGCGATATATTCGGTAGGTCGAAGGTTTACAATTTGGGTTTCCTTTTATTTACAATTTCCTCAGCCCTCTGCGGTCTTTCAAATAACATTTGGCTACTAGTGTCTTTCAGAGTCCTACAAGCTATGGGAGGCAGTTTAATAGCTTCCAATGGAAGTGCTTTAATAGCTGATTTATTCCCACCGAATCAAAGGGGTAAGGCTTACGGTTTAACGGCACTGGGATGGAACATTGGTGCTTTATTAGGAATTGTTTTAGGAGGGGTACTGACTACGTTCTTGGGTTGGCAATACATCTTTTATATTAACGTACCTATAGGCATTTTTGCGGTCATAGTAGGAGTGAGGGAGATAAAGGGGGTAAAGCCCACGGGTGGGGAGTTAGATGTATTTGGTAGTGTGTTTTTAGCCCTTTTACTATTCTTTGTAACTTACAGTTTAGTTACGATGGCCGGAGTTGGTATTAATGTATACGATCTATTAACACTTTTAATCGGGTTAGCGTTTTTGCCGGTATTTTTATACAACGAGAAAAAGTTTAGGAAACCGGTGATCAATCTTAACCTTTTGAGAATTAAGGGCTTAAGTTTCTCCCTCTACTCTCTCTTTTTCCAAGGGATAGGAGGTCTTTCACTAACTTTCCTTTTAATAATGTTTTTACAAGGTGTTAAGGGTCTTTCACCCCTTTACTCATCCCTAACTTTAACGCCAGGCTATGTAGTTGCTAGTGTACTATCACCCTTTGTTGGTAAAAGGGCTGACATAACTTCACCGGGGCTTTTAGCGTCTTTAGGCTTATTTGCTACTTTCGTTTCTTTAATGATCTATTACTTCTCCTTAACCCCTCAAACCTCACCTTATTTTATAGCCTTAGTTTCAATAATTACCGGTATAGGCTCTTCACTTTTCTGGCCTTCGAATAACACAGCCATAATGTTCAGTGCACCTAAAGAGTATTACGGGGCTGTCTCTGGTTTAGCTAGGACTTTTAGCAGTATAGGGACAGTACTTAGTTATACAATAAGCATTACCGTAGCATCTTTAAGCATACCCAGAGATGTAGCATTCGAGATATTCTTAGGGACTAACACACTAGATCCTGAAAGTATGATAGTGTTTACGCAAGGTTTACATTTCGCATTTCTATTCTCCTCAGCCTTTATATTGATCGCAATGGCCTTCTCCTTACTTTCCGGGATGGTAAAGAGTAAAAGCCTCTCGTGAGAATTTTATATTGTGAAATTTGAGGATTTAAAAAAGGTTTTATACGATGACTTTCAGTGGTACTTTTCCGTAATGGAAAATAGGATGCCGGCTAAATATTTAATATTAAAGAGGATTGAGGCTGACTTCAACAAGGACTTCTTCACTTATTATGACAACTATTTATCTGAATTCTTATCCCTTTGGAAGGACGTGAGGGGAGGAAAAGAGGATATTAGGAAGTTAGAGGTTAAGAAGCCGTCATTACTTGATTTACTTTCAAGAACCGTAGACGAGTGGGTTAGTAAATGCAGTTTCTGTAGGTGGAACTGTAGGATTGATAGAAGTAAAAGAACGGGTGCTTGTAAGCTCAATATTTCCTCAAGAGTTGCGTCTTATTTTCATCACAGGGGCGAAGAGCTTATATTTAGGGGTACCGAGGGCTCTGGTACAATATTCTTTACCTCATGCAACATGAGGTGCGCGTTTTGCCAAAACGGTGATATATCTAGGGATAAGGATAATGGCGTTGAAATAGATGATGGGAGGTTAGCTGGTGTGATGAAATTGTTAAGGCTAGAAGGCGTGCACAATATAAATCTGGTTGGTGGAGAGCCAACAGTGCATTTACACACAATTGTTAAGGCCATAAGGGACTTAGCTTACGACGATACGGTAATTGATTATATAACGTTTCTTCCAAAAGCAGACCCAGTATTTAAGAGGAGAAAGGACGTATACTATGGTAATGAAATAAACGTTCCCATACTTTGGAATAGTAATTTCTTCATGAGTGAAAAGGCTATGAAGCTCTTAAGATTTATAATCGATATTTGGTTACCAGATTTCAAGTTTGGAAATAATAAATGTGCGTTAAGGCTGAGTAGGACTCCTTGGTATTTCGAGACTGTAACCGGTAATTTACTAAAATTGAAGGAGTGGGGTGAGGAGGCTGTAATTAGGCATTTAGTTATGCCAAATCACGTTGAAGATGATACATTCCCGGTTTTGGAGTGGATAAGTAAAAATATGGGTGAATATTGGGTTAACATTATGGATCAATACCACCCAGACAGTTTTGCAAATCCTTTTTCACCTTCTTTTAATCCAGTCTATTCCGATATTTCGCGTTATCCTACTAGGGAGGAGATTGAAATGGCGTGGGATTACGCAAGAAAGCTAGGGATTAAATTCGACATAGTGACTTTTTACTAGGTGGTTGTTATTAGGATAAAGGATGCTATAAACAGAGTTTTGTGGTACGAGAAGGACAAGGATGGGTTTTCCATAATTATAAGGGATAGGGAAAAAGGGAGCGATGAGATAAGTTTTAGGAGGATTTTGAGAGTGGACAATACCTACATTTATTTGGATGACGACACGGTAATTCCTTTACATAGAGTAATTGAGATTAGGTATAAAGGTAAATTGTACTGGAGGAGGGGAGAATAAACTCATGGAACGATAACGCTCTTAAATGTTTTCCAAGTATAAGCGTTCAATGATTCAAACAAGGGGTTTCGTTAAGGTTTAACCTCTAGTTTTTCTCGTTATAGAAGTACTATACTTGTCCTTTTTTATATAGCGCATTTTTAGTTTATGTCTTTTTCATCACAGCAGGGTTTATAGTAATACTAAGAACGTCAGATTAGACTTAAATTCAATAAAATAAATGGAAATGAATATAACTATTTCTCAAGGATCTTCTATGCAAATCTCTTTACCTTTCTTAAATTCTATCCTAAGCTCCTTTAGTATTTCTCTACCTAAGAGAGCTATATCCCTTCCTAAAACTGGACTTTCAATATAACTGTTAACCTCTATCTTTCCGATTCTTATCTTAGCCCTAGCCACTCTGGTCTTTATAATTCCGTTCAAAGTGAGGTAATTCCTCGGCTCCTTTAACTCAAGTGAGTTCACTTTGTTGTAAAGTGAGTTTGGTAATAATAGGTAACCAGAAAATCCCGTATCGATTAAGGGCGAAACGTTTACCGAATTATTTTTTACTGGGTCAATAACCTCTACTTGTAATATAGGTCTTTCTTCTATTCTAAAGCAATCGACGACCATCCCCACTCTCCTAAAAAACTTCTGGGATAGCCCTTATAGTCAATAACGCATTTCCCGTATTTCTTAGCCTCTCTAATAGCCTCTTCTTCAGTATCAAAAGAGCCGACATACTTGCCGTCACATGCAAGTACGTATTTACCATCATTATAAGCCTTAATTGCATCTGGGTGAGTATTTAGTACTACCCTATTATTATCTGAAAGTGAATCGGTAATATCTAACCATATGGATATTGCTTGCTGAATCGCTTCGGAAACACTAATTCCTAAGATCGCTGCCCTGGCCTTTAGCAATCTGTAGAGCTGTTCATCCATATTTTTAATAAGTACTTTAGTGGTCATAAGATAAACTCTCTTACTTTTATAATAAAGTTTATCTTTATAATCCCATGAGCGTTAATTAAAGTACTGGGAATCTGTATTTTTAAAATCTCTCAATAGAATACTTTACATTATAACTATTTCTTTTTTATTTTTAATAAACAAAATTTATATATAAACATTTCTCTTTTAATTTTATATAGACATGTTAAACTGTGTTAAACATTTATCATTATGATTATGATAGTTTCTAAAACTATTAACTCTTAAAATTTTATAAATTAAACATTGTTTTGCAAAATTCTTATATATATGATTAGTATAATAAAAAATGGATAAAGTATGAGCGTTCAAGAAAAGCTCGAAAGGTTAATGAAAATAAAGGGAGTAATTACAGCCGGTCATTATACGCCAGACGGTAAATTAGTAGACTATAAAGGACAGATGTCAAGGGAAATGGCTGAAATGGTAGCAAAAATGGTAGCAGCTAATACGATGATGGGAACGGTTCAAGCTGAAGCGTTCAGTAAGATATCGGGTATGAAATGGACTCCATTCCACGGCTGGGCAGTAGCGGCTGGTGATTATGCAGTATGTGTAATGGGCCAGTACGGAGTTTTTGTTAAGTTAGATGAGGCAGACTTTAATCTGATATTCAAAGAGTTAGGCGAAGTGGCCAGATCTTAAGTCAAAAACTATTTTTCTTTAATTTTTTAACCTTCAATCCAATTTCTCATCTTGATGGAGGAGGTTTCAAAAATTTTTGATGAGATTAAAAAGAAAAGTCACAAATCAAAGGAAGAGATTGAGAAGGACCTAAATAAGGTTATTCATGTTGCTCATAACTCTCTTAACTCAGCGGTAGCAAAGGCAAAAAAAGAGGGTAAAGATGTTAAAGACGTTGAAAAAGAGGTTGACGAGCTATTAAAGAGGTTCAAGAATTTAAGGGAGAAGACAGATAAAATGAGTATGAACGATATAAGGGTCACTATGCTTAAATACACTAAGAAGGTTGAGGATTTGTTGAAGAAGTTAGGGGGAAAGTAATTCCAATTCTTCCCCGCTTACACTTTCCAGTAGTATCCCAGAGTGTAGTTTGGCGAGTAAGTATCTAAGGAAGGGTAACGTTGAATAAGGTAAGATGAATGTTTTTCCTCCCTCTACGTAAACACTTATTTCTTTATTTAGGTGGTCAACATAAAGTATGAAATTCTTAAAATCTATTTCAGAAATGAATTTCCTCACTAGTATTTCTCCTAGAAGTAGGTTGCCATAACTCTCTATTATATCAGCTAAATCTAATTCTTCCACGTCATATACTAACATTGGTCTAGCTAGTTTAATAACACCACCCGTAATCTCTTTCTTTAACTCTTTAACTCTCTTGCCGTCATAGGTGAATTTTCTGTTATCTGTTGTGATAAATATAATGGGGTAGTCCTCATGTTGCATAAAGAATTACTGCATTTCCTCAATTTTAAACCTTTCCGCTTAAAATAATGAATATAACCTATCTATATAAGCAATTTTACTATAAAGAAAATATATAGCCAAATATAGACTATATAGATTCTACTGATTAACGTTAAGGGCTGAATACTTTTTCAGCAGTAATAGAGATCTATTTCGTCGTTTATATCAGATGTAAAGGATATTTCTCACACTGATGCAGACAAAAGAGTGAGAAAGTATACGAGAACTGAACCTCAGCCGTTGGAGCCCTCATGTTGCGTTTAAGTCCCTGCAATAAATCATGAAAATGTAGGGATAAACGGAGAATTAAGAAATGCTTATTTTAATACTTTAAATAGTATTCTAAAATTACTTTATATTCTCTTTTTTCAATATTAATGTATGGTTGAGGTAGGAGAAAAGGCACCGGATTTCGAGTTACCAGATACCGATTTAAAGAAAGTAAAACTCTCGGACTTTAAGGGTAAGGTAGTAGTGTTGGCGTTTTATCCCGCGGCATTTACTGCCGTATGTACTAAAGAGATGTGTTCTTTTAGGGACTCAATGGAGAAATTTAATAATTTTAATGCTCTAGTATTGGGAATAAGTGTAGATCCGCCTTTCAGTAATAAGGCTTTCAAAGAGCATTATAAACTCAACTTTACAATTTTAAGTGATTATAATAGGGAGGTTATAAAGAAATACAATGTGTTCTGGGAATTCCCAGCATTGCCAGGGTATTTGTTAGCTAAGAGGGCCGTCTTCGTGATAGATAGGGAAGGAGTAGTGAGATATAAGTGGGTATCAGACGACCCCACTAAGGAGCCACCATACTCTGAAATAGAAACTATAATTCAGAAATTATAGCGAGGTACTACAACTATTTTATCATTAAAACTCAAGTAAATCGGGCAGTTTTGTTTTACTTTTTCCACTAGTTCATCAAGTTCATCTTTGTCACAATCCCCGTAAACCTCTATTGTTATCTTCCTTATTATATATTTGCCGTCATCAGCAGTTTCCGATAAACCGTGAAATTTATATCAGTTAGCATCATTCAACATTCCTAATCCTTTTAAGGCTATTAAGTAAGCTGAAGCTATATGCCTATCAAAACCCTTTTCCCTCATTATCCTATCGTGATCCTCTGAGTTAGTAGTACCCTTAGGATTAACTAACACAACGTTAAAACCTAACCTTAACGCCTTAATAACACCGTGAATTAACAATTGCCTCTTAGCAAAACGCGAAACCTTCCTATTACCGCTTCTGCTCCTCGTAAATTTCTTCTTCTTAACTAAGAATAAATCCTCAAAAACAACGTAATCAACACCAATCCTCGATAGGGAATTAAGAGACTCTGAAAGAGCATTCAAACGCAAAGCCCTAGCTTTCCCTTTAGGAAAACCCGGTCTAGTAACATCCGAATACCACCACGTCTTATTAGCAGTAATTTCACCATCCTTGTTAATCACAACAACGTTTAGTCTGTCACTATTTAAATCGAAACCGGCAATTAAACCGTAACCGTTAGGTTTTGGTGAAGAGAAGTACTTTAAATAAAGCCAGAGTGGGATTTGGAGGTGAATCATCGGCTTTTCTTCAAAAGAAATTACAGCACCGTAACCCTCCTCCTTATTACTCGCCAACTCTTCCAACTCATGGAGTAGTGATAAGTACTGCTTTCCAAAATATGCCTTCCCATAAACCCACTTACCCCAAGGGTCTTTAACTTTAATTTCCACATGGTCTTTCAAAACGTGGAACTTCACATTCCTATTGCCCTTATCACTTCTATTCCCCCTACTACCGAACCAGAACCTCTTAACCTTAGCGTGTATTATCTTATCCTTCTCTCTATCCAACAAGCCATCAACAATTGTCTTAGCTTGCTTTAAAGCGGTTTCTAGGTAAACGTAGTTTGGTAAGATGTTGTAAAACTCCTTGGTTAACTCGTCTACACTTTTCCCGTCAAACAATGGTTTAATAGCACTCTTAACTACTTGTGAGTAAGCCCTAGCAATCCTAATAACCCTCTCTTTCTCGTCAAATAAGACTCTACCATTTATCGTAACGAATTGGAAGTTATCTAGTGCTTCCCTAGACCCTATCAATTTATTCCTCATCATCTGGTAGGATGACAATTACTATCACCTCCTTACCGTATAATTTCTCACCCTTATCCCTTAGTTTTGAAGGTATAGTTATACCATATCTCTTATTCCCATACTTATCTGTGCCATAACTTGAGACCGTTGATCTGAAAACTATTTGCTCCATAAGAGTGTTAGAAGCAATAAAATTTATAAACTTTTGTGCTAATATTTAATTGGAGGGTGCCACAATGAACTCGATGAGCAATGTGAGGGGGAGGAAGGCACCCAATGAAACTCCCCATGTCCTCGAGGGGAGTGGCTACCGCTCCCGTAGACGGCATGGGGAGGGAAATAAGGGGAATGAGGACGAGAGGTTGAATATAAATTCATGAAACCTCAATGAAAGTCCGACCCCTAAGATCATAGCCTTTTCGTCTAAATCGTACTTAGCCCTAACTTTACATGTTTTTACCTTTATCCCCTCCTCTTTTGCAATGCTTTGGAACATGGTAGCTATACAGTGGGCTGAATCCTTTTTCACGTTGATAGAAATCTTTTTATATTTGTTTGTAACAAACTTTTGTTGATAAATGATGATCTCTCACGCCGATGTGGGCTATGCCCAAAAGGGTGGGAGTGATTACGGAGATGTGAGCCCCGTGCCGTTGGGCTCAAAGGAGTCCCATGACCCACCGCAAGTAGGTGGTTGAGGGCTAAGTCCCTACACTCGATCATGAATGAACATAAAATGAGTGAAATGATAGTGTAGGGACAAACGGGATTGAGATGAGGAAAGCATAGAGGGGACTTTCAGAGTAAAGTTCATTTGCCCTTCCCCTCTTCCCGGGGATTTCAACTAAGGGATTTTCTACATCTCCATATAAATTTACATTAAATTCCATATAATCAAAGTTTAGGTTAAAAATAAAAAATTACCTCTACCTCACTCTATTCACAAAAGCTTATAATCAATCATCATAATAATAAAATAGTCCTAGCTTCTTTACTTATAAGCTCACAGACCTCTTTGCTACATTCACCGTTAGCTGACTTCTCAATAACCTCTTTTTTCTCCTTAAACCCTTTAATTAACTGTTGGATTCTATTATACTCGTTCTGAGGAATTATAGTAGTTAAAATGTTTGCACCTCTATACCGTGCGGCTATTGCCGCAGCTACGCTCATGGCTTTCCTCCCCCCAGTTATGTCAACGTAGTCCTCTTTGCTAATCTTATCCTTGACATTACGCAGAAACGTTAAGTAATCATCTCGTGAAAAGATGTCAGTAATCGGTAATGGAATGTCAGCAACAGTAACATTCCTACCACCGCAACAGGCGAAAACAGCTTTAACTAATTTCCATGCAAATTCCACCTCTGGATCTTTAGTCCTAATAATGTATACAGTATCTATTTCTACCTTTATTGGGTTTTCTGCTTCATATTTTCCGTTAATTAAATTTAGATAAGACTCAAAAACTCCACCTGGAGAAGTACCTAATGTGGATATTAATTTAACCATATAAAAAAGAACGTGAAGGACAATTTATTTATTTTCGTCAATCTACCTATTTCTTTTCCTCCTCACTCTTCTTACTTTCAGCTCTAACCTTATCAATATACTCTTTCAATGCCTGAACGTTTTCCTCATGTACGCTCTTCCTCCTCTTATCTATCCTAATCTTTAGCCTTCTTGCCTCTTGAATTGAAATTCCAGCTTTTTGTAATTCACCTAAACTGAAACCTCTACCTTCTCTAACAGCTTTTCTTTCACTCTGTAGTTCGAAAGAGTAATTTGGCCTTTTAATTATGGGCTTAGGCGGTTCCACCATCATGGCCCTTTTATATTTAGTAACTATTAGTAAAGTGTTTATCGTTTTACGAATTGATGCTTGCCACCATGAGTACGCCATGCCGACCTCCGTGTTTATCGCTTTGCGAAATGGCCGATTAAATGGAGGAACTGAAGAAGAATTTTTATACGTAATTTCCAGTATAATAGATTAAATAACTCTTAGTTACTTCATTGATTTTCTTATATTATACCCAAAAATGACAATCATATTCCGCCAATTAACTAGTCGTATAAATTCCGTTTTTATAGTCCTTACGAAACTAATCTAACAGTTATAGTTTTTATTTTTAATATCATGATTTTCCAAATATTATTGTTGCCCTAGTTATGCATATTTTAGGGAAAAAGCGGAGTATTTCTATCTTTCTAAGACTTAACGTTAAAGTTTTAAATATTTAGATAATAAATATACTGTAATGTTAGAGGAAAAATTAGCAATAGAATTATACAATGCATATGTTAATAGAAAAGAAATAGAGCCGTTTCAGATAGATTTTTATTCCGCTAAAAAGGTGTTTCAAATATTCTCTTCAATGATAACTCAATCTGAGGGTTTCGGCGGTTATAAGATATCTTTCACAACCCAAGAGGCCTTAAAAAAGTACCAAATTACTGAACCCTTAATCGGAATACTAAGCAAAAGAATGATCATAAAAGAAGGCAATGAAGTTGACTTATGGTTTAAAAACAGTATGGCGGAAGTCGAACTGATTTATGAGTTGGAGAACTGTACATTATCAGAATTTCCGTCTTGTGTTAAAAATATATATTTAGGGGTTGAGGTCCCGGGTACTAGATTTAGCACATGGAATTTAACTGCGGCGCAAATCTTAGCAGACGATTGCGCAGCTTCAAGGCTGTATGTAGGAGTACCAGTTGAGATGGGATTTAATAGGACTGTAGAACTTTACCTAAACGGGAATAAGGTAAGAGAAGGCAGACCCTCTTATGTCTTCGGAAGTTCTGATAATGTGGTGAAATGGTTATTAAGGAGGGTAGTGAGTATAACAGGGTTTGTGTCTTCTGGGGTTTTTGTTGGGCCTATTAACATTAAAAGTGGTGATAAAATAAGGTTGAAAAGTGAGAACATTGAGTATGAAGTGAGATTTAATTAACCTAAGCTATTGTTAACTTTTCCCGATAAGTCGCGAAGTTTATGTCATCTAATGTTATATAGATTTTTAAGACTGTAACGCTTCTATGTAACTACTCGTTATTTTTAATCTAAATATCGTTTTGACAAGTCCTGTTTATATAGTATTACTGAAGTAGTTTTTGTTGATGATCTCCCTAACTGATGAAGGGTACTGCTCACGAGGTTTGGGGAGTGATAAAATTGGATGGGAGGGTATGGTGTTTCCCTCGAAGGGTGAATGTGTATGATCCCTTAAGCCCATGGTGGAATTAGAAGTAATAAAAAGTTACGCCACGGGTAAACACTCTCATGAATCCTATAGTTGCACATAAAAGAGAACCCTCAGTTAACCCGAGAGGGTTAATCAAGCTTCCCATGACGTGGCTGGGAGTTCATATGCTTCGACCTAGGGAATGAAAATAAGGAATATAAAAACGAGGGTTAAATCATGAAAACCTTATTAAAGGTCCTTATAACTCGCTAAGTTAGTATTAACCCTAGGGCGCTTACAGTTATTGCTATAGCTCCAAGCGAGAAGTTTACTACGTAAACCTTGTTGCTCTTAGCAAATTTTAGTAAATAATGTATCACGATC
>Ga0326758_100009_pt1 | contig 299332 bp, 323 predicted proteins | sample GCRJH_S_FD_207221 | JGI IMG/M metagenome (GOLD analysis project Ga0326758, IMG submission 207221) | Hot spring sediment microbial communities from Geyser Creek Basin, Yellowstone National Park, WY, United States - GCR.JH_S | ecosystem: Environmental > Aquatic > Thermal springs > Near-boiling... | reverse complement strand
AGCCCGTTAAGGATCGCGGGTAAGGCGATTATTATTATGTTGTAGTTCGCGAAGGCGACGAAGGAGGCTATGCTGACGTTAAAGACGACTCTCGTCTCTGAGTTCATGAGGAAAGTTAGCCTCCGAACTATTTAAAGCGGTCGTCTCTGCCTCGACCCCCGATCGAGAGTTGACGCCTTTGAAGTTAAGTTGGCCAGAAAGACTGGTTAAAGGCCTAAAAACGGCTTCGGAAGCCTTCACCCCCATCGAGGGGAAACCCTTCTGGCGAGCTTCCCTACGACCTTCGAGAGCGATGTGACGAACGTGAGCTCTATTAGAAATACTAAGGTGAAATAAATTAAATTTATTGGAAAAGAGGAAAAAATCGAGGCTATCCCCTCACCGTAAGCTCGCCTCAGCAACTCGATGCCCGCGAAGTAGTCGAACAGCGATAAAACCAGGGAGACCGCGACGAAAGTGATCTGTCTCACACGGTCAACTCCCTTTACCGATTTAAATTTCCTAAATTAAATCCGAAAATTTCAGTATTTGAAGGCCCTTACGATCGCGGACTCCCTTCGGGGAAAAGCTTACGTTACGTAACTTTCGCCCGCCCGTTCGTCGTTTAATTGCCTGATGCTTAACGTGTATAGCTACGCGGTATCCAGTGAGGCCAGGGGGGCCAGGGAGGTTTACGTTTTCGTCGTCGACAGCGTCTCCTACCCCCTGAGGTCATACATCGTTAAGGTCGAGGTAGCGGAGGGGAGGATCAGGAAGGCCTCCTGCAGCTGCCCGGGCTTCGCGGTCAGGGGGAAATGCCTCCACCTGAGTTTGACCTTGAGGAAGCTCCAGGTCGTGAAAGGCCTCAAGCTAAACGCAACAGCTCAGCCTGCTCACGTCGACGTAAAACGAGAGGGCCGCGAGCCTGAGCGATTCGGCGACCGTAGGGAAAGGATGAACTACTTCGATGATGTCGTCGATCGTCAGGCCGTGCTTGATCGCTAACGCGGCCTCAGCTATGACGTCTCCCGCGTTCTCGGCGACCATCTGTACCGACACTATCCTCTTGGTTTCCCTCTCTACAGTCATCTTGACCAGACCCCTCTCGTCGCCGAGTATCGAGGCTTTGGGCAGTTCGCTGAGCCAAACGACCCTGCTCTCGAGCGAGCCCGCCTCGTAGCCCTCCACGCTCCCCACCCTCGCTATGTTGGGTTGAGTGAAGATGACCTGGGGGGCCAGCTTCCTGTTGGTGCTCTTCCTCGACCCCGTCAGAGCGTTTTCAGCCGCTATGGACCCCTCGTACCCGGCCAGGGACTCCAACATGGGCTCTCCTATGACGTCCCCCGCGGCGTAAACGTCGGGGTTAGTGGTGCTCAAGTCGTCGTTCACCTTTACGCCTCCGTTTGGGCCGAGCTCCACCCCGGCCGCCTCGAGGTTGAGGTCGACGTTCGGCTTCCTGCCAGTGGCCAGGAGGATCTCCTCCGCCTCGATCTCACCCCTGTTGGTCACTATTACCTTAGAGCCGGCGGACCTCCTGACTTCCCTCACCTCCACGTTGGTGAAGACGTAGACTCCCTCGTCGTCGAGTACCCTCTCCGCCAGGAGGGAGACCTCCGGCTCCCAGTCGGGCAGCAGGACTTTACTCCGCTGGAGCACCGCCACGTCCACGCCGAGCCTTCTGTAAATTTGGGCGAACTCGAGAGCCTGGGCCCTACCTCCTATGACGGCTAGGGAGTCGACTTTCCTATCGGGGTAGAGGGCCTCGCTGTTGGTCCAGAAGCCCGCCTCCTTGAGGCCCTTGATCTCCGGGACCTTGGGCGAGGATCCCGTAGCGATTACGAACTTCCTGGCCTCTATGATTTCGCCGTTGACCTTCACCGCCCTCGGGGAGACGAAGCGGGCCTTCCCCTCTACGACCTCAGCGTCGTAACTGGCCAGGACGTCCTCGTACTTCCTCTTCCGTAAACTCTCCACCAAGCCCTTAACGTCCTTGAAGGCCTCCCCGAAGTCGGGGTAAGTCCGCTCGCCCAAAACCCTCGAGGCTACCGAGTATAGCTCGCCTATCCTGAGGGCCCTTTTGGAGGGGATACAGCCCACGTTGACGCACGTGCCGCCGATCGGGCCGTGACCTATTATCGTGGGCTTGAAGCCCAACTGGTTGGCCTTGATTAAGGCCGCGAAACCGGCGGCGCCCCAGCCTATGATCACTAAATCCCTCAACGGGACTTCGCCTCGTAGGCGTCGGCGCAGTGCTCGCAACAGAAGTAGTGCGTTTTACCGCCTATCTCCCTGGTGTAAACGTTGTGTTCTGTAAGCGGCATCCCACAGTACTCACACTTGAGGACGTCCTTGTCCAGCCTGATCCTGAGGCCGCCCACGGCTGATCAGTACAGCTTTCTGGACTCTAAATTTAAAAAACTTAAACGAATATTTTTTGAAATCTACGAAATTTAAAGTTCTGAACTCGTATCGAGGACCAATTTTCCCTTTCTATCTTCTCAAGGATGGGACGAATCCGGTCAGCTCGAGAATAGCTCCCCGTCCGGTGTCACTATCTCCACGACGTACTTCTTCTCCCTCCAAGCCTTAACCGCCAGCGCCAGACCGATCAGGGCCGCCAGGACCGAGACGGAAACGAAGTACTTCGCGAAGCCGTCCAGCTCAGGGGCGACCAATACCGAGAGGGGGATAAGAGAGGTTAGACCAACCCCCAAACCCAGGAGTTCGTAATCTACTCTCCTTCTGATCCTGATCTCGAAGTTCCTGTACTCCTTGACCTCATCGACGCCCTCGATCCTAACGCTCAACGAGTTCCCGACCACCTCCACTAAGGCCCTCCTCCCGTCCTTAGTCCGAGCAGGAATGATCCTCCTCAAGCCCGTCTTTCCCTAGACATGTTTATCGCCCGAGGTTATACCCCGAACCTATATAATCTATATAATCTATATAGTTCGGAAGCGTTTTGAATCGTTAACTGATCAACGACGTTTCGATCTGATTATGGTGGGTTCACCTACTCCCTCAGGGCACGTAGAAGGCCTGAACCGACACGGAGCTGCCGTCGGAGAAGGCCACGACTAGAGTGTAGGAAACCCCTTGGACTAAGGGCGGCAGGTTATCGAAGTATATCACCACCAAGTTCCTGCCCACGCTAAGGACGTTCGGGCTAATAGTCCTAACTCGGGTCTGATAGCCGAGCAGGTAGGCGTTCGCTATAGTCAACGGCGAGTTGGCCACCAGGGTCAGGGTCACTTGACCGTTCCCTCTTATGGTGGCGTAGCCTTCAGCGTAAACCGACGGGAGCTTTCTCCCCTGCGAGGAGGGTTGCGGCCGAGCAGGGCCTTGTTGCCTAGACGCGTCTAGGATCAGGCTGTCCAGATAAGCGTAAGCTAAGAGCCACCCTATCGGGGAAATGAAGGGTAAGGCTGAGAGTACTCCAGCTATCTTAAGGATATCGCTAAAATAGGCATTCCCGAGGTCAATGAGCGAGATCCCCAAGAAGACCGACGCCACGAAAGCCCCCACAAGGCTCAAGACCAAGATCGCGTCTCCGACTACGGATAGGCCGAACCCAATCGGGTGAGCGAAGCTGAACAGCAATAAGCCGGAGACCGCCAGGAATATCTCCCCTATCACTATCCCAACAGCCGAGAGGTTCAGTATACTAACCCAGTTGGACCTATCCTCCTTTAATAGGCCGATCAGCTGAAGGTCCCTCAGGACCGACCTTAGCCTAGGAGTTCCCTTGCCGATCAGCAGGTACAGACCCGCGAGTGAAATGAGGAATCCCAAGGCTGGGATCAATATTCCTAGGTAGAGAAGGCCTAGGGACAGGAAGAGCCACAAGGACGCGTCCTTCAGCCTCTCCAGAACCCCGACATTAGTGCCGCTCACGGGGAAGACACTTTGAGATACTGGAGTACGAGGATTTAAGCGGGATCGAGAAGGGTTGCCCTCGGCTTCCCAAGGCTTAGTCTCCCTTGTCTATTGAGTCTATATAGAATATAGAGGTAGGGATTATTTTGAGGATAAGTTTTTCCGATGGCGGAGTCGGCATGTCCAAAAACAACGGAACTCCTTCAAACCCCTTTGAAAGTATAAACATGCTCAAGCTATCCATGAGGCACATTAAGGTCTGGTTCACGGCAGGAATGGGTTTCTTCACTGACGCCTACGACCTGTTCATAATCGGAGCGATCATTTCGACGATCGTCAACGCATACCACTACGCGGGAATCGACATAAAGGGGTTCACGGATTACTTAGTGTACATACCGGGAGTGAACACTAAGGGCGAAGTGGCCTTCTGGACTGGCCTTCTCGCGTCTTCATCGATTTGGACGGCCGTTATAGGACAGCTATTGTTCGGAAGGATAGCCGACGTTTGGGGTAGGAAGAAGGTTTACGGTGTTGAGGCTACGTTGCTTACGCTGGGAGCGTTCTTTAGTGCCTTTTCTCCCAACTTGCCCTGGCTGATAGTCTTCAGATCGATAATGGGGTTGGGAATAGGCGGGGACTACCCGGTGTCCTCAGTCATCATGAGCGAGTACGCAAACATCAAGGACAGGGGCAAGCTCGTAGCTCTGGTCTTCGCCAACCAAGGGATTGGATCTGTGGTAGCAGTGGCCGTGGGAATGGGGGCAGCACTCGCCTTGCCGCCGAACGTCGCCTGGAGGGTCATGGCGGGGGTAGGCGCGATACCAGCTGCACTCGTGATATACCTGAGGAGGACTGTGCCAGAAACGCCTAGGTACGCCCTCGTCGCTAAGGGCGATGTCCAGGAGGCGAAGAAGGCAGCCCAGTTCCTGGGAGCTGACATAAACGCCGAGAAGGTCGACTTGAGGAAGCACGATTGGGGCTCCTTCCTGAGGAACTTCGGTCTGATCCTATTAGGAACTGCCTTGTCGTGGTTCTTAGAGGACATAGCGTTCTACGGAACGGGTGTGTTCTCCAGTCCGATTGTCAGCGCCATATTCGGCTCTCCCTTCCCTAAGACCGCCTCTCCGATTAGCTTGAGTGATTTCCAGCGCGACCAGGCCTTATCAATCGAGTTAGCGGGCATACCGTTCTTCGTGGGCCTCTTCGGCTACTTCACTGCCGTCGCGCTTATGGACAAGCTCGGGAGGAAGGCAATACAGACGCTCGGGTTCGTCATGATGGCGGCGCTTTACGCTGTAGTCGCGAGCCTAGCGATAACCAAAGGAACCAGCATCACCGGGTTCCTTATACCAACAACCGCGGCCTTCGCCCTCTACGCCCTCACGTTCTTCTTCATAAACTTCGGCCCCAACACCACGACCTTCGTCGTCCCCGCGGAGGCTTTCCCAACGAACTTCAGGACGACAGGCCACGGGATATCCGCGGCCTCAGGGAAGCTGGGGGCGGCGATCTCCACTTACCTGTTCCCGTCCTTGCTGGCGACTATAGGGGTCAAGGAGATCCTCTACGTGCTGGCTGCGTTAAGCGTAGTGGGTGCGGTGGAGACGCTCATCCTCATACCTGAAACTAAGGGTAAGGCCCTCGAGGAGCTAGGGAAGGAGTTACAGGTTCAAGAGATGAGCTCTTGAGGTTTTTTCCGAACTCCCTTTCTTCCACTTGTTTCTTTCTCCTAATTCTACTTCCTTGGGGATAAATTAATGAAGGATCAGAGTTTTTTCGCCTGACATCACGGCTCAGCCAGGATGGGGTTCATCACGCGCGAACGCTCTCAATTGAGGACTATCAATTCAGGTAAAGAGCCCTAATATACCCAGGGCGAAAATCAGTCCCCCGAAAGCCCAGTAGGCCGCCTCGTTCAGGCCGCTCAACCTGAACCCTCCCATAACCCTCTCGTCCTTAGCTACCATCCCCAAAACCAGGAGGGGACCTATGACCACTAGGTCGAAGAGCGCCAACAGGTAAAGGACGGAGCTCATCAAATACTGTTGGGGCAACAGTATCGACGCGAGATAGGCGGGGACCGATTCGAGGAGGTAGACCCTGAAGGTCCACTCGTCCTTCAGCCCCAACGCCTCCACTATCCCCCACGAGCTTCCCAGAGAGATCACGACTAACGCCAGGAAGGAGGCGGACGCGAGACCCAGGGCGAAGAGGTAAGCGGCGTAAGGCCCCGCCACAACGCTCAACGCCTCAGCCAATTGATCGCCCGAGGCGAAAGGGTCCGTAAGGCTCGGGACCCCCGTGAAGGCGACCTCCACCAATATCATCAGGACCTCCGACGCGAATGCCCCGGCCAGCGTCTCGGCCCTCACTCCCCTTATAACCCTCTTTAGGTTCAACTCCCTCCCGACCCTCGCCCTCAGGTCGCCTATCTTGATTCCGGTAGCTGAGGCCTGAAAGAAGAGCATGAAGGGCATTATGACCGCCCCCACGGAGCTCGCGAGCAGGAAGAGGTAGTTCGGGTCGGTCGAGAAGTAAAGCATCGAAGAGCTGGCTCCTCCCCTCAGGATCGCCGTGGCTAGTAACGCGAGGAAGAAGAATCCCGAAATCGCGAGCAGTACCTTCTCCGCCCCGAGGTAGCCCCTCCTGGCCACTACAAGCAGGTGAACTGCGAAAGCCAGCGATATCCCTACTATCGGAGGGATCCCAACCGCCGAGAGGCCTATCCCTATGCTGATGTACTCCACCGCGTAGGTCAGGGTGTCCGTGACGAACATGGGCACCGCCACTAGGCCCGCTCGCTTCCTCCCGTAGACCTCCCTGACCAGCGTCCCTAGCCCCTTCCCGGTGACTGCCCCGACCCTCCCCGAGACCTCCTGGATCACGTAAAGCGGGAGGGTCAAAGCGAGGAAGATGAGGACGAAGCCGTAACCGAAGTTCGAGCCCACTTGGGCGGCACCGATTATGCTCGAGCCGTCCACGTCGGCCATCATGACGAGCCAGGCGGGCCCGAAGAGAGGGAGGTATTTAATTAACTTTTGATACATCGTAATTGGTTTACGACTCACCGTAATGGATAATACTATGACCGAAATATAAGCTTCAGCCCTAACGGATGCGGTTCGCCGTAATGGAATTTTTATAAAAATTGAGAATTCAGCTTTTTAGGGCATTCCTAAAGACGTTACCTAGTTCGGAATGACCGCGAAACGGAGGGTCCTAGTAGTCGGTGCCGGCATAGCGGGGGCCGTGACCGCGAACAACCTCGTCAAGTACGGCCTAGACGTCACCGTGGTGGAGCCGTCGGAGCATCACGTCTACCAGCCGGGCCTCGTCGACTACCTAGTGGGGGATGCGAGGACGGATGAGATAATCAGGCCTGTGGACAGCGTCTTGAACAAAGGGGTGAAATTGGTCAGGGATAAGGTCGTCAAGGTCGACCTGAAGGACAGGAAGGTGATGACTTCCGGCGGTAAGGAGCTGAGTTACGATTACCTCGTTCTAGCTCCGGGCGTGGTCAACAAGGGTTCCCCCTCCTGGCACACGTTGAACGAGATCGATCAGATAAGGAAGTCCCTGGACGCGACCAACCCGAAGAGAATCGTGATATCTTACAAGCTGCCCGTCAAGTGTCCGGCAGCTCCGTTCGAAATGGCGTCCCTGATTAAGCTGACTAGGCCAAAGGTCGAGGTTACCCTGCTGATCCCGGTCAAGGAGCCCCCTCCCCTCCAGAGGAAGATGTCTCAAACCCTGGTTGAGTCGATCTCGAGGCTCGGGGTTAATGTGGTGAGGGGGGCGGAGGTCCAGGAGGTTAACAGCGATAAAAAGGTCGTGAGGACCGACGAGGGGAGCTACGAGTACGACCTGCTGCTTTTCGACCACCCGATCTCGGCTCCTCCCGAGTTCGCTGAGGTGGCAGTCGATAAGGGATTCGTACCGGTCGACAGGGAGACCTTGAGGGTCAAAGGGTACCCCGAGGTCTTCGCGGTGGGCGACGTGAACAACATAACGAGTCCCCCGAAGAACGGGGCCGCGGCTCACTTCCAGGCCATGACGGCTGTCAGCCAGATCCTCGCGGAGACCCTGGGGAACGTGGAGGCGGAGAGGTACAAAGGGCAGGCTATGTGCGCGGTTTACGCCGGCGACAAGGGGGCGTTCGTGTTCATGAACTATGAGGGGAGCTACGTTTATCCGCCGAGCCCGCTGTGGAGGACGATGAAGAGGGCTTTCACGGACCTCTACTGGGCCACGCTCAGCGGAGGCGTCGACTCGGCGTTCAAGACCATCAGCAAGTACTTCTCCAAGAGGGTCGAGCCGGTCAAGCCAGGTCAACAGTGACCTATCTTCGTCACAGGCTCTCGTTTAAGTTTCGGCTCCCTCGATCCGATGGCCGGGCTTCAGCAGTCCTCATCCTGCCGCCGCACCTCGGTGAATTAACTTACTCGAAGTGTCCTCTAAAGGCGGGCGGCCGAACTCGCAGGAAATACGCCCTGCGATCCCTCAACGGTAAGTCCGCCCCGTCCCTCTCGAGTCCCTGAACCGTTCCGGCCTGCTTCCTTAATTAGCGGACCCGACCGAACGTGAACGACCTCTTTATCCTCATAGATCAAGGGAAGCCGTCTCTTCCTTTGCCGATCGAAAGACTCACCATGGTTGTGATACTGTCAATCACTATTCCCGCCATTGTTAAGTTTAAACTAGGCCTTCGCCTGATTTCGTAACGGTGAGCTCTTCAATAAGAAAAGGCGTTAGAAGTCCGGCGAAATCCTTATTTTATCCTAACGTTTTCAAACCTCGACCTAGTTCATCACTGATCTCAACTCTGCACTGTGAAAGGGAGTGCGTATCGTGGTTTAACGCAGCGTTGTGGCGATCTTTCCAGGGAATCGATGTGTAAAGAGGGAGAATATTAGGATATTACGCGCCCTGCCTATCCCCTCTGAGGTGACCCTCCCGAAATATAGCCCCGAAATCGAGAACTTTATGCTCGAAAATTTTAAAAACTTCATATTAATCTAAATCTTTAACTAAATAAAATATTCGATATAAAGTAATTTGTAATTGTAAGAATTTTTGCATATATTTTTGGAACAATTTTCAGCGGTTTTCTTCCTATTGAGTTCCATCCGTAAGAAAGTAATTTATCCCTTCTATTTCCTAGGTTAAACTCGTGACAGCATACTTTTCCTTCGACCATTGATTTCATGAATCGAGATCATCAATACTCTGATATCGACGGCCGAACAAGCGAAATTCACAAGCGTTATAGCTTAGGCGATTGAACTTAGCCTTCGTCGCTGCTGATGGAACTAAAGTAAGTGACTACGTTTCATCTAGGAGCTTCACGGCACGAGCACCCTAATTTTTCCAGCTCTAATATCGCGTTGGAGACGCCGAGGGCCTCAGTCCTTCTCAGACAGCTCTCACCTCTCTTCAGTTGCACACGTCTATGCCTTCGTAATGAGTTCACGCGTGAAGGTGGCTTACACCGGTCTAAGACCGTTCATCGCTTGATTGATTCGCTGCTCGACCACTGCTCACCTAAACTGCGAGGGTCCTGCGGTTAAGCAACGTGATCGAGGTTGTTAAGAGGCGTGGTCTCGAAGCTTAGTTACTCCTTTCGGAACCCTGGGGTTTTGAGATCTGGGGATATAGCCCCCGGGAACGGTTTCTCCCCTTGACCCGGTAGGGGGCGTGTTACTAGGGCCGCCCTCGTTTTCCGCCTGACCTCCGTTTCCACTGGAGATAAGGTCTGTCCCAGTCCCCTCAAGAGGCTGACGAGATAACCCCGAGTTATCTCGACACTTTGAGGCAACCGTTGGTTAACCCCGATTTCTGAAGGGGGGTTCAGGGGGATCCCTCAGGTCACACGCGCGCCCCGTGGGCTGACCGTTTCCTCTGGAGGCCTGAAAACGTTGAGAAATCGGGCTGAATTATGGCGTTTCGCTCAACCCTTCAAGCGTTATTGTATTTTATGAGAAAAACGGGCTAATTATGGAGTTTTTCGCGTAACACTGCCTCGGGAATCCCTCGGGTATTAGAGGGCTCAGAGTCTAGAGTTAGTAATTCTATACAACGTAAGATTAATATATATTCGTTTAATTTCTCTTTGTTGAGTCAGTTTAAATCTGCTCCCCTCGCCGAACTTCGCTTGAGCGGGGGTCTCGGTCAGTTTCTCCTGAAAACTTCAAATTAATCTGAAACTAAAAAGTTTATCTCTTGAAATAGTTTTACTTATGGTATATATCATTGGGGGGCTATCCCTTTCCCCCCGAAGTCTCAGGGGGAACCCCAGGGCCCGTCTTACCCTAAACTCCGAGGATAAACTGAGTCGCTGAGGGCTTGTGTTGCTCGTCTTCAGCGAAATCAACGTGACCCGTGAGCTTTGATTATAACTCTAGTCTCACTTAAAGATTACGAATTGGCCTTAGAGGTCTCGGCGACGTTTGTCCAAGCGTTTTGCAGTTCGATACGTTTGATATTCCTAGTGTATTTAATACAAATGTTCCAAGTTGCCGATCTTTCAATAATTTGAAATTTTAAAAGTAAACGGAGTTTTCCAATATGATTAAAACGGATATTTACCAAAATTTTAATATAATTCATTAAAATCACGCTTTCGAGACTTAACCTGTGATCCTTGACTGAAAGATTTTACCTTTCATGCTCACAGGAACCGGGAGGATGTGCCTGGTCATAGCCGGTGAGGCGAAGAGGTCGAGGGTCTCGGAGGACGTCATCCTTCTGGAGAGGGAGGACTTCGACAGGCTGAAGGACGGCAACTACCTCAAGGTGCTCATGGCCAGGGATAAGCCCGAGGAGATAAGCAGGAGCTACCACTACTACATAATGAACAGGCTGAAGTCCCTGGGGCTGTTCTTCGAGGGCAGCTACTCGTTCTACGCCGTGGTCCCCTTCGTGAGGAAGGAGGCCGGGATGGCGTTGGAGAGGGCGTTCCTGGTGATAACCAAGACCAAGAAGCTCCTGCTCTACGACGAGGAGGCCCCGGGCGAGTGCAGTTGCGATGAGAGGTGCGTAGACGCCCTCAACGACCTCCTCGACGACCTCAACCTGAGGGTGAAGAGGGAGACGCCCAGGGAAGTCCTTCAGGCCGTGGCTCAGGAGATCGTCCAGAGGATAAGCGAGAACGGGGCCTTCATGAGGCTCCCGGGTGAAGTCCTTTGGACCCACCGTTCCTGAGGGTCTACGTTATCTTAATAGCCCAGTTCTTCGCTACCTTCCTCTCCCTCTACCTGTTTCAGGACGCGGAGAGGCCGCTCGGCGATCCCCTAAGGGTGGGGCTGAACCTGCTCGACCTGGCCTTGGCTTTGTCGGTCTTCGTAGCCTCCAGGGGGGTGGACGTGAGCACGCTGAGGAGGGTGGGGGAGATAGACCTGGTTCTAACCTCTGTTATAAGTCTCATGAACCTGGCGCTTTACGACAACCCTTCTGCCCAGGGGATAGCGAACTCGTTGGAGCTTCTGGCCGTGATAACCCTGGCCTTCGCGATCGGGTTCCTTCACGCCCTGAGCAAGGTGTTCACTTGAGGCCGTTAAACTCCTGACCTTACTCTACCGCTAACACTCGTTAAGTTAGTGGGGGGCAGAGTGCGCCCCTGGGGGGAGGCGTCAAAGTCTCCCCATACCGTTGGGGCATCTCCCCCCTCAGGGCGCCAAGGCATCGCTGGAGGCAAGGGATTTCAGGGACTCCCTGCACCCCTTATGTGAGCGGTGCCAGCGTGCGATAATCATCTTATCGAGAAACGTTTATGCGACTAAGGGCGTAAGAGGACGGTACTACCGCGGGTCGGGATCCCCCGGGTCTTAAGGGACCTCGTAGAGCGGCTTCCTGCCCTCCAGGGCCAGTATTAGGTTCCTGACGGCGACTTCTGCCATCTTCTCGCGGGTCTCCCTGGTGGCGCTCCCTATGTGCGGGGTCAGGACGACGTTGGGCAGTTGGGCCAACGGGTGGTCTTTACCGATCGGCTCCCTCTCGAAGACGTCGAGGGCGGCCCCCGCTATTAGCCCCTCCTTGAGGGCCCTGACCAGGTCGTCCTCCTTGACCACCGCTCCCCTCGAGGCGTTTATGAGGAAGGCGGTCCTCTTCATCTTGCTGAGCTTCTCGTAGTCCATCAGGTGATAGGTCTCGGGGTTGAGGTCAACGGTCAGCACGACGAAGTCCGACTCCCTCAGCAGAGTGTCCAGGTCAACGTACTCGTAGTCTACCTCCTCGTGCTTCCTCCTGCTGTAGTATATCACCCTCATGTCGAAGGCCTTCGCCCTCCTGGCGACGGACCTCCCTATCCTGCCCATCCCTACTATGCCCAAAGTGCTGCCGTGAACCTCCTTACCCAACATGAACTCGGGGCTCCAGGGCTTGTTCCAGTTGCCCTCCCTGATCAGCCTGTCGCCCTCGACTATCCTCCTAGCGACGGCCAGGATGAGGCCGAAGATCAGGTCGGCCGTCGCCTCGGTGAGGACCTCCGGCGTGTGAGTCACCGTTATCCCCTTGCTCTTCGCGTAAGCCACGTCGATGTGGTCGTAGCCGACGCTGTAGGTGCTGATGACCTTCAGCCTCTTCGCTCTATCGATCAGCTCCCTGTCGACCCTATCGACCAGGGTAACCAGGATCCCGTCGGCGTCCACCACCCTCTCCAGTATCCAATCCCTGGGGGCGGGGTTCTCGCCCTCCCAGAGGTCGACCTCGGCGACCTTCCTTAACTCCTCCACCCACCCTCCGGGGAGCCTCCTGGTGACCACGACCTTGTGGGGCACAAGAGCGGTTGGGGCGTCGGAATCAAAACTCTATCCCTTCGTTAAGGTGAGTTCTCAGCTCTGGTACCGATGAAGTGAGGGGAATCGGAGGTGGACCGGCCGGGATTTGAACCCGGGACCTCTCGGGTGCGAACCGAGCACTCTTCCAGGCTGAGCTACCGGCCCGTTCTTGGTTAGGACAGCCGAGTAATTAGCGTTTTCCTCCCCCGCTCAAGATGTCCTCGACTTTTACCCCCTCCAACTCGAGGAGCTTCCTCTTCAGCTCCACGCCCCGCCTGTAGCCTCCCAGGCCGTTCTCGGCGACCACCCTGTGGCAGGGTATCAGTATCAGGACGTTGTTCTTGCTCAAGGCCATCCCTACCGCCCTCGGGCTGGTCCCGAGGCTTCGGGCCACTTCCTTATAAGTCCTCACGTGGCCCCAGGGGATCTTCCTCACCTCCTTGAACACGCTGGCCCTGAACCTGTTAGGGCCGTAATCTATCGGGAAGTCGAACTCCGCTGGCTCCCCGCTGAAGTAGCGGTCCAGCTCGCGGAAGAGGTCGGAAAAGAAGGAGTTATCGAGCAGGCCTCGCTCGTAACACTCGCAGAAGTCCAGCATGGATATGCCGTTCTCGCCGTAGGCCACCGTAATGGGGCCGAAGGGCGAACTGTAGAGGCCGTAGACTACCTCCATGGTTCACTTTCCCGAGAGGGCCTTGATCGCCGTTTGCTCCAGGGCCCTCGAGGCTATCTCCTCGGCGAGCGCCCTCACGAAGTCCTCAAGCTTCACTCCCCTGACCTCGACGTTGTTCCTACCCCTGACGGTTACGGTGCCGCTCTCCTTCTCCTTCCTTCCGACAATCACCAAATACGGAATGCTCTCGGCGTAGGCGTCCCTTATCTTCTTCCCCAGGGTCCCCTCGCTCGCGTCCAAGTCGGCCCTCACCTTGGCTGACCTCAATCTGTCCAGCACGGAGTTGGCGTAGTCGAGGACCTCCTCGCTTATGGGCAATACCCTGACCTGAACTGGGGAGAGCCAGGTGGGTAGCTTGCCCCTGAAGTGCTCCAGCAGGATGGCCATGAACCTCTCTATTGAGCCGTAAATCGCCCTGTGTACCATCACCGGCCTCCTCCTCTGGCCGTCCCTGTCGACGTACTCCAGGTCGAACCTCTCGGGGAGGTTGAAGTCGACCTGAATCGTTGAGAGCTGCCACCACCTGTTGAGGGAGTCCCTGATGTCGAAGTCTATCTTGGGCCCGTAGAACGCTCCCTCCTTCTCCTTAACCCTGTACTTCAATCCGAGCTCGCTCAAGGCGCTGATCAGAGCGTTAGTAGCCTTCTCCCATTGCTCGTCCGTCCCTATGCTCTCGTCGGGCCTCGTGCTCAGGTTGATGGCTATGTCGTCCTCCTTGAAGCCGAAGGTCCTCAGCACCTCGATGGTCTTGCTTATCTGCATCTTCACTTCGTCCTTCAGCTGGTCCTCGGTGCAGAATATGTGACCGTCGTCCTGGACGAACCCCCTAACCCTGAGCAGGCCGTAGAGCTCCCCCTTCTTCTCCCACCTGTAGACGTGGCCGAACTCGGCGAACCTCAAGGGTAAGTCCCTGTAACTCCTCATCCTGGACTTGTAGATCAGGATGTGAGCCGGGCAGTTCATGGGCTTTATCCCGAGCTCGTCGCCCTCGTGTTCGAACATCAGCATCTTGTCCCTGTACATGTTGTAGTGGCCGCTGATCTTCCAAAGGACCGTCCTGTAGACGTGCGTGGTGTAGACCTCCTGGAAGCCCATGGAGGCCTCTACTTCCTCTATGTACTTGATGAGCTCCTTCCTGATTATCTGTCCCTTGGGGTGGAAGAGGGCTAATCCCGGTCCTGCCTCCTCGTGGAAGGAGAAGAGGTCGAGCCTCTCGCCTATCAGCCTGTGATCTATCTCCTGGGCCTCCTCGAGCCACTTGAGGTAGTCCTTTAACTCCTCCTCCCTCTCGAACCCGACGCCCCTCACCCTGACGTACTGAAGCCCGGGCTCCGGGTGGTGGACCGAGACGTTCAGTATCTCGAAGTGCTTCGGCTCAGCCCTTATCGACGGCTGGTAGGCCAAGTTGAAGGAGCCCAGGGGAGTGTCGACCCTGCCTTTGGCTATATTATACTCGTAAGGGGGGTCGAACTTCGCTAGCCTCTTGGCCTCGTCCAGAGAGAGGACGTTCCGGGAAACTATGTCGACGTAGAAGTCCCTCTCCCCGACCCCCACTTCTGCGACCTTCATTCCGGCCTTGAGGGCGTTAATCGCGTATTGTATCCCCGCAATCGCTAATACGTCCTTGTTTACGTCCATATGACGTAAAGAGCTTCAATTGAGATAAAACGTTTGATGCGGAGGATCCTCATAATCGCGAGCGGCGGGGGGCACAGCGGCTTCGCCAGGGCGATAGCCCAGTACCTGCCCTTCAAGGCGGACTTCGTCGTGCCCACAGGGGATACCTTCACTCTCGAGATGGTGAAGCCCTACGCGGAGAGGGTATACTACGTCGTGAAAGGGAGGGAGCCCGGGGAGCCGTTAATGAAGCTCTTCTTCGCCATCCCTGAGGCGGTTGAGGAGTCCTTTAAGATCCCGAGGTACGACGTGGTCGTCGCCACGGGCTCAAACCATTCCGTCTTCCCGAGCGCGGTTCAGAGGATAAAGGGGGCCGAGGTCTACGTCGTTGAGAGCCAGGACAGGTTCACCAGGCCCGGCAAGGCGGTCAAGTTGATCTCGACGTTCTCCGAGCACGTGTTCCTCCACTGGGAGGAGCAGAGGAGGCTTTACGGAAGGAAGGGGTTAGTTGTGGGGCCGATAGTGGAGAAACCCAAGTACCAGGCAAGGGATGAGGGCTACCTGCTGGTGACGACCGGTTCCATGGGCTTCATGAGGCTCTATAAGGCACTGGCCGCCTTAGGGCTGGACGACGTCGTGGTTCAGACGGGGAGGGTGGACCCGTCGGAGGTTCAGAAGCTCAACCCGAAGTGGAGGGTGTTCCAGTTCGACCCTGACATAGAGAGGTGGATAAGCGGGGCCTCAGCGGTGATAACGCATCAGGGAAAGACCGCCATGGAGAGCGTCGTGATGTACGGGAAGCCTACGATTATCGTGTACAACAGGGACTGGAGGTCAGCCACCACCATTGAGGACGCGAGGACTTACGCCGAAGTCCTAGGCGCCGAGTTCCTCGACGATCCGCTTACGTGGGGCTCGACGCTCGAGTTAAAGAGGGCTTTGGACGAGATGAGAAGGCCGAAAAGGTTTGAAATCGGGACGCCGAAACTCGTCGATGAGATCCTCAAGTGATGAGCCGAGTGCTCTCGGATCGGTGAAGAGGTCACTGTACTCTGACCTCTTGCGCGCGTTCCTGAAGGAGAGGGAGACCCTGAGGAAGGCGGGTTGGGTAGTTTCCGACCCGGAAAGCCCTGCCTGGTGGGACGACTTAAAGAGCCCTCACGAGATAGCGATAGCCGCGGTTCTGGTCCAGCTGAACTCTTGGGAGAAGGTCAAGGAGGCCGTTGTCTATCTGAGGGAGAGGGGCTTGGCCGACCTGAGGGCTTTGAGCGGGTTGAGCGTCGAACGAATAGATTCCCTGATTTCTGGGATCAACTTCCACAGGAGTAAGGCGGAGAGGCTGAAACGGCTGGCCGAGCTTTACCTGGAGAAGGGGGATGAGCTCTTCAAGCAGTACGAGACGCTCAGGTCAATCAAGGGGATAGGGGAGGAGACCGCTAGGGCGATAATGCTCTTCGCTGGCAACGTCATGACCGTCCCGCCCTCCGATTACCTCTCCAGGGTCCTCTCGAGGGTCCTGGGAGTTAGGCTCACGAAGGAGGAGGCTTCGAAGGACGTCCTACGAGCGTTAGGTAGCCTCTTCGAGCTGAAGCTGTTCTACGCGGGGATAACGACGGTGGGGAAGCTGTTCTGCAAGCCCAGGCCGAGGTGTGAAAAGTGTATAATCAGGGCGTACTGCAAATACGCCGATGAAGCTCCTGGGTCGGGGATTTCTTTAACACTCCTATAAGCCTTAATCCCTTCAACGCCTTCAGCCTTATTGTTTACTGGATAGAGTTCTCCGTTAAACGTTAAAAGTAAATTTCTGAAAACTACGTTTCCCACTTTCTTTTTATGCCTTGAAGCGCCTATTACTGCTATACTACATAGGTTTAAACAATGCATCTAATGTCATAAGTCGTTTTTTAGAGAACTAATATAAAACACTTACTGTTTAAAAATTAGTTTACCTCTTCAACCTTTAAAAACCTCGTTGTCCCTTCAGCATCTGAACCAACTCCGCCCACGATGGTAATATTTCCTTTAATCCCTAACCTTCTGGAGTAACACTTAGCTTCGTTAATTACCTCATCGATATTCTTTAATTCCCTAATCACGATAGGTATAACTCCGTAACACATTCTTATTCTCTTTTCAGTTTCTCTAGAAGGTGTAAGTGCGTATATTGGAATATTCGGTCTCAGTCTAGAGATCCTCAAAGCTGTAGATCCGGTTCTCGTATAAGTAAATATTGCCTTACAAGAAGCAAGATAACTAGCTATAATTGCAGAATAAGCTATAGCCTCATCCACGTTCTTATAAAGTCTCGTTTTTCTCGGCTTAAAGTTCTTTTCCACGTTTGTTATCAAAGCGTGAAGTGTTTTTACAGCTTCTAGAGGGTATTGTCCCATGGCGGTCTCATCACTTAGCATTATCGCATCTACTCCTTGCGATACCGAGTTAGCTACATCAATTACTTCAGCTCTGGTCGGGATCGGTGAGCTAACCATTGACTCTAAAACTTGAGTAGCTAAAATTACCGGTTTCCCATAAAGCCTTGAAAGCCTTATAATCCTCCTTTGTGTTTGTGGTAAGTTCGCTAACCCAATTTCAACCCCTAAATCCCCTCTAGCCACCATAACTCCATCAGATTCCTTAATTATTTCTTTCAAGTTCTCAAGAGCACCCTTCTTTTCTATCTTTGAAATAACCCAAGCTTTGTCCCCCACAATTGACTTTACTTTTTTTACATCGTCAGCGTTTATTACGAATGACAAACCTATGAACGTAGCCCCTAACTTTAGGGCCTCACGAAGTAGTTGCAAATCCCTCTCCGTTATTCCTATGGGTATATTTGCATCCGGTATGTTAATTCCCTTTCTTGAGGTTACTATTCCCCCTTCTTCGACAACACCTTTAGCTTTATTTTCATCAACCTCAACAATTTTAACCCTTACTCTTCCGTCGGAAATAAGGACTTCAATGCCCGGTTTTATTAGCTTAAAGAAGAGGGGGTCATCAACTGGTAATCCCTTATCACCGAACTCTACAATTTCACCATTCTTAAGTTCCATTTTACCTTCTTTTAAAATCCCCAATCTTAACTTAGGCCCGGGTAGATCGACTAATATCGGCACTCTATCGTTTACTAATGAAAAATACTTTTCGTGTTGCTCCTCGTCACCGTGTGCGAAATTAAGCCTAATTACGTCAACATATTTTATTAATTCGTCTACTATTTTTTCACTTGCCGGGCCTAGTGTCGCAATTATTTTAGTTTTTCTAATCATTATATACACCTTGTAGTACTTTGCTTAAACTCTTTTATCCCGAACTGTCTATTTATTCTGTTTATTTCGAGGATTCCGGCATTTCTAACCATATAATATTGCATTTAAGAACTCATTTGACGTCAATCCTTCCGAATATACTACTTTCGTTATCTGTATTGCATCTGGAATATCAGAACGGAGGTAATATAGCGATATCTAAACCCATTTTGTGTTCTGGTGCTATTCCTGTTCCCATTACTCTAAGGTGAAATCTTGAACTATCTTGAGGTCTTATTATTTCAAGTATTGGAAAATTTTGAGGTGATGTTGCTAATATGTGGAATTTCTCTTGAGCTTGAGGTGGCTCACTTATTTTCAATCCCAAATTTAATAAAACCTCCTCTATTTCTTTGTCATCCATAAAAGAATAATCAATTCGTTGGATAGAGGCTTTCGGCTATAATAATTCAGACTTAATTTCACTGATGGAGGAGCTAAAGAGGGCTAGAATAGAAAAGATATTACTTAAAGCCTAGGTGTGAAAAGTGTATAATCAGGGCTTACTGAAAATACGCCGATGAAGCTCTACGAGTGGGAGGCGAAGCAACTGCTGGCGTCGCTGGGGGTCAGAGTTCCTAAGGGCCAACTGGTCAAGGACAAGTTCGAGGGGAAGGGGAGGTACGTCGTTAAGGCGCAGGTGCTCGAAGGGGGTAGAGGGAAGAGGGGGCTCGTGAGGGTGACCGACGACCCCCAGTCGGCGATAGACGAGATGAGGAAGTTAGGCATAGACGCGTTCCTCGTCGAGGAGTACGTCCCGCACGACAGGGAGGCCTACATCTCTGCCCTCTTGGATAGGGAGACAGGCGAGCCCATGATAGCCGTCTCTCCCGTCGGGGGAGTGGACGTAGAGTCTATAGCACAGGTCAGGACTTTCGTTATTCCCATGGAAAGGGGAGTGAGGGGCTACGACTTGATCAAGATCGAGAGGCACATCGGCATAAAGGGGGTTGGGGAAGTTGTAAACGCCCTGTATAAGCTGGTGACCGAATACGACGCCGAGCTCGCCGAGATAAACCCGCTGGCGGTGACCCCGGAGGGTCCAATAGCCCTGGACGCAAAGGTCATAATAGACGACAACGCACTCTTCAGGCACCAAGACCTTTTGAGCAAATTCAACAGGGCGTATAAGCCCGAGAGCTACGTGGACCTGGGAGGGGACATAGGGATAATCAGTAACGGGGCCGGCCTGACCATGGCGACAATGGACATGGTGAAGCTCATGGGAGGGGAACCAGCGGACTTTTTCGACATCGGAGGAGGGGCGGATAGGGCCAGGGTCAAGGAGGCCCTCCTGAGAGTGGCCAGCAACCCCAGGGTTAAGAAGATCGTGATCAATATCTTCGGAGGGATAACGAGGTGCGATGAGGTGGCCAGAGGGATAGTCGAGGCGATCGACGTAATCAAGAAGCCCGTCTTCGTGAGGCTCTCCGGGGTCAACGAGGAGGAGGGTAGGAAGATACTGGCGGAAAAGGGGATCAAGGCTTATTCCAGGGCCATAGACGCCATAGGTGATGCGTTACGCTCGTGAACAGGAACACGAGGGTCATAGTTCAGGGAATAACAGGGAGGGAAGGGAGCTTCCACACTAAGCTAATGCTCGATTACGGGACGAGGATAGTCGCTGGGGTCACGCCGGGTAAGGGAGGAACTTACGTCCACGGGGTTCCGGTGTACGACACGGTTGAGGACGCATTGAGGGAACACGAGGCTGAGGCCAGCATCGTTTTCGTTCCCGCCCAGAGGGCTCCCGATGCGGTTTACGAAGCCGTGGACGCCGGGATAAAGCTGGTAGTTGTCATAACGGAGCACATCCCAATCGTGGACTCCGCAAGGATGATAAAGTACGCTAAGGCGAGAGGGGTAAGGGTAGTGGGTCCCAACTCGCCCGGGATCATAGTGCCTGAGGAAACCCTCATAGGCATAATGCCCGTGAGGAGCTTCAGGAAGGGGAGGGTGGGGATAGCCTCGAGGTCGGGGACGCTGACCTATGAGGTAGCCGAGGCCGTGAAGGAGCTCGGGCACTCCACGGTGATAGGAGTCGGAGGAGATCCGATAGTGGGAACCCCGTTGGACGAGGCCGCGCTCATGTTCGAGAACGATCCCGAGACCGAGGCCATCGTGATCATCGGCGAGATAGGCGGTACCTCAGAGGAGAGAATAGCGGAGTACGTGCTGTCCGGGAAGATAAAGAAGCCGGTGGTGGCCTACATAGCCGGGAGGACCGCGCCGAAGGAGAGAAGGATGGGCCACGCGGGGGCGGTGGTTTACATGGGGCAGGGGACCTTCGAGAGTAAAATGAACTCGTTCAGGAGAGCTAACGTCCCCGTCGCAGAAACGCCCTACCAAGTAGCAGAGCTGTTACGACAACTACTATGACGGCTGCGGCGATTCCCAGGTACACAGCGTAGTTCTGGCCAGTCGGAAGCGGGCTGGACTGGGCGACGCTGGTGAGGCTAACGATAGCGTTCGGGTTGCCGAAAATCAGCGTGGCGTTCCCCCCGTAGGGGAAGAACATGTAGACGTCGTTGCCTAGGATGGTCACGAGGAACGGGTTGCTCGTGTTCGCGTACCCCACTTCGTAGGGTGAGAGGCTAACGAAGTACTTGGATCCGTTGTACAGTAGAACGGCTAATCCCCCGATGCCGGAGACCGCGTACCTCGGGAAAACTATCGTTAGGAAGCCCTTTCCGACGAAGGAAACGCCGTTCAGTTCTACCGTCTTATTGATGATCGGTGAGTAAACGGAATAGTGGGCCACCGTATAGTTAACGAGTTCAGGCGTCAAGACCTCGATGCTGAGGCTGTTCGTGACGTTACTGAAGTCGTAAAACTCGTAGCCGCCTCTGTAAAACGAGAAAGGACTCTTGATCAAGGTGAAGTTGAACGTGGTGTTTAACTGCCCCTTGAATCCGGACCATCTCCCCGCCAAGGGCACGCCATATTGTGCGGATATGATGATGTAGTTGTTTCCGGAGTAGAGGGTGATGGAGGGGATCGACGAGTTGTAGTAGCCGTTCGACGTTTTAGTGACCACGAAGTACGGGAAGAAATCGGTGGTGAGCGTGTACCAATCGGCGGGTTTGCTAGAAGTGAGGTTATAGCTCAGGTGCCTCACGCTTGAGCCGTTTATGAAAGTGTAATTCACGACGCCTGTAGCGTTGAAGCCCTCACCTACCCAAGTCAGGTTCCAATAGATGTTGCCCTCGAAGGTTTGAAAGCCGTTGGTTTCCGTGAAGCCGTAAACGTAAGCCAACTGAGAGCCCACTAGAAGGAACAGGAAGAGGCTGACTAAGTTCATCCGAAATGCCCACGGCCGTGTCTTAATTAAGCTTAATCGGGAACACAGGTCCCAGGAGGATTCGCTTGAGACGTTCCATCATTGCTTACGACTAGATAGCGGGCTACTTGTGATGTTTTGAGAACTAGAACTACAGAGATAACGAAAAGGAAACGAGTCTGTAGTGGGGCCGGGGGGATTTGAACCCCCGATCACCAGGGCCCGAGCCTGGCATCCTAGTCCAGGCTAGACGACGGCCCCCTGAATTAGCTCGTCAGGAACCCTTATTAATGGTTTTCCCGGACGAAGAGTACCCTCGTGTAATTTCGAATTGTTATCGCAAAGTTTATAGATCTAATAGAAGCGGATTGGTTGATGTCTACTGCTTCCTCGCTGAAGGCAGTTATACTCGCCGGGGGTTACGGCAAGAGGTTGAGGCCCCTCACCGATGAGAGACCCAAGCCCATGATAGAGGTTGGGGGCAGGCCTATTGTGGAGTGGCAAATCCTTTGGCTTAGGAGGTTCGGCATCAAGTCGTTCGTTTTCCTGACTGGATACAAGAGAGAGGTTTTGATCGACTGGGTGTCGAGAAACGCCGAGAGGCTAGGGATCTCTTATATGTTCTTGACCGAGAACGAGCCTTTGGGCACAGGAGGAGCCGTGAAGAGAATAAGGGACTTCATAAACGAGGACTTCCTGGTGCTTAACGGTGATATAATTACGGACCTCAACATAGAGAAGCTGAGGGTTAAAGACGGCGAGGTCGCCGCCCTAGCTCTAGTACCCCTGAGGAGCCCCTACGGGATTGTATACGTAGAGGACGGGAAGGTCAAGGCGTTTATAGAGAAGCCCGTGCTTAAGGAGTACTGGATCAACGCGGGAGTTTACAGGTTCACCCCGAAGATATTCGAGTACTTGCCGGACAAGGGCGACATCGAGAGGACAACCTTCCCCACCTTAGCTCAGAGGGGCCTACTGGGAGGGGTACAGTTCGCTGAGGCCTATTGGCGGTCGATAGACACCATGAAGGACTTGGAGGAGGCGAGCAACGAGGTCTTGGAGGTGTTCAAGGACTCTCCATCTCTATGAGAACGTCAATGTCGTCTTCAATCCCGTACCACTTGGCCAAGGCCTCATCTAACCCCAGGGCCATGGCGTCCCTCGCGAACTTCTCCGCCACCTTGAGCAGGATTTCCCTACAGTCGTCAGGCACGTGTTCAGCCAAGGCTTTCACGACTTTCAGGGAGATCGTCAGCTCGTTCACGTTAATCTAATTCGGCTTATTTAACGCACACACCACGATGAAACATTACCGGGATAAGTAACGGCTTATCGTAATAAGTCTCAGAAGGAAAGCTAGACAATTATAAATCTCCGAAGGAGACTATGTAACTGGGCCGGTAGCTCAGCCTGGAAGAGTGCTCGGTTTGCACCCGAGAGGTCCCGGGTTCAAATCCCGGCCGGTCCATCAGATGATGCTCGATGGGCGGCCTGAAAGGTGAGGAGGATTTCTCGTGCCTGACCCGACTTAGACCGTTGGACTTCACCGCGCTTTCCGTACCGACATGCGAGGCCGAAGGCTTTAATTGCTGTGAAGCCATGATATTGCCCGGGCCCGTAGCTTAGCTTGGTGGAGCGCCCGGCTGATAGCCCGCCGGGCGGAAACCGGGAGGTCGGGGGTTCAAATCCCCCCGGGCCCATTGATTAACCTTTTAACTAACCCGAACGGCTATTGCCTAATGTCCTCCACGGCGAGGCCAGTTAGGCTGAAGATCGACCTCAAGAGGCCCCTCGACGCCCTAGTCGTAGGCGCCCTCGCGTTAGTTTCGATCCTCATCAGAACCGTCAGCCTGCTCAACTACCCCCAGTGGCCCATAACGATGAACGAGTTCGACCCCTGGTACCTCTTTTATAACGCCCTGCTGATCGCCCAAGCTCATGGCAATTGGTACGCGGTCCCCCCTGACGTTTTAGCGTGGTTCCCTTGGGGCTACGCAATCGAGCTGTCAAACACGATAGGCCTACCGTTCCTGGTCGCCCTATTCAGTCTCCCGTTCTATTCGACGTATGGACCCGACGCGGTTTACACTGTGGCGGTCTTCTCCGACGTGTTGCTCGCGGCTGTGGGGGTCCTCGCGGCGTTCGTGGCCGTGGAGTCCATAACCAATTCCAGGCTCGGGGGATATCTGGCGGCGGCGTTCGTGGCGGTCTCGCCAGCCTTAACCTACAAGAACCTTCTTGGGGGACTCCCTAAGACCTCCTGGGGGGCCGTCTTCATCCTAATCTCCACGTACTTCCTAATACAGGCCCTTAGGCGGGATAACTGGATACTGAGCCTAGTCTCAGGCGTCTTCCTCTTCCTTGTGGAGGTTACCTGGGGCGGGTACACTTACGTCGACCTCAGCCTGTTCGTCGCGGCCTTCCTTCTCGTTTTAATGAATAGAAACGACGACCTCACCGCGAAGCACGTTTCAATAATGGCCGTGACCACCGCTTTCCTTACCTCCTTAGCGCCGAACAACATAGGTTTCATGTCGGGCCTCGCGCACGGCCTGGCACTCGTAGTGATCTCTCTCTTCCTATACCTCGACCTTTACCTGAAGAGGATAATCCCATCAGAAATCACTGAAAGTAGGGCGCTGATAATAACAGCGATTCTCGTGTTGATAGTAGCGGCGGGCTTGGCTGTGGCCCCGTTGCTGGGGGTCTCCCCGATACCAACCAGGTACTATGCGATAATCAACCCGTTCTTCCAGTTCACCGTGCCTATATTCAGAACGGTCGCGGAGTACATTCCGCAGTCGGCGCAACAGATGGTCGCCACCTTCGGGCTACCCCTACTCCTATCCGTGGCGGGAATCTATTACGTCCTGCGGAGGAACGCGAACATAGCGTCGCTGTGGCTTGTGGTGTTGGGCGTCGCCAGCGTGTTCGGAACGTCGGAGCAACCTTACTTGTTCAATTACACCGCTTACATCGTCGCAGCCCTCGCAGGGGTAGCTATAGCGGAGATAGGGAAGGACTTGAAGAATAGCGGGAAGGGAAGGATTGCGGGCGTCGCGTTGGTTGCCCTAGTCGGCGTTTCAATGGTTGCTGACGCCTCTTTCACAATAGTGCTCAGCGACGTTCCCACCTCCATCACCAACGCGGGTCTCCCCTTCGCCGCAACCAATTACGCTTGGGTTGCAACTCTTGATTGGATTCACAACAACACGCCCCAAAACGCGTTCGTCCTCTCGTGGTGGGACTACGGCTACTGGATACAGGTGAACACCAACAGGTCGGTTATAGACGAGAATAACACGCTGAACGGGACACAAATAAGGCTTATGGCTGAGATGTTCCTCAACAACGAGACTTTCGCGGCCGACGTGTTGGAGAGGTACTTCCACCTGTACCCGTTGGGCAACCCCAACTACACGGCGCCCGTCTACATAGTCGCCTACGATACCGCCGTCTTATACTTCCCCAACTCCTCAATACTCGGTGCGGAGTGGTTCATCGGGATCCCCGTTAATTTCCCAGGAGAGTTCTACGGCTACACGACCAGCGACGCCGATATAGCGAAGGCCATGGGCGCTATGACCGTGATTGCCGGCTACAACCAGACCGATTACATAAACGTTACTCAGGTCAGGGAAACCGTGCAGCCGATCATAAACGTGCTGAACAGCTCGCTCGCCGCTCAGTTGCCTCCGAGCACAATATCCAACTATGAGGCTCTCCTCAACCAAATACAGTCCGCGTCGGTCACCGCTTGGACCCCGAGGGCTTACAACTCGTTGATAGTCAGCATGTTCGTTGAGGGACTACAGGCCACCGGCTTCCCCGTGGTCGCACCATTCACGGTGCCTTTACCGACTCAGAACGAGTTCGCTCTACAGGGCTATAAGCTACCCAACGTTTACCTCCAGTACTTCAAGCCAGTGCTAGTAGAGCTCTACCCGCTCGGTCAAGTCCCGGCAGTGGGAGGCACGGCCACAGTTTACGTAGTGGTAGTGGTGTACCAGTTCGTAGAGCCCTGGGTCGTCGTGACGCCTCAAGTGGTAACGTTGAACCCTCAAAAATAATCCTATCCTATCTCGTATCTAACAGTTCAGGGGCCTTCCCCTTTTCATCTCAATCCTGTATTTTACGTACTTATCTGCGGGAGAGAACCTGGGCGGGTGCGGCACCTTAGTGGGAGTTCCGCACTTAGGACAAACGTCCTGAAAGGTGTAGTTCCCACACTTAGGACACTTCCTCAGCTTCCACTTCACTTCTTCGCCACCATGAAGGAAACGTCGTAACTCTTGGCGAGACTCTCCATCTTCTTGAGAAGCCTCGACAGCTCGGCTCCTATCTCAGCCTTATCCGTGCCCGTGATCTCGACCATATACCTAGGGGCACCCACGCTGAATATCCTTAGCTCCCCCACTTCATCGTTGAAGCTCTCCTCAGCAGCGCCGAAGAACGACTTGATCTTCGCGACGCCGTCGGGAGAGTTGGACCTCACGACGACGATCTGTTGAACCTTATACCTCTTCTCCTCGATGTGTTTCCCTATTTCCTCGAGCAACGGCTTTATCCAAACGTCCGGTACTCCGGCCTCTCTCAGTACCTTGTCCCCTTCCTTGGCCGCCCTTTCCAGAACCGCGAAGGCGTCCGTGTTGTACTTGGACTCTAGCCTCCAGGCGACCTCATCCCAAGCCTGTTTCTCGGGGAGGTTCAGCTTCTTCGAAACTATCTCGAGTATCTTGTCCGTCCTTTGTAACCTCTTCCACTGGGCCATCTTTTTCTTCTTCTCGTCCTCCGTCACCTTCTTCAAAGAGACGTCTACTGTTCCCTTCTTGCGGTCTATCCTGATCACTTTCACCACTATCTTCCTGCCCTCGCTCAGTACGTCCCTCACGTTCCTAACCCACCTGCTGCTCACCTCTATCCAGGGGAGGTATGCCTCCAACCCGCCGTACTCGTCGAGAGTAACGTAAGCTCCCTGGTCGAAGACTTTCTTGACCGTCGCGATGAGGATCTCGCCGTCGTCCGGAAGCGGCTTTTTCGGGAAAATCATTTCTGTCCGTTATTCTCGGGGTCTTCAGAGCCTTAATTTTTACCTTTCCGAACGTGAAGGGGTCATTGGCCTCAAGGTCGAACGAGTTCACGATGAGCGACTCGGCGAAAAACGAGGGTTAATCTAACTCCTTGATTATCTCTCCAAGGATTTTGGCCTTACCTCCCCTCGGGACGACGAGCTGAGTCCCGCAGGACGTACACCTGACCGGGTAAGTGGCGTGTCCGAAGACGACCTGCTCGTTACCACACTGAGCGCATTTAACCCTCAAGAACTTACTCCTCGGCTGAGGGATCAGGACCTTAAGCTTGGCCTTCATTTAGCCACCTCCACCAACTCGAGCTTCTTCAGCCTTATTCCTTCTCTCACAAGCGTGTAACCGCACTTCTGACACTTCAGTACAAGCGTTTGCTTCTTGGTGGTCTTAGCGAACCTCTTCTGCTCGGGCTTCCTTTTGCTCCCGTAGCCCAGGTTCTTCCTCTCGTACCTTCTCTGCCCCTCAGCTAGAGTCCTCCTTTTACCGCCCTTATAGAGCGAGACCGAGTGTGGAGTGTGAGTTTTACACCTGGGGCAATAAGTGTTGATCACTTTAGGAACTTTCATTGGTCTTCACTCTCGTCAGGCCCACTAAGTCCAAGTAACCAGCGATTACCGCCTTTAAAACGTTATTCAGCTCTGAAACGACGAGGTCACCCGGCTTAACAGGGTAATTGTGAACCACGGTGGCCTGCGTAACCCTGAAGAGCGCCCTCGTCCCTGAACCCGCGTAATTCCCCGTAACGACGTCCTTGAAGACCTCCTGAACCCTTGAGATCACGTTATAAAGCTCGTGGTCAAAGCCTTTCACTTCCTTCCCGTCGAGATACTTGGCCAGCCTAGAGCTGAACAACGCCTCGGCCAAGCTCTCGTAAAGCTTCACCTCGGCCGCGTGTATGTCGTCACTGTAGGTAGCCCTCACCCTCCTGAGAGCGTTTATCAGTCCTTCTAATTCCCTGAGCTCTAATTGGGTCGGCTCCTTTCCAATTAGCTCGGCCTCAACCAGGCGCGGCAAAACCTCACTTGACATGAGCGGTCAGCCTCACCAAGCCCTTAAGGGCCAGATATATTCCGACTTCAGAGTTTATCGTAACCTTTAAGTCCTTCTTTAGGGTGACCCTCACGTTATACACGTTAAGCTCCCCCGTCACTAGGGGTTGTATAACCACTCTGGAGCCTTTGAAGGGTGACCTCGAGAGAAGGTTGTCCAGTTCGGAGGCGCTACTTATTCTAAAGACGGGTAGGCCCGACTTACCGTTTATCGAGCCCGGGATCCTCCTGAGCCTGTGAATGTCTATCGTCACCTGCTCGTCTAACTTCAGGGGCCTTACTCCTCTTGCTAGCCTGCCCGCCCATCCGAAGTCGCTGGGACTCCCTGGCTCCACCCTCGGGTCGGTCAGGTACTCGACTATCTTCTTCCTGTCCTCCCTATCAAGAAGAGCGCAGTCCCCGTAACAGTTCACGTTTACGTGAAAGCCCCTGTTGCCGGAGAAAACGATTTCCCCTTCCAGCCCGAAGTCGTCCTTTAATACGTCTTTCAACAGCGTGGCCTTCTCGTAGACCTGCTTCAGGCACTCCGCGGTCACTTCGGAGTAAGAGATTACGTTGGAGACACACTCATCGCCTAAGACCTCCTCCCCCGTGTCCGTACAGAACCTCCTGACGTTCAGCTCACAAAACTCATCCGCGTCCAAGTCGAACATGAGGTCTGACCCCATCCAGCCCTTGCTCTCCATGTCGGGAGCCGAGGGGGACTGATACTTCCCCGCCGAGAAGTAGACCTGTAATGGAACCTTCTCGATTAGGAAGCTCCTGAGCTCCTGCTCACTCGTAAAGGATAAGTGCCTGACGTAACTCTCGGAGCCGAAGGGTTGAATCGCGAACTCCCTGAGCTCCATGTCATCGGGTAACTCGAGTTTAGCCGTTTCGTAGTACCCCCTGAATAACCTTCTCAGGATCTCACTCCGCTCTGGGGGCGATGTAGAAGTCGTTGTAGCCACCCTGAGGCATCTCGTACCTGAGCTTGAGGGGTAGTTGTGTCCCGAACCTTATCTCCATCGACCCACTCGCTCTCTTCAGCCTAGTCGTGTTAGCCAGGTACTCCAGGCCGTAAACGCTCTCCGCGTCGCTACCCTCGGCTTCGAGGAGGCCCCCGTTCTCGGTGCTGAGCTCAATAGAGCTCTCCACCACGTCGGAGTAGGCCGTCAGGGTCAGCTTGCCGTCATTGGACTTGAACCTCACAGCGTCGGCTCCCAAGTCCTCGAAGCCGGATATTATCTCAGTGAAGGTCGGAGTTATCAACTTGGCCCTGAAGGGGAACTCGAGGTCCGTTTGGGGCAACTCAACGCTCTCCACTTGAAGCCTGGGTATGGCGAACCTCCTGTAGTACTCCCCCTCGATCTCGATCGTGAGCGTGCTATCCTCTCCTGATAAGGCCAACGAGTCGTTCTTCGTGACGCCGGAGAGCAGATCCGTCAAGTCCTCCAAGTTAACCCCTACTTTTTCCTCGCCATTAACGTCATACTCGTCAAAGTAGCTCTTAGGTAGGAACACGTTTATGAGAACGACCTTTGAAGCGTCGATGCCGCTTATCTTGAGCCCCTCCTCCGTGAAGTCGAGGGTGACTTCTGGAATGAACTCGTTCAAGGTTTTGAAGATGTCGACCATCGAAACCGCGTCTACTGTCTTTACTCTCACAATGTCCAATTTGTCTGGAAAATTTAATAACGCTACAGCCTCGGATTAGGCTCCTCAGTCAGGAAGTCCTCTCCGCCAGCCAAGACGTTCTGAACCTCCCCATAAAGGTCGTCCAGACCCTCGAACTTCGTGGCTGAGACCGGAACCGGGAAGGAACTCAGGTTCTCTATCAACGTCTTAGCTAGCTCGAAAGAGTACTCGTCGATCTTCCCCAGCTCGTCCAGTAGGCTCTCCCCCTCACTCCACCTCTTGATCCTCTCCAGTTCGGCAGGGCTCAACAGGTCGACCTTGGATAGGGCGTTCAGCACCGGAAAGTCCATCCTGAACCTGACGGCTGAGGAGAGTAAGAGGAGGGATACGAAGCTCCTCGCCTCCTTGCTCAGCACCCCGTCCAGAAGGAAGACACCCACCGCCTTGTTGTCGCCCTTTATCAGTGACGCCATGAGCCTCCCCGTCTCCCTGAAGGCGAAGAGCTCTATCTGCCCGGGCGTGTCGACGAGCACATAGTTAGCCCTTATCTGATCCATTTCGTCCTTGATCTCCTTGGCCTTAGTCAGGGCGAGATCGATAGAGGTTATCAGCGCGGAGTTAGGTCCAAGGCCGAATCTCCTCATCACTTCATGAGAGTCAACGTGCTCCCTGACGTCCACGTCGGGCACGTAGGGCAAGCTCTCCACGGCTGGGTCGATGTTTACGATAGCCACATCCATGTCGTTGTCCTCAAGGTAGTCGGCAAAGGCTTTGACGAGGGTCGTCTTCCCTGATCCCGCAGTACCAAGGATGAAAATGTAATACATTTTCGTTTACCTTTAAAGCCGGCCCCTAATTAAGGCCATAATGATCGTAATAGGCGGTTCCGCTCACAACGGCATAGGTCAGTCCCTGGCCAAAATCTTGGGAGTTAAGTTCTACGAGGTGGAGCACAAGGTCTTCCCCGACGGCGAGTCTTACGTTAGGATTCCCGTGGACGTGATGGGAGAGGACGTGGTTGTAGTCCAGAGCACTTACTACCCTCAGGACAAGCACGTGATGGAGCTCCTGTTAATGTTGGAGGCCCTGAACGCGCTTATGGTCAGCAACGTTACCGCAGTAGTGCCTTACTTGGCCTACTCGAGGCAGGACAGGAGGTTCAGGCACGGCGAGGCCCTCAGCATCAAGGTCGTGCTTCAAGCGATAAGGCATTCCGGCGCCAACAGCCTCGTCGTCGTCGAGCCTCATCATCCCGACGCCTTAGCTCACTTCGAGGGCGATGCCAGAATAGCCGACCCGATCCCGGAGCTGGCCTCAGCCCTTAAGGGCGTAAATGACCCCGTGATCCTGGCCCCAGACAAGGGCGCTTTGGACAGGGCTCAAAGGCTCGCGAAGGCGTTAGGGGCTGATTACGATTACTTGGAGAAGTCGAGGGACAGGGTCACAGGGGAGGTCTCGCTGGTCTCGGGCCCGACAGAGAAGCTCAGAGGGAGATCGGTGATCCTAGTCGACGATATAATAAGTACGGGAGGCACCATGATGCTCGCCGCCAAAGCGTCCTACGAGGCCGGGGCCAAGGAAGTGATCGCGACGGCTGTTCACGGCCTATTCGTGAGCGATAACGCAATCGAGAGAATCAAGGCGGCCGGGATTAAGAGGATAATAGTGACGAACACCGTGCCTCAGACCTCCCCTCACGTTGAGGTGGTCGACGTATCGCCATCCATAGCGAGAAAGCTCTGAACTACGCTGTCCTCAGGATGGATTCCCCTTATTTAGCCCTGGAGGAGCTGAAGGCCTTAGCTGAGCCGGAGGAAGTCCACTACGTTTCTGGGGTAGCGCTCTTCGAAGGAGGTAAGGTGGAAGCGCTTTCCAAGGCGTCCTACGTGAAGCGATCGGGTCAAGTGATAGCGATAGCCAATGACCTGAACGAGGTCTCCAACGAGCTGAACGGGGAGTGCTTTCACCTCCGCGTCGACTCGATAATGGCCAGCGATAAGAACAGGGTTCAGGCAGAGCTGAGCAAGCTCAGGAGGCGGATCAAACTCGGCAAGAACTGCCCCGTGCTTGATGCCCTGTTCACTGAGGGCATGATAATCCTAGGCCTGCAAAGGGCGGAGAGGGACACGAAGAGCCTGGAAAGGCATTCGAACAAGCCGTTCAAGCAGTCCGGGACTCTCAGCTCAGACCTGGCCAGGGTTATCGTCAATTTAAGTAAGCCCAAGCGGGTCCTTTACGACCCATTCGCCGGCCTCGGGAGCGTTCTGATAGAGGCCGCGTGGGAGGGGCTTTACTGCGTGGGGAGCGACATAGACCATAAGTCGGTCTACAAAGCGAAAGTCAACTTGTCCGCCTTTGGGTACCATTGTGACCTGTTCGTGGGAGACGCCACCCAGAAGAACCTGTACGAAGTGGAGGCAATAGCCACGGATCCGCCCTACGGAAGGTCGGTGAGGGCCAGAGCCTCGGAGCTCATGGACCTCTACAGGGCTTTCATATGGAGGTCGGCGGAAGCTTTGAGGAGCAAGGGCAGGCTGGTCTTCATCACGGACTCCAGGTACTGGTTCTACGACGACCTTAAGGAGGCTGGGTTTAATGTCCTGAGCATGTCTAAAGTTTACGAACACAAGAGTCTGACCAGAACTATCTACGTGGCTGAAAGGCCTTGAGGAAGTTAATATTCTTAGGAGTGGGCGGCGGCGCACCCAGCAGGTGGGGGCTACCTGGGATCTTGCTGATCAAGGACGGGTTCTCTGTCCTTTTCGACTGCGGTGAGGGAACTCAGCTCAAGATCTTGGAAAAGGGCTTGGGGATCAACGTGGACGTCGTGGCGATAACTCACATGCACGGGGATCACGTCCTGGGACTTCCAGGGATGATACAGACAATGGGGCTGCTGGGAAGGCAGAAGGAGTTAACCATCCTGGGGCCAAAAGAGCTCAAGGACTTCCTGGAGGAGTCCTTCTCCAGGACGAAGTTTGAGCCCAATTTCCCCATAAAGTTCGTGGACTCCTACGAGGGCCCGGATTTCAGGATCGTACCGTTCGAGACATGCCACACCGTTGAGTCGAGGGGTTACGTTTACGAGGAGAGGGAGAGGAGGAACCTCGACGTCGAGAAGCTGAGGGCGGAAGGGATAAGGGACTACAGGGTCTTCAGGGCGCTGAAGGAGGGAAAAACCGTTCAGTACGGCGGGAGGACGTTGATTCCAGAGGATTACCTAATCATAACTAAGGGTAAAAAGATAGTTTACACCGGCGACACTAGGCCTTGTAACAACGTAATTGAAGCTTCCAAGAACGCTGACGTTCTGATACACGACTCCACTTTCGATAACAACGAGGAGGCACACCTATACGGGCACTCTAACGCGTCGGACGCCGCCGAAGTGGCCTCTAAAGCAGGAGTAGGAACACTAGTGCTTTTCCACTACAGCGCGAGGTACATGACGGCTGAGCCGCTCCTGGACGAGGCGCTGAAACGCTTCCCCAGGGCCGTTACCGTTGAGCCCTTAGACACCGTTTTCATTCGTTAGGCATCGGGTTCTCCCAGAGGGGAACCCCTTTCGCTGTCTTGGGAGCCAGCCAGTCGACGACCGCTAGCGGGTTCTTACTCTCCACCGTTATCTTTATCGGCCCTAGAGGGCTCTCCCTATCGTTATCGGCGAAGACTACCTTGCCGACGAATGCGACCTGCTTGTTAAGCATGAAAACCAGCTTGTCGTCCTCCAGTCCGTTCAGCAAGTGTTTCCTGGCCGAGTCGAGGATTCTCTCCTCCCTGAGCATCTTGTGGAGCTTCTGAAGGCCCTTAAGGCTGTGAGACACCGCGATCAGCTTCACCGCATAACCCTCCCTCTCTTCAGTCAGCTCGTCGTACTCGAAAACGTTGTTCAAGGCCTGGATAACTTTGTTCCTGTCCTCGGAGGGCCAGACCAAGACCTCGGCGATCGCCCTAGGGATCTCGGCTCACCTTCTCGACTAGCTCGATCCCCTGACTAATGAAATCTTCAACGTCGCCCTCGTTCGTCAGGACGTAGTCTGCCATTGCTATGACGTTCCCTATCCCCATTTGGAGCTCCTCGAAGTCCCTCTTAGCTAGGTCTTCGTACTTCTTGTCCTCGGCCCTACCTCTCTTGATCAACCTCTCGTACCTGGTCTTGGGAGAGGAGTGAATCGCTATTAACACGGTCTCCCCCACCCTCCTGAAAACCTCCACTTCCTCCCAGTTCCTAACGCCGTTAATCACGACCACCTTATCCTTAGGATCCAACTTCTCTAAGGTCAGCTCAGCGACGAACCCTCTGCCCCTTTCCCTCCTCATTCTGAAGGCGAAATCCATAAGCCTTTCTCCGGGCAGGGCCTCCTTGGCGTACCTCTCCTTCAGCACCTCGCTCATCACTATGACCTTATACCCCCTTTCCTTAATCGCCTGGGAGAGCGTGTCCTTACCGGAGCCGGGCATGCCAGTGAGCAGGATCAGCTTAATAGCGCGTTCACCGATCTGTCAGATTTAGGGTGAGAAATTAGTTGTTACGCCTCTTCGTTGGCGTTGATGTGCCTTATAACGCCGAGCTCGACGCTTTGATGCGGTTGGTCAAGTCCTCGGGGGCCGACATAAAGCCGGTCGAGCCTGAGAACATGCACATAACCTTACTCTTCATAGGCGAGGTCGACGAGAGAGCTCTCACCGACGTCAAGCAGGCCGTCTCCTCAGTCTCGTTCCCGAAGTTCACGTTGAGGCTGGCAGGCCTAGGGGCTTTCCCCAATCCTTTCAGACCCAGGGTGGTCTGGGTGGGGGTCAGGGAGGGGGTGGAGGAGCTCAGGTCAATCCACGAACAGCTCAGGAGGAACCTGATCGCGAGAGGAGTGAGGCCGGAGGACGAGAAGGAGTTCTCCCCCCACTTAACCTTAGCAAGGGTCAAGGGAGCCGTGGGGACCCTCCCTCAGCTCATAGTGAAGTACCAGGACTACGAGGTAGGAACGAAGGAGGTAAGCTCAATAAAGCTGTTCAAGAGCACGCTAACTCCAAAGGGCCCCATCTATGAGGTTCTGATGGAAGTGAAGGCGAGTGATCGAGGAAGAGGTGCTGAGAAGGATAAAGCCAACTCCGGATGAGGAGGCCAAACTCAGGAACGTAGCGGAGAGAGTCCTCAAGGACTTGGAGGGTCTCGACGCTGGTTTGGAAGGCTCCTTCGCTAAGGGCACCTGGCTGAGGGGGGAAGTGGACCTAGACATATTCGTCTTCTTCCCCAAGAGCTACGGGAGGGATTGGTTAAAGGAGAGCGGCATTAAGGTGTTGCTAGAGAGACTGTCGAAGTATAAGTACGCGATTTCCTACGCGGATCACCCTTACTTGACCCTGGAAGTAGACGGCGTTACGGTTGAAGTAGTCCCGGGCCTGAAGGTTGAGAGCGGCACGGAAGCGGTGACCCCGGTAGACAGAACTCCCTTTCACACGCGGTTCGTGATCTCGAACCTCACCGAGGAGCAGAAGGATGAGGTCAGGCTATTGAAGAAGTTCATGAAGGGCATAGGTGTCTACGGCGCCGAGATTAAGGTCAAGGGGTTCTCAGGCTACGTAGCCGAGCTCCTCGTCTATTTTTACGGCAGCTTCAGGAACGTCCTTTCCGCCGCGACGGGCTGGAAGCCCCCAGTTAAGATCCCCACCGCGAAGCCCCTGAAGGAGTTCACTGAACCTCTGGTTATTCCCGACCCGGTTGATCCCAGGAGGAACGCGGCGTCCGCCGTGTCGATGAAGAGACTTGCCGAGTTCGTCGTGGCTAGCAACCTTTACCTGAAAAGACCTTCCTTGGACTTCTTCTTCCCACCGGAAGTCGAGAAGGCAGAGGTCAGGGGGGACGTGTTCCTAATAAGGCTAAAGCTGTTGGAACAAGCGGTCGAGGACGTTATATGGGGGCAGATCTTCAGGAACTTGGACTCGATCAGAACCTCGTTGACCCAGGCCGGATTCAGGGTAATGGACTTGGGAGCGTGGGTTGGAGACGACGAGATATTCATAGCTGTTCAGCTGGAGTCGAAGGATATAGGCCAGTGGTACCTGAACGAGGGACCTCCGTTTTACGAGTGGAAGCACGTCGAGGACTTCCTGGCCAGGAACGACTACGTATGGGTAGGCGAGAACGGTAGGCTCTACTCGATTAAAAAGAGGAAGAACAGCGATCCGATCGCCGTGGCCCTGAACGCATTAAAGTTCAAAACGAGAGTAGAGGTTCTGGGCCACGAATGGGTTACAGCTCCAACCTCGCCAGAGCTAAAGAGGTTCCTGGCGAAGAGACCCCCGTGGTTGAAGTAGAGCGCGTCATCTACCCTCATTCGGACCGATCTATAATCGAGGAACTCAAGGCCAAAGGGATAAGGAAAGTCCTCTCTTACGGCCCCCTGGAGTTAACCAACGGCGTTAGGGTGTTGGGGAAGGGTAAGACCGGAATCGTTGTGTTAACGGAGGACCTTAAGGCTCTCAAGATAAGGAGGGCCGACTCACCTAAGGAGACCCTCGAGATAGAGGCGAAGATCCAGGCCAGAGCCGAGGGTGTTGCTCCAAAGGTGTTCGACTTCGGGAGGAACTTCATTCTGATGGAGCACGTTAACGGCAGGCACATAAGCAGGGGAGACGTCGACGTCCTACCTAAGCTGGTTGAGAAAGCGCACGAGCTAGACTCGAGAGGGATACAGCACGACGAGCTAGTGAGGCCATGGAAAAACGTCCTTAGAGACGAGGGCGGTAACGTGTATATCCTCGATTACGACGACGCCTCCATAAGGCCAAATCCCAGGAACGTGACCTCGGTGCTCACGGCTTTCGGTCTAGTGGACTTGGCCAAAGAGTACTCGAGGGTTAAGGACATAAAGTACGTGCTCGAAAGGCTAAGCCAACTCTTTCACGCGTAGAACGGCCCTTAGGCTCATAACTCCTAACGGTCTAAGACCTCATGCGCGGCCTTATCACTATATCGTTCAAATCCGGCACCGAAAGCTCGTGGCCGCAGTAGGGACACTTCCCTCCGAACATGGCCTTTATCTCTGAAGGCGTTCTAATGCCGTAGAAGTCCTGACCGACCTTTTTGAACGAGAAGATCTCCCTCCCGCAACTCTTACACAAGTACGTTACCGGGATATTACACCACCGGGAAAGTGATTAGGTGTTACTAGTTAAGCTCAAATCCCTCGTAATATTCTCCCGAAAGTCGAGGGAAGGTTGACTATAACCTAGTGGGAGAGAGTAGGCCGAAAGTAACGTGTCACACGCATCAACTATTTTAAAGTCAGAGAGGATCTCTTGAGCGGGGCCGTCGTCTAGCCTGGACTAGGATGCGGGCCTGGGGACCTGATCCCCAAGGCTAGATCGCCCGTGGTCGGGGGTTCAAATCCCCCCGGCCCCATCTTGACCGTTCGAAAGCCGAATTATTTGAAGTATAAATGAAAACAAATAGGACGAATGGCTTGAAATCAACTCCTCGTAGCCGCAACGTAGCCTATCGCTGTTCCCAAGAGGATCAGGATTCCCAGGAACGCCCACGCCCCCACTTGCGGGAGGCTGAACCTTTCCGGAACGAACGCTAGTCCTTGATAAGTCTTCACCGTAACTGTGTATGAGGACTGCAGGACGGTCAGATTCACCTTAGTTATCGAGGAACCCGCGGGGTTTGAAGCAACCACGTAGTACTCCTCAGCGCCGCTCAATATGGGCTGACGGATCAAAATCGTCCCGTTATCGCTAGAGTCGAGCTCCACGCCGTTGTAATAAACGGAGTAATTCACGGCGTACTCGCTACTGACGTGAAACACGAGCCCACGAGGTGTGACCTCTACGCTTACGTTAGGAGGTGAAGGCTGTAAGTAATAGACCACTTTGACGCTGCTTACTGCATGCCCCGCGGGATTAACCGCCATGACAGTCACGTTGTAGATGCCGAAGGGGGCTTGATAGGTAAAGGAAGTGTTTTGGCCGACGTACTTCTCCAACAGCAGTTCGTTACCCTTGTAAACGTAAACCGTAAAGTTGGCGGGGTAAGTCGTGTTCCACGATACGGTGAAGTAGTTAGGCGTCTTAACGACGGAGGTGAAATTGATGGAGGGAGGCGCCAGAACGTAGAAGTAGGCCGAGCCTGGGGTGCTGTTGCCGGCCTGGTTGTAGGCTAAAACCTCCACGTAATATCGAACTTTCGGCTCGAGGCCCGTGAACGTGTAAGAGGAGTAACTTGGGGGTAAATTGAGGGATTGAACTACGCCCGTTTGGGACACCAGAGTAACGTAGTACCCCAGAACTTCCGCTCCGTTGGAAGGCACGCTCCACGTGATGGTCGCGTTCCTGTCGCCGACTTTCACCTTCACTATGGGCTGTAAGGGGGCCGCTTGGGGCGTGACCTCCACGGGCACCGACATGGGGCTGAAGCCGTAGCTGTTGAACGCTTGAATCGTCACCTGGTAAGTCACGCCGTTCTCTAGACCCGTCACAGTAGCTGAAGTCACGTTGCCCACCGTGTATGTCGTAACTAACGTCCCGTTCTGGTAGACGTAAATTATGTAGCCCGTCGCGTTGACGTCGGCCCAAGAGATCGTGAACCCGTTAGGTATGGGCTTGATCGAGGATATGACGGGCACTAGTGGTGGGAAGTGAAAGCTGTAAACCTGAACCTTATCGGAAGGCAGGTTCTGAGAACCTAACCCTCCGATAATGACTAGCTTCGAGCCGATCTGAACCGAGGAGGCGAACGAAGTGGGGTACTGTTCCTGCTGCTGGCTAACCGTCCAGTTAGTCCCGTTAAAGATGAGGATCGCTCCAGGCATCGCGCTACCTTGGTAGAGCACGTAACCGCCCACAACGACATAAACCCCGTTAACGAAGGCCACGGAGCCGTAGCTAGCTGAGGCGGGCGCGTTGGGTAGCTCAACCCACTTGTTCGTTTCCGGATAATAGAGGAGGGTCTCAGAGCCGTATGAGCTATAGCCTATGTAGCCTCCTGTGACGAACAGTGCGGACCCGTTGAAGTAATAGTCCGCCCCCGCGAAAGGCACTGGGGACTCTCCAATCACGCTCCACGTGTTGGTATTGGGGTCGAAGACCTGTACTTTATTGGAAGGAGGGTAGTAGAACGCGCTCCCTGTCCCGTTAAAGCCTCCAATTACGTATATCCTACCGCCGTAAGAGAAGGCTGCCGCCGCGTATACAGGCACGGGCATGAACCTCGAAACCACTTGCCAGGACCCGTTTACTAACTTCAGAACGTAGGGGGAGATTCCCGAAGAGTTCTGCCCCCCTATGACGAAAATTGTGCCGTCACACACGACCACTGAGGGGAAGGCTAGGGCGAAGGGCAGTGGGGGTCCCTTTTGCCAAGTGCCGTTGTGATAAACGTATACCGTGTTGAGTATCCCGTTGTTTCCCTCACCTCCAATCAAGTATATTGAGCCGTTGAAGTATACCGCGCCGGCGGCGTAGATGGGTTGAGGTAGCTGTCCTACGCTGTCGAGGTTCACGTATACCGTATAGTAGGCGGAAGCTGTAACGCTGAACGATAAGCCGATTATCAGAGAAACGAGTAATATCACAAGGAGCCTCTTCCTCATTAGTACGCAAGCTATTGCTTCATTCGTTTTAAAAAGATCACAGCCCTGGCGGCGGTCGAGACCAACAGCCCGACCGCGATTAGGATGGCCGATGCGGCCACGGCGGCCTGAAGGCCCTGATACGAGAAGATGTCGTATATCATGACGGAAGCGTACTTCGCGCCGTAGAAGGGGGGTGTTAGGACGTAGTACGCCACTATGGCCACGGAGCCGAACTCGCTGATCGCCCTTCCCATGGCCGTCAAGGCCGAGTTGAGAACCGAGGCTTTGACCTGAGGCAACGCGACGTTAACGAACTGCCTCCATAGGCCGAAACCGAGGGTAGAGAAGGCCTCGAACTGCTCCTTTGGCAAGGCCGAGAAGGCCTCCCTCATCGACCTAACGTAAACCGGAGCGCTGACCGTTACGAGGGCGAGGAGCAGACCCAAGAAGGTGTCAAAGACGTTCAAACCTAGGCTCCTCGCTAACTGACCGATCGGCGTGTATTCGGAGAACAGGAGCAATATGCCTATGCCCATGACCGGGTGAGGAACCGAGGCCGGCACGTCCACTAAGGCCTCCAAGACCGCGTTCGGTCTCATCGAGAGGTAGAAGGCCACGGGGGTTAGGACTAGGCTTAGGCAAAGGGCGGCCAACCCTGAGGCGGTCAACGTTAGGACTATAGGCGTGAGCATAACGTAGACTACCGACGGGCTGTTCCATAACAGACCGTAAAATATCACTGAGAACGTGGGTAGCACGAGTAGGGCGACCATTACGTAAGAGTAAAGCCTCACGCGCTTGTTTGGAATCTCCTAAAATATTACTTTTTTGCCATATATACTCCTCTGAACGAAATATGTCAGGGATTGGAGGCTCAAGGCCAGCTTCAGGAAGTACGGCTCTATCAGGAGCTTGGAGGGAACGTAGATTTCCCTCTTGCCCGTCCTTATGGCCTTCCATACGGCCTTAGCGACCCTCTCAGGGGGAACGGCGAGAATGTTGAACTTGGGCTCCGTGTTCTTGAACGAAGGGTGAGAGGTGAAGTCGGTCTTGACGGGGCCGGGGTAGACGCCGGAGACCTTCAGGTTAGTGCCTTTAAGCGAGGCCCAAAGGCCGTTAGTGAAGTGGGCCACCGCGGCCTTAGCGGAGGAGTACACCAATAGGGTGGGCATGGAAACGTAGGCTGCCTCCGAGACCACGTTGACGATCGCGCCGTAGTTCCTCCTCAACATCAGGGGGAGGACCGACTTGGTGAAGTAGATCACTCCCAACAGTAACGTCTTCACCTCATACTCCTCCTCGTCCAGCGGCGTCTCCCAGAAGTAGCCGTAGACTCCGAAACCCGCGTTGTTGACCAGCACGTCGATCTTCCCGTACTTGGAGACGACGTAATCCACGACTCTTCTCACGTCTTCCTTCGAAGACACGTCCGCCCTAAGTTCCTCGTGAGCCTCACCTCCCCCTGACCTAGAGATGCCTATCGTGACAAATCCCTTCTCCTTTAACAGCCTAACGGTCGCGAGCCCTATACCCTTAGAGCTCCCCGTTACAACGGCTACCTTACCTTCCGAGGCCAACTCGCGTAACGAAGAAAAACACGTCCCTTTTGAGACTAACCGTAACCTCAATACTGTTCGACTACATACACCGTGGCGGTCGAGTTCAGGTCCTTTATGACCAGGACGAAGTCCTGAGCTAGGTTAAGCTCAACACTCACGCGCTCTCCGTATCCCAAATCGACTGCTTTAGTTCCGTTGATCACGTTCACGCTCACGGGGTTCCCCGAAATCACCGTTATGTTCACGAGTCCTGGTTCTGGCAGAGTCACCTCCCTGTAAACGGTGGCCTGGGCAGAGGAGCTCACCGTTATCGTTTCGTTAAACAGGTGAGCTAACGTTATCTTCCCGCTGGCCAGCCCGAAGAGACCTGTAGAATAGGCGAGAATCCCGACGATTACGACTATCAGCAGAACTAAAAGGCCCCTCACGATTGGAGATATTAAGCCCCCTTAACCGCTTATAAGGGACTAGGTAGCAGAAGGCCTGCTAACCCCGCTTTTTAGAACTACTTATGAAACAGCAGGACGGATTGGGCGAGCTTCACGAGGTCCTCAAGATCTGGGTAAAGTTCGTGGTAGTTTACGCGATCCTATACGCAGTAACGTTTCTGATAGACCTCCCGTACTTCAACGAAATCTTAAACGCCTCCCTCGAGGGGCTTCCACTTAACACCTCCCCGGCTTACGAAGGCTTGCTCGTAGCCACTTCCCCCTTCAACCCCATTGAGGACTTCGCGTACCCCAGTCCCCTAACGGGGTTCTTGTACAACTTCGTGCTGGGCGTGGTTCTGTTTTCGCTCTTTTCGTTTGTGGGGACTTTCGCGATGGCTAGCCGAGGCAAGAAGATTAAAAGCGTGATTATCTTTTCTATTTTAGCACCTTTATTATCTAGTTATATTTACGTTGGTTCTGTTTATTTGTTGACCAATAGAATAGTTACTGGTACATCAGGATTCGGGGTGTCCACGCTCTTCGCCCCGGTCGTTTCGGCTCCGTTAGGAGGGCTTTCCAGGATGATCGTAATAGCGCTCAACGCCCTGATTGTTACGTTCTCTTTACTGATGATCTATTCCAGCTCTGGCGCTGTTCCTATCGTTTTTATCGCGACTCTTTACGTGACGTTTTTCGTAACCTTTATGCTCTTAGGTATTGACGCTTGGATGAAACAGAAAAGCATCGTTAGGAAATTGGCAGCGTTGGGTCTCGACGTGATCGCCTTACTCCTGGCGTGGAACTCCTACCTGAGACCGAGCCCCGAGGGGGCGTTCGTGAACCACTTAGTGATCCTTTCGGTTTTCTTTGTTCTGTCATCGATAATGGCGTCACTCATCAATAGAACTGGGTGAGGAAATGGGACCGTCACGGTTAAACTTACATAACCGTTAGCTTGAAAGGGGTGCACAATGAACGCGTTAGACCCAGTAGTTATCGGCGTCGTTCAGGGCTTTTCGGAGTGGTTGCCTATAAGCAGCAAGACTCAGGTGCTGCTCGTCTCCACCCTACTCCTAAACGTTTCGGTAGCCACGGCCTACGCCTTCGGGCTGTTCATGGAAATAGGGTCGATAGGCTCAGCGGCGACGTACTTCTGGAGGGACGTGCTTAGGGTATTCAGGGACAGGAAGCTATTGACTTACCTCGTAGTGGTCACCGTGGTCACCGGTCTCGTTGGAGTCCCCCTTTTCCTCCTTAGCGAGAAGGCTCTCTCAGACGCGTACAACGTGGGCTACCCGATGCTAGCTTTAGGGCTGATCCTGATCGGTGACGGGATTTACATCATGGTTTCCAGAGAGAAGAGGAGGGAGAAGACCTTCAGGGAGATGAACCTGAGGGACATGATAATTATCGGCGCGATGCAAGGCCTAGCGGCCCTGCCGGGAGTGAGCAGGAGCGGGATGACCGTCTCGACGATGTTGCTTCTGGGCTACTCCCCAGAGGACGCCTTCAGGTACTCATACCTGGCTTACATACCTGCAGCCTTAGGGGCCTTCGGAGCCACTTTGGTCTTCACCAGGCACCAAATAGGCTCAGTGGCCTCCCAGCTGACTCTCGAGGGCGTCGTACTCGCCGTGTTAACCGCCTTCGTTACAGGGCTCCTGGTCATCGGGGCCTTGCTGAAGGTGGCCAAGAGGACAAAAATATACGTCATCAACTTCGTCCTAGGCGCGTTAGCCATCGCGGGGAGCCTCATAATAATCGCGAACTACAGCAACCTCGCCGCGGCGAACGCGACGCTCTCGTGAGCGGCTTTGGAACACGCTTAAAAGTCAAGGAGGGGATCTCCGTCGAAGCGATGAGAACCATAACGCTAGTTTTTATAGCGTTTCTAGTCCTCGCTACCCCTGCCGTCTCCTTCTCGGGGACCTACGCCCTCTCCAGGGGGATAGCGGAGTACTCTTTCAATCCCGTTTATACTACTCAGGTCTTCGGTTGGATGAATCTTTCGGTAGTCAAGGTCTACGGTGACTACTTTAGGAACGGAACTTTCCTAGACAGCAATTCCTTCAGCGTTCAGCTGAACGTTTACACGACCGACGGGCTCTGGGTTCAGGACGTCCTCCTAATCAGCGTGGTAGGAAACGAAGTAAACGTGACGCCAGTGATAAACGTGTGGAACGTCAGCGGCTCCACCTTGCCGCTGGAAAACTATACATTTTACGACGGTCTGGCGGTCTACGTAAGCCTGGGAAAACCTTTCTTGACCAGCCTCCCCCTGCGCTTGTTCCTAAACGTCAGCTCCAGCTCGGAAGGGATCAGGCTATCCTATTGGGTCAACGGGATTAGTAACTTTACGTTCTTACCCTTACGCGATTCGACCTTCCAGATAGGGGGTCTAGTGAACGGTCTACCAGCGGACGCTGAGTTGGTGATAGGCGGCTCAGGAGGGGGGTCTGTAGCTTACCTTTACCTAGAGGGTAACTCTTCCTTGTTTTACTTAAGCCACAACGGTACCGCGGTAGCGGCCCCAATAGCTATCAGCAGAGGCCTATCGACGGGAGAAGGTGCCTTCGGCTTCAACGTGACTAGCCCCTTAGGGCTTGAGGGCGTAGCCCTCCTCGGCAACTTCAGCGATAGCTATCTCCTGTGGCCGCACCCTTCAAGCCTCTCATTGAAAAGAGTGGGGTCCGACCTTTGGGTAGCGAGGCTCTGCGCGGATGGAGAGCCCCTCAAGGGACAAGAGATTGAGGTCTATTCGCCCTCCCTTCAAGTATCGATGAATGGGAACGGAACGCAGATCTCCCTTGTTAAACCCATATTCGTGGGCTACACGAACTCGTCGGGGGAAATATCGTTTAGGTATAACGGCTCGGTGGTCCTAGCTTACTACCCAGGCAACTCGTCCGTGCTTCCGTCCTTCGCCGTCAGCGTGAAGGGGAGTTCCTTGTCAAATTACTTCAGCAACGCAACTAACGAGTTGTTAAGTAAGCTGAAGTCCCTGAAGTGGGCGAACTTGAGCTTCCCGTCACAGTCCAGCCATAAAGTTTACCCCACTGGCCAGCTGAACTCCCAGGCAGCTGTGAACGTATACATGATATACCCCGTGGTGGGATACTCCTTTGCTGCCCTGTTGACCCTCCTAGTAGCAATAGCGCTTAGAGGCCGAGGTCGTTAAGCTTTATATCGTCAAGCGTATGAGAAATAATTGCGGCCGTCGTCTAGCCTGGATCAGGACGCTGGCCTCCCAAGCCAGAGGTCCCGGGTTCAAATCCCGGCGGCCGCATTCTCTCGTTTCCTTAACTTTACTAAAAATGGAATGAATGAAACTGAGACCGGATGCCCTCAGACGGAGACAAAGACTATTCCTTAAGTTAGCGTCACTTAGAGTATTCCGCCGAGGCCAGCTCGAAGGCCTCGTTCAGCTGATCAACAGCGCTCTGAACAGAACACTTCTTAGCGGTCTCCATGCCCAACGAGCCTACCTTCTCGTCCTTCAAGGCAAGCCTCAGCTTATCCTCGAGTTCCTGAACGTTCTCTGGCCTGAACACGTAGCCGTTTCCTCCTTCTATTATCAGTTCACTCGCCCCAGCGCCGGCGCTGACCACTACGGGTTTCCCGTAGAGCCAGCCCTCGCAAACGACTAGGCCGAAACCCTCTATCCTCGAGGGCAGGAGCACGACGTCTGCCCTTTGGTAAAGGGCGAAGAGCTCCTCCTCAGACACGTGACCGGTAAAGACCACTTTGTCCTCGACCCCTAACTGCTTAGCTAAGGTCTTCAGCCGGTTGACCCACACGCTCCCCTTGTCGTATCCCAAAGTCTTGCTCGTGAAGCTTCCGTCCCCCACGAGCACCAGCTTCGCGTCGACGTTCTTGGTCGCCTGTATGGCTAGATCTTGACTCTTCATCGGGTCCATCCTAGCCACGACCACGATGACCTTCTCGTCTTCCTTTATGCCGTATTTCTCCGAGACCTTACTGACTTCAGACGCGCTCGGCTTCTTGTACGCGTTTGGGTCGATGAAGGGGTAGACCTGTTTGACTCTCACCTTCGCCCCCACCCTGACCAGGCCCTCCAGATCCCTTTTAGTGCTCACTATCACGACGTCGAACCCCTCGAAGGACCTGACTACGAATTCCCTTACCTTCTTGCTCAGCTTTTCAGGGACGAAGGGTACGTGGTACCAAAGGACCGCGGGCGCCGAAGGCCCTATTATGCCCCCCACGAGTAGCTGCTGGAAGTCGTTCACGAAATACACGTCGGTGTCCTTATAGAACTCCAGTAGTTTCTGAGCCGAGACCCAATTGTAATAGGCATAAGCTATGTACTCCTCCCCAACTATTTCGTACTGGCCTAACCCGTGACTCTCGTTGTACAACCCTTCCTTGAACCTGGTGTACCTCCTGAGCGTGAGGGGCTCCAAGTCGACGAAATGCACCTCTGCTCCGCTCAACCTCACGGCCGGCGGATAGCCGGGGCCCAGGGAGACCCACCTGGGCGACTTGAAGGCCCCCGCCTCTATAAGGGACAGCATCATCCTCGCTACTCCTCCTACAGAAAGGTGGTAGTCCTCCGGGTTAAGCCGGGTAACGTCGATGGGAACGTCGAGGTAGCCGTACTTGTCGAGCATCTCCCTATACGTTAAGGTGAACCTAACGGGCGGAGTCTGCGTGTTTATCGTCACCTTATACATTTTAGACTAATGTATTTCCTCCCTGGGTATTATTAATCGATCAAGTGATATTGATCATAGCTTAGGGGACATGACGGTTAAATAATCTAAGGCCAGAAAGCCTCACCAGCAGGTAAGGCGCGGCTTGGGCAGGGAGTACTATAAGTTCCTCTCCAACTCGCTCACTTCGGCCCTCGTGAGGGAAGGCAGCGTAGAGTGGTTCACCGTCCCCAGGTTCGACTCGTCCTCGATCTTCACGAGGTTATTAGACGAGGAAAGAGGGGGGCACTTCACGATAGCCCCGATCAACGGCTTCAAGGCGATCAAGGAAAGCTACATAAAGGACACCCTGATCCTGAGGACGGTCTTCGAGACCGACGAAGGTAAGGCTGAGCTGATCGACTTCCTGCCCGTGTCGCTTTCCGGCATGATAAGGATCTACCAGAGCGAGGTCGACCTGGAGATGACTGTGGACCCCTACTTCGAGTACGGGCTAGTCAAGCCCAGCGTTCTCAAGACCAAAAGGGGGCTGACCTTCAGGAACCCCAAGTCGAAGGAAGGCGTAGAGGTAGTGATAGGAGGGGACTTCGCATTCTTGGACACAATACACGTGCTCATAAGGAAGGGTAGGGGCTACGTCTTCCTACTTTACTCCAAGGACTTGAGGTACGGCCTGCAGAGTTCTAAGGCCTTCGTCTATCCTGACCCCTTCGAAGCGTTGGAGCTCACCATAAAGTACTGGAGGAGGAAGGTAAGCAGGGCCATTAGGGTATCGGAGTTCGACGAGGCCTTCAGGAGGTCAGTCCTCGTCCTGCTGGGCCTGATTTACGAGCCATCGGGAGGCATCATAGCGGCGCCCACGACCTCTCTCCCTGAAGTCCCAGGAGGTTCGAGGAACTGGGACTACAGGTACGTATGGGTGAGGGACGCGGCTTACTCCGCAGAGGCGCTGGTCAAAGCGAACTTGCTCAACAAGGCCAGAGACGTCCTCAACTTCCTAACCTCCATGATTGACCTTTCCTCGAAGAGCTTCGACCATCCACTGTACACGGTGGACGGAACCGCTCCCCCAGCGGAGGAGTTGGCAGAGTGGCTCCGCGGCCACAAGAAGTCCTATCCGGTGAGGATAGGCAACGCGGCCTACATTCAAGTGCAAATGGACGTGGAGGGGGCTTACATGCATGCCCTCTTCGAGTACTTTAGGGCTTCGAAGGACGCGAACTACGTTAACGACATATGGTGGGCGGTAGAGGCCGTAGCCGGGTGGACGAAGAAGAGCTGGGGGTGGAAGAGTACCGACATCTGGGAGCAGAGGGGGGTAGAGGAGCACTTCGTTCACACGAAAGTCATGAACTGGGTTGCCCTCGATAGGGCCAGCAGGCTAGCCGAGGCCCTGGGGTTCAAGGGGTTGGCCGACGACTGGAGGGCTGTAGCTGAAGAGATAAGACACGACGTGTTGAAGAACGGCTATTCGGAGAAGCTGGGCTACTTCGTCCAATACTACGGCAGTTCAAACGTGGACGCGGCTTTACTCACGTTGCCTTTATACGGCTTCATAGATGCCCGAGACGTGAGGTTCCTGAATACGTTGAGGAAGATAGAGGAGGATCTGAGCGTGTCCGAGGGTCTCCTTCTAAGGTATAAGAACGACTTCCTGGGGGAAGCCGCCTACCCCTTCACCCTCGTTAGTACCTGGCTCGCGAGGGTTTACCTGAGGCTTAACGACCTGGATAAGGCCAGAAGGGTGATCAGGAGACTAGTCGAGTGCTCGACTGACGCATTGCTAATCGCGGAGCACGTGGACCCAGCGACATGCGAACCCAGGGGGAACTTCCCTCAGGCGTTCCCGCACGCCGGCCTGATAATCACCCTCACAGAACTTGAGGAAGTGAAAAAGGGAATCCGCACTTAGGTCGTGATTTAATTTACGAGAACTGTTTACCTATCGCCTTGAGCAGTATCATTAAGACCCCGAGGCCCCTCTGAACCTCGGGATCCGAGAGCCATTTCAGGAGATTGCCTAATTTAACCTGCGGTGGGCTCTCTAACGCTTTCGCGGTCTCTTCCGAGGCGACCGCCCTCATCACCTTCTGAGCGACATCGCTCATGGCGATCTCCAGGAACTCATTAACCGCAGGATAGGACTCAATGACTATGGAGACGAATTTGGAGATCGCACCCAAAGCCTCGTCGTTTAGCATGTCCTTCAGGCTTCTAGCACCGTAGGCCAGGTTCACGAGAACGTCAAGAGTCCCAGTCCTATCCAACTCTTCCAGTCTCGCGACGAGCCTTTCCAGCGTGTCGGCCCTCCTTATGACGCCTTTGAGGGCCTCCACTGAGGTTGAGTCCAACGAGCTGGCCAGTTCAAGGGCGTTTGCAGCCATTTTACCTAGCTTATCCAGCGCCTCGTCATTCAGCATGTCCTTAAGCGTCTTTGTGACGTAAGCCAAGTTCAGAGCTGCGTCTAGGGCCCCGGTAGACTCTAAGACCTCGACCTTTTCTAACAGCCTGTTCGCCACGTTGAGGCGAGAGACCAACGCCTTAAGGCTCTCTAGATTCGACTCGTTGAACGAAGACATTAGTTCCATAGCGTTGGAAGCCATTTTTCCCAACTTCTCGACGGCCTCCTCGTTAAGCATGTCCTTCAGGACCTTGGCGGTGTAGGCCATGTTGAGGCCCGCATCTAATGCCCCGCTGAGCTCGAGCTCCCTCAGCTTCTCCAAAAGGTCGTTGGCTACCGAGATGTTGTCCAAGAACCTGCCTAGCTCCTCCAACTTCTTCTCGTCTATCTTGGCTATCAACTTGTCGACGTCAAGCTGTTGGGTCAGGAGGCTTCACCCCCTTTTTGGATGAAAAACGAAAAACTCAGATGTTCGCCTTGGCCGTGACGGTCCAGTACATCTTGTTGTACATTACCTTGCCCCACCAGTGTATATAGGAGGGCGGAGGCGGGCTTTCGTTCATCGTGTAACTGAACCTAATGTATGTGGCCTGATCCGTGCCGGTGGCTATGTAGCAGAGTACGTCTCCTCCGTAGTGTTTCACTCCCAGGTTGCCCTTAATGTCGTTAGCTAAGTTGTTCGCAACCACGTAGGACTCGAAATCGGCCGTCGATCCGGCCTTGGAAACGGGGAGGTCGGTGGCGTCGCCTATCACGTAAACGTCGGAGTGGTTCTTCATCCTCAACGTCAGTTTGTCTGTGGGAACCCACCTCCTCCTGTCGCCTATCCCTGAGTCGCCTATCACCTTAGCGCCCTGGTTGGGTGGCACCGCGATAAGCATGTCGAACTTTATCTTCTCACCCTCTTGGGACTCGATTATTTTCTCCTGCGGATTGACGGAGGTAACGTTGAAGGGCGAGTGTACCTCTATGTCCCTCTGCTCGAAGATCCCCTTCATCATTTTGTTGGTTATGGGTCTCGCGAACACCCCCTCCACTGGGTAAGTGTAAACTATCCTCGTCTTCTCCCTGAGGCCCCTCTTCCTAAGGTAATCGTCGAGCATCAGGGTCGTCTCTATGGGGGCCACCGGACACCTGTGAGGCAGCTTGGCGACGTTTATCACGATCGTTCCGCCCTGGAAGTTCTCAAGGGCCTCCCTCATCTTCAGGGCGGAGTCGAACTCGTAGGGAGTTAGGGAGGCCTCTTTATAACCCGGTACTTCTTCCCAGGTGTATTCGACGCCCGTGGATATCACTAGGTAATCGTACTTGTGGGTCTTACCGTCAGCGGTGATTACCTGTCTGTTCTCCACGTCGATCTTCGTCATCGTCCCCGCGTCCCCGTGGAGGAACTTTATCCTCCTGTCCAGGAGGCTCCTCTCCTTCCTTACCAGCTCGCCGGGAGTCTCGAGGCCGAACGCCATCAGTAACTGCCCAGGGAGGTAAACGTGTTCTTCAGACTTGTTCAGGACTACTATCTCGACCTCGCCTTTATTCAGCTCCTCGTCCAACTTCTGGGCGAGCCTGTTGGCGACTATCGTTCCGGCGATGTTGCCTCCGGCTATAATGATCCTCTTCGCCACCTCACCTAACCCCCTTCCTTCCATTATTTCGCGATGAGCATGACGTATTTCTTGCCCTCTTCCTTCACGTCGAGTACCTTGAAGCCCTTCTTCTTCGCCCACGACTCGACCAAGAGTTTCGACTCCTTACCCTCCAGGATGACCTTCACCGCCTCGCCCTCCTTCAGATCGTTCGCCACTTGGTTCAGCTCGCCTAGAGGACCGGCACAGCCTGCTGAGGTCAGATCCAACTCCTTGTAGATCTTAACCTGGTCCATTTCTACCATCGAGTTAATTTTCTGTATTCCGCTATTTATAAATATTTCCTTGAAAAATAAAATTCGCTTGTATATCTATTTATTATAATTTAAATTTTATAAACTAAAATCACAATAAACCAAATATTTCACGAACTCGATACTCGACGGAAGCCAGAGGTACAGTTTAGACCGTTGGGAGCGTGAGGAAAATCGCAAAAATCCTAGGGGTAAAGCCGCGGCCGGGATTTGAACCCGGGACCCCTGCCTCACCAGGAGAGCTTACCAGGGCAGTGCTCTGGCCAGGCTGAGCTACCGCGGCGATTATTGCCTTTCAGTTGAGAGTTAAAAGCTCTTAGCCCTGATATTCAGTGAGCGGTCAAGCCCAATGTTGTTTTAATAATTTGGTATTTATTTACAAGCGACTCACCTTTTCCACAATGAGGCTAGTAGTTGGGACTAACTTCGACGACAAGCTGATCGAGGAGGCCTCCCGTTACCCCGTCAAGTACCTTTACGGCTCTCATAGGGCCACCCTGACCGGCCATGGGAGGGTCTCCTTCGTGGTGCCCGACGTGAACGATGAGAGGCTAAGGGAGCACATCTCGCTGGCCCACTCCAAGGGCATCAAGTTCCTCTACACCATGAACTCCCCCTCCTATGGAGGGTTGGAATATAGCGACGCTTTTTGGAACAGGCTGATGGCGGAGCTGGAGAAATTAGTCAACTTAGGGATAGACGGCGTTGTAGTCGCCACTCCCCTTCTTTTAGAGTACATTAAGAAAGAGCACCCCGAGCTCGAGGTCTCCATCTCCTCCTTCGCCAGGATAAGCAACATTAGAGAGGTGGAAAACTACATAGAGCTGGGGGCTGACACAATAATCCTACACGAGGACGACAACAGGAAGTTCGACCTTCTCAGCTCAGTGGTCAAACTCGCTAAGAAGCGGGGTGTAGACGTTGAGGTTATAACTAACAACTCCTGCCTTTGGGGCTGTGCCTACAGGAGGCATCACGACGTTGAGACGGGCGAGCTCTCCAGGGAGACCGCACCGAAAGGGGTCTGGTTCGAGTACCCTCTGATGTTCTGCGCTACCGACGTCAGGAACGACTTCGCCAACCTGATAAGGATGAGGTGGATCAGGCCCGAGGACCTGCATTATTATGAAGAAATAGGCATCGACAGGTTCAAGATAGCGAGCAGAAACAAGAGAACCGAGTGGATACTGAGGGCCGTAAAGGCCTACAGTGAAAGGAAGTATGAGGGTAACCTACTGGATATAGTGAGCTACCCGCAGGGTAGGGCGACACCTTACGCCTTGGCCAAACTGGGGGCGGGGCAAGAATACCAGGTTCTCACTAAGGTTTATGTGGACAACACCAAGTTCCCGTCGAAGTGGTTGGAGTTCTTCAAGACTAACGACTGCGACACCAGGCCGTGCTCGGAGTGTAAGTACTGTGACGTCGTGGCTGAGAAGGTCATAAGCGTCGACGGGAAGCCGCTCAGCGAGGTCAAGCTGCCTAAAATCAGGGCCCCTATAGAGCTCATACCGAGGTTCATCTCCGATGGTGCGGCTCACTAGTAGGGTCAGGATAGCGGAGCTCGTGGAGCCGGACTTCTTCGGGGGCTTCTTGAACCAGAACGTTGTCGTCATAGAGAGGGGGCCCAACGGCGGCCTGATGCTAGTGGACACGGGGCTACCTGAGCTCTTCGAGCAGCTCGAGGCTAGGTTGAGATCCTGGGGGTTCTCAATAGAGGACGTTTCTGACGTGGTGATCACGCACTGGCATCAGGACCACGCTGGTAACGCCGAGAGGATCAGGAGGGAGGCTAAGGCCAAGGTTTACGCTCACGAGCTGGAAGTCCTCAGGGCTAGGAAGTTCAACGTTCCTTACGAGGCGATTGCTGAGGAGCTCAAGGTACCCCTCGAGGTCGTTAAGAGGACCATGGACAGGATAAACAAAGTGACTTACGAGGAGCCGAAGGAGGTGATAAGGCTGAGAGGAGGAGAGGACCTGGCGGGTTTCAAAGTCATACACGTTCCAGGGCACACGGAAGGACACATAGCCCTCTTCGACGGCGAGACGTTAATTGCCGGGGACGCGATCAGAGGGATTAGGGGGATTTACACGCCTCCTTTAAGGCTATTCTCTCAGGATCACGAAAGGGCGATCAGCTCGTTCAACAGGCTATTGTCGCTCCCTTATAAGTTCCTGATCCCATTCCACGGTGAGGTCAAAACCCCCTGGTGAGGGGCTTGATAAGCGTCTCGAGGCTGTTAAGGGGTAGGCCCGAAACTGGGGATCACGTGAGGTACTCCAGGAGGTCGAGCCCCTACCCGCTAGTTTTGGTGTTCAACGTTACAAGAAACTGTAACTTGAGGTGTGTTCACTGTTACTCGAACTCCGGGACCAGGAGCTACCAGGACCTGCCTTTGGATACCTGGCTTAGGGCCGTGAGGCAGGCCGCGGACATGGGGGTTAAGCACATCCTCCTGTCGGGTGGAGAACCCCTCATGAGGAGGGACCTCCACTTGATCGCCAAGGAGGCCCACGACTACGGAATAAGGGTGGAGCTCTCCACTAACGGGACCATGATAACTGAGGAGAGGATGAGCGAGTTGAAGAACTACATAGACTACGTCGGAGTGAGCCTGGACGGACCCAAGGAGATCCACGATAAGGTTAGGGGAGTGGAGGGGGCCTTCGAGAGGGCGCTTGAGGGATTGAAGGTGGCTAAGAAGTTCGGCCTTAAGACCGGGCTGAGGATGACCCTCACGAGGCTCAATTACGCTCACGTGGACGAGGTCTTCAGGATTATGAAGGAGAACGACATCGATAGGATCTGCTTCTATCACTTGGCCTACGCGGGGAGGGCAGACGCTAGTCTCGACATACCTAACTCCGAGAGGCTTAAGGTGGTAGAAAAGATAGCGGATTACGCGAAGAACACCGACTTCGAGGTACTCACGGCCGACAACCCTGTTGACGGCATACTGCTTTACAAGATGACCAGAAGCCCGACAGTCTACGAGCTGCTGAAAAGGAACGGAGGGAACAAGAGCGGCGAGAGGATCGCTGACGTCTCGCCAGAAGGAATTATCTATCCAGACCAGTTCACCCCGATTCCTATAGGCGTCATTGAGAACCTTAAGGAGCCGTGGGACAAGCCTCATCCCTTAGTCGCGAAACTCAGGGACAGGAAGAAGTACGTTAAGTGTTCCTCCTGCCCGTTCTTCGAGGTTTGTAACGGTGGCTTAAGGGCCAGGGCCTACGCCATGACCGGGGACTTCTGGGAAAGGGATCCCTCCTGTTACCTTGACGAGATCCAAAAGAAGTACGATAACGACAATTCTCGCTAATGTAGTCAGATCAAAAAGTTCTATGAATTTAGATCCTATACCCGAACAGCCTCTCTAAGTAAGCCTGTTCCCAGCGGTCCTTCTGAAGCGTGTAGTCTCTGCTCAGCTTGGGATCCTTGCTGACCGCTGGCGGTTGCTTGGTGAAATCCATTTGGAACTGGAGGCTCAGGGTCTCGAGCTTGCCCTCCTGGTTGCCCATGTAAGTCCAGCCGACGAAGGCGTATTGAACAGGAGCCCTTTCGCTTAAGCCCTCCATCTCCAGGATCTTGTTGGCCGCGAACTGGGAGCTCTCGAAAGCGATCTCCTGGTTCTTAGGGAAAGGCAACTTGGCCGCGTCTCCCGCCGCCAGCACGTCGTCGTACTTTGTGTGCCTCAGATCCTGAGGGGATCTGACGTCGAAGTACGGCGACCCTAGGCCAGCCTCCTCGATGAACTTGGGTGGCCTGTTCGGCTCTAGCATGGCCAGGATCGTGTATGGGATCCTCTCCCCTTTACTCGTTATCACGCTGTTATCTGTTATCTCCGTTATCTCGGAGCTGGTGATAAGCTCGATGCCTGCCTGCTGGTACACCTGGGACACCACGTCGGCTATGGCCGGAGGCTGGGTCTTGTCGTTGGCGTCGATGTGAATGATCCTGAACTTGTCCCTAACGCCCCTGTGCTTAAGGATGGTGTGGGCGAGCATGGCGGTCTCAGTGGGCGCCGGAGCGCACCTGTAGGGAAATTTAGGGGCGTAAACGACGAGCGTTCCGGAACTCTCGCTCCAAAGCCTCTTCTTCAGTACGTTCACCCTCCCGGGGTCGTAGACGGTTGTGTTCTTGTACCAGTACTTGTCGTAACCGACTATCTTGGAACCGTCGTAGACGACGCCTGGAGCTAGAACGAGGTAGTCGTAGTTCAACGTCTTAGGCGAGCCCATGGAGCTCTCCGTTACGGTTACGCTCCTGTTGTCTGGATCGACCTTAGTGACGTTGCCGATTACTACCCTTATCCCCTTATTCCCTACCTCCTCATACCCCCTGATGATCCTCTCGTACTGTTGCTCACCGGTAAGGAGCAACGGCCTCGAGGGACCCGCGAAGTAAAAGGCCTCCTTGTTGACGACCGTTATTTCGGCCCCTTTCAGCTTCTCGGCTAGGGTGTTCGCTACACCCAAACCCGCTATTCCGCCACCAACGATTAGAATCCTTTTCATCTCAAAACTACTCTAATCACTTTGAGGATTATAATGTGAACCGCCCTAGATAGTTTATACTCATACTAAGATCCTTTAATTAACCTAAAAGCCCAAACGTTTTGTTTTTATCTCAAGTGACCTCCTCGGTCTGCGGGAGTATCGTTATGGTGCCGCTCTCTTCGTCGATCCTAACTATGAACTTCGTCCCGAACCGTTCCACTACCGACTTAGGGATGTAAATGTTGAGGGGTAGCGTGTAGTACTCATACTCGTAAACCTTCCCGTTCACTACCTTCTTACCGATTATCTTCTTAGCCTCGACCACTCTTTCTTTCATGCCCTCCTTATTTAAACGCGCGAGCTGTTCTTTAAAAATGGTCGTTAGGGAGTTAAACTTAAGGGCTAGTTGACGTTCGAGTTCGAAGTCGACCGTAGGGGAGTAATGGTACGGATGATGAGCACCGGCTGAAAAGAACAATGATTTAACCGTGGGGTACCGTTTCTGACGAGTGAACCCCGTTCACATACTGGCGAAGAAGGGCGATGTAGCGGAAAGGGTAGTAGTCGCTGGCGACCCAGGAAGGGTCAAGCTGCTGTCTAAATTATTGAAGGATCCGGTGCTCGTCAATGAGAACAGGGGCTTCCTAGTCTACACAGGATACTACAACGGTGTGAGGGTCTCGGTAGCGACGCACGGCATCGGGGGCCCCTCCATGGCGATCGTGCTGGAGGAGTTGGCGATGTTGGGAGGTAGGGCGTTCGTCAGGCTAGGGACTGCCGGAAGTCTAGTTCCCGAGCTCTCCTTAGGCGACGTGGTCGTCGTGACCGGAGCGTCCTATAATCCCGGAGGATTGATCGCCCAATACTTCGGAGAAACGACCTGTCCAGCCGCGACCCCCGACTTCGAGTTGACTACTGAAATCGTCAAGTCGTTGCAGGCCAAAGGAGTTAGGTTCTTCCTCGGGAACGTGTTCTCTAGCGACGCGTTCTACGCCGAGGACGAGCACTTCGCCCAGAAGTGGTCGCAGAGGGGGAACGTGGCGGTCGAGATGGAGGCAGCGACCCTCTTCGTGGTAGGGAGGCTGAGGAACCTTAAGACGGCGGCGACGGTCGTGATAAGCGACAGTCTAGTGAAGAAAGAGTGGATCTCTAAGGAGAAGCTAGAGGAAAGCGTTATGAAAGTCGCTGAAGCGATATTTCTGGCCTTGACGAACTACAAGCTGTGAAGCTCATAAGGGATCCAGTACATGGCTATATCGAGCTGGACGACAAGCTAGTAAGCGTAGTTTCCGACCCTTACTTCCAGAGGCTTAGGTACATCACCCAAACCGGCCTAGCTTACTTAGTTTACCCAGGGATGACTCACAGCCGGTTCGAGCACAGTTTGGGGGCAATGTTCCTCGCCTCAGAGTTCTTGAGGTACATAAGGAGGAACTCCGAGGTCGACTTCATAAGCGAGGACTACATATCGCTAGTTTCCGCGGTCGCCCTCCTTCATGACGTCGGCCACATGCCCTTCTCTCACACTTATGAGAACGCGTTGGAGACCTATTCTAAAATTTACGGGAAAGTGGATGGTTATTCGGGCAGGAAAACGCACGTAGAGCTGGGCATTAAACTGATAGAGGAGGAGATGTCCTCGGCGTTAGAGAAGGCTTTCGGGATTACGTTTTCCGATCCCGTGGGCTTCATTAAGAGGGTGCTGAGGGAAAGTCCGAGGAATAAAGAGGAGAGGCTGGCAGCCCTAGTTATAAGCAACTTCATAGACGCCGACAGGGGCGACTACCTGCTGAGGGACAGCTACCACGCTGGAGTGGAGTACGGGATTTACGATGTTGAGAGGCTCAAGAGGTTCTTGGTCTTCGTCGACGGCAAGCTGGCCGTCTTCAAGAAGGCCAAACCGATAGTGGAGCACTTCTTGTTGGCCAGGATGTACATGTATCAGAACGTGTACTTCCACAGCGTCGTGGGGATGTATAACGCCATTTTAGCCCAAGGTATGGCCAAGCTCTTCGCTTCGGGGAAGTTGGAGCCGATCCCAGACGTGAAGGACTACGTCAACTACGTCGACTTCAGGGTGCTGAACCTACTGAAGGACCAAGAGCCTTTCGGCGAGGGCGTCATTTACAGGAGGGGGTGGAAGAGGGTTAAGGTGGACTTAAACGAGGACTGCGCTAACCAGATCAGGGGAAAGGTCGAGGACCTGACCAAGGCCTCGGAAGGCCTAATCATCCTCCACGAGTTCAGGGACGTCCCATATAAGGAGAGGGAGAACGAGGCGTTCTACGTATATGACGGTGAGCTTCACGAGCTCTCGAAGGTCTCCCAGATCGCTAGGTCGATCTCGGACATAAAGAAGGCAGTGATAGTCTACCACTCGAGCTACGAGAGCTTAGTGAGCCCTATAGTTGAGGAGGTAGTTGAGTGTTTGAGGACGAAGGCCTAAGGAATTAGGTCATAGGAGCTCCTGAAACTCGAACGACCAGGGCTCAATTCTGAAACCGATATAACCGAAGGTTGACTCACGGTTCGTGAACGAAGGCATGAAGATAGTGATAGAGAACCTCGAGCCTCTCGGCAAATGGGTGCTTTACGAGTACGAGCATTCCTACGAGGTTGCCGGGGATCTCCTGCTCATAACCAACGCTAGAATTGAAGGGCTTCCCTCGACGGAGAGAAGGTTCTATGAGGTCTTCGACCTCAACAAGGTCATAATCTTGGATCCTAAGGCGGAGAGGAAGCTGGAACCTGAGGACCTCGTCGAAAAAGACGCGGTAGTCATAGGTGGTATCCTAGGAGATCACCCGCCCAAAGGGAGAACGTGGCAGCTCCTCTCGTCCAAGTTCCCTCAGGCCGAGGTAAGGAACCTCGGCAAGCTACAGTTACCTATCGATAACGCCGTTCTCGTGACTAAACTCGTCATGGAGGGTAAGAGGCTCGAGGAGATAGAGATAGCTAGGGGCCTGAAGTTCGAGTGTAGTTTCCTGAGGGCGAAGAGAACCGTCGTATTACCCTTCGGCTACGTCATATATGAAGGGAAACCCTTCGTATCCATGAAAGTCCTAAAGTTGCTGGGCTTTAAGGACGGCTGTAAGCTCTCCTGGAACCTGACTGACGAGGAGATGTCGGAAGTGGACTCACTCAATCAGGCTAGAGAGTCTCTTTGAGCACTGCTCAACCTTCTCCTTTATGACCTTCTCGAAGTCAGGACTAACGGAGAAGTAGTACCTCGGCCTTCCCGTCCTCTTCGTCTGATCCTTCTCCCTCACTACCAGGGCGTTTTCCAACAGCCTCCTCATGGAGTTGTTCACGGTCGTCTTGCTTACCTTGAGGCGCTCAGCTATTTCCTCGCTGGAGGCCTTCCCCATGCTCGTCAGGATCGAAAGGACCACTAAATCCGTCTCGGAGAGCTTGAAACAGCAGGTTAACGTCTCCTTAAGGGCCTCCGTGAGTTCCACTAACTTAAAGTTTAATTTCAAAAATTAAAAGTTTTTCAAAGATTTAATGATGTCACTGGAGGAATTTCCCTCGCCTTCTCGATCAATCTCATGTACTCCCTGTACATGCACTTGTCTTGAATAACGATCAGTCCCGCCTCCTCGGCCCTCTTGGCTGCCTCGTCGTTCCTGATGCCCTCTTGCATCCATATCACCTTCACGTCGCCCCTGGTCTTAGCCCTTTGAATCGCCTCTTCCACTATAGGTGGGACGTCCTTGGACGGCCTGAATATCTGAACCACCTCGACCTTCTCGGGGATTTCAAGAAGAGATTTATAGGACTTCCTGCCCAGGATGGAGTCCACCGTGGGGTTGACGGGTATCACGTTGTACCCTTTACTTATCAAGAACTTAGGGACGGCGTGGGCGGGCTTCGTGGGGTCCTTGGAGAACCCGACTGTTGCGATGTTCTTGTACTGAGTTAATATCTTTAAAATCAGCTCGTCCTCGGAGCTTTCCGCCATGTTTTAGCCCTCCCTGAGAACCTTGCCCAAGTCCTCCGCGAGCTTCAGCATGGCGCCTAGGGCGTACTGCGTGTCCTTCTTGTTAACCTCCATCATTAGGCCGAACGTGCCCACAGGCTTAACCTTGGGTAAGTCCTGAACCCACATCTTTAGGGCCTTGGCCATTTTGTCCATAACCATCTTCAAGGAGTCGAGAAAGTTCGGATCCGCCATTATACTCATAAGCTCCAGCATCTTGTCAAGGGCTCCCGTCTTCTGCATCTCGAGCATTTTGTTCATTAGTTTCAACATGGAGTCGACGTCAATTGAGGTTAGGGTCTTAACTGTCTCAGGGCTGGTGAGCTTCTTAAGGAGGGGAGTCATGGAATCGGCTGCGGATAGAATGGAATCAAAGTCGATACTCTCAAGGAGCTTCAAGGTGCTTTCGTTGGTGAGCTTGTTCATTATCGGTAACAACCTCTCTGTGGCGGTCAGTAAGGAATCTAAGTCCAGCCGTTGAATCAAGTTAAGCGCCCTTTCGCTGGTGAGCTTCTCGAGGAGGGGCCAAACGGCCTGAACCTTGGGGAGCTGGTCCATGGAGAACTCTATTATGGCGTCTACCAGCTCAGCCCTCTGAACCGCGTCGAGTAAGTCCAAGCCCTGCTGCATTAGGTTGAGCAAGTTGTCGAGCTTGCCGGACTTATCCAATTGAGTTAAGAGGTTGGAGAGCTTCTCGAGGGCTGGGAGGGCTTCGGCCATTTTGGCTAGCCTGGAGAGGTTGTCCTCAGTTAGGATCCGTTCTAGAGGATCTTCGACGGCTGACATGACTCTTTCGGACTACATAAGCTCTTACGGTCAATAAAATCCGTTTCGGTTCGGACGCTTTCTCGAAAATGGTATTAGCTCGATACAGCCTTACAGCTCCCCTTATGACCTCCCTTTCCCGTCACTCGATCGGTGGTTGACGTAATCGATGTAAACTCTGTAAAGCTTAACCGTGCTCTCCCTCACCAAGGACCTAACGATCGTGTAACTGCGGAAGGTCCGCACGTAATGGTACATGGCTACCGCGCCTAGTGCTATCGAGAACCCCGTAGATAGATAGACCGAAGCGTTCTGTCCATCCGAGAAAATCAAGACGATCAAAGCGAATACCGAGGTAGATAAGGCCAAGAACGAAACTATCATACCCTGAATGGAGTACTTATTAAGAGTTCTCCAGTTCTTTTCCAATAACGTCCTCGCCGAGAACACCCTGAACAGGCCCCTGATCTCTTTCGCAACGTCCTTAACTACCTTTGAACTGACCTTCGCTGCTTTATCATTGTCAAAGACGCCCAACTTCTCGGCGAGGATCATCTCCTCGAGGGCGTTAACGTAACTCTCGTTGCTGACTATCCTAAGCAACTGAGTGAATATCGCTAAATCGAACAGCTTTCTGGCCCTATTGACTTTCTCGACCATCCTTTTTCTCTTAAAGAATACGTAGCGTCCGAACAGCAATGCGAAGGTGAATAAAGCAACGATGTAAATTACTAGCAATTGTTCGAACGCTAGGAGAAGCCCTGAATTGCTAGCCTCGCTTATATTCAAACCTCTTCAATCTCCCTAGCGAGCTCGGCCATTATATACATTAAACGCGACTCGAGGCTTGTAGCTTCCTTCAGGAGCTCGAGGACTCTCCTTCCCTTTTCCGTGAGGACGTAACCCTTGTCGCTCTCGGCAATTAGTCCCTTCTCACTCATTTGAGTTAGATAAGTCCTCAAAGTTAAGGCTGATAGCCCTACGTACTTCATCAGGGCCGATACAGTGTTCCTGCCCTTTCCTACGTTATCTAGAATGTCCCTCATTATGTCGATCCTGTCCCTTTTGGTCCTCACCGATATCACCCGTTCGATTTAGTCTACACGGATTACCTCGAATGATTTATGTTCTCTTACGTCTATTTAAATATTATACGTTGTTGTTCTTATCGGAACCCTGGTTTCCTTCCACTGCCTTCTTCTGTCTTAACAACGCCTCTATTGCCCTGCTCTCTGACTCACCCAGGAGCTTCTTGGCTAACGTGAGGAACTCCTCAGAGGTCACAGAATCGGGAACTATCTCAACCCTTAGGGCGGAAAGTAACGGAGACCACAGCTTCTCAACCACCTCGACGAACTCGGGAACCGTCAGCTCTGGCGTGGATCTGGCAAGCGTCGATAACGATTGTCCCAATAGCGCCCAGATCTCGAGACTTATCCTCCTTTCCTCCTCAGCTTTCTTCTCGGGAGGTAATCCGACCAATTCCTGTCTTTTGGAGGCCAAACTCTTTATGTAAGCGGCCAGCTTAAGCTTCTGCAACTCGAGGGCGAGTACGGAAAGCCTGACGCTCTTAGAGGCTATTAACTTAGTTGAGTCGCCGTCCCTCAGGACGTTCACGTAACCTCGAGCGATTAGGTTCGTTATCGACTTCGCCAACGAGTCCCTGTCGAATATCAGCGAGAGGCCCCTGTATACGTCCTCCACCTCTGCTCCCTCGGGCCCCTTAGCGGCTATGTAAGACAGGACTGTCCTAGTTATCTTATCCATCACTTCCATGAGGACACCTCCTTGAACGCCCACTCGGGCAGGGTAACGTTGGCTGACCTCACTATATCGTCTATGTGTTCCTTCCTCTCGGCCTTAGGTATCGGTACAGCCCTAGGGATTAAGTAGGCCAGAGCCAAGTTGGTCGGGGTCACACCCAGCCTCTCGGCGAGGCTTTTCACCCTACCGTCCGCGAAGACTCTCCCCTGAGCCAAGGGCGAGTAGGCTATCACCTTCACCCCGTTCTTCTCAGCGATTGGTAGAACCGTCCTCTCCGCCCTCCTTTCAAGCACGTTATACAGGACTTCGTTAGCCTCTATTTCGTACTTGGAGACGGAATATATCGCCTCCTCGAAGAGCTCACCTTCGAAGTTGCTCACCCCTATGCAGTAAACCACCCCCTCGTCGACCAGCTCCTCCATAGCCCTCACGCTCTCCTTAAGGGGAACCGAGGGGTTAGGCCAATGAATCAATAATAAATCAACGTGATTGACCCCCAGCCTCCTGAGGCTGGCCTTAGCTGAGGCCTTGAGCTTTGAGGGCTCCAGATGGTTGGGCCACACCTTAGTTATGATAACCAGCTTCTCCCTATCTAACTCCCTTATCGCTCTCCCGACGAGCTCCTCCGCGTGCCCGTCGCCGTACATCTCGGCCGTGTCGATGACGTTTATCCCCTTACCTAAGGCGTACCGTATAGCCTCAACCCACTCCTTGTCCCTGCTCTCGTCCCTCCTCCAATAACCGCCCCCTATTCCCCAAGTGCCGAGGCCTATTGGGAAGACCCTCTTGTTGCAGAGCTCATTTACCATTTAGCGTCTCTTAGCGATGAAGCACTAAATGATTTCGGCCCCCGGCAAGGTGTTGTGGATAGGGAGCTACTCCGTAGTCTTTGGCGGGATAAGTCACGTGATAGCCGTCGACAAGAGGGTGAGGTGTGAGGCCGAGGAAAGCGACGAGTGGGTTTTCGAGACCAGCTACGGGACATATAAGGGCAAGGGAAACGAGCTGATCGAGAGCGTCTTGACCGTGCTTAACGAGGAGCTCGGCGACTTCGGGAAGTTCAGAGTAAGGCTGCTCAACGACCCAGAGTTCTCGATAGAGGGTAGGAAGACCGGGCTGGGGAGTAGCTCCGCCTCGACCGTGGCCTTAACTGCCTGCCTTTATCAGAAGGCCAGAGGGAGGATCGATAGGGATGAGATCCACAGGCTCGCCCAAAGGGCCAACTTCATAAGGCAGAAGGGTATAGGGAGCGGGTTCGACATATCTTCCGCGGTCTACGGCTCCATCGTTTACAGGAGGTTTTCATCTATCGAGAAGATGGACTGTTACTGCGATCCCCTGAGCTTGGGGAACTACCAAATGGTCCTGGGCTTCTTGGGGGAGAGCGCCGAGACTGTAGGCTTGGTCAAGAGGTTCATCGACGTCTCCGAACGCCAGGAGTTCAAGGAGTACATGAGTATGATAAACGAGGAGAACGAGTGGGCCGTGAAGTACTTGAGGGCGAGGAGGATCTACGCCGCCGTCCAGCACCTTAGGGTGGCGAGGGAGTTACTTAACGCCTTGGCTAAGTCCCTGATAGGAGTCGAAATAGAGAACGAGAGGACGAGGAGGTTAGAGGCGATAGCTTACGCCAACGACGCTATAGCCTCGCTCTCCCCCGGAGCCGGTTTAGAGAGCGTCTTCGCCATAGCCGAAGACGTCGAGCCTATTGCAAGGGCCTGGGAGAGGGAAGGAGTTAAAGTGATCAGGTTAAGAGAGGATGAAGGGCTCAGGGTTGAGGAAGGCTAGGGCGGAGGCGCCTTCCAACATAGCCATAGTCAAGTACTGGGGGAAGAGGAATAAGGAGCTCAACCTCCCCCTTAACTCCAGCTTCTCGATCTCGCTCGAAGCCCTAAGGGTGGATACCGAGGTCTCTGTGGAAGACGGTCCCGGCACGAGTAGACTCTTCATAGACGGGGAGGAGGTCACCGGGGAAGAGTTCGAGGAGTACGCCGGTAGGGTTCTAGAGGCGTTCAGGAGGCTCTACGGCGACTTCCACGCCGTCATTCGCTCTAAAACCAACTTCCCGAAGTCCGCTGGCCTAGCCTCGTCTGCGGCAGGGATCGCCGCCCTAGTGGTCGCCCTCAATGAGGCTTTAGGGTTATCCCTGAGCCAAATAGAGCTCTCCAAGATAGCTAGGCTCGGGAGCGGGAGCGCCTGCAGGAGCACGACGGGAGGCTTCGTCCTTTGGGAGAAAGGGACAAGAGATGACGGCGAGGACAGCCTCTGCTACCAGGTCTTCCCCGAAACCCACTGGCCGGAGCTGGTCGACGTCATAGGGATCGTCGGGAGACAGAAGAAGAAGGTCTCCTCTAGGAAGGGGATGCTGAGGGTCTCCAGCTCCCCGCTGATGGAGTGCAGGCTCAAGTTCGTCGAGGAGACCTTGCCTAAAGTTATAGACGCCGTGAGGAGGAAGGACGAAGGGGAGTTCTACTATTGGACCATGAGGCACAGCAACAGCATGCATGCGGTCATTCTGGACTCCTGGCCCTCCACCTTCTATCTGAACGATATCTCCTTTGCGTTGATTGAGAGGATCCAGGAGAGCGGCATAGCTGGCTACACGTTCGACGCCGGGCCAAACCCCCACGTGTTCACTACAGAGGACAAGGCGGAGGAGGTCGTGCGCATCATGAGGGAGGTAGGAATAACCGAAATAGTGATCTCGAGGGTTGGTCCTGGTCCCAAAGTCCTGGATTCCAACAGGTAGTGAGCCGAGATGAGCGAGTCAAGGGTGAAGGCCTTCAGGAGAATCATGGGTGACTTAAGGGCGGTAAACGAACTCCTCGCCAACGACCCCATAGCGAACCACTTAGGGCTAAAGGTATTGGAGCTGAGCGAGGGGAGAGTCGTTACCGAGTTCCCCTATAGGGAAAGCTTGACCAGGCCGGGAGGATCGATCCACGGCGGCATGATATGTGCGGCCATCGACTTCACAGGGGGACTAGCGGTTCTAACGGTGAACGATAAGGACGACCAGGTGACGGCGGAGCTCAAGGTGAACTTCCTCGAGCCCCTTAGGGAAGGACCTTTCAGGGTTGTGGCGACGGTGATAAGGAAGGGTAGGACACTCGTGGTTGTGGAGGCGAGGGTTTACGACTCAAGGAATAGGCTGGGGGCGATAGCTTTAGGTACGTGGTTCCTCATTTAGAGCCCATGCCTAGAGCGGTAGTCATAGGCTCGGGCCACAACGGGCTCATCGCGGCTAGGGAGCTGAAGGAAGCTGGGCTGGACGTAATCGTCCTGGAGGCCAGGAAGAAGATAGGGGGCCTCACCGAGACCGCGGAGCTATGTAACGCGAAGGTCAGCAGGGTCTCTTACGTCCTGGGACTCATGCCTAAGGCGCTCGTCGATAAGTACAAGATCCCATTAGTCAGGACAGACCCGTTTCAGGTCTTCCTAGTCTCAGGGAAGGTAATTCCCTTCTTCGTCAACCCCGAGTACAGGAGGAAGGTGCTGAGGAGTTTGGGATACGAGTGCCTGGCTGAGTTCGACGAGAAGCTCATGAAAGTCAGGGATGTGCTCTACTCCAAGTTCCTCTTCGTGGAGAGGCCTAGGAGCCTGAGCGAGCTGAGGGAGGAGTTGGAGAGATCAGGCCTCGAGGAGTTCGCGACCGAATCGGCAAGCGAGGTGCTCAAGAGGTACGTCCCCGAAGAGTTCAGACGTTTCTACGTTTACCCCAGCTCGCTCTCCGCACCGGCGGTCATAATCGCTTACTACTACTCGCCGAACTGGTCACTGGTTAAGGGAGGTAACGGTACAATAGCTGACGTCCTCGCGGAGGGGCTCAGGGTGGAGACCGATGCAGAGGTGATAGAGGTGGTCGAGAAGGGCGGGAGGGTAGTGAGGGTAGTGACGAGGGACGGAAGGGCCTTCGAGGCGGACTACTTCGTCTTCGCCGGGAGCCCCGTAGCGCTGTGGAGACTCTTGGGCAAGAGGGTTTCACCTTTGGGCACCCCAGGCTGGAGGAAGGTGAACGCGGTGCTCGAGGAGCCCCCTAAGATCGAGGGATTGGAGAGGTTCATGCAAAGCATAATAGACTCGGAGTACGGCGAGGCGTTATTCCCCGGCTTGGCTGACCCTACTAGAGGGGGCATAACGCTCGAGATGATGGGTGACTTCGAGGACTTCGTTAAGGACTTCAGGCTGAAAGTCAGGTGTTACGAGGAGGTCACCCCCGAGGAGGTCGAGAGGGACTACTTCCTGCCCTATGCCCAGGTCAACCACCTGCCCATGACTAGGGAGTACCTCTTCGAGAACAGGCCGGGTTATCACACGGAGTTCGAGAACCTCTTCCTGGCCAGCGCTGGGGCTTATCCAGGAGGGCAAATACTTGGAGTACAAGGCTACAACGTAGCGAACATAATCAAAAAGAAAGTCACTTCCAGTAGTTAGCCAGCTCCTTTGAGGTTATGACCGGGAAGAACTTGGCTAAGTTGGCTAGCGACCTCTCGTGGGCCTCCCTGTCGTATGAGGACACCGCGTCCCTCACGATCACCGGGATGAACCCCAACGCAAAGGCGTGCCTAGCGCTCGTCTCGACCCCTATTTCCGTCGCGATCCCGGTGAACACCACGGTCCTTATCCCGGCGTTCCTCAGCAGGAGCTCCACGTTCGTCCCCACGAACAGGCTCCAGGTGTTCTTGTTCACCACTATGTCGTTCCTCATGGGCCTAACGGCGAGGTTCAGGTCCCTCGGGCCCCACCTCCTGGACCTGAAGACGTACCTGGACGCTTCGGGCTCGAATCCTCTGGGGTAGGGAGTTATCTTGGTGAATACAATCGGCACCTTGGCCTTCCTCGCGGCGGAAATCGTCTGGTTCAACGCGTTCATGAACTCGTCCCTGTTGAAGATGGAATTCACTAGTGCGTTCTGAACGTCCCACACCACGAGGACTGAAGCCCTAGGGTTAAGGATCTCAGACAGGTTGAATGAAAGCCCGCTCACGAATGGTCGAAGGTGAAATATGAAGGAAAAACAAAATAAAACTTAGGTCTTCAGGTCGGGGCTAACTTCTTTACTTTCTCCGCTTCCTCCTTGGGGGCCTCGCTGTAGGTGAACCACCAGGCGTAGCCCTTGTACTGCTTCAGCCTCAGGCCGGCCTCTTCAACGTTACCAGGCGGGGGCACTATCAGGTTGTCGCCGATCAGCTCGTTGTTGGGCCAGTTGGCAGGAGCTACCCTGCCGGTCTTATCGAGAATCTGGAGGGTCGCAACTATCCTCAGGATCTCCTTGATGTTCCTGCCTAGCTCCATCGGGTAGTACAGTATCGTCCTTACGATGCCCTTGTTGTCGACCACGAAGACCGCCCTAACGGTTTGGGTGGCGCTCTGGGCGTGGAGCATCCCCAGCTTCTTCGCGACCTCGCCTAGCTGGTCAGCTATTATGGGGAAGGGAACCTTCATGCCCAAGGTCTTCTCTATCCACTGCACCCACTCTATGTGGCTGATGTTGCTGTCCACTGAGAGGCCTATCAGGCCGGTGTTGAGATTCTCGAACTCGGAGTAATACTTGGAGAAGCTGTAGAACTCCGTAGTGCAAACCGGCGTGAAGTCGGCAGGGTGGCTGAACAAAATGAACCACTTACCCTTGCTGGTGAAATAGTCTGGCAGTTTGAGCTTACCGTGGGTGGTCACTACCTCTAACTCAGGGAACTTCTCTCCGATTAGGGGAATCCTTTCACTGCTCATTTTTGTCCGAGATAATTTGTAACTGATCTCAGTTAAAAATCTTTCCAATCTAGTAGGACGCTAATTCCAACTTATTAACTAGAGAGACTAACGTGAGCAATACAACACGAGTCTCCCGAGCCAGGGCTGTTAATCGGTTTCGACGCTAAGCTCCCTTAACGCTCCTCTACTCAATACTCAACTGCCTCTACCCAAGGCAACGTCTCCGTTGTCACGAAGAAGGGGAAGGAATGCTAGTGGAAACGGAGGCAGAGGTTAAAGAAGGAATGAGAGGGACATAGAAACTGTTAAGACGGCTCAACCGAACGCCAGCAATTTCCGTGTATATTAACGTTTAAAGTAGGGAAGGACTTCGGCCCGATGACGCCGGCAGGGCTACCTTTCGTCCGGCCATCTAGGGATCTCCCTTAGGGGCTCCCCCGATTGGGAGCGGCGGGCTGAACCCCTCGGGCTTTCGCCCTCGGGGCTTGCACCCCCGCCCCATCAACCCCCTGTTCTAGGGGAGGGGTCTCGGGGGTTAACCCCCCACGGGGGCCTCTTTTCGGGGAGGGGTTCCCGCTTAGATGCTTTCAGCGGTTACCCCTCAGGGCGTAGCTGCCCGGCGCTGCCCGGCAGGACAACCGGTAAACCAGAGGCCCCGGTACCCTGTTCCTCTCGTACTAGGGGTACCTTCCCCTCAGGCCCCCAGCACCCCCGACCCTTAGAGTCCGACCTGTCTCGCGACGGTCTAAACCCAGCTCACGCTCCCCTTTAACGGGCGGGCAGCCCTACCCTTGGGGGCAGCTGCACCCCCAGGGTGGGAAGAGCCGACATCGATGTAGCAAACCGCGGGGTCGATGTGAGCTCTCACCCGCGACGACCCTGTTATCCCCGGGGTAACTTTTCTGTCATGCCCGGCCCCCACGTGTGGGGGCACGAGCGTTCGCTAGGCCGCGCTTTCGCGTCGAGGCCCCGTGCTTTGAAGGGCCTCGTCAGGCCGGCTTTTGCCCTTGCACTCTACGGCGGCGTTCTGTACCGCCTGAGCCGACCTTTGGGCTCCCGTGTTACCTTTTCGCGGGAGTGCCGCCCCAGCCGAACCGCCCACCTGACGCTGTCCCCCTTGCGGGGTAAGGCTCCCGAGGGTCCATGGGTGGTGTTTCACTTTCGGGTCCACCGCCCCCGGAGGAGCGGCTTCGACCCCTCCCACCTACGCTACGCATGAACCCCCGGGAGCCAACGCCAGGCTGCGGTGAAGCTCCACGGGGTCTTCTCTCGGGGTCGGGGGTTGCCGGACTGTGCACCGGCTCAGGGCGTTCACGGGGCCCCGGGCTGGGACAGTGGGGACCTCGTTGATCCATTCATGCGCGCCGGAACTTACCCGGCAAGGCATTTGGCTACCTTGAGAGGGTCAGAGTTACCCCCGGCCTTCAGCGGGGCTTCGCCCGGTTGAACCCGGGTTTCACCTACCGCCAGTGGCCAGGATTTAGCCCCCGTACACACCCTTACGGGCTAGCGGGGACCTATGTTTTTATTAAGCAGTCAGGTCCCCCTGGTCACTGCGACCTACCGCGGCGGAGCAACCACCGCGGTAGGCACCCCTTCTCCCGAAGTTACGGGGCCAATTTGCCGAGTTCCCTAGCCCGGGTTACCCCCCAGACGCCTTGGGCTTCTCACCCAGGGGCACCTGTGTCGGTTCTCGGTACGGTCCCGGGGGATCGCTGCCTGCCCCCTTTTCATGGGGACCAGGGATCAGGGGAACCCTCCTAACGGAGGGCCCGTCACCCCTTCGCCCCCTTCTCACCGTTACGGTTCTCCAGGGGCTTCAGGGCTTGGGCGGGCGGTGGCCCGCTCCCCCTACCCCGATCCGTCGGAGGCAGGCCTTGCGTTGCCGCACCTACCCCCGGGGCAGGGGAATATTAACCCCTTTCCCTTTCGGCGGGTACCAGTTAGGCCCCGCCTTAGGACCGGCTCACTCCCGGCTGACGACCATTGCCGGGAAACCCTTGCCCTTCCGGCGGGGAGGATTCTCACCTCCCCTCGCTGTTACTGCCGCCGGGATCTGCACCTGCGACGGGTCCAGCGGACCTCACGGCCCGCCTTCTGCCCCGCCGCAGCGCCCCCCTACCTGGTGAGCCTCAAAGAGGCCCACCACCCGGGTATCGGCGCCCGGTTTGAGCCCCGACCAATCTTCGGGGCCCCCAGCCTCGGCGGGTGAGCTGTTACGCACTCCTTAGAGGATGGCTGCTGCTGGGCCCACCTCCCCGCTGTCTAAGGCTGGGGACGCCCTTTGATTGGCACTTAACCGGGACTTAGGGGCCTTAACCCGGGTCTGGGTTGTTCCCCTCTCGCCGCCCAACCTTACGCCGGGCGACCCACTCCTCCCTTCTTCGGCTCCAGCAGGTTCGGAGTTAGACTGGAGACCCCGAGGTTTCCCTCGAGGCCTCCAATCTGTAACTCTACCCTGCCGGATACCTCCGGGAGGGCTGCGCTAAGACGCATTTCGGGGGGAACTAGCTATCACCGGGCTAGATTGGTCTTTTGCCCCTAGTCCGGGGTCAAGGGAACGAATTGCACGTCAGAACCCCTATTCGGCCCTCCAGCGGGGTTTCCCCCGCCTTCGGCCTGCCCCGGACTAGATCGCCCGGTTTCTAGCCTCCTGCCAGTGACTCCAGGCCCTTGCGGACCCCGCCCCTCACCGGGTTTCCCCGGCTGCGGGCGCTCGGTTTCCCTATGCCTTCGGGGCTGACCCCCTTAGGCTCGCCACTGGCAGGAACTCCCCGGCCCGTGTTTCAAGACGAAACGCAGGACCCCGGTCCTCCTCCCTCGTACTCGAGGCTCGCGCCCCTTTCCTTCGGGAGGACTCATCCCTTTCGAGCCCTGCGCTGTGTGACCTCCCGGTTTCAGGCTCTTTTCACCCCCCGTTAGGGGTGCTTTTCAGCTTTCCCTCACGGTACTTAGTTCGCTATCGGTCTCGGGACGTATTTAGCCTTGGAGGCACGTGTCCCCCATCTTCCCACCCCCAAACCAGGGGATGGTACTCTGCCCTGGCTCAGGCCCCCGGGTAGCCTTTAGCCTACGGGGCTGTCACCCTCTATGGCCCCCCATTCCAGGGGAGTTCGGCTAGGCCCCCGGGTAGCCCGGGCTCCGCCCACCACCAGGGCAAAACACCACATCTCCCGAGACCTTACGGCCCCGGGATTTGGTTTGGGCTGTCCCCCTTTCGGTCGCCCCTACTCGGGGGATCTCGTTTGATTTCTTTTCCTCCCCCTACTAAGATGTTTCCGTTCGGGGGGTTCCCGCCCCTTACGGGGCGGCGGAGCCTGTTAAGCTCCGCCAGGAATTCCCATTCGGGGATCCCGGGATCAACGGGTGCTTGCCCCTACCCCGGGCATATCGCCGCTTGCCGCGCCCTTCGTCGGCGCCCGAGCCGAGCCATCCACCGGGAGGCTTATGCCCCTGGGCGATCCCTAGATGGCCGTTGGACGGGCAGCCCTGCCGGCGTCATTGAGCCCTATCCAAGCGTGAAGCTTGGAATCGGGCCCTTTGCCCTTCGTTCCCCTCGGGCCAAGGGGAACTGCATCGGGTGAGGGGTGCACGGGATTGGACGAGCCCCTTACCCCTTAGATATGGGCGGGGGAGATATGTGAGGTGATCCAGCCGCAGGTTCCCCTACGGCTACCTTGTTACGACTTCTCCCCCCTCGCGGAGGTAAAGTTCGACTCCCCACTCGTCGCAGGGAGCCTCACTTCACCCCCGCTCGGGTGGAGCGACGGGCGGTGAGTGCAAGGAGCAGGGACGTATTCACCGCAGGTTGGTGACCTGCGGTTACTAGGGATTCCTCGTTCACGAGGGCGAGTTGCAGCCCTCGATCCCAACTGAGGCAGGGTTTAGGGATTGCCCACCCCTCTCGGGGCAGGATCCCGCTGTCCCTGCCATTGTAACCCGCGTGCGGCCCGGGGGTTTCGGGGCATGCTGACCTGCCGTGGCCCCCTCCTTCCTCCGCCTTACGGCGGCAGTCCCCCTAGTGTGGCCCTGGCCCGGAGGCCAGGGTACCAACTAGGGGTGGGGGTCTCGCTCGTTGCCGGACTTAACCGGACATTTCACAACACGAACTGGCGACGGCCATGCACCTCCTCTCCGCGAGTCAGGCAAGGTCATTAGCCTGGCCGTCATCCTGCGGTCTCCCCCGGTAAGCTTCCAGGTGTTGACTCCAATTGAGCCGCAGGTTCCACCCCTTGTGGTGCTCCCCCGCCTATTCCTTTAAGTTTCAGCCTTGCGGCCGTACTCCCCAGGCGGCCGGCTTAACGGCTTCCCTGCGGCACCGCGTGGGCTCTAAGCCCACGCGACACCTAGCCGGCATCGTTTACAGCCGGGACTACAGGGGTATCTAATCCCTTTTGCTGCCCCGGCTTTCGCCTCTCACCGTCGGGCGCGTTCTAGCGGGGCGCCTTCGCCACTGGTGGTCCTCCCGGGATCTACGGATTTCGCCCCTACTCCGGGAGTACCCCCCGCCTCTCCCGCCCCCTAGCCCTGCAGTATCCCTCCCGGTTCCCGGGTTGAGCCCGGGCCTTTAGGGAGGGACTTACAGGGCCGGCTACAGGCGCTTTAGGCCTAGTAAGCGTCCCAACCACTCGCGGGGCTGGTATTACCGCGGCGGCTGACACCAGACTTGCCCCCCGCTTATTCCCCCGCCTTTTTAGAGCGGGGAAAAGCCCCCTTTCGGGGGCACTCGGGGTAGCGCCCTCACGCTTTCGCGCATTGGGGACGTTCCGCGCCTGGTGCGCCCCGTAGGGCCTGGGCCCTTGTCTCAGTGCCCAACTGGGGGCTCCCCCTATCAGGGCCCCTACCCGTTATAGGCTTGGCGGGCCGTTACCCCGCCAACTACCTGATGGGCCGCAGCCCCATCCTCGGGCGACCACGAGCGGTAGCCCGTGGCCCTTTCGGGGAAGGGGCGTTCCAGCACCCTTCCCCTATCAGGGATTATCCCCAGTTTCCCGGGGTTATCCCTGTCCCGAGGGTAGGTTAGCCACGTGTTACTCAGCCGTCCGCCACGCCCCCTTCGACCCGGGGGCGTACGACTCCCATGGCTTAGCCCTACCCCGATAGCGGTTGGGTCCGGCAGGATCAACCGGAATCGGGGTAAGGGGCCTTTCGTCTCCCGTGCACCCCTGTCAGAGATGAGGTTTGCCGAGGTTAGGCCCTCGACGGGCTCTGCCCCGGCGTCCTCATCCCTCCACTTGTGAGCGTCCCGCTCCCCCCGGATTTCTCCGGCGGGAAGCGTGCGATTAGTTACTCTACGTGCCTGTGATTTAAAGCTAACTCTCTTTCTCTGCGGGGAATACCGTCATAAGCTGCCGTAGAGGCGCGATTAAAGGATCGAAAGTATTGGCCCCGCGTGAGGGCTAAGCTTTTACCCGCGGAGCCTATTTTCCTCCGTGCTCGAGGACCTCTGCGATTACCTGAGCGAAAGCGTGAACGGGATCGACGTCTTAGGCCTAGGCACCGGGAGGACGGTCAAAGCGATTATTTCCTGCTTGCACGAGAGGGGGTCACTTAAAGGGAAGAGGCTGATCGTCAGCTCCGTCGACACCGAGCTGGTCTTGAGTGGACTGGGCTACTCCGTCACGAACCTTTCGTCGAGGCCGCAGCTGTATATTGACGGGTTTGACATGTTCCTTGAGGATCGGTTCGCCCTCATTAAGGGCGGGGGAGGGGCGATGACTAGAGAGAAAGTCCTAGCTCACAACAGCGCGAGGAGAATCTACGTAGGAGACTCTTCCAAGGCGAGGAGCCCCAAGTCCTTTAGCCTCCCTGTGGAAGTCCTGTGGTTCGCCCTTAGCGCTGTACTGGACGAGCTCAAGGGGAAAGGGTTCGAGCCGTCAGTTAGGGTCGGCCAAGGGAAAATGGGGCCCGTAGTGAGTGACAACGGCAACCCGATAATCGATATCACCGTCCAGAGGGAGAGGCTGGAGGAGTTGGTCAGGTTGCTCGACTCCATCCCGGGAGTTGTGGAGCACGGCTACTTCGGGAGGGAGCTGCTAAACGAGGTGATACTTTACGACGAGAAATCCTTCACCGTGAGGAGGAGAGACTGAAAAGAGCCGGTAAGTGCGGGGGGTGGGATTCGAACCCACGCAGGCCTACGCCAGCGGATCTCTTACGGGGGTCTTAAGTCCGCCCCCTTTGGCCAGGCTCGGGCACCCCCGCATGCTGAAGTTCAGGGTTTCGCGATTTAAACGTTGTCCTGGGAAAAGCTCACATCTTCTTCAACACTATGCTGGTTAAGGTCGAGGCGACCCCCTTGACCCCCCTGATGGCCTCGATCGTTTGATTGAGCTCTGCCGTGTCCTTGGCCTCAACCCTGACTAGGACGTCGTAATCGCCGCTTATCTCCATGACCTCCTTAACCCCTGGGACCACAGAGAGCCTCCTGGCTACCGAGGTGGTGTAAACGTTGGAGTCGCACTTGACCTCTATCAACGCCTCTATCCTCTCCGGGGGCCTAGGCTTCAGCTTCCTCCCCGTCGCCTCCTCCGCGAGCTCGAGCAGGTCCTCGTCCCTGAAGAACCTAGCCGTCGAGTTGGCCTTTATTTTAGCTAAGACCTGATCAAGCTCCGCGTCGCTCAGCTGGACCCCCAGCCTCTCGAACCTGTTCTTGAGGGCGTGTTTGCCCGTGTACTTGTCTATCACGTAGTCCCTCGACCTGCCGAAGGTCTCTGGGGGCATGAACTCGTAAGTCCTGGGGTCGTTTAGCACGCCGTGGACGTGAACGCCGGCCTTATGAACGAAGGCGTAGTCCCCAGTTATGGGGAAGTTGGGGGGTATCGAGATCCCGCTGTACTTCTCGATTAACGCAGCCACCTTGGGAAGAAGGTCGAGCTTGACCACGTCGATGCCGAAGTGATACTTTATCGCCGCGGCCACAGCCTGGAGCGGGGTTATCCCGACCCTCTCGCCCAGCCCGTTCACGGTTGCGTGGATTATCGTGGCCCCTCCCTCCACCGCTGCCAGAGAGTTGGCGACCGCCATCCCCAGGTCGTTATGGGCGTGAATGTCGTACTCCACGCCGGGGACGTCTCTGACCAAGTTGGAGAAAAGCTCCTTCGTCTTGCTGGGGTAGAGTATCCCTACTGTATCGGCTATACTCACCCTGTCAGCCCCTGCGTCCCTCGCGGTATTGACTACCTGGACTAAATAGTCGTAATCCGTCCTCGTGGCGTCCTCAGCGGTGAACCTGACCTTCAGCCCGTGGCTCTTGGCGTAGCTCACGTGTTCTGCTATAACGCTTAGTGCTTCCTCCCTTGAGACCTTGTGCTTCGCCTTAAGGTGGATGTCGCTGACCCCGTAGAATATTGCCACCCTATCTACCTCTAGCTCCGCCGCGGTCTCTATGTCCCTCTTCACGGCCCTGCTGTGGGCCAAAATTTCAGAGGTGATGACCCCTTCCCTCTTGAGCCTCATGATCCTCTTTATGCCCTCGTAGATGTCCGGGGAAACGGATGGGTGCCCAGCCTCTATCATGGCAACCCCTAGGTCCGAAAGGGCCTTGGCTATCTCCACTCTCTGCTCCACGCTGAAGACCACTCCGGGGGTCTGCTCGCCCTCCCTTAATGTGGAATCCAGTATTCCGACTTTCACGAGTTCGAACTTTATGGTCAGAAGGTTTTAAATTAGATACCTGTTGAAGGTTCGAAATTAGTAACTAGATGTACGAAAGAATTACGGAGATCGCCTCTGGGACGCCGAGCTTCGACGACAGTACTTCCAGGGCTCTAGCGACCGCGTTGAACAGCTCCCTATTCTCCTTCACTATCGTTGAGTTCTCGGCATACACCACAATCACGGCTTCCTTAACGCTCTTACTCCTATAGTACTCGTCCAAGAGGTCGTTCAGCACCTTTTCAAGGACCTTCTTATCTACTCTTCCCTTGAACTTGTCCAGCATAGAAAGGGCTTCCTCGAGGCTCATTCCGGAACCACCCTCGATCCGACATCCTCGCCCTGCAGGTACCTCCTCATGTCCCTATAGTGTAATACCCTTACCCGTATCTTAGCCCTCATTAAGACCTTAGCGGCCAGCGGGTCTATCAGTTCATAGGTGCCGGCCTTCACGTCCTGGTCTCTAGCTAGTATATCCATGAGCTCGGACAGTCTGACCTCCTTGAGCGGCCTCGCGTTGGGGTACTTCCTCGGGTCGGCGTCGTAAACGCTGTCCACAGTGGTGGCCAGTATTAGCTCCCTAGAACCCGTGGCTTCAGCTATCAATGACGCCACTCCGGCGGTCGACTGTCCAGGCTGGAAACCCCCAGCGACTACCGGCCTTTTGAAGCTCCAAACCGATACGAACTCCTCCAAACTTTTCGGCACCCCCTTATAGCCGTCCAAATAAAGGGCGACCAGGAGGGCGTTCATCCTGGACGACTCTATGCCCAGTAGATCCAAGTAGCCCTCATTGAGCCTTAGTGATCTACCAACAGCTATGTACCTCCTCGCTAGCCCTCCCCCTCCCGTTACGACGGCCAGGTCCTCCTTTTCGGACAGATCCTTAACGGCCTTAAGGACGTCAACTAATTCGTCCGACTCAAAAAGCTTGCCGGTGAGTTTGAGTGTAAGCGTCACAGGATACAGACGACCCCCGCACAATAAAGTGTTGAACCCTCAGCTCACTGGATAGTCGTCAGGAAGCTTCGACCTGAAGTACCTGCCAGTCTCTGGGTCCTTAAAGAGGCCGATCTTTACCCCCTTCCTCCCCCTGGGCGCCAGCTCCCAAACCTTCTCGGGTACGAGCTCAACCTCCTTACCGCTCGGCGTCTTTACCTTAACCGGCTTCCTTGACATCAATTCCTCACTTGGTCATAGAGATTAAATAAAGATTAGGGCCTAAACGCATCCGCTTGTCCCGCCGTCCACGTCTATAACGGCCCCCGTTATGTAGGAGCCCAAGTCGGAGGCCAAAAGGATCAGTAGGGGGGCCAGATCCGTTCCCACGACGCCGAATCTCCTAACGTCCGTCCTTCTTATCACCTCCGCCTCTATCACCTCATCCAAGCCCCTGCCCGTCCTCTTGGCGAGCTCCTCCAGGCCCTTAAGGGCACCAGGAGTCCTGAAGCTTCCCATCCTGACAACGTTGAACGTCACGTTGTACTGAGCGTAATGATGGGAGAGGATCTTGGCTAACTGGGCGAGCGGGACCCTGGCGACGTCAGCCAAGACGAATTGAGGCTGAGGCTCCCTGACGGTCCATGACGACAAATAGATTATCCTCCCCCACTTCTGCCTCAGCATGTCCGGGAGCACTGCCTTGGTGATCGTGATGGCCGAAAGCAAGTAAAGCGAGACCGCGTAGTCCCAGTCCTCCAAGTTGGTCTCCTCGAAGTAAGAGGGTTCTCTAGGTGGGTTCCCGAAATTAAGGATTAACACGTCTATCCCGCTCATTACGTTTCTGGCTTGAGCTACTAGGTCTTCGAGGCTTTTCCTGTCGGTCAGATCGGACCTGAACCCGTAAACCTGAGGGCTTATAGTCTTCAATTCGCTGAGGGCGAGCCTGAGCTTTTCCTCGCTCCTCGAACTTATCACGACGCTCGCCCCCTCTGAGAGGAAGGCCTTAGCCACTTCCTTCCCTATCCCCTCGGTTGACGCCGTGACCAGGACCCTTTTACCTGCTACGCTTATCCTCAAGCCTCCTCACCAGGAGATCTACGAACCTGGCGGAGGGCCCAAAGGACTTTATCATGTCTACGGCTATCACGTCTTCGTCACTCAGGCCTAGAGCTCCCTTAGCCTCGTCCCAATCCTTGGCAGTAATTACGGTTTCGCAGATCTCGCCGTAAACTCTCACCTCGGTGGAGGTCTTACCGCAGAGGTGCAGGACCCTGTACTGCCTTAGGCTTGGCCTGAGACTGAAGGCGGTCTTCAGTTCTTTCCCCCTCAGCTCCCCCAAGTCCTTCATTACGTAGCCCATCCTCTCCCCCTCTAGGGGCTTTGGAGATATGAGGAGGAACTCGTCAAGCACCCTCACCTGAGACCTCTCGGCGTAAGGGACTTGGAGGCTCCCAAGTTCCGATTCCAGCGACTGTCCTCCCCTAGCGTACCAGGCCGATATGGGAACGTTCCTGGAGAGCTTCAAGTAGGCTATCGCGTGCCTTCTCCTAATTTCCGTCACTTTGACCTCACGGGTCTCGAAGTCGTAAAAGACCTCCACCTCGGGGTCATTGGGATCGGGCATGTAGCCTGCCTCAGCCAACCTCTTCCCAGCCTCCCTCTTCAACTCGTCCTTTAGGGGCTCATAGTGTGCCAAGTTAGCCTCGCTCACCAGGTTGGTCTCCCTCTCCCTGATCCAGGCCGGAACCCTCACACCAATTACGAATCTCCTCCCTTTAGGTACCTTGTCCCTGACCGCTGAAATCAGCTCCTCCAACATTTCCCCGAACTTGCACTGGCAAACGAAGCACTGCCTCTTAGGCATAGACGAGCCGAAATAGAACTCGTAAAGCCTCTCGGAGTGAGATATCATGTTTTCGAGGATCGACCTCAAGTGCTCCAGATTGGGAACCTCCTGATCCTTAACCCTCCTGTCGAGTTCCAGGAGCAACGCCACCTTGACAGCCCTGCCCCTCTCCTCATCCGAAAGCCCCGTGGCTAGGTTAGAGAAAGCCCTCCCGAGGCAATGGTCGCAGAGGGGGTACTTGCTGAGAAGTTCGAAGGCCTTATCTAAAACGGATTCACTGGCTTGAGATATACCTTCCAAACAGCCTCGCGAGGTTTTTCCTTTTCTTAAGCATTTTAATCATGTTGTTGGTCGTCTCTAACTGACGTACCAACGCCTTAACGTCGTCCACAGTCACTCCCGCTCCCTCAGCTATCCTCCTCATCCTCGACCTATTATGGATCAGGGACGGCTCGTCTAGCTCCTTGTAGGTCATAGAGTCCATGATCGCCAGGAATCTTTTAATCTGCTCCTCTCCGAGCTTCAGGTGCTCCTCCTTAACGCTGAAGAACGTGCCGAAGCCCGGTATCATTTCGAGGAGCTTGCTCAGACCGCCCTTTTTGAGTGACTTGAACTGCTTGTAGAGTATCCTGTAAGTCAGCTTGCTCTTTCCCTCCAGGACGTCCTCCATCTCCTTTTCTACTTCCTGGTACTCGTCCACGCTCCTGAGCCTTTCGACTATCCCCTGAATATCGCCCATCCCGAGGATCCTGGAGACGAAACGGGGGGGCTCGAAGGGCTCTAACTCGTCTATTTTCTCTCCGGTGCCTATGAACTTTATGGGAGCGCCCGTGACTACCACGGCAGTTAGTGCTCCCCCTCCTTTGGCAGTTCCGTCAAGCTTCGTGACGATGATCGAGCCTATCGGGGAGGCCTCGTGGAACTTCGAAGCTAAGTCATAAGCCTTCTGGCCTATAGAAGCGTCTATTACCAGAATCGTCTCGTCGGGGTTTATCGCTTCCTTTATTGCCTTCATCTCGTCCATCAGGGCCTTTTCTTGACCGTAGCCGTGCCTCCCCGCCGTGTCGACTATAACGATTTGATAGCCATCCTTTATGAACTTCTCCACGCCCCTCTTGGCTATCCCCACGGCGTCCTTGCTGTCCTTCTCGCCATAGACCGGAACACCTATTTTCTCGCCGAGCTGAGAGAGCTGCTCCAACGCTGCTGGCCTATATACGTCGGCTCCGACCAAGGCCACTTTGTATCCTTTTCTCTTGTAAAAGTAAGCCAACTTCCCAGCGGTAGTAGTCTTCCCCGAGCCCTGAACGCCGACCAGCATGATCACGTAAGGGAGTTTAGGAGGGAGGACGTTGGGCTTCCTCTCCCCTCCGAAAAGGGAAACTAGTTCCTCGTACACTATCTTCAGGAACCACTCCGTCCTGTTGACGTACGCGGGTGGCTTCTCTTCCTGGAGCCTTTTCTTGATCCTCTCAGTGAGCTGATATACGACCCTCACGTTTATGTCTGCCTTGATTAAGGCTACCTGGAGATCCTTAAGGAAGTCGTTTACGGCCTTCTCATAAGGGGAGGAGCCGGTTAAAAACTTCCTTACCGCGTCCCTTAGGCCTTCAAGCACCTTCTTTAACCCTCATGATCTTCTTCCTTCCCATTATCTCCCAATACTCTATTTCGACGCCGTCGGCCAGCTTGCTAGCTATTTCGGGCTCCTTTGGCATCTCCATCTCGAACGTCTCGTAGGTGTTCAAGTCCATTACCTGGAGCTGATCGCCCATCACCTTCAACACTTGACCCACCTTCTTCTCTATTATCGGTACCTCCACCTGAGAGTCCACAGGAGCCATGAGGGTCTTCTTGGCCCCGGTAAAGAGCCCTATTGCTACGACGTTCGCTTTGGCGCTTCCGTGCTTCCCAGTCTTGGCCTTTGTTATTTCGACTACTCTACAGGGCTCCCCGTCTATGACTACGTAACTGCCTACCTTCAGGTCACCGACGGTCGCGTACTGAATGCCCATTAAGGATCGTTAAATGAGTGGAAATAGCGAACAAATAACTTTGTTGCTCCGAGCTTTGGCCCCTCATCACTGTTCAGATGGACAACCTCGTCACAGCGGGATTTTTTATCGCCTAAAAGGTTTTAGACCTTATGGGATGGAAGGTCAAGTGCAGAGTCTGCGGAACAGAGCGGGTCATAAGGATTAGCTTCGATATCTCGAAACAGCCGGCGATATTCTACTATTGCAACGTGTGTAGGAGGAACACTTTTAACGACATCCTGGAATACGTAGATGAGGGATGAAGAGGCTCCATGCTTTGAGCGATGAAATGACCTGTCTCGGCCGACCTCAAGCGATGTAGTCGTTGTTCTTGATCTTCTCTGGGATATAGTTAAAGGCCAAGAACTTAAGGCCCTTGCTCGCCATAGCCTCTATTTCGAGCTTAGACTTCTTCTCTAGGAACATCGATACTTCCTTCTCCCAGGCCTTGGTCTTGAACCACTCGTAGTTCTTCAGCTCCAATGCCCTCTTGATGTCAACGTCCTTCGCTTTGATTATGAAGTTCTTCCTCTCCTGTTCGGTCAAGTAAGGCTTCTTGGACCTGTCGCCGAATATGTCGGTCATCGACACTCCCAGGAACTTGGCGTCAGGCGTAGCCAGCCTCTCGCTCTCGTGGGACAGCTGTATCGAACCTATCCTGAAGACGCTGTAAATGTACCACCCGTAAGGATCCGCATCTGTTAAGATGTAAACCGGGAGTTTGAGCTCCTCGTTAAGTCTCCTCACGAACCTTCTGGTGGCCCTGTCAGGCTGGCCGGAGCTGGTTATCAGAATGGCCTTATACTGCTTCCAGAAGCCTATCCTGTGAAGCTGTTGGAAAACTGCGTCCTTCTCGATCACCAGAACGAACTCCGCGTTGTAGTCCAGGAATTCTATGAAGTCGGGAGTAGGCTCGATGGCGTAGGCGCCGTGACCCATCTTGCTCAGGTCTATCACGTCGTTACCGCTCCTTATCCTCATGTCGCCTACTACCTTGCCCTTCTCCTTGCTTAAGATCAGCATCTCCTCTCTCAGCAGGTTCGTGTAGACCTCGATGTCGACGATCACATCGTCTGACTCGTCCTGCTCATCCCACGTGTTCTCCTCGTAGGACTTGCCGCTGGGCTCCCTGAGGATTAAGGTGTGCTTACCCCTGTAGTAGAGGTCACGTATAGTGGGGTACTCGTCGTTAACTAAGGCCTCATAAATTATGCTCGCCATTAACACGGTCTGCATGAACTTCTTGGCCTCATTGAGGTCTAGGAAGTTCCTCCTCAGCTTCTCAGGCCCTAAAAGCAGGAGCTTCCTTTCCTTATCGTAGATAGTGTTGCTCAGAGTCCTCTTAGGTATCTCGAGTACTGGAGGTTCCTCTCTCTTTACTTGTTCTATTAGTTTTATGTAGTGGCTTCTTAACAATTCCGCCGCTTGTTTCCTCTTCTCTTTATCGATCTTGGAGACGAACTCGGTCATAGTTCCTCCACCTTATAAGCGTCCAACTGAAGCTTCTCCACGTCGTTTAGGTTTAACCTCTTCAGTACCAGGTTAGTCAGGGCGGCTTTAAGCTCCTTGTAGACGTCGCTCTGCATGTCCCTCTTATTCGCGATGAAAGTAGCCAAGCTCTGGCTCACCTCGGGGATGTACTTGAGGTACGTGATTAGCTTCATCTTGGCCTCCATTTCCTTCTTCTTCTCGGAAATGTACCTCTCGAGCTTCCTGGCCACCTCCTGGACGGCGTTCTTTATCTCCCTCTCTATCTCCTCCACGTCGGACACGCTCTCCTTACCCGCGCTCTTGTAGGGCACCTTTGTGCTGCAGAGATGTATCATAACGACGAGCGGGTACTGATCCCCTTCGATCCCGTACCTCTTCCAGTCTATCTCCTTAACTACGACCTTGTACATCACGTCCGAACCTTCATCGTAAATGAGGGGTATCTTGTTAGCGTACCTAAGCACCACAGGCTCTGGTTGTGGCGTTATGGCTCCCCCGTAGGCGATCCCCACCTCCACTATGAAAGGATGCCCTTGATAGGCCTTGGGCTTTCTGGTAACCGCCGCGACGAACTCAGGTTTGAAGCTCTTCCTCAGGCCGAGCTCGATTAGGTCCTCCCCTATGACGGAGAGGGCCTCGGGGGACGGGGGCTTAAGCTTTTCCAACTTCTTCAGCGCCTCGACGAGCCTAGCTATGTCGGCGTCGGTAAGTTTCGATATCTCTAGGCCTGCTCTCAATCCGGACTTGTTCAATATCTCGTCTGCTGTAGCCTCACCGACATGCTGAAACTCCTTTATCAGGAACTCCCTAAGCTTCATGGGCTTGCCGTCCATTTGATGTATCATGTACTTGATCTGTTCGATATCAACGCCGTATGGATGAGGTTTCACCTCCTTGGGAGGCTTCGGTATCTTATTGGTTAACCTCTCGAAATAGTGCACGTTCCCCTCAGGGTCCTTAAAGACGATCTCCGCGTAGGGAGTGATGATGTAAGTCCTCTTAATATACTCGAGGATCTTGGACTTAGACCTGATCCAATCGCCCACCAAGTGGATCGTGACGATGGTACCGTGCCAACCGGTAGGGTTTTCGACCGACCTCCTCTCGAGGATTATGGGCTCGTTTTTAACTACGTCGATTTTCAGCTTAAACATATAAAGCCTCTTTGATCCTTTGGGGGAACTCACGACCTCTAAGGCTCTCTCCTGATACATCTGACTGTAAAGAACCGCTGCCTTAACGCCCAGACCATACATTCCTCTACTCTGCCTAAGCACGTACTTGGAGCTGTAGAGCACCCTAGCGAAGGCGTTAGGGATTACGTGAGGAGGAATACCTATACCGTTATCTTCCACGCTAACTCTATAGATCTGCCTGACCTCATCGACCAGGGCTATCTCGATCTTCAAGCTGGGCAGGATTCCGTGAACATCAGTGGCGTCCAAAGCGTTCTCCACGAGCTCCCTTACGGTTTGATATAGTGCCCTACTAGGGTTAGAGAAGCCCGCCAGTTCAGGGTTCCTCTTGAAGAACTCGGCGGGCGAAATAGTAGTGTACTTCTCTTGTGACGACATCAGTGAATACGACCATTACTTACTTATACTTTATACCCTTAAAGTTATACCTCAGACTATAATTCCGTTAAGACCGATACTATTATTGGTATTATCACTGTAGCGTCGCCGTAGACCGTAACGTGTTTCGATGAGGGCTTAACCTTGTTCCAGCTGATTGCCTCCCTGGGCTGAGCCCCGCTCAGGCTCCCGTCGTATTCCTGGGCGGTTGTGACGTAAATGGCGTAGTCTAAACCATCCTTGAATTGGTTCCACCAGATCGTGTGGTGTTTGCTTATCCCGCCTCCTATTATTAAGGCGGCTGATACTTTGCTCTCGAACACCATGTCCTTTATGAGCCTCTCGTCCTCGAACAGATTGAGCTTGAGGCCGTTGAGTTGATACTGTATGAAGAGGTTAGTGCCAAAGGATCCGTCCAAGATTCCAGGAACTATTATGGGAACCTTCGCCTCGTAGGCGGCCCTCAGTATGGAATTCTTATCGTTTATTCTCTTTCCGAACTCCCAGAGTATCTCATAGCCCGCCCACTCCTTTTTCTCCTTCAAAAGGTCAAGGATTACCTTCCTTACAGCCTCCTCGACTTTAGTGCCGTAGTTCTCGAAAGGTATGAAGATGTTACCCAGTCTATGGATTCCAAGCTCCCTGAGCATGGCGTCATCGATAGCGAAAGTCCCCTTGTAGTACTTGCCACCGAAAGCCCTAGCTATGTCGTGATCTACCGTCCCCCCAGTCGTTACGACCACGTTGAAGTACCTTTTCCTGATAAGGTCGGCGAAAAGCCCCCTGAGACCCGTCGAGACCAGGTTGGCGGTGAAGCTCAGGAATCTCAGATCGGCCTCTTTCACTGCCCTCTTAAGAACGTCAGCAGCTCTCACCACACTCTCCGCGGTGAAGCCGTAAACCTTCGAAAGCACGTTAATGTAATTCCGTACCTGTGAGAGTTCCTCTAACGTTATGTCCTCTATGGCCTCAACTAAAAGGTCCTCCCTTCTCATCCTTTCGTTACACCTATCGGCCTCAGCCTCGCTACCAATTTAGCTATTTTCACCTCGTGTGCAACCTTGGCCACCCTATCGACGTCTTTGTAGGCTCCAGGAGCTTCCTCCGAAATGACCCTTCTGGTGGCGGCCCTCACTACGATGCCCTTAGAGGCTAGGGAGTCCACGACTGAGTCGACCGGATAAGTGCGGGTGGCCGCGGCCCTCGACATCCACCTCCCGGCTCCGTGAGGGGCGGTGTACCACGTCCTCCTCCCTTCTGGTATGCCAATCATTACGTAGCTGGCGGTCCCCATGCTGCCTGGGATTAGAACCACCTGGCCTATGTTCCTGTGGTCAGCCGGGATCTCCGGGCTTCCCGGCGGGAAGGCCCTCGTCGCCCCCTTCCTGTGCACGAGGACTTTCTTCCTTTTCCTGTCTATGTCATATTCCTCGATCTTAGCTATGTTATGAGCCACATCGTAGACTATGCTTAGGTCGAGCTTTTCGGGATCTATCTTGAACACCTTGCCGAAGCTCTCCCTGACCCAATGTGAGATCATCTGCCTGTTCGTCCAAGCGAAATTCGCCCCGGAGGCCATGGCCCTAATGTAGTCTTGGGCCTCTCTGGTCTCAAAGGGGACGGCCGCTAGTTCCCTATCTGGGAGTACTATGTTATACTTCTTCATCGCCCTCTCCATGATCTGCAGGTAATCGCTGGCTATCTGATGGCCCAGGCCTCTGGAACCCGTGTGAACCATAACGGTGACCTGACCTTCATGCGTTATTCCAACGGCTTTCGCCACCTCATGATCGTAAATCTTGTCGACCACTTGAACCTCAAGGAAGTGATTGCCTGCACCGAGCGTGCCCAACTGAGAGGCCCCCCTCTGTTTCGCTATGTTGCTAACCTTGCTGGGATCCGCTAGATCCCAGCTCCCGTGCTGCTCTATGTGTTCCATGTCCTTTTCCCAACCGTAACCTTTCTCGACGGCCCACTTCACGCCGTGGGCTAAAACCTCATCGAGCTCTCTGAGGCTTAGCCTAACCTTACCCTCGCTTCCTACTCCGCTGGGTACGTTACGGTACATTTCCTCAACTAAGTCTTTCAGCTTGTCCTTGACGTCCTTGTAATCCAAGTTGGTCCTCAATAGCCTTACGCCACAGTTGATGTCGTAACCTATGCCTCCAGGACTGACCACTCCCCCCTCATCTATCGCAGTCGCCGCTATCCCTCCGATCGGGAAACCGTAACCTTGATGACCGTCAGGAAGGACGTAAATTGACTCCTGGACTCCTGGAAGACATGCGATATTCATTGCCTGCTTCAACGTTAGATCCTGTTTCATCTTCTCGATCAGTACGTCGTCAGCGAATATCGTGGCTGGAACCTTCATGCAGGGCTGGGCGCCCTTATCTATCCTCCACTCGTAAGGCCCAACCCTCTTCAAAGGTATCTGTGAAGACACGTTACGTTATTAGTACCTCGCAACTTAAAACATCAATCTACTATTATGGTTTCGGAAATCAACTTGCCCGAGACTGTGAGGATATGAGGAGTGTGGCGGACTCTGAGCGAGTGATGACAATACCCGACTGATCCTCATACGCTAAAGTTTTCTATTTGTTATATGTTAAATCTTCTTAATAGCTTTCTGTTTTCTTTTCTCTGCCAAATCCTCATATTTCTTTATGACGTCTTTAAGGTTCAGACAGCCAGGGTCGGAAGCGGCAATCAAGTCCTTGAAGAACTTATACGCACACGCCTTGCTGTGAAAGTAGAGCTTGTCGCCCTTCAAGGTATAGACTATGCCCTGACCCTCGTAGAACGTCCTTCCGCAAACGATACATTCGTACTTGTTCTTCATTTTTCGAAGGAATTCTCATCAAAGCTTTAAAAGTAAGCTTCGGAATGAATGGCGGTCTATCTCCAAGGTGTTTTCCTAATGTCACTAGCGATTCACTCGACGCTACAAGCCTTAATAAAAGAACGAGGATGGGAGGAGCTAACCGACGTACAGAAACTAGCTTACGAGCCAATTTCGCAAGGTCATAACGTCCTCATTATAGCGCCTACAGGCTATGGTAAGACTGAGGCTGCCCTTTTACCAATCCTCAATAGCCTCGTTCAAGAGCCCCGCGAACCCGTAGCTGTACTTTACATAACGCCGCTCAAGGCCCTCATAAACGACCTAATGGTCAGGATCTCATGGTGGGCCGAAAGGCTCGGTCTAGTGGTGAGCAGGAAGCACGGAGAAGTGTCGCAGTCGGAAAAGAACAGGAGGCTCAGGAAAATTCCCCATATCCTAATTACGACAGTTGAGGGCCTTGAGATAGACCTGGATTGGGCCACACGCTTCAGGGAGTTCCTGAAGAACGTGAGATGGGTAATTATTGACGAAGTTCATGACTTAGTGGGAACGAAAAGAGGGGCCCAGCTAAGCATCTTGTTAGAAAGGCTCAAGGACTTCTCTGGATACGACTTCCAGAGGATAGGCCTCTCGGCTACTGTAGGGAATATAGAATCCGTCTTAAGGTTCTTGAACGGTTCGTCCCAAAGGCCCGCGAAGGTCATAAAGGTGCTTGACAAGAAGAAGATCAACCTAAAGATAGTCCTACCTCAGGGAAACGACCTTTGGAGGAACGCGGCCACATACGTTAAGAACGTTCACATCCCTCCGACTCTCCTCTTTACTAACTCCAGATACGCGACCGAAAGACTTTACGAGTCGTTTGAGCAGCTCGGCCTAGACAACATATATGTGCATCATTCCTCTATTTCTAGAGAAGAGAAAGCTAAAGTTGAGGAGGCCCTGAGGAACGGAAACGGTAGGATAGTAATATGCACTAGGACGCTCGAGCTGGGTATTCACGTGGGCAATATTAAGAAGGTCTTCTTGTTCCGCACTCCCCCTACCGTCATGTCGCTCCTGCAAAGGTTGGGCAGGTCTGGTCACTCCATTGGGAGCGTCTCGGAAGGCGAGATCCTTTGCGCCGATGACGCCGACCTGCTAGAGGCTCACGCGCTGGTCAACCTGGCCTCAAGGGGAGAAATTGAACGCCCCGCTTTCTACCCTTACTTAGACGTAGCTGCCAGGGAGATTACGGCTATGGTGATGCAATATGAGAGGGTTAAGCTCTCCCACGCATTATCGATCATAAAGAAGTCTTACGTTTACTCCCGCCTGAAGGACTCGGAGCTACTCGAGACCGTGGACGAGTTAGTCAAGAACGGGATACTCGAGAGGAAAGGAGACGAGCTAAGACTAGGAAAATCTTTCTTCAAACTCTGGAGGTTCGACAAGAACAACTCAATCCCCTGGCTGAAGAGCTTTCAGGAGTTCTTCTCGTTCGTCAGCTCGGACGAGACGTTCAGTGTCGTCAACGAAGGCAAACAGATCGGCGAAATAGACGCTCCCTACGTGTACAAGCACGTTAGATCAGGTGACGTGTTGAGGATTGCCGGCAAGATCTGGAAAGTGAAGTCGATAGACAGTTACAGGCTGCGCATTGAGGTGGAGAGGCTACAGTCCGCCCAGGCGGAGATACCACTATGGAAAGGTGACGTGATACCCAAATCGCCCATGGTTGTTAAAGAGCTCAGAAGAATCTTCAAACAGAAGAACCTACCTCAGGAGTTAAGCGGCTTCGTGGATTGGTTTAAGGCAAACAAAATACTCGGGAGTAGCTTCCTCATTAAAGAGCGTTACGAGGACGAATTCCTTTACTCCACGTTGATCGATGAAAAGGTCAGCAACACTTTAGCCCATCTACTCATGCATTTAGCAGTTAGCAAATACGGTACTGGGGTTTCAGCCAGGGAGTCCATCTATGGCTTTAGCATAAAGGGCGTTAAGGAGGATCTCTTAGATGCACTCCTAAGGCTAAGCGAGAAGGACCTCAAGAAATTGATACTGCGGGTAGTGACCTCGTCCCCCTACTTCGTCAGCACTCTCAGGGAGATCGGTCCTAGCTTTGGCAAGATCAGAAAGCCCACTAAGGAGGATAAAGTGATCCTGAAGGAGGCGCTGAGGCAAACCCTGCTGAAGAACTTCTCCATAAAGGGAACACTCAAGTTCCTAAAACTGCTGAAGGAAGGGAAAGTCAAAGTCTACATTAATAACGGTCCCCTGAGCCCGCTGGCAAAGATTCTACTGAACCAGGCGACGATAAGGCCTTGGATAGGAGGTTACACGCAGAGAATCTACGAGGAACTGCGTGAGGCTCCTCTGACCCTTGACGAGCTGGCTGAAGTGGTGGGACTTCCCAAAAACGTTCTGCTTAACAAGCTCAAGAGGCTCAGGAAACCTGGATCGCCCTTCAGGGTCACTTCGTTCTTAGACATCGAAACCGGAGAGATGAGATGGGTAGCAGTGGACGCGCTTGAAAGGGTAGCCCAGAGCCCAGAATTCATGGCCTCTTTCAGCCCCAGCGTGGACGATGAGACTTACATAGTGTCGATTAGGCCGGAGTATGGCGAAAGCTCATCGATGGAATTCATAGTGAGGGTAAGCGACCTCTACAAACCTGACACCATCTTAAGCAAGACCTCCGTGGATGAAATAGGGGAGTTGAAGGTCAAGGATCCCTACGATAGCTACATTAACCAGAACGCGATAAGATTCTATTCCGTACCTAAGAAGATACTGCCCTATCTAGTGTTAAACGCTATTACCTACTATCAGAACTTGAAGTACGGGTGATGAGGCCCTTAGGCCTTGACGTGTGAAGAGGGTCCGTGTTGCTGACCCGAGTTAATGTTAAAATGTAAGGGACTCGTTATGTGACCCGATGTCGATGTCGAGAAAGTACGTTGAGGTCGTTGTTAGCAGAACTAAGAGCGTTTCTGACTACGTGCTCGACATCATCACGCTCATGAATCAGGGGTTCGACGAGGTGAAGATAAAGGGATTGGGCAGGGAGATCTCGAAGGCGGTTGACGTCTACAACTCCCTTAAGAGCAGAATGGAGAATGGTGTAGAGCTGAAGGACGTCCAAATAGGCACCGATAAGGAGAGGAAGAGGACGTCATACATACTCATAACTGTCGTTAGGAAGTACTGACTCGAAATAGCTCGCCACGCTTGACCTTATGAGGTCTTCTGGGTTAGCCACTCCCTGTGCTACTTTGTCTAGAGCGTCGAGAAGTCTCGCAGTTGTGCTCTCTTCTAGGAGTTCTGGGAACTTGGACTCTAAAACCCTATAGGCCCTCATACCTTTCCTAGTAATGATTAACTTCTTTGCTCTCTTGCTTTCTATTACATATCCGTGTCTCATTATCGCTTGTATAGTTCTTACGTAAGTGCTCGGTCTCCCTATCCTATATTCCTTCATTAGCCTCACGACCTCAGGGTAGTCCAATAATTGTATCGCTGACCCTAACGAGACCCTGACGGGAACCTCGAACTCGCCCTCCTCCAAGCGACCCGTTTTCAGTGGGTAAACGCTGACGAACCCACCTCTAGCTTCTGTTACGATTTCGACGACCCTCCTCTCCAGACCGTCGAACTCGACCTCGTATTTCGCTATCCTCGCTGTCGTTGGTCTCATCTGGCTGGCGATGAACCGTCTGAAGATCAGGTCGTACAGTTTGAGGTGAGCTGTGGTGAGCCTATTAAACACGGGGTTAACTAGAACCTGCTCACTTAGTGTCTTCGCGTCCACAGGTGATGTCGGCCTTATTGCCTCGTGAGTCCCTGGCCCTCCCCATTGCCTCGGTTGGAACTCGGAGAGGAGGTCGTTACTTGCTAGGTAATTCCTCGCTATTTCGATGCCGTAGGAGCTCACGTGACTGGAGTCTGTTCTGTGGTACGTAATTAGGCCAGTCTCGAAGAGATCCTGAGCCAACCTCATTATCTGTGAGGGGCTCCAACCGAACGTCTTGGAGGCCTCCTCCAAAAGCTGGTCAGTAGTGAACGGGGGCTTGGGACTGATGACGGTCGTCGTTTCGTCCAGTTTCCTCACGATTATCCTCAGTCTCTCTTTCTTCTCCTTCCCCAGGAACACCCTGAATCTCACGTCACCTAAGTTGACCAGACCGACGTATCCCTTGTTCCTCACGTAGTCCTCATAGCGCTTAGCTATCCACTTCAGCACGGGGCCCTGAACTCTTCCGCTGCCGTTATTCGCGTCTGAAAGCTCGTCCTTAAGGACGTTACTTACTTTGAAGCCCACTATCCTGTCCTCCGCCCTCCTCACGAGGTGTGCGTACACCGATCCCATATCGATCGTTCTGGGCGACCTAAGCGCCGAAATGATCCCCTGTTTCGTTACCTCATGGTACGTTATTCTCCTCACGTTTGTGTTGTAGAAAGCTACTACGTTAGCTACGTCAAACGCTATCTTCTCGCCCTCCACGTCGGGATCCGTGGCTATAAGCACGTCGTCCACCTCGATGGAAAGCCTTCGGAGTACCTTCGCTACCTTTTCGGAGCTTATGATGTCCGCACTTCCACAATAGGGACAAGAGTCGGAGGACGAAGCGAACGTTCTTCCGCACTTCAGACATCTCTTGAGCCAGCTGTAGTGCATTCTGATCCTGGAGCCGTCCGTTTCGATACCGTAAAGTCCCACACTATCGGTTGTTAAGTCGGTCAAGTGGCCCTTGGTGGCCACGACGTTGACCAGATAATAACTGTCCTCCTCCACCGGGATAATGGTCTCATATACCCTCACCCCGCTTATCGTCCTGGAAGTGGATTTGCCGAAGAGTCTAGAAATCGTTCTAGCCTTGACGGGAGACTCGACGACCAAGAGAGCGGTTTTGATCTCTACTTCCTTACCCCTTTTCTCCCTTGATTCCCTCATCTTTTCCTTCAGCTCTTGGTAGTCCAGGCGTTCCCACTCCACTGGATTAACGCTAACGTTGAGTGACCTAAGCCTCTTGAGTAATAGCTCGTAAATCAGATCGTCGTCGACTATTGTCAGCGAGAGTCCTAAGGTCAACCCGAAGGGGGTTAGCCTGCTCGCCCTGCCCGAGCCTTGCAGATAGGTCACGTGATCCGGTACCTCGACTATCAGGTTCCCTTCAACCTTCCTGAAGACGGTAAAACCGATGAGTAAGGATCCTTTTACTTCAGAGCTCAGCGCTTCCAGAGCTTCCTCCTTCAGAGCCCTAGCCCTTTCGGCGAGTTGCCCGAGCTTTCCGGTTAGCTGACTATTATTCTTCAGGGCTAAGCGTATAGCGGTTAGCTCACCGTTGGATAGTCTAAGGAACTCAGAGATCTCGTTTGTAGACAGTTTATTTAAGCCTACTAGAGTCTTTATTGAGTTCAGAGGGTTATTGAGGTAATCCTCCACCCTAAACCTGAGCTTCGGAACGCCGTAGAACACCACGTTGTATATCATGTTCGGCTCGTCGATACCCCTCACCGCGACGCCGTACTGCGAAGCGGAGCCGATCAGAACGTCGTATTCACCCCTGCTCAGCTTATCGAGGAACCTCCTGCCAGAGACGGCCAAGCCCACCCTGAGGCCTAAGCTCTCCGCCAGTTCTTTGGCCTCGCGTATTCCGTTCTTTCCCTTGTCTTTGGATACGAGAACGAGGGTCCTCTCCTTGAGGGTCTCGAGAACTTCCCTGAGGCTCCTCTTCGTAAAGGCGTCAACTACATTCCTAGTGTATAACTGCACCGTGGAAACGTCGAAGTTCAGTAGTTCCCTAAGTGCCCTCTGTTTCGCTCCTTTAGGCCTTAGGGTGGCACTGGCCACTAACAGCTGGGCGACGTCCTGGGTTTTGGTTAGCTCTCTCGAAAGCTGCTCAATCTTTTTGCGAATCTCCTCCTGTTCTTCCTTGTTTTTCTTAGATAAGAGGGCCAGAGACTTCAACCTAACGAGCTCGATGGCGTTACGGTAAGCCTCGACGCTGAACCCCAGGACCTCGACGAGTTTGTCGGTCGATTTGCCGCTCTTGAGGAAGGCGTCCGCGTCATCCAGGATGATAAGCTTGGGTTTGAACGCCCTTATTTCGTCCACGTTTCTGTTCAAGTAAGTCGACGTAACCACCCTCACGTTACGGACGGCTTCACTACCGTAAAGCTGCTTGAGCCTCGACTGGATCTGATCTCTAAGAGAGGCCGTTGGGACGACGAACAATACGTTCTTCCTAGCTAGGGCGGAGTAAACCGTGTAAACCATGAGGGTGGTGGTTTTCCCCATCCCAGTTGGGGCGGATAAGGCGAAACTCTCCCCGCGGGCCATCCTGAATAACCAGTACCTCTGTAAGGACCTGGGTTCTAGGCCCGTCACCTGCCTGAAGAAACCAACCAACTTGTTATATTCCGAGATTTCTATATAATTATCCCACAAGCCGAGCAACGAATTAGTGCCGATTAAGCGTAAATACGCGTCAACCACCCTCTCCCCTCTGTCAGGAACCGCTTTGCTGGGTAGTCCGTTCGTATCGTAGTTCGGAACGCACCTCTCGCAAAGGAGGCCAAGAATGGCCCTGGTTGACGTTATCGGGCCGCCGCAGTTGGGGCAGAGGTTCGGGTAAACTACTTCGATCATCTGTGGAAGTGCTTATGTTCCAAGGATTTGCTTAAAAGCGGAGGGTGGAAATGTTACCGTTTTAGATAACTTTATAACTTCACGCTTTTTTGCAAATCTAGCCTTTGGGTGAAACCATGAGCACCAGTCCCAATCCAAGCAACGTAGTTCTAGTAGGTAAAAAGCCAGTAATGAACTACGTCCTAGCCGCCCTAACCCTCCTAAACCAGGGCGTGCCAGAAATCGTAGTGAAGGCAAGGGGTAGGGCCATAAGCAAGGCGGTTGACACGGTCGAGATAGTAAGGAACAGGTTCCTCCCAGACAAGGTCGACGTCAAGGAGATCAGGATCGGAAGCCAAGTGGTGACCAGCCAGCAGGACAATAGGCAGTCAAGGGTCTCCACGATAGAGATAGTCCTAAGGAAGAGGGCCTAAAAAGGCAACAAATACTCATGTTTTTATCCTTTACCTTCTCCCTTTACTTCGATGGACACTCCGGCCTATAGAGTTGAATTTGAGGGTAAAGCCAAAATCGGAGAGATCTTCGGCAATATGATATCCTTTCAGCTGAAGCCCGAAGACCTAACCAGCCCTCTCGCCGTTCAGATGGCCATTTCGAGGCTGTACGAGGAGCTCATGAAAGCCCTGCAAGGACCTCCTACTAAACGCTACGTGGCTGAAGTACGCTTCTCGGATTCCACCGGAACCCCGGTCACCATCGGCGTTGACCTGGGACAAACCTTGCCTCCTTTAAGCAAACGCGAGGTCAAAGTCAAGGTGATAATCGAGTTCTACGACGAAGACGCTCAGAACGCTTAATTAGATACGGAATAACCTCTTCTTCAATAACTTCGCTAATCGATTTTACCCTATAACGATCCTCCGACACCTTTATTATAATTCCTGTTTTTATGAAGTATTTTATTCGATTTCTAGCGACCCTTCTACCAAAGAACACCTCTAGCAAGGCAAGGGCTTCGAAGAACGTGAAGGAGGATCCGTAGAACTTGGAGTTAAGGAGGTAAAGCATGGCTATCTCGCGTTTCTTCAACCATTTCAAGGTTCAACAGCCTAGTTATTCCTCACCGATCAGACCTTACAAGTTCTATCATCCGAGCTAAAAGTTAAACGCGTCGGCTAAGAAAAGGTTTCGGATGTACCTAGACGTGGGCGACAGGATCTGCAAACCTACCGAGTACTCCGACGTCGCACCGGGTGACGTCGTTCTCGTTAACCCTGGGCTAGTCAAGGTGTCTAAAAGGACACTCATGTTCCCTCCCCTCTCTCTGGTATCGCCTAGCTGTAATAATCAGGTGGAGTCGCCGGCCTGGATAGACGGATACAGGGTTAATGGGAAGGAACGAATAACGGTGGTGAATGGTAGCATTCAGGTAGAGGGTCCTCTAAGGGTTGAGGAGCCCCGCTTCCTACCTGGCTACACGTATCAGAAACTAGAGACCCGCGATTCCTTCCTCCTAGCTAAGGAGTGTCCAGGAATGGCACTAGTCTCCGTAAGGGGCTTCGCATTACTGACCGTCGAGAAGCGGGAGGTCTACATCTGTACTCACGAGCTGACTCCCCTGTTAAAGGCCCTAGCTTACGCCGCCTTATACTATTTGAGCCCTTCGGAAACGTGATTCGGTTAGAGGAGGGCGAGATCGTCTATACCCATCGACTTCCTCTTTTTGGCCTGGTACTCTTCAGGAGTCCCTTTAGCTATGACCTCGTACATAATGGCCTGCTTTCCCTCCTTTGGCCTGAGGAGCCTTCCCAGCCTTTGAGCAAATTGTCTTCTAGAAGACGTTCCGCCAACCAGTATGCCGACTTCGGCATCTGGGATATCTATCCCCTCGTCGCCGACCGTGGTTACCACGAGCACTCCAGAAGGCGCAGATTTGAACACCCTAAGAACCCTCTCCCTCTCCGACTTACCCATTTTCCCAGTAAGTAAAAACCCTCCGACTTCTTTCGCTATCTCATCTGCCTGTTCCACGAACTGCGTGAAAACTATTATCTTCTTTCCTTTGTTAAGCTCGACTAACTCCTTGACCTTCTTGACTTTCGCGGCTGAAAGGTTCACTATTTTCCTCGCCTCATTTAGGGCCTTAAGCGCATTGATAGCGTTCTCGTCTCCCTTCTTGGCGAGCTCCACGAGTTCCTTGACCTGCTTCCCGTTGGACAGCTTCTTGTAAAGGTTGAGTAAGTTCTTGACCTTCTGTTGCTCCTCAGGGGTTAAGCTCACTGGAACCTGAATCACCTGGTAGGACGCCAAGTATCCCTTGGCGGCCAGCTCTGAAAAGCTCTTGGAGTATACTAAGCCGCCCATTAGGCTAAACAACTCCACGTGTAATCCGTCTTCCCTGATTGGAGTAGCTGATAGGGCCATCCTATACGGAGCCACTAGGCCCTCTGCTATAGTCCTGAACCTCTCTGCGGGTAAATGATGGGCCTCATCAATTATCAAGAGCCCGAACGAGGCGCTTAGCTCTTTCACGTACCTGAAGGCGGTCTGGTACGTGGTGATCGTTATCGGTCTTATCTTCTTTTCCTCCGAGTAAAACAGCCCTATGTCGCTGGGGTTGGCTGTAGTGAACTTCAATATAGTGTCCCTCCATTGGAGAACCTGCTCCTTCGTAAAAGCGACAATTAACGAGGGTACCCCTACCCTCGCGATCGCTGCTACCCCCACGACGGTTTTACCGGCCCCGGTGGGTAGAGCTATAACGCCCGTGAAGTTGTTGGCTTCCCATTTCTCCAAAGCCTCTTTCTGGTAGTCCCTGAGCTCTCCTTTCAGAGTGTAGGTGAACTTCCTTTCGTTAAGGTGAGAGAGGGAGTCGGCGTAAATCGACCCTTTTTCTTCCAAGATCTTAACTAACTTAACATAATTATATGGTTTAGTGTAGAAAATCTTTTGTGACTTATCATATTTTAAGAACTCTTTTAGTTCTGGAAATTTCTCATAAAGATATATGTATGATTTGACGTAGAGTTTTCCGTCCTTGACGAATATCTCTACGTCCTTATCGGGGAGCGACCCTCTCCTTATTTCCTCCTCAAGGTCCTCAGTTATCTCGACGCCCAGACTCTTCAGTAGCTCGAGGATCTCCCCGGCCTTCACGCCGTTCTTCTTGGCCCTCTGAGGGTCGAAAGCGAAATATGAACCTTGATAATCACGAGAGACAAACCTAGAAAACGTAAGTATCTTCTCGAACGTCTCATTATCTACCCAACGCTTGATCAAGAAAGTCTTCAAGATTACCCCCTATTAGTTCATAGTGAACGATCTTCCTCTGCCTTAAGTATTCGCGTGCCTCACTTAAATCTTTGAACGAACATATCTTGAACGTGTATTCCCTGTTATCTTTAGTGAGCTGATACAAGGCGAAATCGTTGCAAAAACTAAGAGTTTCATCTGAGGGATGTATAGCTAATATTTCTTGAACATCTTCATTTATTTGATTAACTACTAGTATAAGACCGTTTCCGTCGTCGAGGAGTATTCCGATATATCTCTTGCCCAAATGAACGGCCTCGGAGACCGCGTACAACAGCACGTCGTAGATTCCAGGAACCGTTATTATCTCAGAGACCTCTAGGAGGTTCACGAGATTTAATGGCTGAACGCGAGTATACAATTGTTTTCTCCACCGTTGACTCGAAGGACTCCGCCGACAAAATAGCGGAAACCCTTGTGGCCGAGAAGCTGGCGGCATGTGTCAACGTGGTAGGGCCAATAAGCTCCGTTTACTGGTGGGAAGGCAAGATCGAGAAATCGGAGGAGTACCTACTAATCATAAAGTCTAGACGTGACCTGCTAGACGCTTTGATGAGACGGCTTAAGGAGGTCCACCCCTACAAGGTGCCCGAGGTATTGGCCGTGAAGGTGGACAGAGGTAATGAGGATTATTTAGCCTGGATAGATGAAAGTGTCAGGCATGGTTGAGGTTAACGAGGAACTCATCAAGAGGCTCGAGAGGTTGAGCCTGATTAAGCTCACGCCCGAGGAAAGGGAGAGGATGATTAGGGAAGTGAAGGCGGTGCTGGATTTCTTCGATAAGATCAACTCGCTCGATCTGAGTAACGTCGAGCCTCTCTTTCACCCCCTCGCTGAGAGCAGGTTAAGGGAGGACTCGCCGATAACCGGGCTTACTCAGGAAGAGGCACTCCTTAACGCGCCTAGGAAGGAGAACGGCTTCATAGTCGGGCCTAGGATATACAGCGGTGACCAATCTTGATTCAGGAAATTCAGAGGAGCTTAACGGAGGGTCGTTTGGACCCAGAGAGTTACGTTGGGGCTTACTACGAGAGAATCGAGAGAAGGGAAGCTAAGGTCAGGGCTTTCATAACGCTAAGGCCTATGGACGAGGTAATTGAGGAAGCAAAGAGGTCCGTTGAGAGGTTGAGGAGCGGAAGGCACGGAAGACTCGAAGGGATCCTCATAGCAGTTAAGGACAACATCTCGACCATGGGCATCAGAACCACGTGCGGCTCGAAAATGTTAGAGACATACGTTCCTCCATTTGACGCTACTGTAATAGAGAGGATCAAACGGGAGGGAGGGATAATCGTTGGCAAGACGAACATGGACGAATTCGCGATGGGCACGACCACTGAGACCAGTTACTTTGGACCCACCAGGAACCCTTGGGACTTAAGCAGGACTCCGGGAGGGTCATCTGGAGGTAGCGGAGCCGCCCTAGCAGCTCACTTCGCGGAGCTCGCTTTAGGGAGCGACACCGGAGGATCGATAAGGAGCCCAGCAGCCTATAACGCTGTCTTAGGCTTAAAGCCTTCCTACGGCACGGTAAGCAGGTACGGGCTGATTGCTTACGCTAACAGCCTGGAGCAGATAGGCCCTATGGCCAGGAACGCCAACGATCTAGAGGTCCTGTATTCCGTCATAGCGGGGCCTGACGAAAGGGACGCGACTACGGTGAGCGCAGTTTTAGAAAAGAAGGAAGTCCGCCTTAACGGGCTGAGGCTCGGCGTTCTGGACGACATGATGGAAGTGTCGGAGAAGCCTGTGAAGAGCGTCGTTAACGACGTATTGAACAAACTGTCCAGCGAAGGGTCGGAGCTCAAGGAGGTTAAGCTAGGCTATCTGGATTACGCTTTACCTGCATACTACATAATAGCGATGTCCGAAGCGAGCAGTAACCTCGCTAGATATGACGGCGTTAGGTACGGCTACAGCTCTGGAGAGGAAGGGTTATGGACCGACGTTTACTCTATAAACAGAGGGGCTGGGTTCGGGTGGGAGGTCAAGAGGAGAATAATGCTAGGAAGCTTCATGCTGAGCGCGGGTTATTACGAAATGTATTACATTAAGGCACTGAAAATAAGAAGACTGATTTATGACAACATTGCCTCAATCCTTAAGTCCGTAGACCTCATCCTTTCGCCCACGATGCCGATCTTACCGCCGAAAATAGGCGATGTAATTAACGATCCGATAAGACTTTTCGCCATGGATGTCAACACAGTTGTGGCTAACCTGGCAGGGGTGCCGGCCATATCGGTGCCTGCGGGCTTTCATAACGGGCTACCGGTGGGGCTTCAGGCTATGGGACCTTACTTGTCTGACTACTCTCTGATAAGCTTCGCGCGCGAGCTCGAAAAAATAACCGGTTACAGGGATCTAACGGCTCCCGAATAGACCACCCTTTATTAAGTCAGAAGGTAAGGCTCTCTGGAATGGCGTTACGCGTGGAGACCTTCAGCTCCATCAACAGAGTCCTCGAAAAGGAAGGGTACCGTATAATTGGTAGCCACAGTGCTTACAAGAAATGTCATTGGACTCACGAAGCTCTAGTTAACAACAGATATTGCTATAAGGGAAAGTTCTACGGAATTGAAAGTCACAGATGCGTTCAAATGACGCCGACGTCGTCCTGGTGCTGGTTCAGGTGTATACATTGCTGGAGGCTGGAGCCGGAGGACGTCGGAATCGAGTGGGACGAGACTAAACTCCCTGAATATGACGATCCGGAGATGATAGCGGAGAAATCGATCGAGGAACACAGAAGGGCCGTCTCGGGATATTTAGGACGTAATGACGTGGATTTAAATAAAGTTAAGGAGGCTATGGAGCCTAAGCACGTCGCCATAAGCCTAACGGGAGAGCCCACGTTATATGAGAGGCTAGGGGAGCTCATAGCGGAGTACCATAGGAGGGGACTAACCACTTTCCTGGTAACGAGTGGTGTGAGGCCTGACGTGTTGGCCTCGCTGGAGGAGGAGCCGACACAACTCTTCGTTAGCATTCAGGCCCCTAACGAGAGGAAACACAAAATGATAAACAGACCTATCATCGCGAACTCGTGGAGTTTAGTTATGAAGACTTTGGAAATTCTCCCCAGCTTCAGCTCGCCCACCGTCATCAGGATGACCATGATCAAAGGGTTTAACATGTCTGAAAACGACGCAAAGGAGTTTGCTGAGCTGATCGAGATAGCCCAGCCGAGTTACATAGAGGTCAAGGCTTATATGCACGTGGGCCCCTCTATAATGAGGCTGACCAGGGACGCTATGCCGACCCATAATGAGGTCAAGAGATTCGCCAGAGTCCTGGCCGAGTACACGGGCTATAAGCTACTATCCGAACACGTGCCTAGCAGGATAGTTCTGCTGAGCAGGTTAGGCAAGCCCATCCAAATCGGCGCAGCTTGGACGGAGAGGTGGAACTGGAGCACGCCGGATACGGAGGACGATAGTAGCGGAGAATATAAAGGGCTCTAAAAAGACCCTTTAGGCTATGGATAAATCGAAGTGTGAAGCTCTTTGTGACCTCTATTTATATACTTCTAAGTTCGCTTACAGAACCATTAAGCAAGAAGAAATAGCGAAAGCCTTAGGAGTTTCTCAACAAACAGTCAGCAGAGTCCTAAAGGAACTCGAAACTTCTGGATGGATAACGAGGGACTTGACGAAAGATGGAGAGTTCATTCGACTAACGCCTGAAGGCGAAGCGAAACTTCTGGAAATTATTGATGAAATCGCGAACGTTATAACGAAACATAGAACTCTGAAAATCAAGGCGAGAGTTGTCTCCGGGAAGGGGGAGGGAAGCCTTTACGTGTCCTTACCTTACTATAGGGAGTCGTTCGTCAAGTATCTAGGCTTCGAACCTTACCCTGGAACGTTGAACGCCGTAATCTACGACAGGACGTCTATGGAGAACAGGGTCTTGCTGGACATGTATAAGGGGATAGAGATTCCGGAAAAGCGGGAGCCCGACAGAATTTTAGGAAGCGTTAAGGCCTTTCCGGCCTCCGTGGGAGGGATCTCTCCTTCTGCTCTCGTGATACCATCCAGGTCGGTTCACCCTAAGAGCGTCATAGAGTTGATCTCACCGATTAAACTGAGGGACGCGCTCAACCTGAAGGACGGGGATGAAATTGAAGTCGAGGTTTACGTCTGACTTTCGCTTTTCGGCTTACAGAACTTTTCTAATACGTCCGATATTATTCGGGTTGAACTGGAGTGATTCCACGCGTTGACCCTTTCATTCATTCTGATTATTTGAACTTCATTCAAACCCCTCCTCTTCAATTCTTCTTTAAGGAAGTTCTCGTCGACCTTTTGATCAGGTCCCAGGAAAATTATGTCGGGTCTAACCCTCATAACGGAGTCCAAGAAGTCGTTCTCGTGGCCCAGGAAAGCCTCATAAACGTAACGGATCGCCTTAACTAGCTCTAGACGTTCGTCCTCGTGCATTACGATAGGCCTCCTTTTTACTCTCTCGGCGTTCTTATCCCTAGATATGGAGACGTAAACTCTGCCGTACTTAGCGGCTTCCTTCAAGAACTCCACGTGCCCAGGATGAAGCAAGTCGAAAGTTCCGCCAACGAACACCTTCTTTGACACGTCGCTTTCTGGGTCCTTGCCAGATAATATCATAACGGAATCCAGCAGCCCCTCAGCGTAAACAACGTCTACTAAAGCGGTTATTTCGTCGCCTTTCGATAAATAATATTCGGCGTCTTCTGTATACTGCCTCGACAAATCCAAGATCTTGTGTAGCTTCTCGTCACTTACGTGTACTTTTGAGAGTCTCTCTTTCATCCCTCTAATGTACTTCGTCACTCTATCGCGGATCTCATCAGCCATTGAAGACCCTCTTCTTCCACGAAGTGTAGCTTACGTGCGGGAAATAAGAGTATGTGAGGCGGCTCGTTATTTATCATCTGTTGCACTTCGGAGACGCTTGAGACGATTACCCTTTCGTCATCACACCCCAACCTTTCTCCCACTATTACGAGCCTTTCTGGGTAAATCACCCCCTCCCCGAACCTTTTCTCCAACGCAAGCAGAATTCGTATGGCCTCCTCGGCCCTCATCATCCTCCCGTCCTTGATGTCCAAGAACATCACGGTGTGGAGGCCTTGCTCGTCGTTAGCCTTTAGAACCCTATAGGGTGTCTCAGACATAACGTTATCGGGAAAGGTGACGGTTACGGATCTGCCCAACTTATACGAGGAAAGCCCAGTCTTAGACAGGAAGTAACATAACACGGAGACTCCAGGAACTATCCTAATTTTGTGACCGTGCTTCGCCGCTTCGATCGCGAGTGCTATGTGTGTAGTAGCTATAATAGGATCTCCTACTGAAGCGATCGCTACCCTTTTCCCTTCTTCGAGGAGCTTTATTATTTTATGAGATTCGTTTTCTAAGTCTTTCCTGGTTGCTTTTATTACGTTAATCCCTTCATTGAGAAGTTTGTTTTCATCGATATCGCAAGAATATGAAGTGTAACTGTCGAAGTACACTACGTCGCTCCTCTTGAGGGCCTCAATCGCCATGGGTGTTGTTAGCTTCCATGAGAGGCCCAGGCCGACCAGCAATAGATGACCCATGTTTGTAACGTTATTATCGTGGCACCGCATTTAGAGTTAGCGAAATTGGTGGAAATTCTTCCAGGAATAGAGATAGCCGCCGATTTGCCAGCAGTATATATTAAGCCTGCCAACGCCGTCGTTATTTCGGACACGCACATAGGATACGAGGATGAAATGGCCTCTCAGGGAGTTTTCATCCCTAGAGTACAGAAGAAGCGAATGATCGAGGCCTACACTAAGGCCTTAAATTACTTTAAAACAAGGAAGCTCGTCGTAAATGGTGACGTTAAGCATTCTTTTTCCAGATTAACCAAGCAGGAAAGGGAAGAGCTCTCTCAGATTTTCACGGATCTGAAGGAGAAGGACGTGGACGTAACTATAATCAGGGGGAATCACGACAATTACCTCGCCCAGCTCGCCGAGAAGTTCGACGTAAGGATAGAGGAGAGCCTCGTCTTCGACAATATCGTGCTGTATCACGGGCACACCGAAGTAGTACCGGAGAAGGGCAAAATCTACGTCATAGGCCACGAGCACCCCAGGATAAGCATAAGGGACAGCCTCGGGTTCAAAAGGAGGTTCAAGGCCTTCTTAGTCGTTCCCCTGAAGGAAGGTGCTACCGCACTCGTCTTGCCCTCGACAGGGATTTACCAGCCCGGCAACGACATCTCGCTTATACGATCGAACTACCTATCCCCCCTAATAAGGGAACACGCGACCCTCGAGAAGGCTAAGTCCTACTTGATCGTAGAAGGAGAAGGTATAATGGAGTTTCCCGAACTAGAGCTGATAAAGGACTTGATTTAGTCTGGTTATATTTAAATAACGCTTAAAAAACCCTTTATAAGGTGGGTACTATTTCCGACGGGACTTCAGGCCAAAAGGCCAAGCGGCTCATCGTTAACATAGAAAATATAGTTGCCACCGTGTCGTTGGAACAAACGCTTGACCTTTACGCTATAGAAAGGAGCCTCCCTAACGTGGAGTACGATCCCGATCAGTTCCCTGGTCTGGTTTTCAGACTCGAGAAACCGAAGGTTACAGCACTCATATTCAAGTCGGGAAAAATGGTCGTAACCGGAGCGAAAAGCACTGAGGAGTTAATTAACGCGGTTAAAAAAATAATTAAATACCTAAAGAAGTACGGAATAGAAATCGTTGGGAAACCGAAAATACAAATACAGAACATAGTGGCTTCAGCTAACATTATGGTTAATGTGAACCTCGACATGGCGGCATACCTTTTGGAAAACAACATGTATGAGCCCGAACAGTTTCCCGGGCTGATATATAGAATGGACGACCCCAAGGTAGTCCTCTTGATTTTCAGTTCTGGGAAGATGGTTATAACTGGGGCCAAGAGGGAGAAGGAAGTGTTTGACGCCGTCGAGAAGATTTACAATAAGCTTACCGAGCTGGGTTGTACCCAGGAGATCCCCGAAGAGGAGCTAGAACTTTAAATTATAATTCGTAACCTCTTTTTTGGGAAGGTCATGCTGAAGCACAAGAAGTATGTTTACGTGGAGGTAACGAAGGAGGAAGGTAAGAAGAAGAGGATTTATTACGTAAAGGTGCGAGTCCTCAAGAGCAGAGACAACTCGGATCCACAGAAATATATCGTTCTCGACCTAGTAAGGACGGGCAAACCTAGAACCGCGAAAGTCTTGAGCGTTGACGTTCTTCCTACTGATGTGAAACAATTAATCCTATCGAAAGTTTAGATATGCTTTGCTTACAATCTAATTTAGCTTGTCTTTAACGAGAGCTTCTTCTCTGTGATCGATAAAACTACATACGTGAGAATGAGTGCCACCGCCCCTAACACCAGGTCCATAAGTATGTTCTGTTGGTTGGATATGACGTTGATTACGTCGGCTTTCTGAATCCCGTAAAGGCTCTGGTTTAGTATCCAATAAATGAAACCCACTGCGACAATTTTGTAAATGTCGTGCCAAACTCTATACTTCTCCCCAGAGGAGAGTAGCTTTGATACGGATCTAGCCGTAAGAAAGATCACTGCTGATAGTACCAAGAACGGTAAGAACGCTTGAGCGTAGGACGCCATGTATACGTAGTCCGGCTCCTTTGGCGACACTACGTTGGAAACCGTTACGAACGAGTAGACACCGCCCAAGAGAAGTATAATTATAGATATAAGTCCAGAAACGAACATTAACGGAGAGCTTTCCCACCATTTTTCGAATAAATCATCTATGTTATAGCCTCTTATTATAAAGAAAACTCCGAGTACCACGAGTGAAATCGGACCTATGTATTGCCCTAGCCCCAAAAGGCTTAATACTCCTATTAAGAGAAAAACCACTCCTGGCACCCCGATCGCTATTCTCGAATATCTCGGCTCCTCAACGATTTTCTTCAGATATCTACCCAGGAGCGCATAGGTTTCCTCCACGCTTCTCGATTGTTCGACTATCACGTGTTTTATGCCAACTATCTTAAGCCTAGACTGAATGAGTGGTATAGCCTTAGCGTCTTCCGGACTATCATAAACTACGTACGCCTCATTTACGTTGAGCTCATTTATTATGGCGTCCAATTTCCTGGAGAACTCTAAGGACGCTTCTAACCCTGACCTAGACGAACCGGATATAAAGACTATTTCAGCCTCAATCCCACTTTCTTTGAGCTTTTTGTATATATTTAGTGCCGCTATCATAGTATTGAGATCCGAATCTTCTGGATTGTATTCCATAAACTTAAATATTGCGCTCTTGACGTTCTCCTCGCCTATCAAAGGGGTTTGAATTCCAAGCTTACCTAAATCGTCGTCCCAATCAACGTATATTACGACCGTCCTCTCCCTTTTGTTCCTCTCCATTCTCTCCTTTACCCTCTCCGTAGAGTATTAGTAAGTCCTCGAATGAAAGCCTTTCTCCCTGCTTGAGCTTCGTCTCCACCTCTTTTCTCTTTTGCTCCAATATCAGTTTCTCCTTTTTCGTCCGTTCTTGTTCTTGAACCTTCTTCAGCTCGTTGACTAGAGCATCCCTCTGAGACTTAAGTTCCTGGATTCTCTTAGAAACTTCCTCTATTTTAGCTTTCAAGTCCTCTATTTTCTTCTTTAGGTCACCTATTTCTTTAAACAGATTGTCCCTTTCTTCCTTCAATGATAGGTAAATTTTCCTTTTCTCTGTTACTTCATTAACTAAAGCCTGCAACCTTTCTCTTAACTGATTTAATTCCACTTTTCTTGCTAATAATTCAGCTTTATTTTCTATTCTCTTCTCTTTTATTCCCTCTCTCTTCTTGATCAAAGCTAGCTTCTTCTCTAGAGCTACGATTCTCAATATTAGCTTCTTCTCTTCATCGAGATTTAGAGTACTAGTTTGAAGCTTCCACTCGAGCGCCCTAATTTTACGCTCTAACGATGCCACGTCTACGTCGCCGAACTTAGCCTGTAGCTTCTTGGCCTCCTCCAGTTCCGTTCTAATTCTTCTTACTAACTCCAGAAGCTCGCTCTTTCTCTGCTTGAGCTCTTTGAGCTCGGTGAGTCTCTGCTTGAGCTCCTCTCTTACCTGAGCTATTTGTCGCCTAACGCTCCGCAACCTTTCCAGCTTCTCGTTCTTCTTTTGCCTAATCCTGCGAATCTCTGAAACGAGTTGCCTCCTCTCGTTTATCGCATCAGAAATCTGTCTCCTCAGATCAGCTATTTTTTCCAACAGCTCCTCATCCGTGAGTGACATTAATGCACCTCCAAGGAAACGGCTCATCTTCTCATTAAATGTACCATATATAAGAGTTCTTGCCATAAAGCCGAGACAAGCAAGGAGCCAGGTGGCCGGCTCGGAAGCTTAGGACGAGGTAACCGCTTACGATGAAGTAAAGGTATACAGGTAGAGTATTACCGTTGAAAATACTAATACTAACGAACCCGTCAGGAGGAATTGTGACACGCATTAGAGTAATTGAGCTGGGCAAGGTAGAGAGGACCGTTTTGAGGAACAAGGTTCTGATTAGGGCGAGGAACGACCTGGATTTCGAGAAGAACGACCCGACCGGATTAATAGTCCTTAACGAGAAGGGAGAGCGTGTCGCTAAGGTCCTCGACGTCATAGGCAATATCGAGTCGCCTTACGTACTCGCCATGCCTTTGGTTGAAAGCCAGGTTTCAGGCAAGGTGTACCTTGAGGTAATAGAGAAGCCTCAGAGAGCTAGAAGATCTAGGAGGAAGTGATCAGTCGTGAGCCTTGACTCTGCCCCAGAGATCTTCGACTCCTCAAGCTTCTGTCCAGTCACTGGTGGTCAGCATCAACCTATATACGACGTTGCGAGAGGACAACTAGTATGCTCCGCTTGCGGTCTAGTCCTAGAAGAAAACATAGTAGATACGGGTAGAGAGTGGAGGTCCTTCTCGCAAGATGAGGAGGTGGAGAAGTCGCGAGTGGGCGGAAGGGTAACTTCCAAGGTACATGACGGCGGACTTCACACGGAAATCGGTAGGGCCAGGGTCAAGAACGAAAGGCTCAGGAAGATCTTCTCTAAGCTAAGCGCCATAAACAGAGGAGCTAGGGTTAGGCCCCAGGATCGTAAGTTAGTGAGCATGCTCCACATAATGAACCAGGAGGTTTCCAAACTGGGCCTGCCGGAAACCGTTAAGGACACCGCGGGTAACATAATTAGAGAGCTGCTAAATAAGAAGCTTGCGACCAGGTTTTCTAATCATAAGATATTGATTCTAGCTACAATATATTATGCCGCTAAGATTAACGGCTACCCTCTTCCCTTCCAGGAGCTTATGGACAAAGACGGTTATCCGCTGGATGTCGAGAAAGAGAGGCTCTGGTGGGAAGCCCTTAATAGAGTACAGCTCGCCATGAAGAGCTTGAATCTCAGGCCAAAGGTGAGCTCAATTAACTACGTCCCTCAAATCGCCAGTAGGTTGAACCTGTCACAAAAGGTAGCGACTAAGGCATCGGAGCTCGTGACGGCAGTGGAACGGCGGGGATTGGGGAGCGGTAAAAGCAAAGTCAGCCTCGCAGCCTCCGCCGTTTATATCATGTCTGTATTATTTGACGAAAAGAAGACCCAGAAAGAAGTAGCTTCAGTTGTAAAATTGACGGAAGTCTCAATAAGGAATAGATACCGAGAAATTATAGAATCCTTCGATATAATTGTAAAATTATAATTTTTGATTTTTGATGAGCAACTTAACCCGTTATTTGATTCTAATCATCTAAAAGGCTTAAAAACAGACAAGACCATATAATATTTTCAGCGGGGAGAGTGTGTCTGGCATGGAATCAGAGACAGTGTCGTATGAAGACCTAGTTCTCCAGAAGGTTCGGGACGCCGGAGAAAGAGGAATAACCCAAGCGGAACTCGCAAAGGAGCTGAAGTTGCCCGTGAATATAATAAGTAAAACTCTTACCCAGTTAGTGAAGAAAAAGAAAGTTGTAAAGAAGTCAGTAAAAGACGATAACAAAACTGTTATCAAATATTTCGCTACTGAAAGCGGGAGTACCGGACTTCTTGTAAGTTTAAGGCTAGTGGAGAAAATCCCTTGTTATACTTGTAAGTTATTATATAAGTGTGGCAACGGTTCCGTCGTCAGCCCTAGCTCCTGCTCCACGCTTACTAACTTCCTGTTTTCCCTAGACCCAAGCACTCTTTGACCTTTTCTGGAGGTTTGTTCGTCTTAAACCCCTTAGGATCGAAGTGAGTCCTCGCGGCGCTACCTAGACACTCTATCATCTCAGTTACCTTCTTCGGCCTAGTCCTGTTCGTTGAAGCGAGGAAATCCGTATTGTAATAAGGATCGTTGTATATGAGTTCTGCTCGAAGGACTTCTAGGAATTTCCTCTCACGCTCGTCAGAAACGTTTTCCGAAATCTTCGTTATCACTTCTTGGTCACCCAAGGATCCTAACCATATTGGGCCTCCCCCTTTCATCGGAACCTTGCATACGGGGCAAAACAACCTACAAGCCTCCTCAGACTTTATCCTTAGACCACACTTCGGGCACTCGTAGTAAAAACCCAGGTTCTTCAGGGCCTCGTTGGCCTTTCCTGATCCTCTCCTGACCTCCACGAAGACTCTGTAATAGTAGTCTTTATAGAACGAAAGTAGCGGGATAACCCCTTTCTCGAGTACCGCCGCGTCCCTCACTATCCTGCCTATGAGCGCCCTTAGCCCGAACTCCTTGGAAAAGCTCACCTTTCCAAAACAGGTGAGATCATATTTGCGCCTGGCGGACGAGGCTGAAGAGCATTCCAATGCGGTTAAATCGGTGGCCGTTATTCCGAGGTACCTTACGGAGGACCAGAGGGCGGACAACAAGAACGGGGCAGGTGTGCCGAAAGGATCGATGTCCACGAACTCGGCTCTCTCCTCGTAAAGGAGCGCGTTGACGTCCTTGTTATATACTAGAACGTCTACCTTATTGAGCTCGACGTTCTTTCTTATCAACTCCACTGCCTTAGGGTCCCTATCGTTAGCGATGACCCTTTCGACTCCCGACTCGATCTTGTACCTAAGGGCCCTCACGCCGGAAGCGGACATCCCATCGATCGCACTCCTCGGCTTCACGGCCTTCAGGAATGCGACGCTTACGTCACGATTAAACTTCATTCTAGGATTATAGAACACGGGCGCCCATGACGGGTCAAAACGGCCCTCCTTAGAGTACTCCGACGGATCAGGTATGAGGAGCTTTACCTCTCCCTCGCTTATTTCTCTTAGCTTCATAGCTTCATATCCGCTATTCTACTTGCTTTACATAAAACTCTCCGCCAAACATGGATACAATTTTTCTTGCGTTCTCTATTTTCTCTTCGACTTCGGAGACCACTATGACCATCCTCTTCCCCTCTTTAACGGCGGTGACATCCGCTGGAGAGTAAGAGTATTCGTAAACGTTATACCCTTTCTCGGCTAGTTCCGCTGAGATGCTATATCTATAGCTATTATTACCCTTAGTCTTAACGCTTTCGAGTTCAGGAACTTCGAAAATGTCTCCTAAGATTTCTTCACCAAACAACTTTACAAGCTTATGCGCGACCTCTATCGAGACCTTATTGGTTATACCCCTCTCGTACTCGTAAACCGACATCCTAGTAACGCCTAGAAAGTCCGCCACCTCACCTAAGCTCATTTCCTTCTTTAACCTCTTGCGGTGTAACTCCTTCGGGTTTATTCTCACGTAAATGTTTCCCTTGCTATAAATCGTGAAGAACTTCTCACCCGCCAACCTCCTTTCCAATGTCTTAGGGTGAACTAAAGGCACCCCTTTGTCTATCGGTAGATCCTCGTCTGTGTTGTCACTCGAGATAACGACGGGCTTGCAGGAGAACGAAGCTGCCAACCTTTTCAACTCGTCAGCCTCGACTTTCTGCATCCTCGAAACGTTATCAATTACACGGATAACGAACCTCTCATCGCCCTTGACAACCAAGACGTCGACAGACTTCTTGCCTCTTTTAGGATAGTCTACGATCTCGTAGCGCGAACCGCTTCTCTCAAACACCTTCTCTATTTCAGATAACGTCCTGCTCATCAAGCCCGCTGTCCTCTTGAGAGTTACTTATCGAAACAGATAAATTAATAAAAATAGCAGTACCGAACCTCCTTAATAAACTCTCCACTTCTCCGACCCTTAGTACGCTCACTTCTTCCTTGTTCAGGACTATTTTAAGGGCCTCCCTGTTCCACTTGTAATCTTCCACAACGAACTCTCCACTGTTCCCGCTCTTGGTTATGATTATGGGTAGCTTAACCAGGTTCCACAGGTACATCGGGACGGACTTCCCTAAAGCCTCTGCGATATTTCTCGGGATCTCTATCTCGCTCCCGTCGTCAAGCCTGACCACCGTCTTGCCCTTAAGCGCCTCAGCTAACGTGATGCGCTCGGATGGGTAATAACTCAATAGGCTCTTTAGTCCTAGCTCGACGATCTTATCTAACATGCCTCATCCAAATCTTGCCAAAACCATTGCGTGGTCCTTGTCGTAGGGCTCCAGGTCTACTATTTCCAGAACGTCGAAGCCCGCGTTCTCAAGCTTCGATGTTTCGACCTTGAAAATCTCCTCCGGGTCCTTAGTAACATCTATAGACCTGGCCTTTATGGCTAGCAGCATACTGCCCCCCGACTTCAGGAATTGCCTCGCGTTTCTGATAGCTATATCCGTCTGATCTGGCTGGGCTATATCGATGTAAAGTACATCCACGTCTTCCACTAGTGGAGCGTAAACGTTAGGGAACCTCGCATCGGCGAGTATAGGGAACATATTAGGCCTAACTTGCGCTACCAGGAGGAGCTCCCTGACTATGCGCGCCGAGAACTCGACCGCGTAGACCTTACCCTGTGATCCTACGATATCTGAAACGTGACTGGGAGTGGTTCCTGAAGCAGCACCTAGATAAAGTACCTTGGAGCCCAGCTTTATAGGCATCTTCTTAAGTCCTTTGAGTATAGCTCCAGCAAGCTTCGACCTGTAAGCGTTCCATTCCCTGTACTCAACGTCTTTGATCCTGTAAAGCTTCTCACCGTAAACGCTGTGTCCAGGGGCCAAGTTCTTCGTGCATAACTTCGAGGTGCCGTCGGGGGTTTCACAGAAGTAGACGCCCTCAAATTGAGTTTCCTTTATCGTGATATTCACCATGAAGTTTCACCTACCTTTTCCTCCCTGTTTTTCTCCAGATTTGCCTTTTACCTCTTTCGATTTTTCCTTCTTCTCTTTCTTTTCTTTTGCCTTCTCCTCTGGTCTCTTAACGGTCTCAGGCCTCCTGGGCGGCGGGCTCGCGTACTTCGTCTTAATCTCCTCAATCCTCTTCTTGAGCTCTTCGTTGAGCTTATCTCCGATGTACCTTCCGCTGAAGTAGTCCACCCTCGTTGCTATAGCTAACTTAGCTGCCAATGCCCTCGCTATCTTACCCCTTTGCCATCTAGGCGATCCGTGAATCTCTGGGTACTGGAATATAATGCCGTGCTTTGGCGGCTTCCCTCCCTTCCTCAGCGCCCTGAAGAGCGCCTTCTCCGCCCCAAGCACCTGGATAGTGCTAGCCGGCAACTTCGCTAAGTCTTCGAGGCTTCCCGCCAGGCTTAACAGTCTCGCTCCTATCGTAGGTCCCACCAAGGCCGTTACGTTCGGCGCAACCTCCTTCATAACGGACTCTAGGTACGAGACAAACTCCCTTCTTATGGCGTAAAGGTTGAGGATCTGTGAGCTCAACATTCCTAAGGCCTTCGCGTCCACCTCGCTTATGTCGGCTCCGATGCTGTTCTTGGCGGCTTTGACGATCCTTTTGACTAGGTCCTCATTGATCCCGAGTTCCTTCAAGGCGGATTCGGTGAAGTTTTCCCTTAGGCCTACCTCGTTGACAATCTTCGCGTAAGTCTCGTGATCCTCGACCAGCTTGTCGAGTTCAGGGAAATGAATGCTGTACCATTCCCTTAATCTCTCGCTGAACAGGTTGATTGTCTTATCAATATCGTCGATCGCCCTTACGGTTTGTATAGCTAATAAGTCCCTCTTCTGGGCCTCGCCCCTTATTTTCCTCCTAGTGTATTCGAAACTCAGGCTGTAGAGGTAGTTGTAAACCTCGTCCTTGTTAGCGAATAGTCCTCTAGAAACAGCCGTTTCAGCCATAGACCCCCTGAAGCTCTTAGCCCCTACGTGATGGACTTCCACCTTGACCTTGTAGCCGAGCTTTTGTATGGCTGGAACTATAGCTTCGTTCTCGACTACTACCTCCTCAGGCTTTAACTTCTCTAGAAGCTTGACCGTCGAGGGGAGTGGTTCCCCCCTTTCGTTGTTTATAAGGTACTCGGAAACCTTGCCTATGTCCTTCTCAAGCGGAACGAAATCAAGTAGGTTGCCGGACTCATCATATCCGAAACTACCCAAAGCGTGTTCAACCAGGTAGAGCTTCATCACGTCATCGCATAGAGTCTTCGCCGAAAGCTTAAAATTTAGCTGGTAGTAAAAGTCTCTTAAGAATGCCTTCTCACGGATCATTAACGAAGGCCGGGAAAGTAAGGAACCAGACTCCTAAGATACCGAAGAAGGAGAAGCATAAGGAGGTTCCGAGGGTAAGGAACAGACTCGAGTATGAGAGGAGGGTGCTAAAGGCCGAGAAGGCCAAAGCTCCTGCCAGATAAGCTGTTAAAGCTTTTTTGTAGCGAAAGCTACCTTACGTCATGAACCTTGAAGGATATAGAGGGAGAGCGCTAGAATTCTTGAAGTCCAAAGGACTAAACGTCGGAGATAAAGTCAGGTTACGTGCAAAAGGATTACAGTTAGAAGGAGTTCTAATGCCAAGCTATTCTAACGATGATAGAATCGTCGTAATAAAGTTAAATAATGGTTACAATATAGGAATTTCCATCGATAATATTTCTGGAATTGAACTGATAGAACACTTTCAACTTAAAGAAACTGAAACTAAAACATCAGATCATTTTAAGAAAAGTGAAGTTAAGATAATAAGCACTGGAGGTACGATAGCCAGCAAGATAGAGTACGAAACTGGAGCCGTTAGGCCCGCTCTTTCGACGGAGGAGATCATCGAGTTCGAGCCAGAGATTCGGGAGATCGGAGAGATCTCCTCAGAGGTTCTTATGGCCATCCTAAGCGAGAACATGAAGCCCGAGTATTGGGAAAGGGTTGCTGATGCCATAGCGAGGGCTTTTAATGAGGGGAATGCAGGCGTGGTCGTAGCCCACGGTACGGACACGATGACGTTCACCGCAGCGGCGCTAGCCTTCTCCCTACCTTCTTTGCCTGGTCCCGTAGCGCTAGTCGGCTCCCAGCGAAGCAGTGACAGGCCCAGCAGTGATGCTCCGATAAACCTCTACGCGGCAGTCTATACAGCGAAACACGCTCCGTTCGGGGAGGTCGTTATAGCCATGCATGGCACCACCTCCGACGACTACGTCCTAATTCACAGGGGCGTCAAGGTAAGGAAGATGCATACCAGTAGAAGGGACGCTTTCCAAACGATAAACGGTTTGCCCTTAGCTAAGTTTCTCTGGATTGAGAAGAAACTAAAGCTCCTGTCCTCCGACTACAAGCGTAAGGGAGAGCTGAAGGTAGACGCCAAGTTCGATCCCAGAGTTTTCCTGCTAAAGTTTTACCCAGGAATGCCTGTTGACATTGTTTACTGGCTGACAGATCGTGGGTTCAAGGGTATAATAGTTGAGGGTACGGGGCTGGGCCACACCGCTTCGGAGTTCGCTGAGGCCTTCAAGTACGCAACCGAAAAGGGAGTTTTCGTTGGGATGACCTCACAGTGTCTCTTCGGTAGGGTGAACATGAACGTTTACACCACTGGAAGGCAGCTACTGAGGGCTGGGGTAGTGCCCTTGGAAGACATGCTACCTGAGGTTGCCGTGGTTAAGCTAATGTGGGGGTTAGCGCATCATAAGACCATGGAGGAGTTGAAGTCCTTCATGATAACCAATGTAGCGGGGGAAATCAACGCCAGGCACCTGGAGGAATACTTCCCGAGGTGGCATCATGGAACTTGACTACAAAGCGTTAGGGCTTAAGGTCGGCTTGGAGATTCATCAACAAATCAACACGAAAAACAAGCTGTTCTGCGCCTGTCCTACCGAAAGCGAGGAGCGAATACAAGGCGAAATAAGGAGGTACTTGAGGCCATCGTTAAGTGAAACGGGCGAAGTGGACGTAGCCGCTTTGACGGAGTGGAAGAAAGGTAAGCGATACGTTTACCTATTGCCCGACAACTACTGTATGGTCGAAACTGACGAGGAGCCTCCTCACTCCATAAACAGAGAGGCCGTGAAGTTGGCCTTAAGTTTCGCCTTGGCTGTAAACGCTAGCCCTGTGGACGAGATTTACGTCATGAGGAAGATAGTCATAGACGGCTCGAATACCTCTGGCTTTCAGAGGACAGCCATAGTGGCCCTCGGTGGACAGATTGAGGATAAAGAAGGACCCGTAAGAATCGAGACCATAACCGTGGAAGAAGACGCTGCGAGAAAGGTGGAGGATAGAGACGGCGAGACGGTCTTCAACCTGGATAGACTCGGGATCCCCTTAATCGAGATCTCGACCGCCCCAGACATCCACAGCCCAGAGAAAGCGATGAGGGTCGCCCTCACGATAGGGCAGATCCTGAGAATGACGGGCAGGGCCAAGAGGGGCCTCGGTACGATAAGGCAGGACCTTAACGTCTCGATAGCTGGGGGAGAGAAAACAGAGATCAAGGGGGTTCAAGAGCTCGAGTTAATTCCGAAGATAGTAGCGGAAGAAGCGAGGAGACAGTACGAGCTCCTGCGAATAAGGGACGAGCTAAAGAGAAGGGGTTTAACGCCTGAGAAAGTGAGAGAGGCCTTCCAGCCCACGGATCTCACCGACTTATTCAGAACCACTTCGAGCAAAGTGATTAAGAAAGAGCTCGATAAGGGAGGAAAAGTCTACGGCGCGAGAGTGTTGGGCTTCAAGGGGATATTCGGATGGGAAGTGATGACCAAAAGGAGGTTCGGGACGGAAGTTTCGGACTACGTTAAGGTGTTCGCAGGATTAGGGGGTATCTTCCACTCGGACGAGTTACCTAATTACGGCATCACCGCGGAAGAGGTTGAGTCTGTTAAAGCGAGGCTGAATGTCCAGCAGAACGACGCTTTCGTTCTGGTCGTGGGCCCTGAGGAGAAGGCCAGGGCCGCCATGGAAACGATACTTAACAGAGTGTTGATGGCGTTCGAAGGGGTTCCTAAGGAAACCAGGGCTGCCCTCGAGGATGGAACCACAAGGTTCATGAGGCCCAGGCCGGGAGCCGCCAGGATGTATCCAGAAACGGACATTCCACCATTGAGGATAGACGAGAATCTACTCGAAGAGGCTAGAGCGCTTGTCCCCGAGTCGCCGGAGGCCAAGCTGAAGAAATACATCTCGTGGGGACTCAACGAGGAGCTCGCCAAGTCCATGCTTAAGAACCCGAACTTCGACCTCTTCGAGGCTCTAGTGACCAAGTATGGCAGTGTGCCGGCTTCACTCATCGCAAACATATTCGAGAATTATATCAAGTACGCTAAGTCCAAGGGAGGCAAGGTGGAGAAGCTGAGCGATTCCGACATCGAGAAAATCGTTAGAGCGGTATCTGAGGGCAAGATATTAAAGGACGCCGTCCAAGACGTGATACTTCAGTATACGACCACAAACCTCACCCTAGATCAAGTTTTGGAAGAGTACCGAGCGATAAGCTATGACGAACTGAGGAAGATAGTTAGGTCCGCAATAGCGGAATTGAGCGACCAGATTAAGGCTGACAAGAAGAAGGCTTTCAACGCCGTTATGGGCAAGGTAATGAGTAAAGTTAGAGGGAGAGTGGAGGGAAAAGTAGTAGCCGAGATTATTAACCAGGAGCTACAAACGTTAAGCGAGTGACGAGTTACCCCCGATCCTGAGCGGTGAAGAGAAGGCATTTGGCGGATCTATGCTTCCCTCGGAGTGATGAGCTTGACCGCTGTTGACTTAGATGAAATGATTAAGGTAGCCGCTGACCGGAAGGAATTAACGGAGGACCTGCTGAGGCTAGAACAGCTCCCTCAAGTAGCCCTGTATTATGGCCTCAAATTGTCGTACCAGAAGCTCGCCATAATAGGGCCTGACGGCACGGTTCTGGGCGATGAATCGGGTCGAAAGATTGAGTCGCCTTTAATAGATGATCCGGTAGGTTGGGAGTTCCCAAGAGTAGACTTTGCTGGGCTAGAGGGACTCGTCGGCGACACGGTCGGTTGTGCTGAGGGTGAAACGATCGGTTTAACCGTAAACCCTTGGCCTGTCGCTCTCGAAAAATCGACGATTCGTCCGTTCCACCTACTTAAGGGCGATAACGGCCTTTCGGTGGAACGTGTTAACGAAATAGAAGTTGGGATCCTTAGACCCACTTTGGAGATCTTGACGCCTTTTTATAGGCGTGTGGTAAGAAGAAAAGCTTTCTGCTGCACCTCAGTCGTAATCGTTTCCCCCTACTCTAGTGAGAGGCTGGGATTAGTATCAGATAGAGCTTTCGGCTTCCGTGAAGAGGACGGTAAGATCATTACTAGCGTTCCCGTTCTGGCCTTAAAGGGCGTGTCACTTTGGGAACCCTACAAGGCTTCGTGGTTCCTAAAAAACGGTGTTAAGACGTTGATTTGCAAACCTAAATATGATATACCTTTAATCATAATCGTTCCAGACACCGTTTTTCCGCTTAGAGTCGTATACGAAGGAAAAGAACTTAAATTAGACCTTCTCAACTTGGATGATAGGCCACATATAGTCAATGTGGTAGGTGCTTTCAGGATTAGAAACGCTAAGCTCACGTACCTAACTGGAGAGGAGGAGAGCTTATTGACGGAGTTCGATAGGGTCAAGTTCGTTATGGGCAGGTGGAAAATCGTTAAACTCTCGTTAGAGATCAGCAAACTTATAGAAGCTTACCTAAAGAAGAAGTCGTACTTAATGAAGTAAACCGGTTTCGTAATAGCACGAGGGGATCTCAACGCCTGTCCTTTTCAGCGCTTTCTTGCCTTCCGTGCAAAGGACGCAATAGTAGTTCTCGAACTCTGTGGTCTCGTCGACTAGAAGCTTATCCGCAACGTCGTTCAAAACCTCCATGAAAACTGGGTCTTTCTCTAGGAACTCCCTTAAGCTAGTGGCGCGTTTTTTCTTAACGTAGTTCTCTACGGCCGCCGGTGAGATTCCCAGTATCTTAGAAACTCTATATAGGGATATGTTTCTCTTAATCATAATCTCTGCTAACATAGACCTGATGGCGGGCAGCACTTCTTTGACTGATATTTCACAGGGAGGCCCTGAATGTTTTCTATTCACAATACATTGTTTAGAAGCCTTAGGATTAAAAAACAAGTATAAATCGAGACGGTCTCAAAGCTCGCAGGTCTTACAACCGCCCGCGTAGTTCTCAGCCACTTCGACGAACTTCTTCTCAATCCTCAGGCCAGAAGGCAGGAGCTGGAACTTCTTCTGCTCCTTCGCCTCCTCCTTCTCCTTCTTTATGCCGAAGTATATCACTTGCTGGCTCTTGCTCTTGTCCCTATACACCGTGACGCCTTTGATCCCCAGCTTCCACGCCATCATGTAGACCCTCTCGACTGTCTCGACAGGCTCTTCGTTCCTGAGGTTTATGGTCTTTGAGGTCCCAGAGTCGTTCCACTGTTGCCAGCAGGCTTGGTGTAGCAAGTGGAACTCGGGTGAGACCTCGTGGGCCGTCCTGAAGAGCCTCCTGATGGTCCTCGGCATGTACGGGTTCTCGCCCACGGTCCCCGTCTCGGCGACCTTCTCTATCACTTCGGGGGAGTCGAGCTCGTACTTCCTCAGGTACTCCAAGAACAGAGGGTCTATCTCTATGAACTTCCCGACAGCGACGTTCCTGACGAAGGCCAGGGCGAACAGGGGCTCTATGGACGAAGACGTGCCGGCGATTATCGATATCGTCCCGGTCGGGGCTATAGAGACCACGGTCGCGTTCCTCAGGCCGTACCTCAACCTCTCGTCCTTGACCCTGCTCACGTCCAACTGCTCCGCCGCCCTAGCGATTTCCCTCACATAGTTCGAGACCTCTCCCTTGACGTCAGCTATCTCCAAGAGCTCCTCCAAGGGCTTGGCCGTCTCGAATATGTCCCTGTAGAGCTTCGCGTTATAGGCGGGGAAGGTGCCCTTCTCCTTCGCTAGCTCTATCGAGGTCATCACGGCGTGGTAGTAGATGAACTTGGCCAGCTGGTATGACAAGTACACCGCGTCGACGCTGTCGTAAGGGATCCCCAGCCTCACGAACATCCTGGCCAAGCCCATTACGCCTAAGCCGACTTTCCTCGTCTTCTTCGTGGCCTCTTCTATTTGTTTCAACGGGTACCTGTTGGCGTCTATCACGTTGTCCAAGAGCCTGATCGCTATCCTTATCGTCTCGGCTAGACCGTCCCAATCAATGGTGGGCTTGCCGTCGACCTCCTTGACGAACTTCTCGAGGTTTATTGAGCCCAGGTTGCAAGATTCCCAAGGTAACAAAGGTTCTTCTCCACACGGATTGGTCGAGTTTATCTTGCCCAAGTACCAGGTCGGGTGCCTCCTATTGATCGTGTCTATGAACAATAAGCCCGGGTCGCCGCTGTCCCACGCCCCCTTGACTATCTCCTCGAAGAGCTTCCTGGCGTTCACCCACTTGGCAACAGCACCCTCCTTTTCAGCGATCGCTAAGACCTCGTCCACGGTCACAATTACTGATTCGTCGAGCCAAACGGAGCCCCTTTCCTCCAGCTCGGAAAGTATCGCCTCTTGAATGTACTCCTCATTCATATACCCCCTGGCCTTGGTCATCAGGTACTCATGATCCGTCCCCGGGGCCTTGGTCTTTCTAGGATTGATGAGCGGTAAGTCTTCCCCTCTCTCGACCTTCTCCATGAAGTAATCGTAAACGCCTACGGAGATGTTGAAGTTCTGGAGCTGGACGTCCTTCAGCTCTCCGCTCTTGGACTTCACGAACTCCTCGATGTCGGGGTGCCAGACGTGCATGACTCCCATATTCGCTCCTCTCCTTTTGCCTCCTTGCTTAACCACGTCGGTGCTGATGTCGAAGACCTTCATGAAGGAGACGGGCCCAGACGCTACCCCAGCCGTGGAGGCTACTATATCTCCTTTAGGTCTGAGCTCGCTGAAGTCGAAGCCAGTGCCACCACCTTGTTGATGAATTAATGCCATTGCCCTCAAGGCGTCGTAAATGCCGTCGCCCTCGGGGGTCGTCATGGAGTCCCTGACTGGAACCACGAAACAAGCTGAAAGTATCCCCATCCTAGTACCTGCGTTCATCAAGGTCGGCGAGTTGGGCAGGAACCTCAGGTCGCTCATGATGGAGTAGAAACCATCTGCTATCTTCATTATCTCTTCCTCCGACTTGCCGTACCTCCTCTCCACCTCCGCCAAGAACCTGGCGACCCTCCTGAACATCATCTGCGGGGTCTCGATGAACCTCAGCGTGTTGGGATCCTTGAGGAGGTACCTGGACTCTAGAACCTTGAGGGCGTTATAGCTTAACAAAAGGTCTTTGGGGTCGAAGTCCTTCCACTTGCCTTTACCATAAACGTGGTTGTAGATCCTAGCCAGCACGAACTTCTTGGCGAGCTCGAAGAACCTCGTGTCCTTGACCCCGTTCTCTACGAGGTTCCTCTCGATTATGTCAGCTATAGTCCTAGTGTCGATCACCCCGTCCTTGGAGGACTTGGCTATGTCGTTGAGTATGTTGTCCGCTATTTCGTCGGGGATAGGAAGCTTTGAGAGTATTTTCTCGGGCTTGAACTCCTCCCTTCTTCCGTCCCTCTTTATGACCGAGACCTTCCTCAGCTGTACGAGGATAGTGGATTCCATAGTGACTAACCCTAAACTAAAATTCTGAGTAGATAAGCAGAATGTTTATCTAGCACTAGTATTACCCTGACCACGCTGTTTCAGATCTTTCGAACGCCGAAAGGAAAGTGACGAGAAGCGCTGAAACTCGGATAGCTTCAATGAAATCAAGAATTAAGAATCGGTTCTTATCCGGAAACTCTGGATTACGTTTTGAAGTCGAAAACGGAGAGTGCGGGGGTTTATCCCCATAGCGGGCCCGGGGGGATTCGAACCCCCGACCACCGGCTCCGAAGGCCGGCACTCTGTCCTGGCTAAGCTACGGGCCCAAGGGTTCTCTCAACAAGCTTACTAAAACGTTTCACATCCTCTTGAGGGGAGTTATTCCGAGAACCGAGAGGCCGTTATGCAGAACTCTTTCTACTCCCTTAACGATTAACAACTTGGTGAACCTCTTGCCTCTATCTGGCTCCTGTAGCACCCTCTCGTAGTTATAGACCTTGTTGAACACGTCCGCTACCTCCCTTAAGTAAGCAACTAAGTCCTCCGGCCTAAGCTCGTCGCAGGCCTTCTTCATGACCACAGGGAACTTGGCTATCAGTATCAGTAACTTCCTCCAGTCGCCCTTTATATAGTTCGGATCAGCCTCGTTCACCGAAGGCTCCTCGTTCGCCTTATCGAGGATGTTGTAAGCCCTCGCGTAAGTGTACTGCAAATAAGGACCGCTGTTCTGCTCGAAGTCGGTAACGGTCTTCACGTTGAAGTTGAGCTGCTTGTTGGCCGAAACTGAGGCTATCGCGTACCTAATAGCCCCAGAGGTTATTTCAGGAATCACCTCCCTGTTGCCTCCCTTCTCGTTTATCTTCTGCTCCACGGAAGCCTTAACGAGTTCGTATACCTCATCGAGGCTGACGTACTTCCCTAACCTACCGCTCATCTTCGACCCTTGAAGACTAACCATCGCGTAAGAGTAATGAAACAGGTTCTCGGCCTCCCTCTTATGTCCGAGGAGGTAAAGAGCGGCCCTCAGCTGCATTTGCGGAACGCTCTGCTGCTCCGCTATTACGTTAATGACCACTTCCGCCCCCCTCGAGAACTTATAGAGGGTATAAGCTACGTCCCTCGTGGTGTATAACGACGTGCCGTCGGATCTCATTATAACCAAGGGAGGTAACTCGAGTTCCCTCGGAATTTTAAGAGCGTCCTTTATCCTCTCGTCTTGAACGTTCACATCGAGAGCCAACGTGTCCTTATACGTTATCCTGTAAGGAGAGGACATCATCTCCTCTATGACCTTCTTCACTTCACCCCTCCAGAGGAGGTCGCTCTCGTAATCGAACCCGTCGAACTTGACGTCCAGTTTGTCCAAGCTTTCTTGGAACCCTTTAAGAGCCAGATCGACCAGCTTTCTCACGGTCGAGACGATCTCCTTGTCCGTTCCGCTCTCGTACTTCCTCACGATATCGGCTATGGATCTCTCAGGGTCCGGGTCGGAGTTAATGGCGTCGACGAGCCTATAGAACGTTTCCCTGTCCCTGGACTCCAATTTGGAAGCCGCAGCGACGAGCTCGTCAAGCCTCTTGATGAGCTCCGCCCTCCTGCTCTCGTCCGCGCTATTGAGCTCTCCCTTTATCTTTCTTATTTCTAGGACGACGTTCGTCACGGAATAGACGAAACCTAGCCACGAGTCGGCCTTAACTCCTACAGGAGGATCGGGCTTGTTCAGTTTCATGTAACCGTAGGTGAGTATAGCGACCTGTCTTCCCGCGTCGTTTACGTAAAACCTTCTTTCCACTTTATGACCTCTACAGGATAACATTCTAGATATGATATCCCCCAGGATAGCGTTTCTCATGTGACCTATATGTAGTGGGTGAATCGGATTAGCACTAGTGTGCTCTACGATTATGTACTTAGGGTTATCGACTTTAGTTATTCCATAGGATTCAGATAAATTCTGGAATAGAGACTTAAAGATCTCCTTCTCGTCCAGATACGCATTGTAGTAAACCTTCTCCTTCTTAACGAGCCTTACGAATTTCTTACCCTGAAGGCTTTCGGGGAGGGCTTGAACGTTCTTTACCCCTAAGGAGGGCAAAGCCACGCTCAGATCGCCGAACTCCTCCCTGTTCGAGAAAGTTACCTCCTGTGCGACTTTGCTCGCGTCGGTTCCCGTAACTCTCGCGACTATTTCGACGAACTCCTGTATGGCGTCCTCGATTACCGACATGCGAGGTTTATGAGGTTATGGGGGATCGCTTTTAAAACGCTTGACTCAAGGAAGATAGGTCTCGTGAAGAAAGTAGAAATCCTAGTAGTAAACGCTCTAGACGAGGAGGTTCCTGAGGACGCAGTTGAAAGCACCATTAGAGAGAACGAGAACGCTGAGGTCTTCAAAATACACCTTCCTCTGAACGCGAAGGACCTGGACGATCTTTTCGGAGTCCACGTGGTAGTGAGGGAGGTTGCAGAGGCTTAAAACCTGTCCTTATTATAGGAACGGGTTTTGTGTCTCACCCATATTAGGCACGCCGACGGACCATGTTACTGACAGCTCAAGATGTCTAGGGAACTACACTACTTGTAGGTTTTATCCAGGGGGTGAAAGCACGTCTAAGAGCGAGGGAGGGCTGTCCAACTACATTGAGGAAGAGGCAGACAAAGAAGTGAGTTACTACTCCGCGATTAACGTACTGGACGCACCGATAGATAGCGGATGTAAATATTTCCATTTAGTCAGAACGTCTAAAGGCCTGGTTGCGAGATGTGAAGTTCAGAATAGAATACTAACAAAAGGCCAAGCGCTTCTTTGCTCCAAATACTACAACAACTGCCCCTTTCTTCTGATTTCATCCTAATTTAACGTATTTCCCGTCATCCATTAGAGCTACCTTTTGTTGCTCCGTTAGCTCCGTTAGGGCCTTTCTTATCTTATCTTCACTCGCTATCCCAGAAAGGTGTGCGTGAAGTTCCTTGAGGTTCATAGGTCTTTCCTCAAGTAGGTCGAGGAGGATTTCTTTAAGCTCGTCCTCGTTAGGAGCGGTCATCACGAGGACTTCCTTGTCGTCGTAAATCACCTGTAACCGACTTTCGACCTTCGAAAGGCGAACGTCGGACGTAGAACTCGTCTCATCGGTCCTGTCGGACGTTTTTGAGGCTTTCCTCGACCTTGACATAACGAAAGGCATTATAAATTCTAGTCATACAATTTATAAGCGTTTTCCTTAATATGAGAAACTCGCGGGATTAACGACCCTGTTAATAGAATCGTTTATATGTAATCGCCTCTGGTACTACATTCTGAGGGTCTTTGAGCACAGAGAAGCAGGAAAAGAAGGAATATCCCGACTTTTTGAGACAGGTCGTAGTTAGGGTATTGACCCCTAACAAACTGGATCCGGTCAAACTTGAGGACGCCAGGAAAATCCTCGGCAAGGCCGAGACTAAGTATAAGTTCTCCTCGTTCGGAGGCGACCCTCAGAACTTGGTCGTGTTCTTACTAAGTCCCGAATTCACCGATCTAATCCTAGTTATTGGAGTACAACTGTCCCTTAAGCTTCTAGATGAGATCGAAAAGGAATACGACATTCCTGCGGTGAAAGAAGCGGTGAAAAAGATTAGGGAAGAACTTCAGGGCTATGACTCTCTTATCAATGAAAAAATTACCTTAAATTTATAAATTTAAAAAACTAAAAATTTAATCAAATTTTAAATTTATTCACTTGTGGAAGTGGAGCTTGAGCCGCTCTCCTCTTCCTCCTTCTTCCCTTCGCCGCCCTTCTTCTCGCTCTTCAACGGCGCGGCCGCTACCAGGTCGTCGATCTTGAGGATGGCCGTGGCCGCCTCGGTCGCGCTCTTAAGTACCTGAGCCTTGACCCTTATGGGCTCAATTACGTTAAGGGCCATCATGTCCTCGGCTAGCCTGCTCTTCAACACGTCGACTCCGGCGTTTATCAGTCCCTTGCTGTGCATGGCCCTCAAGTCCATTAAAGTCTGTATAGGCTCCATTCCTGCCGTCTCCGCTAATATCATCGGTATTTCCTCCAGGGCTGAAGCGAAGGCCTCGATGGCAAGCTGCTCCTTCCCTCCGACGGTTCTGGCGTACTCCCTCAGCCTCATAGCGAGCTCGACTTCTGTGGTGCCACCTCCTGCCACGACCTTAGGCTCCATGAGGACGTTCCTGAGCGCGTAAAGTGCGTCGTTGACGCTCCTCTCTTCCTCGTCTAAAGCCATGTCGTTGGAGCCCCTAAGTAAGATGTTAACGGCCTTCGGGTTCTTGGCCCCCTCGATGAACACCATCTTCTCGTTCCCGACCCTCCTCTCCTCAACCAGCTCGGCGTAGCCTAAGTCTTCGGGAGTGGCGTCCTTAATGCTGCTAATTATCTTAGCTCCTAAGGCCTTCTCCAGCTTCTCGATGTCACTCCTCTTGACCCTCCTGACGGCCATTATTCCTCTCTTTGCCAAGAAGTGCTGAGCTATGTCGTCGATTCCCTTCTGGCAGATGACGACGTTAGCTCCTATGGAGGCGAGCTTGTCAACCATCTCCTTTAGGTACTTGGCCTCCTCGTCTAGGAACGCCTTAATCTGATCGGGGCTGGTTATGCTTATCTTGGCCGAGATCTCTGGCTTCTCCACCTCGAGGGCGGCGTCCAAAACGGCTATCTTAGCCTTCTCGATCCTCCTTGGCATTCCAGGATGCACTACTTCCTTGTCGAGGACTATTCCGTTGACTAACATTGAGTCCTCGGCGGATCCGCCCTTCTTTTTGTCTATCTTAATCAAGCTGAGGTCGACGTTGTAGCCTCCATCAGGCTTGGGCTCGGCAACCCTAATCACAGCATCGATGACGATGTCCATTATCTTATCCAGCTCCTTCCCTTCAGCAACGAACTTGCTAGACATGGTAGTGTAGACTATCCTCCTGAGCTGTTCCCTCGCCGCGGGGCTGTTAAGGTCACGGAGGTCTAAGGGCTTAGCTATCTGGTTCAGTATCTCAATGGACTTGTTGAGAGCCTTCTTGTAGCCCTCGATTATGATGGTCGGATGAATGTTCTGGTCCAAGAGGTCCTCGGCCTTCTCCAAAAGTAGGCCCGCTAGCACTACAGCTGAGGTAGTTCCGTCTCCCACTTCAGCGTCCTGAGCCTTCGCGGCCTCCACTAGGAGCTTCGCGGCGGGGTGCTGAATCTCCATTTCCTTAACTATCGTGGCTCCGTCGTTAGTTATCGTGACGTCGCCGAAGCTGTCTATCAACATCTTATCAAGGCCTCTAGGTCCTAAGCTACTCCTCAGCATCTCCGCGAGGGTCCTAGCGGCGAGGATGTTGTTCCTTAACGCTTCTCTCCCAGCAGTCCTTTTAGTTCCCTCCTTAAGCAGTAAAACGGGTACGGACATCGTAGTCACCTAGCTGGACTTCGTTATGATCGGTTATATATAAATCTGATTCCTGCTATGTTGGATGTATAGCAAGGCTTGATGACCTGTCAATCCTGTTCGAAAAGGCCCGCCTCAGTGAAGGTAGGAGGTAGGGTCCTGTGCACGGTCTGTGCCAGGGATGAAGTACTGAGCAGGTTCAAGTCTATCCTATATAGGTCGAAAGTTCTTGGCTGGAGGAAGAGCGTAATCGTGGTCATCCCCGAAGAGTGGTTCCCGCTTAAGGACGTCGTCCTAACCCTCACTAAGAAGTCCTGCCTCAGTTGCGAGTTAAACGTGTCTCTGGAACTCCTGAACCTTCGCGATCTGAACGAAATAATAGAGAAAATAATCCTACTGGCCTCACAGAGATCCGTCCCAGTGATCACGCCTTTTACGGCCGAGTTCTTCGCCGCCTACTTACTGTATTCTTTAGCCAAAGGGATGAAGGACCACCTTCCCATTGTACCACCTGTCTCCGAGTTTTCCTTCTCGAAGGTGATATCGCCCCTGTCTACAACTACCCTGGCCGAATTGGAGGCGTTCGGTAGGTTCGAATTGAGGTTTGAGGATCAGCTCTTCGATGAGGTGTTCCAGTGGGCGAGGGCTTACTTCAGGGACAGTCCAGAGCAGGCGAGGGCTTACTGGAAGTCTTTCTCCCTGTTCAAAAGCGCCAGATGCGAGGACTGCGAAAGCTCGTGAAGAGCGTGATGTCCGCTTTCAAGAACGTCAAGTGTTCCTTATTGGCCTTAGAATTAGGTTTTAAGATCCCTGGTGAGCCGCCGTAAGTCTGAGTCTAGAAGCCTAAGCGGCCCTGGTTTAGCGTTTCACCTCTAACGCATAGGAATACGGGTAGAGTAAACGCCAACGCGTTCGACTCTTCAACTGGTTGTGTGGACAAGATAGGAGATCTAACTGGGGCTGAGAGGAGTTATGAGATGATGACCCCAGTCGTGAGTAATGAACCCTGGCGAGGGTTTTCCGCATAGAGTCGAGCAAGTAGAGTAGTGATAAACCGCGCTGTGGAGTCTACTCTCACCCTGAGCTAAAGGCTATCAGAGCGGTGACCCCTAAGGGCTTTGATTTTTGCTATCGATGTAAAAGGGTTTAAGCGCCTCCTTATCAGCTTTGGATAGCACTACTTCGAACAGTAACTCCCCAGTTAACCCCTTCGCCCTGCTGGGAGGAATCACCCCTTGCCAACCGTAATAGAAGTAGCCGGACGTATATATCTCCCTGAACCCTGAGGGGTCGATCTTCGCGTATTCCACTAGTAGATGAGGTAACCCGATCTGCTTCTTCAGCTCTTTATCAGGGACGCTGTAACGGCAGATGTAGCAGATGTAATCCGGCATCACTGCGTTGAACCCGCACTTCGGGCACTTAACCGGGGAGTTAATTCCGTACTGAGACCATTTTGATCTAAGTATGTCGATCAGGTCGTCGCGTTTCCTTCTTACACACTCCTCATAAAGCCTAGGGCCCAACCCCTTTACGGCTTCCTTGATGTAATATACTACAAACTCCAGCTGCCCGTCGGTCATCTTGTTCAAGTCCTTCATTACAGCCAGTTTGGTTGCGAGGACCGCGAAGAGATCCTCCCTGTTCGCGTTGAGTCTGCCTATTATGGTGGAGACCTTAGGCTTCGTCTTGACCTCTCCCACGGCGCTTATGAAGGGTTCCTTGATGAGTTCCTTGTACTCATCCTCGCTGAGGCCCAAATAACTGAGCCCTAACGCGGATATCACGTCGTTCCAGTACTCGTTAAGGAGCTCCAAAGGATCTACGAACTTCTCCCTTTTGGTACTAGTCTTTCTTTTCTTTTCCGTCTCCTTACTCTCTGACTCCTGCTCCTTTTCCTCTCTCGCCTTTCTGACTCTCGGCAAGCTTATGAAATAAGAGAGTTAGAAGTTTTTCAGATTGGCTGACCCAAGTCTAAGAAGTCCATCGGGAGGAGCTTCTTTTTAGACACGTACTCGTTGTACTTTTCCTCCAAGAAGTGTATGAAGACCGGACAGTTATCGTACTTACCGTCCCTAGTACATTTATTACTCACCTGAAGGAAGCATTGGTTGGACTTCTTATCGTAGTAAGGACAGAGCTTATAATAGGACTTCGCGCTCTTGAGCATCCTCTCGATCCATTGCCTCTTGTGGTCCTTCTTCTCCGCCTCCTTTTCGGCCTTCGCTAACATTTTGTTCATATCCTCTTCTGATATTTTCAAGGATTTCCCTGGATCTGACATCTTGCTCCTCCTGACACTCAGCTTTGCACGACTGGTTCTAATATATATTACTACAACTATATTGTCACCAAAAGAACCTTTAAGACGATTGATCTTGTACCACGGTTTGTATAATTTCAATGATTAATTAAAATGAAACGAAAGAAATTGGATGATGCTAAGCTTCACATCGACTTAAGTTGTTGAACGAAACGTAAGAAGAGAAGTGACTGGCACGAATCGGAGACAAAAGAGAGAAGTTGAAGTATATCATACATACTTTTGAAAACCAGACTTTCTCTACTGAGAGTAACATTCCTCGAGGAGCGCCTTAACGTTCTGCGAGAACCCCACCCTGACCCCGAGCTTAGGATCATGATAGAGGTACAACAGTTTCTTGGTCTGAAGCCTCCTCAAGACCCTGAAAAGCCATCCGACATCGGCACCTGTCTCCTCCTGGATCTGATCGACGTATAGGTAAGTCGACTTCCATGCGGAATACTTTGACAAAAGGAAGCTCATTATCTCCCTCTCATCCTCATCAAGCTTTTGCAGAATCTCCTTTAGACAAACCTCAGGGTTCCCGTTTTGTGTTTCTTTGTTGACAGATTTGGTTTGATTGACAAAGAACGACAAGACGTTTTTCGCCGCTTTTTTCGTCTCTTGTTCAACATTGTTGTTCTTTGTCTGGCTTTCAGGTTTTGCCATTATCAAACGGGCTAGGGCGAGGAACTCGTTGAACCGAGCGTTGTTCACCGACTCTATTATTTCCTTGGCGATCGCTTCACCTTGAGGAGTTAAGTACCACCTGCCCCCTTCCTGATAAACGAGGTTCTTCTTCCTCCAGTAGCTCATGTAGCTGCTGATGTACTTCGAGGAGTAACCGAGGTGTGAGGCTATTTCAGAGGTCCTCAAGGGTCTGGCGTAAAGTAGGACTAATATCGCTTCCATAAGCTTAGATCTGGGTCCGGACTTGGTCGTTAGCCTCTCGGCCAGCTCGATACCGCGGACAGCATCAGCATCCTCGCTCGGGTTCATTGGTTAACCTTGACCAACCCCTCTTATATCACGATGAAAAGTATTCCACGTATTTACTTGCTGAAGGTTCTAAGTTGTATTACTCGCACGTGGTGACAGCGTAGAACTCGTTGTACCCAATTAACACCTCGTAAACTCCTGAGAGCTCCCTATCGACTTGGGGATCACCAGTGTCGATCCTCAAGCATTCGAAGCTCCTGAGCTTTAACCTGGTTGAGATCACCACTATTCTATCTTTACCAACCCTTCTGAGGAACTCCGGCCCTATTTCCTGGTTCCCTCTACCGAACAGGAAGCCCTGACCGCCTATGGGGGTCACCACTAGGATTAACTCCCCGGTTAAGCCGAGCAGGTCGTCGTAGGAGGCGTTAACGATCCGTAGCTTCCCGTCCTTCACAACGTCCGTAGACAGGAAAGGCCCCGAAGCAGAGAACAGGGTCCTCTCGACGTACTTGACCGTGCTCCCCGGACCGAAAACGTACGTTACGTCCGGCCTGTAAAGGCGTTCATGAAAGTACGAGGCTATGCCTTCCAGCTCTTCCTCTTCCGTACTCACCTCCACTTTGGACGCCACCACGTCGGAGGAGCCGACAGTCGTTACGATGAAGTACCTCCTAACAACGTACACCCCTTTCCTGTAGAGGTCCTCGTCAACGTCCACTATCTCGCCGGGTCTCAGGACCGTTTTACCAGAAATAAAGGAGTTCAAGACCTCCGCAGCCTTTTCGGGTGTCTGGGCGAAGACGCCACTGTGCATCTTAACCCCTGTGGGTATCCCGAGAACGGGAACGTTGGCGTTAACCTCCCTTAGAGCCTCAGCGACATCCCTGGCGGTACCGTCGCCTCCTGCGAACACTATTATTTCGACCCCGTTCCTTACGAACTCCTTCACAGCGTTCATCGTGTGGTACCTGGTAGTTCGGGTTTCTTTCCCAATGCCTATGTCAACGAAGCGGAACTGGCCTGGGAAATAGGAGAAGTAATAGCTCCCCATGAGGTTGGATGCGGTAACGTAAAGGACTTCGCGGGGAGCCAGGCTTAAGAACCTTCTCATTCTCCCTGGGGTGTCTGCGTTAAGCTCGTACAGGTCATCGCTTCCCTTATGGCCGCTCCTACCTCCGGAGCCCGCGTATGGGTTGACGACAAGGCCGACCTTAATCAAGCAGCTTCGCGTAACTCAAAACGATTCTACTGAGTAAAGTCTTATCACAAGGCGTTACTAGGGTCAAAAGGTCTCCGTCTTTCAGGTCGAACTTCTTTGTGATCTCGATCCTTATTGACCTAACTGTTTCGTCCTCGTTAAGGGACTTAGGAGGCATCACGAGTTCCCCTCCCTCCTTCACGACGAGTAGCACGGCTTGTGCTCCTAAGGAAACGCCCAGATCCCTGAGCGATGAAACGCTCATCTTGTTAAGCAACTTAGCGCCCTGAGATATGACGGCTCCAGCTGTAGTCCACCCTAACGTGGCTATTTCGACACATTCTTTGGAAAGGGTGATAACCGACTTGACGGACTCCAGGACGCTTTTCCCCTTTTCCGTGAGTGAAAGCCCCAAAACCCTATCCGAGGTTACTAGGCCAGATTCCTTCAGCCTCTTTATGAGCGTCTTGGCCTGGGCCTCGTGAAGGTTTAACGACTTCATGAGGCTCGGCCTGCCTATCGTCTTCTCCTCATCTATCCTCATTAGGGCTAGCATCACAGTCCCCGAATCGAAGGAAGGTTTAACGCCGTGTTTAGACCTCGCGACATCCTCTATGATCTGAATGGCTTCTTTCAGTGCAACCATTATTACTCGAATCTTATCCAACCGTAGTTAGTTAAAGATGACTGCAGTCAATAGCCTGCTGTGCCTCCTCGACTTCAAGAGGGAGGAACTGGAGAGGTTCATCAGGAACGCCTTCCTGATGAAGGATTTGTACAAAGTTAACGCCGTCCCGAAAAAGCTGAGCGGTAAGAGCGTGGCCCTCATCTTCGAGAAGCCGAGCACCAGGACCAGAGTCAGCATGGAGGTCGCAATCAACGCCTTAGGGGGCCATCCCATGGTGTTGAATAAGAGCGATATCCAAATGAGTAGGGGTGAACCAGTGGAAGATACCGCCCGCGTGTTGGGAAGGATGGTCTCGGCGATAGGCGCTAGAGTTTTGAACCACTCCACGCTGGAGAAACTGAGGGACTACTCGGGCGTCCCCGTCATAAACCTGCTAAGCGACCTGTCCCACCCCTTACAAGCCCTCACGGATTACATGACTATATACGAGAAGTTCGGAAGCTATGAAACCATAGCGTTCGTGGGGGACGGCTCGGACAACGTCCTCGTTAGCCTAATGGCGTTCGCCAGCGTCATGGGGCTCAGAATAAAAGTCGCGTCGCCCAGGGACTTTAGGCCCAGGCCGGACATATGGAAGAGGATAGAGGAGAAGGCCGAGGAAACCGACGCTGTAATCGAGTTCTATGAGGATCCCTATGAGGCCGTAAGGGGATCGAGGGTCGTTTACACTGACGTGTGGGTGAGCATGGGCCAAGAGAGTATGGCGGAGGAGAAAAGGAAGAAACTCAAGGAATTCAGGGTGACGAAGGACCTCATGAGGTACGCCTCTTCAGACGCGATCTTCATGCACTGCCTTCCAGCGGTTAGGGGCGAGGAGGTTGACGCGGAAGTCATAGACGGCCCACAGAGCGCGGTTTGGGATCAGGCGGAGAACAGGCTTTACACCGCTCTATCCGTCCTATCGCTTTTAGTAAAGTAACCAGTTATCTCCTTTTGAGCGACCAGTTTCTTTACGCTCGGGATCTCGAATAGGTTAACCTTAACTAACAGCCTGGATTGGACTTCCTTCAATGCTTCCTCCAGGCTTCCTGCCTTGAATATGGGGTTTCGCATCGCCCTTCTAACCGTTTCCCTTATGTGCCAGTTACCCACAGGAGCGAAGTACTCTTTCGTCACCTCCCTAACTATAACGAAGCCCGCCTGCCTAACGTTGTTATAGAGGTACTCCAAGACCGAGAGCCTCGCTGCCATGTAACCTCCGTCGAGCATGTCGTACTCCCCCCAGAAGTTCTCGTAGAGATCAACTACGGTAACTTCGTCGGCCCACAGGGACATAGGGTGCCATATCTCGACCCAAACACCCCTGTATTTGGAAGGGAAGAGGACTACGAAGAACCTGTTGCCTAAATAGGCCGAATGATAAACCGTAATATCGTTAACTTCTGGGAAAAATTGAATTTTTCTAAGAAGATGTCTTCCAATTATCGAGTCCACGGCCGTAATGGCCCATCTAGTAGGTACCAACTTCCTGTTCTTCCTTCTGCCTAGTAGTCCCATGGACAGGCTGGGAACGATTGAGTAGACGTCCTCCCCCGCCTGATAAAGCTCAATTACAGAGTCCTCCGCCTTAACGTCGTCGAAGATAAGGCTCTCCACTTTCTTCGAAAGCTTGGGGTTCTCGTCCACCTTCACTTCCTCAGCCTTGAGGGAAGGTCCCCTAGGCACCAGAACCCCGTCGAACCTGAGCTTAGGGACTATATTGCTCTTCGAAATAACCTCGGTTTGAACAGGGTCCTTGGACGCAACGGCTAAGGATATCTCCTTCTCGTAAAGCTTCCAGGGGTCGTTCACCTTAACGTTCTCTATAACGGCTGAGACTAGGGAAGACCTCAATTCGATTATCTCGTCGAGGCTCTTCCGTCCCCACCACCCTTTCGGGTCCTCGAACTCCTTGGCCTGGGCTCCCGTCACCTCGGGAGGCACCCCTATTATGACCCTAACGTTAGGGTAACCCTTTTCCCCGACGATACCGCTCGGAGGAGTCGAACCCGTAATCACGTCCTTAGACGACAAAACCCTTGCTACGTTGACCAGAGACCTGAACCTCGACATTATCGGGCACGAGGGGAGGCCGCAGAGAAGTTTGTAACCTTTACATTTCACGCAGAGCTCTGCAGGGATTTTCCGCAAGCCTCAGCTTCCTCACGAAATACCACTTCACTATGCTTAATTTCGCTTTCGCGCTCAAGCCGACAGGGACGGGCTCCACCTTGCCTTTAAGTAAAGCTTCTAAGACGTCTTCCGGCCTAGCTTCGGAGTTCACTAGGTTGTAGGCGGACCCTAAGGCCTCCTTAACATGAGCGTCCGAGTTGGCTAGACCTATAAGCCCCTTACTTACGGCGAGGTTCTTCGCTTTCCCATTAGAACTGGGGGGCGCTTTGGAGTTGTAAATCTCGACGAATTTAATCCTGTCGATTATCTGGAAAATTACCTTACCTATACCGGCCCTGGTCACGTCGAATGGATGGGAGGGAAAAAGGACACACGAGTTCTGGTCTGCGTAGTCGAGGAGGTCGTATAGTCTCCTGGGAGGGTCGGGAGGGAAGTTGCAGATTATAACGACGTGGCCGTGCTCCGTCGTAACTTCCTGTCCTAGCAAGGCTTTCCCTCTCACCCTTATGGCTCCTTCGGAGGTGTCGTGGTCTGTTATCGCTATCAGATCCAAGCCGACCTTGCGAGAGTACTCGACTAAAAACTCCGGCGTTTCGCTTCCATCGCTGAAACAAGAGTGGACGTGAAGGTCCACCTTAATCATACGTAACCCAGCGCTTTCATGACCTCCAGGGTGAGCACCGTAATTCCGGCGGCGCCCCTTACGAGGTTGTCCCCAAGGACGACCATTCTCAGGACGCCGTTCTCATGCCTTAACCTCCCCACAGTAACGGCCATCCCGTTCTCGTTACTTACGTCGAGTATCGGTTGGGGCCTATCCTCCTCGTCCCTAACAATTATTGGCCTCTTGGGCGCAGTCGGGAGGTTCTTAATCTGAGGCAACGACTTGAAGTTTTTCAGCCTCTCCTTTATCTCGTTCAGGTTTATCTTCTCGTCTCCAGCGATCACGTTAATTACGGCCATGTGCCCGACTCTAGTGGGTACTCTAGTGGAAGTAACGCTAGAATCTACGTTCTCATATACTATCTTTCCGTCCTCGACCCTGCCGGTCAGCTTGGTCAGCTCCTTCGCGATTTTGTCCTCTTCACCCTTAATGTAGGGTATTACGTTGCCCTCAATGCTCATGTAAGGGACTCCGTTATAGCCGGCCCCGCTCACTGATTGAAGCGTAGTTATTATGACCTTCTTGTTCCTAAATATATCAAGCAAGGGCTTAATCGGCAAGGAAATTATGGCCGCCGTGCAGTTGGGGTTCTTCACAAGAAGCCCTTCCCATCCCTTTCTTTGCTTCTGATACTTCAGGAGCTCTAGATGCTCCCAATTAACTTCTGGGTTTATGAGAGGGACGTCCGGATCCATTCTGAAGGGGCTGGCGTTCGAGATGACTACCTTTCCTTTTCTCACGAGCTCCAGCTCAATGCTCTCAGCTATTTCGTTCGGGAGGGCAGATAGGATAACCTCAACGTCCTTGTGGTCTTCGTAGTTGGTTGATACAACGGGGAGATCCGCTACCTCTTCTGGGACGTCACCCGGCTCTATCCACCTGACCGCCTCCCCGTACTTCTTTCCGACCTTGCTGGGAGAAGCGCTGACCTTAACCAGCTCTAATTGAGGGTGCTTCGCAAGCAACTTCACCATCTTTTGGCCGACCATTCCAGTGGCTCCCAACAGGGAGACCTTTAGTTTATCCACTTCAGGACCACCTCGTGAAGCTCCTCGGCTAGCTCAACGGCTTGACCTCTCTCTGCTATAAATGTTAGGCTTACCCTTCTCATCCCTCTTGATACGGAAATTGGGTTGTATGCGGCTGCCGAAGAGATCACCTTTGAGGCTATTTCGGGCCTCTGTAGGCCACACCCTACAATACTCACTGCATCAACGTCAATAGCGCTTATGTCCTTGACGAATTCCTTAAGGCTAGCCAACCTTTCCTGAAGCTTCTTCGCGTCCGAGGAACTCACGACCAATTGAATGGACGTTTCGCTGGCTGGCTGGCTCATCGCAATTATGTTAACATTGGCCTTCTGTGCTTCCGTCATCACTGCGGCGGCTGAGCCAATTCTTCCGACCATCCTGGTACTTTCCACATCTATTAGCGTTAAACCCTCTACAACGGCTATTCCCTTCAGCACATCGCTGGGTGTACAGGACCCCTTGACTACCGTGAACCCCTCATCGTAAAGCCCCTCGACGTAAATCTCTATGTCCGTGTCGAAGACCGGGTCGAACGTCTTCGGGTGCAACCTCTTGGCCCCTAGCTGAGACAACTCCACCGCCTCTTCGAGAGAGAGCCTGGGGATCGTCTTGGCCCCCTTGAACTTCCTCGGGTCGCCCGTCATTATGCCCGGGACTTCCGTCACTAGCCTCACTTCCTTAACGTTGAGGGCCTTCGCTATGACGGTAGCTGAGTAGTCGCTTCCTCCTCTACCAATAGTAGTGTATTTACCCTCCGGAGTTGTCCCTATGAAGCCGGGAACTATCACGACCTTCGACTTCACGGACTCAAGCAAGGCGTGTAACCTCTCTTTAGTTTCCGGAAGTAGGACGTTAGCCTCACCGTAATTGGAGTCGGTTATTAAAGGAGGTTCGGTGATGGGCCTAGCGTCAATTCCGTAACTCCTCAAGGCCTCTCCTAGGATTATGACGGCCATCCTCTCGCCGAATGAAAGCACGTAATCCCTCAACCTGGGGTTGTTCTCGCCGAGCGTTCCTATTGCCCAGGCAACCTTGGCCAACTCATCTGTGACCTTCGAAAGGAGCTGGAAGCCCTCTTCGAACACTTTGCCGTTCGAGACTTTCGAAAGCATGTCATAGTGCCTGTCTATTATTTCGGAGACCTTACTCACGGCCTTCTCGGGCTCGTTAGTGACCTGCAGTAACTCGTTAGTCACGTTCTTCAGGGCCGACGTGACGACTATTACTTTATCATCTGTAAATTTCTTTATTTTTTCGGCGATCAAATGATAGTCATTAGGATCTTTCTGAATGGATCCTCCTATCTTAATTATTCTCATAGCCCGAGATCACCTAAAATTAACTTGTCCAGATGTTCTGGGTTAACTAAGATCCTTCTGGCGTCCGCCTTAATCATCACGTCTGGGTCCTTGAGGGCGTGTCCGGTGAGCACGATAACTGTCGTCTCGTCGTCCGAGATTTTACCTGAGCTTAAGAGCTTCTTATACCCCGCGAGGGCCGCGGCGGAGGCGGGTTCTGCTCCAATTCCATCAATTCTCGCTAATTCCTTCTGAGCTTCTAGAATCTCATTATCACTCGCTGTAATGGCGCTCCCCTTCGACAGCTTTATGGCCTTGAGCGCCTTCTTCCAGTTGACGGGCTTCCCTATCCTTATTGCGGTAGCGACGGTTTCAGGGTTGTCGACGAACTCGGGTTGGTCAAGGTTCTTCTCTACTGCCTTAGCAATAGGAGCGGCACCTTCCGCCTGTACCCCTATCATTCTGGGAACCCTGTCGATGCTACCGGCCTCGTAAAGCTCGTTGAACCCCTTCCAAATCGCGTAGATGTTCCCCGCGTTGCCTACTGGCACGATCACGTTATCAGGAACGCCGAGTTCCTCAACTATCTCGAACGCTATCGTTTTCTGCCCCTCTAACCTCCAGGGATTGAAGGAGTTCAGCGGATAAACGACCCTGTGCTCTTTATACAGCTTCATCACGCTACTCATCGCTACGTCGAAGTTGCTCTCGATTTCTATTATGGTCGCCCCGTACAGGATAGATTGAGCTAACTTCCCCATAGCAACCTTGCCTTTAGGCAAGATGATGTAACTCCTTAACCCTCCCCTGCTAGCGTAAGCGGCCGCGGAGGCAGCCGTGTTGCCCGTTGAGGCAGCTACCACGACTTTATAACCGTTGCTCACAGCCGAGCTTACGGCTACCGTCATTCCTCGATCTTTGAAGCTACCTGTTGGATTAGCGCCCTCGAACTTGTAGTAAACTGATTTATAAATTCTAGATTTTATCAGTGGAGTAGCGCCCTCGTTTAACGTAACCATCTTAGAGTACTTGCCGGCGATGAGGTTCTTGTAACGCCAGACACCCCTACCACTTAGGTTCCTGAAATCAACGTTCTTATGCTTCACTATTATCTCTAGGAGTCCTCCACACTTAGGACAAATGAGTAAGTTCTGATCCAGTTCGTATTCGGCTCCACAGTCTAAACACTTCAGAAGCTCTTCTTTCCCGTTTCCAACAATACGTCACCAGCCGGGGTAATACTTAGCGGTCAAATAAAAAGCTTTCATACTTCATGATCCTCGCGTAGTAACTGGCCGTCTTCCTCGTATATGATCGAAACGCCTACGACGTTCGTATAATAAGTCCTGACTTCAATCGAGGAGTTGGGCATCAGCGTCGTGTTAAGCCTCATCTCATCCAAGATCTTTCTGACGGCAAACCTCTCCTCAGGAGTGATTACGGTCGTTTCTACGAATATCCTCAGCTCTTTGATCAGGAGTGGTTTATCACTTTTATTCTCAATAATAATTTTATTATCCTGGATTTTTGCAGAAAACTTCATCAGGAAGCTCTCCTCAACTCCTTTATAAGCGGACAGTCCGCTTAAATCGATTTAGCTAGTGCCGTCTTACAGGTGTGTAATACACAGAGTTCGCATTCGTGGAGGACATATTAAAGGTTTAGTAACTTAAGGCGGGTTTCCTGCGTAAGGGTACAAACGACCATTATGGCCTCTAAAGTAAGTGAGTTCATAACGAACTGGCAGGGCAAGAACGAGCCCACTCTGGCTGAGAAGATCAAGACGACCTTCAAGCCTTCAGCTCCGTTGAGGCACAGAATAATAATGGCGAACTACAAGCTAAGGACCATGATCAACAAGCTTGAGGCCTATATCAACAAGCTTCAGGAAAGGGACAGGGCGCTCTTCGAAAGAGTTGTGGAAGCCCAGATGAATAAGGACGTTGCCAGGGCGACGATGTACGCTAACGAAATCGCGGAGATTAGGAAAATAACGAAGCAGATGATGGTGACTCAAATAGCCCTCGAGCAGGTGCAGCTTAGGCTAGAGACTGTTATGACGATTGGCGATGTAGTTACGGACCTAGTGCCAGTGATCGGAGTGGTCAGGGAGCTCAAGAACTCGATAAAGACTCTCATGCCAGAGATGTCGTTTGAACTGTCGGAGATCGAGGAGAGCTTACAGGAGGTCATCCACGAGGTCGGCGAGTTCATGCCGGGTGGAACGGAGGTCGTAGCTGCCTCGCCTGAGGCTAAGAAGATCCTAGAGGAAGCGCAGGTGATCGCGGAGCAGAGGATGAAGGAGAGGTTCCCGTCGCTGCCGACGTTCGTTACTAGTGCTCAGCAGGTAAACCAGAACGGTTCGTCCAAATGAAATCTTTACCATAATATTTCAAATTTTCAAATATCTGAATTTTTAATTGAGTTAAGTCTAATTCCTCCTGAGCGATCCCGTACTAATAAGGTTTTTATTGATTCAGGCCCTTATTACCTTGGTGCCTGGTTAAGCATGGAGGTTATTCAAGGCGACCTCGTTCTCGACCTTAAAGACGTTAGGAAGGACATGATAGAGCTCGCCGGCGGAAAAGGAGCCAATTTGGGCGAGTTGATTTCCATCGGCGTTAGGGTTCCGCCAGGTTTCGTTATTACCTCTGGGGCCTTTAGATATTTCGTTAATTATAATAAACTTGCTGACAAAATATTTGAAATTCTTAAGACGTCTCAGGACGAAGAGGAAGCAAGTACCAAGATCAAAGAGCTAATAATGAGTGCAAAAGTCCCCGAAGATTTAGAACGAAGTATAATGGAGGCTTACGACAGGCTCGCTAAACTCGTCGGCAAGGACCCGCTAGTAGCCGTCAGATCTTCGGCGACGGCGGAGGACATAGAACAGGCAAGCTTTGCAGGCCAGCAGGATACTTATCTCAACGTCTCTCGCGAGAGCTTAATAGAGAACGTGAAAAAAGTCTGGGCCAGCCTGTATAACGCGAGGGCCATAGCTTACAGGAACGTGAAAGGTATAGACCACACTCAGGTATCGATGGCGGTCGTGGTTCAGAAGATGGTTAACTCCAGGTCCGCGGGAGTAATGTTCACGCTTAACCCGTCTAACGGAGATCCGAACTATATCGTCGTAGAATCGTCTTGGGGACTTGGAGAGGCAGTAGTTGCTGGGAAAGTAACGCCCGATGAGGTAGTGGTGAGAAAGTCCGACCTAAAAATTGAGCTGAAGCGTGTGTCTAGAAAAAGAATTAAGATAGTTTACGACCCTCAGAACAAGAGAAACGTCGAAGTCAGTCTTGAGGGGAGCCCTGAGGCCGAAGAGTTCTCCCTCAACGATAACGAGATCATAGAGCTGGCCAGGATGGCTTTGGCTATTGAGAAGCATTACGGTAGGCCGATGGATATCGAGTGGGCCGTTGATGCAGATATCAAGTTTCCAGAGAACGTCTTTATAGTTCAAGCAAGGCCGGAGACATACTGGTCTGCCAGACAAGCGGCAAAAGGAGCCGAGACTAAAGTCGAACCTACGAAGGCCAAAATCCTGGCCAAAGGCCTACCAGCCAGTCCGGGCTTAGTTAGCGGCAGAGCCCGTATACTTCTAGACCTCCACCAAGCTAAGGACTTCCAGAAGGGGGACATACTAGTCACTAAAATGACTGACCCCGATTGGGTTCCCATAATGAAAATGGCTTCGGCGATAGTGACCGACGAGGGAGGGATGACGAGTCATGCAGCCATCGTCTCAAGGGAGTTGGGCATCCCGGCGGTCGTTGGCACGGGCAATGCGACGAGCGTCATAAAGGACGGTCAAATCATCACGGTGGACGCTTATAGGGGCGTCATTTACGAGGGCGAACTCGAAACAACGAAGCCTGAAGCGAAGCAGGCGGAGCTCCCGGCCTCCGTTGGAGGACTGAGCCTGCCGAGGGACGTTCTGCTCAGCCTCTACCCGATAACGGCGACCAAGATTTACATGAACTTGGGACAACCGGACGTAATTCATAAGTACCTGGACCTGCCCTTCGACGGAATCGGCCTGATGAGGATCGAGTTCATAGTCAGTGAATGGATCAGGTACCACCCGCTTTACCTCATTAAAATAGGGAAGCCTGAGCTGTTCGTGGACAAACTCGCTGAAGGAATAGCAATGGTGGCGTCAGCCATTTACCCAAGGCCTGTAGTGGTGAGGTTCTCGGACTTCAAGAGCAACGAGTACAGGAGGCTCAGCGGAGGGGAGGAGTTCGAGCCAGAAGAGAGGAATCCAATGATAGGCTGGAGAGGCGTCTCCAGGTACATCAGCGACGTCTATCAGCCCGCGTTTAGGCTAGAGGTGAGGGCAATAAGGAAAGTCAGGGAGGAAATGGGACTAAAGAACGTTTGGGTGATGTTCCCGTTCGTCAGAACGACGTGGGAGCTCCAAAAGGCGTTGAACCTGATGGAAGAGGAAGGCCTTAAAAGAGGGAGCGAGTTCAAGGTTTGGGTAATGGCCGAAGTACCGTCTGTGATTATGCTCGCCGACGAGTTCGCTAAGCTGGTTGACGGCTTCAGCATAGGTAGTAACGACTTGGCACAGCTCACCCTCGGCGTAGATAGGGACTCGGATATACTCGCCAGGATGGGCTATTACGACGAGAGAGATCCCGCTGTCCTTAGGTCTATCAGGAAGCTGATAAGGGTAGCTCATAGGTACGGCAGGACGGTATCGATATGCGGTCAGGCCCCCAGCGTCTATCCTGAAATCAATGAGTTCCTCGTAAGGGAGGGTATAGACAGCATTAGCGTCAACCCGGACGCGGTGATTCAGGTGAGGAGACAGGTGGCGTCGATAGAGCAGAAGATACTCATCGAAAAGCTGAACGGTGGTAGCAAGAAACGCAGATCCTCCTCGCGTTAAGGTATATCGCAGTACATTTTTCACAGACTTTCCTCCCACACAAGTCGCAGATTCCTATCGAAAGGTTTGTTTTGCATATATCACACAAAGCTTCCCTACATACGTGACATAAACCCATACTTCGGTCGAAATGACTAGGACAGACGAGTCTTCCGCATTTTGGGCAGCGAAAGAACGAAATATTTTCGTCGCAGACCTCACATCTCAATGAATTTCTTAAACCACTGATAGGCCTCCTCGTCGTCCTTAGCCTGAACTGGAGGATGCTTGAAGTAGAACGCTGAGACTTCAACTAATGGTCCCCCGATCTTGCGATCTAAGGCCACCTTGACCGCCCTTATTACGTCAACTAATACTGCCGCACAGTTGGATTTATCGTCTACTTCCAGCCTAGCTTCAATCTCTATCGGCATCCCCGCGAAGCCGGAGCCCTTTAGGTAGATGAACGCCACCTTAGTGTTACCCAAGAACGGCACGTAGTCTGAGGGACCTATCCTCACCTTTCCTTCCCTCTCTAAGAGCTCCTTATAGCTCACCGTACTCGTCACGGCCTCAGTCTTGCTGATCCTCTTTGAGACCAGCCTTTCCTCAGTCTTCATGTTGAGGAAGTCAGTGTTGCCTCCAACGTTAAGCTGATAGGTCTCCTCGATCTTAACCCCCCTCATCCTGAAAAGGGAGGCCAGGGTTCTGTGAAGGATGGTCGCTCCCACCTGTCCTTTCACATCGTCGCCTGCTAGGGGGAGGTTTCGTTCCTTAAACAATCTGGGAAACGTCCCGGTAGGATCGCTGGCTATAAACACAGGGATAGCGTTAATGAAGCCCGTACCTGCCTCCAGCGCAGCCCTCGCGTAAGCCCTAGTAGCCTCCTCACTCCCTACTGGAAGCAAATTGATTAGAACGTCAGCCTTAGCGTCTTTAAGTTCCTGAATAACACCTTCTATTTTTCCATCGTAGACGGGGTTAAAGACGTCCAGCATATGCTTAGCAACACCGTCAAAGACGGGTCCTTTAGATACCTTAACCCCGAGCTTGGGCATCTCAACTATTTTAGGGGTTATGTTGGGCTTCTCGAAGATAGCTTCAGAGACGTCCTTTCCGATCTTGTTCCTGCTAACGTCGAAAGCCGCAACTATCTGGATGTCGGTTATCCGGTACCCCCCTATTATTGGGGTGATCAGACCTTCAGTATAATTTTCACCCTTTTGTTTGTAATATTCTATACCTTGAACGAGCATGGAGGCGCAGTTCCCGAGCCCCGCGATGGCTAACCTGATCATTGGAAAGCTTTAATGATGTTGTAAGAGATTAATCTTTGCTAATGATGAGCGTCACGTAGCCGAGAAGTGACGAAGTGGAGCGACTCTGAGGTGGTTAAAATGCTCAGAAGGCTTAAGGTGAGGGTCTACGGAGTCGTTCAAGGCGTCGGGTTCAGGAACTTCGTTAAAATACACGCGGATAGGATGGGGATTAAGGGTTATGCGATGAACCTCAGCGACGGCAGTGTAGAGGTCGTAGCTGAGGGGCAGGAAGAGATGCTTTACAAGCTGTTAGAAAAGATAAAACAGGGTCCCCCGGCAGCCGTGGTGGAGAAGGTGGATTATACTTTTGAGCCTTACAAGGGTGAGTTCAAGGACTTCAAGACTTTATGAAACGTTAATATACCCTTGAATTCAGCCTTTATACTTGCGGTGAACTTCTTGAGCCAATGGAGTTAAGCGAGGTATTGCCCAAGTACTGGTACAACATAGTTCCAGACCTCCCAAGACCTCTTCCACCCCCAAGGGATCCTAAGGGAGCTGAGTTCTCCAGGATCGAACTCCTGAACAAAATAATGCCTAAGGAGGTTCTCAGGCAACAGTTCACCACGGAGAGGTTCGTCAAAATCCCGGAGGACGTTAGGGATAGATATCTGCAAATAGGCAGGCCGACCCCCTTAATGAGGGCTAAGAGGTTAGAGGAATATCTAGATACACCCGCCAAGATTTACTTTAAGTTCGAGGGAGCAACGCCTACGGGCTCTCATAAGATCAACACTGCGATACCTCAGGCTTACTTCGCTTACGAAGAGGGGGTAGATCATGTGGTCACCGAAACTGGGGCGGGACAGTGGGGTACAGCGGTAGCGTTGGCCGCTTCCATGTATGGCCTGAGGTCAACGATCTTTATGGTCAAGGTCAGCTACGAGCATAAGCCCATGAGGAGGGTCATAATGCAGTTGTATGGAGGCCAAGTTTACCCGAGCCCTTCAGATAAGACGAGTTTCGGAAGGAAGATACTGAGCGAAAACCCGAGCAATACTGGATCTTTGGGAATAGCCATGAGCGAGGCGATAGAGTACGCCCTTGAACACGGTTACAGGTATCTGGTCGGGAGCGTCCTTGACGTGGTTCTGTTGCATCAATCGGTGATCGGACTAGAGGCGATGAAGCAGTTCAGCGCAATAGGCGAGGAGCCCGACGTCCTAGTCGGCTGTGTGGGAGGAGGTAGTAACTTCGCCGGTTTCGCTTACCCGTTCATAGGCGCCAAAATCGGTTCCAAATATATCGCCGTGGGATCGGCGGAGGTACCGAAGTTCAGTAAAGGCGAATACAGGTACGACTTCCCAGACACTGCAGGCTTGCTTCCTATGGTTAAGATGCTTACTCTAGGGAAGGATTACGTTCCTCCTTCAATTTACGCTGGGGGGCTTAGGTACCACGGCGTGGCCCCCACGCTGAGCCTTCTAATCGAGGATAAGGTAGTGGAGTGGAGGGAGTACAGCGAGAGGGAAATATTCGAGGCCGCTAAGATCTTCGCGGAGACCCAAGGTATAGTGCCTGCTCCCGAGAGCGCTCACGCGATTAAGGCAGTCATAGACCTGGCCAGAGAGGCTAAGAAGAACAAGGAGAGGATAACCATAGCCTTCAACTTGAGCGGTCACGGTCTTCTCGACCTAACTAATTATCAGGACATGATGGTGAGGTACTCTTGACGAGAAAACTCCTGGTCTCTTACATGACTTTGGGCTACCCCGATGAGAAATCCTTCATAGAGTTCGTTAAGGGCGCCGACGAGTTGGGAACCGATATTTTCGAGCTTGGATTCCCGCCCTCTTTCGCCAAGTACGACGGGCCGGCCATCAGGAGGTCTTACGAAGTCGTGTTAGGCAAGTACGGGGACTTCTTCAGCCTGATAAGGAAGGCCAGAGACGTGACTGATAAAAAGATCATAATCCTTACTTATCTCGAGGACTTCGTCGACAACCTGGACGAGTTCCTCGAGAGACTGAAGGAGTCAGGCGCTACGGGGGTACTGTTTCCTGACCTACTGATAGACTTCTCCTCAGATTACAAGGCCTACATCAATAAAATCGCGGGTCACGGCCTGGACCCCACACTCTTTACCTCGCCCTCGGTTCCTGACAGGCTTATCGCTGAGGTGGCCCCCCTCTCGAGGCCCTTCCTTTACTACGGTGTAAGGCCCACCACTGGAGTAATCCTTCCGATCAGCGTGGACGCGTTAGTGAAGAGGGTTAGGAGCTTCGTTAAGAACAAGTTGATCCTCGGATTCGGCCTCAATAACGAGGACGACTTAAGGAAGGCGCTGGAGAGCGGAGCGGACGGGGTAGCCATCGGTACCGCCTACATAGAGTCCTTCGAAAAGGGAGGACTAACTCAAGCACTGGAAACCGTAAAGAGGATGAGGTCGATACTCGATGAATATTCCTGAAGTTCTCGAGAAGATCCTGTCTAAACAGAACCTGAGCGTTGAGGAGGCTAAAGAGCTGGCAACAGCGATAATAAAAGGGGAGCTGAACGAGGCCCAGACCGCCGGAATCCTAGTGGCCTTAAGGGCTAAGGGCGAAACCCCCGAGGAGATAGCGGGCTTCGCCTTGGCCATGAGGGAAGCGGCGTTGAAAGTAGGCCCCTGGGAGGACGCCCTCGACACCGCTGGAACAGGTGGCGATAGGATGGGCACCTTCAACGCCAGCACGGCAACCGCGTTGCTTGCGAGCAAGATAGTGAGGGTAGCCAAACACGGCAACCGCGGTGTGAGCAGTAAGAGCGGATCGGCCGACTTCCTTGAGGCCTTAGGATACGATATTTCGGTCAAGCCCGAGGAGGCGGAAAGGGTCGTTAAGGAGTCGAACTTCGTGTTCCTCTTCGCTCAGCTCTACCATCCAGCTATGAAGAACGTCGCTCCGGTCAGGAAAGCCCTGGGAATAAGGACGGTCTTTAACGTGCTTGGACCCTTGACGAATCCGGCCAACGTGAAGCATCAGGTAATAGGCGTCTTCTCCAAGGGGTTCATGGCCCAGATGGCTCAGGCCTTAACTTACTTATCACCATCGAAAGTGATGCTGGTTCACGGGGAGCCTGGAATCGATGAGGTCTCGGTCAGCGGAATCACGCACGCTGTTTTGATTAAGGGGGGTTCAATCGAAGAGCTCAAGATAGACCTTGAGAGCCTAAGGATCAGGGAACCTATTCCGATCCAGAGGCTAGTAGTGAGTGACCCAGTAGATTCAGTAGTGAGGTTCTTAAGGACGATTAAGGGTAAGGACGAATATATACGGAGTTTTGTCAAGGCCAACCTGGCAGTTGCAACCTTCGTGGCTTCGAAGGTGAAATCTATCGAGGACGGTGCGGAGTTGGCCGACCAGGTGATAAATGAGGGGCTTGAGACCATAACGAGGGTGGTTTCATCCCACGGGGACGTTAGCAAATTGAAGAAACTTGTAGAGGCTGTGTGAAGTGAAGGTCAAGATATGTGGGATTACTCACTTGGAAGACGCGGTTACGGCGAAACGGTTAGGCTCGGACATGCTCGGATTCATTGTTCAGCCAGGAATGCTTAGATATGTTAAGCCTGAATTCTTGAGATTAGTTAAAGGCGAAGTAGACAGCCCACTCGTAGCGGTGAAGCTGAGCACCTCGTTTGAAGACGTGATTGAAGTCGCGGACTACGTTCAGGTTCACAAGGTCCTCACTAGGGAGGAGATGGAGGAGCTCACAACTTATTCTGCCAAGTTCATTCTTTACGTCCCTTCATCTATTGAAGGCGTCGAGTACCTTAACCTGATAAACAGGACGCTCGACGCCCTAGTCCTGATAGATTCCGCCAAGAAGGGCACTAAGGTTGACCTTAGCATGGCTAAGAAGCTCTTGGACTTGAGACCAGACGCAGGAATAGGAGGCGGAGTGACGCCAGAGAACGTCTACGAGTTCATAAGCCTGAATCCGGGTTGGATAGACGTTTCGAGTGGGGTCGAGTCCAGTCCAGCAAAAAAGGATTTCGAGAAAATGAGACGTCTGATCAGGGCGGTGAAGGATGCCAGTTAACATCAGGAAAACTTCGGATATTCCAGACCCCTTCAGCCTCTTCGCTTGCGTAGAAAACGAAAACGAGGTCGCGGCGCTTCTAGAGAGCCTAGAAGGACCCCAGAACCAAACCAGGTTCTCGATAGTGGCGTGGGGAGCTAAGGAGCACGTCCAAGCTAAGAAAGGAAAGACCTCGGGTACCATCAGCATGGAGTTCCACGATCCCGTAGAAGTATTCGACAGGCTAGTAAAAAAGTCAGAAGAAATCGAGCTCCCGGGGAAGTACGGAGGAGGACCGATAGGGTACGTCAGCTATGACGCAGTAAGGTACTGGGAGAAGATCAAGGACATTAAGCCAGAGCTCGAGCCGTGGCCGGACTTCGAGTTCTTTGTCCCGGAGAACATGGTAGTTTACGATCACTATCAGGGCAGGGCATACGTGTATGGTGACGACGTTGAGAAAGGGTGTTCGGTGGGCGACGCGTTCAGTTTGAAAAAGGAGTTCGAGTCAATGAACAAAGAGGAGTTCGAAAAAGCGGTGAGGGAAGTCCTAGAGTATATAAGGTCGGGTTACGCGTTCCAAGTCGTCCTATCCAGGTTCTACTACTATAACTTCAGGGGAAGCCCGCTTACCTTCTACGCCAGGCTCAGGAAGGTTAACCCCTCGCCTTACATGTTCTACCTTAAGTTCGGCGAAAGGAGGCTAGTAGGAGCGAGTCCTGAGACCCTTTTCAGTCTTCAGGACGGTGTTATAGAGAGTTACCCGATCGCAGGTTCCAGACCTAGGGGTAGGACACCGGAAGAGGACTTCGCTCTGGAACGGGAACTACACAACTCCGAAAAGGAGAGGGCTGAACACCTCATGCTGGTAGATTTGGCTAGGAACGACCTCGGGAAGGTGAGTTACATGGGATCCGTCAAGGTCCCCGACTTACTCTATGTAGAGAAATACAGCTACGTACAACACCTCGTAAGCAGGGTTATAGGCACTCTGAGGAATAACGCTACTCCTTACGACGTCTTAAAGGCGACGTTTCCGGCGGGAACCGTTAGCGGTGCCCCCAAGCCTTTCGCCATGAACCTTATCGAAACGTTGGAGCCCTATAAAAGGGGGCCTTATGCCGGCGCAGTGGGCTTCTTTTCGGTCAACTCCAACGCCGAATTCGCCATAGCGATAAGGAGCGCTTTCTTTTACGGTGATAAGGTCAGGATTCAGGCAGGTGCCGGGTTGGTCTACGACTCGATCCCGGAGAACGAATATTATGAGACCGAGTTCAAGATGAAGGCTTTAAGAATAGCGGGAGGTGATACCGCATAGATATCACGTTAATTATAGATAATTATGACAGTTTTGTATATAACATAGCCCAGTATATTGGGGAGTTGGGAAGTTATCCAATAGTGGTAAGGAACGACGAAATAAGCTTAAGTGGTATTGAAAGGATAAACCCAGACAGAATAATAATCTCGCCAGGCCCAGGTTCGCCTGATAAGAAGGAAGACATAGGGGTGGCCCTGGACGTCATAAAGATTCTCGGTAAACGCGTTCCGATTTTAGGAATATGTCTAGGTCATCAGGCGATAGGTTACGCCTTCGGCGCTATTATAAGGAGGGCGAGAACCATAAAGCACGGTAAAGTCAGCAGGATAAGACACTTCGAGAACTCGCCATTGTACATAGGGGTGAGCCGAGAGTTCACGGGCATGAGATATCACAGCCTTGTTATAGATAACGTAAAATACCCCCTGGAGGTGGACGCCAGATCGCTCGACGACGATGAGATAATGGGGGTACATCACGTCGAGTATAGGATATTCGGAGTCCAGTACCATCCGGAGAGCGTCGGTACCCCTGTCGGTAAGAAAATCCTATATAACTTCCTTAATAGGGTTTAGAAGCGTGCCCAGGTACGTTAGCGGCTGGCTTAACGACGTGATATCCGAGGCCTATAACAGGGGCTATATCTCTAGGACCAGAAGAAGGCCGATTTATGTCTTAATCTCCAGCATCATGAACGCTAAGGTGAAGGGGATAAACCCGATAATAGCCGAGTACAAGAGGAAATCACCTTCCGGTCTAGACGTGAATAGGGATCCGGTGGAATACGCCACCTTCATGGAACGTAACGGCGCCGTAGCGTTAAGCGTGGTCACAGAACCCAAGTACTTCGGTGGCAGTTATGAGGTTCTAGAGAAAATCGCCCAGAACGTCAGGATTCCTATACTCTTTAAGGATTTCGTCGTGACGGAAGAGCAAGTGGATACGGCCTATAACCTAGGAGCAGACGCGGTCCTCCTAATTGCGAGGATCTTGACGAAGAGGGAGCTGTGTGACCTCTACGACTACGTCCTTAGCTATAACATGACCCCGCTGATAGAGGTGCATGATGAAGGTGACCTCGAAATGGCCTTAAGTTGCGATCCTAAAATACTAGGTGTCAATGCGAGAGATCTAAACAGCCTTGAGGTCAGTGTAGATAAAGCGTCTGAACTTCTCAAAAAGGTTCCCGAAGGAATAGTAAGGGTCGCGGAGAGCGGCGTGACGGATAAGGATAAGTTATTAAAGCTAAAAGAGAGCGGGGCCGACGCATTCTTGATCGGAACGGCCTTAATGAGGGATCCAGAAAAGATTAAAGAACTCATAGGATAGCTCGAGACGCGTGGATCTTAGCTTTTCGAAGTACGCGGAGGTAGTGTCAGGGGAGTCGACGTTAGTTTACTCCGATCTCGCGAGGAAAGTCTCTAAGGAGAAGGGTTTTAGGATCATCAATTTCGGAATAGGTCAGCCAGATCTGCCAACCTTCGAGCCAATTAGGAACGAGGCGATTAAGGCCTTAGAGGAGGGCTTCACCGGCTACACCCCTGCGGCTGGAATAGATGAACTGAGGTCGAAGGTCGCGGAACATCTGACCGAGAGGTATGGCGACAGGGTTAGGAAAGAGGAGGTCATAATTACTCCCGGAGCTAAGACAGCGCTTTTCTTGGCCTTCCTCTTGACCATAAACCCTGGGGACGAAGTAATCATCCCAGACCCTAGTTTCTATTCCTATGCCGAAGTCGTGAAGATGCTCGGTGGGGTGGTCAAGTACGTCCCGATGAGGTGGAGCGAGGAGTCGGGGTTCTCCCTAGACATAGAATCCATTGAGAGTCAAATCACTTCGAAAACCAGAATGATAGTCTTCAATAACCCTCATAACCCCACCGGAACACTGTTCTCGCCTAAGGAGGTCGAGGAACTCGTGAGGATAGCCAGGGAGAAAAGGGTTTGGCTACTCTCCGACGAGATTTACGATTACTTTGTGTATGAGGGACAAATGAGGAGCGTCCTTCAGGACTCGGATTGGAGGTCGTTCGTACTTTACGTGAACGGGTTCAGTAAGACCTTCTCCATGACTGGTTGGAGGTTGGGGTATTTGGTCGCTAGGGAGGAAATGATCAGGAAGGCTGTAGCTCTAGCGGCCAACATATATACGTGCCCGACGAGCTTCGCGCAGAAGGGTGCATTAGCCGCTTTCCAGCACTTCGATCTGGTTAAACAAATGATAGACCTGTTCAAGAGGAGACGGGACGTCATGTTCAGCGAGCTTAAGAAGGTCAAGGGAATAAGGGTCTCATTACCTAGAGGGGCGTTCTACATGTTTCCTAACATTAGCGAGATATTGAGGAAGAAAGGGTGGACCTCGAAGGACTTTTCCGTAAACCTCATTCAGTCTAAGGGAGTCACTACTATCCCGGGCGAGGTGTTCTCCCCTAAAGTAGGCAAGGACTTCGTCAGGCTGAGTTTCGCTCTGGACGAAAACGACATAAGGGAGGGAGTACAGAGAATAAAAGAGTTCGTTGATGAGATCTTAAGCGGCTGAGTTGTGACTGAGACTCCCATGGTCTGAGAGCTCCACGCTTAACGCCTCCCCCTCCTGGTAGGATATCTCTTCAATTCGGAAGGTCCTCATCAAGTCCGTTTCGATCGACTTCGAGAACTCTAGGAGATCCTTAGGTCCCCTTATTGTGACTTTGACCGGAGCACTCAATGGTATTCTGTTCTTTATTTTCGCGGTCCTTATCGCTGAGGTAAGGCTCATTAGCTTAGCGTCGAATTCCTCGAACCTCTTATCGTACTCGATATCGCTCACGTCAGGAAGCCTCTCCAGCTGCACACTGATCTTGTCGCCCCACATCAGCGAGTAAATCTCCTCAGTTATGTGAGGAGCAATCGGATGGAGGAGAACAATGATGTCCTTAAGGATCCTGGATAGCGTGTAATATGCCGACAAATCCTCCTGGAACAGCCTATACTTGACGAGTTCTAGATACTCATCCGCGACCGTTTGCCAGAAGTAGCTATACATTTGCTCAACGACGACGTAAAAGTCGTAGTTCCTGTAGGCATTAACTACAGTCTCCACGAACTTCCTGTGCCTAGCCAGGATCCAAGCGTCAATCGGGTGCGGCCTCTCGGGCTTCTCGAACCTTTTCTTGCCTATAAACGGATAGGCCAATCTAGACGCGTTCCAGAGCTTCTGTAGCAAGAGCTTTTTCCCCCTAACATTCTCCCACTTGAACGGGAAGTCGTCACCGATCCTGGCGTCCAGTAACGTTAGCCTAATGGCGTCGGCCCCGAACTCGTCTATCCTGTCCAACGGGCTGACCACGTTGCCCTTGCTCTTACTCATCCTCGTGCCGTCGGGCCCCAGGACTTGGCCGTTGATGAGAACGTCCTTAAACGGAATATCTCCGGCTAGGATGAGCGTTCGGAAGAGAGTGTAGAACAGCCACGTCCTGATTATGTCAGTTCCCTGAAGTCTCAACGAGGTCGGGAAGGCCCTCTTGAATCTCTCTGGGTTGTCGAAATAACCTGAGATGTAAAGCGCCGTTATGCTAGAATCTATCCATACGTCAGCGACATCGGTTATCGGCTTTAGAGGAGCCCCGCAGACGGGGCACTTGTCGACTGGAGGCTCGCTCTTCTCTGGCGTCACTGGCAACATGTCCTCCTTAGCCGGTACTAGGTGACCGTTGTCACAATACCAGAAGGGCAGGGGAGTACCGTAAACCCTCTGCCTCGAAATGCTCCAGTCCCACTCGAGGTTCCTTATCCATTCTTCTAAATAGTAAGACATCCTTTCAGGGTGGAACTTCATGCGTTTGTACTCGTTGAGCAGCTTATCCCTGAACGGTAGAACCTTTATGTAAATTTGTTTCTTAACAAGGAACTCCACCGGAGACAGGCAGTCGCTCCTCTCCGTGTGCGAGAGGACGTTATGCTTAATCTTCTCCACCTTAACCAGGTAGCCCTCCTTTCTCAAGAGGTCAAGCATCTTCTTCCTAGCCTCCTCCACCTTAAGGCCGTCGAGCAACCCGTTGGTGTTCTTCATACGTCCCTTTTCGTCGATAAGGATGGTGACGGGGAGGTTGTACTTCAGCTGCCACTTGATGTCCTGAGGATCACCATAAGTGCTAATCATCACGGCGCCTGTTCCGAACTCCTTCTCAACGCTCTCGTCAGCTATTATGGGGACTTTCCTGTTGAAGAGTGGAACGATGGCTTGCTTGCCGACGAGGCCCTTGTATCTCTCGTCCTCTGGATGGACGGCTATTGCCTGAGTGGCTCCAACCAGTTCGGGCCTCGTGGTGGCTATAATTACGTCGCCCGAACCGTCGGCCAGGGGGAACCTAATGTATGCCAGGATACCCTCCCTCTCGAGGTAGCCTATTTCGCTTTGGGCCAACGCGGTCTCGCACTTTGGACACCATATTACCGGACCTTCTCTCATCTCTACGAGGCCCATCTCGTGCATCTTGATGAGCGACCTCTGAATGGCTGTCCTGTACTCGTTGCTGTACGTTTTGTACTCGAACCTCTCCCACTCGGGCCTGTAACCTAATCTTATCATGGCAGTTTTCATTCTGGATATCATCTCCTCCGTCCACTCCACGCACTTCTGGAGGAAGAGATCCTTCTTCTCCTTAGGTATACCCAGCTTGTACTGCACCTTCAGCTCGGTGGGAAGTCCTTGGGTGTCCCAGCCTTGGGGGAGCAACACATTATATCCCTCGAGCCTCTTGAACCTCGCTATTGCGTCCGCTATGGTAACCCAGTAAGCGTGGCCCATGTGGAGCTCTCCACTAGTGAACGGGGGAGGGGTGTCGATCACGAAGACGGGAGAGACGACGTCCTCCTCCCTGAATCTGAAAACCTTTTCGTAGAACTCTTTTGAGAGCCACCTTTCCTGCCACTTCCTTTCAACCGTCGAAGGATCGTAATGCTTCGGCCATTCGTTCATCTTCTGAAGGACTTCTTGCTCGCCGATCATGCGACTCGTCTTTATTAGAGTAAAGGCGTTGAGGCTAAAAGTATAATGAAAAAGGACGTCGGGATCGCGGGGGGAGGGGTATCAGGATCGTTACTGGCCTACCAGTTGAGGGCTAAAAATTACGAGGTGACGTTGTATGATATAGTACCCAAATATTCGAAGCCGTGTGGCGATATAGTCCCGAAGGTATACGAGCCCCCGGTACCCTGGCAGGAGAAGTTCAGGATAAAGAGGTTCCTCTTTAAGCTTGACGGCAAACCGATTTCCGAGATCAGTTATTCAAGAACTAAATGGGTTGTAATAGATAAATGGGAATGGATAAACAGGATGAGGGCCCATGTGAGGATCGAGAGGCCGGAGCACGTTAGGAGACACGATTTCATCATAGATGCGAAAGGACCTTATGATATGGACAGGGAGGTAGTTTACACGACTAGGGCGATCATTAAGACCAATAGGTTCTCCGACGTCGCGGTTTTCGAGTTCGATACGAAGTATACGGGATTCTACTGGGTTTTCCCTTCAGAAGAGGGGAAGCTTAACGTGGGCGCGGGGTTCCTCGAGGAGAAGAACTCTAGGGCATTACTGGCGGGTTACATCAAGGAGAACTTCCCGGACGCAGAAATACTCGATCTTAGGGGAGCCCCCATCTCTATAGGCGCACCCAAAAGGAAGGACTTAAGGATAGGAGAAGCTAGGGGTCTAGTTTACCCTCTTAGCGGGGAGGGGATAAGGCCCTCCGCAATTTCAGCTGAGGTAGCGTATAGAGCGATAGAAAGGGCCAGCAATAGGGACGAGTTCGAGGAGTTAATGAACCAGGACAGGAGGTTAAGGAGGATCGAGACTCAGATTGCCGTTCAGAGAGCTCTTTTGAGCCTGTACAGGAAATCTTCACTCCCTTCGAGGAGGAAGATGCTGGAGACCCTTATGAAGAGCGAAGTCCTAATCGACGCTTACCTTGAGGACAAGGTGGATCCCCAGGGAATACTCGAAGCGTTAAAGGGTGTTAAGGATGGAGCTGATTTTAGAAAATTCTAGAAGCAAAACGAACAAACATGCTATAAGGACATTAATATTCCAGTATCAGAACGGCAATATAGTTGAGTATAAAGACTATAAAGTAATAGAAAAAGTTAGGCCTACTTATGTGGTCGGAGAGGCGTTGAGGATTAGGATTCCAGATAAAGGAACTTTCGTGTTCATGAGGTTCGTGAAGAACCTCTACGGCCGGGTCGTAGGGAGGATTCTGGTTCTGGAGGACGGCAAGGTGGTCTCAGAGTTGAAATATAGGAAGCTAAAACTTTACACGTTATACGGGAAGAGGCAACACGTCGAAATCGTTAGGACAATATTTCAAAACTTGAAGATAGAGTTGAAAAGGGTGAACGCTAATAACGCCGTTTAAAGTCAGGGCTGAGGTAGCGGTTAGGGGGCCGGAGGACGTAAGGTCGCTTTTCGACATTATGAGACAATCCCTGGAGGCAGTTTGCGATAAGGTCGTTAAGCTAGGGAGCAGTTTTCTGTGCTCATACTCCACAACCACCCTTCTCGAGGTTTTATTTTTCATCGAGTTACAGCGATACGAGGTGAACGTAATCATACAGTCTGTTAACCCTCAGGATTTGGTTAACTTACTGGACAGGCTGGGCTCGCTCTTGAAAGAGAAGGGTTACCCCTTAGTGCTTCGGATGGCCTGAACTATTTCACCATAGATTGTTTTCAGGGAGCTTGTATCAATCGGCTTATTGAACTCCACTATAGCGCCGCAGATCTTGTTGTAAAGCCTGGACCTACATGTTAGGAGCTTAACTATCCTTCCGTGCGGGAAAGATATGTTAATGTCCTTCCAACCGGATTCGTCCACCTCAGCGTCGATGTTTAGATCAACGTAAGAAAGGTTGTCCCCGATCAGCGAAAAGAGGTAAAGGTTATCAATAAAGAACTTCCTGATTTGAGTCAAGCCACTGGCACCAGTTCGGTGCCGCAGTACGGGCATTTATGATGAAGGCCTCTGGCGTCGGCCTCGCAGAAGTAGGCGTTGTAAACCTTTTCGCACTTAGGGCACTTGTAGACAACGTCTATACCCACTTTCAGCTTCCTGTTACAGATTCTACAATACTTAGTTATCCAGCCAAGGTGACCGTACGCATTCGAGCCCTTTATCCTTACGCTCATGCGGCTGGAGAGTCTCTAGGCATGTTATTATGTTTAACCATCCGAGAGGGGCTTATACTAGGCCTACCCCACAAAAGACTTTAGGTAACGGACTCCATCTAACCCCTGACGATGAAGGCTCACATAATAACCTATACTTACACGGAAAAGGCCCTTGTCCCTGGCGTTTATGCCATTGCTGTAACTCAGGAAAAGGACGAGGAAAGCGATCTTGACCAGGAGAAGCTAGAGAGCTACACTGTCAAGGACAGGATAACGAGGATAATAGTGGGAGCGGATGAGTACGTGAACGGGGTACCCGCCGCCAAGCCGTTCGTGTCCCCTCTCAGGATAGTGTCGGTCTACGTTCCGAAGGAGGCGGTGAAACAAGAAGTTATTCAACCCCAGACCAGTGGCACCACATCTCAAGAACAAGTACAAGAACCAGTAAAATCGGAGCCCGAGAAAAAAGTCCAGGAAGAGATTGCAGAAGAGGTGATAAGTAGAATAGAAGAAAAAAAGCCAATTTTAGAGAAAATTGATTTTAGTAACCAAGAATTGATAGCGTACGGCCTGAACGTGAATCCGCAAGAGCTTCAGTACCCATTCTTGATAATCGAGCTGGGTGACGGCAGATCGATAACAGTAACTAGGTCCGAGTTCTCGGGCGAGAAGGCCGTTAAGGTCTCTCCGTTAAAGGAGAAATCTAAAACTAAAAAGAAGAGGAGTAAAAGCAAGAAGTCGAAGAAGAGTTCGGAGAGCAATGCTAGAAAGGCTAAGAAAAGAAGTCGAAAATCTAAGGCTAAGAGCGCTAGTGCTTGAGAGGGTCGAGGAGTTCAAACTGAATAACATCGCCGACGAGGACGTATGGTTCAGGGAGCTCGTCCTTTGCGTTTTGACCGCTAACTCATCATTCATATCTGCTTACAAGGTTCTAGGTTATGTGATGGAGGAATTCGATAAGGGGACTTACAGGTTCGAACAGGTTCTTGAAGAGAGAGGCTATAGGTTCTATGAACTTAAGGCAAAGTATCTCAAGAATCTGGTGAAATATCGCGGGAGAATAAAGTCGTGGATAAAGCCCCTGGCGGATAGAAGCCAAGCCTTGGCGAGGGAGGTTTTGGCCAACGAAATTTACGGGATCGGGATGAAGGAGGCTAGCCACTTCCTAAGGAACGTGGGCTACTTCGATTTGGCCATCGTGGATAAGCACGTAATGAGGTTCTCCATAAATTCTGGCCTCGTAAGGCCCTTTAAGACGTTAACGAGGTCTAGGTACTTAGAGATAGAGCGGAAGCTGAAGGAGTTGGCTCACCAGCTCGGCATGTCGGTAGGGATTTTAGACCTCTTCATATGGCACATTGAGACGGGCACCGTGCTGAAATGAGGGAGTTTGTCTTGTGAAAAGTTTTTAAATTGATAGCAGATACAACGTCAGACGCAAAAATGAGAGGCTTCGAGGTGGGTCTAACTCTTCAGGAGGAAAGAAAGGAGCAAGAGTTGGTCGAGCTAAACGCTTATTCTTTCTCTCTTCTTTCACTTTGTTCATCACAGCAGTAAATTTTTGAAATTAGTTATAGATTAGGGGTGAATTTAAATGGCCGTTAGGGTTCTCATCACTGACCCTGTCGATAAACTTCTTATAGAAAAACTAAGTCAATATAATGTACAGATAGATTACAGACCAGATATCGAAAGGAAAGAACTTCTAGATATAATAAAGGACTATGATATACTCGTAGTGAGGAGTAGGACTAAAGTGGACAAGGAAGTAATCGAAAGGGGTACTAACCTCAAGCTCATCGCCAGGGCTGGCATAGGTCTTGACAACATCGATACTGAGGAGGCCGGCAAAAGAGGAATAAAGGTAGTTTACGCTCCTGGCGCCTCCACAGATTCTGCGGCCGAGCTCACCATAGCACTACTACTTGCAGCCGCCAGGAATTTGTATGAGTCTATAGCATTAGCTAAGAGCGGGGTTTTCAAGAAAACTCAAGGAATAGAGCTAGCTGGCAAGACGATTGGTATAATCGGGTTCGGAAGGATTGGGAGCAAGGTGGCCCAGGTTGCTAAAGCGATAGGAATGCATGTACTAGCTTACGACGTATTGGACGTCAGGGAGAGAGCTAAGCAAATAGGGGCTGAAGTGGTCGATATGGAGGATCTGCTGAGGAGATCCGACGTCATTTCGTTGCACGTTACTGTAGGCAAGAACCCTCCGAAAATCCTCGACGCTAGGGCCTTCGATCTGATGAAAGAGGGCGTGATAATCATTAACACGAGTAGGGCAGCAGTCGTTGACGGACCCGCATTGTTGGAGAACCTAAACAGAGGTAAAGTAGGTGTTTACGCTACCGACGTTTTCTGGAACGAGCCCCCGAAAGAGCAATGGGAATGGGAGATCCTTAAGCATCCAAAAGTGATAGTGACACCGCACATAGGCGCTCAAACTAAGGAGGCCCAGCTTAGGGTTGCGCACATGACGGCAGATAACCTGGTCTCCGCCATGAAGGAATTGGGGTTGATTTGAGATGATGCTAATTCCAGGTCCAGTCAACGTTCCGAGAAGCGTCCTTCAGGCAGCGACGCTCCTGGTTAATCACAGGTCTGAGAAGTTCAGAAGCATCGTCAGGGGCCTCGAGGACAACCTGAAGGCCCTGTTCTCGGCGGATAGAGTGGCCTTGCTCACTGGTTCAGGTACTTTAGCTGTGGAGGCTATGGTGTTCTCACTGACTAAGAGGGGAGAAAAAGTAGTAGGCTTCACTTACGGAGAGTTCGGCAACAGGCTGATGGACAGCTTACGAAGGAGAGGAGTTGAGCTGAAGGTCTTTGAAAAACCTCAGGGAGGCTGGTTCACCCTGGAGGAAATCAAGGAGGCTTTAGACCTCACCAAGGGAGCTACGGCAGTTGCCTTGGTGCACAACGAGACGAGCACTGGGATAGCCTTCAGGAACTTGGAAGAGGTGGCGAAGGAGGTAAAGAAGAGAGGCCTGAAATTACTTGTCGATTCCGTCTCGGGCTTCGCTGCTTATCCCCTCTTCGTTAACGAGTGGAAAATAGACGCTGTGGCTACGGGCAGTCAAAAAGCCTTAGCCTCAGTACCAGGCGCGGCCTTTGTGGCGTTAAGCAAGGAGGGACTACAGGACTTGGAAGCTAAGGATTTGCCGAGCTACTTGGACCTATCGTTACACTTGAGGTTTCAGGACAAGAACGAAACTCCCTTCACCCCTTCAGTAGGCGTATTCAACGCGTCGCTTAGGGCAAGCGAGTTAATGCTTCTTGAAGGTAAGGAAAGAAGGTGGAAGAGGCACGAGGCCTGCGCCAGAATCGTAAGGAAGGTTTTCTCAGAGGTGGGCTTCAACCTCCTGGGGAACGAGGAGAACTTCTCCAACACTGTAGTAGCGGGAGAACCCCCCATAAGAGGCTTTAGGGAGAAGCTTAAGGAGAGGGGTATTGAGATATCACCAGGGATGGGTGAGCTACGGGAGAAGATAGTCAGGGTAGGGTTGTTGGGAGTGGTCGATGATAGGGCGGTAAATAAGCTCTTTAAGGCCACTTTCGAGATCCTGGGTAGGAGCGTCGAGTACGTCCTTCCAAAGGAATGTGAACTTCCTGAACCTCTCAGGTCAGAGGTCGAATGGTGAAGAGGAGTTTTTAATTCCCCGTTGGAGTTCTTTTGATATCGGTGTCTGGGGAGTTCAATTTCAACGAGGTTTTCGCTAAGGCCTGGAAAAACAGGCTGATAAAATATGAAAGGGCTAGGATAATAGGGGCGAGGGCGCTTCAGCTTGCTCTCGGGGCTCCCCCCTTCATAGATGTAAGTAAGTTGAACAAGGACGACGTGTTCTCTATAGCTGAAGCCGAGCTAGAGTCGGGAGTACTCCCAATAACTATCAGGAGGGTTTATCCGAACGGTAAAGTCGAGTTAGTTTCGCTGAAAAACAATGAGCTGTAATCCTGGGGAGGGTTACACTCTCGTAATAGCTGAGAAGACTAAGAGCGCAAAGAAGATAGCGGAGGCGTTAAGCGACAACTACAAGACTTGCACGAAGTTCGGGGTCAAGTATTGGGTGTTCAATTATAAGGGCGAAAGGTACGTCGTAGCCCCCGCCGCCGGCCACTTATTTGGGCTGGACGGTCCCCCTGGTTTTCCGGTTTTCGAAACCTCCTGGAAACCCCTTTGGCAGATCGATAAGGCCTCCTACTACACGAAGAAGTACGTCATGGCTTTGGAGTACCTCGCATCGAAGGCCTCTAAGTTCATCAACGCTTGTGATTACGATATAGAAGGCTCAGTAATAGGTTATACTATCATAAAATATATAGGGAAAACCACTAGATATTATAGAGCTAAATTTTCTTCCCTAACGAAACAGGAACTCGTCAAAGCGTTCAGCAACCTGATGCCCCCTGATTACGAGATGACGAACGCTGGACTGGCGAGGCACGAGGTGGACTGGCTGTGGGGGATAAACGTCAGTAGGGCCCTGATGCGAGCCTTAGAGTTGGCCACAGGTAAGAGGATGATCCTGAGTGCCGGCAGGGTTCAGAGCCCCTTACTACAGCATGTTGTCGACTCAGCGTTGAGGAGGCTCACCTTCGTTCCCCTTCCGAAGTTCAAAATCAGGTTGAAGATCAGATTTGGGGGGCAAACCGTTAAGGCAACCTTAGAGCGGGAGTTCGAGAGCCTGGACGAAGCGAAGGACTACGCCTCGAGCCTTAAGGGTCTTCAAATCGTAGTTGTGGGTGTTAAGGACGACGAAGTCGCGATAGAAAGACCTCCTCCCTTCAACCTAGGAGACCTCCAGGCTGAGGCCGGAAGGATTCTGAGGCTGTCGCCCTATAGGACCGAGAGGTTGGCGGAAAACCTCTACTTAGACGGCCTAATTAGCTATCCTAGGACTAACAGCCAAAAGCTACCGAGAGGCCTCGAGATAAGGGAGATCCTACACTCGTTAAGCAACGTTTTCGGCAAGCTAGTCGAGTTAACGAACAAGCTGAACAGAGGCAACCCCATTCCCCGTGAGGGTGAAAAGGATGACCCTGCGCACCCAGCTATATACCCAACAGGGGAGAAGCCCAAGGGGATTAAGGGCGCGGAGTTCAAGCTGTACGAGCTCATAGTGAGACGTTTCTTGGCGAGCGTCAGTAGCGATGCCAGAGTTCTTAGCAGGAGCGTGAGACTCTCGATACCCAGGACAGGTGACGTTATTGTACTTAATTTCAGGAAGGTCGTCTTCAAGGGCTGGCTCCTCATATACCCTTACGTATTGGTTCAAGAGACCAAGGAGTTCCTTGAGGTAAAGGAAGGAGATCAGGGGATAATTGAGGAAGCGAGAGTGGAGTTGGTAATGTCCAAGCCCCCAGAAGTTTACTCCAGGATAGGCCTCTTGAGGTGGATGGAGGAAGTCGAGATCGGCACAGAGGCTACGAGAGGAAGGATAATTGAGACATTGTTTACGAGGGGATACGTCAAGTCATCAGGGGGCAAGGTCATGCTTACCCCGCTGGGCTTCGCCGTGTCTAAGGTCTTGAAGGGCTACTTCGGTCACCTCACTAGCGTGGAGCTCACTAGGAAATTGGAGCGTGATTTAGAGGAAATAAGAAAAGGAAAGAGGACCGTCAGCGAGGTCAGGAGCGAGACCTTAGAGATACTGAAGGGGCTAATCAGCGTCTATGAGAAAAACAAGGAATCGATAGGTAGATTGCTAGCGGAGTTCCTCGGATTAAACGCTAGGAAAAAATGTAAGCTCTGTGATTTACCAGAGTACAAAGATGGGTTGTGCGAGATACATTACACCGCCAAAAGGAACCTAGAAGATGCCCTCAAGGTTTGGGAAGAACGAGGGATGAAGAGAGAAAAAGCTATATCGATACTCTTGAAATCGAAAAGCGTAGGAAAATACGTGAAGGACTTGATGAGAGTCATGCCAGCCGATCGGTGAGGACAACCCTGGGGTATCTGATCAGAGTGCCCCGTACTTCTCGCTCCACGCTTGATAGGCCTTAATTAGCTCAGGGCTGGAGGACGGTTTACGCGCCTTTAACACTTCCAAGAAGTCCTCCGTTGTTAAGTTACGGGGTTTATCGGAGCCGTTCCTGAACATCTCCTTAATCACCCTCATGTAAGCGGCCTGAACAACGTCCTTAATGTCGCTGGCTGAATAGCCGTCTAGCCTCTTCGCCAGTTCAACCAAATCCACAGACTGGTCGAGGGGGATCTTCTGGGTATAGGCCTTGAGGAGGGTCACCCTCATCCTTTCGTCTGGGAGCGGTATGTAGATCCTCTTCTGGAACCTCCTTAGGAACGGTTCGTCGAGCCTCCACGGCTTATTGGTGGCACCGATCACGTAGACTCTGAAGTTCTCCGACTTGTCCTGAAGGCCGTCCATTTCCTTAAGGAACTGGTTCCTCACCCTGACTTCGCCGCCGTTCTCGGTGGAGAAAGTCCCCAGTAGGGCGTCTATTTCGTCTATGAATATTATGACGGGCTTGTTCTCTTTTTTGGAGGTCTCCCTCGCCAGCTTAAATACCTTAGCAACGTTCTTCTCGGCCTCACCCAACCATTTGGACATTATTGAGGCCGCGTCCACTTGCATGAATACGGAGTCTATCTCGTTCGCCACGGCCGCAGCCAACATGGTCTTCCCGTTACCTGGAGGTCCGTAGAGGAGTATCCCTCTTGGCCAGCCCAGCGGGAACAGGTCTGGTCTCTTGGACGGATACACTATAGCCTCCCTCAGCGCCTCCTTAGCCTCCTCCAGGCCAACGATATCGTTGAACGTGATTTTCGGCTTTTCCTTGACAATGAAGTCCTCTACGTTCGCTCCTTGCTCGGAGTCATCATTAGCTGGTACCAGCCTCTGAAGGGCGTCTATTCTCGCCTTGTACTCGTTGATCATTTGCTCGTAGGCCTGCCTGAACGGTGAGTCGGGATAAAGGGTTATAAGCTGGCCAAGTCCCTCTATCGCCTTTTTATAATAATAGATCGCCTCGTCCTTTTTTCCTTCTTTGTCCGCTTTCACGGCTCTCAAAGCGTAGCTTCTCACTAAGTCCTCGAGAGTGACCGCCGCACTCACGAATCGGCACCTCAGGTATCGATCACGACTTTCCCTTCCTTCTCTAGCTCAAGGAGAGCGTTGTAGACCTCTTCCTTCGAGACCTTCAAGTGGCTCGAGACGTAATTCAAATCCACAACGCCGTTCGTTTGAAGTATTATATTATACAGGGCGTCCTTCAGCCTGCTCGGGGTACTGGGTTCAGGAATCTTCGCAGAAGCTTCGGTTGAGGGGGTCTTAGGAGGTAATGGGAAGCCGTAAAGGACTTCGGAAGGTAGGTCTGGGAACTCCTTGCTGACCTTTTCGTTGCTCTCTTTCCTGGCCTCCTCAAGGATCCTTTTCGCTTCCTCTGTGATCACAGGCTGATAGTTGGATATCACTCCGCCAAGCGTGGAGGTTTCGGAGCTCATCGCGTTAACGCTCGAGACAAGCGTATCGAGGCTGATAGCGATGTTAGGAGCTATTGGCCTTATCTCGTCCCTTACCGCCTTGAAAGCGTCAGCGAGTAATTGGAGCGTGTAGCCAGCTTCCGCCAAGTCCCTGACGGTTTCTAATCTTATTCTTGCCTTCTCCAACACCAGCTTCGCAGTGGTAAGAGCGTTAATGATCTTCCTTACGTTGGCGACCTCCTGAGCGTATATAGCAGCCCTTCCGGTGTCGTTCTCCCTCTGGGCCCTCACCACGGCATCGAAGAGGTCCTTGCCTCTTCTCTTCATCTGGACTATGAGCTCTTCTAGTTTAGTCTCATGTTCCCTTATTTTGAACACGAGGTCACCGATCTTATCCTTAAGATTTTTCGAACCTCTATTGTTACTGAAAGGCCAAAGCTTCCTCCATATGTTATCGTCGTTATCCCAAAACTTATCAAACATAGTCAAAAAGAGTTCTTTCCTTTCACAGCGTATTTAAGACCTTTACTGATACAACGCTAGGTATTTCGGGCTTCTTAGCCTCGCCCTGTTGTACGGGCTCCGGCGTCAGGTTGACGGGTGTTACGGGCTTTAGTTCGGTGACGTTTTCCTTGTCCATGCTATCTAGTTTGTCCAAGGTCTTTCTAATGTCGTCCTTTTCCTGAATATAGCTCTCCTTTATTTTCTTCAACTGTTCCAGGGAGCTCTTGTAAGCTCTTTCATCTATTTCGGCCGATAGGTAGCCGATCTTAAGAGATATCAATGTCCTTTCGATTTTCATCAACTGTTCGTCTATCTCTGAGAGTCTATTTTTCAGAGTCGATTTCAGTTTAGAAACACTTTCTTTCAACTTGTTACTTTCGCTATTAAACTTTCTTTTCATCTCCTCGTAGTCAGAGCGATCTATTTCTCCTCTGTTGTAAAGCTCCTCCAGGGCCTTGAGTTTCCTCCTTATCTTATCTAAACTGCTCGTCACTTTTTGGGTCTCAGCCTTCCACTCTGGTATAATAACTAGCGTATCGCCTTCCAACTTGAACCTCGAGGGATCCACGACCATGATCGTCGAGTCCCTGGCGATGGCGACCTCGGTAACCGAGCCGTCCACTTCCGTGTTTACACTCACTATGTAACCTATTTCACGTCCATATACGTCCTTTATCAGCTGCCCTACAGACTTTACCAGACTTTCAGAAGGTACTGTCATGGTAATACCTCGAAATGGGTACTACACTGTCTATCGTTTAAAAGGGAAAAGCCGCCTCAGATGCTAGGGGCTCAGCACCTTTAAGCGCTTTTAACCCTCATCACTGGCGGACAAAAGTAAAAGTATCACGCGATTTATCCTTTTAACTTACTCATGTGAGGAGAGACTTTTTGATGTCGTTACAGACGCTAGAGAACGTAGTCGGACAGTTCGGACAGCTGTTTCAAATTAACACAAATAGCCTATCGGAGGGACTAATAGTCATAGGGTTTTCGATACTACTTCTCGCGCTGGTAATAGGGATAACGTATGGAATAATGAAAGCTATCAAAGAAGTCCCCAACATGCCTTTCAGGCAGTTTGTGACGATTGTACTCGTAGTGGCAGTGTTCATGGTGATTGTAGGGGTTCTACTACCGTGAAGCTTACAGAGTTTTCTTAGTTTTAAGTTATTTAAGTAAGTATATTTTAATTTAATAACAATGATCAATTCCTCTTAAATTTCCTATTCATTAAAAACATAAAAGTTATGAGAAGGCTTGTCTACCGAGGAATCTTAACTCGTAAAGTTCCTCGAGTTCAATGAGCCTGTTATACTTAGCCGTCCTTTCCCCTCTAGCGGGAGCGCCAGTCTTTATGAAGTCGGACTGTAATCCCACGGATAAGTCAGCTACGAAAGCGCTCTCCGTCTCACCGCTCCTGTGACTAACGACCGTCTTAATCGCGTGGGACTTGGCTATTTCGGCGAACTCTATGGTCTCCGTAACCGTTCCTATTTGATTAGGTTTGACTATGACACCCTTAGTAGCATTGATTTTGATCCCTTCCCTCAAGTACTTAGGGTTGGTGCTGTAAAGGTCATCACCAGTCACTATCACGTTGGGCATAGCTCTTTGGATCTCCGCGAAGCTCGTCATATCGTTCTCCTGGAAGGGATCTTCGAGGTATCCCAGCGGGTATTCATTCGCTAACTGTACATAGAACTCCAGCAGTTTTCCTTTGTCCATGACCTCTCCGTCAAGCTCGTAAACGCCCTTATCCTCGTTGTAGAACTCGCTTGATGCCGCGTCGAGCCCCAACTTGAACTCCTGGTCCGTGTACCCTGACCTCCTAATCGCCTCCATTAAGAGATCTAAGGCATCCCTTGTTCGCCTCAGGGGTGGCGAGAAGCCTCCCTCGTCACCCACAGCAGTGTAAAGCTTCCCGTACCTTTCGGTGATCAACGATTTCAAAGTCCTGTAGACCTTTGTAGAAGCCTCTATGGCGTCTGCGAACCTCGAGAAACCATACGGGATGATAATGAACTCCTGAATCTTCAGCTCGTTTCCAGCGTGTTTCCCCCCGTTGATGACGTTGAGCAAGGGTACCGGTATGTGGCGAACCCTTGAGCCCCCTATATACCTGAAAAGCTCCTGCTCCGTTGCCTTCGCCCCGGCGTGAAGGGCAGCGATCGATGTGGCAATTGTTACGTTCCCTCCAATCCTTGACTTGTTCTCAGTCCCGTCGAGCTTCACCAAAGTCTCGTCAATGGCTACTTGATTCCTTACGTCAAAACCCCTCAGGGTTTCGTTCACTATCGAGTTGACTATCTCGACCGCAGTCCTTACGCTGTAATCCTTGTCTCTCAGTTCAACGGCTTCTTTGTCGCTCTTTGAGGCGCCTTCAGGCGCGTCCCCGAAACCCGAAACTCCAGATTCCGTGACTACCTGAACACGAAGTGTCGGGTTCCCTCTAGAGTTAACTATCTGGAACCCCTTAACCCTCCTGATCGCGAACGGCTTCTCCATCGCGATGTTAAAATTGGTTACAAAGATTCGATTATAAATGCTGAGCGATCCATGGATTCCGCTTACGGTCAGTCTCTTTTACGCGTTAGCTTACCCAGCCTATAAGCGGGTCCTAGAGCACAAACTGTCGAGCCAGGCCTTCTGGAGAGTTTGGTTATTGGCTCCGCTTCTCGTGATTTGGGCCTACTCGCCTAGCCTGATTGCCCTTTTACTACTCTTGCTTCCTTCGGTACCGCTACTTTACGTTGGGGTGCTGAAGCGAGGCGACTTAGAAAAGGTCGGTGCCGTGCTACTCGTTGAGGTAGTGTTAGCACTGGTCGAGACGTTTTTATATTATGTGAAGATCTAACCACTCAAAATGCCGAGAAAGAAACAGCAAGACCCTTACGTATGCCCAACGTGTGGTACTAGGGTCGAGAAACCCGAAAAGACGTGGCAGCTTATATCCCCCATTCCCGACGCCCAGGGGAGGATTACGATAACCGTTATGGGGTCCTTCTCGTGCCCTAATGGTCATAAATGGAAGGCTGTCGTCTCTAAAATAAGGGCGGGAGGATCCGGCGTAGAGGTGGAGGGAAAGAAGGGGGTAAAGAAGATAGCCTCGGAAGAGGGCGAGAACGAAAGGGATAGGGGTGAAGTCATAGAGCTTGACTTGAGCGATTTAGACAAGGAGGACTTCGAGGATGAAGAAGATTGATGTGTTAATAATACTAATTTTGATAATCTTCTATGGTCTAACACTATCAGGAACGCTAAGGACGGCGAGCGTCGAGGGCGTCTCTATGTATCCCATATTTCAAAACGGTTACATGGTTTTCTACGCGAAACCCGAACTTAACACGATTCATATAGGATCGATTGTTATCTACAACAATGGGAAAGGTTACGTAATTCACGAGGTCGTCTCCTACAATAATAATCGGTACATAACGAAGGGCACGGATCCTTATACCAATCCTTTGCCGGACAATCAGTTAGGTATAGAACCGCCTAACGGGATAACTCTGAACGATATCATAGGTCAGGTCTTTAGCATTGATGGCCGTTATATCACTATACCGTATTTAGGATACCTTTCAATAATTTTCTCTTAATTCGAACACCTAAAACTAACTTGAGCCGATTCGATGATACTCAAATTCACTTTAGCGGGCCTAAGAGGCCCTTCTCCCTAAGCCTCTTAACCCTAGGACTCGGTGTTATGGTGCTCGGATGGTTAGCTTTCACGTTATCTACCCTACCAACGCTCGTGTTTCTGGGAGACTCCTGGAGGGGCTTGGGGTTTTCGAACGCCTGCCTCACTATGTCAGTTAAAGCGCTGGCGAACTCGTCTAGAACCTCTATAGGCTCGGTCTCGGTGGGCTCTATCATCAGGGCCTCCTCGACGATCGGCGGGAAATAGATTGTCGGAGCGTAAAACCCTCTATCAAGTAAAGCCTTAGCCACGTCGTTGGCGGTGACTCCAGTCCTCTTAGCCAATTCGGCAGCGCTGAAAACCACCTCATGCTTCCTCGGCCTATTGGGGGCCATTAACGTAAGTCCGTTTAAGCCCTTTAGTTTGGCTATAAGGTAGTTCGTTGCTAGGACGCTCTGCTCCGCGACCTCCCTTAACCCCTCAGGTCCTAGACCTAAAATGTAAGAGAACGCTATAGCCACGTTGCCGACGTTACCCCAAAAGGTCGCTATCTTCCCTATGCTCCTCTCGGGACGGAACCAAACGTAACGTCTGCCCTCCTTCCTGACTGTCGGATACGGGAGGTACTTAACTAGATCTCCCTTCGCACAGATCGCCCCTGCCCCCGGCCCTCCTCCGCCGTGAGGAACTGCAAAGGTCTTATGGAGGTTGAGGTGAACCAGGTCGAAGCCCATGTCACCAGGCCTAGCGATACCCAATATACCGTTCAGGTTTGCCCCGTCGTAATACAGTAAGCCCCCGACGGAATGAACGACTTTGGCGATTTCGAGGATGTTTTCCTCGAACAGTCCAAGCGTGTTGGGATTCGTGAGCATTAAGCCCATAGTCCGGGAGGAAACGACCTTCTTAAGGAGTTCTAAGTCCAGCAAGCCCTCATTATTCGACCTTATATACACGATCTTCTTTCCTAGCATACCGGCGGTAGCCGGGTTCGTGCCGTGTGCCGTGTCGGCCACCAAGACCTCGTCCCTCTGTTCGTTCCTATCATCGAAATACTTCTTCATTATGAGCAGCCCGCTCAGCTCACCAGCTGCCCCCGCAGGAGGCTGAAGGCTACATTCGTCCGTTCCGGTGATCTCCGCTAACCAGCGTTGCATTAAGTAAAGCATCTCCATAATCCCCTGGACCGTTTCCTCGCTCTCCAGGGGGTGATGTCCTTCAGTTAGTTCTAACGCCCTTAGCTCGACCTTGGGGTTGTACTTCATGGTACAAGACCCAAGAGGTACCATCCCGGTGTCTACTCCGTAACTCATCTGCGAAAGCCTTACGTAGTGTCTCACCACCTCCTGCTCGGTGTGACCCGGTATTTCGGCCGGGTTGGACCTTAAAAGGGCCTGGGGGAGCGGGTACTCGACGCCTAATTTATCAACGACGAAGCCAACCCTCTCAGGGGATCCGGTTTCCAGGATCAACTTCTCGTTCCACTTGGCCTGCCTCCACTCCTCAGGCGTTCTCTATCACCTCCGCCACCTCATCTATTGCCTCCTTCGGGTGAACTTCAGTAACACAGAACAACGCTCTCCTGTTATCGAGTTTAAACCCGCCGTGTATTCGCCTGATTAAGAGGCTTTCGGCTATCCTGTCATAGTCCTTATCGAATTCGAGTACGAACTCCTCGAAGAACTCCGAGCTGAAAGCCTTCTTGGCTCCCGCCTTAGTGAAACGCTCTAAAGCGTAGTGGCTTCTATTGAAAACTTCCTTGCCTAGCTCCCTGAGTCCGTGATAGCCTAAGAGGGAAGCGTAAACCGCAACGGCAATGGCCATTAGGGACTCGTTGGTCGTGATGTTAGAAGTCGCCTTTTCCCTTCGCGTGAACTGCTCTCTGGTCTGAAGCACCAGCGTGTACGCCCTATTGCCCTGGGCGTCTACGGTCTCCCCCACTATCCGGCCGGGCATCTGTCTAACTAGCCTCCCGTCCCACCTGGAGGCCAGAACCCCGACGTAGGGACCTCCGAAGTTCAGAGGAATCCCTAACTCTTGACCATCCGATACAGCTAAATCGAAACCGTACTCGCCGGGGGGCTTAAAAATGGAGGCGGCCAGCGGGGAAATCCCCATTATGGAGATCGCGTTATATGACTTCGCAAGGTCCGTTACGATACCGGGGTCTGGCTCTAGCACGCCGAAGAAGTTGGGTTGCTGAACGTAAATCGCGGCCACGTCGCTCATGTCAACGTGTGAATAATCCGTGGTACCTTTCTCCTTGTCATAAGGGGCCTCTACGATCCGTACCCCCCTGCCGTAAAGCCACGTCCTAATAACTTCCTTATGGTAGACGTTCATGGCCTCGGGCACGACGACCTTGTTCTTTCCCGTTATCCTCACGGCCATCAGGAGGGCCTCAGCTAATGCTGTACTCCAGTCATACAAGCTGGCGTTGACGACTTCCATTTCCAACAGTTCCGCCATAATGCCCTGATACTCGTAAAGGGCCTGCAGTAATCCCTGAGAGATCTCTGGCTGATAGGGAGTGTAAGCCGTGTAAAACTCCGACCTGAATATTATGAACCTCACGGCTTCGGGGACGTAATGGGGACAAGCACCCGCTCCCAAAAACGGAGGATACCTCAAACTCACGTTCTTTCCCTTGAGCTTCTCTATCGTCTTGATTATCTCGGGCTCCGTCAAGGCCCTTCCGAAGCCCACGTCAAGGGGCCTTTTCAGCCTGAGTTCTTCAGGGATGTCCTTGAAGAGATCGTCCACCGAAGAGACGCCTATGGTTTTCAGCATCTCATCGACACGTGTGAGGTTGGGAAGCCAGTTCCTGAAACTCATAGTTTTATCACGCGGATGCCCACGTAAATATTAATGCGCTTCGAGACACCCTTGAGGCGGATAGAGGAGCAAATAGGAGCCGACTTCGGCGAGTTCGCCGGCTGGGAAATGCCCATGAGTTACGGTAGCTATAGGGTCGAGCACTTAGCAGTTCGAACCTCAGCCGCCTTCTTTGACCTGAGTCACATGGGGAGACTTAAGGTAGAGGGTGACCCAAGGGAGTTCGATTACCTAACGACGAAGGGGATCTCCAGGTTTAAGGAGAACGAGATGACCGGACCTCAGGCCTTCCTGAACGATAGGGGAGGCTTCATGGACGACTTTATGGGATATAGAGTGAGCGAAAGGGAGTTCCTAATTGTTACAAACGCGATAAATAGAGAAAAGATCATTTCGTGGATCAGAAGGAACTCATCGCTCTCGGTAGAGGACCTCACGTTCAAGTACGTCATGCTCGCTATCCAGGGAAGGGAAGTTTGGAAGTTCGTTCCTAAACCCGAGCTAGATCCCTTAAGGTTCGTGATGAACGTGAACTTCCTTGGGGTTAACGTCTTCTTACTCAGCAGGTCAGGATGGACTGGAGAGGACGGCGTAGAGATATGGGCTGATCCATCAAGCGCCGAAGCACTCGTCAAGAAACTGATAGAACTCGGCGTCAAGCCTGCCGGGCTAATCACGAGGGACAGTTTAAGACAGGAGATGGGTTTCGTCCTGTACGGCGAGGACATCGACGAGAACGTTACGCCGATCGAGGCCAGGTACTGGATCTTCGACTCGGACAGGGACTACATTGGGAGTGGAGCGCTTAAGGAGCAGCTAAGGGCGGGGGTGAGGAGATTAAGGGTGGGCCTCAAGGCCAAGAAGGGCGAAACCAAACTGCCCAGGCATGGTCAAGGACTGTACGTCGGGGACACCAAAATAGGCGAAGTGACGAGCTCGACACACTCTCCTTATCTCAACAGGGTAATAGGAATGGGCTACGTAAGTTCGGATCACTTCTTCCTGGGCATGAGCTTAGAGGCTGAAACTCGAACCGGGAGGATCACGGTTAAACTCTCGGACTTCCCGCTTATATGAGGTGAGAAAATGGGAGAGATAAGGGTTGGCAAGTACGTAATCTTGGACGATAGGCTTTACACGGAAACCGACGAGTGGATCAAGCTCGAGGGCAACACCGCGATTGTGGGCGTCACTGACTATGCACAGAAGAAGCTCAGGGACATAGTGGGCGTTCAATTGCCTGAGACCAACAGGGAGGTTCAAGCAGGGGAGACTGTAGCCAGCATAGAGTCTGTTAAAGCGGCCTCTGACGTTTACGCGCCATTGAGCGGAAGGATAGTCAAGGTCAACGACGAACTTGCTCTAAGCCCAGAACTGATAAATCAGGACCCCTACGGGAAGGGGTGGATGTTCGTAATCGAGATGAGTAAACCGGAGGAGAAGGAGAGACTTCTGACGCCAGATAAATATATCCAAACGATAAAACAAAGGGAGGGACTATGACAGAGCTCGAGATTGAAGAAATATCCGTGCCCACGCTCGGAAGACCCTCATACATGGTAGTTGGCTATCCTGACGCAGGTCTAGTGGGGGTGATAACCACGGAGTTCCTTATCAGGAGTTTGAACATGAAACCTTTCGCTAGCTTAGTTTCTAAGGGCGGTTTCCCCATAGCCTACGTCTCGAACAGCGTGGCCGTCTCGCCTTTTCAGTTCTATCACGCGCAAAACGTGGTGATCTTTCACTCCTGGGTAGCCTTACAGTCTAATATGGTGGGGCCCGTATCGTCGAAAATCGTTGACTACGCCCAGAAATTGGGAATAGACGAGATCATATCGATAACTGGCGTACCTGTTCCTAACAGGTTGGACTTGGAGAAGCTTAATATGTATTACATAGCGAGCGATGAGGAGGTCGCCAAGAACCTTTCGGCATTTGAGGAGCTCAAACCGTTTGGGGATGGCTATATGGTAGGCCCATACGCTCCCCTCCTTCTATTAAGCAAGTCTAGGGGGGTGAGGAACGCCGTCTTCGTCGTGGACTCCTTCCTCGACATACCAGATCCCGAAGCATCGGCGACTGTGCTACAGTTCCTTTCGAAGTATATCGGCTTCACGATCGATGTAAGCGAGCTCCACAAGGAGGCGGAGGAGATCAGGTCTAAAATAAGGGGGCTGATGGAGCAGACTAAACAAGAGCTCAGGAACTACATGCCTGGAAGAGGGCCTATGACGTACACGTGATGCGCCATGCCGGTCTTCAGAGATCTGGAGGAAATGATCAGGTTGCTTTCGAAGAGGATTGAGGAGGAAATAAGGCAGGCGGAGGAGGAGATAAACGCCGAGTTCAGAAGACTCATTCCAGAGTACGAGAGACCCCTCTATTCTATCATAGATCACGGCAGGTGGTACGAGATAGTTATAGACCTTCCTCTCAGCGACCCCAACACATTGAAGGTCTCCATCATAAATAATACCTTGTATGTATCAGCCGAAAGTACACAAGGAAGGACCTATTACGTCAAGTTGAGTCTACCAACGGAGGTAGATCCTAAATCCATGACTGTTAATAGGGTTAAGAACTTCGTTAGGATTAAAATTGAAAAAATAATCAAAGAAACTTAATTTATACTACAGTTAGAAAGAGTTATTAAACTGTGTTTACAGTAACATTGTGACGGGAGCGGATTGAGCGAATCGATTAAGAGGAAAGAGAGGGAGGACCACGGCTTTGAGGTTAGGAAGGTTCAGAAGCTAGGCTCTACATCCCTTTTCATCACGCTTCCGAAAAAATGGGTGACAAAGTGGGGCGTAAGGCCTGGGGATAAGATCCTCATCGAAATGTTGAACGACGGTAGCTTGAGACTCGTCAGCGAGAGGTTTAAACAGGATGAAAATAGGAAGGTAGCGAGGGTTGACCTTTCGCAAATAAAGCTAGACCCCGTGACCGTGGTGAAAAGCCTTTACGACCTAGGATTTGAAGAAATCATTTTAGATTTTGACAAAAAAGATCAAATAATAAAGGCAAAAGACCAGATATTAAATGAGGTGGACAAATTATTTGGACTTGAGCTTTCTGAATTAGCTGGAGAGAGCTCGATCAAGCTAGAGTACATTGTAGACGATATGAAATTGTACACCGAAACTATCTTAAAGAGGCTAATAACTATTTTATCAAGAAAAATAGACGAAATAATTTCTCTACTGAGCTTGAAACAACCTACGGAACCAATTAGCTCAGACGAAATGGAGAAGGTGTATCACCTTTTGTTAAGGAAAATTCTTAATGGAGAGATAAGCGTGAGGGTCACGACGAAGAACTACCTAACCTTAATGATAATTTTGCGCATAAGGGACGTCTTTTATGAGCTAGAGGAGCTGAAGGCGAATTTAAATAACGTAAAGTTGGATGAGGCTCAGAAGTCCGCACTGATTAATGTATTAAGTAAATATAACGACGTACAGGACGTTGCGGTTATGAGCGTGCTTCTTAGCAGCATAAAGAAGGTCATCACGGGCTTATCATTGCTCCAAGAGACCGAGAACATCATCGCTCAAATACCCGACCCCTTAAGCACAAAACTCCGTAAGATAAATAAGATGTTTTATGAGAGTTTGAAATGCTCTATCGATATTATACTTTTAGAAAGATTCGTTTATAACTTAGAAAACGAGTTACAGAACATCAGTAAGTGAGGTGAGCCCGTATGGCAGACCTAGTAGTCGAAAACCTCCACGTGGAGGTCGAAGGGAAGGAAGTACTCAAAGGCGTCAACCTCGAAGTGAATAGAGGAGAGGTTCACGTCCTTATGGGGCCTAACGGAAGCGGTAAAACTACGCTGTCCCTAGCCCTGATGGGTCACCCCAAATACAAGATAACTAAGGGCAGGATCCTCCTTGAAGGGGAAGACATAACGGGTTTGGAGCCGCACGAAAGGGCCAGGAAGGGTCTCTTCCTAGCCTTTCAGAACCCCATAGAGATTTCGGGAGTGAGGTTATCGACGCTATTGACGCTCGAGGCTAACAGGGTCTTCGGGAGTTCCATCAAGCCCGAAGAAACGCTCTCAGTAATAAGAGACGTCGCCAAGCGGGTAGGGCTTTCCGAGTCAATACTTAACAGGAACGTGTTCGAAGGGTTCAGCGGAGGAGAGAAGAAACGGACTGAGATCGCTCAAATGCTTCTTCTGAAGCCTAAGATAGCGATTTTGGACGAACCGGACTCAGGGGTAGATGTGGACGGCCTTAAGGTCATAGCCGATAACATATCGAAGCTGCTTCAGGAGAAAGGCACAGGCTTCCTAATAATAACTCACTACAGGCGGATACTAGAGTACGTGAAGCCCACGAAGGTACACGTGATGTACAAAGGGAAGATTGTGGTGAGCGGAGGAGAGGAATTATCAGCGAAGATAGACAGGGAAGGTTACGAGTCGGTAGTAAAGGGAGCCGTATAGATTCTCGTATTAATACTTTAACTCCGTTAAAGAAAATAAGGTGAGGGAGCAAATGGACAAAGAGACCAGGTACAGCGTAGATCTGAACGAGGTCCTAAACGCGGCTGTTGAGGCTAAAAACAATAGGATAGACGCTGTTGAGTTCAAGAAAAGGGTTGTAGCATCCGGGCTCACGAGGGATGTGGTGGAAGAGATCTCTAAACTTAAGAAGGAGCCCGAGTGGATGACCAGGCTAAGACTTAAGGCCCTTGATTTGTTCGAGAGGCTTCCTACCCCTAACTGGTTGCCCGAGTTCCTTTCCGAGCTGGACGTGTCCAAACTCGAGATATACGTCAGGCCCGAAGCGGAGAGAGTTAGCAGTTGGGACGAGGTTCCCCCCGAAATCAAAAAGTACTACGAGGCGTTGGGGATTCCCGAGAGCGAGAGGAAGTTCTTAGGAGGGCTAGTCGCTGTATTCGAATCCGAGCCGATATACACCAACGTTAGGTCAGAGCTTCAGAAGAAAGGAGTGATAATGATGCCCCCTGAGGAGGCTATTCATAAGCACGAAAGCGTGATGAAGGAGTACTTCGCCAAAATATTCCCGCCTTCAGACCACAAGTTCGCGGCCCTTCACACCGCCTTATGGAGCGGGGGAGTCTTCGTCTACGTGCCGAAGGGCGTTAGGGTAACTTATCCGGTAGAGGGCTTCTTCGTGATAGGTAGCGAGATGGAGGGACAGTTCGAGCACACTTTGCTCATCGCTGACGAGGGCTCTTACATACATTTCATAGAGGGCTGCAGCGCCCCGCAGTTCAAGAAGTTCTCGTTCCACGACGGGGCGGTCGAGCTCTACGCTAAGAAGGGGGCCCATATAAAGTTCACGACCGTCCAGAACTGGAGCAAGAACGTGATAAACTTCAACAACAAGAGGGCGTGGGCTGACAGCTACGCGACCGTAGAGTGGGTCGAAGGATCCTTAGGTTCCAAGTACAGTTTCGTCTATCCCTCTACGATACTGAGGGGAGAGGGAGCGACTTCGACTAGCCTGGTCGTGACTATGGCCTCGGGCAACGGGGAGTGGAAAGACAGCGGCTCAAAAATGATTCACGCTGCTCCCAACACGAGGAGCAAGGTGGTCAACAAAAACATAGGCTTCAACGGAGGGATTAACGTTTACAGAGGCTTGATAAGAGTGAACAAGGGAGCGAAGGGGGCTAAGGCCTTCGTCAAATGCGACTCCCTGATGCTCGACGATAAGACAAAGGCGTACACTTATCCCCATAATCAGGTGTTCGAGGAGGAGTCAGAAGTCGCTCACGAGGCCCATACGTTCAGGATGAACGAGGATCAACTATTCTACCTGATGACAAGGGGGATAGACGAAAAGGAGGCCACTTCGTTGTTGGTGCTCGGTTTCATCGACGATATAATGAGGGAGCTACCGTTTGAGTACGCAACGGTTCTCAACAAGGTGATTAAGTTGGAGCTTGAGAAGCTGGGTGCTGTGGCTTGAGGATTCACGGCTTAGATATAACAGATAAAATGATTTTTTCTAGCGAGAGAAAGAAATTACTCAAGGAATTCGAAGCCTTACCGTATCAGAGGGTGAACGACTCCCCTACAGTAAAGCATTACACCGATTGGTCTCAGTTCGAGACGGCAGAGCTCACGCTTAGTTCGGACGGCGTGTCAGTTACGTTGAGCGACGTCAAGGAAGCGGAGAGCGTGTGCTCCGAGTTCCCGCACGACACGAAGCTAGTACCTCTCGTAGAGGCCCTGGCATTAAGGAAGGTTTCACACCATTCTGGTGCTGGGAGAATCGAATTAAACGCGAAAGGGAGGGCGCTGGTCCCCGCTAACCTAAAGGTCTACGTGAGGGACTCCGCTGAGATAACCATTAAGTCGAACTCTCGTGACGGTTCGTTGTCGGCCTTCTTGATAGAGGTGGAGGTACCGAAAGGCGTCACGGCGAAGATAAGCCTGATAGCGGATTCAGACGCTACGTCGCTGGTGTTCGGGAGACTCAGGATCGTTAATAACGGCAATATCGAGTTGAACTTGGTGAGCTCTACAGCGAAGGCGGGAAGACTGGAGACGGAGGTTCGTTTAGGTGAGAGAGCGAGTAGTAAGTTTCTAATAAGATCCCTGGGCAAAGCGGGCTCCATCGATAACGTGATAAACGTCTATCATAACGGCCCTGAGAGCGTAAGCGAAGGCACTATGAAGGGCGCGGCGTTTGGGAACGCCCAGGTCGTTATTAGAGGCGTTGCTTCGATCCTTGAGAACGCCCACGATTCAAGCACATCCATAATCGGGAGGTCCTACGTTCAGGGCCAGGAGGCCAAGACCATAGTGGTACCGATGTTGGAAGTCAAAACCGGAAGAGTGAGGATGGCCAAACACTCGGCCAGCGCCATGAAGGTCCCTGAGGACCTTTTATTCTACCTTCAAAGCAGGGGCTTCAGTAAAAGAGAGGCCAACGCGATCATCGTAAGAGGGTTCTTGGAGAACCCCGACGACAGCGAGGAGATAAAGGGCTTTATAGACGGGATTTTAAACGACGTACTTTGAGGCAGGAATACTTTCGTTTTACCCCCTCTTACCTACTTTTAGCTGGGTAATACTCATGAAATCTGAGAGGCTATTTGTTATAAGAGGGAAATGAGGATTGTGTCCTTCAAAATTGAGGAAGAGCTTCTAATGAAGCTAGACGTTTACGCTCTGAACAGAAGACTGTCGAGAAGCGACGTAATTAGAGAGGCTTTAGAGAAGTACTTGAAAGAAGCCGCCGGCGGGACTTGAACCCGCGACCACCGGCTTTCTGGACCCTTTTAAGTTAGCGTTTACGAGGCCGGCGCTCTACCGGCTGAGCTACGGCGGCGTACGAAATTATGGCGTCTAGGGATAAAAATCTGAGAGCCCCCAGTCTTCATCGAAGGATCAGCGTTCTATAAGCCGTTAGGTTGTTTTAGGTTAGCTATTCGTACCCGCCATGCAGGAAAGCTTTAAGAGACTACAACTATGCATAAAATTAGCCGGGTCGTCTAGCGGTCAAGGATCCAGGGCTCTGGCCCCTGGGACCCCGGTTCGAATCCGGGCCCGGCTACTCTTTTATTTTCTATTTCGTTTTTGAAGTCCAAGAGAATTCAGTGAATCGGTGTGAACGAATTATCGAAAGTTAGCCATAATGTGCCAACATTGATTAATTCATCTACGATTAATTCATCTACAACCAGGTTCTCATGGTTCAAAAGCACGAACCGAAGCTTTAAGACCTCAAAGCGGAAATTTCCTTTAGCCGGGTCGTCTAGCGGTCAAGGATCCAGGGCTTTGGCCCCTGGGACCGGGGTTCGAATCCCCGCCCGGCTATCGCTAAATTAGTTTCGGTCTTCAATGATTTTTAATTGATAAAATAAAATTGAAACTATTATGTCGCGTGTTATATGCACGCTTTATAGAATAATAAAATTTAGAGTAATAACTTATCACACGCGTAAATGGATTTAGTGACAGTCTTGTTTGGCCGACTGTTCAGGAGGGACGACAGGAGCGAGAGAGCCATAATAAGCGATGACTTCGGCGAGTGGATTAGGATCAAGAACCCGAAGATAGCCTGGATATTGGAGAGGATATGGAAGGCCTTCGTCAAGGCCAAGCTCAGACCTTATCACGTCTACTCGCTCTATTTCGCGATAGACAGCGAGCTTAAGGACTTGACTGAAGTCAAGGCCATGGTGGTCACACCTTTAACGAGGAGGTTCGCCGACGTTCAAGGAAGTTTGACGTCATTATTTAGCAAGGTCTTAGTTAAGGAAGTGAGGTTAGTGAGGGAGGACGCCCTTTTGTTATGGTTCTTTCACCTTCTAGCGTTCCCAGAAAAAGAGAAGGACGGGTACTTCTATAACTTACTCTATCCTATTAACATTCATGGCGAGAAACTGCCTTATAATATTGAGGATTTCCTGAGCTCCACAATCAGTGTAATGGGAAAGTGTTCGATATCAAGATACTGTAGAGTGGGCGACGAACTAGTGATAAACGCTAAGTGCGTCGACTTAGACTACTCGGGTTTCCGTGACCTAGTGAAGGCGCTCACTTACTTTACCGAACCGAATTACGTGAGCGTAACGCCGTCCTACCAGGGGATTACCGTGAGGATTAAGAGCCTCAAGAGGTTGAGAGTGTATCCGATCGTTTGGGATTCGCTCTCCAAAGTTCCGAATTACTGTTAGAAGCCTTCATAAACAATATTTTACCCTTCCGCGAGATTAGTACGGTGGATCGCTTTTGATAAAGGTCCTTGACATGAACATTCCCACTCTTGACGATATTAATGTGTCTGGAAAGAAGATTATTGTCAGAGTAGATATTAATTCACCTGTTGACAAGAAAACCAAGAAACTTTTAGATTACTCACGCATTCAAGCGCACTCGGTTACGATAAGGGAGCTTATCGACAAAAAGGCAGGCGTCGTAATAATCTCCCACCAAGGGAGGCCGGGGGATGATGACTTCATCTCGCTAGAGGAACACGCGAAGGTGATGTCTAAGTACGTGGGTCAAGAGATAGAGTTCGTCGACGACGTTATCGGTCCCTACAGCAGGGAAAAGATCAGAAACCTGAAGCCGGGAGAGGCAATAATGCTACAGAACCTCAGGCTGATCTCAGAGGAAACGGTTGAAGGACCGATAGAGGCCCAAAAGGACACGTTCATAGTGAAGACGCTAGCACCGTTGGTCGACGTTTATGTTAATGACGCATTCGCGACAGCCCACAGAAGTCAGCCGTCTCTGGTAGGCTTCCCTTTGGTCTTGCCCTCCGCGGCAGGAAGGGTGATGGAAAAGGAGATATCCGCTTTAAGTAAGATATTCAACGAGCCTGACAGGCCCAAGGTCTTTGTCCTCGGCGGAGGCAAGGTTCCAGACTCGCTCAAAATAATAGAAAACCTCGTGAAGAAAAAAGTGGCCGACAAGATTCTGACGGGAGGACTTTTAGCCGAAGTTCTGGCCCTAGCCCAGGGGTATCAGCTCAGCAAAGAGAACCTGAAAGTAATCGAGGACAAGGGATTACTTTCTCAAGTTCAGAGGGCAAAAGAGTTGATGCCCCTGATAAAGGATTACGTGGAAATACCGATTGACTTCAGGACAGAGGAAGACGGAAAGGTTAGCGATTACCCAATTAACGACGTTCATGGCGTAATAAAGGACATAGGTGAGAGGACAATCATGAAGTACTCACAGGAAATACAAGAGGCCAAGGTCGTCGTTCTGAGGGGCCCGATGGGAGTGATAGAGGACGAAAGGTTCAAGCAGGGTAGCGCGAAAATCCTTAAGGCAGCTTTGGAGAGTAAGGCTTTCGTAATAGTCGGCGGAGGACATATGATAAGCGTCCTAGGAGGTATGAAGACCGATCCGAAGAAGGTTCACATATCGACGGGCGGGGGAGCCCTGCTCCTCTTCTTGGCAGGAGATAAATTACCCGCGTTAGTAGCCTTAAGCAGAACTTCAACCGCGGTGAAAGTATGAAGGTTAGGGTTGCCGTAAACGGTTATGGTACCATTGGGAAAAGGGTAGCGGACGCCGTCAGGTTACAGCCAGATATGGAACTGATCGGCGTATCGAAGACGAGTCCTAACTACGAGGCCTGGTCAGCCGTAAAGAAGGGAATAAAGCTCTACGTTCCCGAAAGCGAGGCAGAGAGGTTTAAGCAGGCCGGGATCCCTATTGCTGGAACGCTAGAGGAGTTGTTCAAACAGGTCGACGTTATAGTAGACGCGACTCCCAACGGGGTGGGGGCTGAATACAAGCCCAAGTACGTCGAACTCAAAAAGAAGGCGATATTCCAGGGCGGAGAAAAGGCGGAAGTCGCGGAGGTCTCGTTCTCAGCCCTATGCAATTACGACGAGGCGTTGAACAAAAATTACGTCAGGGTAGTCTCTTGCAATACGACCGGTATGCTGAGGATATTATGCACAATCAACTCGAAGGTCGCTCCAATAGTGAAGGCTAGAGGTGTGGTGATAAGAAGGGCAGCGGATCCAAAGGAGGTGAAGAGGGGTCCCATAAACTCCATAGTCCTAGACTCCGTGAACGTTCCGAGCCACCACGCGAAAGACGTCCAGACAGTGTTTAAGGGGCTCGACATCATAACCACCGCCGTCGTTGTTCCAACGACCTTAATGCATGTACATTCAATGAACATAACCTTGTCAAATAACGTGAAGAGGGAGCAAGTGATTGATGCCCTAAAGAACACGCCGAGGATAGTCACGGTTCAGTCCAAGAAGTCGGGGATCACATCAACGGCGGAAGCGATCGAATTCGTCAGGGACTTAGGCCGCTATAGGAACGACGTGCCGGAAGTCCTAGTGTTTGAGGACTCAGTCTACGTTAACGGGAACGAACTGTTCTTGACTTATGCCGTGCACCAGGAGTCCATAGTGGTTCCCGAGAACATAGACGCCATAAGGGCTGTTATGGGACTAGCGTCCGCTGAAGAGTCGATAAAAATAACTAATGCAACTCTTCAGATAATGAAAGGGTCTCTAATTGAATGAGGAGATAAGCGAGCCTTCTTACGAGGTAAGCTATTGGTTCAGAAAAGTTCTAGTCCCTTTTGACGGCTCTGGTCTAGCGAAGAAAGCTTTAGCCTTAGCTAAGGATTTCAACTACAGATACGGCTCAGAAGTTCATGCGGTTTACATATGCGATGTTTGTGATGACGTAGAGGAAGTTAGGGCTCAAGCAATGAAGGTCTTTAGTGGCGTGAAATTCACGTATAGACGGGTGAACCTAACGGAGAGCAGCATTGTCAACGAGATCCTGAAGCTCGCAACCGAAGAAGAGTATGACGCAGTCATAGTAGGCTCCAAGGGGAATTCCATGAATGAGGTAAGGTTAATAGGCTCAACCGCGCTCTCGTTGGTCCTGGAGTTTCCCGCCACAGTGATCGTCGTTAGGTGAAGGCGTGAAGTGTAGTTTTAGATCAACATCGGTATCTTAAGGGGGCTTTCGGGGACCACGTCGAACGTGTACTTCACGGTCAGGAAGTTCTTCCTGAATTCAACGACTTTCCTTTTAACCTCGCTAGGGTTGACGCCGTCTATTAGGACGAGTCTCATGAGCCTCGCTATCTCTCTCATGTCGTCCTCCTTCATCCCGTATCGGGTCATTTCTTGAACACCCAACCTGAGACCGCTAGGGTCGTTCACCGCGCTGGGCGGATCGTTAGGTAGCAGGTTCTTGTTAACGATGATGTTCGCGTCTTCAAGCGACTTGGCGCATTTTGCACCGCCTCCTTGCTTCCTTACATCCACCGCGACCTGGTGACTCCTCGTGTACCCTAAATGCTCACCCACTACTTTGAAGCCCTCTTCGGCTAGCGCTTCCGCCAAGGCCCTTGAGTTCTTTACGATTTGTGACGCGTATTCTCGGCCGAAATACTTCATTTCTATGGATGTGACCGCCGTGGCTGGAATCCTATGGAGGTGATGGTTACTCACCCACCACGGGAATATAGTCTTCTGAACCTTCTTGAAGAGCTCTTCGTTGTTGGAGAGCACTACACCTCCCTGTGGGCCTGGAAACGTCTTGTGCGTAGAGGCTGTCACGAAGTCGGCCTTCTCGTCAAGGGGGTTATGCCACTGACCTCCTACTATAAGTCCGTAAACGTGGGCCGCGTCGTAAACAATCTTCGCGCCTACTGCGTGAGCGTGCGGCTCAAGCTCCTTCAATGGATGAGGGAACAGGTAGAGCGAACCCCCTAGCACTATGAACTTGGGCTTCACTTCCTCTATCATCTTTATCGCTTTGTCGACGTCAACGTTCATGTTCTCCTCGTCATAAGGCATCTCTATGTGCTGAATGCCAAGGGCCCCAAGCGTGCCGAACTTCGTGTGACTAACGTGGGATCCGGCTTGCACAGGGGCTATCAGGGCCTTGTCGCCTGGTTCCCCTAGAATTCTGAAGACCGCGGCGTTAGCTATGGTTCCCGCGATTGGCCTAACGTCTGCGAACTTAGCTTTGGAAATTTCGGCTAATAGCTGGTTCGTCAGGGCTTCCAGCTCGTCGATGTACTTCGTCCCTTGGTAATATCTCTTAAAAGGAAGCCCCTCAGCGTACCTGGACATGAAGTCACTCATGTAAACGCTCTCCGCTAAGGGGCTCATCACGTTCTCCGACGCTATTAGGTTAATTGTCTCAGTTCTCCTCCACCTGTTCTGCTCTCTCGTTAAGTCGAGTACCTTCTGGAGCTCCAGAGGAACTTGCATGAACTAACGAGGCTATACTACCGATATAAGTTTTGTTTAACGTTACGATTATCGTTAAGGTTCCGAAACACGGTTGCCAAAAGGTAATAAAACCGTTAGACTTTGACCGCTCTCCCGAGCCTCTTATGAGCTCTTCCCAACTCCCTGTTAGCTAATGCCGCTAGCAGGTTCAGCTCACCCGCTAGCACGGTGGCTGCTACGATTTCAGCGAATTTTTTCGCGTTAGTTCCAGGAGGGTTTCCGCTACCATAAACTCCCATTATTGACAGGGCTTCCCTCTGAGTGGGTAGCCTCGTTCCGCCGCCCACAGTGCCGACTTCGAGGGAAGTGAGCGTGACGCTTATGTACAGCCCGTTTTCTCTGACCTCAGTCCAGGTATAGCCCATGGAACTCTCCACCACCTGTGCCATGTCCTGTCCAGTCGCTAGAAAAATCGCTGCTACTATGTTCGCGAAATGAGCGTTGAACTGGTAAATCGTACCAGCCCGCGCGCCTCCTAGCCAGTTCTTCCTCAGGTTGACTTCATGTATAAGCTGGGAATCCGATCTGAGGACTTTAGTGACGACCTCGTGAGGGACGAGGACTTCAGCCACTACCGTCTTACCCCTTCCGTGAAGGACGTTAACTGCGGACTGCTTTTTGTCGCTACACATGTTCCCGCTAACGGCAACGCATCTCGCTTGAGGGAAGTTACTCTCTATGAAGTCACACACGGCTTCGCTGGCGATAGTCGCCATGTTCATTCCCATGGCGTCTCCGGTTTCGTAGGCCATTCTCAACCACACGTTGTTCCCAAGAACGAAAGGCTCGATCTTCACAAGCTTACCGTGGGAGGTCGTGCTCTCCGCGACCCTCTTTATCTCCTGAAAGTTGGAACTCACCCATTCCAAGAACCTGACGACCTCGTCGACGTTGTCAAGGGCGAACACTGGAGCCCTGGTCATGCCGTCAAATACGATCTTTACGCGGGCCCCGCCGCTGACGGTTACGGCCTTAGCCCCCCTGTTAACGCTTGCTATTAAGGCGCCTTCAGTCGTGGCGAGAGGCACATAGAACCTTCCCTTGGCGTAATCTCCTCTCACCTCTAACGGGCCTACTATCCCTAAGGGGACTTGAACAGCTCCTATAACGTTCTCGGCGTTCCTGTTCTTGATCTCATCGTAATCTATAACTGTGGATCCTATATTCGGAAGGGAAGTTCCCGTGAGCCTTTCTAGGGCTAGTCTCCTGGCGACTACGGCTGCGTTGCCCTCCAAAAGCTCGTCAGCCTTATGGAAGTCAATTTCGCCCCTTACGATACGCTCGACTACCTCGTTAATCCTGGTCTGCAGGTCTGAATTTAATGCCATAAACTATCAGCCCATTTGAAGAATCCACGTAATATTTCCTTAACGCAGCCTGAAGCCTCATACCTTTCCTCACCTCTTCGGGATCCGCCGAGATGGGTGCCACTATCTCTATCCCCTCGTCCAATAACACGCTACCCACTATCATAGGCGATAGTTTTTCGTAACCCTCCCTGTGCTGGTAACTTATCGTATACCTAATCAGAGTCCCGTACCCCTTGCTCTTAACTTTAGTGACTCTCATCGAACCACACTTCCTGCAGACTGGCCTGTAAGGGTACATGATCTCTCCGCAATCTTCACACTTCCCGAAGACGATCGAGTAGAGCTCCTCCTTCAGCCTCCAGATCTGCGGGGGGAAGATCTTCATTCCCTAATCACCTTCGCGCCGTATGCCACTGTCATTAGGTCATCGGTGCTAATCATTAGTGCCTTTTCTTTCGACGTAGTCCTGCCCTTGAACTTCTGAGTGAGCTGTAAGTAGATCTCAGCGAGCTGATAAACAGCTGTAGCCCCGCCTGGATAACCTCTCGCCTTCAGTCCACCTTCGAAGTTCACCTCGACGGAGTCAAGCTCAGTTAAAGACCTGCCCCTGGGTAGCAAACCTAAATCTTCGAGCTGGATGGCCGCAGCCACGCTGTACGAGTCGTGAACTTGTACGTAATAGTCCCTTACGGAATCGCCCAGTTTGAGGGCAAGATCCCTAACAGCCATGGCTGAAGTACTGACCTCCAGGTCACCCGAGGAGCCCTTCACCGATTGCAGCTTGGCTAGGTCATCCGAGTACTTTCTCGCCACTTCCTCGCTGGTTAGGAGTACCACAGCCGCTCCGTCTCCCCTCGCTCCCGTGTCGTAGAGTCTTATCGGTTCCGATATGACTAAGGAGTCTTTGACCTGTTGCGGCGTTACCTTGAACTTCAGCATCGCCATGGGGTTCTCGACGGCGTAGCTGTGCATCTTAACGGGCCAGTTAACGAAGTAGTCGTAGTCCACTCTGTAGACCTCTATGTACTTCTTCATCATCAGAGCGGCGTAATGAACGGGCATAACTCCGGCCAGGTAATCCTTGTAGTTCAGCCCCCTCGCCATATACTCCTGGATAGTCTTGCCGTGCTGATCCGCCATTTTCTCAACGCCGATAAGAAGCACGCTGTCAGCTATCCCTGATTTAATGAGGGAGAAGGCTGTGTAAACCGCGGGGCCTCCGGACTCTCCCGCCTCTACCCTCATGACGGCCGAACCTTGATGCCCTAAATAACTCGCTATCTTGTTGGCCAAGTTTACGGAGTTGGTTGAGAGCTCAGCGTAAGTGGAGGAGATAACCACTACGTCGGCCTTCGGTCTGTCCTTCAACTCACCTGTTAAGCCCTTATAGGCCTCGAAGGCTAAGTCCTCGGCCGAGCTTTCATAGTACCTATTAATCGGAACAATGGAAGCCCCTACTATAACAACCATCACTCGTACACCTTCAGCCTATTCGCGTTCTTGCTGTAATACGAATAGCCCACCAGTTTCTTGAGGCTGAGGTAGTATTCAGTGGTCGGCGCGAGTTTCCTCTTCTCTTCTATGAGCTCCGTAGCTCTGATCGCGTAAGCGTCGCTTCCTGCTCCGCTACCGAAAGGAGCGACTAGGATGAGGTCCCCCGGCTTAGCTATATCCAGCACCTTCGCCAGGCCCATAAGGGCGGAAGCGTTGTATGGGTTGCCTATACGGTTCACCACGATCCCTGGGTTCACTTTGTCCTCAGGTATGCCAAGCTTCTTCGCCATCTGAAAGGGGAACTTCCCGTTAGGCTGGTGGAAGACGAAGTAATTGAAGTCCGAGAGTTTATACCCCTTTTCCAGGAGCCCTCTGACCGCGTTCTCTATGTGGTAGAAGTACGCTGGTTCCCCCGTAAAGCCCTCGCCGTGTAGGGGATAAGGCATTCCGTCCCTCCTCCAAAAGTCAGGGGTGTCCGTCGTGAAGGAGAAGGAGTCCTCGATTACCGCTGCGGACTCGTTTGAGGGACCTATCACGAACGCGGAACCGCCCGCACCAGAGGACAGTTCGAGCACGTCGCCAGGGTTGGACTGAGCGATGTCAGCACCTACCACTAAAGCGTACTTGACGCGACCGGCTTCCACCATCGACGACGCCAGCCTTAATCCGGCTGAAGCCGCCCTGCAGGCGAACTCCAAGTCGGCAGTTAAAGACTTGGAGGATATGCCGAAAGCGTCGAGGAGAATGGTCGAAGTCGGTTTAACCGCGTAAACTTTAGACTCAGAGCCGAACAACACGAGCCCTATTTCTGAGGGGTCTACTCCAGCCCTTTTGAACGCGTTTCTCGCAGCTTCCCACGCGATGGTTGTGCTGTCCTCGTCGGGCTCAGGGACTGCCTTCTCTTCAAGGCCTAGTGCCGTTGGAACCCTTAATTCGAAGCCCCAAATGTTGGCGATCTCTGAGACCCTAACTCTCGGTTTGGGGGCGTATGCCCCCCATCCGACTATTCCTGAGCCTGTCAAGCTATAACCGGAGATTCGTTAAGGTTAGCGGGAATTAAAAATCAACTATAGTCTATCAGGCACATAGACAAATGTCTATTACGGTAAGAGTAAGATATAATATACATTAATTTAAGGTAAGGAAACGTTATTATATCCTCATGAGGGAATACGTTCAGCAATAGAAAAACGCTATTTCTTGGTGATGAGGAGTCCGAACGAGACCGATGACGACTCCCAGCTCACTCTGAGCTTCTATCCGCGTAGAACATTTGGTACCTCTCAGGCCTTAGTGCAGAGACGATCAGGTCGAACGCCTTCTGCGGATCGCTGTGCTCTCCGCACGTGTATACATCAACGGTAGCGTAGTTGTACTCCAACCACGTGTGGACCGCTATGTGACTTTCCTCAACGAGAGCTATCACCGAGACCCCGCCTTTCTTGCCACCGAACTTCCAGGACTTCATTTCTACTAGCTTCATGTTGGCGACTTCTACCGCCTTCCTTACTGTTTCGTAGAGGAGTTCCTCGTTCGCTGCTATTTCGCGCGGTATTCCATATAGGTTTCCAAAAACGTGCTTTCCTACTATCCTGTCTTTGGCGTCGTTATTTGAACTGGGGGTTTCACTCAGGAGGAGGGACTGCCCCATCTCCGCTCTTACTACCCTCAAGTGACCTCTCGAGAGGTAAGAGCTATATAAAGATAACTCTCGACGGGTAATGTATTAATGTATCGGTTTATTTTTAGGTAACTCTTTTAGTTGGTTATCTTAATTATTCTCGAAAGATCTATCCGTAATGAAATAATTCTAATTTAAGCATGATTAAATCGATTTAAACTAACATAAACTTTTTAAACCTATTAAGAGAGGTCATGTCTAAATGGTGAGGGTAATTGTTTCATGCATGGACTATAGGCTAAGCGAAGAAATACTGAAAAGGGCAGGTGATGACGCCTTAATTCTAAGGAACGCTGGGGCGAACGTGAACGGCCTTAAGGAAGCGCTCAGGTCGTTTGGAGACCAAGTGGACGAGGTGATATATCTTCCTCACACGGATTGCGCGGCGCTTAAACTAGTTTATTCCGCGATTAAAGAAGGCAAGCGGGTAGATCCCGAGATAGAGGAGAAGCTTGTGAGACAGTTCAGGGACAAGAATTTCCAGTCATTACAGGACTTAGAGAAGATCAATGCGGAGTTAGGGGAAAGCACGCTTAAGACCGTGTTTCCCAAAGCGAAAGTCACCACTCAACTCATCGACGTTACCAAAATCAAGACACCTGAGAGGAAGCCCAAATATTACCTGCTCAAGCCTCAGTCCCGATATTCAGATGACGTGATCGGAGCCTACGTGATACAGGCACCGGATAGGAGCCACGTTACAGCGGACATAAAAATAGCTGAAAGCCTGAACTTAAAGCTAGAAAAAAGTGAAATATAAACCAGTTTTTACTTTTCCAAGCTTACTTAACTCTCTTAATTAATATTCTTGTGACGCCGCCTTCCTGGGTTATCTCCAATATCTGCTGGCCCGTCCTCCTAGCCCAGGCCTCTATGTCGGGTTTAGCTGCAGGATCTGTAGCCAACACCTCCAGAACTTCCCCTACCTGGACTTGCTTTATCGCCTTGGCGGTTTCCATCACGGGACCCGGACAATACATCCCTCTTACGTCCAACGTTTTCGCAATCTTTACTTGGCTACTCATCAGCGTCACCCCTCAAACGAATAGGACTATTCCGCCCTCCGCTCTGTCCAAGAACGTCGCTACACCCACCACATCGTCAACGAATTCGGCAAGGTCCTCGCGTTTTATGCCGAAGAGCTCCATCGTCGTGCTGCAGGCATAGACTTTAACCTCTCCAACCTCCTTCGCCTGTTGGATCAATTGATACCACATGGGATACTTCATTTCCTGCATTTTGGCCATCATAGCTGGGCCCATGCTCTCGTAGTTCTTGTCGATTGGGGCGGGCTGATTCCTTATTCCCTCTTTGGTTATGTTCCTGAGTCCCCAGAACGTGAAGAACAGATTAACCTCGTAGCCAGCGGCCGCCGCACCTGAAGCTAGGATGCCTACAGGCATTAGCTTGTCTATCGTTCCTGAGAAGACTATCATGGAAAGCTTCTTCTTACCTTCTGACTTCTCAGCCATCTTTGGTCATAGCAAATTAATAGGCAAAACTATTTATATTTTTGCATTTTATGTTAAACTCAAATACATTTATCTTTTAAATTTAATAAAAAGATAATTTAGTGGATAAAACTTATGATAAAAAATATAAGTGAGTAATGTTTGGAGACAATTGATCAATAATGTCAGAGGCGGAAGGTAAGAGGAAAGTCCTTATAGTGGTCACACATGGGCCAGAAGATCTCGACAGGACCTATGCACCACTGTTCATGGCTTCAATAGCGGCAGCAATGGAAAACGAGGTCGAAGTGTTCTACATGATAAAAGGACCGAAGCTACTCGATAAGCACTGGCAGGAGGAGGAGAGAAAGAAGGGTGGCAATCCGTTCATTCACTTCTTTGACATGGCGAAAAGCAACGGCGTGAAGATGTACGTCTGTGTGCAGAGCTTGAAGGACATGTGCCATATGAAGGAGGAGGACGTTGTGGACGGCGTCGAGATCGTGGGAGGCTCGACATTAATAGATTTACTTTTTGAAGCAGATAGAGCAATGTTCTTCTGAAAGTAAATGAAATACGACGTAGCCGTCATCGGTGGGGGGACCGCTGGGTACGCGGCGTCCATAGCGTTGGCCAGACGAGGGAAGAGCGTAGCGCTGATAGAGAGGAACCGCATTGGAGGGGTGTGCGTAAACTACGGCTGCGTTCCGGCCATTTTTCTCTACGACGTCTCTTTTTTATATTCAAGATCAGTCGAAATAGCGAATTATAAGGGTTTATACAATGAAATTGAGCTTGACAATTTCTTTCAAAAAAGAGATGAGATAATAGAGTACTTAAGCTCCGCCGGTAGGAAGCTCATAGAGAACGCGGGCGGGGAGATAATAGAAGGAGAGGCGGAGCTAGTCTCCCGAAACGCTGTGAAAGTCGGCTCTACCGTAGTGGAGGCCGATAAGGTCGTTTTGGCCACGGGCACCTCGCCTAAGAGGCCTAACGTGGAGGGCGTGGAGAACGCCATAAGTGAAGATGAGGCTACGAGATTGAACTACGTGCCGGCGAGTATGGTAGTCATAGGCGGCGGGGTCGGAGCCGTAGAGCTGGCCCAGATATACGCGAGGCTCGGGGGTTTCGTCACGCTCGTGTCGAGGTCAAAGGTACTCAAATTCCTCACAGACAACGCCAGGCGGATCCTACTTGAAAGCCTCGATTTCGACGGCGTCAAGGTCGTCGAAGAGGCTAGCGTAAAGAGGATAAACTGTTGTTCCGTCCAGACCGACAAGGGAACCTTTGAGGGGGATGTCATAGTTTACGCCGTTGGAAGGGTTCCGAACATCCCGAAAGGGAGCGACCATGTGGGGATAAAGTACGACGAAAACGGAATACTCGTAAACGACAAGTTAGAGACTAACGTTCCTGGGGTTTACGCCATCGGCGACGTAACTAACAGGCAGGCGAAGCTCGCTCATTTGGCCTACTTGGACGCGATGGTGCTTGCGGTTAATTTAACCGGGGGAAACGAAAGGGTCGACTACACAGGTGTCCCGATGGTTATATACACTGATCCTATGGTTGCTGTCGCTGGGGATAGGCAAAAGGTCAAGAGATATGCGAGTTTCCCGTTTAACGCCAACACCAGGGCGATAATCAAGGGTCTCAGGGAAGGTTTCGTCACGCTAGGTCTTGATGATGCTGGAACGATAGTATACGCTGAGGTGGTTGGCGACGGTGCAGAGGAGCTAATAGGGATCGCTTCCCTAGCCATAAGGAAAGGTATGCACGTGAGGGAGTTAGCCTTCACTGCCTTACCACATCCCTCGTTGAGCGAGGCCTTAGTGAACGCGGCCCGGGCGTACTTCGATCTCGACGTCGATTCCCTCAAATAAGGCCTTTGGAGAACCGTTCAACTAGACCCTTCACCTTATCCATGATTTCCTTGCCCGTCTCGGTGGGGATTTCGGTTCTGTTCCTGATCCCTTTCAGCCCCTCCAGGAAGGCGACCATACACTCAGCGGACATTCTCCCGTAACCTCCTCCCCCGTAGCCTATTACCTTGGCCCCTGTTACTCTGCTAAGCCTGGCCACCTTAAGGCCCAGCAGGTTATACGAGTTGCAGGTGAGGTTCAGCGACTTGAGCTCATCGTCCTTATGACCGTCCACTCCCGCCACCACTATTATGTGAGTGGGATCGAACTCCTCGACCTTTTGGAGCAGGCTCAGGGCGACCTCGAAGGCGTCGTCTCCTGAACCCAAGGGCAGGCCTACGTTATAGTTGAAGCCTTTACCCTCCCCGATTCCCCTCTCCTCGGGTTTACCTGTACCCGGAAAGAAGCGTCCATCGTAAGCGAAGACGTTTATCTTAAGCACCGGCTTATCGTAAAGGTAATCGACAAGCCCATTGCCGTGGTGGGCATCAACGTCAACAATCGCGACCTTGGCTCCCCTCCTGAGAAGCTCCAGGGCCCCGAACGCCACGTCGTTTACAGGGCAAAAGCCTAAGGCTCGGCCGTACGTAGCGTGGTGGAACCCGCCCAACGGATTATACACGTAGTCGAGGAATTCGCTGTACTTTAGCGCGGTTTTAGTCGCTCCGAGCACTAAAAGGACGTCCTCGAAGATTCCTGGGTAATGGACGGTATCTCCCTCATCTAAGAAGCCCACGTAAGGGAGTTTAGAGACCTCCTTCAGCTTGGTCACGTATTCCCTCGCGTGAATCCTCAACAGATCCTCTTCAGTGGCTGGTTCTGGCCTTATCTCCAGGAATTGAAGCCTTTGCCTAGCCAGCTCTATGAACTCTCTGATCCTCCGTTTGGAGAGGTCCCTTATCATGGGGTGGGAGAAGGAGATCTCAAGGTACCTGTCGTGCCAGATAATGCCTAACAAGCCTTGTGAGCTCAACCCTGTCACCCACTCTGCCCGAATACTTGGAGAAGAACCTCACACGCGGCCTACCGTCGTAAGACAAGACGGCCTCGAAGATCGCCCTGCCTCCGCAAACGGGCTCGTTCCTTAGCACCTTAAAAGAGGCTTCGCTTTCCCAGTTCCTCAATAGGCCCTTCTTCCCTTCGAAGAGCACAACGTTCCTCCTCACTCTTATGGCTCGTACTCCCAGCTCTATGCCGAAAGCCTCGAGGGTTCCGTCCCAGCCCCCTATGATGCCTCCGTAACACGCGTAAGGGAATGTAACGTTAAGGAGGCCCCCGCAACACCCGAGCCCCCTGAGCCTCCCTATCGAAGCGTAGTCCAAGACCTCAACGTCAAAGTAATCCCGCCCAACCTCCACGACCCTACCGACCTTGCTTTCCACATAGTTCGTCACGCTCCTGAACCTGAAGCTCAACCCCTCAAGGTGGGCGTGGGGGAAGTCCCCAGCCGTGTAAGGTGAGCTCACGAACTCTCCCATGGGTTTTCCCTCTTCTATTTGTTCGCCCGGCCTGACCCAAGGCTTCACGTGGAGTACCTTCACCGTTGAGCCGTTGATCCTGAGGAGAATGACGTAGTCGTTTGGGGCGCTCGCGTGCCTGTTGGGCCTCCCTACGGTGAACTCCTCTACCGATACCACTTCACCGGAAACGGGCGAGTAAAAGGTCATCATGTCAGGCGAGCTTAGGTCTATCGCCCTCAGTCTAACGTGTGCGGGGAAGCCGCTGGAGAAAAAGCTGAGTAGTGAGCCCCTCTTAATTAACATCTTTTAATATAACCCTCACTACCCTTTCTAGCTTCGTCTCCTTTAGGGCTTTGATTGCCATAGCCCTCGTGGGGTACGCTGGGATGTTCCTTAGAGCCATGGTCGGTCTCTCATTGGAATAAGGCCTGTTGCACCCCGGGCAACCTGAGGTCATGAAGGCTGGGGCGATTTCGTCAATTGTGAGGTCGTTGGGCACGTTTATGTCTATTATTCTACCCTCGTCGTCATACGTGAAGTCCTCGGCCTTCACTAGGTCGTTCTCTATGAGCCACCTGGCCAGCTGAATCCTCCTGTAAACGTTCAGGGGCACGGGTTTCCTTTTCTCCATGAGCGATCCCTGCTCGGGGTAGAAGGCGAACAGTGTTATCTTCGCGCCCTTAGAGTGGGTGTAAAGCATCAGGTCCACTGCCTCCTTTTCCGTCTCACCCATGCCTATAATGAGGTGTATCCCAGCGTTGCCCTTGCCGAAGACCTCAACGGCCTCCTCGATCCCCTGGATGTACCTCTCCCAAGTGTGCATGCTCCTCACCGCCTTACCTCTAAGGGCCTCGAACAACCTCTTGCTGGCCGCGTCTATGGCTACGTCGACCATGTCGCCCCCAGCCCTCTTCATCTCTATGAGGTGGTGCTTGAAGGTGTAAGTTGGAGTGACCAGTTCGGAGATAGAGAGATCGATCCCGGCCTCCCTTATTCTCCTCGTTATCTCTATGGAGTCCTCAGCCGCTCTGGGATGAGCTAGTTGTCCTACGCATATCCTCTGCAGCCCGTATCTAGGATCTCCCTGTCTCTCCTTAATCCTCTTTATCACGTCGTCCAGTCTCCTCAGCGGCCACTCCACCCTTATTAGAGTCTTGCAATCCGGCCCCTGAGCCACTTCCCTCGCTTGTCCGCAGTAGGCACAGTTGGCCTTACAGCCGTCTGGGTAATACTGCAGGAGGTTTATCGTCGTATTTAGATAATTTTTCAAAAAAACTCCTGAACTGAATCCTAAAACCATATCCGCCCCGAAGCTCAACCTCACCCAGTCTGGACTACTGACCAACCTGAGCATTCAGGCCACCACCCCCAGAAAGTCGAAAACCACGTTGGCGCAACAGGCGTTCGAAAAAACGATTTGCCTTTTACCTTGGGCGTAACCCACGGTCTCCTCCTCGGGGAAGGCGATCCCGTCCACGTCATAATCCACGGCGAATTGCTCCACCTTGAGGTACTCACCTCCTCTGGGCCTGGCGCACCCGAGCATAACTGGGACGGAGAACTCGTCCCTGGCCTTCTTCAGCGCAGCCATCAGTCCTTCCGGCGACGCTTGCCTGCTGAAGTTCACCGACAGCGGCATGAGGCCGACCACTATAACCGCGTCTGGGCTGACCTCCTTGAGCAGCTCTAACGACCTGAGGTCTCCCTCCAGCCCTTTAACGCTCAGCCCCACTATCACGTGAGGGACCACCTTCAGTCCCGCCCTCTTGAGCAGCTTGAACGAGTTGAGGTAGTCCTCAACTGTGAACGGTTGTCCCAGGACCTCCTTGATGGTCTCGTCGTCTCCGACCATGTCTAATAGGGCGACCTTTACCCCGGCCTCCCTGAACTCCCTCGCTATCTCCTCACTCCTAACAACTCCGGTGTGCGCGATGAAAGTAAGGGAATCCCTGTACTTCTGAAGGACTCCTCTGAACCTCCATATCGGTACCTCGCCTCTGGCCGTCGAGCCTCCTGAGAGAATTACCCCCTTGTGGCCCCGCTTGATGGAGGCCTCCAACGCCTTAATCAGCCTTTCTTCGCTGGAGCCGTCCGTCATTCCTCGCAGGATCGCCCTCCCGCAGTGTTTGCAGTTGAACGCGCAGGCCGTACCGGTAACCGATATCGCGCTCCATCCGTCCCGAGAGCTGAGGAAGTCAGTTTCGTATTTCTTGATATTGGGGGCATACAGGAACAGGGGCCTCATCCGAGTAGCACCTCCTTGAACAAGGAGATCAGATCGTCCGCCGTAATCCCTATGAACTTCACCCCCTTGTACCAGTCCCTTATCTCCTGCTCGACGTCCTCCACCCTAGTCCACTTGAGCCTGGCCTCTAGGTCGAGTATAGCCCTTTTTGGCTCGACGAAGAAGTCGCCGGTTATCAGCACGGCCTCAATCACTGAGGGGTTAAGCAACTTCACTTGAAGCCTCACCAGCCCGCCGGGGAACTTCCTCTCCACGTACTTCAAGTCCCCCGTTAGGGGCTTCCTGAGGTTGTGTATCCACTCGGTGGAGGCGTACTTGGCTCTAAGCTCCTCTATGAGCTTCCTCTCGGATTCCGTGTAAGTCCCGTCGACGAGGTCGACCCCTAGGACCTCCTCGAAGGACTCCCTCGCGAGGCTGATTACTCGTGACATCTCTACCGATTTTCCTAGCTCCCTGTTGACCCACGTTATCCTGCTCCTGAAGTCGGTGATTAGCTTGTCCCTAATTTTCTCCGACGATAGCCTCAGGACGGACACCATGGTCTCGGGGTCGAAGTCGACCAGTATAGTCCCCGTTACGGCCGTGAATTTCCCTATCGAGAACGCCCCGATTCCCGATATTTTCCTCCCGTCGACCTCGACGTCGTTCTTGGGCCTGAACTTGGCTTCTATTCCCAACTTCTTAAGGGTGGCTATGACTCCCTGAGCCCCCTTCTCTATGGCCTTCTCTGGGGTCCCGCCGAGCATCTCTGAAGGGGCGTAGATCTCCCAGCCCAGCTGGTCTCTGCCCATTATGATGGCACCGCCGCCCGTAGGTCTCCTACCCACGCTCCACCCTAGCCTCTTAACGGCCTCGAGGTTCACCTCCTGTTCAACCGCCTGATGATAGCCTATCAGCACAGCCGGAGGGTCGAAGATCACGAACCTCAGTATAGGTTCGGCACCTCTGCTGACCGACTCCAGCAAGGCCTCCTCGCCAGCAAGTATTAGGTCCTGCGGTCCCCTCTCGACCATGAAGCGAAATCTCGTCATTAATTAACAAAATAAAAGAAACAAATTGGTTTATTAATATTTCTCTCCAGGAAGGATCGTTTTATTTATTTAATTAATATTAATTTTAATTATGATAAATAAATAAATTATTATAAAATCCTTAAAATTCACCCTTTCTTCTGAATGGTTAATATGAAAACCCCGTTCTCGTTCTTGTTCTCCAGAATTTTACAGTTAAGCATCCTGGCCGCGTGGATTATCATGTACAGGCACTGAGGTTCGATGAACATCACTTTCAGCACCCCCTCCTTCATGGTCGCTAATTCCTTGACTGTCCTCATGAAGGGTTCTGGGCAGTTCACCTTAGTTAAGTCTAAAACCTTCACGGCTTCCGCCAAGGCGACTCTAAGCAACCGTTAAAGTAATCATTAAGATTTATATCTAACTCATTATTTCAAATAATATAAAAAATATAAAATTTGAATAATCAGCCCCATATGCCCTTGTTAATGTTCTCAATTTTTGTGTAGAGCGAGATTTGGAAGTACCTGAAAGCCTCTAGGACGAACCTAACCGCGTCCTCTTGATTCATTTGCGAGGCCTTCGTCAACAACTCGTTCAAGAACCTCTGGAGGTCGTTATACGTTTGCTTGTCCATCATGTTAGCGTACTGGTCTAAATTGAGAGCCTCTTTCACTTCTTCTATCGTCTTCGCCTGCTTGAGCCTTTCGTACATCATCATAACCGCACCTTTACCGTCTTTTCCGAAAAGAGCGTCCTCTGGCTTCCTTAGCCACCTGGCGTAAGTGGCGGCGATCTTCTTCGCCTCATTCTCTAAGGACATCAAGGAGATTTTGTTACCTTAATTAATAACTGTTGAAATGAATACTGACCGAAGGGAAAACGAAATTCTTAGCAAACATTAATGTGAAACTTTGACAACTTAACGTATAAATCTAAAAACTTAATTATGTTGGGCTGCCCATTGAGCGGCGCATCGAAGGCCAAGAGCTTGTTGCTCATGAGTGGAGGACTCGACTCCTCGTCGGCCGCCTTTTACTTGACCAGTAAGGGAGAGAGTTTCGACTGCGTTTTCTTTGATTACGGACAAAGGTCTGCACGAATGCAGTTGAGATCAAGCAAAACGATATGCGACAAATTAGGGAAGAGGCTCATCGTGTTCCGCATAAAAGGCGTGAGCGTACCCTTCATAGAAAAGGGCTGGCTCAGGCCTCATGAGCCAATTACCCATCGGAACCTGGTGATATTGCCGATAGCAATCGCCTTCGCCAAGGAAAAAGGGTACGGCGAGGTCATAATCGCGTCGGTTAAGGAGGACTGCGAGTATGAAAAAGATAGGATAATAGTGATATCGAAGCTGAAGGAGCTCGGAAGTATGATAGGGATAAAGGTCAGTACCCCTTTCGCTTTAATGCCTAAGTGGATGCTCCTCAGGCTAGGAACAGCGAGCGGCCTCGACCCGAGCGACACTTATTCCTGTTTGTTAGGCCACGCGTATCATTGTGGACAGTGCAGCCAGTGTCAAAGGAGGAAGGAGGCCTTCAAGCAGGCGGGCCTCAGTGATCCCACGAGGTATTACAGCTGAACCTTTCTCAGCCTTATCAGCCTATCCAGCGCTTCCCTCATATCCCTGACTAGTAGGAAAGGGCTGTACCTGGAGCAATCCCTGAACCTCTCGACGCACACGACCTTTATTCTTGAGTCGTAGAACCTGGCGGATAGTAAGTCGAGAGGGGACGACCCGATCGTTATGGTCTCCAAAGGATCCCATTTGTACGCTGAGAACAGCTGTTCGTACGGGTCCTTACTCGGTTTCGTCCTGCCATGGTTGGAGATGTATTTAAAGCTCAGGCCTATGGACCTCATGATCTCGCCCGTAACCTCTTCATTGTAGGGTGACAGTATCACTACCTCGTGCTTCCCAGAGACCTTGGATAGGAACTCTAGCGAATCCTCGAAGGCCTCCTTTACGACGGGGAGTTCCCCCTCTCCTCCCTTGTATATGGCGTAAAGTTGGTCCGTCAAATCCACCTTAAGTACCGTTCCGTCAAGCCAGACAGCGAAGTTCATCGGCTTATATACAAAGTTTATTAATTTATGAAAATTGCTTTCCCATAATGAACATAAACGGTTTCGAGTTCCCTGAGGACCTCCTTTACTATCCTGAAGAACACGTATGGATTAAGGTGGAGGGCGACATTATAACGGTTGGAATAACCTCGTTGGGTCAGTACATGGCCGGCAAGATCTTCCAAGTGACCGTAAAGAAGCCTGGCGAAAAAGTGACGTCTAGGTCAGTACTCTTCTCGGTGGAGTCCCCTAAATGGGTGGGCAAGTTCAGGCTTCCTGTTGAGGGAGAAGTGTTGGAAGTCAACGAAAAGGTGCTCAGAGATCCCTCGTTGATAAACAAGGATCCTTACGGCTCATGGATCCTTAGAATAAAAGGCGTAGTGGACGTCGGTAAGCTGAAGAAGTTGGAAGAAGCGCGGAAGTCGTTCGAGGAAGAAAGCCAAAGGGTAGTAAGGTAAAAATCACTTGAGCCTCATCGGAGTTATTCCCAACTCCTTCAGACACTCCTCAACGTTGTTATACTTCCATATAGATTTCGGTTTGAAACATTCAACCATGAGCTCCTCCTTCGATTTCGCCTGAGCCCCTTGAACCGCCATGAAACATCGACCTCATTTATATGATTATTTTGGGATTTTAAAACTTTTTAAACGGCATAATATTAAAGGCAGTGGATCTCGTTCGACAGTGACTCGTCAATGACGGAATTCACGACGAGGCTCAGGAGAGGGTTCTGGCTCAGGTTATTACCGGTGTGACCTAAAACGTGATAGCAAACTGAGTTAGCCGACCGGTTCAGTGAGATCAGAATCACATTACAGAACCCGTTTTATTTCATAACTATAAGTAAACATAGAGCGACCACTGTCATGTCCGTCGAGGAGGAACTACGTAAACTGGGGGCCGAGCTCAGGGTGGAGGGGAGCAAAAAGGTAGTTCGCTTCATGGACTACGAGTTCTGGGCCGAAGGGACGACCCTATATTTGCCCGTTCCACTACCTACAGGTAAAGAATCGTTGGACGACCTGGTAGAGATGGGCATAAGGTACGCCAGGGCCTCCAGAATGGTGCAAGTAATGGGACCTCCCGTGGAGTACGCCCTTTCCAGCGCGACTCTTCTCATAATAAAGAGGTTTAAGGATGAGGACCAGCTTTGGTATAACCTAATTAACGGCTTGAAGTCGATAGAGACCCTAAGGTACTTCCTATGAGCTACTCGTCCGTCTTTAAGAACTACGCCAACTACATCAAGGGACTCAAGGTCAGGGTCTGCGGCGATAACATGTTAATACAACTGCTCGCGAGCTTCGGAGTCAACCTCGAGAGGTACGACGGCTGTTCTAGGCCTGAACTTGAGGTCTGGAAGAACGACAGGAAGTACCTGTTTTTCAGGGGTTCCATCGACGCGGACTCCGCATGGGCAATGCTTAACTTGCTGGTGAGGATTTCAAACGATCTAGTTCATCTTGGCCAGAACGAGCTCCAGTACGTTAAGGACCTGGATTCGGAACTGAAGTTGATCGTTGACATGGGTTGCATTAAGTGTCTCGAGCTCATAGACGCATTGGGTCAAGTGGCGATATATAACAATAGGGTAACTTTGGAGATTTACGATCTGAAGAGCAACGCTGAACTGATGGAGAAGGAAAAGATAGTCGAAGCTCCCAAAATAATTTATAAAGATCGTAAGGTGGACGGTAACTTGCCGCTGATAGCCATACTAAAGACCTTAGACAAGATAACCAAGGGTCAAATTTAGCCGCTCAACACTTTGTCCAGCAAAATTACGTTAACGCCCATAGAGCCCGCTACTTCAGCCACCTTGACGTTATCAGTGACTAGCGTAGCCGAGAGTTCCTGGGCCAAGAGTACGGCCTCAGAATCGTGTTTCTCCAAGCCTCCGAGTTTAGGGGGCTTGTGGCTGTACGCCCTTATCCAAACGTTATCGCCAGAGATCTCGTCGAGGTTAACTCCCATTTTCTTGGCCTCAGCGAAGGCGAGCAGCGGGACAACGAGCTTAACGTCTTTGAATTTCGTGCTCACTTCCTTGAACCTACTTAACACCGAGGCCGTGAGAACGACGTAACGCATATTCGATAATCAACAGTAACTAAACTATAAAAACCAAAAAACAAAAATGAGGCCGAAGGAACATGGCGGCCCAAGAGCTGGACTTAGACAAGTTGCTTTCTGAGGACAACCTATCCAGGCTAGCTAAAATGGCTGAAGCCCTCCCAGCCCTCGAGAAGCTCTCCAACCTCTTAACTCAGTTGGACAAGTCCGGCAAGCTCGACAACTTGCTCAACCTAATGCAGCAGGGCTTAGACCTGCTCGACGCGGTTCAGAGGGCTGAGCTGGTGGACGCAATAATAGAGCTCTCCATGGACCAACTCCCCAAGGTTCAGGCCGTTTGGCCCCTCCTCGAGAAGCTCACCAGCGAGGACGTGCTTACGAGGCTTCAGAAACTCGACGTAGACGGCATGGTGAGGATGCTCGACAGTTTGGTGAAGCTTCAGGAGAGCGGGGCCATGCAAAAGTTGGTCGAACTAGCCAACGTCATGGCAGATAAGGACTTAGTCGAAGCGTTATCCACTATGATAACTAAGACCGCTCCGGCACTCAAGGAGTGGGCTAAGGAGCTGCCACAGACGAAGCCTCAAGGACTCGTGGGAATTACAATGTCCCTAAACGACCCTGACGTCAAGTTCGCCATGACGGCCATGATAAGCTTATTAAAGAAGATTGGTAAAGCCTTAAGGTCTTAATAAATGAAGGTGGTTTGCCCAGTATGTAACAGGCTTTTTGAAGCAGAGTGCACCCCCTATAAACACACTCACGAGAACGGCATTACTTACTATTTCGACACCGAGATATGCCAGCTTCAGTTTTATCAGTCGCCTGATAGGTTCATTTATAACTGTAAGCGGGAGAAAGAAGAAAATGAAAGTTAGGGTTTTCTGAATATCGAAACGTAAACCCCTTGATCCTGAGCGTAGAAGACCTCCTTTAAACCGACTTCGTTCCTCACTTTTCTCATAGTATACACGTCCGCAAGCACGAAGTAACCGTTGCTTCTGAGAGTCCTCCTAACTTCGCTAAGCATTAACTCCCTTTGCTCTCTCTTCATGGTATAGAAAACTAGCAGTGCGTATATCACGTCGAACGAGGAATCCCTGAACGGGAAGGGCTCGAGCGCTTCCACCATACTAACGCCGCTTTTGGAAACTACCAAATACTCCTTGACCTCCGTATCGGTGGGCGTTTCCGTCCATTTATCGAGTCCTATTACTTCTCCGCCCAGCTGCGTCTCGGAGTTCATAGCCAGAATACAGTTTCCACATCTGATCTCTAGGAACGTTATCCCGCTTACGTTGAAATCCTTCAGGTAAGACACGATTTTCTTCGAGTAATAATAATGCTCGTCAACCGTAACGCCCTTCGACTTGGACGGCTTTATCCTGTTTTCTTTGATGCTTTCGAAGAGGCTAGACAAGGTTTCCGCCATGAATGCGTTTTAATCAAGTTAATTAACCGAGTTACTAACTCATTAGCCGTAACCTACGAATAGATATTTTATATTTTGAGTGAAAAAATAAAAAAGTTTATTTAATTCATTTACAAGGTCACCATAATGGTACTACTCGATTATGGTGAGGTAAAGCTCGAGGTGGAAGGGGCAAGCCAGAAGGAGCTGGAAGAACTTAAGCAGAACATCGACAAGCTCTTCAGGCTCTGCACTCTAGTCGCTGAGAAGTACGGGATAGCGATGAACGACGAGGAAGTAAGGAAGATAGTAGACTACCTGGACCAGTTCACTGAAATCATGAGAGACGCGGTGTTCAAGAAAGGCAACACCAAGATAAAGGTGATCCTCGACGAATGGGTTCCGCTCCCTAGTCAGAGGAGGCTAATAGGGCTATGGTATATGTTAGAAAAGATGGGATACAAGACGGACAAGACCGCAGACGTTAATCTCATCAAGCAAAGGCTGTTGGAGTGGAGGGAGAAGGCTACTAAGAACGGGGACAAGGACGTCCTAGAGCTACTCAACTACTTCAGCCAATATGGGTTCTACAATTTCTGATATTTTCGGAGTTCATCAATTTTTTAATTAGACGTGTCTTATCCCTTAAATATTGTAAGAGCAATAAGAGAAAAACGATGGCCTGCAAGAGCTCTAAAAAGAAACAAGCTTCCTCAAGCAACTCCACTGGGGCTAAGAAGTGACTCCAATTGGTGGAATAAATTTACTTTTTTAACATTAATATTTATAACCCGTGCCAGATAAACATAACTGACCTAAATTGCCGCAGAACGTGATCCCTCTGCCCGACGACCCGAGGTACATGGACTTAAGCTACCCGGAACAGGGAGCGCTCACCGAAGAAGAAAGGAATTTGGACACCTTACCCCCCGATCAAAGGGAGCTGGCTAGGAAGTTCTGGCAGGCCGTAAAGTCGGACTTTAGATTTAACGAATACTTAAGGGGTTGTCTGAACTGCGGGGTGTGTACTTCAGGCTGTCCGGCCGCTAAATTCTACGATTACGGGCCCAGGGAAATGATACAGTACATGATGAGGGACGCAGTGGACAGGATATGGGAGTTCGTGAATAAGAAGGTCTGGGCATGCGTCCAGTGCTACACGTGTTCAATGAGGTGTCCGTTCAACAACGAAATAGCTGGGCTAATCATGCTACTAAGGGAGTACGCCGTTCAGTTTGCGCTACCTTCTGCCAAGGAGATATTAGCGCCTTACAGGAGGGTCCTCTACACTGTGCTTACGCTTGGTAACCAGGTGACCCCTGACATGATTCAGCCTGAGGCCTTCCCAGATTGGGGACCCCAGGCCGTCGAAGAGTCTAAGAACATGGACGTGTACAGGAAGGCTATCCCAGTGGACCTCTTGCAGAGGACGGACATAGGTTGGCACGCTTCGTTACAGACCGCAGTGGAGCTGATGACGATAATGTTCGAGTCCGGCGTTATGGACGCTATTAAGAACGTCGATCCCGACCTTTACGACATGGTGTCCGATATGTATGAAGAAAGGAAGAGTCAGCTTGAGGAGATTAGGGAGAAATGGATGAAAGGGGAGCTCAAGGAGGAAGACCTGCCCGACAGCTGGCTCGATTTGTAAAAAGTTTATTTATTTCAGATTATTCGAAATTTGTATTAAAAAAATTTAATAAAACGTTTAAGTTTTTTATTTTTGTATAAATTAAAATAAATAGATTAGATATAAGATATTTATATTAAAGTTTTTATATTAAGACGCGAAAACGAACAGGAGGCGGGTAGATTGCAGGAGGAAAGGGAAATTCAGAAAAAGCTACATGAGGAGATCAAGCAGGCCTTTCCCTATGCGGAGGATGTCGACTGGAACGAGATTTACCAGAGGGTAATCTATAGGTACAGCACGCCGCACGGGATTGCCCACGTTAAAGAGGAAATGGAGAAGCTTGAGGAGAAGGGAGAGATAATAGTTCATCACATTAAACCCTACAACAACCCCGTAGAGGCTCAAACAATAAACGGCTTACCGAAGAAGATCCCGACCACTAGGCTATGGCAGCACAAGAGCTGCGGTCAGTGTGGCCACATACCCGGCTACCCGACTTCCGTGTTCTGGATCATGAATAAGCTAGAAATCGACTACATGGACGAGCCTCACCAGACCAGCTGCACTGGCTGGAACTATCACGCCTCGGGAGCCTCCAACCCGGTCGCACTAGCAGGAGTATACGTAAGGAACATGTGGAGGGCATATGAGATTGACTACTTCCCGCTCATCCACTGCGGTACCTCCTTCGGTCATTATAAGGAGATCAGGAACATGATAATCCTCTACCCCCAGGTCAGGGAGAAGCTGAGGCCAATCATGAGGAAGTTAGGCATGGACATCGTGATCCCCGAGGAGGTTGTACACTACTCCGAGTGGCTCTTCGTTATGAGCAAGAAGGCCGCTCAGCATAAGAAGTACGACGTGAGCAACATCAGGGCAGCCGTCCACACGCCCTGCCACGTTTATAAGCTAGTGCCCGACGACACCATCTACGACCCAAACGTATGGCAGGGAAGAAGGCCAGCCGCCCCCACCGGGACGGTCCTTAACTTCGGAGCTAAGATAGTCGATTACTCGACCTGGTGGGACTGTTGTGGCTTCGGTTTCAGGCACATCCTGACCGAGAGGGAGTTCACTAGGAGCTTCGCCCTCTTCAAGAAGGTTATCCCGGCAGTCGAGGAGGGCAACGCTGACGTGTTCGTGACTTCTGACACAGGGTGTGTGACGACGCTTGACAAGAGCCAGTGGGCGGGCAAGGCTCACGGGTTCAACTACAACTTACCGGTGCTTTCCGACGCGCAGTTCGCCGCCATCCTTATGGGTGCCGATCCCTACAAGATAGGCCAGATCCACTGGCACGCCACCGACGTTGAAGGGTTCCTGAGGAAAATAGGAGTGCCAGTAGACGAGTACAAGGAGCAGTTCCTGCAGTACTTAGCAGACCTGAGGGCCGGTAAGGCTCAGCCGGAGTACCTCTACAAGCCTCACAGGAAGATCGACTTCTACCTGGCCCTACCTGATAGAGTCAAGTGGTATAAGGGAGAAAAGGCTCAGATAGTAAGTTAATTTAAGAGATAAAGTTTTTATATGAACTATAATGTAAAAGGAGTGAAGGGGAATGCCCGCTAATAGGGTTCTTGTCATCGGCGCTGGTCCCGCAGGCCTCAGCGCGACCAAGGAGCTTCAGGCTTTAGGGGTTGACGTCGTTCTAGTGGAGAGGGAAAGCTATCTGGGAGGGACCCCTAAGAAGTTAAAGTACAGCCTTCTGTTCCCTGAGCTCAGGCCGGCTTCAGAGGTTTTAGACCCCCTGATAAAGGCTGGAGAGGCCGTTAAGACCAGGTACATGGAGAGCATAGTCGACAAAGTTCAGCAGGAGGGAGACAATTTCGTCGTTACCATTAAGGACAAGAACGGGAAGACTTATACCGAGAAGGTCGGCGCGATAATAGCTGCCTCTGGCTTCGAACACTTCGACTCGAGGAGAAAGTACGAGTACGGTTACGGAATCATTCCGAACATCTATAACATATCTGACGTCGAGGGAATGTTGTCCGAGAACAGGTTAGTCACCACTAAGGGAACGCCCCCGAAGAGGGTAGCTATTCTGCTCTGTGTCGGCTCTAGGGACGCGACGGTAGGCAACACTCACTGCTCCAGGGTTTGTTGTGCCGTATCCATAAAGCAGGCGATGGAGATAAAGGAAAGGATCCCTGACGCTGTAGTCCACATCTATTACATGGACATAAGGACTTACGGCCTAATGGAGGACAAGCTCTATTGGAAGGCCCAGCTTAACTATAGGGTAGGGTTCATCAGGGGAAGGATATCCGAGTTCATGAGGGGTCCAAACGACACCGTAGTAATTAAGGGAGAGGACACCATGAACCTCAACAGGGCCCTGGTAGTGCCGTACGACATGGTTATCTTAGCTAACGGGATGGAGCTGGGCCTAGGCTCAAAGCAGGTCGCGAAAGTCCTCGGCCTAGAGTTCGAGGAGCACGGCTTCGTGAGGCCGATGGACCCGGACAGGCTCCCAGTCCTGTCGACCAGGAAGGGAGTGTTCCTGGCGGGAGCCATCACCGGGCCGAAGACTATATCCGACTCAATAACTGAGGGCCAGGCCGCTGCCGTCAAAGCATACGAGTACGTTTCTAAGGGCATATGGGAGGAGGCACCGAGGAAGGTCGCAGCTGAGGTGGTAAGGCATTAACGTGAGGTTTTTCAATATAGACTACGTAAGGGATATCTATAATGAAATGATTAAACCAGACGTTAACAATACAGCTCGGGGTAACCCTAGGGAATCACTGTCAATGATTCTAGAAGCAATGAAATTGAAATCACGGGTTCTTTCCGATTTGGAAATAAAAACGGAAGAAGACGCCAGGAAGCTGTTTGAGTCCGTGTTTTACGCAAAGAAACACTTCAACGAGGTTATGCAGTTAACAGGCCTCTCGCAGCTTTCTCAGGCCTATGAGACGCTAAAGGACACCTCTATTCCTTACCTAAAAAGGGTGGAGAAGTTCGTGTCCCTAGTTAAGGGTGGGGATAGGGCCGACATAGAGGACATGGCTAAGGAGGTCATGCACTTCATCGAACCCGAGACTTATCCGCTGTGGACCAGGTGGATATGGAACGGGGCCAGAAAGACTGGTGCCATGTATTACATTCTGAAGGAGAACGTCGACCTCCACAGCTTCGACGAGTTCGTTCAGGCCATTAACGAATTGAGGTTAATCCTTAACGTCTTCGGTTTAAGTTCAGACAATAACTACTACGTCACTTCCGTTTTTTCGGTGTATACGTACGTAAGGTATCTGGACTACACAACGCACCTGGCGGTCGATAAGAAGGCCGCCGGGTTGCTCCCCTCCCATCTCGCAACTACAGCCCTCGTCTTGGGTCTAAAACCCTTCTTGAAGGTGATCCGCCTTGCCAATTCCGGAGCTTGAAAAGTCCATAATAAAGGGAGTAATCCAAAAGGATAAGGCAGTAATAGACGGGATAGAACTAGACGGCACCTGGAACTCCTTCATGATAGAGAGAACACAGACGGGATACGATCCGTCCGTCTGGGACGAGATAGCCAACACCCTGGAAGGAGTAACCATAAGCGCCTGTTGGCAGTGCGGAACCTGCACCTCAGGCTGCACCATGAGGGAGTACGACCCGAACTACGGGCCCAGGAGGTTCATAGACCTAGCTAGGAAGGGAGACAAGCAGGGCCTAATAGAGCTCCAGAACTCCATATGGAGGTGCGTCTCCTGTCAGAAGTGCACTCACAGGTGTCCGAAGGGAGTACTGGTGGAGGAAGTGGTACACGCGATTCACAACTACCTGCTGAGGCACGGCTTAGTAAGCAAGGATCCAGCAACGGTATTCGACGAGCTGTTCTTCGAAACGGTAATGAACAACGGAGGGAGGATAAGCGAACTAATGCTGGGAGCGGCCTCTGTGAAGAAAGGTATGGTGAAGATGGGCTTGAAAGACCTGATCACTATGACTGGCCCGTTATTAAGGTCTGGGCTGTTCAAGGAGCTCATGAAGCCTAGCAAGGTGAAGAACTGGGAAAAGATAAGGGAGGTAATTGAGGAGGCCATGAAGGAGGAGGTGAGGCCGGAGTGAGCGCTGAGGTTCCCTACGGTAAAGTAGCCCTGTATCCAGGATGCGCTTTGGACGGAATGGCCAAACAATACGAAGTGTCCCTAGCGCTAGTGGCTAAAGACCTGGGGCTTACCTACGAGAGGCTTGACGACTACAACTGTTGCGGTGCGCTGGAAGTGAAGAACGTCAACACCATGGCGGGGTTACTGCTACCAGCTAGGAACTTAGCGTTAGCTAGGAAAATAGGGGCCGACGCCGTAATGTCGGCTTGTCCGGGCTGCCACTACTCCCTATCGAGGGCCCAGTACTACCTGAGCAAGTACCCGAAGCTGAGAGAGAAAGTTAATGCCTACCTTGAGAAGATGGGAGAGATCAAGTACGACTTGCAGCTCATGACGATACACGTAAACGAGTTCCTCTACAACAGCGTGGGTATCGAGGTCATTAAGTCCAAGGTGAAGAGGCCTCTGGCTGGGCTGAAAGTCGCCCCCTACTATGGCTGTCTGTACACTAGGCCGAAGCCCTACACGCTGACAGGCTACTTGAGGCTCAAGGACGACCCCGAAAGGCCGGTGTTCATGGATAAGCTGCTCGAGGCCCTAGGAGCTGAGGTGGTGCCGTTCGAGGCCAAGACGATGTGTTGCGGAGGTCCACACGTGTACTCCGACCCGGACGTCTCCATCAACCTGGAGGCTAGGATACTGAAAGAGGCGAGGAGGAACGGGGCCGAGATTCTGGTAGTGGACTGTCCGCTAGGAGGTGTCGCGATAGAGAGCAACATGAACAAGATAGCCGAGCGCTACGGCGAGGACCTGAGGATGCCGGTAGTCTACTTCACGCAGCTCATGGCCTTCGCCTTCGGTCACTCGCCCGAAGAGGCCATGCTGACGGCGAACCTGACCAACCCGATGTCGGTACTCAAGAGATATCTCTGAACAATTTTATTTTATAAATCAAGTAAGATTTTTATTTTGGCATCAGGTTTATTATAATTGTATGGAGGAGGAGCTCGTTAAGCCTGGAGAAAGGGAGATGATTGAGACCAGGCCTTACCTTTACGATCTAATAGAAAGGCTAGGGAGTCTCGTCGAAGAGAACGGGGACCTTTTAGAGAAGAGGGGCGTAGCGAGCAAACTGATGGTGACCCTGGAGCTTATAGCTATGAACAGACTACATTTAGATGTGGTCTATAAGAACTATTGGGACAGATTAGTCCAGTTGATCAACGAGCTCAACTCAATTCCGGAGCTAAAGGGAAAGCTTGACGAAATCAACTACGACGTCCAGGAAATAAACAAGCTGAAGGCTCAAGGAGGCTTTTGAGAATCACTCCGTTTTTATTTCCCAATTAACCTCGACCTTCACCGGCCTGGTTAAGGTGTCCTTCAACGGGCACCTCTTTTCTGACTCCTCAAGCACTTCCTTTATCCTCTCGCTTCTACTGACGACCTTCACCCAGTACTTTACCTCCAACAGCCCTGGAGGCACTCCTGGATGGCCTTGAAATCCCTTGGGGTCCATGGTACCCTCTATATAGCCCTCCATTCCCTTAATTTCGACGTCCTTTTCCTTCGCCACGTAATAGACGGTCAGCATCAGGCAGGACAGCGCAGAAGCCAGGAGCACCTCTTCAGGTGTGGGCAAACCGGAGCCTAACAGGCCTATCCTGAGTTCTAAGTCTCCTAAGGTCACCGTCACGTGGTCCTTCTCCAGTTTGCCCTCAGATGTGAAGGTGAGCATCAGTTGATAAGACCAACGTCCCTTAAAATAGCTAGCTCTACGGCGTACCTTATGTAGAGGTTCGACATCTCCTCTTCGCTGAACGTCCTGCCCAACTTCCTTTCCAGCTCATGTATGTGGTCCGTGATCACCACACTGACGTTGACCTCAATGGGGGGCTTGTTCACCTTGAAGGTCTCGTAGATCCTCCTCACCAGCTCGTACATGTCCTCGTCCAAGTTCAGCAGGAAGTCGCCCACGCTCGGAACCTCTATATCGCCCACCTTAACCATCTTCCCTTTAAAGAAGGGTCTCCAGGTCAACATGCTCTTCCTTACCCAGTCCCATGAGGGAGGAAAACCCTGAAACTCGTCGGCGTTAGGCACGTTAACGACCTTGTATATTTTGCCATCTACCTCAATCTCTCCGACTACTTCCAGCTCAAGGTTCCCGACTTTGACCTTATTGATTCCGTCGCCCTTAACTTCTGTCACGATATGGTTCAAGTTAATTAAATTATTAAGCTAAGCTACTAAACCGGTGCGCCTCCAAATCCTTCAACTACTGATTTTTGAAAAGTTTTTTAATGTAAAGCCAGAAATTTATCGGGAGGGACTAACCTTGGTCGTTGAGTCGAACTGTGAGATACCCGAGAGCCTGTTGTACTACATAGAAGGTAAGAACACCGTGTGGGCTAAGCAGGAGTCGGCCGACGTGATCCTTGTAGGGATAACAGACGTGGCTCAAACAATGGCGGGGAAAATAGTTAAGGTAAGGATTAAGAAAAAGGGCACCAAGGTCGAGAGAGGCAAGCCCATAGCTACCATGGAGAGCGGGAAGTGGGCGGGGCCAGTACCAGCCCCTGTTACCGGGGAGATAATAGACGTGAACGCCGAGGCTGAGAAGAACCCAGTCATCATTAACAGGGATCCCTACGGTCAGGGATGGCTCGTCAGAATGAAGGTGGAGAAGCCCGAGGAGCTCAAGATGCTTCACACCGGAGATCAGGCGGTTCAGAAGATGAAGGAGATAATAGCCTCAGAGAAGCTGTCCTGCAAGAGACTCTAAGCTGTTTTCCGAATTTATTTTATTTTATACAAATATAACTAAAAAATTGTTAATCAATGAATATAAACTCGTTTTTCTTCAGAAGATATGAAATGTCCTGGAGGTTCGTATCGCTACCGCCGCAGGACGGCTATCACATGGTCACTTCGTTCGTCGCTGTGGCAAACTACGTGAACAAGGGAGGCAAGAACACCCTCCTGGTTTTCAGGGCTAGGGAACCCTTCGTTAACGTTGGAGTACATCAAGAGGTATGGCTCGAGGTCAACCTGGAGTTCACTAAGGCCAACGGGATACCCGTGCTGAGGAGGGACTTAGGGGGAGGCACAGTAGTGATCACGCCCGGAGAGCTCGACTACTTCGTCGTAGTCAGGAGGGACGAGGCTCCCTCGGACCCAGTGTCGCTGTATAAGAAATACTTGACCCCGGTCGTGAACGTCCTCAAGAGCTACGGACTCAACGCCAGCTTAAGGGATCAGGACGTCGTGGTTAACGGAAGGAAGATAAGCGGCAACGGAGCTATGACGCACAACAACGCTGTTGTCATCGCGGGCAACATACTCCTGGACTTCGACGCGGACTTCGTGAGCAAGTGCATTAGGGTTCCGTCTGAGAAGTTCAGAGACAAGATGGCTAAGGACATGAACGAGTGGATAACTTCCATGAAGAGGGAGTTGGGCTATGTACCTCCGGAGGAGGAGATAGTGAAGAGGCTTAAGACGGAGTTCGAGAGGGAACTCGGAGTGAAGTTCGAGGATAGCCAATTGACTCCTGAGGAGATAGAGCTGTGGAACAAGCTAGCCGAAGAGAAGATGAGGGAGGAGTGGACCTATTATAAGGACAACAGACACCCAGACCTCAGGACCGAGAGGTGCGTGAAGATAACGGGCAATGTCGCCGTCTGCCACTTGGATTTCAAGGCCAGGAAGCTCGTCAGGATCACGGCGAAAATAGTCGATAGGAAGCTGGACGAGGTGTCCATCTCGGGCGACTTCTTCGTCATGTCACCCAAGGGATTCATAGAGAAGTTGGAGGACTCGCTTAAGGGAACGCCGGTGGATCAGATATTCACCAAACTGGACGAGATCTTTACCAGGGAGAAGCCGGTAATCTTCGGTTTCGACGTCAACGACCTAAAGAAGGCCTTCGAGGAGCTGCTCAACAAGCCCGAGGTAAGGGAAGTCGTTTAAGCCCTTCAAGTTCGCGTCGAAATCTCCTTGACTTCGCCGTGATTAACGACTAGCTAGGATTGACCTTTCCAGTCTTCATGATCCACGCTAAGGCACAGCTCCTGTAAAGCCTTTCTGTATTTCTTGATCCTCCTGAACTCGCTGTAGTTGTGGCCCCTTAGGCCGCCGCTCATGGATTTAGGAATGTGGAGCAACTCGTGAAGCACTACCTCCATCTTGTCCAAGCAACTCATGTTGTCGAACTTTTCCGAGAGGACCTCAACGACGTAAATCACTTGAGGCTTGAGAACGAACCTCCACTGCGACGGAAGAGCTAAGGCTCTGGCTATTGCCTTGCCTTTAGATCCTCTACTCCTGATGAAGGCCACCTTTCCTAAGTCCAGCCCTAGACCGAGGGCCTCATTTATCCTTTCGGCCAGTTTCCTTACGTCGTCGGCAAACTCGAGCTCCAGTCTCCTCATTGAGCGTCAACGGGACGATTACCTTGTTCCACATCAAAAAGGTGAGCTATACGGCGTTTCGAGCTGTAATGGATTAGCCCTCTTGCCGTTTGTCCCTACACTTTCATTTCAATCATTTTATGATTAATCATGATCGAGTGTAGGGACTTAGCCCTCAGCCACCTACCTAACTTAATGGTAGGCGGGTCATGGGACTCCTTCGAGCCCAACGGCACGGGGCTCACATCTCCAGCCCTCTTCTTCAGATTGTACAGCGCAACCACGTCCCTGTGCCACCTCTCCTTCCCCTTCTCGCAAACGCCGACCCTTGGGGCAGAGCCCCCATCGGGTCGGTAAACGATCTTCGCCCCATGAACTGGGCAAATGGAAGAAGTGTGAGAGGGATTAACCAAAATTACTGGGACGCCGAACTCCCTAGCCTTCTCAACAATAGCGTTCTTAATTGAGGAAAACGCGGATCTGTAAATCCTCAACCTGAGCTGTTTATCCTTAATATCCTTTATCATATGCTCCGGAGCTCTCCTCGGCAAGTCCTCCAAAATAATTACACTTTTACTTTCATAAGCCTCTTTAACGATCAGCTTGGCCAATTTCCTCCTGATGTCCGCTTTCTTATCCCTCTCCCTTAACTTTCTCAACTTCCTCCTCACTTCCCTAACCTTAGTTGACTTACCAATAGTTATCGCCTTCCTCCTGTACTCATAGCCCAGAGTGATTTTCTTAGTGTTAGTTTCAAGCAATAAGGGTTTATTGTTAAGGAGTATTGAGATTGAATCCTCGTTAAGGTCGATGGGAATAAACGCTTCAGGCTCATAAGGTTTAACGTCCTTCTTAAAAACGACGTAGAACTCTACAACGTTCCCTTTCAATAGCCTAAACCTAGCTTCACTCGCAATCAACCAGCCCTTGTTATAGTATCTCCAGAAGACCTTAGGGAAGGCTGGTGAAATAGAAACCCTGCCCCCCTTCGTTGAAATTGAGATTTTATCGAGGCTGAACCTCCACAGATGATCATCTAGATGCACAGCGACCTTCCTCACTGACGGTTTCTCGGTGTAAGCCCTGCCTCTCTTCTTCAACTTCTCGAAACTGCTTAACCTCTCGCTTGCGTCCTCACAAGCTGTGTAAACATAATGGGATGGTAAGTCCTTGTGATTCTCCCTCTCAGTCCTGTAAATCCCAGCCTTAATCCTGGTGAAGGAGGTGGTCTTGTTTGACAGCCCATAATTAATTGCGTCCTCCAGAACCTCTCTATACTCCTCCTCGACCTCCTTAAGCGCTGAGTATGTAGAATAGTCAACCCTGACCCTTAACTTCACCGTCCTCTCCACTCAGCTCACCTATCAACTTTTTCACGCCTTGAACGAGGAGCATTTTCTTGTGGCTCCTCACACCGTAAATTTTACCAGCGAACGAGGTTACGATTGAGATCAAGTCCTCCACGAGTTCTTGCGTGGCATCCTTAGGTTCTTCTCCGAAAACTACTTCGATCTTAACTCCCATGGTCGAGAAGAACTCTCCAATGTACTCGAAACCGAAACGCGTTAGTCTGTCTTTGTGGGTTATTAATACGACGTCGACGCTCCTTCCCTCAACGAGCTTGAATAGCCTCAACAATCCTTTTCTTTGTGCGTTTAACCCGCTTGCAACATCTTTCAATACTTCAACCACTTTGTAACCCTTCGCTGTCGCGTAATTCGCTAGGTAGTCGATTTGCCTCTCCAAGTCCTCTTTTTGATCCGCTGACGAAACCCTAGCGTAAATTACCGCCCTCGTTTCCTCCCTCCTCTCTAAGTACTTCTTTACCTCGCTGTAAGGTATCCTATACTTCCCTCCCTCAGTCGTTACCGCCCTTATTTTCCCTTCCCTAATCCACCGCAGGAGCGTCGAGTACGAAATGCCGAGCAGTTGGCAGGCCTCCTTAGGCCTCAGTAATCTCTCCATTAGATTAGTTGACAATAAATGAATATAAAAAGATTTCAATTAACGTGAGAAAGAATTCAGCCCATGTACCTTAGGATCAGTCCTTCTATCGCGTTGGCCACGTTGTCCCAGCTCGAGTGAAGCTCGAGAAAGCTCAGGAGCTTAGGGTCGTTCATTAGGTCAATGATTTGACTCTCGTTCAAGGAGAGCACCTTTAGGGCTTCGTTGGCCATAGAGGCCACATCGAACTCCCTAACGATCCTGACGGCGTTCAACGTGCCGTAGACGCTGATCATAGCGGGGATGTCGTAGGTTACAACGGGCGTCCCTAGTGCAAGGGCCTCCAGTACGACCAATGAGAAGCCGTCCACGTGGCTGGGATAAAGTAGGAGTCTCGCTTTCGATACTATACTGTTCAGCTTCTCCCTCTCAACGAACCCCAAGTACTCGACGTCGAGACTGTATTTCCTCACCTTACTCCAGAAACGCTTGTAATTGTACTTATCGAAGAACTTGCCCATAAGAATCAGTTTCGTTCTCCTACGCTTGTTTATTAATCTCAAAACTTCTGGAATTTCCTGGATTCCTTTATCTTGGTTCAGCCTGCTCCAGAACACCACGTAGTCTTCCTTTCCATTGTTCCTATACTTTAACAGGGAACGATTGAAAGCGTTCCCTGGCCTGATTACCTCTCCTTTCAGGCCCGAGAGCTTCAGCGGTGCCTCGCTTATGCCGGCGATGAAGGTAGGTTCGTTGCTCTTCAATAACTTCCTGTATGTGGGTTTCGCAATAAGCTCGTTGTACAGAAACCTCGTGTGAAAACCCTTACCGGTATACGGGTTTATCCCATAGAACTTGATCAACCTTCTTAAGTAAGTCAGGGAGTCCTTGTAAAACGGAGGTTCATGAAGTGTGATCCCGAATTTAATTCCGTAGTTAAAGTAAAAAATTTCAGGGCTATGAAGGTTTGGATCGTAAAGAAAATCCACCTTTTCTTCAGCATAATATTTACTAAGCTCCTTCGCCATCCTATTCCTTAATAGGTACCTTTTCAGACCCTTAGCTTCGAACTTCTCTTTCTTTTCCAGTATAGTAAAGAACTCGTCCACGACTCTTATCTTTAACGACTCTAAAGCCTTCGTACCCTTCTCCAACGTTTCTCTATCATTAACGAAGGCAAGAGCTGTCGGAAAGTATATTATTTCATGTCGCTTCGCAAGCCTAGTAACGACCTCGTAGACGTGAACGGCACCTCCTCCCCCGAATTTCATGGAAATCATAGTATCATCGAGAACTCCTAGCCTCACAGTTCCTCACCTGTCACTTTCATCAGGCATCTTCACTCAAGCCTCTGATGGCATAAGGGAAAAAGGCTTGTGAAGTTAAGCTTAAACTCAACAGGCCCATAGTTCTCAGGCGCATGTCCAGTAGAAGGACTTATACGATTCTTGGATCCCTACTTGTGGCACTGATCGTGATTGAGCTGATCCTAGTTTACGTATATCACATCAACCCAGGAGTGAACTTTCCCTTCCTTCACGGTAGTCAGAATCCGCGAGGGCCGTTCCTGAATCCCATCGGTTCTTACCCTTCTTTACCTTCACCTGTATCGGCTCAGCTCCTGGAGCTTTACTACAACTTCACCTACAACCCCTCGCTTAACCTCGTTTCTTCCAAGCCTTACTCCGACGTTTACTCCCTACAGGACAACCTGTTGACGGCTGCGGCGCTCTATTACCTTAACGACAGCAGGTGGCTCAAAGTCATGAACGCTATCAAAGACAACCTCACGCCCTCACCGTTTCTCGTCCTCCTCAACGATTCCTCGTTCGGTTGGAACTTCACTTGCCCGGAAGTCGAGTACGTGAAGGAAGGCCCTTACGTGCTGGCTTACGTGAGCTACGTCAACGGCTCGGAGCCCTTAGAATGGTACGATTTCCCCAACTACTCCTTTCTCTTCGCGATCTATGAGGCCGAAAGGGGGCACGTGAACTTGGCCCAACAGGTTTTCTCCAAGGTGATAGCAGATTACTGGACGGGTTACGGCTTTAAGGGACAAAAGGGATATTATTCTTCCTCCGATCTGGCTTTGACTATCATAGCTTGGAAGGTTCTAGCCTCTTATAATCAGACGTTCGCCGATCGTTACCTGCCCATCATGAAGAGCGTATACAACGTCTCGTCTAAGCTGCAGTCCCCAATAGGGGGTTTCTTCAGTGAGTATGAAGTGGTGAACGGTACCATAGTGCCTGTCGGGGACGTAAACACGGAGACCACTTCCCTATTCACGATAGCCTTCCTTATGGGAAACGGAACGTCGTGAGCGACGTCAAACGCGCTCGTAGAGCGGGAAAAAGTGAAACGATAGAAAGGATTTCAATCGTTCTCCTCTCTGCCACTTGGGGTCTCTATTCTTTAGAGTCACGTACACGCCTTTTCGCTCCCTTCTCCCACTCCTCCACGTCGCCATCGACGACGTAAAAGATCGGGTTCACCTCTATGACCTGAACCCTCAACAGCTCCTCATACCTCTCGGGGTCCCTCACCTTCAACTTCCCTAACAAGTGGTTGAACTCGTACTTAACCTGCCCCTCTGTCACGGGCATCTTGAGACTCAAGTCGTACCTAACGATCTTCCCCTCTTTGAAGGAGTACCCCCTCCTGACCCCTTCCTGGTAGACGTAGTATAAGTAAGTCCCCAGGTAGAGGACAGGGTCAGGGGTTCTCTTGAACCTTATGAGCTGAGGGTGGTTCCTGTAGCCCTTCGTCTCCCCCAGGAGAACTTTCTGCGCCAGTAACCCTTCCCTCCACAAGCCTAAGAGTCCCTGTACATCGAGGTACTTAGGATGAATTGACCAAAGCCTCATCTACTCCTTCCCGTTCATAAGTTAAGTTTCGCGTAAAAATTCGTAAGAACGGCGACACGTGAGCTAGTAAGGGTGTCTCGGTCCGCTTGCCGTGCGTTCGTGGAGAGCCCTCCAAGGATCGTAAGATCGGCGAAGCTCACGGAAGATCGCTTAATCTCCTAGCGCCATTAACCGAGGGCCCTCCCTTCAACCAAACCCTCCTTATCCCGTTTACCTTATCGAACTCCCTGTCCTCGCTCAGGATAGTAGGGACCGAGTTGTTCAGCATCACCGCCACGTGAAAGGCGTCGGAAGGTTTGAGCGAGTACTTCAGCATTATGTCCTTCGCCCTCTCGTAGTCCTTCACGGTGACCGGCAGGACGGTAATATAGGGCAGAACGATCTCGTCCAGGAAACTGATCGTGTCGCAGTACTTCACCCCGTACTTCTTCTTAGAGACGTAAATCACCTCGTCGAGGACCAAGGGGTCCGTGAACAGCGTGTCGCTCCTCAAGAGCCTCAAGTAGTAGTCAACGACCTCCTCGTGGCTCAGGTTCAGGTAAACCAGGAAGTTCGCGTCTAAGAATATCAATCCTCGAACTCCTCTTCCAAGCTAGTTCCCGCCAACTCCCCTAGGACGGGCCTCTTGGCGTAGGACACCCTCCTCCTGTGCTCCTCGATCTTCCTCGCGACTTCGTCTACGTTCACCCTCCTCTCGGGCTCCAGGATTATCCTGTTCCCGTTCACGCTTAATATGAGCGTGTCGCCCTCCCTTATGCCGATCAGTTCCCTCACGCTTTTAGGAATTATTATGTAGCCCTTCTTCCCGACCTCAACCCTGAGAGTCAAACCAGCTTCACTGAAGTTAAACTGGCTAAACCGATATTTAAAGAGCGTTAGCGGGTTAGCTTGAGGCCAGAAACGTTTCCGGATCAAGTATCCACGAACCGGAGAAGTTAATAAACAATAAAGAAATATCGCTTTACTTTCTAGTCAAAAATACACTGATCCTTCCTAAGACGATAGTGAATAGTGTACACTCTTAAGGCTTTTTACTCCTCCTTCTTTACATATTTAAAAAATAATTTCTCAAATTCTTTAAATAGTTTGTCACCTAATTCTTTATCCTTTAATCTACATGTTGCTATCAGTCCGGATAATCTTATTGTTTCTACTTTAGTCTTTTCTAGTAATTGGGATAGCTCAAATATTAATGATGACTCTTTAGACGACAATTCGAGCAGTTCCTTCAGTAGCTCTGCGCATTCTTCTTCGTACAAGTTATCGCTACCTGTTGAAGTTCGTATATCTTTTCCAAATCTTTCTTCGCCTCTTCTATCTTCCTTCTTAATTCCTCTATGTTCATTCTCGTCTTCTCTATTAGTTTCTTTATTTCTTCTTCTTTTGAGCACGGAATAATCCCACCCCCGTATCATATTACAATTATTAGTGAAATTATTATTAACGCGATTATAATATACAAAATATACCATGATATGGAACTATTTATTAAGGCGCGCCCGAATTTCCCTCCAAAGTCCATAGCTCCTCTGGAGAATTTGTAAATGTATTCCCAAAAGATGTCAATCCCATAAGTAGGGAGATATTTGTTTTCGTCAGTTCTTAGGATCTTCCTTAACATAAGCCTTATGTTGTTGGACATGGCGAACGCGGTGTATTCCTCTTGGTCGTTGACGCCGTTATTCCAGATCTTGACTCTTCTTATTTTGGGCTTTCCGAAAACTAAATAGGTTACTAACGAAAACGCACTTATAAAAAGGACAACGTATAAGGGAGATATCGCGCCGAAGGCTTCGTTCTCGTATTCAGTTACAATAAGCGAATCACCCAGCATTCCCAATTGAGGTACCGAAGTTTTATAGGGATATAGCATATAGGGCAAAACAGTGCCGAAAACTAACACTAATATCCCGGAAACTAATATAGGTATTGATAGTAATTTATCTATTTTCTTATAATCGGCTCTAAAGAGCGATAAGTATGTAATATATCTGACTAACGCGGCTGTGGCGAAGCCTTCTCCCATCGCCACTATTGCTCCGATAGCAATAAATATAACAGAAATTAAACTATGTAATATATAGGAAGTTATGAACAAGTTTTCAAGAGTCATCCACGACGCTACTCCTCCTAAATTCGGTAAGAGACCAGACATTGAGGAGGTTAAGAGGATCAATCCTAGAACGTAATACAGATCTCTTAATTTTTTGGTATTTGATATAGCTTGTGATTCTTGTGCTCCAGCACTCATGAATAATCCAGCTTTAGCTATCGAATGCGCGAACGCGTATATTATAACAGTGTAGAACGCTATATTTTCTATAGAAGAAATCCCTTGCTGTTCCGCAAACATAAAGAGACCTAATGAAACTAATATTGCGCCATTATTTTCTATTGTACTGAACGCTAGTATGCCCTTCGTGTTCTCATTTACATAAGCGTATAGCGACCCGAAGAACACGCTGAACGCGCCTATGGCGGATATAAATAAGGAAAACGCAATAGGTATATCAGTAGTCAATTCTGCCATTTTCAGAATTCCGTATATCCCCATTAACGTCATGGTAGAGCTCAACACCGAAGAGAGGTTGGAGGGCGCCGTACCGTGAGCTATCGGTAACCACTCTGACACCATAAACGGCAGTATTCCCATTTTTATAGTGAATCCTATCGTGGCTAAGATCAACGGTAATGGGGATGTTAGCTGTGTAAACGATGTAGTGTTAGTATTGGCCGAAGCTATTATAAAGGAGGCAAGCAGAAGAGCCGTACTCAGCTCTCCAAAGGCCATGAATGTATATGGCGGTCTATACTCCTTTCTTATGAGGCCGATCGCGACGTAAGCCGGAATCGTCATTATCTCCCATCCTGCTAAAAATTCAATATAGTTGCTAGATTCTAATATTATAGTAATTCCTAAAATTGTCACGCTATATAATGGAGATAACCAATTCCCGTAATCGTCATATTTTATAGAGAATATAGATGTTAAAATCCAAACTAATGATGATATAGTAATAAATAGTGTACTTAATTCATAAGGGTATTCGTACAAGGAAAATATTAGAAGATAAAGGGAAGCTAAGGTTACCGATAGATAGCCTAATTTCCTATTCAAAATTGACAACACAGGAGGTATCAGAAAGGGTAATACTAAATACATCGAGGTCACTTTTCTCCACCCTTAACCTCAATTAAGGCATCCAGTATGGTGTAAGGATTAGGCGGACAGCCTGGAATTAGAACTGTTGCTTCTAATGGTACAGCCTCTCCTATGATTCCTCCAGATATGGCGCAAGTTCCTAGCAGCACTACCAGCTTCGGTTCTGGCATCGCGTCGTACGCTTCTTTTATCACCTCTTTCATTTGCTCTGTCAGAGTGCCCATTACTACAATAGCGTCCGCGTGTCTCGGCGTGTTAGTAAAGAATATCCCAAACCTTGTCATATCGTATTGAGGTGACGAAATCAATTTCAGTTCCATATTACATCCTCCACAAGAACCAGAGTCAATAGGATAAATAAAAAACGATTTCTTGAACAGTTTTTGTGTACCTTTTACAATCGAGATTTTGTAATCTAAGTTCGGTTTATAATTAGGGTAACATCTCCTGCAGAATATGCACCGTTCAGCTATCCATTTTCCGTTCTCTATCGCCTTGGTAGGGCAATTAACCGCTCCTGTCCCTTCTATTTTAGTGCTCCATTCAGCAACATCTTTTGGAACCTTTTCTGTAAGAATACCTTTTCTTACTCCTCGTAAAAACCACCAGTTTTTCATCCCAGATTCACCCCTATTTCACTTATCCAAATTCCAAAACTCTCCCAATTGAACTGGAAATCTGTGAAAATCGTTCCTTTTACACTCTTCATAAAAGATTTGATATTGACAGAGGACGGCGATAGTAGCTGGGCAGATACCACTTTTCCCTCCTTGACTCTTACGTAATACGCCAAATCGCCCGAAGGGCTTTCAACCCTGGCTAACCCCTCTCCCTCATGGTTTACCGCTTCATATCCCTTTGTGCTAGTATCGTTGCTGTCTTTTATAAGATCGGTCAGTTCTATTAACATTTTTGAAGACTCAATAATTTCATAACCTCTAACTAGAAATCTTCCAAAGGCATCGGCGTCTTCTGCCTTAACAATTTTAAACCCAATTTCTTTATACGGGAGTACGTTTAACTCCAACCTGGCGTCATAATCTAGTCCCGCGGCCCTAGCCGCTGGGCCTATGCTATCCTTGTCTCTTAATATACCGTTTTGTTGTAATCTGTCGATAAATATTCTACTTTCTAGTAACCCCTCAAATATTGCTCTAAACTCCTTAACTATGTCTAATATCTCAAATAATTTTTCAAAATTACAATCCACTCTATTAATATAGTTAACTCCGAAGAAGTATCTATGCCCGCACAGCTTTCCGATTAATCTATTGATTTTTTCTGTTAGATAAAGTAAGTGATATGTGGGGACTGACAAGGACGCAGTTTCTGTCAGCCTAGCGATGACGAATAGATGGTTCCTGATTCTCTCCAGTTCAAGTAATGCTATTCTTTTCAACTGGGTTTGGTAATCTGGCTCTATGTTCATCGCGTCTTCTACAGCTAGCAAGAACGCTATTGCGTGAGAGGCGCTAAACGGAGCGTTTATCCTCTCAATTCTAAGCAGTGCGTCCTCCCACGATAACCCAGAGACTTTTATTTTCCTGATTTTATAGGGGACGCTGTTTATATCTAATATCCTTTCGCCGTCTGTAGTTATATCGAATTTAACCGATTCCAATAACCCTCCAGCTGAAGGACCGTATACGAATTTGAACGTACCATAGTGCTCGACCTTAGGGCTCACGCTCGTCTCTTCACAGCTCTCCTCCGTAATGACTCTCTCGTAAAGGCAGTAATTCCCTATTTTCCCTATTTTCCTTCCCTCTCCCCTATCAGACCATCTATAGTATTTCATCCTATAACACCCCATATAATTGAAATTATTCCTATTCCTAATGAAACGACTGATGAAATGAGGGAGACGAGCGACATTAATCGTGGCTCCTTGGGCGACCTATCATATTTTGGCCGAGAGAAAATCATCCTGCTTACGTTATAATTTATAGAAATAAAAATTAATGCTAAGAACATTACAAGTAATATAAATTCTACTATAAATCCCGACTGAACCAAGGTTTTCAGTATTAAAAACTCTCCTACGAACGTCCCAAACGGAGGGGTCCCGGTAACCGCCATCGACGATAATAACAGTGAGCTAGAAGTTATTCTCATTCTATATAACCCGTTTATCTCGTCCATTTTCTTTTCGTTAAACGTTTTAATTATTACGCCAGAGGAGTAGAAGGCGGCAGCTTTACCGAACGCGTGTGCCAACAGGAGTATTACAGCCCCGAATACTTGGCCTGTTGCCAACCCTATCAATGCTAAGTTCATATTTTCTATAGTAGAATATGCAAACATTCTTTTTACATGCCACTGTTTGAACAATATTATAGACGCTGTAATAATTGACAAAGTAGGAAGCGCGACGAACAGATCTGTAAGAGGATAGATCTCGTAAACTCTGTACAACACGTACATGGCGACGGGCAAGAGCGAAGCCGAAAACAGGGCGCTTATCGGCGAAGGCGATTCGCTGTGCGCGTCTGGGAGCCACGTGTACATCGGGAAAACCCCCACCTTCGTGCCGAACCCGATTAGGGCCAACGCCACTGCCAGCTTTATTATCAAACTGTCTTTAGGTTGTGAACTAAGAATTGATGTAACCGTCAATGTGTGATATTCATAATAAATCAATATTATTGAGAATAACGCTATAGTGACTCCAGCCGATACTATAATAATGTATCTCCACGCTGCCTCTAACGATATTTCCGAGTACTCAGTAGTTATCAGGAGCGCCGAGGCAACCGTAGTGAGCTCGATTCCCACCCACATGAGACCGTAATCGTTTATTATCGTTGAGAAAATCATTGAAGCCACGAAGAAATTCAATAAGACATAATACAGCTTTTCGCTTACGATACCTCTAATCTCCTCAGCCTCTATATATTTTAGTGAATACACTACGGATAATAAATATATTGAGCTTACAATGAGCAAGAAATATATTGTTATATTATCTATAAAAAAGATACCTTTAACGGGGATTTCGAAGTAGAGCAGCGACGATATTATGAGCTCTAGAGAAGAGGACGCTAGGGAGAGCGCCTTAAGTAACTTAGTATTGAAGAAACCTACGTTCACTATAATAGGGATTGCCAATAAGAGAATTTCTAGAAGCATTTGCCTCACCCCATCAACTCTTCCAGTTTAGTATGCTCTAACTTCTGTAAAGTTAACAGAGAGGTTATTACGACTAGACCTAAGACGTCCAAGAAGATACTCACCTCTATTAAAAACGGAATAGGTATGGTCAAGATACCGAACAGAACGATCGAGTTCTCCTCTTCAATGAACCCGATGATTTGCGCTATCGTACTTCTTCTTGTAACGATCAAGAAAAGTCCTTGGAAAAACAGGATGAAAGAGAAGATCGTCAACGTCGCGGCTCCCGCTTCAGTCGTTAGGCCTATCCTTCCTAAGACGAAGTAGTAAAGTATAAACACCGCGAGGAAGAAGAACGCTAGGTTCACGACCAATTCCGAAGCCACTCCGCGAGTGCTTTCTCTAATACCGGGTTTAGCCTTCAAACCTCTGAACAAGAAATACGTAATGATGAACGACCTCAGGACGACTATTGTAACGCCCAGAATCACATAATCAATTAGATTCAACGCGAAACCTAAGTAAAACGCCAGGACAGATATTAGCGCGGACTGTATCGCCTGGGCGTATATAGTAGGCTTGAAATACGCTTGACCTTGAATGTATAGCGCGGATACTATAATCGATGCAGATATTAACTCTAACAACTGCGCGTTAACCACGCTACATCACCCTATTAAGACAGTTACAATTAAGGAGAAAACGGAAAGAATGAAAGACACCGCCAAGAAGTCCTGCACTTTGAAGAGCCTCAACTTAGCTAATGTAGTATTTATTATTACAGAAATTAAAATCAGGAGAAGCCACTTTAAGAACATTATGAAGACGTCAAGCAAAGCTCCCAGAGGACCGGTTTGCAGCAGCCAGGGGAAAAGGAATACGTTAAGAAGTACTGAACCTAACAGGTACTGTTTAACGTACGACCCCCACTTCAATATACCTAAAAGCTTACCACTGTATTCATAAAGTAAAGCGTCGTCTATCATGCCCATTTCGCTTAATCCAGAACTTTCTGCAGGCAATTTTCCAGTTTCGAATAGCCACAACATAAAGAACGATACAGTTATTAAGACATGGTCCAATTGAAGGTAATGAGATATATCTTGTGTGAGGTATTGTAATGTAACGTATGGGTTATTCGTACCCGTTATCAAGGCCACTCCGAAGAACACCGTTATGAGTGTGGCTTCTGAGAAGAAGATAAAGGACAGGACACGGCTCACTCCCAGCGCGACGAAATTGCTCCCGCTTTCGACGGAGCTTATCAGCTTTAGGAAAGAGGCCAAGGAAAACAGTAAAGCGCCCCCTAAGAAGTCCACGGTAGGAGTAAGATAAATCGGACTCGGATATACTACGGGGATCAGAAACGAAATTAGTAAATAAATTCCAAAAACTACGTAAGGTGTATAAATGAATAGAAATGAAGAGTTCTCAGTTACTACTACTTCCTTTTTTAAGAGTTTAAATATGTCGTAATAAGGCTGGAGGAAGCTAGGACCTCGCCTTCCCTCTACGAAAGCCTTGAGTTTTTCATGAATTCCTTGATATAAAGGAGAAAGTAGAATCGCTGCAGATACCTGGACTATCGTTTCTATTAGTAAGGCCTCATCTGACGCCATGCCTCTCACCTCATGAGAGGTAGGCGTCATCAGCCCTCACATAATCGGGCGGTTCGGGGGCCAACGCCCCCAGGGGGACGCCATCCCCCGCCTCACTGATCAGCAAGGATAGCAACCTCTAGTGTGATTTAAAAATTTGTGCTCATATGGTTCATTGAGTTATATTAGTTTATCATTACAATAATAAAAACAATTATCGACTCTCACGAGGAATTGAAAGCTTGACCCCTCCCGCGGTAGGTCCAGAATCACGTCAAAGCTTAAGGTAAGGGAGACGTTACATTACCATATGGGAGAGCGCTTTTAGCAGGACTTCATACGGTACCCTGTACTAGCCCCTCTCGTAGTTCCACCCCATAAATCCTTGTAACTAACCTTCCTTTTCTCAGCACGTATTCTAGTATTCACAGTCCTAGGCTCACTATCTAAATTCGAAACATCGAATTTCTCTTTATCTGATTAAATCATAAGACTTCTCGAGGCTTTCGATCTTTCGTAAGCTCACAATCTAACGAATTCCTTTAGCGGAACAGCGTTGGCTTTCTTTATTAACTCCTTATCCTCTGAGACTAAGGTAAGGTTATTGGCTTCGGCGGAGTAAACGTATGACGCGTCGTAGAAAGTTAGTCCCTTATCCACAGCGACTTTCATGACCTCGTCAGCAGGAGGGTCGCTTAAAACCTTGAGCTTGTGTAAGAACTTTTGAAACAGTAAAGAGAGAGTGAAGGGATCTTTAATCCTCTTGTGAATATAAAATTCCTTCCATATGGCGTTACCTACCTCATAAAAGGTGAGGGAAAGAACGTGAATTTTACTTACGTCTACCTTATCGACGTAATTCAGAAGGGGATACAAAGCTGAAGAGTCTAAAAGGAACTCACCTTTCATTCCTCTCCCCCCTTATCGCTTCAACCCACTCCTCCTCACTAACGTCCTTCATCAGCTCCTTGATCTTCCTAGCAATATCGTTAATCTCCTCCCTTTCCTTCTCCTTAATCGCCTCCTCGAGAGCCTTCTCAACGACGTCCCTAATGTCTATTCCCAGTTGCTCAGCCTTCTCCTTAAGTTCCTTCCTAACTCTTACGCTCAATACGACTGACATAATTTAGTATACGTCAATCGCGTATATAATGTTTCCGTAGACGAAGTCGTGCGAGACCCCAGTTGATCATGTTTTATTTGGAGCCAAAGCCTGAGTTAAAGGAGTCTTCGTCAGTCATCAAAATGTTAGAGAGAACCGCAACTAATGAAACAAGAAGAAGACCCGGAGATTAGTTGCCTAGCCAATACATGCGTTTAGCCTAAATATTTATAATTACCAGATAATATTGTATTATGTGACAAAACGGGATATAGAACTTCTAAACAAAGTAGGAAAGTACTATTTACAATATAAAGGAGTCGTAGATATTGAAAAACTCCTCTCATTGTTTGAAGGTACTACCGAACTTCCGGTAAACGATTATACTCTTTCTTACATTTATTTTTACGTTATTTATCTAGTTACAAAAGACGCAGTACGCTCAGCACGAGAAGCGAAAGAAGATAGATTAACGTACAGGGAATTTTCCGTAGAGTACTCTCAAGAGCTTTTGGGAGAGCTCGATGTACCAAGGACAATAGAAGTTTACTCAATGAACATGGTAGCTTATTATAACTTTACGGAAGGTCTTAACGCTCCCGAGTACGCGATTTTAGGTTACTTACTTAGGAGAATTTACCACCTAGTAAGTGAGAAGCACGAAGGCTTGAAATACGACAATAATGACAATATACCAGAATATTTTAATTTTTACGAAGATTTTAAGAAAAATTATGAAGATCTGAATAAATTAAAGGAGGAATTTCCAGACGGCTATTACAGGGAACCTTCCTATACTGATCCGGAGTGGTTAATGAGAGCTTATAAGGCATACTTCTTAATTAAAGGGCTTGAAAGCATTAAGGTAGGAACTAAGGAGAAAGGAGTAGTTAGTGATAGGAAAATTATAAAATTCCTTTTTTGGAAACTTTACGAACTTTACGTATTTTACCTTGTGGTGGATTACTTAGAAAGTAATGGATACCACATTACCAGAAAGGATGGGGAATTTCTTGCTAAAAAAGGTGACAAATATATTAGGCTCGTGTTTAATACTTCCCTCACAACTTCTTCCCTAAGAAAGGTTGACAACAAGAAAGATGTGGAAAAATATAAGGGAAGACCTGACATTTCATTAGATAAACTTCCCAAGCCCATAATTTTCGAGTGCAAATACTCTCCTTCAGTGAGTTATATCACCATGGGTAGGTTTAAAGTAATGGCTTATACTTACGAGTACGATCCGGAAGTCGCTGTCTTAGTGTATCCGGGTTTGAAAGAGAGCCAAGTAGACTACGATGCTGAAGATAGTGCAACTAGAGAATTGGATCGAATGGCTAAGGAGAATAGGTTTCTTTTGGACTTTTATTATAATTCTCACTTGATTTATATGGCAATTATTGACCCTTTAAGAGAGGACGAGGATAATTTACGAGTTATTGGTGAAATTTTGGGAAAAATAATTTAAGACTTACTTAGCACTTTATTTTATGTATGGCGAATGGTTGGTAGTTAGGCCTCAATTTGCTAAGCTATTTGGAAAGCCTGATAGTGCAGCGGAAACTTTCTTAAGTTACGTGCAAAACGATAAGTTTCTTCCTTGCGTCTTTATAGGCCCTAAAGATTACTGGGCCTCAGCTATTAGCTATTCAATTAGAGGAGAAATAGGTTACACTTTATGGGGAACTGGGGATAAGAGCTCAACTTCAGGAATTAATTCAAAGTATCTAGAGGCTTATATTAAAACTGACGGAAGTAGGATTCTCCCTTCAGACGATAAAATATTAATTGGAATTTTAAGGACATCGGGGTTAGGTATAATAGGTTTCGGTGTAGTAACTGATGTAGAAACTGACGCTGTTAGGAATTTTATTGGCTGGCGTGAAGTAGACAAGTTTTGGGTCACCCGGTTTAGGATAAAGGTATATTGGTTGCATGAAAGTATAAGGAAAAATCCTTCTGAATATAACGCTTGGAAAGGAGATAATGTAGAATTAGAAGGCACTAATACTCAATCTAATAACTGTTACACAAAGGAAAATCAAAAGGCTATAAATAGCGTTAAAAATTTCATTTTATCTAAAAAAGATGAAATAAAAGCTACATTGGAGTTTTACGCTAGCTTACCCGCTGAAATGCCTAAATCTAAGGTAGAAGAGACCTCTTTTGTACAATATCAAATAAATTGTAAAAACCCTAAGATAGATGTAAAAGTACAGGATTTATATTTACCTCAAGGTATAATCGACGTTATTATAAAAGCCGTAGAAAAGGGGAATGTTCTTTTCATCGGTCCTCCAGGGGTAGGTAAGACTAAATTAGCTGTAGAGTTAGCGAGATCTTTAAGCGGTAACGACGAATGCCTCAATATAGTCACTGCCAATTCATTATGGTTCAGGAGGCATTTAATAGGCGGAGAGAGCATTAGGGAAGGTTCTGTTATTTGGAAGAGCGGTTTATTAATTCAAGCTTACGTCAAAGCCTCAAGGGTTAAGGAGGGTAATTATTACGTTATTATAGACGAAATAAATAGGGCAGATGTTGACAAGGCTTTCGGAGAGTTATTTACTATTTTCTCCAGTGGCGATCCGAAGGACTGGTTTATTCCTAAGGCTTTAATTGATGAGATAAAGAGTTACGGAGACAATATTGACCAGTATGCAAAGGAGTTCCTCAAGATTTATGAAGAACTGCAAAAACAAGGCAAGGAAAACGAACCGTTAAAGAAGGTAAGAATAATTTCCACCATGAACTTAACAGACGCCAGGAACCTATTTTACGTAGGTGATGCACTCGCTAGGAGGTTTGTTAGCTTTTATTTCGATTATCCAAAAAGTACGGAAGATTTAGATATGTTCCTTAAGAATTATAATTTAGGGACGGAAGAAAAGGAGGAGATAAGAAATCTTGTTAGCTATTTGAGGGAAAAACTAGACAAAGACAAGGACAAGCTCGTAAAATTTAACATCTCTCCTGCAAGCTTAAAGTCAGCTCTGGAGATTTATTCATCATTAAAGAATAGGAATATAGACACCTTTGTTCTTATTTTGAAAAGTACATTGGGGACGCTAAATCAAGACAAAATAGAAAAAATAGAGAAATATATAGATGAATGGAGGAAAGAAAAGAAACAACAGAAGCAATAAAATAACTTCCTTTAATCTGAAAATTCCTTAATTTTAATTTTTTAATTCTCTTCGACATCCTTAATTTCTTCCTGCTTTACGTTTGCTTCTTTTAATATTTCGTCCATAATTTCCTTTGAGGGGAATGACACTATTACTCCTCTAACTTTTTTCACTATCACGGTAATTTAACTCCTTAAATAAAAAGGAGAGTAAAGCGAAAGTGTGGCGTGCGTTATTAACTTATAACATCTAAGATCTCTAAATAAACACTTAACCTCTCCTCATTTCCGCATATTGCTCCTTCTGCACCCTCGAAGTCTTCAGCGAAATCTTTGATGTACTTTTCTTCAATTCCAGATTTTATTAACTCCCTCTTCTTAGCTTTAGCTTCTTCTCCTTTTCCTCTCAAGGACTCATAAGTTACTACTTGATAACTAACAATTTCAACTATACTTAGGTCGGCTATTAAGGGAATGCTCTCATCTATAAAAGAGAAAGTTCGGAGAAGACCTTGGGGCGAGAAGCGTAATTGGTTTGCTAGCGGAAGCTATGCAAAAAGTTTGGGCATACGATGCAATGATTAATTATTGCTAAGAACGCAACGCTACTAGCGTGATCAATTAGAGCCCATTAGTTAAGATATAGAAGATTCAACGCAGCAAAAAGAAAGGAAAACTTTAAAAAGCAAAATTGTGAATGTAATAGTAAATAATAATGTCAAAAGAGAGTTATAAAGAATTAGTTGAGAAATCAAACGTTAAAGTGGTAAAACGAGTACAGCTCGAGGATGGATATTACGTAATTGAGGATAGGCGAATTTCAACGTCTCACAGCGTACTTCATAAGATAAAAAGTTCGTTAGATGACACGAAGGTAATAACAACTGTTACTCAACGTGATGATGGAACGCTGAGGATCACCCTTTACATCTATAAGGTAATTGGAGATAAGGACGAACAAGGGTTTTACACGATTAAGAGTCGTGGAGTTTATATAAATATTAAGGGAGATGACGTGGAAGTATTTGAAGCGGGACCAGCAGTAGTGAAATCACCTTTAGTTGAGTCTGACCCAGGTGAAGAAAGAGAGGCGTTATTGAAGGCTGTAAGTGAAGGCACTAAAGAGAACGAAATGTTCGCCGAGTTCCTGAATGTGAACGGAAGTAACGGGTTGTTAGATCTTGCAAAGAAGACTAACTTCCGTAAGGTGATGTAATAATGCCAGGCTTAGAGGAGTGGGCAACAGAGATATGTCTTGATGGAGGTTGTTACGCTGCTTTACCCTTTGCAACAAAAGAGTGAAGAAGGAAAGGGCCCAAATCCGATAGAATGCGAAACATGTAAAGCATAGTTTCGGTACTATGTAACTGAGGGAAGAGTTATGGAGGGAAAGAGGTTATCTTTTTTGGAATGGCTTGGTTTAGCGTCGCTGTTCATAGGTCTCCCTACTGCAATAGCTATTGTAGTGTCGTTTTCGATTCCTTACTATTTATTACACGATGTAACTCTAGCCAATTCCCTTAGTTCAATAATTCCATTAGTAGTATTTGTGATCTCAGAAATATCCTTTAGGAAATATCTTGAGAGTCGCGATCTTATTTCTCCCTTCATGAAAGAGAGACCAATTACGATCTCACCAGATAGTGGGGAACCTATTGATGAAAAATTCATAAGGAGATTTGAGGTTAATCTCAAGTTTGCCAAGGGTGAGGAATATGTTAAGCGGTTGGCCATGCTCGGCATGATGTACTTACAGAACGCTGTAGCTTATGGCAACAAGGATTTGTACTTGAGGGCTAAGGAGTACTTAGCGAAGGCTGAGGAGGCTATGGAGGGGAAGAGTGTGAGCTTCGAGACTAGAATGGCGGTTGACTATTTGAGAAGTAAGATTGAGACGTATAAGTATCGTTTCGGGGAAAGATAAAAGCTTGAACGTACAGATTGTATTAATTATTATTACTAAATCCTTACAGAGAAAGAGGTTATGGGGCGGAAAGCCTCGCCCTTCAGGGCGGGGATGTTTTCAAAATTCCTTTCAGTGACGCTAACGACGCTCCTCCTCAGCTCGACTGAGGGCTTAATGGGACCCCGGGAGGAGCGACCGTCATCTCCCCTTCCTTCAAGGGACCAGAGTTTAGCGATGAAAAGTGTCCCACTTTCAATATGGGAGTGGTCCTCTGACCCTCTCGACTGCCCCTCAGATGAGGGATGTAATCCCGAACCGATGAGGGGAACTCTCGCCCTTTAGGGCGGGGAGGAAGTCGGCTCTCTAGTTTAAGACCTAAGAAATTTCAACTAATCCACAAAGCGGTACACATGAAAAAGCTTTTATGTTTTATATCCTTGATTCAGAATAAATGGGTATGACTTCTGCTCATCTAGATTCCGAGCAAATTACTAGAATACTTAATGAAATTATTCTAAAGGAATGCGAGCAATTACAAGGAGGTAATCCTTGTAATTACGGGGATATTATTATTTTAAATCCAAATCCCTCACAATACACGTATGGATTGAATGAGAAAGATATTTTAAATATAATTAAAAATTTAGGTTATAATTCTCCATCGAGTGTTTTAAATGACCTTGTTAACGCTAAATTTCTTTTAAAATTTGAGGATAAAAATGGAAATGCTAAATATAGAAGCATTTACATGGATCTATTCATAAGAAGTGCGAATTTAAGAACCGCTAGATGGACCTCTAATTACATCTTAAAGCCAAGATTAGCATTGGTCAAGTCCACCATTCCGTTTTCAACTGATAGAAGGTATACTATAAACCCTAATGCCAAGTCTGGAATAAAAGAAATAGATGATTTGATTGACTTATTAAAGAAAGAATTAGGAAACCAAGGAGCTGAAAATTACATTGAAATCGTAAACGAGTATCTTAAAGTCAAGGGATATAAAGGATTTGATTTAGTTCAAATTAAAATGATAAGCCAAGCTATTGAAAATTATTTAAAGGGAAAGTCAATAGGAATTGAAGCGCCGACTGGCTTTGGAAAAACTGAGGTCTTCTTGTTTCTTATTCTTTTTATTTTAGTTAAAAATAACTTTGATCCAAATAAGAAGATTCTATTGCTCTATCCTAGAAAGTCCTTAATGATAGATAATACTAATAGAGTAATTTTACTCAGTAAGATTATAGAGAAGAAACTGGGGAAAAAAGTACCTATCCTTATAAGGGATGGAGATTCAAAAGAAGATGTACATGATGGAGAACTGATAAGAAATGGTAATCTTAAGTGCCCCAATAAACACAGTTTAAAATATACTAATGGTAGGATCACATGCTCAGATTCTAATTGCGTTTATTCTAAAGAAGAATTTTATATTCTTGATAGCAAAAAATACAAAAGTATTGTAAAACAAAGAAACGAGCTAGATCCATTAATCATTATATCAAATATTTACACGATAGCTAATAGATTATTGACATTTGAACAAAGGGATGATATAACAGTAGAAGATTTTAAGAAAATTGCAGTAGTAGTAATGGATGAGGCACATGTATATACAGATGTACTAGGAGGTGTAACGTCAGCTGTATTAGAGGGAATGAAAAAAGTAAATCCAAATCTTGGATTTATTGGTGTTTCTGCTACGATACCAAATAGGGAGGAGTTTCTTAGTGAACTCTTTAATATCGCTCCGGCTAAACTAGCTATTGTAAGTAGTAAAGATATAAGCAAATCGGTAAGTCAACCACTAAACGGATTTAAGTTATACATATTAGGCTTTTTTGAGATAAGACCAGATGTTTCATGGCAAAGCTTTGCTCAATTGTGGGCTATATTGGCCTCTACATACTCTATAGCTTATTTAAATCAACCGAACACTGAATCCTATTTATATCAAAATATAATATTTATAAATAACATTAATGAACTAAATAGATTTTATGATGGGTTATCACAAAATCTTGGATTAGGAGAACCATGTAAAGATCGTGTAACTACGAGCTTGTTCGATGCATATTCTGAGCCATTTTATATTTATTTAGACAACAATAAATACAATACGTTATGTGGGCAGGTGCAAAAATCAGGTTATAAATATAATATAAATTCTATAATAAAAGATGCGAGTGAAATTGTTTTTATGAACGCTGCAAATAAATATTCCATATTCGATAAAATATCTAAAGGAGACTATGTAACTATAGGTGCAACATCTACACTAGAATTAGGAGTCGACTATGAAGGCGTGGCATTTATATTAAATGCAGGTGCCGATGATGAAGTTGAAATTGTTCAAAGATTAGGAAGAGCCAGTAGAAGTTTTAAAATGCCGAGAATAACACTAGGTATCATAGTTTCTAAGAACGTGCCCTTGCAGAGCTTTAGAATACACGATCAAGATTATATTAATAGAATCATTTACATGTTATCTGGTCAATTACTTACACAATCTCAAAATCAAAAAATAGCTCTGCACATATTAAAAAATGTAAAACCAGTTAAGTACTTTAGAGAGCTTATTAACGGCTTTTTAGATTTATATATAAATAATAAATTTACTAACAAATTACGTGATGATTTGGAAAATTTAATTAAATCAATTAACAACAATGAGATATCTAAAGAACTCGAAGAATTATACAACAGTATCTTGAATAATGAATCTGTAGTGGAACAATGCTTTACTATACTTGATCAAGAACTAGTGCAAAATGAAAACCTAAATTACATAAGGAATGAATTCAAAAAAGAACTTGAAACATGGAGAACAGAATTTGAAGAAATTTTAAATGACCTAATGAGAATTGCAAGGAACTTCATAGGTCCTGGCAATATATCAGATATTCAGAAGTTAGTGAATGATACCTCATCATTGATAGAAGAAATTATGAAAGATTATAGTAAAATAGAGGAAAAAATAACTAATACTAAAACCGTTAATTTGAACCTAATTAGTAAGGAAATTTCAAATGTATTGAACAATATATCCGAAAAAATACGTAAAATTGGAGATAATACTGACCGTATTATTTGGATATTAACTCCATATAACAGTAAAAAAGAGATTAGCGAAGTAAGTAAAAATTTAAAAGAATTACGTGATAAAATACGAAACATTGGAGATCATCTTCTAGAAGTTTGGAATTGGTTGGGTCAGTATAATACCTCTTCTACAAATGTTACATTATCAAAGGAACTCTGTGAAAAACTAATCGTTTTATATTCGAATTTACCTAATACAAAAGGTAATACTAAAACTGCTGTTAGAGACTTTGTATTTAGTTATTCCTCTTTATCATCTGTTGGATTAAACATAGAAGATATGCTAGTTAAGAAAATTACAGTAAGATTTTATGAGAGACAAAATAATAACTGGTCTCCAATAGGTGAGATAAGAGACATAAATATTTTTGATGCACTAATAAAATATCCTCCGTTTTACGTATTCAACTATTCACGGTACGTAAGTCAAAACGTCACTAATCCACCTCTGAGGTATGGAGCTATTTTATTACCATTATATCCCGAATATAATAGATGGTATAGAGTTAATCCTTCTATTCGTGACCTTAGCTTAAAGACTAACAATAATATCTCTGTGAGAGGTGGATTGGTAGAAGTAGATATAAAGGATGTAGATGAAATTAGAATATACAATCTTTTGCAATTAGAGTCCAAGCTAGGAAATCCGCTGATAATATCACCCGAAAAGTCTTATCAAAACAAAGTTCCGTTCTTAAAACTAGGAGTTGATAAACAATACCTCAATTATTACTTACAAAATAACATAATACAATTATCTAATTTAGCATCAAAATCTCATATCTCATATGATCCCACAATACTTAGCTATACGAGATACTGTAATCTTGGATATGGAATATCCAACGATATATTTGACATTAAATGCCCCTTTCAGGATGAATGTTCAATAGGAAAACTGCTCTTACGAAGGGGTGGACATTCATGTAATCGCTGGACGAGATCAGCTAAGTTAATGACTAAGCCTGCCTTAAACTTTGATTATCAATTATTTGAGAACTCTTCTTCTCAAGGTATTTCAATTAACCCCGTAGTTACAGCTTACAGTTTAGATTCAGTTAACATGTATAGGCGATTAAATAAAATAACATTTTACATTAATGATATACCAAAATATATTTACTTGAACCCAGTTTTAATACATAAATTATATGATACTAACGCAACAAAGTTTGAATTCGATAGAAATATAACCAAGGCTGTATTAGAGAATATTTTATCCAGTAATCCAACACTACGTAATATTCTTCTTACAAAATATTATCTTATTCTTTATGGCAAAGATAGTATATATAGAGGAGTTGAGAAACTAAACGGAAAGGATTATAACTCATTTAAATCGAATATTCAACAAAACCCAGACGAGCAAAATAAGTTCATAGATTTCGTATATGCCGTACTTTTGCATACTTTCGCACACCTACTTTATGAATACCTTACGTTAAAGCTAAGAATAGATGAAAACCTAATTGACTATTATTACGATTTTAATATTTCTAATCCGTCTTTATCGGGAGATTCCATCTACCTCTATGAGAAAACTTCGACAGGGGTTTTAGATCTCTCATCATTCATACTATCTCAGTTTAACAATAATTTCCAGACTCTATTCAATGATTTCTGCAATTTCGTGCATCAAGAATTTTCTAACCATTCAAATTTAATACAACAAACTGTGCAATCACTTAAACAACTTAAACAGAGTATTTTGAATTCAAATCAGAATATCAAGCAGGCTTTAGGAGAAATAAATAAATTAGTACAAGGTTTAAGAAATAATCAAATAGAACCAGATCTATATACTTTTAAGATCTATCTCTTTAAAAAGAAGGGCTCTAAAAATTCTAATTTCGATGAAGTAACTTTGGGGAGTTTAGCTGACATAGCTCTTGGTAATTTCTGTATTGATGGATGTTCATCTTGCGTAATGGGGGATTTTTGCCATTATCCATTAATTCAGAATATCATTACCAGTAGACAACTATTGGAAGAATTTCTTAATTACATCTGTAACTTTCAATCTCAAAACGCCCTAGTAAAAACCAGTGTCAATATTAAAGGAGATTCACGAGTTGGATTCTCGCTCTTGAGAGATTACGCTAAAAATCCTAACGTAAAAGCCTTAAGAATAGAGACTGCGTACTTAGATAAGGACTGTTTAAACATTCTTTACGAACTGCTAAACTCCAATCCCAACTTAACTATAGAACTAACTACAGATGAGAAGAATAGTAAAGATGTTTTAAATGAAAATTCTAGTCAAATAGAGCAGTTGAAAGCCACTGGCCGTTTTGAACTTAAACTTGTACCTAAAACGCACATAAAGAGCTATGAAATTGAATTTAAAGATGGTAGGAAGATTCATATTTCCGGAAGCTGGAATTGTCAAAGAACAAGTAGTAAACAAGAATTTACAATTTCTATTTAGCTAAAATTATAATCTTATTATCTCTATTTTCGGATCTACCTAGTTTACCGGGTGATTCTCCCCGTACTTTAAACGAATTTATTACATTAAGTCTAACATCTTCTATAATAGAATATAACTTTTCCCAATCTTTATAATTATTAAAGTTAATTATAAGGACTATTCTTCCTTCTTGAGATCTAAGAGAATTCTTACTTTTTTCTAAAATGGTCCGCAGTGAAGAAAAGAAATCATAACGTTTTATTTCTTTTTTAATAGCTCTGTTTAAACTTCCTAGTTTTTCAAACATATTAGCAATTGCATAATGAGGTAAGCTAAGTGATGCATAGTCCAAATCGAAACCGTAATAGGGCGGATCAATAACTATTAAGTCGCTTTTTGGATATTCAACCTCTCTAGCATCTCCATGAATCGCATGTATCTCCCCTCTGAACTTGAATTTTTTAATTATTTTTTCTTGGTTTTTAATTCCCGAAATAATATTTCCTCTGGCCTTAGGTTTTTTATTGTAAGATGCTATAGGATTAGTTTCGGCAGTATATTCGGGTACCCAAAATCCTTTAACTCCTCCAGCATAGATTACTGGTTCGGTTAGCGGAGGATACCATTTTGACAGAACGCTACAAGTCTTCACGGAATCACTAGAAGCTAACATCAGCAAAGTTTTTTCCTCATGATTTAATTTCTTAGCTTTAGTTGAAAGTACGTAATATGTGTAAAGTTGAGCTGGAGTAAAAACTTCTTCTATTTTGCTTATTCCACTTTTAATTAGTCTTTTACCTTCCTTTATTTCAAGTAGATTTACATTTACTAAATTAAGATCGAAATCCCCCAGTCTTTCAACTCTCTGTGTAATCCATTTTTCATCAAAACTGAAAGAACGATCATCATGAATTATTCCGAATATTTTCCAATCCTTAAAGTACTTTGAAAAAAATGGAGGTTCGTAAACAGGTTTAATAGTTACATCAATATTATGTCCACATTTTGGGCACGAAACTGTATTATCATTAGTAGTTTCGAATACGTTTCCACAATAAGGACATAGAATTACTTTTTTCTTTTTTCTAGTAAAGATCCATGAGGGTATTTTCCCTCTAGTTATTAAAATGTAACTTACAAGTTTGCCGTCATGATGCCATAACCAATTTAGTTCCAAGTCTGTTTCATTTAGTATATGATATATTTTATCCCAAGTTATCTCTCTTCTCAATATAGAATATCCCTCTATTATTTTAACTGCCAAAGGATTAATATCTATGCCATAAGCATTATAATTATACATAGACGCCTCGACCAAACCCGTGCCTCCACCTGCCATTGGTTCAAGAAAGACAAGTCCATTAGCATTCAAAGTGTAAGGATTATTAACGCCGTCATAAAATCTATCTAAGTCGGACTCCCTAAGAATGAAAGAAGTAAGTATAGCTCTATACAAAAAGATAGAACGTCTGGACCACCATCTATGTAAGCTGGCTTCTCTTTTAATTCCACCTTTTTCTCTTTCTCGAATGTATTTTTCTATCTCAGTGATCTCATCGATTCCTAAGCTATCTATTAATTTCATCTAGTTGATAAAAATGTTTTAAAAGTTTATAAAGCTTTCGGGTTATAGTACGTATAGATGAGTAAATCCTTTGCTTACGACGGTAATATAACTGATGATTATTTTGACATTGCAATCAGGCTAGATATTTCACAATCTGAACTAAAGAAATTATTAAATTTAACCTTTATTACTAAAATTGATCTTTTTAAATCAGAGAATATAGAAATCGTTAAGGAAGAATTAAAGAGAAGATTTCAGTGTGATAAATTAGATATAAGGAATTATGATGATTCTAGATTAATAATCTATTGTAAATATTCAACAAAAAATTTAACCAATTTATCTCTTATTAAAGATGTCCTCAAGATTGATATAAATTTTTACGGTAAAAAATTATTAGCCCGAATCAGTCCAAAGAACTTTGAAAAGCTTAAATCACTAGCAGCTAAGATACATAGGATACATCTATTGGATTGGAATGAAAAGGGAAATGTAGGTTTTTTTATAACTAAGCTATTGTCTTCATCCTCTCGATATGTCAATTTCATAGTAACTATTCCAGACATTCCTATATTGTCGATATTAAGAATGAAACGGGATTCTAATAAACTAGTACATACAGAAAAGAAAGACTTTATTGTTAGTAAAATAAGTGTAGCCGAATGGGGGGAAAGGAAATCATTATATTTATTGAATAATTATATAAAACCTAAAGTAAAATCCACTGAAAATGAATTTCAACGAATAATTTTTAGTACCGATTTAATCAACTCTGCTTTAATATCTTCTTTGAGAGGCATAACTAATGAGGATGGTATTTTAATTCCGTGGCCATTTTCGTCTTTCCAATTAGCTACTAATAATTATAGAATATATACAATATTTTTAGCAAATGTTAAAATTAAAGATATTAAAGAACAATATACGGATAAACTTTTCCCAATTATATTTGATGATGAAATATACAAAGTAAATTATAAATATTATGAGAAATTGCTCTGGATGAAAGCTAAAGTAAATCTAATAGATTTGTATAACACACCGAAAACCATAGAAAAGGAAATTAACCTAGTAACTACAGAAGACATGAACAAAATTATAAAATTTGATAAAAATAAAACTTATCTTGGAGTAATAATGGGCAAATCATTTACATCAATCTTCAGTAACCCATTATTTCTTGTTCACGTACTCGATGAAAGAAGAGATAAGCAGATATTGGAATTCATGAAAAAATTCGATGAGTTAGCAATGGAGCAAAAGGTAATAAGAAGTGCCCTAGAGTTTAATAGTGTAAGGTCCATTAAAAAAATTATATATGATATGGCATATTCTGAGAGTAGGCAGCATTTATTGTCTCTTTCCGGCGTAGATGAGTTATTAAATCTTCAGCTCATAGGTATAAAAATTTACAAGCTAGTACATGAAATCTTATATGGCAAAGAATTAAAGATTAGATATTTACTGAGTACGAGTTTTTGATGATTTTAATTTCTTTTATTGGTGACGGTCACTGGCATACTTCTTTGGTGAGGTTATGGTTAAATGAGTACTCGATCATTTCCAAGCTTCTATTCAAAGCCTTTGGCTCTTGAACCTAAAGAAGAAAGTCTATTAGCCACATTATTTTATTAATCTCTGTGAGAAATTTATACATATGAAGACTGTGAAGAAAGGGGAAGACACTTTTGTTGAATTCAGCGACTTTAATGAAGTAAGGAAAGTATTTGAGGATGCCATTAAAGAAATTGAAGAAGAAGAAAAGGCTAACGCCCGCGGACCTTCTTATGAGATCCGATCTCTCAAATGAATACTATACAGTTTTTTGAATCAACGCTGTAAAGTATTCTTATATCTTTCGTAACCTCAATGGAGAACATTGGGTTCCCGTATTTATCTGCTCCAAGTTTCTCCCTAGCGTACTTGAAAGGATCTTCATTCATTAACTCTAATTTTTCAAGAATAAGTCTTAGAAGTTTCGATAGAGGGAAATTCCTTTTTAACCATCCTATGAACTCTTTTCTATCAATCTCACTCTTAACTAAAAATCTGAAAATCCACTTCTCGCAAACCACTTTGAAAGATATTGCAAAGTGTAATTAAAAATCTGTCTCTTTCATATAGAATCTACATTAGAATCTAATATATTAAGCAACCCTAGAGGAAGAGAGGAGAATTAGCGTATAAAAGACGTGAAGAACGATATGAGAATAATGGACGTGGTCATGAAGTATAACGTCTCCGTCTTTACCGTGTGCGAACAGTTAAGAAAAGATGACTGGAGCGCTGAGCCGAGGGAGGGACCTACGAAACTGAAGGAAGAGAAAAAGCTCGTCCAAATATTAGAAAAGAGTTCAGAGATTTCGGCTTGAACTACGACTTCTGGACCTTGAAGCTCATATCCTACTTACTTATTCTACGCATTCCTCTATATTCTAAATAGAGTATCTTTATTAAACGCATTTAAAATCTACACAGGTAAAGACGGAAATCAGTTCTGACGGGAAATAATACGGGAAATAATCATGGTTGAGGAAGCTATCATTCAACTTACTGGAGGAATAGATTCCACAGTGCTAGCGTACTATCTTAAAGATAAATATGTGTTACATGGAACTTTTGTATATTACGGCTATCCTCCCCAAACAAGAGAGTTAGAGTTAGTCAAAGAATTATCCAAAGAGCTCAATATCCCTCTAAAGATTATTGATTTTTCCTCTTACATTAAGTCTTTCGATCTCCCTTTAATAGCTTCTACACAATATTTAATTAAGTATCAGTTTGTGATGGAAATCCTAGCCTCTTTTTCAGCTTATCCGAATCTGAATACAATGTTTGTGGGCTGGCTTAAGGATGAGTGGAGTAATAAAGTGAGTATCTTAAAAGCTATTGAATCTCTTATGGGTCTTAAGGTTGTGGCGCCTTTTCACACAATGGTAAAAAGTGAAGTTATTAAGTTGGGTAACGAATTAGGCGTAGATTTCACAAAAACTCACAGCTGCATTGTATCTGGAAAAATGCACTGCGGCATATGTATGCCGTGCAGATCCAGAAGAAGAGCTTTTGAAGAGGCAAAAGTCAAAGATCCCACCATCTACTACTTTAATTCGCCCCTCGCCGAGATAGATAAGTTATCGAGAGAACTGAGCCTGGAGGAGTTAGTGGAGAGGTACTTTAAGCCGTTCTTGCAGTATACTGAGGAATATCCTAAAGACTTCGTGGATAACTTAGTCAACATTTTGAAAAAATACAACGGATGAATCTAAATGAAGAATTATTACTTAGCGTACAGGTCAATTTTCTCATTTTTCATAGGTTTCATGAGTTTCGCGTTCCTAGCTTTAATGAAAATATCAGGCTTAAATAACTTTCAAATAGGGTTAACATTAAGTACTATATCAATATCTCAGTTTATCACATACATTATTCTGGCGTCTTTCTCGATAAAGAGGAATCTCCTGGTCTCAGCGGCATTAGAACTTCTTATACTAATAATCTTAATTGTTCAAAGATCCTTCCTCACCTTCACCCTCTCTGCAATTTTTATGGGTATCTCCAACGCAATAAATTCCTCAGTTATAATACTTCAAAAAGGATTTACGAGGAAGGATTATTCAATAATGATGACCTTAACTTTTACCCTCAGCTTAGCAGGAATAGGAATATTCTACATGAGTGGAATAATAGGGATAAACGTTCTCCTCATATTATTCATTCCTCTATTGTTCGCAAACCTAGTGTTATCGTCAATGCTTAGATATGAAGAGAATAAAGAGAGCTTATCGGAACTCTACTCTTGGTTGAAAAACGTCGGGAAGTCAGTTTTATTCTTCGGCTTCTTTGCAAGTTTAAGAAGAGTTGCAATCACAAGTTATATACCTTTAATTCTGCTTACAGTATTTTATACATATACCCCGCAGGAAATAAGTTTATACCTCATGATAATTCAAGTTCCTCTAATTGTTTTCTTTTATATAGCACACAAAATAAGTGAGAGAGATTTCATAATATTGAGTATAGCAGAACTAATTCTTTTCTTATCGCTTTCTATGTTCTACCGAGAATCGATATTTCTCTTCTTGTCCCTAATACTCTTAGCCAACGTATCCTCATCCTTAAGGGCACCAGTCGTCGAAGAGACAGTAGTCAAATTGTTAAATTTCAGCACGAAAATTTCTTCCTTTTACCACTTGATGGATACTATCTTCTCAGCGTTAGCGTCAATCTTCCTCGCATTTATCGTAAAACTGGATCTGTTTTGTGGAATTTTTATAATAGCAGGGTTATCTTCACTCTTGCCGTCTTTGTTCGTATACAAGGTTATAGTAGAAAGGAAACAGTAAATAATACAGTGTTTAAAGTATTTTGAATTACTTATTTTGTCCGATCGGCTCTTCTCCAGTGTCATCTCTAAGATTTTGATCTTCTGATACTACGTCAGCCCGAAAAGTATATTATTCCTACTCCTCTTCTAATAAGTACTTCAAAGACCTAATTGATATTATACGTTTCCAGTTTCTTCCTCAGACGTTTCCAATCATACTCCCTCATAAGAACGTAAATCTCTTTCAATTCATGATAAAGATTAGGAGATGCCGCCGCGGGGATTTGAACCCCGGACAACCGGATGTCCCCCGACCGTATGAGTCCGGCGCTCTAACCAGGCTGAGCTACGGCGGCACTATCTGAAATTTATGATGGACCTGGTTATAAAAATCTACTCACGTGGGTCTCGCGGAACGCTTTTCACGCAGTAAACCCTTCTGAAGCTACGTTACTCTGAGATCGCTCGGACTTCGGAACGTAGAGCTGAAAAGGATTCTAAACCTCTTGGAACAGCCCTCAGATCTATTAGCTTCGTCACCAACCGAACCTGATGAACGAGGTCATCGAACTCCTTCTCAGGAGGCGTAGCATAAGGAGTTTCCTGAACAAACCGGTTGATATGAACCTAATAAAGGACCTCATAAGGGTGGCTAACCATGCCCCCAGCTCCATGAACAGGGAGCCCTGGAAGTTCATCGTGATAACGGATCCCTCGATTAAGGAGAGGCTGTCCAAGCTTCATGACGGCGCGCGGCACTTAGCCAAAGCCCCGGTAGCGATAGCCGTGGTGGCCGAGCCCGACGTTAGTCCAGAGACCTGGATGGTGGACGTCGTCAACGCAACCATGTACTTCGTCATAGCGGCGTACTCGGTGGGGTTGGCTGTAGCCTGGGTTGCGGCCTTCGAGAACGAGACGGCCAAGGAGATCCTCGAGATCCCTAAGGAGAAGAAGCTCGTAACGCTACTCTCCGTGGGCTACCCTGACCCCAGCTACGAGGTCAAGCCGAAGGCGGTGAAGGCTCCTGAGGAGGTAACCTTCTTGAACAGGTACGGCAACCCGCTCGGCTGAAGCGTTCAGGCGCTAAGCTCTTGGACGGCTGATTTGAGGAACTGAAACGTTATAAGGGTTCAAGTTGAATTTGAGTTCGGACCCGTAGCTCAGCCAGGACAGAGCGCCGGCCTCCTAACGGGGCCGGAAGTCAGCCGGTGGTCGGGGGTTCGAATCCCCCCGGGTCCGCTACACCCCCAATTCTCCTCTTTCCCTTTCTTTCAATAACTGAGGGATCGACTCAACGTGTCTCGCTTTACGCCCAAGATCGAGGCGAGGTTCTCAGCCCTGAACCCCATCGCCTTCAGGAGGTTGTAAATCACCTTCGCCCTCATGAGCACGACGAAGTCGTTGCTGGCGACGGCTTCGGCGGACATTATGCTCTCCTTGTCCGCGTTCCTCACGGCTACCGCGTTACAGCCCTCCTTCCTTAGCTCGGCCGCCAGTTCTCCCGATCCGCTTATCTGGTAGTCAAGTAAGAAGAGGGGCTCGATCCCCTTCGATATCAGGAAGTTACACGCTTCGATTAACGACTCCAGAACCCTGTTGTCTCCCTTCCTTTTGCCCAGGTTGACGTCCCTGAAGAAGCCGTCATCGCACTCGAAGGCCTCACCGCTCGTTAGCGATATCATAGTTAGGGCTATGTTGTAACCGTCAACCGCCACCCTCTTAGGCTCCTCGACCAGCTTGGAGAGGATTTCCCTCAGTTCGGCCTCGGAATGAACGCACCTGTAGAGCAGGAGCCTCTCTTCCCCGCTCAGGCCGTATCGGGCGCTCACCAGGTCGAGGGCGGGTTTCCTATTATAGCCCCTGTCCAGGAGGTACTTGTAGTCCTCATAGGCCGGCCTTAATTGTGGACTTAATTGCCTCAATCACGTCTTCCCTCTTGCCGTTCTTCACGTTGACGCTGGCGAACGTTCCCGAACCTCCGCCCTTCCCGCCTAGTTCCCTGAGCTTCGCTACCAGTTTGTCGACCTTGAGGTCCTTGGAGGTGGCCACCTCTACTAACAGTCCCTCGTTCAGGCTCCTGGTGGAGACCACTATCACTCCCTTAGCCTGCGTTAGCCTCCTCATCAGCTCCTTCACCAGCTCGCTGTCGCTGAGATCGTTGATCCAATAGACCGAGACCCCGTTGATCTCGTCCTTTCTCACCACCAGCTCGGGGGCCTTGAGCAGCGTTTCCCTGTACTGTTTCACTAAGCCTTCCAGGCTTTCCAGTTGCTCGACGAGCTTCCTGCTCCTGATCTCCAACTGGGCCGGCGTGGTCCCCAGGTAGTCTGAAACCGTGAGTATCTCGTTCTCGAGTTCCCTCGAGTACTTAGCTATCACGTCGCCCGCCACGAACTCCAGCCTTATCACCCCGTCCTGGATCTTCTCCACGTTGATTATCTTTATACCCCCTATCTCCGACGTGTTGGTCAGGTGAGTCCCGCCGCATCCCTCCACGTCCCAGTCCTGTATCTCTAAGAGCCTCACGGTAGCCGTCTCCGGAACGCCCCCCGCGTAGATTGATACGCCGTACTTGTTCTCGGCCTCAGTTCTCCCCATGTAAACGACCCTTACAGGTCTCCTGTCCAGCACGACGCTGTTGGCTAGGTCCTCTATCTTCCTGATCTCCTCGGAACTCAACGTCTTGTAATGCGTTATGTCGAGCCTCGCCTTCTCCTCGGTCTTCTCAGCTCCTGCCTGCCACACGTGGTCGCCCAGGACCCTCTTGGCCGCCTGAAGCACTACGTGGGTCGCCGTGTGGTGTCTCATGATCCTGTACCTCCTTTGCCAGTCTATTTCTCCGACCACCTCAGTCCCTGGAGGGGCCTCGACGGGTCTCTCAGCCACGTGAACAACTACGTCCCCGACCTTCTGGGTATCCACGATCCTGACCTGCTGTGTGCCTATGTAGAGGGTTCCCGTGTCCCCTACCTGACCTCCCCCTTCCGGGTAGAAGGCCGTTTGGTCCAGGATGATGTACTTGCCGTTTACGATACCAAGGAGCTTGGCCGTGAACCTCCTCAAGTACTGGTCCTCGTAGTAGAGCTTCCTCGTGGGTTGGAACGTCCTGACTCGCTCGCTTACCTCCTGCGGGACCTTCTGTCTCTCCTTCCCCTTTATTGGGCTCGTCTGATGCCTCTTCGCAACCAGGGCGTAGAAGTTGTGGGGGACCTCCACGTTAACGTCCTTCCTGACCTTCTTCAGCTCCTCGGCGAGGATATCCGGGGGAATGCCGTTCGAGTCGTAGGCCTCAATCAACGTGTCTAAGGTGATCTGCCTCTTAGCTAAGGCTTGAGCGACGCTGGGGGCCTTAAGGAGGACCTCCTCGAACTTGGCCTGCTCGTTCTCGATTACGTCGAGTATGTACTCCTTGTTCTTCGGCATGTTGGGGAAGTCCTCGGCCCAGTAGTCTATCTGCATCTTTATCAGTTCCCTTAGGTCAACGTCAGACTTGAGGAGCTTGAGGACCCTCAAGGTCCTTCTTATCAACAACCTCCCCAAGTAACCCTCGCCGGAGTTGGAGGGGACTAGGCCGTCGGAAAGCATCAGCGCTATCGTCTTGGTGTGGTCGAGCACCTGGAAGACCCTCGCTGCCCTCGTCAGCTCGGAGTCCACTTCCTCTACCTTCATCCCCAGCTCCTTGGCCACCAGTTCCCTGTGAAGCCTCACGGTGCTGGGGTTGTCTGGGTCTAGCCTACCGGCGTACCTAGCCGCTACCCTAAGGAGGTTATCGTCGATGGGCTCGACGCCTATCGCCTTATAGAACCTATAGACTAGGTCGCCGTATATGGCGTGGAACGCGGTGGGAGTCCTCTGGGTGAACCAGGCTATCCTCTCGACTCCGTAGCCTGTATCTACGATCCTGAGCTTCAGAGGCACGTACGTGCCGTCCTGGACGGAGTACTGCATGAACACTAGGGTGGCGAGCTCTAGGCCTCCCACTGTGACCTCGAAGGAGGGCCCCGCGTTACCTCCTCCCTCCCACCACGACTCCTTGAAGTGCAGCTCCTCTTCAGGGATCCCTATCTCCTCGGTGAAGAACTCCTTGGCCAACTCCACAGTTTCGTCCTTCCAGTAGACGAACTTGTCTGGGTAGTTGAACGCGTGATGGGCCGCCATCTCGAAGGACGTCAGGTGTCTTCCCAAGGTTACCCCTACGTTATCGACGTCCTCAAGCCTTATGCAGGGCTGGGAGATCACTAGCGGGTTAGCGGGTGGAGGCACTAAGCCGCTCGTCACGTGAGGCTGGAAGTCCACAATACTGGCTATGGTTAGGTAAAGGTCTTCCCTCCATCTCGCCAGCACGGGCTTCGGCGGTATGGGGGTGTGACCCTTCCTGGCGAAGAAGTCTATGAACTTTCTCCTAGCCTCCCTAACGGTGAGGGGTCCTGATTTTATGGGTATCTCGAAGAAGTAGTAATCCGTGCAGGGAATGTCGGAGCAGTATTCCTCGTTCTCCTTCTTCGTCCAGAAAGGAGTATGACAGGATTTGCAGATTTTCCTAAAGTAATTATTAGTGTCAAAAAACTTGAGCCTGTACTCGGTCTCGCTCGCTTCAGGCATACGTGGAAATCGGTTGTCGCGTATAAAAGGTTGAAAATAGTCGTTGCTTTATCCGAACAGCGACGCCAGACCTCCGGCGATCTCCTCTTCGCTGACTTTCTTTTCCTCTTCCTTCTTCTCTTCCTCTTTCTTCTCCTGAGCAGGAGCCTGCGCTGTCTGAGCGGTCGGCGCGGCAGCTACCGCGACGGGCATGGCGGTGGCGTTCTTAAGGACCTCGTCTATGTTAATTTCCTTGAGGGCGGCGACTAACGCCTTAAGTCTCACCTCATCCACGGTGACCCCAGCCGCAGTAAGCACGTTCCTGAGGTTGTCCTCGTTTATCTCCTTCTTCGCCGCGTGGAGTAAGAGGCTGGCGTACACGTACTCCATGTTTACCCCTACCCCCTTGAGACGACCTTTTAATATAAATAACTTTTCATCCGAAGAGCGACGATAGCCCGGCCCCCACGTCCTCTTCGCTGACTTTCTTTTCCTCTTCCTTCTTCTCTTCCTCTTTCTTCTCCTGGACTTGGCCTCCTCCTGCGGGGGCTCCCGCTGGAACCGTCGCTACCTGAATTCCTAAGTCCACCTTGCCCGCCAGCGCGGAGGCTAGTGCCATCGCCTTAGAGTACGCCCTGGCGAACACCGCCTCAGCGGTCTCTGGGGCCACGAAGCCGGCCTCAGCTGCCAGTGCCCTGCCCCTCGCGAAGGCCTTGCTTATTACGTTCTCCAGCACTTTAGGCTCAGGATAGACGGCCTCGGTTGCCAGCGTGAAGGCCTCGCTGAACGCTCTAAGCACGTCGTTCTTGTAGCCTTCCAGGTCCAGGTGTAACTGCTCTCCGGGGATGACGAGGTTCTCGTAATAAGCGGCCTTGACCTTCAGTTTCACGTGAACGGGCATTATGCCGAGCTTCTGAAGTATCGGGATTATCTCGACCGGTATGGGATCGCCGGGCTTAGCCACCACTGTGTCCTTGACTACGTGTATCTTACCCTCCTGAACCCTCGTCTGGATCCTCAGCTTTCCGAAGACGCTCAACATGGGCCCAGCGGGGATTCCGGTGTCGCCCGCGGGTACGACGACCTCCTCGTCAGCCTTGTCGCCTGGAATCGCGAACCTCTTTAGCTTGAACTTCTCGAAGAACATGTATATTTCGAAGGGGTTATCGTTAGTGAAGATGAAGGCGTTGGGTCCGGTCAGGTACTGATCGATTTTCTCAACGTCAATTCCCGACTTCTTGGCGGCTATCCTGAACAACGTGTTCTTCGTCACCCTTACTACGGCCTTCCCTCTCAATCTCTTTCTGATTTCGTGGAGCTTGTCCGCGGGGAAGCTCTCGACACTGGCTATCAGCACCGTCTTGTTGCCCTTAAGCAGATCCGTCAGCTCGTTAACTTCCTCGACCTTCCACTTGGCTACCCTTTTCCCTTCAATTACCACCGCTTGGCTCATTTGGGCCTCACCTTCGCAGGCTTACCCATAGTGGTCTTGAAGTAGACCGCGTCGATATTTGCGGCCGACTTCACCTTGCCTTCGATCACGTTCAGGACGGCCTTGGCGTTCTCCAATAGGTCGTTCTGGCTCATGTTTTCCACACCTATGAAGACCTGAACCTGAGGCTGATCCTTTGTCTTCACCGCGACGGATCTCTTGAACCTGAGGACGTATTCCGTGATGTCGGGAGTGTTGGGCAAGGGGGTGGGGAACTTGTTTCTTGGGCCTAAGGCAGGCCCTAAGATCCTTCCAGCCAGAGCCATGGACTCCGGAGCGATGAGGAACCAGTCGTTCTGAGAGGCGAGCTTCTTAATAGCCCTCTTCTGCCCCTGTAACTTCTGTAGCTCCTCCTTGCTTAACACCACGTTAGGTTCCGCCTTCCTCGCGTAGTCCATCTGCTGAAGGGTGGGTACCACCAGAACCTTCATCTCCTTGGGAGGAGCCTTAGGAAGCACGACGATCTCCCTGAGCTTCAGTTCCCCCTTCTTCATGTCTATTCCCTTGAACGTCACGATCATCTCGACGCTCTGCGTGAAGTTCCTCTTAGGGTTGTGGTCGGTGCTTAAAGCAGTCTTGATCGCTTCAGCCAGGGCGTTATCAGGGACCAGCGTCACTTCTCACACCTCAGGACCGGTTCCACTTCTCCTCATACTTGGATAAAATGTCATCGTACTTACCTTCCGCCACTTCCTTAACGACTAATTTCGGGTCCTTTCCGTCGACCGTGAGTCCGATAGATCTGGCCGTGCCTAAGATGCTTCTCACCGCCGCTTTCAGGGTCTTAGCGGTTAGGGCGGGCTTCTTCATGACAGCCACGTTGATCACTTGCTCTATTGTGATGTTCCCGATCTTCTTGTGTTCTGGATCTCCGCTCGGGGCTTCGGCCTTAGCCTCCTTGAGGAGGAGGGCCGTTGTTGTGGGTATTCCCACGTTTATGGTGTACTTCTTCGTTTCAGTGTCTATCTCTATCACGACCGGTACGCTCATTCCCTTGAAGGACGCCGTGGCCTCGTTTATCTTCTTAACCACCTCGGCGACGTTCAGACCCATTTGGGAGAGCGTGGGCCCTAAGGGAGGTCCGGGCTTGGCGTTCCCTCCTTCGACCATTATTTTCAAGGTCTTGGTCGGCAAACAGCTTCACCTCTTCACTTCTCTTACCTGTTCGATGGGTACTGTGACCTGGAGTGGGAATGAGGACTCGAGTATATATAAGGTTACTTCCCTCTTGCTGGGCTCCACCCCAACCACCTTGGCCTGCATACCCCTGAAGGGCCCTGTAATGATCTCAACGAGGTCACCCACCTTAAGCGTGGGTAGGGCTTCCTCTCTCGAGACGTACTTCTTTATCTCCTCGAGGGGTACCAGCCCTGGGACGACCTTCTTCACGTGCCTTAAGCCCTGAATTACGGCCTTAACCACGTGGAGCCCCGAGGCCTCGATGATTACGTAGCCCTTGAGCTGTGGAGGGATAACTAAGGAGTACACCTCCGTGATGTTATTGAGCCTTATCCTTTCCTCTATCATTAGGGCGGTCCCTATCTCTTGGCCAGCGGTGACGCTCACGGCGTAAAAGTTGGATGAGGGAGCCTTCTCAGACACCGCATGTCACCTCAGATCCTGAGAAGTACGGCGAACGTGAACTGAACTATGAAGGCGATTAAGCCCACTATCCCTAGGAAAAGTAACGTGATTTCGAGGAGCCTAACGAAGTCGTGAGAGTCCGGCTTTTCCGCTACAGACATTATCCTCTCCCAATCCTCCCTCAGATGCTTGAACCTCTCGAGCCAGTTCATGTGCTCCGACAGGAAATCAAGACTAAGGTCAATTAATAAAGCGAACCGTTATTCTAGTAGCCTCTTCACGAACCACTCGGGGTCAAAGGGTATCAGATCCTCATACCCCTGCCCCACGCCGAGGAATAGCACGGGCTTCTCAAGTTCGTAAGCCAGCGAGAGAGCTATACCTCCCTTAACGTCAGCGTCGATCTTCGAGAGCACTACTCCGTCGTATCCCACCTTTTCGTTGAAGACCTTGGCCTGCTCCAACGCGTCGCTCCCGGCCAGCGAATCGATTATTAGGAGCCTGAGGTTCGGCTTCGTTACCCTAATGATCTTCCTCAGCTCCTCGACCAGGTCGGCGTCTACGTGCATTCTGCCGGCCGTGTCCACGAGGACGACGTCTAGGCCCCTGCTCTTTGCCGCGTTTATTGCGTCCACCGCGACGGCCGCGGGGTCTCCACCGTACTTACCCTTCACGATCGGCACCTCCAGCTTAGTGGCGTGGTAAGCCAACTGTTCCTGAGCCGCCGCCCTGAAGGTGTCGCTTGCGGCTATGATGGGTTTCAGCCCGTTCTTCTTCAGGAAATAAGCGAACTTAGCTATCGTCGTCGTCTTCCCGACTCCGTTCACGCCGAAGAAGACTATGACGTAAGGTCTTGGGGATTTTTTTATTTCATCGATTAGATCGAACTTACGATAGTTTTTGGTCATTACTTCATTTATGCTTTTCTTCAGGGTTTCCCTAACTATTTCCTCAATGTCCTGAGACCTTGCGACTTTCTTCCCTCTTAATGCCTTAGCCAGGTCGTCAGCTATTTTCTGTGTAACGTCGAAGGAGACGTCGCTTTCCACCAGCTCCAGCTTAAGTTCCTCGAGTAGGTCGTTCAGGTCCTCTTCCTTTATCGTCTTATACCTAAGGAAGTCGAAGAACCCGAACCTTTTCTCCTCCTTCTCTTCCCCCTTTACGTCCTCTTTTTCTCGTGCGACCTGAGGAGCCGTTTCAAGCTTCTCTTTCTCCGTCTTAACTATTTCCGTTGCGCTCTCAGCGGGGGCTTTAGTTTCGGGCTGAGCCGTCCGTTCAATCTCTCGCTCTACTTGGCTGGGTGAGGCTCGGTCCTCCCTCTTAGGTGACTCAGCGGACGGCTCTGCTCGTCCCTTTTCGACCTGTTGAGGTTCCTGTACTTCACTTCCCTTAAGCTTGCTCAAAAAGCCCGTAACCGCCTTCTTCAGCCTGTCGAAACAACGCCCTCACCTTTTCTGTTGAGCCGCTGTTCTCCTGGCTTCCTCCTCGATGCTTTGCAAGATCGACGTTATCTCGTTGTAGGCCTGGACGTTCTTCGCCAGTTCGTTGTTTATTCTCTCTAGGGCGGCCTTCAGCTCCTGTTCTCTTTTCGTGAGTATATCCTCCGCCTTCTCAGACGTGACTTCAGCGTAATAGTTCAAACCCAAATGGACTAACACCTTTGATGAGTCGATTGAACCCAGCTTTAACATCAGGTTGCCCCTTTTGTCCGCGGCGATCAGGGTATCTCCACTCATGTTCTTAAGAGCGTTAATCGCTTCCTTCGCCGAAGCTATCGAGGCAAGGGCGTCAGCTACATCGTTCGCTAACCTTTGGAGGTAATCTATGTTGTTCCTAAGCGCTGAGGCTTGGGCTAAGAGGTCCTCAACGCTTACCTGAGCCATACTGGTTCAGAGAATGATCTTGTCGAGTCTTAATAAGTCTCTTATGTACTTGTCCTCTACTTCCTGCGGGTTAACCTCCTTGACCTCAGTAATCTTAATGTTATGCCTCTTTATCTTATTTTTGCTACCGAACCACGAGTAGATCTGTTCGACCGCGTCCTCAGGCCTTACGGCAGTTACGTATTTCACGAACTTCTGTCTTACAGGGTACTTGCTAGCCCCGAAAAGTGCGGTGCCAGAGATCCTGTAGACCTTAACTTCCATAATCAAAGAGAGAAGGCTTGTTGTATTCTTAAAATCTCCGGTCCGGTGGTTTCCGACCCGACCAAAATCCCGTTCCTGTTCACGACCAGTCCGGTCTTAACGTAGGCGTTACCGAAGTTAACCGTTCCTATTTCTATCTTGGTCTTGAACAGCTTTTCGAGATCCGCGACTTCGTCCTGACTCGCGTCCGCGTGTACTAGACCGCCGAAGTCCGTTACCACGCCAGCTGACCCTACAGCGACGACGTTAGCTATCGTCCCTTTCCTAACGTTGTCCATCTGAAGGGCGGAGACGATTTCTTTAACTTCCGCCTCCGTTAGCTCGATGAAAAGGAGCCCCCCGTTGTCGTTCAGGAGCATCGTGTTACCCAGGGCGTTGGGTTTTATGTTTAGCACCTCCACTCTCACGTCCTTGAGCTCCGTCTTCAGTTTGGTTAACTCATCGTCATCGATAGTTCTCGGCAGTAGAATCACGTTGTTGTTGCCGTTAACGAACAGACCTATTAACACGCTTTTGCTGACGGTGGTCTCAATTATCTCCGTCTTCAGGGTCTCGGCTATTTTTTCCTTTAAGTCCCTCTCGAGGCCGGGAGGGACTAAAGTGTATTTATCGTTAGTAAAGGTGAAAATACCTATGTTTTCATTAGAAAATATACTGATTTTCTCTATGTTCATCAGGCTTTCACGGCCAGTTGGACCAAGTAGGTCTTCTCGCCGATCTTCTTGGCGGCCACCCTTACCCTTCTCACTATTTTATCCTTCTTGTTAGTCGAGATCGCGTCCACGAGAACAGGGTCGAGGATCACTCTGGTAGCGCCTGTGTGCCTCTTAATCGTCTCCCTAACGATCCTTAAAGCCCTCCTGAACCTCACGTTCCTTCTTCCCATGAAAGCCCTCCTGAAATTGATCACCATCTCGAAGTAATCCTTCTCCTTCATGGCCTCACACCTTTAGGTTCTGCCTTCTCCAATCCCTTCTGAGCGGGTTAACCGTAATCCTTCTCCTCGTCTTAATGATCACCCACGCCGGGATGGGACTGTTGGCCTTGAGCGCCTTAGCGAGCCTGAGCTTGTAGGCGTGGGGCTTGTTCCTGCTCATTTCCAACCCCTCTCCTTAATCGTGATTTTAAAGTCTCTTCTCTGCGATCCCACGACCTGTTCTAGGATCTGCTTAAGCATTTCGTCGGTTATGGGGGTCGGTATTCTGCCTGACCTGGCAAGCGCTATCAGCTGATCCTTGAGGGCCTCCGCTAGCTCAGGCTTCACCAGCTCGATGTTCTTCAGCCTTAGCCTGGCCTCTTGGGTCATTATGGATCTCAGGATGGCCTCCTTTTGCTCCTGAATCTGTTTTCTCTGAGCCTCTTGCTGAGCTAGTCTCTTTTGCTCCTCGGCCGCCCTCTTCCTCAAAAGTTCCTGTAGCTCCTCATCCTCTTGATAGTCGTAACTCATGTCTCCCCGCACCCCACGCGGTGTCTTAATTCAGAGGTATTTACCCAATTCAGGGTTCTTCTCGGCTAGGGACTTAAAGATTTCGTAGGAAAGCTTGTCGATTAACGACCTGCCCTTTCCGGTGAGGATCCTTCCTTCCTTCGTGCTTTTCACAAGTCCCGCCTTCTCCAGCTGCTGCATCATTACCCTTATGGCGTGTCCGGGCGCCTTAACGCTCTTGGGCGGCCTGGCCCCCCTCCTTTTCCTCCAACTGTATTCACTCCTTAGCCTACTCACCCCTATGGGACCCTTCAGGTAGAGCTTCCTCAAAAGAGACGCAGCCCTGATGTACCACCAATCTTCAGGGTTGTCTGGAACCCTCTCGTTGTACGAGGCCGTCTTAGCGTAAAACGACCATTCCTTAGGCTTGACTTCCTTGACGTTCTCCTTCAAGTAATCGGCTAGCCTCTTTATGAGAAGATCGGCGGGTACCATCTCGGCTGTAATCATGCTGTCCTTATAGGAGGGCGTCAGCCTAAGCTTTAAAGTTTTGTCAGTGACGCATATCTCGTGCGTTTCTTTATAGCGACTGAGGAAGATTTACTGAACGGCAGGATAACCGACGTTTACTTCGAAAGGACCTTGAAGGTTCTGGACTACCTGAACCTGAAGGACGACCTGGTGAGGATGGAGGTTCACTCCTACGGCCTGCCGAAAGGTTATGAGTGGGCGGTGTTCACTGGTCTTCCTGAAGTCCTGCACCTCTTCGAGGGTAAGCCCGTCGATATTTACGCAATGCCGGAGGGCACGCTTTTCAAGGAGATCGAGCCCGTTATGATAATAGAAGGTCATTACAGAGACTTCGGAGTTTACGAGACCGAGTTCTTGGGCATATTGAGGCACTATTCGAGCATCTCCACCAAGGCGGCCAGGATAAAGTCACTTGCGTTGGACAAAACGGTGCTGTTTTTCGGACTGAGGGCCATTCACCCAGCCATAGGACCTATGGCTGATAGGGCAGCCTACATCGGAGGATGCGACAGCGTTTCCGGGGCCTTCAACGAGAGGACTATTGGGGTTAAGCCCACAGGAACCATGCCGCACGCGCTTATGCTCATGGTCGGCGACAATGTGGCCGCCTGGAAGGCCTTCGACGAGGCTATACCTCCGGACGTGCCTAGGATAATCCTCGCCGACACATTCGAGGACGAGAGGACTGAGGTGCTTAAGGCAGTTCAACTACTGAAGGACAGGATCTACGGGGTCAGGCTGGATACTCCATCCAGCAGGAGAGGAAGCATGAGAAAGATAGTAGCGGAGATAAAGTGGACTCTCAGGATACACGGTTTCAACAACGTCAGGATCATCGTGAGCGGAGGGATAGATGAGGACGACATCCTGGAGCTTAGGGATCTGGTCGACGGCTTCGGCGTCGGGACGAGCATAGCCTTCCCGCCGAGCGTCGACTTCAGCGCAGATATCGTGGAGAAGTTCGTGAACGGCAAGTGGGTGCCCTTCACCAAAAGGGGCAAGTGGCCTGGGGCGAAGCAGGTGTGGAGGTGCGGAGAGACCCCCGACAACGACGTGATCACGTTGCTTGACGAGGCTCCTCCGAATCCGAACTGTAAGCCCCTCCTCGTCAAATACATGGAAAAAGGGAAAATAATCAGGGATATACCGAAGGAAAGCGAAGTGAGGGAGTATGTCCTGAGGCAACTGAGGGCCGTAGGCAAGGAAGTCGAAACGAAGAGGGCTACTTAAGGTCGACCTCTTTCAGGTTCTCCAAAGACCTATTCATGGCGATCTCCGCTATGGGCTCTAGGTTCCTTATTGCACTGTAGAACCTCAGCATGAAGCCTACTATCTTGGGGCCGTACTTGTTCCTCCTGTTGTCGTTCATTAACTGCGCCTGAAGGTTCTCCAATTCCAACATCAACGATTTCCTCAACACCCTCAGCTCCTCCATGAGCTCGTTTGCCGCCCTGTAATTCCAATCGCCCCTGAGCCTGAGTATCTGGTTGAGGAGTGTGTCCATCTTCTCCTTAACGGAAAGGAACGTGGGGTAGAAGTCCTTCAAGTAGTTAAACCCTTCCGGCGGGAGCCCTAAGAGCATGTTTGCCGCCTCGCTTATCTCGTCGGCGACCTCCTCAAGGGACTTAATGATGATCCTGTTGCCTATTATCTGTACGCTCGGGACCCCGATAATGTAGGCCAGGCTCTTGTTCGTTTGCGCCAATATTAGCTGCCTTAAGCCCAGGAAGTAGAGCCTGTCGGCTTCCTTCTCTAACTCTAGAATTTCCTCTATGAACTTCCTCGATCCGCTCTTCAACCCGTGCGAGAGGTAGTCCACCATTAACTTCAAGGTGTTGACGAGTTGTCCCAGAATCACGTTGAAGTTGTGTTTAGTGGGGTCTATGTACGACCTTATCTCAACGTTCTGCAAATCGTTAGCTATCATCTCTAAGCCTATCAACGACCTGCTCACCTCCCTGAGCTTCCTCATGGCCTCATTGGGGATGATGCCTCCCTCGTTCTTTATCACGATCCTGTCGAATCCCAAAACGTAGAAGGACCTAACTACCCTCTCAAGAAGATCGGGATCCGTGTTTTCCGATATCTTGATTTGCATTTCGTGCTTTGTACCCTGTGGGTTGTAAGTGGGAGGATAGACCTTCAGCCCTCCGTCCTCATCTACGTCTATGTAAACGCTCGTGCCGGGCTTCAGGTTTACGCTCTTGACCCATTCGGCGGGAAGTGAAATCATCAGAGTGGACTTCCCGAACTTTTGAACCTTTCTAAGGTCCATAATAACCTGTTAATCCCATATAAGCCTAATTTAATAAGTTTTAACATATCACATTTGTGTTTCAACAACTCTTCCAAATTTTTTCAACACAACGTCGCCCCCTGGCGTCGGGATCACCCTCATCCCGACTGGCCTTCTTTTGACGTAATAGACGGCGTACATGGCCTTGATTAAAGAGGCCAGAAGATCTCGATCGGCCCTGACAGCGATCATATCGAGGCCGGCAACACACACGAAGCTCAACGATATCAGGTCCCTAAGCCTCAGCGACCCTTCTGAGACCCTTTGAGTCAGCACGTCGTCCTCAGCCACCGGCAGCATAACTTCCGAGAAACCTAGCGCGTTGACCTTTGCCAAAACTGCCGCCTTGAAGACCCTCTGATTGATCTCGAAGACGGTAGATAAATGGGAGGGTTCGAAGAGCTTCCTGCCGCTTAGCTGCTCAATCACCCTACCCACGCTCTCTTCCTTCCAGGGCGAAAGGGAGACGTCGAGGCCCAAGTACTTCAGTCCCAGGTTCCCGGCGTATATCTTGGCCAACTCGTCCGCTTTCGCGAGGGCCTGAACTTCCTGGTTCCTGTCGAACTCGCTCACGTAAAGCACGGAAGCCGACAGGCTAGGAAGGGCTACGTCGCCCGTGCCGCTCGGGAAGTAGGGGGTGACTACGAAGTAGTCGCTGAAGGTCAGGGAAAGCCTGCTGGCCTTCTCTGGCTCTATCTCGGCGAGGAGCTTAGAGAGCTTGTCCACATCGTCTAGCCTTCTAACCAATATGGAGGCGTAAGCGTTTTCAGGCTCTAGCGCCTTAGGGACTTCGGTCACCCTAGGATCTTTTGAGTCGAGGTGCACTATGCTGAACAGCACCTCCTTGTTTAGGTCCGCTAACTCCACTACCTTGTCCATTGGTTCTGATCTCGGCAACGGAGGTAACGCTACCCTCTTGGTCCACACGATTTCGTCCTCGACTTTCTGCAGTTTCCATACCACGTCAGCTACGGCGTCTTGATCGAACGCCGGGATGTGGGCCGTGAGCGCCCTTAACTTCACGCTTTCAACTAAATCTTTTGAAAATTAATTAGCTTCGCAACTAATACAGGTCGAGGGCTTTTGCCTAGACTGGTCATCCTCGTTACCAGGGAAGAAGCGGAGGCCCTTTATCACGCCCTGGCGTTGGCTTCTGGTGCCTTAGCGCTCATGTGGGAAGTCCACGTCTTCCTCACGAGCAGTGCCGCGGTTCTGCTGACTAAGGAGGTTAAGGGGAAGACCGAACTGAGTATGAAAGGCCTAGTTAGATGGTTCGTTAAAAGGAGGATGAAGAAGTTAAACATAGCCGAAGTTGACGAGGTTCTGGCCAAGGTCATGAAGAGCGGGGGCGTGTTCTACGCGGATGAGGCCGCCCTGAGGTTAGCAGGCTTCACTCCCGAGGACCTAATGGAAGGGGTGAAGCTCGCCAACTCGGTCAGCTTCCTGAACCTGGCGAAGGACGCGGACGTGGTGATCACTCTATGAGGATAGAGTCCAAGGAAATGTGCCCCGTGCTCCTCTTGCAGTTCAGGGAGGCCTACGAGCGCTCTCATAGCGGCGAGATAATAGAGGTCAGGACGCCTTGGGCAGCAGCGGTCGACGCCTTAAGGGAGTTGAGCCTGGCCTTGGGCTCGGAGTTCTTGGGCTTCGAGAGGGAAGGTGAAGAGTACGTGATAAGGGTGAGGGTGGTAAAGGATAACGTTAAGAAATGAGAATTTTTAAGACGTTTCGTCACCTTTGATAAACCGAGGAGATCCTTATTGTGTCAAATAGGGTTTTCGAGAACGTCATCGAATTGATGCAAGGCATGTGGCCTACACCCCTACTTAGAATCGACGAGAACGCCTGGGCTAAGCTCGAGTTTTTCAACCCCATAAGTCACAGCGTGAAGGACAGGACAGCGTTATACCTCGTGCTCCAAGCGATAAGGGAGGGGAAAAAAGGCCTAGTGGAGACAACCTCAGGGAACACGGGCCTCGCTATGGCGGCGTTAGCCGCAGTCACGAACCTGAAGTTCACCGTGTTCCTGCCTAAAGGCGCGTCGAAGGGTTACAGGGTATTGATCAAGATCTTCGGGGCGGAGGTCAAAGACGGAAGGAACACGACCACTGACACCTTAAGCTTGGTGAAGGAATACGAAAAGGAACACAACTACTACCATCCAGATCAGTTCCGCAACGAGCTCAACGTCAGGGCTCATATGGAGACTACGGCCAAGGAGATAGACGAACAGATGTCCTCCATAGGTCTAAAGGTGGAGAGGATAATAGCGAGCATGGGCACGGGAGGACACGCAGTCGGTATCGGGAAATACTTTAAGGACAAGTACGGCTCGGGAGTGGAGTTAGTCGGCGTGGTTCCGGCCATGGGCTCCAGGATTCCGGGGATAAAGAGGCAAGATGAGGGGAACCCCTTCGTGGAAAAATACGGCGTGATAGACAGGGTAGTGGAGGTCACGACGCTTGAGGCCTACGAGGGTGTGAAGAAGGTCGCAAGGAAGGCAGGAATACTGGTTGGGCTCAGCTCGGGAGCTGTCTATCACGCTTACGAGAGGATAAACGACGGTAAGGTGACGGTTCTGATATTCCCTGACGACGGCTTAAGGTACGTGGAGGAGTTCGAGATCTTAGAGCAAACTATTACTGAGGCGCAGGGCAGTCACGGATGAAGATCGACCTCTCAGTCCTCCTGACCCCTTCCTTTCATCAGTCTAGGGTTATAGAAAAAGACGGTAGTAAATTCGTTGTTAAGTGTTATGAAGGCTTAAGCGGTCTTAAGTGGTTCCTCATAAGCCCGGCCTTCCATCTTTCTTATCCCTTTGTAGCTTCGCCTGAGGAGAGGATGAGGAGGGAGCTGGACTTCCTCACCAGCGTTAGCGGTAAGGTCAACGTGCCCGAGGTGATGGATTTCGACCTGGAGAAGAAATGCATCGTAAGGACCTTCGTCGAGGGCGAGAGACCTAGAACGGCTGAGGAGTACAGAACAGTGGGGGAGGAACTAAGTAAAATCCACTCCTTAGGCTACGTATTAGGGGACGCTAAGCCCGAGAACTTCGCCGTGAGTGACGGAAAGGCTTACCTCATAGACGCGGAGCAGGCCATAAAGAGCGATGAAGTAAGGTTGCGGGGGTGGGACTTAGCGGTGCTCTTCGTTTTCGCTTCCTACGAGGTTATCAATAACTTCGAGAGGTTCAAGGAGATCGTGAACGCGGTCAAAGATAGTTATACTGGAATAGAGGGGTTGGCCCGCGCGATATTCGACTTAAGGCACGCCAGCCTCCTTGCGCTTATGCCTCCAATCTATCAGTTCTACCTGAGGAACGCTTTACTTAGCGATTGAGAGCACCACGGAGTCGTCCTCCTTTTTCACCTTAATCACTGATGCGCTTAGCCTGTAGCCACAGGCCGGACATCTGTAGAAATACCTGATAACCTTCTCGCCCGACATGCTTTCGCTCTCCGCTAGTAAGTCCATGTATACCCCGCAACGGGGACAGGTTACCTTATTCATCCGCATAAATATTTCCTAATGTGTATAAAAGGGTGTGTTAGACAGGTACGGCAGGCCTATTGAGGACTTAAGGATCACGCTTACTCACGCCTGTAACTTCCAATGCTTCTTTTGCCACATGGAGGGCGAGTCATTGGCGGATCAACGCCTCTTAACGCCTAAGGAAATAGCCCTAGTAGCCTCCGTGGCTAAGGAGTTCGGAGTGAAGCAGGTCAAGCTGACCGGAGGAGAACCGACGCTGAGGCGTGACATACTGGAGATAGTCGGGTCGCTCAGCGCCCTGGGTTTGGAAGTCTCGATGACAACCAACGGCTTCAAGCTTCAAGAACTGGCGCCTAAACTTAAGGAAGCAGGGCTATCCAGAGTAAACGTGAGCCTCCACGCCGCCACCAGGGAGACTTTTAAGACCGTGACCGGGGTTGATGCCTTCGATAAGGCCCTTTTGGGGATAAAGGCCGCAATTGAGTCCGAGCTCAGGCCCGTAAAGCTGAATTTCGTCCTTAACAGGAGAAACAGTCACGAGTGGAGGAGTGTAATAGAGCTCGCTCTGAAGCTAGGAGTGGATGCCGTTCAATTCATCGAGATGCATCCCGTTGGGAAGGGGCTGAAGACCTTTTCTGAACACGTCGCTTTGGACGCCATTGAGGAATATTTAAGGGCTCACGCAGAGTTCGTTGCCATAAAGAGAATGCACAACAGACCCGTTTACAAGCTCGAAAACCTCATCGTTGAGATCGTTAAGCCGTATAACAATCCGTTCTTCTGTGCAGGTTGCACCAGGATTAGGCTAACCTCGGAGGGGACTTTGAAGAGTTGCCTTTACAGGGAGGACAGGGTCGTCGATATCTTAGACATTCTGCGAGGCCCCTACAGCGAGGAGGCCAAAAGGGAGCTTCTCAGGGAGGCGATCAAAATTTTAGTTGCATTAAGGGAACCAAACTTCAAGTGGCGTTTAGTTGAGGCTAGACAAGCTTCGTGAAATAGCTCAAAGGAAGAACCTACCTTGCGTTCTCGTAGCGGGGGAACCAAACGTTTATTATTACTCAGGCTTCAACGGCGTGGGATATCTCCTCTATTGTGACGGTAGGACAACACTAGTAGTTTCCGTCCTTGAAATGAACAGGGCGATATCCGCGGGGCTACCCGACGTCGACGTTGTTGTGGCGGATCCAAGCGGTATCCTTCAGGGATGGAACTCAGGCGAAGTCAGAGTTTATCCGAAGAGAGTTTCGGAATTCGTAGCGGAACAGGTAGGGAATAGAGCCTTAGGCCTAGACTTAGGCTGGGCGAACAGGGCTATTGAGAACGCCCTCAGAGAGAAGGGGGTGAAGCTGGAGGACGTGAGCGAGCTCGTCAGGGATCAGAGGGCAGTAAAGGACTACGACGAATTAGAAAGGATAACGAAAGCGGGGGAGATAACTGCTAAGGCACTGCGTAGGGCGTTGAGTGAGGTCACGCCTAGCATTACGGAAAGAGAGCTTGCTGGAATAATCGACTACTACATGAAGAAATATGGCGCGGAAGACTACGCCTTCCCGACGATAGTTGCTTCAGGTCCGAACAGCGCGTTCCCCCATCACGTGCCGAAGGATGAACGGCTCAGGCCCCCCTACCTCTTGGTCGACTGGGGAGCGAAGTATGGGGGGTTTTGCTTCGATAGCACCAGGACTTTTGGGCTCTCCGATTCTCCAGAGTTTAAGAAGTACTACGAGGCCGTCCTAGAGGCTCAGACGGAAGCGATAGCCGCGGTTAAGGAGGGCGTCAAGGCATCAGAGCTCGATTCAATAGCCAGGAAAGTCCTATCGAAGTACGGCCTCGATAAGGCGTTTCATCACTCGCTAGGTCATGGAGTCGGAATAGAAATCCACGAATATCCCACAATAGGGCCGGGATCTAACGATGTGCTAAAAGAGGGGATGGTTATTACTATTGAGCCTGGGATTTATTTAAGAAATAAATTCGGAATAAGAATAGAGGACACGATTATTGTAAGGAAGGATAGGGCGGAAGTACTCGAAACGTTAGATAAAGAGTACACACATATATGAACGTTTGCTTCAAAGAATGTCTAACTCATGTTTTTTAGCATTAGATGGTCAAATTGAGCGTTAATGAGTCATGACTTACGAGACGGAAACCTCCGAAACCCTTGAGGAGAGGATCGCTTACCACGTCAAGGAAATCCTCAAGTTGTTGGGGGAAGACGTCGAAAGGGAAGGCTTGAGGGAGACTCCAAAGAGAGTTGCCAGGGCTCTCCTTGAGATGACCTCAGCGTTAAGGACTAAGATGCCCTACGTGAAGGTCTTTAAGGTCTCCGAGGACGGCGTGGTCAGGGATCCCAATCAAATAGTACTGGTGAGGAACGTCTCGTTCACCACCTTATGCGAGCATCACTTCCTTCCCGTAATAGGCAAGATGCACGTGGCTTACGTGGTGGGAGATGAGGGGAAGGTGGCCGGGTTTAGCAAGATCATAAGGTTGGTGAACTACTTCGCCTCCAAACCTCAGCTACAGGAGAGGTTGGTCTCGGAAGTCGCAGACGCCTTGATGAACAGCGACGTCAAGCCTAAGGGGGTTCTAGTAGTTTCGAACGCCATTCACATGTGTACTTACGTGAGAGGAGTGAAGGACAAAGAGGCCACACTAATGTCAATAGCGACAAGGGGAGTGTTCGTGAAGGACAATAGGCTCAAGAGCTACGTTCTGAGAATGCTAACAATGGAGAGCAAAAAGGAACTGATTTGATTTTTCACACGTCGAGGTAATAGTAGAACTCCATCGGGTGCGGGAACATCTGTAATGTCCTGGCTTCCTCTCTCTTCAACTCGATGTAAGTATCCAATATGGAGGAGTTGAAGACCGGCTTGAGGAACTCCTTATCGCTCTCCAACTCGTCTAGGGCCTCGTCCAAGCTCCTCGGCAGTTCCTTAATGCCTAACTGTTTCCTCCTCTCTGGAGTCAGGTGATATATGTTCTCGTCAACAGGGTCTCCAGGATCGATCTTCTTCTTAATACCGTCAATGGCAGCCATCAATATCGCGGCGAAAGCTAGGTAGGGGTTTGCCGAAGGGTCGGGGGCCCTGTACTCCAACCTCTTGGCCTTCTCCATGCCCTTATAGTAAGACGGTATTCTTATGATAGCGCTCCTGTTGGCCTTACTCCAGGCGATGTAAACGGGTGCCTCGAAGCCTGGGATCAACCTTCTGTAGCTGTTAGTCGTGGGAGAAACGATAGCCGATAACGCTCTAGCGTGGTGAAGTATGCCACCCACTACGTACCTACCCAACTGGCTGAGTTCCGCGTACTCGTCGTTAGGATCATACATGAGGTTCTTGGTACCATCCTTGGTCCACAGGCTGAAGTGCGTGTGCATTCCGGTTCCGTTATCGCCGTACATAGGCTTAGGCATGAAAGTGGCGATCATTCCGTGTTTGGCGGCCACGTTCTTCGCAACGTATTTCATGGTTTGTACCCTATCGGCGGTCTCCACTAGCTTCCCGAAGCGAAAGTCTATCTCGCCCTGACCGGCGGTGGCCACCTCGTGGTGGTTGGCCTCGATTATGAAGCCGAAGTAGTCCGTTAATGTGTCAGTGATCTCCTTCCTTACGTCAAAGAGTTGATCTACAGGAGTAGCCGGGTAGTAACCCTCCTTATGCCTTATGATGAAACCACCGTTTCCAGCCCAGGGAGCCTCCCTCGAGACTATCTTATATCCAGTTCCCTGTTGTGGGTGAGCCGCGTCCACGATGACCTTATCGAATATGAAGAACTCAAGCTCGGGACCGAAGAAGGACAGATACCCTTCTGATTCTTGGAACCTCTCGGCTTCCTCTGCTACATACCTAGGATCCCTCTCGAACCTTCCCCTGTTACCTCCCCAGTACACCTGAGTTATCGTCCTGGCGACGCCGGGCGCCCAAGGCAATAACGCGAAGGTGTTAGCTACTGGTACGAGCACCATGTCGCTCTCGTATATCGTGGTGAACCCCCTAATGCTTGAGCCGTCGAGCTTACCGAAACCTGTCTTAAACGACTCTTCCGTCACGTCGCTGGCTGGGATCGTTATGTGGTGTAGCCTTCCAGGAACATCAGTGAATTGCAGATCCACCCACTTCACTTGATTTTCCTTAAGCCACCTAACGGCTTCGGACGGCGTTTTGGGGATTATCATTTGGTGGCGTTAAACTTTACTACGATATAAAAGGCTGATTGTTAACTGTTTGAACACTATTCAAAGTTAAGATACTATAAATGTAAATTTGATCGAAACTCACATACTTTTCCTTCGCTAATAGTAAACGTTTTCTCGAATAGTCTCACATCGTTGGGATCACTGGTAGAGTAAACGACAGGTTTACCTAAATCCCTCGCTAACTTAAGTACGAACGTTAGAACCGTGTCTTTGTTTGAAACGTTATTCAGCGACTCGTCCAGCAAAACCGCCTTGGTCCTGGGGCTCTTGATAACCGATAATACGAAGCTCACCTGCCTCTGCCCCAAGCTTAAGGAAGCGATCGGTCTCCTTGGATCAATATCGTACCCTAGGTCTTTCAGTTCCTCGACGTCCACGTTCAGAAGTTGGGACAACTTAGATAGGCTGAGGGGCAGTTTAGGGTCGTTGGGTACATAGGATATCCCCCTCTTATCCGGGCTTAGTTTCGAGACGTCCCGCTCACCCAAAAGCACCTGGCCTTCGGACTGCAACAATCCGGCGACACCCTTAAGGAAAGTAGTCTTTCCTGAACCGTTCCTGGCGAAAAGGACAGCTGAGGTCTCGACCCTAATGCTCCCCGAAACCACGAAGGTACCGTTCCTTACCGTGATGTCCGCGAAAAGGGAACTCATTAGGACTCCGATATGTATTTCTCTACATAACTCTTTAGGGTGTCCTCGTCCACAGCCCCCACGATCTGATCCACTAGCTTGCCTTTCACGAATATTAACGTGGTTGGGATGTTCATCACGTTATACTTGTCCGCAGTCCTCGGGTTTTCATCAACGTTCAGCCTCGCGAACACTGCCTTGTCCTTGTACTGTTCAGCTACTTTGCTGAATATAGGTTCGTAGATGTGACAGGGGGCGCACCACGGGGCCCAGCAGTCAACGAAGACCACGTTGTTCTTACTGATTACATCCTCGAAGTTAGCGTCGGTCACGTTAACGGTGTATTCTACTTTCTCGGCTCCCTTAGCTAGCTCCTCTAGTTTTCGTGAGATCTCCTCTATTAGCCTGTCGATCTCACTCAACCTTGTCCACCACCTTGACGGCCTTCAACTTCTTGTAGAAGGCTACTTTTCTATTAACGTATTCGAGCAGTTCGTTCTCTAGACCCTCCCTCTTCTCTCTGACCTTCACCAACGCCACCGGCTGTTGTCCTGCCTGTCCAGCCTCCTCCCCGATCACCTTAACGTCCTCCACCAAAGGATGGGTCTTCAGGATCTCCTCAAGGTCCCTCGGGAATATCGGGTAACCCTTGTACTTTATCATCCTCTTAACTACTCCCCTGAAGTAGAACAGCCCCCTCTCGTCGTACGTCATTAGGTCACCAGTCCTCAGCCAGCCGTCCTTGAAGACCCTTTCCGTCTCGTCCCTGTACTTGTAGCCCAACATGAGCCAGGGTGCCTTTACCCAGAGCTCTCCAACCTCGCCTGGCTTGGCCTCGCCTCCGTCCTGCTTCATCACTTTTACCTCAGCGCCCGGGAGGGGTCTCCCAACGCTTATCACGTCGCCGTCGCTGGGTGGCTGGAACGTAATGACTAGCCCCTCGGTGAAGCCGTACTGTTGGACGATCTGTTTACCGTACTTCCTCTTGAACCCCTCTACAGTCTGAGGGAAGAGGGGGGCGGCCGTACTTATGCACAGTTCCAAACTGTTCAGAGGCTTGGTTCCCTTCTCTATGAAGGAATCGTAAACCATAGGAACGGTGGCCAGGAAATTCAGGGAGTACCTGTTAATCGCTTCCTCGGCTTCCTCCACGCTGAACCTCCTCATCACGTACATAGATCCCCCAGCCTCGAGCGTGACGCTCAGGACGCTGTTGCCTAAAACGTGGGCCAGCGGGACAGTGAGTATCGAATTGACCTCCTTGAGGCCCGTAGCCTTATAGAGAGCGGCCCCGTTGAGCTCTAGCCTTTTCGCCGAGTGGAGTACCTGCATAGTTCTACCAGCTATTCCAGCGTAGTACCAAACCAGGCCGACCTCATCGTCGCGATACTCGTAGGGCTTCTCGATGACGTTCTTTTCTGGAAGCCTGTTGACCACATTGAAGCCCTTAAGGTACTCCTTTTCCCTCTCCTCGATCTCCTTGTCGACTACTACGAGGTCAGGGTTGGAGTCCTCCAGTATAAACCTCAAGTCCTCAGCGCTGGTCAAAGGATCCACAGCGACGACCTTAGCTCCAGCCCAGAAGATAGCCAGGTAGGTTAGGATCGACTCGATGGAGTTAAACATCAAGTGAACCACGGTTTGTCCAGGTGAGAGGTAGGAGGCCCTCTTAGCTACCTCCTCCGCTGCCTGAGAGTACGTAAGTTGTCTGTCGCCTAACAGGAAAGTTCGCGAAGGCCTCTCCTTCGACCACCTGTACAGAAGCTGTGATAAGCTCATAAGCTACCCGGGGCACAGGGCTTAATAAGTTGTTAGAGGTCGCCGGTTTATCAAGGATTCACATAACTCTCGTTGATCTCTCGGGGGACTACGGCAGGCTAGACGGCGGCGTCGGGATCGCCCTGTCGAGGCCCAGGATAAGGGTTAGAATAGGAAATTGCGAGAAGCCTCCCGAGTGGGTTCCCTTCCCTATTCCGGGTTATTGTGTAATGGAGGACTACGAGGAGCACGTTGGCTTGGGTCACACCACTCAGTTCAGGCTAGCCTTAGCCAAGCTGTCGGCTGAATATAATTTCGTTAGGATGAGCGCCGTCGAGCTGGCTAAGCTGGTTAAGAGGGGAGGGACCAGCGGCGTTGGGGTTCACGCCTTCGATAAGGGGGGCTTCGTGGTTGACGGAGGGCATTCGAAGAAGGTCAAGCTGGAGTCCCTACCCTCCGATTATTCAACGGCCCCTCCACCACCTCTCATAGCCAGATTCGACTTCCCTTGGAAGGTTTACATCGTCAACCCTCGTGGAGGTAGGAGAGTGTTCGGACAGGAGGAGCTGGAGGCCTTCAGGAGGTTCAAGCAGTACGACGCTGGTGAAGTCGCGAGGGTTGTCTTCATGAAACTGGTTCCCTCGGTCGCTGAAAGGGACTTGGAGGAGGCGTTGGAAGCGATCAGGCTCCTGCAGAACATGGGGTTCAAGAGGCTCGAATGGTCGTTGCAAACGGAAGAAGTAAGGGAAGTAGCCAGAACGGCGGAAAGGAAGGGCTTCGTCCTCGGGCTCTCCTCTTTTGGTCCCACGTTGTACACGTTGGTAGGCAGCAACAAGGAGGGCGAGGAGTTAATTAGCACGTTCGGAGGAGAAGTCGTCGAGCCTAACAACGTCGGTGCGAGGGTTATATGGAGGGGAGACTGAATTACGACGAGGAGCTCATCGAGGAACTGAGGAGGGTTTACGGCACCCAGCTCAACGAGTTCCTTCAGTCCCTCTTGAGGCCCAACCCCAGGCTATATTTAAGGTTGACAGACCCGAAGCTCAGGGATGGTTTTCTAGAGAAGTACGACTTCTTCAAGGGTGACGAGGATTTTGAGGAGGCGATCTACGCTGAGGTGAAAGGACCGAATAAGGTGGAGGAGCACGAGGGTAAAGTCATAGTCGACAAGAGAACTGCCGAAAGCGTTATGCTGGGGGCGAACGTCTACGCGCCGGGGGTACTCAAGGTACTGGCCAAGACCGGCGAGACGGTAAGCGTTGTGAGCGAGAACGGGGTTCTGGTCGCCGAGGGGAAACTGGTCAACGAGGGGACGCTAATCGTTAGAGTTGAGAACTCCCTCTACTCAGCCCCTAGGATAAGCGAGTTAGAGGAGGTTATTGAGGGCAAGGCTTACTCCCAGGGAAAGGCCTCCATGTACGTGGCTAGACTGCTGGATCCTAGGCCGGGGGAGCTCATAGTGGACATGACAGCAGCTCCTGGCGGCAAGCTGACCCACGTGGCCCAGTTAGAGCCAAAGGCCCGGGTGATAGGTTTCGACAGGACGACGGAGAAGGTTGAGAGGGTAAGGGCTTTAGTGAGGAAGATAGGGCTCAAGAACGTTGAGGTCTACAAGGCGGACAGCAGGTACTTGTATGAGGACTTGGGCTTAAGGGAAGTCGACAAGGTGATCATTGACCCTCCTTGCAGTAATCTAGGCGTGAGGCCCAAGGTCTACGACAAGAAGACCATTAAGGACGTCTTGGACCTCGCTCAATACCAGAGGCAGTTCCTGAACGCTGCTTATAAGATCCTTAAGAGAGGGGGCGTGCTAATTTATTCCACTTGCACTGTCACCCTCAAGGAGAACGAGGAGTTGATTAATGACGAAAGGTTCGAGGTGGAGTATCAGCTCAGGTTTCACCCGCATATTTCGGGGCTAACCGGATTTTTTATAGCGAAGTTGGTTAAGAAATGAGATGCCGATCGAGCCCTTCCTCGGGAAGTGGCCTAAGGTTTCGCCTAAAGCCATGATACATCCCACGGCCTACGTTATCGGTGAAGTCGAGATAGGGGAATATTCCAGCCTTTGGCATTACGTAGTCGTAAGAGGGGATAACGATTACATAAGGATAGGTAAGGAAACCAACGTCCAGGAGAACTCGACCATCCACACCGATCCAGGTTTCCCAGTAGAGATCGGAGATAGGGTAACGATAGGTCACAACGCCGTTATTCACGGTGCGAAGATAGGTTCCAACGTGATAATCGGAATGGGGGCCATAGTGCTGAACGGTGCCAAGATAGGGAGTTACTCGATAATCGGGGCTGGTGCCGTGGTGACGCAAGGCACAGAGATCCCTGAGGGTAGCCTTGCATTAGGAGTTCCTGCGAGGGTCGTGAGGGGACTCAACGAGAACGACATTAAGATGATCGAGGAGAACGCTGAGGAGTACTTAAGGCACGTTAGGAGGTACTTCGGCATTTAGGCCTCGAAGTAGGCTTTGTAAATCCTCTGGACGTCCTCAGGCACAAGGTGTAAGTATATTTGAGTTGTCCTAATGTCCTTATGGCCCAGTATTCTTTGGACGGCCGGTAAGGGCATCCCTTTCTTTATGGCTGAGGTCGCGAACGTATGCCTGAGGAGGTGAGGCCTAAGGTCCATGCCTAGCTTCATGCCCAGCCTTTTAATCTCCTTATGGAGGGCCTTGTAAGTCACGTTGAACAGCCTTCCGCTCTTTATTTGGTATCTCTTGATATATTCCTCAAGTAACTTGGCCGTCCTCGAAGTGAAGAAGACCACCCTCATCTCACCATTCTTAGTGTTCCTAACGATTGCGGATCCGTTGACGAGATCCAAATCCTCGACCTTGAGGCTTAGCGCCTCACTAGCTCGGAGGCCGGTATCCAAAAGGAGGTTTATCAAGGCCTTATACTTGAGTGACCTAGGTAACGACCTAAGCCTCTCCGCTGTTAGGTCATCGAGTGCCTTTAAGTCCTGCTGGGTCACCTTAGGCATAGGAGGGTTTACCTGAACCCCTAACCACCTTAAGAACCTCCTGACCGCAGTCACGTAAAGCCTTACAGTCCTGAGCCTTTTCCTCCTCTCTTCAGAACTCCCGAAGTTCGTGTTTAGCAGGCTGTTGACCCACCTGGTCACGTCAGCTGGCGTAACTAGTCTGGGGTCTTTCCCCACGAATTCCAAGAAGCCCCTAACGGCTCTCTCATAGGTCCTTACGGTGTTCTGGCTGGCGTTGGAGAGCAGAAGGGCGTTAATGAACTCGGTCAATGGGTCATCCGAGCCGCTGTAAGCTCCTAAAGACAGCTTCACCGTTTAGGTGCTATGGTGAGTGTGACACATTTAAGACAAGGGTTAAGCTCTTGAGGTATTTCCCTTTTCGCGTTGGACGAGTTGAAAAACAAGGTTATTTACCTGAATCACAGGTGAAGTAATTATAGGTATCCAGGGACCCGGAGAAGGCGTGATCGTAGCCCCCTGAGTACCCCCAGGTCCCTGGATACCCAATTAACGGCTGAACGTTCACAGGTTCTCCAATAAACCCATTCTGCCATTGGATACCAGGTAATAGCGTTCCAGGAATGACTTCGTCAAGTACCTGAACCGACTTACCTTAGTTACCAGCGTGTTGCCGTTCCAAGGCAAGTCCGTCTTGATATAAAGGGCTTTCCCCTTGGGCAGCTTTATCACGTTGATTACGACGGGCTTAAAGGGCTTGTCCTCCTTGCCTAACGCGGCTCTGGCTATGTATCTTCCCGTCCTCATGGCCAGCTCGCCAACTTTCGGAAAGCCCTTCACGATATCGCCTCCTGCGTAGGCGTTCTTGGCCACCTCAAGGCGATCGTTCGGTGAGAAGAACTCGAATGGGTGATTGGGTCGGCAGTCCGGAAACACCGTACTGCAACCCTCCGCAAGTCTTATGCCTGCTAACTCCAGGGCCCTCGCGACCGCTTCTGCCAGCCTCGAATCCCATCTCCTGAGGATGGGGCCACAATACGTTACCTTCTTGCCTTTCCTAGCCAGGTAAGCCGCGACCTGAAGGGCGGTCAATTCATCGTACTCATCGTTAGCCTCAAACGAGACCTCGTTGCGCGATAGGGCGCTCCTGAGGAACTTCAGCTGCTCGATCCTATCACACCCTGGCGTCAGTATTAGGATGTCCCCCTGCTGTTCTCCTTGGTCGGTCTTTACGTATAACCCCTTTAGATCGTAGTCCTTAACCCTCGCCTTACTCACGAAATTTCAGGCGTTTCAATTCATCACTCAGTACGTAATCGATGTTGCTGTAAAACCGGAACTCATCGGAGTCAGAAATCAGTAGGGTATTGACACGCTTTCTTAACTCGTGCCACGCGTTTAGCCCAGCGTAACCAGCCCCTACGATAACTGCCTTCATCTGAACCTTTTTGTCTGAAACAACTCACATCTTATAATTGTGACGCCTGTTAGACTCTCGGTGGGCTACAGCGAGCCTCGAGAGTTAGAGGTGTTAAACGCCGTTTTCGGCCAACTCGAGGGGGATTACAAGGTTGAGCTCGTAGAGTTGCCTGAAGACAAGGTGAAATTCGAGTTGGAGACACTGGATCTGGCTTATGTACCTTCCACTTACACCTTCTTAACGAAGAGCGTTAAGGTCTTAACATCCTTGGCCTTCGTGGATAGTCAATTTAAGGTCGTCTACCTCGATGAGAGGACGAGGACCGTTGGGGTGGAGAAAACTTGGAGCTTGGAGTATTACCTTGCGAAGGCGCTGAAGTTCAACGTGAAAATCGGCGGATTTAACGGCGAAACGCTCGACCTATTACCTTATTGGGAGCAAAAATGCCCGAACGTACCTATCGTGCGAAAGGTATTGGCGTCACTGAAGTTAGCCGATGAGGATCTCAGGAGGTTAAAGGCTAACATAAGGAAGGCATTGACACAAGTTCAGTTGCCTCATGGGTTCGTGAAGGAGCTCGGTAGAAACGGCGCGGCTTTCGTTAGCTGTATGCGCAGGATTATGGCTGACGCTAACTCGCCTGTGATCTCTGAGCCTGAACTCTACTGAAAAAGTTCGAACAAAATTGATATTATTTGCCTTAAACTATTGTGTAGGCTTTGTTTCAAAAGTCATTTTATTCCTTCGTTTTCGTTAGAGTGGATCGCCCACTTCGTTCAACGTTTAGTAGGATTCTGATTCCTGTCGTTAAGTGAATTAACATTATCAAATCTATCGTTCTCATTACCAAATCAGGATCGAATTGCACTAACATTCGAATAGCCAAAGATTTTCTAATAATCGCGTATTCCTATATAAGAGCGAGTTCCCCTAACTGGTCATAGAAGTGTAAATCCTGCGAAAATTCCTGAATTGAGGGCCGTTTCAATTTGTAGATGAAAGTTTCGGATCAGACTCAGGGGCATATTTGTACATGTGCAGATAAGACGAATGAGGATACCTCTAGTTGAGACCTTAACTCACGTCGAGATACCTCATCCCAGGGTAAAGTTATGGCCTGCCTACGACTTCAAGGACAGGAAAGTTCACGTAACGGGCGATTTCGTTAAGTGTAAGGAAGCTTGCCACGACGGAGCTTACTTTATTGAGTTGAATGGTAAGCTGTATCAAATAAAAAGCGACGGTGAGATAGAGCTTAAAGTCGAACATTCTGGAGCTGTCGGTTACCTCCTTGCGGATTCGAAATTCCTTCCCATAAAAAAGAAAGGTGATAAATACATCCTCGGAAACGAGAAATTCACTCTTTATCAAAACAAATACGGCTTCAAGGTTCTCTCCTCGAAGGAGAGAACCCTAGTTTCAACTCCTTTCACAACAGTCGAGGTAGAATCGGGCAGGGACGTGGCGATTTTTCCAACTCACGTTTCTATTCTTTTTGACTCATACTCCGTCGCGATAGACCCATGGGGCAACGAAAGGGTTCAAAAAGTTCCGCGCCACTATGTCGGCGAAACGAGGGTCGAGACGATTTATTACAGTCCCTCGGGAAAGGTAAGCGTCGAGGGGAAGCACGAGTCCATAGACCCGATGAGCTCTATAACGTTCTGCGACGCGTTGCCCGTGCTTGTTGGAACTACGCATGACAGGGTCGCGATACTCTGCGGGGATAAGGTGAAAGTGAGATCGGAAACCGGTTGGATCTCATACGATTCGGAAGGTGGACCATTGAATGTGGCTTACTTCGAAAACGTCGTGCTGAAGCTTAACGACTACACCTTGGTGACTAAGGAAAGGGATCATGAGCCTTCGAAGATTTGGGTAGAAGACGTCGGCTCCGTTCTGTGGGTTCAGGAGGGGATTTTCGGAGTGGTAAAGAATTACCTTAGTCGAATTAGGCTCATAGAGTGTAACGACCTCATTAGAGTCAAGAGACCCGTTATAGACGGGCGTCCTGCCGAGCTGGAAAAAGATGATTGTGTGAAAGGGTTCAGGGTGAACGTGAAGGATCCGTTGAGGCTGATAAGAGAAAACAGTAACAAAATCTTAGTAGATTCAATCGATTTAAAAAGAAATATCAGAGGAATAATTCAGTTAACCGATGGATTCACGACGGTCGAAACTCCAGTAAGCTTAAGCATGAACGAGGCGAAAATCTCTGTGATAGAGGCCTCGGCGAGGAGGGCAATAGCCGGACACTTACTCGAGAACAGGGAGTTCAACACGCTGTTGGTCACGAAGCTCTCTGTGAGCATTCCATCAACTTTGCCTTTCGACCTCAGCGTATCTTGTTGCGGAGCTGAGAAAACTATAGGAGGGGTTAGGGGCACTTGGGAGGGGACCGTCACGCTAAAACTGAGGTCGTATTATGGGGACTCGTTTAGGGTCAACATCGTCGTTTTAAATGAGCGTAAGGTACCGCAGTTGACTTACGAGTTAACCGTTCCCGTGAGGGATGTGTCGCCTCCCTCTAAGCCGCCTGAAGTGATAACGAAATATTTTGGGGCTTCCCTCGCTAAAATAGAGAGGGTTAGCGACGGCACTTTCGAATGGGACAGGCTCTACCTAAAGCCCACGGACTTCGATGGCGTTATTTTAGTTAAGCTCGGGGAACGCGTCGCCCTTAACGGCAACGAGGTTGTAGCTGATCGAGTGATCGAGACAGTAGACGAGGAGAACAAGAACGTTATGATAGTTCCCATTAGGAACCCAGTAAACAGTTTTAGGACCGAAATCAGGGGACATGAGATCCTTATAGAGCCCATATGCGACGGCTCCGAACCGTTTCTGATCGAGGCCTTTTACGCGGGAAGGGTGAAAAGAGTCTTCGGGTGTTCTGAGCTAGCATTACCGTTTGACCCCTTCTATAACGAGATGACGGTTAACGTCTATTATCAGGGAATGAGATGGAAAGAGAGGTTCAAGCTGGAGGGTGTTAATGTAGGGTTAGGGTACCAGCTGGCCGCGCGCTTGAGTAACGCGTTAAGTAACCACCTCTCCAAAATTTTCGGTGTACCGTGACGAGTTTATTTCGAGAATATAGATCACGTGACCCAGGAAATAGTTGACAACGTCAGTAAAGAGGAAACCTTTTTCTCATATACAGTCGAAGGGGCCAAGGTCGAATGGAAATGGAGTGAGGAAGGGTGTAAGTATGTAATAAGCGAACCGCCCCTGTCGGATTGGGAGAAGGGGGTCGTTGATAGGCTCATAAACGAGGCGTCACGGCTTTACTTATCGTTCGATTCCCAGATAGATTACATCATATCGAAACTGAACGAGTACTTCCGGAACCCTAAGGATATCGAAAGGATAACGTATTGGGTTAAGAAGAGGATAGGCTATGGCGAGATCTCAGTTCTGCTCCTAGATCCCAACGTCGAGGAAATAGAGTGTCGAGGTCCAGGTTTTCCAATTACGGTGATTTTGAGGAACAGTAAGAGGTGTATGAGGGCAGAAACAAACGTAGTTTTGTCTACAGAAGAAGAGGTGAGGAACGTAATAGAAAGGCTAGCTACCAGGAGCAATAAGCCGGTGAGCCTCGCTAGGCCTTACCTGGAGTTCTCTCTCCCGGAGGGCCACAGGGTAGCAGCCACGGTCTCCAACGAGATTTCCATACCTGGCTCCACATTCGACATAAGGAAGTTTCCCAAAACGTCTTTCACGGTAGTGGATCTCATCAAGTTCGGAACCATAGATGTACTCACAGCCTCATACCTCTGGTTCGTCCTTAATCACAAACCCTTTATCATGATTCTTGGACCTACGGGTTCAGGCAAAACAAGCCTAATGAACGCCTTACTCGATCTCCTGAACCCGGAGTGGAAGATCCTTACCATTGAGGACACACCCGAACTAACCCTACACAATCCTTTCTGGGTTAGGTTCGTCGCGAGGAAGTCCTTCGATCCTTCGGTCGAGGTGACGCTGTTCGACTTAGCTAAACTAGCCTTACGTTATAGACCCGACTTCCTCGCGATAGGCGAGGTCAGAGGGAGAGAGATAGAAGCGTTGGTCCATAGCGCGGCCAGCGGCCATGGTTCAATAACTACATTTCACGGCCTGAAACCCTCTGACGTCTTAGTCAGGGTCAATGCGCTTCTCGACAGGGACACAGCACGTCTGTTCCTCTCCACTATAACACTGTTTGTTACGATTACTCACAGCGTTAAGGGCGGTGAAAGGAAACGTAAAGTTACCGCATTGTACGAGAAGGGTGAGGACTCGAAAATGGACAGGTTCGTCCGATTACCCCTCGTTGAGATGAGTGACGGCTTGTCCGACGAGGTGACTGAGGCCGAAGTAGAGGGTTTCGTGAAGAGATCCGTCGTGTTAAAAAAGATCATGGACTCCCTAGGAGAACCCATCGACTATGCCGTCGAGGGTTTAATAAAAAGAATTAAATTTCTCGAAGGATTATCAAAGAGAAATATAGAATTATTAGAGCTACAAAGAGAGCTTAAAAAGTTCTATAGAGGTGAATTGATGCATTGAAACTTAATCATTACTATTTGAGATTCTTAGAAGGATACATTGACAGAGTGTCGGAAAAAATAGGCTACAATTTAGACTCTAACAGACTGATTAGAATGTCAAGGCAAGCGATTCTGACTGCTGAAATCTTATCACCTGTCCCGATAGTAGTTTCTGCTTACTTACACTATATTATCATCCTATTACTCTCCCTGGGTTTCCTGTCATTCGTCCATCTCCTCCCGTTGGCGTATGCGTACTCCAGGTCTAAAGAGTATGACCTGGTAGTGAATAAGGCGACTATATACATCGCGATGTCCGCTTACGTACTAACTTTAACAGGAAAAGACCTGTTGACCGCGCTACGAACCATGGCTCAGAAGGGGGATAAAGTGTCGCAGGTCGAGTCCCAGGTAGTCGAGACGAAGATGAGGCTTTTCGGGAAAAGCCTAACCGATGCTGTAAAGGACAGGTTGAACTCCCTTAAGGGGACATACCTCTCAGAACTGTATTCGCTCTACCTCACGACGAAGGAATTGGGACTGAGCATAGCCTCCAGGCTCGAGAGCTTCATGAGGGATCTTATTAACGAGATCGAGGCCAAGGAAGAAAGCAGAGTTTCCTTACTCACGGAGCTCAACGAGGTCGTCCTCATAATTTTCCTCATGTTCCCCATAATGGCGATAGGGTTCTCGTTCCTGGGAACGACCAACTATTCGTTACTAATGATCCCGTTATTGACCGCTCCAGGACTTTACCTCATGATTTCTGAGAACACTATTGCCCCTCAGGTTAAGCTGTCGTTATCATGGTACGAAAAGGCACTCGTAGCGGTCTTCTTTCTTCTAAGTGCTCTCATAGTCTTACTTAAGCTCAATTTTTCTCTCGTCATTATTTTATTTGGCCTACTAGTTGCGCTGCCTATTCACACCAGGCATTACGCGGTAGCGGAGAGAATTTTCATGCTTCAGCCGGCCCTATTGTCGGCCTTAGGGGATCAGCTAAAGTTAGGGTATAACGTCAGGGAGTCCTGGGAGAGGGTCGTATCGTATCTAGAGAGGGTGGACAAGTCGGTTAGGAGAATAGCGTCTCCAGAGGGCGCTAAGGAGATGCCCTTCGTAAGCGACACCTGGAGGCTGGCTCAAATCGCGTATGAAGGATCGTACTACGCCATATACGACGAGATATCTAGAGTGGCCAATAAGCTCGTGAGTATTTACAAAACGTATCAGCGTAAGGTCAGGCCCTTACTGGCCTTAGCTCTACTGGCCCCAGCCTTTCTATTATACACGGTTCACACGTTCCTGAGCATTTCCAGCGGGGTTAGCGGGTACGAGTTGTCGTTGCTTATCGGCCTGAACTTATTCGCTTTAACGGCGTTGTACTCGAAGGCTGTCAAAGGGACACCATTCTACTTCCCGCTCTACTTGTTGATAGGCTTAGAGAGTCTAATACTTTCGGTTCTCTGGCTCTGAATTTTTAACAAGAGCTTTTATCGGGGAGAAAAATGCGGAAAAGGCTTGTAAGGGGTATATCTTCTATAATGGGCACCCTACTCGTTCTATCTATAACGATAGCTCTCGGAGGCCTGCTGTACATGTACTCACAAGGGCTTTTCAACAACCTAACCAAATCCAGCAACGTTCCGGTGACTGTTCAGCTTTATTCAGCAGGTGCCAACGAGGCCGTCTTATATTTGAGCGTTCAGAACCCCAGCAATCAGGTTGTTCAGATTACTTCAGTTAAAGTAATGTACGAAGGCCAGGTAATAGCTAGCAATAACACGCTGGCAATAACTGTTCCCGCCGGTAACACCGTTTCTACCTATGTAATACTTTCCACCAGCCAGGCCATCGTTTCAGGCGACAGTTACACCGTTGTGCTATCTGGTACGATGGGCAATAACCAGTTCGGTCAAGTCGTGACCGTCATAGCGTCTGGGTGAGGGATTTGAAAGGCATGTCTGAAATTTTTTCAACACTTTTAGTGATTCTTATAGTTATTTCGTTCATCGTACCCGTTATCGTGTATTTCAGCTATGCTGGAGCTTCAGCAAAGGAAGCTGGCTTATCGATGTACGAACATACCAGGATCTTAGCGAACTTACACTTGGAGTTGATCAGAATCGGTCACGACTTCAGCACCACCTATCTATACAATTACGGCGCCTCTCCGGTTTACGTTCAGACCATCATATATAACGGGACCATATACGATGTCAATAAGGTGTTACCTCCTGGCTCCTTGACGTCCCTGAATAATCTAACCGGGACATCAGCTAAGCTCGACAAGAACTCCTCAATTTATGTAATAGTGAACGGCACGTTCATTGAGCTATGAAGTGCGGAGTGAGGGAAGTCTTCAAAAGGCTTACAGAGACGGGAAAGAAAGAAGACTTCATAGCGTGGCTGGCCTGCGATACTTATCAAGACTTTTTTCCTACTCTGATAGCCACAGTTCTATCGCAGAACACATCTGATAAAGCTGCACTTAAGGCCTTCAGTAACCTTGTGTCAAGACTCGGTAGCCTTACGCCTTCCGCGCTTTTGAGAGTCCCTATCGATGAGCTTAAGGAGCTCATTAGGCCCAGCGGTTTGCTTAACTCCAAGGCTAACGCAATAATCGAATCCGCTAAATTGTTCGAAGACGGCACTGACTGGTTCGTAAGCATGAGTTGTGAGGACAAAAGACGAACCTTGATTGGGATCAAAGGTATAGGTGAAAAGACGGCCGATGTAGTGCTGCTGACGTGCTTTGGGTGTAGGGTTTTTCCGTCGGATACCCATATCAAGCGAATTTTCTCGAGACTTAGCGGATTGAAAATGACATACGATACGATCTCTCGAACGGTTTTAGACTCGGATTTGTCAGCAGACGAACTTCTGTTGTTTCATAGGAAATTAATCACGTTAGGTAGGGCTGTATGCTCTTCGAGAAACCCTAAATGTTCGGTTTGTCCCTTAGCAGATTGTTGTGAATATTACGCTAGTGGATCCCAAGGAGTTGACGCCTCACGAGGACGTCGATCTCAGGCTGATTAAGGCGAGGTTCAACGAAATCAAGTCAGGCCTCGTTTACCCGATAGTGGTCGAGAAGAACTTGAAGTTCATCATTGACGGTCATCACAGGTGGTACGTGTTTTACGAGCTTGGACTAAAAGTTCCCGCATTCTTCGTGGATTACTCGCTTGTAGAGAACTCATCGTGGAGGCTTAAAGCGTTATTAGAGGATCTTAAAACGGACCGTGACGGTGAGGTCTGCATAGAATACAATGGCTTAAGACTCCTTTGTGAGGACGACTATTACACGTTCTACTGGAGCCTTTACGAGGAGATAGTAAAGAGAGGTCTCGATCCTCTAGCAGTCAAATTGTCAGCCGAGGGAGTACCCCTTCCAGCGCTGCCGAAGCAGGAAGTGATCAGAGCGGCTAAACTGGGTATAGTCTACCCTCCTAAGACGACGAGGCACATCCTCGAATTTAAACTCCAGCCGGTAAAGATGCTCACGTCTGATGGGGACGCTTGAAACGTCCTTCACCCTGATGGTGCTATACACGGTTCCGTTCATAGCCTATCAAACGATCATGTATTGGCGTTCGCTTTCCCTTGAGGGGCTATTACGGGCGAGCTTGATAGAAAGGTCAATAACGGACCCTCTCGTTACGATTCTCATACCGACTAAAGGTGAGAGGATTGAAACCGTAGTTGAGCTGGTTAGGCTTCTCGAGTCGTCGCGTTATGCCAACAGCTTCGAGATCGTCGTAGTGTCAGACGACGATGAGGACTACTTCAACGAGCTCAAGCGAGAGCTTTCAGGATTCTCTACCAACGTTAAGGTCTACAGACGTGAGGTGAGGAGAGGGTTCAAGGCTTGTGCCTTACAGTACGGTTTCGAGCGTTCTAACGGCGATTACGTCGTTGCCCTAGACGTGGACGCTAGGTTGAACCCCGATGAAATCGTGGAAGCCATCCGTTTTATGGAAGAGAGGAAATGCGACGCGGTCACACTGAGGTGGGTAGGATACGTCCCTCATCCGACAATGACTGGGGAGGGGATAGCTGCCACCACATCGCTTGTGAGCAGGACGCTTTTCATTGGTCGAGCCGGAAAGGACTTCGCTCAGTTCCCCGTAGGGAGTGGAACCGTATTCAGGGCTAGCTCGCTAAGGAAGGTTGGGGGGTGGGACTGCTCCGTCATACAGGACGATCTGGACGTGGGCGCTCGGATGATTTCGGAAGGTATGAGGATCTGCGCGACGAACTATAACATCATGGTCGAGGTACCCTCAAATCTGAGGGCATTCGTCATCCAGCAGTCCCGGTGGAGCTATGGAACAGCGGAAACTCTACGTAGGAACCTCAGGAGAATTCTGTCGTCAAAGCGTATAAACTCGCTTAAGAAGCTCGATGCTGTTTGGTACTTGTTACAGTACACCCCAATTTGGGTACTCATGTTGGCTATGATCGTACTAGCCGTCTCAACGTGGACTCCTGTGGCGTTCGACGCCCCTCTGTGGTTATTTTTTACCTGGTTGGGCTCCTTGTCCATTTACGGTTATCTCCTGTCCAAAGAATTGAGGGGATTATTCGAAATAAGTCCTACAAGAACCGTTAGGGTCCTTGGCAGGATCTCGGCCTTGAGCGCCGGTATTTCACCTTATATATTTTACGGGTTCCTAAGGGGCCTAGCGGGCAAGGGTACGTACAAGGTGACCCCGAAAGGTTCGGGAGGTAGGCAAAGCTATCTTCCAGTATCGACCCTAATTCTCGCCGGGCTTTTCTTGGCGAGCTCAGTGAAGGCCCTAATCACAGGCGACTACACCTCGTCCCTATGGCTCTTCTATTACGGCTTGGCCTACGTGTACACGGTATACGTTGGCGTTACGGAAGGGTAAGTATTACTTAAGGCTATTCTTATTTCCACGGGGAACACCTCATTTTTCGGTTTGACAGTAGCATCATCGCGATACCTTGATGACGAAGACATCTATCGACTGTTAAACCCCACGATAGCTAGGTGGTTCAAAGGTAAGTACGGCACCTTCACACCCCCGCAGAGGGGGGCAATCCCTGCTATAATATCAAGGAAGAACGTCCTGGTCTCCAGTCCGACAGGGAGCGGCAAGACTCTAGCCGCGTTTTTAGGAATAATAAGCGAGCTAGCCAACAAGGCGAAGGAGGGAAACCTTGAAGACAAAATCTACACGATCTACGTCTCGCCGTTACGCGCTCTAAACAACGATATGAAGCGTAACCTCACCGAACCTTTACAGGAGATAAGGCAACTTGATCCAGACTTCCCCGAGATAAGGGTAGCCGTGAGGACGAGCGATACGTCCAGCTCGGAGAAGCAGAAGATGCTTAAGAAGCCCCCTCACATCCTCATAACTACTCCTGAGTCCTTCTCCATATCGCTCGTCTCCCTGAAGTTCAGGGAGAAGTTGGCCTCGGCCGAGTGGATAGTGATAGACGAAATACACGAGCTGGCGAACAGCAAGAGAGGTTCAATGTTAATGACGATGGTGGAATTTTTAGAAAACTTTGTAAAGAAAGAGAGAATAGCGAGGGTAGGGTTAAGCGCCACAATTTCCCCGCTCGAGGAGGTCGCGAAGTTCCTCGTCGGCCCCCAGAGGTCTTGCGAGATCGTGGACGCGAGGTTCGTTAAGCCCATAAACATCGACGTCGTCTCTCCGGTCAAGGACTTAGTTCACGCCACTGAGGACGAAGTGGAAGCCGGGATATATCGATATTTAATCGAGGAAATAAAGAGGCACAGGACGACGCTCATTTTCACAAACACTAGGAGCGGAACCGAGAGGGTCGCTTACAAGCTCAGGAAAATACTTAGCTCAGGAGAGCTGTTCGACGCTGACAGCGTCGCTGCCCATCACAGTAGCCTCAGTAGGGAGGTCAGGCTAGACGTAGAGGAGAAGCTTAAGAAAGGCGAGCTCAAGGCGGTAGTTTCGTCGACCAGTTTGGAGTTAGGAATAGATATAGGCTATATTGATCTCGTTGTCCTTCTCAGTAGTCCAAAAAGCGTCAGCAGGCTGTTACAGAGGATAGGTAGGGCCGGGCATCACATCAAGGCCGTGAGTGAAGGAAGGATAATAGTGGTCGACAGGGACGACTTGGCCGAATGCGCCGTCTTGGCCCAACTAGCCAGGGAGAGGAAGATAGACTCTGTTCACATTCCGAAAAAACCTCTCGACGTTCTTGTTCAGGCGATAATGGCGGCGTCCCTTATTGAGGAGGTAGACGCGGACGAACTGTACACTATATTAAAGAAGACCTACACTTTCAGCGATTTGACGTACGAGGAGTATAAGTCCGTGCTCGATTACGTGACGGGGAAGTATGGCCTCGAGGAGAACAAGGTATACGCCAAAGTCAGAATGAGGGGTAACAAACTCATCCCGAAATTCGGCTCACGGATGATATTCTTCCTTAACAGCGGCACCATCCCTGACGAGGCCAAAGTCCCGGTGAGGCTGGAGAGCGGTAGGTACATAGGTAACCTGGAGGAGGAGTTCGCGGAGATCCTTTCTCCGGGCGATATATTCGTGCTCGCGGGCAAAACGTACGAGTTCGTCGGCAGTAAGGCCGGGGAGGTGATCGTGAGACCGGCTGAGGGACAGAGGCCCACAGTACCTAGCTGGTTCTCGGAAATGTTACCATTGGCCTACGACTCCGCCAGGGAAATAGCCAAGTTCCGAGGAGAGGTCGCTAGGTTAATAGCGGAGGGAAGGCCTCGCGAGGAAGTAATATCATACATACAAAAGCGGCTAAATCTAAGGAAAAGGGAGGCCGAATCGATTTACATTTACGTCCTTGAGGAGTACCTCTTCACCAACGGCCTGGTTCCTTCCGACGACCTTTACTTAGTGGAGATCTACGAAGAGCCGGACGGTAAGACCACTTACATATATCACGTCCTCACAGGCAGGAGGTCCCTGGACGCGCTTTCGAGGGCATTCGCCTACAAGATCTCCAACGACCTAAACACGGACGTTAAGATCACGTTGTCGGATAACGGGTTCGCCCTAACAGTAAACGGCAGGCCGGACTACGATCCCAAGAAGCCCTTCTTCGAGCTGTCTCCCGACGAGCTTTACGACGTCCTGAGTAAGGTGCTTATGAGGACGGAGCTACTTAAGAGGAGATTCAGGCACGTGGCGGAGAGGGCCTTCATGATATTGAAGAGGTACAAGGGGAAGGAGAAGAGCCTGGAGAGGCGCCAGCTCAGTTCAGAATCATTACTCGAAGTCGTGAAGAGGATAGAGGGGTTCCCAGTGCTAAGGGAGACGTTCAGGGAGATCCTCGAGGACTATATGGATTACCATAAGGCGGCCGAGATACTGAGAAGGGTACAAAACGGTGAGGTAAAGGTTGAAGTAATAGGCCCGAACGACACGCCAAGCCCGTTCGCTCACGGCATATTAGTTAAGGAGTACTCCGACGTGGTTCTGGCCTCGGATAAGCGTAACTTACTGAGGAGCCTCCACGATAAGGTCATGGAGTACCTGAAGAAGAAGGGGATCCAGGTCGATCTCCTCCAGGTTACCGTTAGCTGAGAGCCTGAAGGCCTTCACACAGTTAGGTGAGACGATTATCCAATCCACGTCCTTCCAGGCCTTAATGCTCTCCAGATCCAGCGCGCTAGGCGAGCAGGACCTCTCGTGGGTGTGAACTATTGCCCTAGGCTCCCCAAAGGTGCTAAGTAACGAATAAACTTCCTTTGGGTCTGTAATGAACTGGTTATCTTCTTTACTGACGTTAGTAAGCTCTATGAGAACGTTTCCGAAGAGCATCCAAACTCTTTCCTTCATACCGTTATGATCCTATCTAAGCCCGCTATAGTCTTCAGTATGTCAGTCCTGGTCACTATGCCCACCAACCTGAGGTTCTCGTCAAGCACTATCAGCCTACCTACGTTGTAAACGATCATCTTGTTTATTGCGCTTATTATATCGTCAGTACTCGATATGGTTATGACGTTAGTTTTCATGGAATCAGCTACCCTTGACTCTACCCTATCCTCAATGAGGGCCCTTATCACGTCCGCCGTGGTCAGTATCCCAATTACCCTTCCCTCATCATCAATTACGGGAGCGCCCCTTATGCCCTCAGAGTAGAGGATCTTAGAGGCCTCCTTAATGGTCATGTTCGGCTTCAGTGCGACTATCTTCTTGCCCCTGATCATGTCGGCTATCCTGATTTTGGGAATGCTTATCATCCTCGTCAAATCCAGCAACAGCTCCCTTCTCTCGGAGTCCACGTGAGACACGATGCCCTCGATAACGAGCCTTGAGTAAGGAAGCGGGCCCAGCCTCACGACGTCGCCTATCTTGAGCTGCTTAGGATCCTCTATGACTTTCAGTAGTATCTTACCCCCTTCAGGATTTGACAAGTCGAGGAACTCGATCGAGTACACGGAGATGTTGGTCTCTATGTCCCCGCGGTAAAGCAGGACCTTCTGAGGCAGGTAACTCGACGACCTAGTGAACTCATACGCCTTCAGTGTAGGGATGTACCCTCCTGTGGGGCCCGGCTTGGACTCGAGCAGGCCCAAGGCCTTCAGGCTAGCTATCATGTTCCTTACCGTCCCCTCATCCTTTCCTATGAGTTCGGCTACCTCCTTGCTCTTAATGAGCCTCCTTTCCTTCTCGTAAAGGCCTATGATAGCCAGCAATATCTCCTTCTGAGTGGGGGTAAGCTGATCCATTGTCATTACGGATTATGTGAACTAACATGATAAAAAACCTTATTGCAGTTTAACTTCTCCGAATATTTTTTTAAGAATTTTATCATTGATTCCGAATACCTCTCTTGCTATCAGCATAATGTATTCGTATTTCGGCATTGGGTACTTTATCCCGATCCTTATCGATATGGCCTTTTTCTCCGCCTCAAGGCTTATTCTGTCTCTTAGCCTCTTTTCAGCAATTCCCTCAGCCAACAGGAAAGCGGTCACGAACCTCGAGAAGCTCGCAGCCGTGTGCTTGAGTGGGTCAAGCCCCGTTCCGTCTAGGCTCCTCAGGGAGTTGTAAAGGACTTCATAATCCTGAAAGGAGAAAATGGCCCTAGTGAAGCCCAGCCTTAGGGCCCTGGCCAAGACGTCAGTGTTCTGCGAGGATTCCTGAAAAGCTTCTAAAGGTCTATCCGAGGCTAACAGTTCATATATACTTTCGAACCTCTCCTCCTCGTAAAGAAGCTTGTCGAAGACCGGCTTGTTGTCCTCAAACAGGCCTAAGCCCTCCTTGCCCACCACGTACATGCTGGTTAGCTCCTTTTCGTACAGGTTTTCCGCCTTAAAGCCCCTGAAGGGCCTAATGTCCCTCTCCTTGTAGACCTTCTCGAGGTAGGCGATGAGTGTAGGTCTATCAATTTCGGTCCACTTATGTAATACAGTACTCCAGATATCGGTGAGCGCCTTCACCTTCTGCTTGTACAGCTCCTTGACCATGATGATTGATTTGGCGTGCTATTTTTAAGCATATACGGATAGAAAGTACATTTCACGTGAGCTACGCGGAAGAACCGTTCAGGACGAACATAGTCCTCGTGTCCGTCACGGATCTCGAATCGGAAGTCAAGTCCCTTAAGGCTGAGCTCGATAAAGTGAAGGAGGATCAGAGGAAGGTAAGTGAGGAGGCCGCGAAGAGGATAGAAGGGTTAGAGAGGGCGTTGTCGTGGCTCAATGTAGTAAGGTCACAAGCCGTCTGGAAAAGCAGGACCTGCAGGTATGCCAACAACGGTATCTGCGACGCGTGGAACGTCAGCGATCCGGAGAGAGTCGGTGTTCCTAAGGACGCAGTGATCGCTGTGGAAGGTCCGTTCAAGAAGGTGGACCTGCAGAAGTTCCCAGAGATATGTGCGGTCTGCCCGTTATACGAGGTTAGGAAGTAAAGCCGTACGTTTTTGACTCTCCAGCATCTCTCTCAGCTTCGAAACGACTCTTTCCCTGGCTTTACTTTCCGTCATTAGGTCGTTAAGCGCGCTAAGCAGATCGTCAATAATGACTTCCTCTACTCTTTCCAGCTCTTCCTCATCGGCGACTTCTAAGGTCTTCAAGATCGTCTCGTCGCTAGGATGAATCTTTCCTCGTCTGAATTTAGAGATGGAAGCCTCGGTTAGGCCAAGCTCCTCAGCAAGCTCCTTAGCGGTCCTCTTCTCCAGCAAGATCTCTATTATTTTCTGCCTGGCCTCCTTGCTAAGGTTATGAATGTACTTCATCAGTAAGACGTTTATTTAATGCCTTATGCACTATCCTCACGTAGCCAGCAATATGATCGCTTTAGTGTCAGACTACGGTATTTCGGTTCAGGAGGTGCCTGACCTTCCTGTGCACTCCAATCACGTGTACGTTTCTCCCATAGAGGTGGCATTTAACGGAATCGAGAACGCCGTTTACCTAGGCTTACTGTGGCTGAAACCTAAAACGATCCTGGGATCCATGGGAATCGTCAGGGTCATAGACGTAGGGGTCGACGTGGATCAAGGCCTGAAGGGGAAAACGTTTACCGTCAGCCCTTTCTCCCCAAGCAATGGAGGCATAGGCACCGACTCTCATGGCATAGCTTCGGAGGCGGCCTCGATACCCCTTGACGCGTTATTTCCCTACTATGAGGATCTCGGCGATCTCAACGTGCTTCTTCCCTACTTATCCATAGCGTTACAGGTTGAGGAGGTGTACGAGGGAAAAAGGCTCCTGGTTATAGGTTCGGGACCCTTGGGATCCCTAATCGCGGAGTTATGTGAATCGTGCGACGAGGTAGGACTGATGGGGACCAGCAAGCCATACTTGCCTTCAGGGAGGGTGAGGATGGTCAGTAAGATAGAGCCCGACGCGTGGGACGCCGTTTTCATAGCAACGCTCGAGGCTTGGGCCCTTGAAGCAAGTAAGGAGTTCAAGGCAGTAGCCTTCCCCAGGCTAACGCTGAGGTGGCCCCCTTTGGTACCTCCGAAAGCGATAGAGATAGCGTCTAAGCCCCGTGACGACCTGTTACAAGCGATGAAATCCCTAGACAGGAAGTTTCTTACTCAGTTCGTGGTCAGATCCGATACGTTCGAGGGTGCTATACCAGCCAGCGACGGCAAACTCGTCGTAGTTGACGTAAGGAGAGCGTTGAGGGGAGTGAGTGATAAAGGTTCTTTAAAAAGGCTCAGTTAACTTAAGCCGAGACTTCCTTAAGCAGTTTCCCTAAAATCTCCACGCCTCTCCTGAGCTCGTCTTTACTCGGGAAGCTGAAGTTGAGCCTCATCGTGTTCCTCCCGCTGTAGTCGTAGAAGAAGCTGGATCCGGGGACGTAGGCGACTCCCCTCCTCATAGCCTCCTCCAGCAGTCTGACGGTGTCGAACTTCTCGCTCAGCCAAACGAATACGAACATCCCTCCCACGGGTCTGCTCCACTTGGCGTCCTTCGGGAAGCTCTCCTCGATCGCCTGAAGCATCACATCCCTCTTCTCTTTGTAGGTTTTTCTAATTATTGGAATTTGTCTTTCTATAACTCCTCTTTTAATAGCTTCAGCCGCAATCATCTGGGTCAAGGACGGCGTGTGAAGGTCTAAGTTCTGTTTCAATAGCTCCAGCTCGTTTATGAATTCCTTAGAAGCTATCACGTAGCCGAGCCTCAGCCCAGGGGAGAGGATCTTGCTGAAAGTGCCCAAATAGATGACCCTTTCGCTCCTGTCTAAGGCCTTTAACGGGGGCGGGCTATCCCCCTCGAATACCAGGAAACCGTATGCGTCGTCCTCAGCTATTAGGAAATCGTACTCCTCCGCGAGCTCAATGAGCCTCTTCCTATCGTTGAGGTTCATCGTTGTCCCTCCGGGGTTTTGGGCTGTTGGAATAACGTAGAACAGCTTGAGCCTCTTCCCTTCCGCCTTCAGTCGCCTCAACGAGCTCTCGAACGAGTCAAGATCGGGACCTTCGGGCGTCAAGGGCACGCCCACGTAGTTCGGCCTCCTAGCCCTTAGAACGTTCAGGGCGGTAAGGTAGGTTGGCTTTTCGACAGCTACGTAGTCCCCTGGGTCAACCAACAGGTTGAACGTCATGTACAGTGCCTCCTGGCTCCCTACGGTGGCGAACGTGTTTGCGGGGTCTATGCCAGATATCCCCCTTAGGCTCGCGAGCTTGACCAACTGTTCCCTGAACTCGGTAATGCCAGGCGTTGGGGTGTACTGAAGCGAGATCTCGGGCTTCGAGCTTATCACGTCCTCGGCTATCCTCTTTATGTCCTCAACAGGAAAGGTGGAAGGATCAGGAAGTCCCCCGGCCAAACTGATTACGTTCTTACCTTCGGTGAGCTTCAGCAGATCCCTGATCTCCGAGGACCTCAAATACTGAACGTCGTGTGAGAGAAACTTCTCGAACATCAACCGTAATTAAGGTACGTCCTCATTAATAATTTGTGGCTGAGTGGTGGGCCGAGGTAATTACGATAGGCAACGAAGTGGTGAGCGGAAGGACGGTGAACACGAACGCCTCGACGATAGCGAGGAGGCTCACTTCCTTAGGCTTCACGGTCAGGAGGATAACCGCAGTGAGGGACGAATTGGACGAGATAGCTTCGGCCTTCAGGGAGAGCTTCTCGCGGAGAGCTAAGGTGATAATTAGCTCAGGAGGTTTAGGGCCTACCTACGACGACAAGACGGCCGAGGGTTTGGCAATAGCTACAGGGCTTCCCCTGGAGCTGAACGGGAGAGCACTGCAGATGATAGCGTATAAGTACAACAAGATCGGAGCGCCCCTCACTGAGGAGCGGAAGAAGATGGCCTACATGCCTAGAGGCGCTGACCCTATCCCAAACGAAGTTGGAATAGCTCCTGGTATCTACTTGGTTTTCAACGGCGTGGAGATCTTGGCAACCCCAGGAGTGCCCAGGGAGATGGAGGACGTCCTTGAGAGGTTCGTGAGGAGCTACATGAGGACGAGACCAGACGTGAAGTACCTAGAGGAGAGCTTCGTAGTAGCTGGAGTCATGGAGTCGGCCTTAGCGCCATACGTTAAGGAGGCGGTGAAGAGGTTCGACCTTTACGTCAAGACTCATCCTAAGGGGTTAGAGGTAAGCAACCCCCTCCTGGAGGTTCAAGTGGCCGGAGGCTCGAGGGACGAAGAGGAGCTCAAGAGGAGAATAACGGAGTGCGTCGAGTTCTTGAAGCGTAAGGCGTTGGAACTCGGAGGCGTAGTGAAGGGCTAAACGAACCCGTTTATTTCCTCGCTCAGCCGCTCAGGGGCCTCGAAGTTCACGAAGTGCCCAACACCCTCTATTACGGCCACGCTCAGGTTCCTGACCCTTTGCCTGAAGGTCTCTAAGTTAGCTATGAGCTTGTCCTGCGAGCCGTATATCACCTTTACCGGCACGTCCAGTCTTTCGAGGTCGTTCACGTAATTCCTCGCCTTAAGGAGGCCTAAGGTCGCGTACTTGTAGCCCAACGGGCTGTTCTCCGAGTAAACGCTCAGTAGATTATTCCACGCCCTCGCGTTCTTTGTCAAAGCCTCGCTGAAGTCGCCTAAGTTCTTCCTGTACTCGGCTAACGCGATCATGCCTAGCCTCATCGCGACGTCAACATACCTCTCGTAGGGCTCAGGGTTGGGGGCCGACACTAGCGCCCCGATTAGGACGAGCTTTTTGACGCTGTAGTTGAGGGCGTAATCCAGGGCTATCAGACTCCCTATGGAGTGCCCTACCAGGATCGGGTCTTCAACGTCTAGGAACTCAAGAAGTCCCCTCAGGTCTTCCCTGTGGTCCTCAATGAGGTACTCCGTCATCGGGACGGAGCTTCTACCGTGTCCCCTTAGGTCGTAAGTTATCACCCTCTTATCTGTCCTGAGACTGACCTCCCTCCAGCTGTTGTGAGTGCCGGCTAAATGATGGACCAGGACTACGGGCTCGCCTTCTCCGAACTCCCTGAAAAAAACCCTTATCGAGTTAACTGGAGCTATTCCCACGCAATGCAGTGAGTAGAGAATCTAAATAAATCTCCGCCAGTACCACAGGAAACCTCAGGTCGAACCTTTCCAGAAGTTCAGGCCTCACCTCGCCTATGACACCTATCACCTTATCACCACTATAGATCTGCGCGGTTCTCCCCTCTATGAGGGGTTCCGCGCTAGCCTCCTTGTATACAGGCCTTAACCCTAGACCTTCAAGTATGGCGTGCAGCGGGGCCTGGAGCTGTTCGTAGCTGACCTGATAATCCATGATCGCGTAGATCGCCCTGGGTACGTTTCTGTAGCCGGTATCTGTAGTCTCGTCCTTTACAACTACGTCGTTGACCTCGAACACCTTCACTGGCATCCTGGCGTTTTGATTGCGCGAGAGGAAGAGGAGAGTGCTTGGCATAAGGGAGTTCCTTATGGCTGTATACTCCTCCGTCACTGGGTTAGCCACGGTGACGAAGTCTCCCCAGAGATGCTCCTTCCTGATGAAGGCGAAGGTGTAGATCTCCAGAAAGCCTGCACCCACCGATAAGTCCCTTAGCGCCCTGGTTAGGGAAGTTATGGGGAGGAAGGAACCCGGCCTCCTGAACCTCTGTTTCGACGGCTCTAGCTTCCTATACCCGTAGACCTGGGCTATCTCCTCCGCCACGTCGGATTGGGCTAGCACGTCCGCCCTATAGGGAGGCACCGTCACCTCAATTATTCCCTTGCTTGCCGTGGCCTCCATCCTGGCCATCCTGAGCAGTCTCACCATTTCCTCCTCTGAGAACGATGTGCCCAGACGCCTGTTCACGTATTCGGTTTCAGCCCTAACGTTATACCTCCTCAAGACGGGGGATCGCGCAACGCCGCTTAGCCCCTCTACTTCCACCAGCCCGATCCTCGAACCTCCTTCCGCCAGGGTAGTGACTATGAGGTCAAGGGTGAAGCTCACGGCCTCAAACGAGGTTCCCGTAACGTCGACGAATAGGTCCTTCGTGCCCTCCTCTAACCTCGTCTTCTCAGCGTTGATTATCGGCGGGACGCTCAATATCGATCCGTTATCCTCAATTATGGCCGGCGACGTTCCATCCCTCACCGAGATACGCCCGTAAGCCCTGCCCTGATCGGTCCTTTCTAGCACTTCGCTTATAGTTATCTCCTCCTTCTGGTTCAGCGGGACGAACTTCGTGCTCAGCGGAACTTCCTTATATTCGATGACCTTCGACGTGACTTTGCTCAGGTCGTGAAGGCCTATGGCCACCTTAGTCCTCTTCCTCCCTACGGTGACGTGAAGCTTCTCCTGGAACTGAATGAGCTCGTTCAGTCTCTCACCGCTCAGCTTAACGTCGTAAACTACCGCGGCCAAGGCGTAGGGCCTAGAGGGGACCTGATGGACCCTCAACGTGTAACCCGATTCGACTACCTCATACTTGGGTTCCCCTAAGACCCTTTCCAAAAGGCCGTCCACGGCCCTCTTTATGCCGAAGGGGTGTAGCAGGTCGGGTCTGTCGTTATTTATCTCGATCTCCAGGTGGTCCGGGTCGACCTCCTTGGTCTCAGACTTCAGGTTGAATAGCAGGTCCTCTAGCTCCCCCTCGCTGACCTTAAGCGAGGAAAGTAGGTCCCACTTGTTAACCACTATCGTCGGCATTCAGGCTCCCCCTCGCTCTCCTCAGGAACTCTACGTCGTAAGAGTACAGAAGCCTAATGTCGTTCAGGTGGTTAAAGAACATGGCCAACCTATCCAATCCTATTCCCCAGGCCCCTGCTTGGGTACTGACGTCCACGGCCCTTAGGATCTCGTCCCTCAACATGCCGGCACCGCACATCTCGACCCAACCCAAACCCTCGATCCTTCCGTAAACCTCAACGCTGGGTTCAGTGAACGGGAAGTAAGCGGGCTTGAACTTCACCTCCTTGACCCCCATCCGGTAGAATATTTCCTTGAGGTCGCTCAGCAGGTCCCTGAAGGAGTATCCTTCCTCTATTACCAGACCGTCCAGCTGGTGGAACTCTATCAAGTGGGTCGCATCTATGGTGTCTGGTCTGAACACCTTCCCTATTGTGAAGACCCTGACCGGAGGCTCAGGCTTAGTTGCCAACATCCTGGCGGTCACCGCAGTGGTCTGACTCCTGAGCATAAGCCTCAAGGCGATCTCCTGGTTCCACCTGTACTTCCAGGACTCCTCATGCATCCTTCTTACCCTCTCTATTAGGTCGCTCGGGGCTGACCTGGCCTTCAGTCCCAAGGTGAAGCTGTCATGAATCTCCCTGGCTGGATGGTCCTGAGGCTGGAAGAGCAGGTCGAAGTTATACAGCTCCATCTCCACGTAATCGCCCGAAACCTCCGAGAAACCTAGGCTCCTCATCACGTCCCTTATCCTCTCGAGGAACTCCCTGAAGAAGTGCTTCTTGCCCAAGTGGAAGAAGCGGGGAAACGCCTCGACGTTAAACGGCCTGATCTTCGCGTTCTTCCAGACTCCGGACTTGATGATATCGCTCGTGAGAACGGTGATCACTTGCTCGGGCTCGGCGACTTCCATTTCTTTCGTCAGGCTCACCGTTATCTCCTTCACCTTCTTCTTCCTCAGGAGACCTCTAGAGACCAAGACCTTCAGCACATTTGGGTCGCCTTTAGACGGGTCAGCTAGAGCTCTCCTCTCGTCCTCCGCAACGTAACTCGAAACGAGGGGCCTAACCAGCCCGTTGGAGATCTCCACCAGTTTCTTCCTTTTGGCCCACATCAAGGCTATCTCTATGTCCTTTCCCAGCTTCTCTCTCAGTTCCTGAACAGAGGCTGGTCTCCCCTGAAGGGCGGAAATTAGTAGCTCCTCCGGTAGCCCTTTCTCTAACCTCTCCTTTCCCTCGGGCGTGAGCTCGTAAGCCTCAATCTCCCTCTCATCTACTTCCGCTAAACCCTTCTGTTTCAGTAGGTAAACCACGCTTGAGACCGTGGAGAGGGGAAGGTTGAGAACGTTGGATAGCTCCTCAGCGGTGGCTACTTTCCTCTTCCTCAGCTCGTTGTATACCTTCAACTCCGTTTCGCTCAGCATTCTAGAGTTCCACCGTCTGTCCAGGTCTCATGACGAGAGCTTCGTAGCCCCTCCTTTTGACTTCCTCAATGAAGACGTCGGGGTTGACCTTTATCAGGTCCCAAGTGTTGTAGTGGATCGGAATCGCCAGCTTCCTCGGCCTGAGCATTTCCACGGCCATGGCCGCCTGATACGGATCCATTGTGAACCTACCTCCTATGGGCAAAAGCACCACGTCGGGCTTGAAGACCTTGCCGATTATCTCCATGTCGGCGAAGAGTCCCGTGTCGCCGGCGTGGTATATTACGTTCTTACCGTCGTTGACGACCACGCCGGTTGGATCCGAATAAACCCCAGTGTGGACGGCCATCGTAAGGGCCAGCTTGACCCCCTTGACGTCTACATAACCGCCTATGTTGGTGGGTACCATCCTTTCCCAAGGGATCTTGAACTCCCTGTTTAGGTAAGCCTCAAGGTCGTAAGAGGCGAAGAGGACCGGTTTGCTTGAGGAGCTCATTATGTAGGGCGCGTCACCGAGGTGGTCGAAGTGATCGTGCGTGACTACGATTATATCATACTGATCCTTGGCCTCATCTGGCTTCACGGGGCTCAGGGGGTTGTCCTTCAGCATGGGGTCTATCAGAATCTTGACGCCGTTAGCGGCCTCTATCCCTACTGCCGCGTGACCATACCAAGTGATTTTAGTCATCGCCGAGACTACTTAAGTGCGAAAATTAAAGCGTTCGATGAGTGCTGTCTGTCATGGATGAAGAGCAGTTCAAGAAGTGGTTAACTGCGGGAAGTATAGCTAAGAGGGCCTTGGAGGAGGGCGCTAAGACGATCAGGCCAGGGGTCAAAGTTCTGGACGTATGTGAGAAAGTCGAGTCAATCATAATAGAGCTGGGAGGGAAACCAGCGTTCCCTTGTAACCTGTCCATAAACTCTGAGGCCGCCCACTACTCACCGAAGATAGGCGACGATAAGGTGATCCCGGAAGGGGCTATAGTTAAGCTCGACGTAGGGGCTCAGGTGGATGGATACTTGTCAGATACGGCAGTGACCGTTGTGCTCGACGATAAATACGCGAAGTTGGCTGAGGCGTCGAGGGAGGCCCTTGAGGTCGCCATTAAGACCGTTAGACCCGGGGTTTCCATTTCAGACGTGGGGAGGGCCATCGAGAGGGTGATAAAGTCCTACGGCTATAGGCCCATAAGGAACCTGGGAGGTCACATGCTTAGAAGGTACGAGCTTCACGCGGGAGTCTTCGTGCCCAACGTCGGAGAGAGGGTTCCTGGAAGGTTCGCGCGGGATCAGGTGTTCGCCATAGAGCCCTTCAGTACCGACGGGTTAGGGGAGGTAGTAGAGGGGAAGGAGGTTACCATTTACTCTCTTAGGAACCCCAGCGTTAAGGGGCTCACTGAAGAGGAGAAGAAAGTGCTTGAGGCTGTGAAGTCCCGGTTCACGACCTTGCCGTTCAGCGAGAGGTGGCTGAAGGACTTGGCTCCCCCGGACGAGCTGAGGAGGGTCTTAGCGTCCCTGACAAGGAAGGGGGCTTTGAGGGACTATCCAATATTGATGGAGGTCAAGGGGGGAACGGTCTCGCAGTTCGAACACACTATTGTTGTGGTGGACGGTGGAGTAGTGATAACGACGGGCGACGTGGTTGTCAAGTAAGCTCTGGAGCTCCTTGGCCTCAATCCTGATAACGTTTAATTATTAGGCCATGTTTGAGAGAAAAACGAGGACTTACACATGATGTTGTTCGCACAAGCGGATCAGGGAGGGATCTACTCGCTAATCTCGACCTTGTTGTTCATAGCTTTCCTTTTGATACTATCGATACCGGACATTCAACTTGGCTTCCAGATGTGGAGGCTCTCCAGTATAGTCGAGAAGGAGCTCGGCGAAATAAAGAGGATGAGTGATAACGCGAGAAACAAGCTCATAGACATGTTGAAGAGCTTGAACGCTAAGGATCCGCAAGGACTCGTCGACACGTTGGCTGAGATGTTCGTGATAGATCCCGTCTCCGTGGAGCCAATCGATATAATCAGTAGAATGAGGCACCTGCTGAGGGGAGGGGAGAGCAAGATTAAATTGCTCATCAAGGACAGCGTGCCTAACGCGGATCCCGTGACTATCAGCAAGCTCGAGGTCTCGGCTGAGGTCGTTAACGCTCTCAACCTGGTCTACAAGGTAGTGAGGCATTACATTAACCTGGCGAAGAAGCTCAAGAGTCCGATGCTCATGTACCAGGTACAGATGGTCATACCAATTCTTAAGAGGATGGCCGAAGCTTATTCAAAGGCTCAGGACACTTTTAGGGACGGGAAGCCGGTCGGTGACTCCTTGGGACCACTGGTGGCCGCGAGGCTCATGCTTAACGCTACCAGGAAGTGGGAGCCAGCCGAGGAGACCGTAGCTGCGGAGACGATTGTGGAAGGTAGAAAGGTGATTGTGGTAAAAGCTCTTGGACCGCTCGCAACGGTCGGCAGACCCGGTGAGGCCGTGGCGAGAATCGTTGAGGAGCACAACGGTCAAATCGCTAGGATAATAACGGTAGACGCGGCGTTGAAGCTTGAGGGCGAACAGACGGGAAGCGTCGCTGAAGGCGTGGGCGTCGCAATGGGAGACCCAGGGCCTGAGAAGATAGCCATTGAGAGAGTAGCTACGAAGTACGGGATTCCGATAGATGCGGTGATCGTCAAGATGGGGATGGAGGAAGCGATAACCGACATGCCGAAAGAGGTGTACGACGCAGCCGAGAAGGCGGAGAGCCTCGTTAGAAAGATAATTATTGAAAGAACTCCCATAGGCTCTTCGGTTATAGTGGTTGGAGTAGGTAACACCTCAGGTGTTGGGCAATGAGTTTGAACGTGCAGTCCCAGAGCCAGGAGACTAAGACGATCCTGAAGTGTACGAAGTGTGGTTATACCGAAGAGAGACAGTTCCAACTCGGGGACTTCGTTATGAAGATTGTCGACAAGACCTGCCCAAAGGACGGTACACCCTTAATCATATGGGGAATATACACGGTGAAGCAGGAGCAGAAGGCAAAATAACTTTTTAACTAGGGCTTAGCCGAATTTCTAACGCCCACCCGGCCATAGTGGGCGGGCAACACCCGGACTCGTCTCGAACCCGGAAGTTAAGCCGCCCACGTTAGCAGGGCCGTGGGGTCCGCGAGGACCCGCAGCCCTGCTAAGCCGGGATGGGCACTTCGCTTTTCCTTTCATTTTATATTCCTTCCGCAGACAATTGCTGAGGAATCGTTAAACATGACGAAAAGAGTCTTCGACGAGATTCACGGTCATATAGAGTTGAAGGACGTTGAGGTAGAGCTGATCGACGTTCCGGTCTTTCAAAGGTTGAGAAGGATTAGACAGCTAACCCTGGCCCACCTCGTTTATCCAGGTGCCACTCACGTCAGGTTCAGCAATTCCCTAGGGACTATGCATTTGGCCGGCAGAGTCGCCAGCTCGCTCCTCGAAAAGGGTGTGATAACTAAAGACGAGGAAGCTAAGCTGAGGATCGCGGCTTTACTCATCAACTTGGGACAAATGCCCTTGAGCCACGCGATAGAAGGGATATTCGCTTCTCAAGGCTTAACGAGCGACGAGCTTAGAGGCTACGTCATTGCGAATTCCGAAATCAGGGAGGTGCTTGAGGACAACGGCTTCAGCCTCAGGGAGATCCTAGACATTTACGAGAACAAAGGACTCATGACTTCCGTATTGGACAGCGACGTCGACGTGAATAGGCTCGACTATCTGATAAGGGACTCAGTGCATACTGGCGTGAGGCTCGGGGGCTTCGACTTCGACAGGCTACTGCAGACGGTCACTTACAGCGAAGGTAAGAGGATTCTTGTCAGCAGTAAGGGCGTTTACGCCCTGGAAGACTTCTATATCGCCAGGCTCCACATGTACGAGGCCGTTTACTACCACAAGACCATACTGGGATACGAGATCTTCGTTAGGAGGATCTTCGAGGAGTTAGCGAGGCAATATTACAACGAGCTTCTCGAGGCTAAGTACGTACTTTCGTTGCTAAATCAAGGACTCTTCGCGTATTGGGACGACGAGTGGCTGATGTCCAGATTATATAACGCCCTGGGGGATCCCGATGTGAGTGATAAGCTTAAACAGGACATAAAGGACTTCCTCAACAGAAGAGGTCCTAAGCTTGTGGCGGAAAGGCTCTCGTTCGAGGGCACTGATCCAGATTTCCTGCTTTCGAGGATGATGAAGTTGACCCAGTACGGAATTCCAGAGAACTCAATTATACCAGTCGAGGAGAAGGTACCGATTATAGCTAAAGGTAACTTGATCTTAGAGAGCTCTCAAGAGAGCTTGATTAATTCTCTACCGGAGGACCTGTACATTCAGAGACTATACGTAATGCCCCCCTTCGTTAAGAGGGCCAGGGAGCTCTTGGCCTAAGCCTAAATATCAAGTAAAATCCGTAGCATTCATTCGCCCTCAGGCGACTCTTAGGGTGATAACCGCTATGGCCTCAGAAAGGCTTGATCTAAGAAAGGTGAGACTGGTTCTCACTGACCTCGACGGAACCCTCACGGTTTCAAGGGACTCGTATAAGCTCGACTTAGAAACTATCGCGGCCTTGAGAAGGCTCGAAAAGTTAGGTATTAAAGTCGGGTTGGTTAGCGGGAACTCTTACCCCGTGCTCAGGGGCTTAGCTACCTATCTTGGGCTCAGCGGAGGTGTCGTGGCTGAGAACGGCTGCGTGGTCTACCATTCTGGGACTTACGTCGCCGTTTGTGAGCCCCTCGACAGGAAAATCGCAAAGGAGTTCGCCGACAAATTCAATCTGAGGGAGAGCTGGCAGAACGAGTTCAGGAGGTTCGAGTACGCCTTTTACCCTGCCACAGTTTCGCAAGAAATGAGGGAGTGGGCAGAGTTAAGAGGACTGATGATCAAATCCAGCGGGTACGCCGTCCACATAACGAAGAACACCGAAGGTAAAGGAAGGGGCGTGAGGAAATTGTTGGAAATGGCAGGCATTGACAAGTCATACGTATTAGGTATAGGGGATTCCGATACAGACGTCGAGTTTTTCAGGGAAGTAGGTGTTAGGGTGGCGGTAGCCAACGCGGACGAAAGCCTCAAGTCAGCCTCCGATTTTATTACTCGTTCGCCGAGCAGTGAAGGTGTTAGAGAGATAGTGGAGATTATAGTGGAGGAGCGCGAGCATGAGTGAGGAGATAAGCGAGGAGGTAGAGCTCATCGCTTATAAGTACGCCTTACAGAACGCCGTGAGGTACGGCGGGAAGGCGGCAGAAGGACCCGTTGTGAGCAAGGTATTGGGAGAAAGGCAGGACCTGAGGCAGAGGGCTAAGGAAGTCGCTAGGATCGTAAGGAAGGTGGTGGAGAAGGTAAACTCGATGAGCCTGGAGGAACAGAGGAAGGAGCTCGAAACCAAATTCCCCGAGCTGTTGGAGGAGAAGAAGGTCGAAGAGCGCAAGGGGCTACCGCCCCTACAGGGCGTTAAGGAAGGGTTGCTAGTTGTGAGGTTCGCGCCTAACCCTGACGGTCCACTGCACCTGGGTAACGCTAGGGCCGCCATAATTAACGACGAGTACGCTAAGATGTACAAGGGCAAGTTCATCCTGAGGTTCGACGACACCGATCCTAAGGTGAAGGTCCCGATAAGGGAGGCTTACGAGTGGATTAGGGAGGATCTCAAGTGGTTGGGGGTGAACGTCCATGAAGAGATGAGGGCCTCCAGCAGGCTGGAAACGTACTATGAGTACGCTAAAAAGCTGATAGAGCTCGGGGGAGCTTACGTTGACACTTGCACGGAGGAGGAGTTCAGGGAGGCCAGGGCTAAGAGGATGCCCTGCCCTAACAGGTTGAAGTCGCCCGAGGAGAACCTCGAGCTTTTCGACAGGATGATGGCCTCACCGTTAGACTTCTCCCAATTCGGCGGCAGGAAGCCCGTGGTGAGGATAAAGACTGACCTGAACTCCCCTGACCCGTCCCTGATAGACTGGGTTATCCTCAGGATCGTTGAGGATCCCAAGCACCCCTTTGTGAAGGACAAATACGTTTGGCCGACCTACAACTTCGCCTCCGCCATCGACGACAGGCTTACAGGGACGACTCACATATTCAGGGGAAAGGAACACGAGCAGAACACCGAGAAGCAGAGGTGGGTCTTCAACTACTTCGGCTGGAACTTCCCTCAAGTCTACAGCCTTGGGAGGCTTAAGCTAGAGGGGTTCATGATGAGTAAGTCGAAAATTAAGCTCATGCTCGAGAAAGGCTCGGAGAGGGACGATCCTAGGTTACCGACGTTGGCGGGGCTTAGAAGGAGGGGAATACTCCCAGAGGCCATCAGGGAACTGATCGTACAAATTGGGATTAAGACGAACGACGTGACGGTCAGTTTCATGAACCTGGCGGCCATTAATCGGAAGATCCTCGATCCGATAGCTAAGAGGTTAATGTTCGTTGGTAAGCCCGTCAAGTTAAAGATAAACCTCGAAAGATTTGGAGTGGACGAGATAACGGCGAGAATTCCATTCAGGCCCAACTCGAGGGAGTACAGGGAAATCAGCGTGAGGCAAGGCGACGAGGTTTATTTGGAAAAGGACGACGTCGAGAAGTTCCGTAAACTAAGGTTGGCTGAGCTGTGTAACGCTGAGATAGACGTAAGTAAGAATGAGGCCGTCTGTATCTCGACAGACGTGAACGAGGCAAAAAGGGAGTCTTTGCCTATAGTCCAATGGGTGAAGGCGAGTGAGTCGGTCAAAGCGAAACTTTACAAGATAATCGGGAGCGAGGACTACGAGGTCATAGAGGGTTTAGGCGAGAGGGCCATGAGGGAGCTGAAAAGGGACGAGTTAGTTCAGCTCATTAGGGTAGGGTTCGCGAGGGTGGATGATCTAGCCAGCGACGGGCTAGTGATGATTTATTCACATGAGTAACTTTTTAACTCGAGGACTGGTCAGTTTACGCTGCGGGACGAAGAAAGAAGGAGGATGAACGCGATGTCCAAACCCTCTTACGTGAAGTTCGACGTGCCAGAAGACCTTCAAAACAAGGCTTTAGAGGCGTTGAGGAAAGCCAGGGAGACCGGAGGTAAGATAAAGAAAGGGACTAACGAAACCACCAAGGCGGTAGAGAGAGGACAAGCGAAATTGGTCCTCATAGCAATGGACGTTCAACCGGAGGAAATAGTCGCACACCTTCCGCTGCTTTGCAACGAGAAGAAGGTGCCTTACATCTACGTCTCTTCGAAGAAGGCGCTGGGCGAAGCTGCAGGGCTTCAAGTGGCGGCGGCCTCCGCTGCTATAATAGACACAGGTGGAGCTAAGGACCTCGTCGACGAGATAATAAAGAGGCTGGCCGAGATTACAGGAAAGTCGAGCTGACGCGTTAGGTTTAAAGTTAGTACGAATTCGAATCACTTTCACCAAGGCATCACCTTTTTATTAAGTCTCATAAACTGACGTGAAGGCTGTAGGGGGTATACTATCGGGAATAGTTTTAGCTCTTCTCTTAGTATTAGTTGTTTCAACCATAACGTATTTAATGAACGTAGCCTATGACCAACAACTGACGCAAGAGAGTTACGTTAACGACTTCATATCTTCACCGAAGGCGTTTCAAGTAGGTTCATCGACCATAGTTTCTAACGGACCTCTTGATATAAAATACGTAATATATCCAAACGGAAAAGTAGACAACTTATCGCAACCGTTCGACGGAAGGGTTGACCTCTCTAGTCTACTTAACGGCTGGCCTTGGGTCTACGTTATTCTTTCTAACGGTCAGGCCTTCAATATAAGTCAGCCTCAATCCAGCGCAAGCTCGAATATCTCCTTACTCTATCTGGAGTCGCAAGTGCCGTATTACGCCGATTACCCCCTAAACGTATGGAACGTCTCCACATACCAACTAATAATAACTAAAGGGCTTAGAGTCAACCCCGCACATAACCCCACCATCCTTCAGAATGGGGAAACAATCGCGTGGAACGCCTTCGGAAAGGGGACTGTCGCGGTGATACCAGTTCATACTGGCAACGGTTGGCTGAACTTCACCGCTATAGTTCCTGCCTTTTACTGGTATGGGTTCGGAATACTGTTACAGAACGGCACCGATGGCACTGGGCATTGGCTGGCAATACCCGTCGGGCTTAATTGGACTTATGTACCCCACCAAGGCTGGAATGTGACATATGGGTTGTTCGAGCCGCCAACTACTTCGTATTATAATTTCACTTCTAATTTCACTCTTCCTGCGTGGCCAAATACCTTTACTCTTCGAGTAGCTATTCACTTCCAAGAAGGGGAACCCGCCGAGCTTTATGTATGGTGGCTAGATGGCTCTCAATGGGTTCCGATTAAGATGTATACTTGGGTTCCAAACGCGACAGGCAAAGTAGCCGGCTATTCCTATATCGATTACGGTTGGAACTATGTTCACTATTTCCCTGTATACTGGTATCATCAATTGATCACTACTTCGTTCCCAGCCTATGTTTACTCAATGTACAAAACATACGACTTCGTTTACACCGGGGTTGACGATCTTTTATATACATACTACCATTTAGCTCCGATAGACCTAGTTCCAGGATCTAACGTGATAATCGTCCCGCAAACGGGTTCTGTTAACGGGGCTTACGTTTATGTATACAACATAACGTCAACAATATGACGTGAAGTTATCAGTCGTGGTTACGGTCTACAAGAGATATAATTTTTTAGATTTTGCTTTAAATAGTGTAAAAAAGAATATAAAAAATTTAAACAATTCTAATGAAATAGAAACTATAATAATTAGCGATGATCCTTCTAGATTATCTGATCTTGACACCTCTATTATAATCAAGTGCGATAGCCCATCCTGGGGGGAATGCTTGGCTCGTGGAGTAGATGAAGCGGAGGGGGACGTGATAACCTTCTTGGACGATGACGACGTATATGCTGAGTCAAGAATCAAACGATTGTTAGAAATCTTCTCTAGAAATAAAAACTTAATGTACTACCATAATAGACAGATATATGTTGATAGGAACGGACGAAAGATAAGTAAATACAACAAGAACGTTTTAATTTACGAGATCTTTCAGCCGAGGATTCAAAAGAAGATTTCGGCCCCTGAGGAGTTCGTAGCTCTATGGCTGAGGTATCCCGCGATGCATCACAACTCAAGCTCCATAGCGGTGAGGAAGGAATTGTTAGTTAGAAACCTGGACGCCATCTCGAAGACGGCCACCGCACTAGATTGGGCCATAACTCTGCTCGCGGTTAATCGAACTAGCTACATCGACTCCAGCAGGCTGACATACTACAGGATAGGATCAGGGAAGACATCTCCGAGAGGAGGGGAAGGAGAAGTTGACAGACTAATTGATGTTTACGAGAGGGAACTCAAAAGTAAAAAGACCTTCGTGGAAAACGCTGACCTTGATTACGTTCAGCAATACTATGCGGCGCTGGACCTCAAAATACACGAGACTTACCTTAACCTCCTAAAGCTTGAGAGACCAAAACACACGTTTAGTCTAAAAGAGATCTTGGAGATCACGTTGAAGCGCCACCCCTTGTTGGCACCGATGGAGGCGGTCATGTTCTCGCTGACTAAAAACCCGTCTTTGTTTAAAACGTACGGTAGACTACTTAGAGCAGCGCTTCAGGGTTTATTTCTTTAGGGGACTAAGGAACGAGAGGATAGAAGTCCCCTCAACCACGTCGTTCCAACTCGTTCCGAAGGCTTCGATCAACTGCTCGAACGTGCTCCTCACGTGCTCCACGTACTTATCGATATCTACCTCCGAAAGCTTAGTGAGCTGTATAGGCTTAACGCCGTCCTTGGTCTTTACCTTCACGAACGAAATCACGTCCCTGGGCTGGACATTAACGCCGTTGTACTTAAGGAGCAGGGCGGCCTTGACGTGCTGAGGAGTGTTTTTGGTATAACTATCTAACGGCTTGGAAAGCATGACCCTGAAGGCCAAATCATCAAGATAGTACTCCTTGTTCTTGAGTTTGAAATAGACCTCCTTTATTTTGTCCATGATTAGTTTCTTCGTCTTTTCGATGTCGTCTTCGGAATTCATCGAAGCTATTATTTGGGTTACATCACTGAAGGCTTTCTTCAAGAACTCCGGGGTGTTCCTCTTCTTCGCCAACATACCCTTTATCTCTATTTTTCCGTCTGGATAGACGCCAAGATAGTTCTTTTTTAATCCAGAGAAAGCGACGAACTTATAGGTCTTATCCAGCTCCAAGTCTAGGCCGTAAGTTTCCTTAACGTACTTTATTAGCTCCTCCAACTTGTCCTTCGGCGGGTCGAGCAGGAACAGGGAGTCCGTGTCGCCGTAAAGAACCTTTAATCCCAGTTCCTTAGCCTTGGCTACCGTGGAGGTAATCACAAGCCTTCCGAGGGCTGTCGTGCTTTCGGCCACCGCGGGAGCGTAAAGGGGGAAGCTCTCCGCGCCGAAAACGCCGTAAGTGGCGTTTATGAACACTTTCATCGCGGATTGGACAACGTCGTAAAGGGACTTCTGCTCCGGACTAATGTTCGTGTTCTTCGCCTTCTTTTTGTAAATTTTAACCCTGAAGTCCCTCAGCAGTCCGGTTATTTCCGCCGTTATTCCCTGCCTATCGAAGCAGACAGTGTGGAGGACTTGACCCGTCTCGTCCCTAATCTCCTTTATGCTCTTACACTCATTTACATCAACCGTCTCGTAGCTGAGGTTCCAGTTCCTAATGACTGAGGGGTACAGGGAGGCGAAGTCCAAGACAACTATGTTGAAGAAGACGCCTTGCGGAGGACTGATCACCACCGCCCCCTTGTAGCCTTTCCCCTTTATGACGGCGGTCGTCTTGACCTGAGAGGCTCTAGCGAGTATGTCCTCCTTTAACGGAATCAGCCAACCCCTCTGCCTGTGCTCCCAGTAGTACAAGTTCTTTATCCAGTTGGAGACCTCAGTCCTCGTCAGCTCCTCGATCCCCAGCTTCGAGAGCCTGGCCAGTAGGACTATCAGTTTCCAGATCAGGTTATCGTTGAACGTGGTCAGCTCCAGAGTTATTTCTGAGTCGTGTAAGTTATACTCTATCAGCTTCCTCAAGTCGAGGAAGCTTACCAAGGTGTCTATCTTGACCTTGCTCTCCCCCAGGACCGCCTGTGCGATTGCATCCAGCGTGTACTCTGTGTACTTGCCGCCGAAGACGTAGTTCTTAACAGCCTTGTTAAAGAAGAAGCGATAAAGGTCTATATGAATGCCCGCCAGGTATTTCCCTTCCTTTCCGGTGTCCTTGAAGGGTGTATCTTCCAAGGGGATGCCGAGCTTGAGTGACCTCGTGATCAGATAGGGAATATCGAAGTTGTCCCCGTTGAAGGTAAGCAGCAGAGGATATCTTAGGACTTCCTTGAAGAAGTCCTGGAGCATCTCCTTCTCGCTCTCGTATTCCTTCACCTCTGCCCCGTTGGGCTTTTCTACGGTGTTATCCTCGACGTCCTTCCTCGCAAGAACGAATACCTTCTTCACACCGTCGTTCCCCACCAACGAGATGCTAATGATGGGAAACTCCGCCTGCTGGGGATCAGGTATTCTTCCCTTCGTGGGAGTGTAAACCTCTATGTCGAACGCGGCTCTCTTGATATTAGGAACTGGTGCCTCAAATATTGGGGTCCACTTGACGGCCAGCTTCCTCGTGCTCTCGGGAGCGTCGGAAAGCGCCTTCTCGATCTCCTTCTTGTCCTCCTCGGTTACTTCAGGGGCTACGGGCACAAGCTTCG